>JAABUI010000004.1_pt1 | contig 470369 bp, 464 predicted proteins | sample 5559111 | NCBI WGS metagenome assembly JAABUI01 (sample SAMN10711870, study PRJNA513365) | rock metagenome | isolation source: Antarctica rocks | place: Antarctica: Victoria Land, Buttleship Promontory
GGGGGCGGGCGGGGGGGGGGGGCCGCCCGCGGGGGGGGGGGGGGGGGCGGGTTTAATTGCTATTGCAACATCCTTCCGACTAGATCTTGGATTCGACACCAATTCTTTCATCTTTCTCCTCTCTCATTTCGAGACTGCGAGGTTGCATCCGTCAGATTCGGACGATGGAGTCCCCACTGTCAACAGTCAAAGTTTCATCAAGCAAAAAAAAAAAAGGCTGTCGAGAAATATCTGAAGCTCCTTCAGACTCCTCTGAATTATCTCTAAGAAAGAGGGAAATCACTCGCTAAGTTTGGTTCTAGAAAGGGGGGTACTGTTGCTTTAAAGATCTGGCCTTAGCGTTAATGAGCATGAACGGCGAGATAGTAGCTGTGACTGACAGGTCGTTTGTGCCTCGACAATAAAGACAGGCCAATAGCGTTGAAGACTGCGCATGATTGTTTTGGATGGGTCGACAGGGCTCTTCGCCAGGAGAAAGCTGATTGATCGTACGCATCACGCGTGGCTGCAAATCAGTGGCGCGGGTCACCGAGCCATCATGGTATTCTCTAAGAAGTATCAGCTGCACCATTCGCTATCTTCTCTAGAGAATATTCTCCGAGAATCAGTGCTTCGATCTTGATCCAGACGGAGAGGCTCATCCAGGAACATGCTACGCGATGGCTCTCTCCTTGCTCAAAGCCGTATCCGAAGGCTGACGCTGAGCATTTCCGTATCACTCGTTTTCTTTATACAGTATAAGCCCAGGATTTCATGAGCGGGACTAGCAGATCTCGTAATGTGTGTCGGGAAAGATGTCTTATGGGTCCTAGGTGTGGATCAGATGTAGTCTAGGATCGTGTTCAGTGATAGTGATGATAAGGATCTAAGAGCAGTTCTGGAATCCTGGGACGTGTTTGAGAGGCATAACGGAATTCTGGATGTGCGGGTGAAGATACCAATTCCACACTTTCACATCACGAGCGGCTTTGTCATGCTCTTGTATGTACGCCGTATGAGATATGCATGCTTGCATGTGATTGTCTCGTAGGAGGGATCACAATGCCAAATGCCCTAGAATTGGCTTTTTCAGTCCCAGCAAGTTTGCATGCTTTCGGTCTTGATCGAATGTACGTCTATGCTTGTACTTGAGAGAAGTGGGCCAGGGTAATGGACCTAGGTGATACGCCGTAACCTCTCCGCCATAGCGGTTATGCTATCCGACTTGTCTTCTTCTGTTGCTATATGTCTTGAACGAGTATTGTGTTATGTACTATCTACGCTGGGTGGTTGGTTCTTGTCAATTCACTTGTAAGATTGTGAAGATTAACGTTAGGATATGCTTTTACTATGAGATCCGACATTAACCAGCAGTGTGGCAACCGATTCGAGAATCTCTTATTAGTATTCTTATTTTGAGGTTATGCTGCGCTCAGAAAAGCTTTCCAATCTTGCGATTGGTGCGGGCTTCTTTACGTTGGCTCATCACCCTCGCTTTGGCCGACTCCTTGATACCTTCCAAACCTCTACGCATATTCCCGTAGCTTTAGTAGTCAGTAACTCTCCATATATTTCTTCGGCCAACTTGCAAACTTGGGCTTACGAGGCAACAAATCTTATCTCCCCAAGAATCAACGTAAAATGGTCTAGCGTTCTTTTGATTATCCGCTTTCTAGAGTGAAAGTAATAATTCTCGTAGATAGAGGAGGGCACATTTGCTATGAAGGCGAAATCGTAGTCCTTGAAAATTCAACACTAGAAACCCCGGATATAACAGAGTTGAGCGTAAGACGGAGATCATGTGCTAGGCGGAGGTGTCACAATAGGACCAAAGCCACATTAACGGTAAAGAAAGTGGGAAGCAGTACGCCACTTAGCCGAAAAGAGCTGACATTGACCTAAGTCCGGACAGTAATTGCCACTAAATTGCTCTCACCAGGTACGGTCTTGGTCGTGGTCGGTTTTGTGGTTTAGATTCCAAAAGCTGAAAGAACTGATACCAAGATATGCAAGAAGAAGGGTTATAGGGATGGCATAAGAGTAGATATTTCTGTAAAAACTATCGACGGATCAGACCAAGAACTTGTTGAGACAAATCCTGTCATTAAAGATGTGGAATAACCTAGAGTCTGTTAGAATCAATCTAAGTAAAAGCAAACAGCCTTTGAGCAAGATATTGTCCTCGTGATGAGAATCGCTCAGACAATTTTGTTATAAATGACGCAGCGTGATTGTGAGTAGATGTAGTAGAAAGGAAGATACACGGTAATATATACTAATTACTATGATTCAAATACCGGAAGGTTGAACCAGGAAGTTTGTTCTACAATGAAAGCATCTGTGAAGCTGGTCAGGAAGACGTAGGTGACTTCGTAACCTCAAGATTTGGCAGACGGGGTGCTAAAGAGAACAAGACCTGGAACAATCAGAAAGCTTTAAGTATTTGTGGGAGATTCGTATTCACTTCCCTTGGTAGCGGATATGCTCTATCCACAACGGATGACATCAATATGAACCCAAATTGGAATGATTAGGATGATGGTGAGGGAATATTCACTTCTGGTTTTGAAGTTCAGAATATTTTGCTGAAGGTTGAAACATCTGATATGAAATCTAAAAACCTCTAATTAGCTACATAGAGTCTAATATCACATCGTAGTCGTAGCACGTTAGTCGTTATGTCATCACCATTTCACCCCACAAGAGCTTTCAGGGCTTCCACTCCAGTTTCCAAGACGGCTCTGTTCTTCGACTTCTGAAGCGCAGCTCTTATGATCTCGACACCTTTAAGCTCTTTCAACTTGTGTTTCCCCTTGACGCCCTCTTTTCCTTCAAGACAAGCTATATTCCTTACGCAAACGATGCCTCGATGAACAATTTCTTCGTCTTCGTCTTGGCAGAGCGCCAATATAATTTCCATACCTCTTTTTCTTTCAAGCACTCCTTTCACAGCACCCTCGAATTCCGTAAGAGTTGCTAGTGTGCCACCTGCAGCCTTCCTAGTCGCATTGTCGTCAACATCTGCAAGAGCAAGTAAGATATGCAATCGCCTTGCCGCAACTTTCGATTCGTCAGCAAATATCTCAACACCCGAAGGACATGCGACAAGATTGCACACAAGCTCCATTGAGGCACGTTGAATCAAGGTATTATTACTTAGAAGTAGTTCTTCAACCTTGGCAAAAGCAAGGCGGATGATAGTCTCGGCCTCTTGGTGAGAAGGAGCCGATGCAAGATTCGTAAGGGCAAGTAACGCTTCGAAGGTAGGAAGCAGATCACGAGGTCCATCCGCAATTTGGGAGGAATCCTCGGAAAGGAGCGACAGCAGTGGCCGAATGGCCGATGTTAACGGTGGTGACCCAGATGAGGAGAATACAAGGCTGGGGTCTACCGATATCAAGATACGAGCAAGAGCATGAGCTGCTGTGCGACGAGATTGAACGTCCGTGCCTAAGTTTCCAGTGATTGATGTGTAAGTTTGTAGTAGTAATCTAGCTCCGCCCTGCTGCGCAATAATTCCACGATGCGACGCAGTCCTTGACAACGACAGCACTGTGCTGAATACAAGGGTGAGGGAAGCAGTCGAGAGATGTTTACTGATTGCGACCAGGACCGAAATTGTACCAGCGTCAACCATGAGCTTGCAGCGATTTGTGACTGCAGCATCTTCGTTTAGTGGATCTGGTTGCAGCGAGGCTTTAGAGGCATTAGCGTAAGCCTTTAGTTGAGTCATGCGTTTCTGCTCTTCGGATAGTGTAGGTAGATAGCGAGTGAGATTATCAATGAGAGTCAAAGCCCCGAATGCAGTTGTTGGCTCAACTGGACTAGTCCTCAGCGCATGGAGGAATGTTTCTAGAAAATCCTTGTCTGTCACAAGTGCTTCTTTAACATTGGGATCAACTGTTGCGTATGCAAGGCCCTCGATAGAGCTCTGCCTAGTGAATCTTTCATTGTTGCTCATCATTTGCTTGAACCTGGAGACAAGGTCATCAATAGTTTTCGTGTCTTCCTGTATTTTTGCGCCTTCATTTCCTGGTCCATGGCTGGTGGGACCTCGAATCTTAGCTAGGACTACTGCTGCAAGGGCCGCTCTCGGGTCTTTGCCAGTATCCATGATATGTGAAAGCCATACAGTACAGTATTTGCCGATAGCTTCTCGACATGCACTATCGAGACAAGCGGCGCTCAACATATCCAAAGCTGCGTGTTCAACTTTCTCCGACTTGGCTTTCTGTTCTAAAAGTGGTATCAATGACGGCGCGAATCCCTCAGTCAGGAACAATGCCGAGGCTATAGATGGTACAATTGGAAATACTGCTGTGGCTGCGGAAAATGCGAGCACCAGGTCCTCATTGCTATGCCGCGTGATTCTGGATGTGATAAATTTTGTAAGAACAGCCTGCCCTTGATCGTGAGAAGCCTCTAGATATTTTGCTGTCGCCAATGTAGCTTGACTCCGGACATCTATCGGTAGGCGGTCATCCAAAGATACAAGTATCGCGTCAAACGTAGCTTCGTCTACTAATACGTATAACTTGTTCGCATCTGCCACCAGAAGCCTAGCAATCCCCTTAAGAGCTCTTCCATCATGGTCGTGGCCGACTTCCATCAGCTTTGCAAGGAACAACTGGAATACATCTGTTTCACACGTCTCTCGGACAGACTCCGCTGCCCAGACTGATGAGTCGAGAACAACGGCAGTGATAGCGTTAGCAGAACCATCTCCGATTTCGTAGATCTCTTCAAAGTTCTCCGTTGCAGCTTCCTTCAGCCGTTTCGCAAGCCAAGCCTTTGCTGCTCGAGACTCGCGAAAAAGTCCAGAGACAATACTATCTTGAATAGCTTTCTCGTTTTCTTGAAGATCTCGCCGCTTGATAACAAGCTCAAGACATTCAGTTGCAACATCTCCAGGGACCTCGGCTGAGATATTGAGATAGTTTACGGCTTCTTTTCCCGCCTCTTCATGGTGCTCTAGGGCGAATCTTGCGCACAGCTTCTGCAACAGGTGTATCGTATCATTTGATTGGATCTTCAGAAAAGCCTCTTTGACTTTGGGGTTTTCAGGAGCGAGCGAAGCTGCTTCCCGTAATATTCGAGAACCATCCTACCGCGGTTCAGTCAGCGACTGTGGCGAGCTTTACATAATTGGTGATGGACCTCAGCTCGACCGGCGGCTACAAGCTCTACAGCATGACCCGCCAACTGGGCGGCTCTCTGGTTCTCTTCTACATCGGCCATTGAGATGTTCTACATGAACGTTGAAGAATGTTGGGTACTGAGACGTGCTACGTTGTTGGTACGCGCTTACGACGCGGCTAAGCGCTATCATGTCATCCAGCACGTGACATACTTCAAAAACATACCCTTACTCCCGAGTATATATTTTGCTGCAGATAGGGAAGGCAGTAAGTTTTTGTTGGAATGCAAGGTATTATGGGCGCATTGGTATGTAGGTTGAAGCTGGATAGGAGTCTATCTAGGAGGAAGGAGGTGAAAACAGGCGGGGATTGCCATAGCCCCTATCCAATAGTTTGATTCTCAATGGACGACCACTGAAGAGCATTGGATGTCCTTCGGACGAACCAAAGCAGGACCTCAGCTGAACCATTCACTGAAAGCTAATGATAGCTGGAAAGAACATGGCACTTCACGCAGGACACCAAGCTCAACAGGTCGATCACACTCAAATTGCATACAGTCATTAACAACCGTGATTCAGGGGTAGCAAGAAGTCTCAGACCATATACCCCTGTTATAGCTTGCGCTGAGCAATTTCCAAGGACTGCAAGGCCTAGATCACATTCTGAGCATTTTCAAATCGTGGCTTGTGAAGTCAGAACAGCCGGCACAAGCTACGACTGCTTTTCGCTTTATCCTTAAGCGCTACGGTAGCTAACAATCCTCCGCCATACCATGTCCACTTCTGGTAGTACTGCAGCCAGAACATTCCATTGGATAAAGTGTCCCGACGCGCTAAAGAATTATCTGTTGTACATGAGTCTAAGTCGTTCCATCTATTGGTTGTTACTGATAAACACAATATCTAGTGAGTCCCGCCGTGTTGGTGCTGCTTATCGCTCAGCAATCGCCGTAGAGGTAAATCCTTCAAAATACAGCTGTCCGTTCTAGGCAAGCCAGATACAATTGGGATAGCAGACACTTCACCATTCAAAAGACATCTCTTGGTCTAGGATGGGACGGATACCTTCACTAGAAAGATGACAGCGCCCGGTCGAGTTGAACAAAATCTCAAGCCTAGTGTAGTATCTCAGTGTGTGCTCCACGATGCAGCAAGAGAATTATTTCCTAAAGAAGCGCTGCCAACGATTTACTTGGATTCAGCTGCTTAAGACCGTCGTAGCACTGAGCATACTATTGAATAATGAGACTCTGGTGGTGAATATTACAACATCTAAACTTCACTTCGGTTTCCCATTCCAAACCGAATTAGCTTCTCGAGCGGGTGTTTAGGGGCAATCAACTGAGAACAGAACCTTCGCCGGTCCTTATCCTTTTTTATTTGAGACTTCGACAATAGGCCCATGAGCGAACATACGAGGGTGCGAGTTGACGGACACTTAATAGCAGAAAAAATGGCCGGTTTTTTTGTCCATGTTTTCAAACCTCTTCCGAGGCAACCCACCGATACCTCGAAGATTTGAAGTGTTCAGGCGCTACCTTAGCCGTTTTGGTCAGCCTAGCGAATGATTTCTCCCACTATATTGAGAAGCCCATAGATATAACAAGAAGAGCTTACACGAAAACCTAGGAGAGACCAAATAAACAGACTACATCTCTTAATCAAGTATTGAAGACCGAGATATCCCAATAGGAACGGGTTGGACTGCATGAGAATTGTTCTTCTCTAAGAAGATTGTCAATTTTCTCAAATATCAGGTCTTGTCAACAACTAATATACATTTCGACTTTTTATATACCGAAGCAACTCATGCGATCAATCGTACAATGCTCGACCTATGATGTAAACTATATTCAAGATCGGCCATTCTACTTCTCATGCCCTTTAATTATCACAATTTATTAGCGATGATCAGAAACAAACACAACTCAGCACCACTTCTTGCCGTGGCTATAAAGGACGAACTTGGACTGTATCGAAACATGTATCGGTCACTGACGGGCATTGCCATTTTCAAAGCAAGGACTGTTCCCTTAGAAAATTGAGCTGATGATATTCAGCGTAGCTGTTGAGGGAGTTGTCATCATGATCTGTTCTCATTCTGCTTCTCCGGCTTTATTGTTGGACTACTTTTACTGCTGGAAAATTGCCCGAATTAAGCTCAGACTAACTACATTCTTCACGGAAGCGTACAGCTTGATCATCCAAGCTAGAGAGCGAGTGATACAGATTCATAGCGGATCGGTGAGCTCTCAACAAAGCGTTTGAAGCGTAAGGGGCAATTCGGTAGCAAGCATGTTACCACTTCCCATTATAGCTGCCTATGCTAATGTAGACTCTTCTCAAATACTAGGAGAATTGCGTAGAGGTGTACCGGTTGTCGTGTCCTAAGAAACCGTTGGAGTAAATCTCATCTGGATGTCAAGCCAAAATTTCGGTGTCCCGGAAAGTTCACTATTTAAATCCACTCACTTTATGAATTCCTCATTTTCTACGATTGGCTGTCGCTTTTCTCTATACAGCGCGTTTTGCCTTCGCTGATATATATAAAGAGGAGAGAAGCTGTAGTGGACTCGATGAGAGACCTACAGACTTTGGCAAATACATCGTGCTATGCCCAGACAGAGGTGAACCGGGCAACACGAGAAATCACTAAGTTTACAAAAACCTAGATATTCCGGTAGGTACTCATCTTGCATCTGAAATGATTACCCGCTTGACATGTTTCTAGCAATCCATGAACCTGCTCCCATGTTCTTATGCAAATCGCCATGTTCAGAGAGGGAGCGAGCAAATCGTCGGCTCGTAAGCGGCAAAACCCCTTCAGGAACTAAGAAATATAAACAAAGCAGATATCCCAGAATTACACTGGTCAAAATTCAAACCCTATCACCAGAGGCCAGCTCGCAAGCAATTTTCCGATGAAATCGCAATGAATTGGGAAAATTGACGAAAGGCTTTCAACACCCAGAGGAGGTAAAACCATACACAGTGTTGCCACAAGCGAGGCTCTTCCCACGTTCCAAAGACCAAGCTTTTGGTAGCCGATCCACTCAACCCTCACCTTTGAAGGTCCTCAACCTTGGCCTGGCCCCCTCAGCTGGCCCGTTAGGAACGACACGGACCCTATGCTAGCTGACCCCTAACCCTAATCAAGGTATACTTATTGAAGCAGTTGTCTATTCTTCGTTCGATCTGAAAAAATTCAATCCCAAAACGAAAAACTCAAAGTATTTTGCGTCGAGCTTAAGGTCCCTTAATAAAGTCAAAGCAGTCTTTATCTAAACTGATCACACTGAATATCATTTACAAAAAGGCGGCATCTGGAATATCAATGAAAAATAATGTGTCTGTAGTATCAAGTTGGCAATCGACCGACCAACTCAAAAACGTTAATGGCAGGCAAAACACCACAAAGTATGACACGGAACGGGAAGGATTAGGCTCAAAACGCTTCAAAACCCATTGTGTTACATATATAGATATTGCTGAGATGGATCAGTGGAGGAATATATTCGTTCAAGTGGAGACCAGACGAGTTTTCGTAGGGCACTTTTTGATGTAGCCAATCAAGGCCCCGAGCCCGCAGTCTGGTGTCCAATTGCGGGCAGTGAGTGGCCCAAAGATTTCATGACGGCGGCGCACCGTGATTAGTAAAAGTACAATGGTACTCCATGTTTTCCTTTCCCTGAATAGATGATACGACGGCAACGCTCTTCTGTCATCGAGATAGGTACAGAACGTTTTTTTCACTTTGCGTACATCATAAACAGGGTTCGCCTGCTCTGGTTTCTCAGCCTAAATTTGCCTCACTTCACGAATCCACCTTGAGAGCTCGCCCACCAGCCTCAACTCAGAGGCTGTCAGCAGGCTTCGTTGCTTGAGCGAACGTCACCCTTACATTCTCCATATGTACAGGGACCTTTGGTTTGAATGCCGCTTTTGTTTTGATCGAGACTTGGATGAACATGTGGCATGTTTCCTCCATTGATCAATGTTATTACGCAAACCAGGGCATCGCACCAGTCTCTAGCAATCTCTAACCAATGATCAGAAACAGTAATATACGAACAGAGCGTACGACTAGCCAGCAAAGGCTTGAAGCCTCTTCTACCGCCTGGTATCTAACCCCCAATACGCCCATCTTAGCTCCTGGGCCTTTAAAGAACACATCACCTATGAAACTAGAATGCACAATCTCTTAAGCAGATGGAACGAAAAACAGGGGATCTTACGAATCGTTGAAGCCCACGAAATCATGTCTTGGAAGCTTACTGACACGAGTTTTGAAACCGCTAAGAAAGCAGGAACAATATACAAGGAAGGAACAATAGCGATTGATATGTTTCCTTTAGCTCTCTATGTCATCGTGTACCTGTTGGGGTATTTTTCTTCGCCTATCTGCTAATTTTCAGACCTTTTCAGTCTTTTCACCATGTCAGTATCTACTTAGATAAACCCTTATACCCAATACTTTCTGTATACTCTTGACTATTGAAGAAACTTTCAAATATCGCCGAAAATAGGCTAGAAAAGAACACTTCAAGCAGGCTGTGAGGAAGACAGGATCCGACCTGCTCAAGATACTGGTCATTAGCCCTATTTGCTTCGTCCGAGCCATGGTTTTGAGCTAAAACCTAATCATAGTACCGCCCCCTGGCTACACCAACGCCGCGAAGTGTCCGACCCTAGGGCACCAATACCCTATAGACGGTTGCAGTGTCATCGCTGCATTACATCGAGGTGGGGCCGACTTGTCGAAACTGCGACCCATCTCGATATACACTTCAGGCGGTGTGAGTTTAATTGTCACGGAGTGCTCATGGGAGAGATACTAGCGACAGGCATTGACAAACCACACCAAGTCTTGGCACTTGAAATATAAAGAGTTTACCTGGGAGATCTGCTCGGAGCCCTTCTCCAATCGCGGTAGCTACAGCCGCCATGTGTGGAAGCATGCCGAGCGAGACGATATCAGTCACGTTCGGCGCTCCACAAACCCCCACGAGCGCTGCCTTCACGTACCCTTATTCAATCCCAGCAAATACAACCTAAGTACCATCAATATTCCGCCCAACAACGTCAAAATGGAAATCATTGCGGATTATCCGATGTATCATAGGTTCATGAACCAGTATTTCAGAACGATTGAGCCAAAAAAATTTCCAGTTGCTGGAACTATACTTACCAATTTCTGGGTGTGGAAATTTTTAGACTTAGGCACAGTGAGTTCAGAAACCAGAACGTGGATTTTTCAAAGCTTGGCCTTCGCGCCAACAGACTTCCCTATGGACGACCAGCTGTTACTCAGCTCACTGATCGCAACAGTTCTGGACTGGCAATTACACGCCCGGGCCAATAGAAAAGTCTCTGTACTGAAGTCTTAGGCCTTGACGGAAGGAAGCAGTCTTGCTAGAGACTCATGCGACTTCTGTGTTCCTGCTACGTCAGCTTGCAAGGGCTTCCAAGGGGATTACTGGGGGCAATATGCACAACGAATTGACGGTACTGTTGCAAACTTCAGCTTGTACTTTTCAATGAGACTGAAGTGTTAACCAAGCCAACCTTCAACTTCTACGCTATTTCGCCTACAAGTTGCTCCTGGTGAAAAAACCAGCTATTTGCTCAAAAGCTGACATTACTATTTGCTGCGATGCTGAGATGTTTACTTGCTTCAAAACTAAGATACGTGTTTTCTTTAAGATCGAATTAAAAGGTCCCTTTAATCCGGGGGTAAGGACATCGTCTCCCATACCTACCTCAGCTTATTTTTAACTCGCTTCAACGGCCTAGCGAGTAAAAGCAATGAGCCCCGAACGGCCTGACAGATATGACGCCTTTGTTACGATGAACTTCGATAGAGGAAGTCTTTCGCCTACTAAACAAGCCATTTCAACCCAGGAAGAAATAATTGCAAAACACCGTCCAGTAGCGAGGATCATGTTTACCTACCGACATTAAAGACGGTGATTTCCTTTTGATATTTCGTAATTGGACCTGGCCAGGAACTTTTTCAATGCTCGCGGAGAGCGGACAAACTTCGTCTATGCCACATCAGCTGTCCCCAACATGTAGAAATCTAACACGATTTTTCTTCCCAATGGGTTCATTCGCTTTGCATACGACCTATGAAAAGCCGACTTTTGAGTTTGCATCCACGGAAAGAACGATTGATATACAAGGCTTTTAAAACGAAAACATCCCAGGTTCGTGGGAGACTCACGAATATGACAAAAATATAATATGTCCGAGAGCCAGACTGGGACCGCTTCCAGCCGGGTACGAATTATCAGAGAACAAGACATGGATACTGTTAGCATCCACACACGTAACTACCAGGAATCGTAAATAACCAAGATAAATTAGAATGAATTAACCCCTAACCGATATTGTCGCGCTATTCTTAGGATTGCAACAAGCGAACAAACTTCAACAGGTCAATATGATACCCGGAGATGGCCACGATGGACCCACCAAAATACATACACTGCCAATGGGGTTCAAGGAATGACCTTTGAGGATATTGAGGACTTGAATTTACAGATAACCAGAGGAGCAGCGAAGAAAGACGAGGACGCACAACCCCCAATCAACCACTTGGCATTGTTCTCCAAAATTTAGCGAAGGGATTCAAATTTGGTCAAGGTCAATATGATATATGAGAATGGGCTCGATGGACGTACTGGAATAATCATTATCGAGTTAAGACACATATGCATTGCGTACCAAAAGAACCTACATCGAGGCCCTGGCTTTTATGCCGACCAATATGGTGACAATTGTTGACGTTGAGAACTTCAAGAACAGAGGGACAAATATAGGTTCACAGTGCTCATTTTCCCCGTTTAAGACCTCGTGATTTCTGTATCGACCTAATACTTGACATGCGCAGGACCTAGCGTTCCCACCATCTTGTGTTAGGATACATCGCCACACGGTTTTGGGGGTTCATTACTGCCGATTTCTCACCGTACACTTTCATTTTCTAGGCCTTATCACAAATCCCTGAATTCCAAAAGCAGAAGTGGAAGAGACAGAGACAGAGTTGAACATCATCAGCTAGATTCAGCGAAGCAGAAGATCGATGGCCCCCGTTGCGACTCTCATGCGGTACAGTCTACCATTGCACGGAGCGAAACAACCGTGAGGCGCTTTTATAATGGCGCAGATGATTAGAAGTATGTTCATTTTTGTTTGGGAAAGAGATCGGGATGCTTCAACTTTCTTGAGCCGTTTGGCTTCAATCAACCGGGACGTTCACCCACGCACAGTCAACAGTGTTATATTAAGATGACTTCAGTCGTGGCTCAAACCTCAATTCAGCCTTCACAGTACTGGTATGATCAACCCCATCCCAATATTGTGAGCGATACCTGTCAGAAAGGCTTTGAATGGGATAAGTCGCAATTGGAGGCCGTATTCTTTTGCATATTTCGCTGCTAATCTTTGTTCAATACTTTCAATCAACCCCTGCTATTATTATAATCCTGATCCAAGAGCTGAAGCATTAATGTGTCGTACCTCGAAAAATTTTACGACGAAAACTCAGTCAATTCATAACCCTGTTTCATTGGAAACACGTTGATTTAATTAGAAAACGATTCGAAGAGGAAGAATATTGTCAATACTATGAGACCCTCGACGAAGGCCTTGAAGACCAATCTTGTTCAGCATGGCAGCACACCCGCGACGGCACAACCGACGTCTGGGTTTCACCGCTTGTGAGCTCAGTAGACCAAACGATGATTATGAGAACGATTAAAAGAGAGAAATAGACCGACAATGCTCTTTGAGCAACGAATACATGGGTGATGAAACTTTTTCTAAGGGAACAAGAAGGTAAATAAGAGGCGAAAAGGATAGACACGATCGAGAGGAAAGAGACTCTTGGAATCAATGATAATCACGTACTGTTTAATATAAGAAAATCCTCAAAACAAGAACAGATCTAAGACGCATAATATCTCCAACTATACTTTTCACATCCAGGCCATCAAGAACTCACCCACCTGAAACTTGGAAACTATATGCAACTGAGAAGTGCTGAACAACTCGGAGGGATCAATTCTTGTACTTCTTATCTTATAGAAGCGTTACTGATACACTCTCGGTATACGCATCTAGAAGCCTCATATGATTGATAGCTTTTCATCCTTTACCGATCGAAAGATCGTCTTGGGCGAAGCGAGCTTGAGAGACTGAGAAAGCTTTAGCGATGGTGACGAAGGAAGGTCCGTTTGTGGAAAAGGAGAATACTGGCCTGCAACGACCTCGCAGAGTACCGGGCGGAGTTTGGTGAGGCGTCCGCCAGGTGCTGGAACCAAAGCCGGTCAATGTCAAGTATACACACGAGGGTCCGTATAAAAGCCTATGAAGTTCATACTATGTATGTTTCATGATCTGACTGATAAGTCTTTTGATTTCTGCTCATTATCTACAAGCTTTATCTTTGCTGTTTATCATGCACATGACTACATTTTCATTAAAGAAGAGATTAATCTTACAACAGTGACTTCTGAAGATTGAGCGAAAAGCGACATGAATGCACTCTGACACTCTCAACTAAGCACAACACAAGCTCATGAACACCTTTCAGAAAGAGAATGAAGATGAGATCATTCAACTTTTTTTCTTCTTTGTAACAATCACCTTCGAACAACAACTACATTCTAACAATCATAAGAATGAGAATCTCGAGATAGTTGTTGAAGAGTTTCAGATGATGAGGGTAGAATATACCATGCATCGTGCATTCGTGCTCGATACGTGATAATCATGAAACTTCGGTTCACAGTGAATGTGAAGAATCAAGTCAAAAAATGAGCTCATTGAATTGATATCACTCAAAAGACGTTCTGCTATAGATTGATTCATCTCGATCATTCAGTGAATAAGAGAATAGTTCGCAAAGCGAAAATTAAAGCACAGTTCATCTTCATGATTGCAAACGTGCGAAATAACGAAGAATTGACTGCGAGCAATATGAAAGTGTCATCATACGTAGAGATTTAGTAATTTTTTCGACTACTTTCAAATAAATTAGCACATACTTTCGTAGCAATTTATATCGGAATTTCTAAAATCACATATTAAATAAACGTTTATTTAAATGAGTATTGAAAGTGTACAGTGTACTGAATAATATTTTACATGCAGTTGAAAGTTGAAACACAAGAATCAGACGAGTACATCAACTTATAGCCTAACGTTTTTATAATTTTTTTGAAGTAGACTCAATATGAGAGTTGAAAATATGTATATTAGATTGAAGAAAAAATAAAACTCAATGAACGTCATTGCTACTGGCGACGGGGCACTCGACAAACTGCAAGACCGACGCGGACAAAACGCACGGCTTCAGATTCCAGTCTGTTGTTCCCAAGCCCACATCCATGACACAGTCGCCAGCGAATACCACGACATTCTAGACAAGAAAGGGAAGTCGGCTCTAGCATCATACAAATGAGAGGAGGGAGGTTCGAGCTTGCAAGATGATCAGTCATTTGAGTCCAAGTCTTTCAATCCCCATACCACTATGAAGATCAAATTGAACCATTACAAGAGCAAGTAAGCAAATGTCTGCCTGTTGTGATTGTCCGTCCGTCGTATCACTCGTCCTCCGTGGTACAACGGATGACTCTGTATTGACCTTTCTTCCGTTCTACGTGCGAGACGTTGGAACGGGTTAATGTTGGGGAAACACAAGGCGAGGGAGATAACAAGGAGGAAGAAGAACGTGAAATGGAATTACTGCGCTGTGGATTCTCGTATAGTAGGCTCATATTATAGTATGATATATCGTACATTCTTCACAAGCCAACGATCGTCCATCTTCGACTCCCGTGTGGCCTCCTGGCGCTTCTCAAACCATCACAAGCCTCTTCTCACAACCCAACCAAGCGTACAGCTATTTCTTAAACTGGCTTTCCTTCACCAGCCAATCGCCCAAACCCAGTAACCCAGGATGCATCTTCCTAAGCGCAGGTATATCAGCCCCATACCCTTCCTCATCAAACCATCGAAACATGACATTGAGCTCCGTGACCATCCATTTGACAAACCGGGCGAAGAATTCGTAAGTAGTTGGGATGTTGTACCCGATCTTCTCTTTGAAAATCTTGTTGAGGCCGTCGTAATTCTGCGCGTCGCCAGCTAGCGAAATAGCCTTGTTGTGATACTCCGGGCTTTCGGATTGGAGGAAGCTCTGTGCGGCGAAGAATCCGATGTCGGAACACGCGATGAATTGAAGGGGCTTCGAACGTTTGAGGATTTTGATCCACGTCGCCATCATCTTGCCCGAAAAGTCTGCGGTCATCCCGTCCATAAAGGCCACTGGCCTCAGTATTGTATAAGACATTTTCCCGTCTGCAGTTTTCTCTTCTAGATGCTTCTCGATATTGTGTTTGCTGATGAAGTGAGGAACATAGGTCGGGTTCTGTGATGATTTGTCTCCTCCTCTGTCGACTGAGCTGTACACAAAGTGGGTGGCGCCGTTGGCAATTGCAGCGTCGATCAGGGCTTTCCCTTGTCTCTCTTCACGCTCCTGCGTGGCGCCATCTTGGACAGCTTGTTGGACACTGAACACGCCCCAGATAGACCTGTTTTGTGTGGCTTTGAGCGCCTCGGTGAAGATAGCAGGACAGTCGTCGAGGTTACCTTGAACGAGCTTGATGCGAGGTGACTTTTTCGCTAGGGCAGCTGCGGAAGCAGAGGTGGTATTGCGTGTTACGGCAAGGAGAGTGTAGTCGTCGTGAGAGGGCGAGTCAAGGATGGAGTTTATAACGTTCTTGCCTTGTTTGCCAGTCGCACCTAAGATGAGAAGATTTTTAGCCATTGCGGAACGAATCGTAATGGATTCAATCGGAGCATCTAACCGGTTTATATATCTATATTCTACAGGGAAAGCTGAAAGCTGAAAATTTTCGCAATTCGAGGAATGATTAATCATATCAACATCTTGGACGCCCGAAAGGCCGAACTTTCGACCATCTCTATTCTAATGGGAACACCGTTCGGAACGCGATTTCGGTTCGACCGAGCTTTTCGTCCAAAAGCGAGGTTGACTCCATCATCCACCATGAAGCTGCGCTCGGCGCCCGGGCTTAGGCATCCAGTTCATCAGGGGCATGGGTTGAGAAAGCTACTTGCTGGTGATGAAGTAAGGCTTCATGATGTCTTTGATTGACTAATCATTCATTACACCACACCACACCACCATGGCTTACAAACCCCGCCCGCCTTGAGCCTTGGAATACTACATCTACTCCCCATATCCTCCAAGCTCCCTATGCGCCCATCTCATCGCCTGTCATCCGTCCTAACACACGTCCATCCCAATATGTCCCCTTACGCCATCGTCGCTGGTGTCGGCCCAGGAACTGGCGCCTCAGTAGCTCGCAAATTCGCCGCCGCATACCCGGTGGTATGCCTCTCGCGCACGCCAGCTAGCTACGAACCCCTAGTCAAGGAGATCAACTCAGCCGGCGGCAAAGCCATTGGTGTCAGCGCGGACGTGTCAAATGCAAACAGCATGAAAGAGGCGGTCAAGAAGATCGAGAGCGAATTTGGGAACGAGGGATGCGCTGCGGCGGTGCTCAATGCGGCGGGTGGGTTTGTCAGGAAGCCATTCCTTGAATTGAGCGAGGAGGACTTTATGAGTGGCTATCTTGCCAGTGGGTGCGTATTCGTGTTGAGACATGCAGTCTTGCGGTTCAGCTACAGTTCCTTTGAGTCTGTGTGGGAGCGCGATGGAAGCTGTGCCCCTTCCTTACGCTGCGCATGGCCTCTTTAGGATCATTACTGAATGACATCCTCCTATCAGCGCCGGTGCCTTCCTCTTCTCCCAAGCTACTCTGCCGCTCCTCCTAAAAGCCAGTGACAACAGCCCAAAACACCCTCCCACCCTCATATTCACCGGCGCCACCGCGTCCATCAAGGGCTCAGCGAACTTTGCCGGATTCGCGGCTGGTAAGTTCGCATTAAGAGCGTTGAGTCAGAGCTTAGCACGAGAGTTCGGACCCAAGGGTGTGCATGTTTCTCACGCCATCATTGACGGTGTGATTGATATCCCGAGGACGAAGGAGTGGAATTTGGGGCCGGATGCTAAGATTAGTTCCGAGGCTGTGAGTGACTCGTGCAATGTGCTTTCCTTTGGAGGATGCGAGTGAGTCTTGGACGATTTGCTGACGTTGGGGATGTTATCCAAACAGATCGCCGATGCGTATTGGCACTTGCACACCCAACCGAAGACGTCGTTTACGTGGGAAATCGATATGAGGCCGGGCGTGGAGAAGTGGTGATCCACCATGATAGTTGCATATCTGCACTAGCTCTCAAAAGCGAGATACGAAATATACCTGAATCTCCAATCATATACTCAGCCCACACCACCCGCTTCAACATACCGCAAACTCCATTCAGGCCTCCCCTCTGAGATGCACTCTTCTCCAAATACACAAACTCCTTTCGACCACCCCCCAAGAATCCTTCATCTGCCCTCCAACCCGATCAAAAATCCCCCCAACTCCCCAACTCCCCAACTCCAATCCGCGCCCCCATCCTCCATCCCACCCTCCCCCAATTTCATACCATTCCGCAAACCCAACCACCCCCCCAACCCCCCTCACGCCACCATCGTACGCTACCCACCACCACTAAAACCACTACAGTAACACCAACGGTTCCACTACCTATTTTACCATACATACCCTACCCTAAAAACTTCGAACCACCGCTACTGTGGAGGTAATGCGGAACACCACCCCGCCCTACAAGGTACTTGAAGGTACGGTAGGTATGCATGTACCTTACCTACTTACATATGCTGCCCCCGCCCCCCAAACCCCCACCCCCCACCGCTCGACCCGATATGTACAGTACTGTACAACCAACGGTACCCCTCCCCTCCCCCCCCCCCCAAAAAAATATAAAAATGTTGCCAAGCACTTTCAGTCACGCGGCATAACTACACTGGGTAGATGAAAACAACTACTCATCTATGGGTTTGGAACATGACCAAAGAGACAGCAGGACAGGTCGCCTGACACTGACATGCTGTGGTTTTTCGGTCGGTTATGTGCGAGACTAAGGTAGGTGAAGGAAGTTGCTTGATTTTGAGTGGGCGAGGCGAGGCGGGGAGGGGAGGGGCGGTGAGAAGATGCGGTGGTACTCGTACAATACTGTATGTAGGAGGTCGGTCGGGTGAGTAAAGGTATCAAAGATTAACCAAAACTTCGCTGGTGGTGATTTGAAGAGTTTTCGGTTCTCGAAGCCGGCGAAAGGAGAATCAAAGATGTGGTATTATTCGGACTGGTACAAAGAAGTTAAATGCTGTTGTATGCTAATCGTATATACGCCCATGCCCATGCCCATGCCCACCTTAACCCCCCATTACACAAAACCCCTGCTCAAACGACTATATACTCCCCCTCCACCCCTTCCATCTGCCTCCTCCATCGAAACCCCTCGCTCCGCTCCCCAACCCCCAGTCCCAAACACCCCCAGCGCTCATCCACCTCATCGTCCCGCCACACCTTCTCGAGCAGCTCCAGGCCACTGATATTATTAAAGAAACCCGAATCCTTCTGGATATCCAAACAGCGCTCCTTGATCAGCCGCCGGCCGTGCTCGGTGACGCACTCGGTGCCAGTAATAAACAGCGGCCAGAGCAGGAACACATCCGACTTGACGTGCGCAATGTGGTACAGCGCTTGCGTGACCAGGGTCTGGAAGTTGGGCGCCGCGGAGGGCAGGGCCGGGTAGGCGAGGCGTTCCGTGTATAGTAGGGCCGAGTGACGGAAGGATTCAGAAATGTGGTACAGATCGCGGCGGTCGCCTTGCAGGGTGCGGAAGTCGGTAGGGGATGGGGAAGTGGGGTCGAGTTGCCAGTCCTCGAGGGCTTTGCGGACTTCGGTCCATTCTTTCCAGAACTGGGCGCGGGGGTCGGTTTCTTCGGTGAAGATTTCGTCGTCGTCGAGCATTGTAGACCAGCCATTGCCGTCGAAACGAGTGTAGTTCATGCTGTAGTAGTCCAGAGTCTTCGAGCCGGGACTTGGCGTTCGCTTGGCCCTTGCTGCCGCCGCGTTCCGGGGACCGTCGCCTACAGGCTTATTTTGACTAAGGAGATTGAGGCGGCCTAGCTTGGCTATTGCTCTGAATAGTCTCCCATCACAGCCTGCGAGGTTCTCTAGCGCCCATTCGTGATCGTCAAGTGGAAGCTCGTGCAGATCGTCACCAGAAAGCTGTCCTTCCCGATCATTCACCGTAGCGGTCATTGCGTCGAACCACGTAAACATTATCGTCAGCCAGTTTGTCGCTTTGGAATTGCATCCTTTGTTGCCAGCACGTAGAGCAAGAATCTTCTTCACCCCCGCAAATTGGGTTTTGAACTTTGCGACACCGGTATCGCAAATGTGATAGAGGCATAACATCAACAAAGTAGCTAATATGGAGTCATCCTGTCGTCGCTGGGGATCCGCGAGTTGCTCGTTCAAGGCCTTGATCGAAACACCTTTGTGATAAAGCTCTTCCATTGATGGCTCGCCAGCGGATGTATGTGACGGTCGTTCCACGCTAATGTCCAGTACACTGTGGGCCATGGAAGATTTGCGAACGGAGTTGTGATGCGATGAGTCTATGTTACTGTTGGTGCTTCGGTTTGAACCCGATGCATTGTGTTCTCTTCGTATTCTCAAATTGCTCGCCGAGAGAGCTGCTATCGCATGCTGAAGTGTTTCGCTCTCAACCGCTAAGCGCAGGATGTGCGATCTATATGGATTTGTGGGGCTGTCAAACGCAACAATCACAGGAGAGATGACTTTGTCAAAGTAATTGATCAGAAATTGGAGGCCTGGGGTTTTGCCAATCGACAAGGAAGGAAGTGGTTGCGGAATCCTCAAAGACGCATGAGCTCCACAGTCATCTGGAACCAAAATTGGCGGATGGCCGATGTTGTCTAGATATTTCGGTTCGTCAGAAAGCTCTAGATCCTCTTGCCCGCAAGCTACAGAGAGATCATGATGGCTTAGAGCATGCTGGGTTGATAAAAGGTTGTCCAAAGTATTTGCGACTATTGGATCAGCGTAAAAAGCATCATCCTCGCCAAAGTCCCGGCTACTCTGGTCGGAACTTAAGCTCGAGCTCATATTTTCCCGTGGCCAGTCCAGAGTCTCGTGACCCGTGAAGAAGTTACCTTCACAAGGGCTACCGACCAGCGGTTGATGGGCGTAATAGTCTTTGTACGTTGGCGACATGGCACTTGTACCCGAAAAAGTGGATGTGACGGGCGAAGGCTGCATTCCAAAGTCGTGGTCTCTGAAGCTTCCCAATACATTCGCGGTCATGGGGATCGCTCCCAGATCACCAATTTCATGTAGTGCTGGCACCTGAAGTGGTTGTAGCGAATGTCTCCGGGCTCGCTTTGGATTTGGACGGTACAAATTACCTCCGCGCATTTGGGGAGCTGGCGGTGCGCGCCAATCAAAGCTGGGAGGAGGAAGCATGGGCGATGGCGTCGACATACTCGGATCCATGTTGACGAAATTAAAGGTAGTACTTCTTGAGCTATGCGGCGTCGAAAGGCTGTTTTGGGGGCTGTATTGGCCATTGCTGTTGGCATGCTGCGAATCTTCGCGAGTCGGGCTCAGCTTTGTCAAGTTTTTGGGGGAGTTCGGGTTCTTCTTCTTGTTGTCCGTTTTCACGTCCGATCCCTGGTCGACTTTCCTGGATTTCGCTATCGGCAATGCCAGGCCTCGTAGCTTACCCCTGCTGGCTACTCCAACGCCCCATGTCAGCGTGGTTTTGTATCCTGAGCAGTCTTTGCCTTGATCAAGACACTGCGTGCAATACGGTCTTCTCCTGTCGCATTTGGTATGACGCTCTTGGCACGCAAAGCAATCATCTGCGGCTCCAGTTGTGGGCGCCCTTCGACGGCGCTTTCTCGGTGATGTGACTGGTTCTTCAGGAATGGCCTCGGCCTTCTCGGTTTGTACCTCTGTTTCTGTCATCTTTGCAGCTCTTGAGCAGGTACTTGCGCTTCGAAAGTTGGCGCAGGAGGGTCTTGCTCTTCAAGGAACAATACTGGAGTGGCCAATTTAAGGTTAAGACAGCTTTGCAATGGTGGGTGCGTAATGGTACAACGTCGGCGACTGTTGGTGGGTCTTGGGTACCACAGCGATGCTACTACCCGTGGTATAAAATGAGGCGAATGGCGGATGATCTTTACTCAGCATCACATAAAGGTTATACTTGAGGAAGTCTGGGCATTTCGAGAGGGGGGCAGTTGTCCTACATAACTTAAAAGCAAAGGCGGGCCTTGGCCGCATTGGATATGAAGGGGGTTCAAGACGCAGAGCGGGTACCTATGGGCCTCCCCGAGCACGGTGGTAAATTTTAGTTCGCGGTGTTGCATTTTGGAGAGCGAGGAGTAGGCCGATAACGAGTGGTGAAGATCCCTGGCAGGGTCATGGGTAGAGTGCGCGATGTCGTCAATTGGCCACAGCGCTCAGGACTATGTTAGTGGTATGGGAACGGTGCAGATAAGGTATGGAGTCGGTGGAAGTGTGGGTTACTGCAAGACTGCAAGCTGTCTGCAAGTCGAAAGTGGTGTGCCTCGAGACAGCGAATCAGCTGGACGGCCCCCTCTTTTGGATTTGGAACGGCCACGGCTGGCGTCCAGACGGATCGACATGGAAGCTGCATGGAACGATGGACGAAGCTTTGTTCGGATGGATGAAAAGGCTTGACTTGTCTTCGGGCGGACTTTTGGATATGTGGTACTCCGGGTCCATCACGGGTGAGGCGGACGCGGACCAAGAAGGCCTCTCCAGTGGACGATAGGTCACGAAGGGTATCTTTAGGATACTGCAGTCGGACAACTGGTTCTTGCAGGGAAAGGGTAAACGGGATAATTAAAACAGGACTTGCAGGGTTGGATTACATATTGCGACGAGGACCGACGGGGCGAGGGTGTGACTCGGCCCTGTGGGTGGATAGGTAAGGTAGGTAAAGCTGGTTTGTCGGTTTGTCGGTTGGTGATAAGTACGGTAGGGGTTGGTGTGAAGGCCTGTTTGGATGGGTTGTGACCGTAATTCGATGGTGATGTGATGCTGAAGAGGCATCTTCTCCGAATATCAACACATCCATATCAAGACTTCTCGGTTCTTGTTCAGGATGATCGTTGTTGATGGTTGGAACAAGCATAGGGTTGGCGATAGAGTGCCCTCAGCGACTGTCGGACTTGTTTTTAGCGACCCCTCGGACCGATAGACTTTTCCTTTTCCTTTTCGCCGTCCTCCGACATCTTGACCACCGACCCTCGGCAGAACCCCCCACTTTCTGCTCTTCACGACAACCATCTCCTCCACGGTCGGTAAGCAACCATGTACAGGTCCAAACTAGTATCGCACGAGACTGTGGAGTGCAGAGTGCAGAGTGCAGAGCTGTGCAGATGCAGAACCAGTGAGACCTCCTCCGTACCTGAAAGTGTAAAGAGGCCCTACATCGACTCACTCTACTCTACATGCGAACCAATACATTCGAGTGTTCCCAGATTCAACTACCCTTCGCCTCGGCTCCGGGATAATTATAGTTTTGGACGACATGGGGATTGATGGGAAAGCAGAGACATGCTAGATTAATGACTTGTCATATCCAAGCACCTGGCGCCCATGGCAGATTGACATATCGTGGGTCGGATTCGTGGCGACAGTGCGCATTGGCCAGTGGTGATCGGTAGGTATACGACCCTGTCAACGATTGCAGTCAGACCTACCACAGTAAGCAGATATCAAGAGGATCAATAAAGGAATCGTGCACAGACATAGCTGTCCACGCCCGCTACTGCATTGCCTAGGTATCGCTCCCACGAACAGGGTGATAGAGTGCAGCGTCGCCTAAACAGCCGAGATATGTTGACACATCGAAAATGGACTTGAGAGTTGTATCTTATCAAAAGATCCATACTGTAGATGCACATTAAGGTAATCGTTAGGGTGTTGGTCAGCCTGAGCGCAAGGCAGATTCTGTACCTTAGGTATTCCGTATGTGCCTACCTAAGGTACCTACCTTACCTATCAATGCAACGTAGCAAAAATACAGCAATTCCCTACCTTAGTACGGTATTAGTATACCTTAGATACCTCAACTATCCAGCGATCGAAAATGCTTTTACCGAGGTAAGTAGGGAAGTACCCCCATACACCGTTACACTTGGGGGGAGGCCGAAGCGAAGGTGCAGGGGGCCTCCATCATCAATTTCCGTCATCACGTGATACTCTAGCGGATGGACAATGCCCCACTTCGTCCGTTGAGCTTTTTCAGTGTTCGTCACATGCATACAGCAACGGAACGCATACTGTACCTCAGCAGCCATAAGGTGAAGTACCGTGGGCGTCCAATGCTCTTCGACTCGTGCCATCTTCTCTTTCGTGCCTGCTGAACCGTAGGTTATCGAGCCCCATGCGTGCTGCGCTCCAGGCGGCTTGGGGCCCTACGCCACTTGCTTTGGTCGATCATTGGGTATCACAACTTCTACGGAATACTCGTAGTGGGAACTGATAGTGAGTCGGAGCAATGTCCTCCACCCAATCACACTGTCTTGCTCATGGTGGCCCCACTTGGACTGTGGACTTGTCGAGCCCCGTGCCCAGCCAGGCCCGCCACAATCAGATCCGAGGCGGCTATCACGCCTCAATTCTTGCGGTAATCGTATTCTACGGGCTGTTTCCTCATTGGCTGGCACCGACGCTTGTGGTGACTGGTGATCATGATATGGTGCTGTGGTGCGCTTCTGCTAAAGATCCCCGCGGTAATGAAATCACAGCGACGTATCCCATTCTCTTTTCGTCTATGCTTTGGTTTGATTTGGATTCCAGATATTCCATTCTTGATCTTTACTGTGGTTCATTGTGGTCCTCTTGGGCACCATTTCTGTGGAGGGGATGACAACGCCAGTTTACGGTCTTGAGCTGATGTTTTTCTGATTTGATTCAAACGTTCACGGTGAGCTTTGTTACCTGTCCACTATTTCCTCTTATTGGTGGAGGAAGGGCGTCATCCGTCGCTGAGGGAACGCCGCGGCTGGGCCAAAGCCTCTTGGAGTACTTTCCTTGACCATCGATGTGCCGTCTTTCCCATTCCCAAGACTAGCGCAGTGATATCTTTGACTCTTCTATGACTTCAAGGAACGTTGTTCTCCTGTCACCTAACTTCATCACCCTAGCCGCCGGGTTCATCTCCCCGCCCAGGCGCTGTGCGTATCGTACGGCACATTCATCCAAATAGGTACTCGTTTGCTTTTTCAAGAGCGGTGACTGTTTCATAAAGTGAAGGATCAGGACAGCCCTACGGCATGGTAAATGCAGCCACTCATGGGGCTGCATGTGTCATGGACCGATTGCACCTGTATGGTTTCGCGACCTCTTCCACGGATTCCAGACGTTGCCATGGCGAGGTGGCTAATCCGACTAATTCACATCAAGTTGTGCCACAGTTCATCAACCTATGATGTGACAGTTTTTTCACCATTACTCTTGCACTTCAACAACATGAGTTGGGCTAATCCTCGAGTGTGGGATGCTTGGCACCAGCTATTTGACAAAAGCATGTCAGCTCTAAAGCATCCCAAGGCTGAAGTGTGTGGGCCGGCTATGTATGTGTCCAAAATCGGTCATCTCTTCGACCAGGAAACGTGGAAGAAGACCAATAGCAGAGGGAGTTCTGGATAAGTAGGCTCTTCTCGAGAGCATCGATGGATCATCAACCATGTATATCCTCCTGGCGGAGCAGGTCGAATGCGAAGGTAAAGCAAGATGTTCCTATTTGTCGTAGCTCCTTCGCCAGGTTTGTTCCTTCCGTGGGTGTATATAAATTAACAGGCAATTTCTCTTCAATTGAGCACCATCCATCCAGGCAAATCCAAATCTTCCTCAGTCGATTTACGTCTCAAACAAAGTTTTCCACATCGATATTCAGTCCATCTTCAGAACCATGGAAGGAAGTTTTGGTACATATTATTGTAAGAACCGGCAAACGAGGCCTTGTCCAAGACTTGTCAAGTCAGCTGGCACGGCCTGCACTGAATGCATTGTATGAAGCTATTCCTTTTATTGCCTAAGCCTATTTATAGCAGTATTTCTTCACCACTCTTAAATATCTGACATGTTTGTAGCGTGGTGGATGGGATGCCGTCGAAGGTCTTTCTAGGAGCATACTACAGACACCACCAAGTACCGAGGTCTTGATGGACCAGCCTACTCACCCAGCGGAAAGGACCGATGAGCTCATGAACAATGCTTTCCGTTTGAACATGGCCAACGGTGATTCGGGGTACAAGTGCAACAATCATCCCATTTGCTCGAATGCCGTCAGAAGCGCAGGAATTGCGTGCACTAAATGTATAGTAAGCATTTTCCTCTCTTCCTGCGCTGCTCTTATATAACTACACTTTAGTCATCCAGTAGTCCTAACCAACATCTAGCACGAGGGCAAGAATGCTGACGACGAAACAACACTCGGAGTACTCAACATGATTCCCAGCCAGCTCGCCTCGGAGGACGACGTGCCAAACGCGTACTAGCGTCGTACACTACCGACATCTGCCTAAGTTCCACAAGCTCGAGGCATTGATGTCCAGAGCACACGCTGCTATAGGAAGTGAATCATAGGCTTGGATATCTTGTGGAGGATCAGAATACATACTTGGAGAAGACCAACACACAAGTCTGGCAAAAACGAACACATAGGGGAGGAGCGTCTGCAGTTCTTGGGAGGAAACAATCATGGAATATGGGAGGTAACATTCGCAATCTTTGGAGGTACCTTTCGCAATCTCTACAGTTCTTTCAGCTGGTAATACTTGCAAGTCTTGGGAGGTAAGCGCTGCAGCATTCTTCGGTGCTGGTGGCAGAACACATTCTGGATTCACAACATGTAGCTTAGACCACGCTCTTTTACAACAATAATACAAGCACCTCTTTCAGACTCATAACTCCAACACTCTTTCTTTCCTCTAGAGCTTGCTAAACGCTCTTTTACCATAATGACATCCCACCATCAAGCTCACAAAATCACTTCAACGGGATTCGCAACACCTTTCCCCCAAACCTTACCAGCCACCCACCCACCTATTTCTCACCAACCTGACTCCTTACAAAATTCACAAACACGTTTCCGCTCCAACATGACACAGGCAACCGAGCAAGCTGACCCGTAGGATGCCGGCTCCATGCAAAAGGACACACGTGGGAGTCACGAGCCACCGAGCTGACGCAAGGTAGATACGAGGGGAAAAGTCATGTGCCATTGTTGGGTGCGGCGAAGCGGGTGCCTATGGATGGATAGGGGAAGAGGAACGGTTTTTTTTTATTTTTGGTTTTTTTATAGGATGGTGAGGATGAGGATGAGGAAAACTCCCTCGATTACTTGTTGTTAAGAGCAGCTGATCGAGTCGTTAGAATTTATAGTTTAAAAACCATACCAACTAAGCCACCCATCCTCCTTCCCCCCCTTCCATCCCCCCTCCCCCCTCCCCTTCTCCCTTGCCATCCCATCCCATCTCACGGGAAAAAAAATTTGTTCCTCACCATCAAACCGCCCTCATCCTCAACCCCCCAAAAGAAGATTTCCGAGACAGTCTGCAGGCGAGAATGTTGTATGTATATCGTTTCATCTGCGCTAGTCGTATACCTCGACAACCATGGAGAGGTTTCCCGGAAGGGGAAAGGCTGTGGAGGAGATATATCTGGCGGGTTGGGGTTTTTGGGTGTTTGGGACGGTTGGTGGGATTACGGCGGCAAGCATTTGGAAAGAGAATGGGAAAGGTGGGTGAAGAGATGATCTGGCAACTTGGGGTTTAGGGACGGGGGAGGCCTACCGTAAAGCTCTGGTACTCGAGTAGGAGAATATAATACGGTGCATTGTTGAGGGAGGAAATCTTGGAACTTGCGGTAGCTTTCGATTCTAGAGCCTAGCCTGCCTGCCAGATCCTGGCCGTGATCAGGCATCGACCCGAAGCATTTTCCACATGACTGGCCCAGCAAAAAAATCCCCAACCTTACGCCTTCTCCTTCTTCGACTTCCCCTTGTTCTCCTCCCTCCCCTTTGCAATTCTCTCCAGAATGTTTTCCCGGTCTTTATCCAGCTTCAACTTCGTAATGACGACTTTCGAGGGGTGGACGCCTAACGGCACTGATTGACCATTTGACTTCTCGCGGGCGACACGCTCGATGTGGACGACATATTTCAGGCGGTAGACGGATGTGACTTTGCCTTCGCGGCCTTTGTTGGCGCCGCGCATGATGATGACTTCGTCGTCCTTGCGGATGGGCATTGAGCGGACCTGGAGGGGGTGGGGTTAGTTATGGGTGATCTGGAAGCTCTCGTTCGTGATAGAAACACAGTTGGAGATCTCCGTGAGGTCGTCGGTTTTTACTTACGTTGTGCCTCTCTCGTAGTTCCTTGTTGAGGGGCGCGCTCATTATCACCCGTCGGACGCTTGAGGGAGCGCTGAAGTGCGCCTTGCGGGACTTTCTCCGCGAGGAGTGGAGGGCTAGATTTCGAGCAGGGTTAGCATAGCTTCTTTAAGTCATGCCGGCAAATACGCACAGGTATTGATTTTCGTCATCGCGGCGGTATTGTCGACGTGATTCCTGGCGCTGCTTCTACAGAATGTCGGTTTTGAAGATGCCGCTTCTGGAGTGTGGGCGCTAAGCTCCGAAACTAGCGGCTCTGTAAGCGAACGCGTGCTAGCATGAAAACGGTTCCAGGTAATCACTAAAGTATCTACAGGAAGTGAGGTACGAGCTATGAAGTGCAGTTTCTGTAACAGACACAGCTGGTCAAATTCCAGGCGAACAGTCTTCGATGGTGTGAAGCCAAGCTGAACCAGCTTTTCCCGCCGCAGCACTCCGAACATCCTCACTTCGTCCCTTCAAAGAGCAACGAGATCCAGATCTACAGCGAGGATCTCACTGGAGGTTATCTTTGGACGCGCCTCGAAACAATGATGAATTGTCAACTACCCTCTTCGCGCCAAACTCCTCATTGACATGCTCCAAAATGTCTTACAACAACTATAATTACTCGCCCTACTTTCAGCAGGGTACTGGACACGATGGGCACTCTCAGCAGTCATACCCAGATCCTAACACCGGCTCATATCATCGCCAAGCTTATCCAGCTGTAAGTCCGAATCAGACCACTCAGGGCCACACGTATACGCAGCAACCGACTTCGATGAACCATACCACGAATGCTTACAGAAGTCAAGAATACGGAGGTGTGGACAACGGACGAGCCGAGAGGATCAAAGGAGGTTATATTCAAAGCCCCAACCCACGCGCTTCTGTGGATACCACTGCTCTCGGTAGTCTTGCATATGTCTCCGGTTTGGGCCAGGATTCAAGAGGACAAGGAACGATGGCCAGGGGCAATCCTTCAATGCAGCAGATAGTAAACTACAACCGTACTGAATGCAGAATTAGTTATACTGGCTCATCTCCAAACGAAGCCGTCATGAGCTCATACGACCACCACAGATCCAGCAGTGGGGGGGCAGTGAATGCGGTACCTCATGGCGGAGAATTACGACCACCTCAATCAAGAATGGCTTCTTATACAAACTATCCTTCTACTAGCGGTATCCCCAATGTTAATGGGGGCGTATCAACGCCTAGTAGTGACACCTCTGGTAGAAGAATCCGACGAGGATCGCATTCGTCTGATTCAAGTGAGAACCGAAGGCCAAGCCAGCAATATCAGCAACCTCCGCGGCCCACCAGTGCGTCACACTCGCAATTGAGCACTCATTCAGGCCGGTCTTCTCCTACACCTGCTCATTACGGCAACAAGCAGTCACCCAGACTCAACGGTGCCACACGTCTATCAGATCACCCACAAACCTACACGACACAGCAATTGCCTAGCTCGTCAGCTAATGTTACAACTGTGCCGGCGAACTCACGGCCTGGCGCTGTCAACTCATATGAACAGCAAAGCCTTACTGATGGGAGACACTCGGCTATGCCGGATCCACCACAGCCCCACAAATATCAAACCAATGTACAGCAGACCAACAATCGGCAACTCAACCATCTAATGCCTCCTCTTTCGCCTGTTACGGATGGCCACACCAAAGATCAATCACCTCTGGCTGTTGATAACTCTTCTCTGCAATCTACGATATCGGTTGATGATCAAGTCGCTAGAACCGTCGATCCTAGTCAAATCTTCAACCAGTACGAATATCAACGCCGTCAGGTTGCTGCCGCTGTCGAGGCTGCCGCTACAAAGGAAATTCCGAAGGCTAGAGCTAGTGCGCTGATTAATGCGGATCCAGATTCAACCAAGAAGGCACAGATGGAGCTTGAAATGAAGCAGATGATTGAAAAGATGCGCGATTATAAGGCTAAGGATCCATCTCTGTTCTCGCAGATTTGGGAGCAACTTAAAAAGGTCAGAATTTCTTGCTACTTGTTCTAACACTCCTCAGTCTACGCATAATGTCAGATTGAGCTGACCATTCTAGGGGCAACCTCAAATTCGAGCGTCTTCGCAATCGGTTGTTCAAGATGTCACTCAGCCAGAATCACCCGCTGATGCGAATTCTTCTTCAGCGATGAATGGCAAAGATCAATCACGTAGTCCTAGCCCAACACATAATCAGCTGCCTCTGGAATCCGAATTAGCAATCAACGGTTCAGCACCGAAACCAGAGCCTGACCACGGAAGGTTTCCGGCCCAGAGGCGACAACGAGGTGGCGGTAAAGCTTTGACAAAGAAGTTAGCTGATTCCGTTCTTGATAGTACTGAAACGCCTACAGCTGCCCAAGCCCGTGAAGACAAGAACGAAGTAGTTGAAAATTCGACTTCTGTTTCTATTGATAACCAAGAAGTAGCTTCGGGAACAATGCAGAAGGCCATGGAACCTAATCATGGGAACTTGGATCCTCGACTGCAGTCATATCAATCGCCCTATCAAGCACCTTTGCAAGCGCGCCCGGAGGTAGGTTATGTCAGTGGTATGGGACCTACGAACCCTGCACCACCAGCCAATGCTGTTGTCTCTTCGCCGACCAACCCAAATGGTGGGCTTAGAAAAGGCACCCCCAGTTCTGCTCCAGTAGCCAACATGACATCTTCTTTTCCTATCAACGTAGCTCTAAACCGTGCTGAGAGCAACGTCACACGCGATCCACCCTCCGGAGGAACAATATGGCCTGAAACCCACAAGTGGCAGTTGGCAACTGCCGCGAGGACTGCAGTTACCTCAATTCCAGCAAATGCTGGAAAGCGACTCTCTGCCGATGAGGTCCATCAAATACTAGGCCAAAATCCGAGCTATACAGAGCTATGCGAGACTCTTGAGGCCAAGGGCTTCGTCATTGAACGGGGCCCTTTTGCTCGCACTTTGCTGGCGGCCGTCCCTGGTTTAGGGTCTGTTCGAAGTCAAGCAAAGAATGAGACGCCTCCTCAACAGCAACCAACGTCCCAACAGCCGCCAATCTCTCAACAGTTGCAGACCCCTCAACACCCGCCAATTTCCCAACCATCATCCGCACCTTCCAGCTTTCCCAAATCTACTAGACCGCCCACATCCGGCATGTTGGTGCCACACAAAGTGCAAAATGCAGCTTCAGTCGAACTTCAACCCGCAGCCCCTTCTGTACACGAGAATTACAACGTTAGGTGGGCGGATCAGCGCAACGTCACTGGTACTCCCAGTTATCCGGTAACATCACTCCACAACATTCAAGCACCACCACAACTACCACCACAACAACCGTCCCAGCCACCTATGTCTGCACCTGCACCTCGGCCACCTACTAAAGAAGAAATGGCTAGAAAGCGAAGCTTTAATGATATTGTGGATCTCACGCTATCGTTGTCTGACGAAGATGACTTTCAGCATCAACCAAAGATCCATCGAACTGAAAGTTGGCAAGTCGATGATTCGACTTTGATGACAGCTGGTCGTGTCTCCACCTCGACGCCTCCACAGTCTGCGTCCCCAGCCCCATCTATGGCAACGAAAAGCGCTCAAATGCCCATCTCATCTATGCCACGGACTAAAGAATTGCAGAAAATTGCAGCAACCGAACGCAAATCTGGCCGAAGCTCACCTGCTGATGCAAGGGGAAATATTGACCTATCTAAGTACAAGTATGCACCTTTGAGCGAACCGCCTTTATCCAAACCATCGAAACGAGAACATCTTCGATCTGCGGATGTTGTACGTTCAATGGACCGACGAGATGCACTACGCCGGTCTAGTTACAATCCCAAAACAATCTGTAGAGACATTCTCGTGTCATCTGGAAAACACCCCACAATGGCGCCACTGAATTCGCATCTAGAGGTACTTCGCAAGAATTTTAAAATCGTGGATAATACCTCAGATCTAAGCACTTTCAACTGGGATCTCATAGATCCAGGAGGCCACTCTGGGCCGTCTATCTCGGCTCCCAAGTTCATAGACAACGTTGAGATGAATGAAGCAGATGAGGAGGAAGCACAGCCGAGACTTTCTCCACCGGCAATCCGCCGCCGACATGTCACCATGGCAACCACGGTTGATGGTCAGGGCGCTGCAACAGCAGTTGTCGCTGGCACGAAACCCGTCAAGGGCGTTTTCTCTACTAGGGGATGGAAAAAGAGTCAAGGCCGTGTTTCTGGTACTCAATTGATGCCAATTGATGTTGACGCTTCTGCGAATCATCTTCAAGGCAAAGGACCCAAAGATCAGGATTTATCCAGGCAGGGTGCGGGTGCGGGTGCATCGAAGAACTATGCTCATATGCGTTCTGGGGAAGCCGATCAAGGATTTCTTACGGGAAGAGCACCAAGTCTCCGCCGCGGCCCTGCACCAGATAGTGGCAAGAAATCGTTCTTAACACCAACTGCAAACACGGTACGGATGCAGGGTCCTCTAGGCGCAGGGTCTGGATCAGACCAGAAGCGGAGAGGACGTTCCCCGGGTTCCAAAGACAAGAATATTCGGAAGAGTGCAGCAATCCTGAGAAGTACAGACGTGTCGATACGTACACGTCCTGGATCGAGCGCCACGGACACAACGCCTGCTAGGCCTAGCGGGCTGAGACAGACCATGACTCCCGCCGATGGTATCGCAGTTGTCATCGAGTCACCAAGGAAGACCAATGATGACGAGAGAAAACGCAAGAGCGAGTCCAAAGATCCCAGAAAGCGAAGAAAAATCTCACCCGTTACCCGTCACCCATCTGCGCCAAACCACAAAATTTACAGGTGTCAATGGAAACGTTGCCCATCCAAACTCCATAACCTCGAGACTCTTCGCAAACATGTAAGACTGCATCGAAAGGGGTCCTCGACAGGGGCCTTCCCTTGCTTGTGAGCCGGCTGTGGGGCGGGTAAGGTGTCCAAAGACGAGGAAGGAGAATGTGAACTCCAACCACTCGAATTCGAAACGGAGGCTGGCTGGAATAGGCACATGGAGGGCAGGCATTTGGATCGCTATGCCTGGGAACTTGGCGATGGACCCTCCACGCACCCCTCAGGTAACCCCGAACCTTGAACGATCCTTCGATGCTTGTTACTAAGAAATCCAATCTAGACACTGAAACCTCCGACTATGTCAGCGACTCCCAAGGCCGCCAAGTCACTCCCATAATCTCCCCCGGCCACGGCCCTCCAGACCCTCTGCCCTTAGGCACCACTCCCAAAACCGCCCGCGTATATCACAAAGCTCATGGCAATAAGACGGAATTGGCGAAGGCCGAGGCATACGTTGCGGCTGAGAAAGCGAGGAAATGGAAATCAGGTCATTTGGGCGGTGAGGAGGACACCTAGGGATGTTTGTTGGAAAGGCCTGCTGCGGCTACAATTGCTGGATGCTGGCTGGCTGCTGTTGGCGTCTAAACCCAGGCTTCCCATCCAATTCACTTATCAGCAAATTGAGACTCCTTTGCTGGGGACACGGTCTTGAAGTTCGAAAAATTCTCCACGAACGGCTTATCCTTTCAGCTCCAGCCCAGCCTTTACAGCTGCTATTCAATAATACTTGCGAGTCTTAGGTAGCATAATTACACTCAAACCTACAGATTCAAGGTCAGAGGTCGTGAATGTACTTCAGGGAACCGGTCTGACGTTCCGGCGGTTCTTACCTGTCTCGTAGACGAAGGACGTTTAGTGACAGATCTCTGTAGCTCGTTGATGAAGTCAAAGGTACCGCGTGTGTCACCCTTGCATTGTTCTCAAACTACTAATACCCGTGCATAATAGCTGGAACAGAAAAGGAAAGTGACTAAGACAACCAGAAAATCATAAGACATCCCAACTTTTCTAACCCCCCCGCTCCCAAATCCTCGTAAAAACACAAGAAATAAAATTCAAACGCGCCGTCTCTATCCCCAGCCCCTATAACCTCATCCCTCTCCCCATCTATTCCTAACCAAATCCCCCCCCCTCCCCGGCAACATCCTCACATCAAACACCCTCCGTCCCTCGAGCACCCGACCTCGCTCACGCCCAGCCGGATCCGCTTCTTCTCCCCGCTAACCAGCATGTTCCAGCCATAGCTCTCGACCAGCCACTCGTACCAGACTTTGCGGTTGTCGGTGCAGCGCCAGATGGATGCCGTGAGCTCGCCGTGATCGGGGAGGTAGAGTGGTGTCTGTTTCGGGCTGGTGTTAGAGGGGTTGGGTTGGTTTTGGGGGGGGTGGGGAGAGGAGAGAAAGAGGGAGGTTGAGGGTGGGGGTTGCTCACCTTCAGGGGAAAGTAAATGGGGAACCAAGACATCATGCCGCCGCTCTTGGCATCCATGGTCAGCGGGTTGGTGCTCAGCTCGGTGCCGGGGTAGAGCACGGCTTCGAAGTAGCCGGCTAGGCCATGGCAGACGGCTCGATCGCGCGTGCGGAACGTCAGCCGCGCGTGCCGGGTGTTGTGTTTGTTCTGCGACCTCGGAGGCAGCGGAGCCTGGGGTCCGTGGGTGAACGACCAGGCGGGCAGGATGTTGGGCATGGGAAGGGGGGCCGGCTCTGCGGCGGATGGAGACGCGGGAGAGGTGGTGGAGAGGTAGTCGATGGCGTGAAGCATGACGACGTAGGGGGTATTGGAGGCAGTGGGGTCCGCGGGCATACGGGCGGCGATGTCGGCGTGCAGTTTGGGGGCGGCGATGGGGGTGAGGTAGGCGGTGTAGGAGGATGGGATGGATAGGCCGTGGGTGGGGTTTAGCAGGGGGAGGATGCCGTCAAGGCATTCGGGGGAGAGTTCGTTGTCGGCGAAGGAGCCGAGGAGCTCGGAGATGAGGATGTCGATGGGGTAGTGCTTTGGTCCTGAGTCACTGGGTGAGGCGATATCGCTCTGGGGATAGTCTTGAGGTGCTTCTGGTAATGGCCCTTTCCAAGATCGCATGTCGGATTTGACGAGGTTAACACGGTTCTGCCAGGTATGCTCATTGTGCCGTTGGAGGAGAACGTAGGCATTAGGATTCTTTTCTAGTGCCCAGAGTTCGATGTCAACGCCGGTGGCTTCGCTAGCTTGGAGTGCTCTTGTGACTAATGGTCCTCGCCCAGCACCAACTACTGCTACGACGATGCGTCCATTCGGACCCGACGCTGGCTTTCCTTGCTGAACCCAGTCGCCCAGCGCTTGCGCCACAGCCTTTTCGTATTGGTCGTACTTGATAGGGTCTTTTTCGAATACCTCGTAGGTGATACTTTCGAGATTATCAGCCAGGGGCTGCAAAGGAGCTTGGAGGTAATCTTGGTAACCGGCGCCAAAACGCTCGAGGATAGTCCTCGGAGGCTGTTTGCGCTGCAGCCACCGGATGTAACTCAAGTGGGGATTGGGATCATCAGGTTTCTTATTGCCCGTCTGCTTCTGCTGAGCTGCTTCAGCCGGAGTTGGCGCATCCTGTGCTGCGTTTGGGCTGATGAAGCCATCGGCCGTGGAAACACGAGAGTCTGGACTGTCTAGACCTGGAATCGGGCCGACATCACAAAGCAGGATCCATGGCGGGTTCCTTATGCGCATGTACTTGCTGATGAGTTCCCGGTGATGTTTGGATAAGACCGGATAACCTGGGGAATTTCGAACAAATGTCTGGGCGCTCAATGAAATGAGACGCAGAGGCTCCGAATGCCAGCGAGACTGTATACTTAGGGGCGGGAGGTGTCTGGGTATTGATAGAGCTAAACATAGAATTGTTAGTTAGTCCTCCGAACCGTTTGGTGTAGAGACTAAGAAACATAAGGAAGTACCTCAGGTATGGGTCATTGACTGCCGCCTTGTTCCGGTGTCCAGGAAGTGAACCGTACGGGAAAGGGAGCGGAGTAGAATCTCACGGAGTGAGGTGAAAAGCAATGAATGTATTTCTGTATTCTTACCTACGAATAGCCTAGCATTATGTTTACATACACTCCTAATGATGTTCCACGCATCCCACGTCCCAAAAATATCACTTCTGTTTGGTTTGCTCTCTTCTTGAGCTCCAACATACTCTTCTCTTGCAAAAGGCGTTAGGCTACCCTCCACATCTTCGCCATCTGCGGAATGATCAATCATTGGCAGCCAGATCTGAACCTGAATGTAGTTGCCAATAGCAAGAGCTTCTTGTATTGCATAGGCATATTGTGTAACGCCTTCTCCATGCAGTTTTCCATGGTGCAGTTTCGGACCCGGGATGATGATATTCCCAATACCACAGAATGCGGCATATGCTATCTCCAAGTCCAAGACCTGGCGCGATATATTATAGACCAAGGGGTCGGGAGAGCAAAGATCAATCCAAGGGCTGGCGACTGCGAGTAATTGAGATATGACTTCTCCAGGGGTTAACGATGAGTCCACCGGTGACAATTCTGGTAGAGTTGGTGGTGAAAGGTTTGGATGAGATCGCAGTGCCTCCAAATGGTTCAAAAGCTGTGCAATTACTCGGCTTTGAAAGTGAGGTGTTGTGATGGGGGTTGTTAGCATATCATACTGAGAACTATCAGCTTTAGACAATCAAGGATCCTGGAGACTTACAGCGCAATCTTGCGCCTGCCGCAGAACTTGATCTGTGACAGGCAGAGTCCGTTTGCTTTCATGTTGGCCAACGTAGAAAGTTGGCATGAAATCATCCCCAGATACGGATGTTGGAGATTCCATGGTAGACTTCATGCTACAAGAACCGATGCGTGATAAAGTAGAGCTCAACTCTTGACAAGGACTGCAGAAGCTCTATATGTCGCAGTCATGCAGTCCGAACCTCATACCATTACACCGTAAGTTGAACAAGAAAGGTCCGAACAACATAGATAAAGTAGGGGAATAAGGCGGTCTATCAGTAGAGTTGTACTCGAGCCTTGCGTGTGTCTCTGGAATGGTCAGCTTAGATACATAAAGTTATGCTCGCGCCCCTGCATAAGGTAGAATAAACACCGTTCCAATTCCGCTTAGCCTCATTGGTAACCCCAGTCATAAAAGCATGGTACGGTTTCGGAGAACGTCAGTACATTGAGTGAATGAACCCACACCGATATATAGGCATACCGAACCAGCCATGGCACACCGTAGGCCTGACGCCGAGGAGATTCTTCCTTTCAAGCGTCAAAAGACCTCAGCCGCGGATATGAATCCAAAGGCCAATCCGTATCTGGCGCACATGTATGAGGACGATGCGGATGACAACAGCTACAGCAACGGCTATGCAAACGGATATAGCAATGGTTACGGGAGAAAATCTAGGGCGAATGGGACATCAGGAGGTTCGGGATTACCAAGTTTCCCACGACATGCTACGACTGCAGATATGGCGAAGAAGGTAGAGGATGGGCCAAATAATCCGTTTAGTGGAAAGCCGCTGTCGACACAGTATTTTAATATCCTGAAGACCCGGAGGAACTTGCCGGTACATGCGCAGAGGTATGCACAAATCTTCACGTATTGAGATTTTTCGATCTGACCATTGGGGCAGGGACGAATTTCTCAAGATGTACCAAAAGTCCCAGATCCTCGTCTTCGTCGGTGAGACTGGTTCAGGCAAAACCACTCAGATCCCTCAATTCATTCTGTTCGACGACTTGCCTCACATCAACCGCAAACTGGTAGCTTGTACCCAACCTCGCCGAGTAGCAGCCATGTCGGTAGCACAGCGTGTGGCCAATGAAATGGATGTGCCCTTGGGTGATGAGGTCGGTTACAACATTAGGTTTGAGGATGTGACGAGCCAGAAAACTATCCTGAAGTATATGACGGACGGAATGTTGCTCCGGGAGGCCATGAACGATAACAATCTCACCCGATACAGCACGATTATATTAGATGAGGCACACGAACGTACACTTGCGACTGACACTCTGATGGGACTGCTCAAAGAGGTGGCTGTTCGAAGGCCAGATTTGAAAATAGTCATCATGTCCGCCACCTTGGATGCGCAGAAATTCCAGAGCTATTTCAATGATGCGCCTTTACTCGCTGTGCCAGGGCGTACGCATCCCGTTGAGATCTTCTACACCCAGGAACCGGAGCGAGACTACGTAGAGGCCGCCCTGAGGACAGTGCTACAGATACACGACAGCGAGCCGGAAGGGGACATCCTTCTGTTCCTGACAGGAGAAGAGGAAATTGAAGATGCATGCCGAAAGATCAATCTTGAAGTGGATGAGATGATAAGGGAAGCAGATGCTGGACCGCTGAAGGTATACCCTCTCTACGGAACACTACCTCCTCAGCAGCAACAGCGTATTTTCGACCCTGCGCCGCCCGCAAGAAAGCCTGGTGGCCGGCCTGGACGAAAATGTATAGTCTCGACAAATATTGCCGAAACCTCACTCACAATCGACGGTATTGTGTACGTGGTGGACCCCGGTTTTAGCAAGCAGAAAGTTTACAATCCTCGTATCCGAGTTGAATCTCTGCTCGTATCCCCAATCTCAAAAGCTTCTGCACAACAACGAGCCGGTCGTGCCGGTCGAACACGGCCAGGGAAATGCTTTCGACTGTACACCGAAGGCGCTTTCAAGAAAGAACTCATCGAAACCACATACCCTGAGATTCTTCGCTCCAACCTTGCTTCTACTGTCCTCGACCTCAAGAAACTCGGCATTGAAGACCTTGTCCACTTCGATCTAATGGACCCCCCGGCCCCTGAAACTCTCATGCGCGCACTTGAAGAACTCAATTTCCTTGCCTGCCTCGATGACGAGGGCAATCTCACGGTTCTCGGCAAACTCGCGTCAGAATTTCCCCTGGACCCCGCCCTCGCCGTCATGCTCATCTCCTCCCCCGAATTCTACTGCTCCAACGAAGTCCTCTCCATTACTGCTCTTCTCTCTGTTCCCCAAATCTTCGTTCGTCCCGCCTCCGCACGCAAGCGCGCCGACGAGATGAAACAGCTCTTCGCCCACCCAGACGGCGACCATCTGACCATGCTAAACGTATACCACGCCTTCAAATCCCCCGCCGCTCAAGTCGACCCCAAGAAATGGTGCCACGAGCACTTCCTCTCCCTCCGCGCTCTCCAATCCGCCGACAATGTCCGTCAACAACTCCGCACCATCATGGAGCGCTCGGAGATCGAGCTTGTCAGCGTCCCGTTTGAAGATAAGAAATACTATGAGAACATCCGGCGCGCGCTCGTCAGCGGCTTCTTCATGCAGGTCGCTATGAAAGAGAGCAACGGCAAGACGTACGTGACGGTCAAGGATAACCAAACCGTGCTGCTACATCCGAGCACGGTGCTCGGGCAGGAGAGCGAGTGGCTGGTGTACAATGAGTTTGTGCTGACGACGAAGAATTATATCCGCACGGTTACGAGTGTGAAGGCGGAGTGGTTGCTTGTAAGTACTCTTTGAAAGGGTCTGTTGTGAAATCTGTGAGAGGGAGACTGATCGGTGATGTACAGGACATCGCGCCGACTTACTATGACATCTCAACATTCGGCAAGGGCGAGGTCAAAACGGCGCTGATAAGGACGATGGAGAAAATCCGCAGGAAGGAGGCGACTAAAGGGGCTGGACGGAGATAAGCCTGACCCTGACATGAGTGTGCTTGCATGTAATCAAAGAGAGATGCGTGGACAAGTTATGATTCGATATCCATGCATACATAGAGCAGAGTACCCAGATTCCCCTTACCAGGCGTATATTGTAGAGAGGATGATTTATCATCAAGCCGGTGTATCTATTGGAAGGATACTTTCGTGAAGCTTAATTGGAAAGGATGAGTATATACCACTCACAACCCCCTCTTTTCCCATTCCTCTCTTACAACCCCATTCTCATCAACCCGAAAAAGAAGAACATACATGCCGCTAAATCGCAACAAAATGTCATCCCTCCAATCTCGCCCCATAGCCTTTTTTACTCAGAAGCATGCCCATTAACCCCATTCGTAACCACCTCCCCCACGCCCACCGCTTGATCCTCGATCTCTCCATCGACCCCATTCGTCCCCTCGATATTCACCTGGCCTCCTCCTAACCCCGCTATCCGCTCTTTTTCCTTCTCAGCAGCTATCTTCTCCGTCTCCAACCTCAATTCCTCCATATTCCAATTGTCCCCTTCTTCCCCTTCTTCCTCCCCCTCCCCCTCACTCTCATCCTCCTCGCTATCATCATCATCCTCCTCATCCTCCCAACCCCCCTTTTCAAACATCGCCCTCCCGGTCGCCTCCTTTGCCTCTCGCGCCTGCTGTTCCGCAGCTTTCTTATCCAAGCGCTCTTTCTTCCATTTTGCAAAGGTCTCTGGAGTGACGGGCGTGAGGGTGCCGGAAAGCTTGTGGCGCTCGGACTCGAGGAAGTCTTCGAGGGTGAGGGTTTTGAGGGGGGATTTATCGAGAAGGGCTTTTTCGGTGGCTCGTTGCTCTTTGGTTTTGAGGACGAAGCTGTGGGGCGGGGGCCTGGGGTTAGCTTTGGAGGTTTCAGGGGGTTGGAAGGAATGTGAGAGCGGGGGACATACCCGGGGGGAAGACTGTGTTTGTACATGCATTTATCGCCGCCGTTGGGACAGGACCAGAACCAGCCGTATTTCCCGTTTTCGACGGCGTCGATAAAGTATTTGCAGACTTTGTCGGTGGTGGTTTTTGGGTTGCCGTGCTTGCTCAAAACGACTTGCCGTAGTTTCTCTGGTGATATCCGAATTATATCAGTATACACTCTGCGGGGAATAATCAATCGCCGAACGCTATGCCCAGACTCACCTTCATCCCAATCCACCATGTCGTCCTTCTTCTTCTCCTCCTCCTCCCCTTCCCTCGTATCCTGATACAGATTCCTCTTCTCTCCCTTCCTCTCTACCGCCAAATCATGACTAAACTTGCACTTTCTTCCCTTGTCGCAATTCCCCTGCTTATAAAATATACACACCACTGTCTTCGGGTCCACACCAAACGCCACTTTTTGTACTTGAACAGGCTTAAATAGATCGGCCGTTTCCCGCTTCACTTTCTCGTCCGCTGCTTTTTCCTTTTCTCGTTGTAGTTTGTCTGCGTCTTTTCGTTTTTGCTCGGGGGTTTTGGCTTGGGCGGCTTGAGATTTTAATTGTTCGATTTGTTTCTTGGCTTGGCCACCTTTTTTCTGTTTCCTGGGTGTAAGTCGGTGGCTGAAGGTGTGCCGGCTTATTGAGCGGGGGCTCTGAGAGTGGGTTGTTTAGAGGAGAAGGTGGACTAACATTTTTCATACCAAAGGTCTTATAATGTCTCAATCAGCAGTAGCACAGGAGGGAACTCAGGGGCAAAGACTTACCTTGTCTTCAAGAATCTTAGAAGACGAAGGCTTCACCTTCGGTACATCTTTCTTGGGCGGCATGTCTAAGAATAGTAGGAGAAAGCTGGGGAAAAGGTGGTAAATGGATGGGGACGATGGGGGGGGTGAAAGGTCAATGAGAATGGGGAAAAAAACAGTTTGAACCAAAACCAAATATTGTAAAAGTATTTCTGTGTCTTTTGTTCTTACACTGAGGAGTGCGGGGACTCTTGAGAGTTCAAGATAATGACCGGGGCTTGGTAGGGCAACGGATTTGCTAGCGTGGATTTGCGGCGAGGCAATCTTCATCGCAAGTTAAAGCTGTCCTCCCCAAATCGAGAACATCCTAAACGCGCGCTCTCCTTCATACATGGCCTACATTCTTTAAGGGAAAAAGTAACCTGTCACCACTATCCCTCTGTTCCGCCAATGCACTAACAGCAACCTCCAGGACACTTACAATCGCCCTCTCGCACTTCAGTCCCTACAGCCATCTTCTCTCCTCTCCACCCGGCAGAATGATCACCGACGACCAACTCTACAAGCTCGCCATATTTCTGGGCTCGCTGGCGATGCTCCTAATTGTGCTCTACCACTTTCTCGAGATCAACGCCATAGATGACGGTCCTAAAGCTGATTCGGGGGAGAAGGTTGCGCCGAAGGGAGCCGCGCAAGTACAGGCCAAGGGGCCTGCGAAGTCATAGGGGTGAGGACAGTGGGACGCGTATGGCTCAGATGAGGAGGGCTTAGGGCAGTGAAATGGAAGGCTAGAATTAGGGAGGGACAAGCCAGGAGAAGTCCGCTGAAGAACGATCGGTCCGGAATAGCAGGTGTGTTATGGTCACAATCTCAGACACATTGCCAAGAGCATAGTCGCCTTGTATACTGGAAGAATACACAGAAAGACTATTCACAAACGACCCGAGAGTCACATAAGATTACAATCTGGCAGGGACCAAGTTGAAGATCTAAGCCGAAATCTTTTGGAATTATCCGCCTGTCTAATTTTCTATCAATCATCGCTTTTCTTGTAGCTAGCATGAGACATCATGTTATCATCGGGGTATCGGGTTTTTATGAAAAATCCTTCATGTTTTCTAGCTGAAATTTCACTATTAGCACTCAACCTTCAGTAGCGACAGTTGCGGCTTTGGGAGCGATTTTGCTCTCAGAAGCTGTCAAGCCTTTTCGAATGGCAAGTACGCTGTCAACGATCACGGCATCGATGCCCTCATCAACTTGCAACTGATAACAATAGTTTAGCTTCTCGTATATTGAGGTAAGTAGTGTGTTGGGCATGGGGAATTGTACCTTGACTTTGTCCGGGTCGTTATTGACCGTACCGTACGAAACGCATACGAGCCCCGACTCCTTCACCACCTTTACCAACCTCGGACTGATAACCAACGGTTCCGCTGCCGAAACCACACCCAGAAGATTCCACCGCGACGCAAACCGAATGGCTTCTTGCAGACTACTTGCTCTTATGTCACCTGTTGGGCTGGTACCAGCGTCGGTAAGGAAGAGAATGGGAATGGAAGGCTGCTTGAAGGACAAGAGGAGGCAGATGTCTGGATTGAAGCTCGAGAAAATGACGTTGCGCTTCTTGCCAAGATCATACACCTTTGTAAGTACGGTGTCGACGAAAGAGTTGAGTTCGACGGCATAGGTGTCCATTTCTTGCTCTTCACTTTCGTGGAGCATGGGATACTCTAAATTCTGGTATCAGTATGATACACTCGCTCCCAAGGTCGCTGGAATTGACATACTCATCTCAATGTTGAAACCTATGCTTTCCGGAAGCTTCTTGAACATTTCTTCTAGCGTGGTGAAAGGCGCTTGGATAAAATTACCACGACTATTGCTTTTGAAACCCTTGATCTTGAAGTCACGAGTATGTTTCATGCGTTCGCTCATTTCCGACACGTCATCTTTAGCTAGATTGCCAGCGGACATCGATCGATGCCTGCGCGGGTCTTGGACTTTGTTAGGTTGGGCCTTTCCATCTGTCGGATCTGGAGAAGATGGGCGAGATGGCCGCGGAGTTCGAGCGTCGTTGACATGAAGAAACTAGAATAGGATTAACATTTCCATACTACCGGAGCGTAAAGCTCTATACCCACCTGCTCAAGAGTAAGGGTATGAACAGGAGCATCGATGCCTGTTTCGCTGACGAGAAAGTCGTGATATATCACAGGAACATGGTCTTTGGTCAACTGGACATCTGTTATGCATTAGTCCAACAAAATGTAGTGATCCACGCAAGTCAGCGTACCAAACTACGAACAGGTCAGTAATTGCCGGTGTCAATTAAGGTAGTAATCATACCTCGACATATGACGCTCCCAAGTTTGCCGCAGCGATAAATGACTGAGACGGGTCAGATGCATCATACCACCGTTCACAACGGACATTGAGGTACCTGAATAGTGTTTTCACCAAGCTGAAGAGAGCTTCGGGCGGCAACATTTTTGCCCAAACCTTCGCATCGGTTAGGTAGAGACCAAGAGGGAAATACTCTGGTGGCGAGTCACCTCGATGCCCAATAACCATTGTCGAAGTCATGCTCTTCCAATATGTCTGGTTCTCCGTGATGGTCATATTAGGGTGGGTGAAAGGTGTAATGACAAGAAAGTTAAAATTGACTGATCCGATGACTTCGAGGGTATTGGCTGCTATGATAGGCACAGTAACATCTCCTTGTAACGATATCCGCTTTGATCCAATGCTAGGTTTAATGCTAGAAAGTAGGGCGACAGCACGTCCAACAACCTGTTCGTTGGTCCCAGCATAAGTCGGTACAATGTCGAAAAGCAATTTGACCTTCGTAGCGTCATTCGTAGTAAAAACGATCGGCTCCGTGCTGACGTTATCTTGCACAGGTAAATCAGTGATTGAAGGCTCACCATTCGCATTAGTAGCAGAGACTACAACTGAAAGTGCAGTGTCGAGTAGTGTCGAATGGGCACTGGTGAAAGGGATACGGTCGAGGTTGACGGCTTCAATAGCTTTTCGCGTATCCATCGTTCCTAGACTAACAAGAACCATAGTTTCTTTTGTGAGATAGCGATGTCCAAATGTTTTGACAGGCTCTGTAGTACGTACTGCAGCGTTGCTGCTCGTCGCCAAGTTTGACTTTCGGTCGGCGATTGAACCGTTGGAGGAGGGGGGAGAGCAAGAGTTGAAGACAGACGAGGGAGGGGAGGGAGAATTGACGGTCGAAGCTTCAGAGTCTGAGCCGTAAGGAGCGATTGTTGTCGCTGCCAAAAGCCTAGCGATATTCATATGCCCTCTCAAGGCAGCATGCTCTTTTGCAGTCCACCCCGAAGTGTCCATCTTGTCCAAGTCGGCTTCGGCAGCGATCAGAAGCTCAACTATACCAAGGTGGCCATCTACGCTTGCAATGAACAGTGGTGTCCAACCAAAAGCATTCTCTCCTATTTCTGTGTTGGCACGTTGGCTACCCGAACCATCTAAAAGAGCACTAGCGCATTCAGTATGCCCAAAGCGAGCAGCTACATGAAGAGCTGTTTCGCCTTGATCGTCCTGGTAGTCCAGATCTACCCCTGCCTCCACCAGTAACCTGACGATAACAACGAAATTGGCTTTGGTTGCCAGAGCAAGTACTTCACCAGACTTCGATATATTCTGGCTTACTGCGGCCTTTCGATCGCTTACTCCTCTCCAGTCTTCAGCTTCGAGAATGGCTTTCACCGTCAGCGGGTGACCACCAATGACGCTGAGGTGCAGAGGTGCGTATCCATCGAGGTCTTGCCAGTAGGGCGCGTCGAGGCCGGCGGATACATCGAACTGTCCCCAGGCTTGCATGCGTTCTGTGATGACTTGACAGACAACCGCCAATCCGTGTTGCGCAGCGTAATGTAGTGGCATCCGCCCATACACGTCTCTTGTACACAATGCATCCCGCTGCTCTAGCCGTAGCTTGTCCAGAACATGTTCCAAAAGCACAACCGACTTGTCGTCTCTGCCAAATCTTTTGCTGCCGTCCAGCTCCTTTGCGTAAGATGAAGGTGGAGCCAAAATCGGCGGTGCGGCTGGGGTAATGTAATTGGTTGTGTCGTCAAGATGGGTTTCATCAGCTGCTGTGTCACCATCACTTGAGCGCTTGGGACGCCCCATTGTGATGACAAAGCGGTGTATACAATTGCGCTTGTTCAAATCATCGCCTTCGTCTAGCGATTCTACCTGGTCGAGAAGCTTATCAACGCAGTTTTTGGCTTTACATGTTATGGCCCGCTGCAGAAGATTCAGCAGCAACAGCGCGATGTCCTTGTCGCCACCAGCGGAGAGATTGAGCTCTTCTAGATAGATCATCAACGACGACGCATCGTCGTTTCGTATTGCATGATCCACCTTATCCAACGTGCCTACTGGTAGATCTAAGATGACCTTGGATGAGACCCGGTGCAAAGAATGAGAGGAATGTGTAGAGCTCTTATCATCGAAGAGTTTGACGTCTCCAAGCTTCGACAGCCAATCATTAACTATCTTCATGCTGTCGGAAAGGTTGATATTGGTTGCAAATTCCTTAGGATCAACCTTGGATTCCAGGTACCGTCGTTGTGTTGAGTCCTTGGCTACCTTTTTATCAAGTTTCTTCGTGATTTTGATGAACCCTCGGCGATTGACCTCGCCGTACCATTGTAGCTTTCTCAATTGACCCCGAAGTTCCAACAAAGCCCCCATAAGGTCTTCCACCTCATCTCTATCCATGCTAGTAGGTAGCTTTGTAGGTTTCCCATAACGGTCTTCGAGAAGTTTGAGCCGTCGAGCTGCATCGGCGTACTTTTTGTTGTAGAAACTGTCGACATCTTCTAGGTTCCGGTCAAGTGAGAAGAAGAACTCTAACAACAATTAGTCTCGACTGACAGATTTTCTCTATCCCGATTACTTACCAGCAGTGTCAGCGGTGTTATCCTGTTTCGAAGTCTCAGCTGTAGACTTTATAAGCTTCTTCAAAGCTTTATATTTGATGTAGTAGGTTGCCCATTCTGGCACCTCGTTCCGCGATAGATTCCTTCCGAATTTCATTTTGCAGGCCTAGCACCTCGGGGATTGCGAGTTACCAAAGCTTCCAGGCACTTCCTCTGCTGATCACAAACCAGGCCGCAATCTTACCCTGCTGGCGGCAGCGGAGAAAAGCGGTGTTGAGGATGTCGAGACCGCCATGTAGAGGGTTTAAGGGATTAACGGCTCCTGCAGTAGAGCATTTTCTAGTCGCGCTTGAGGATGCTGATACGCGCTACCAGGCGAAGTTCTGATCGTGCGTGCTCGGATTTGGGCCTTTCGTTGGTCGAATGGGTTCCGAAGCAGTGGGAGGAGTGTAATAATGGTGATTGACCACCACACTTTCTCTCGCAACGAGCTCTATTCGAGGCTCACCTTGGTAGGTGTATTATTGTAAAAACTCAAGCTATGGACTCAACCGACATTTTAAGTGCATAGAGGCACAAAGAATAAATTTGTTGATAAAGGCGTGATTGCGGTCGATATTTCTTTTATCACATTCAACCGTTATCAGCTCCGTTGTGGATCACAGATCACAGTCCATTCCATTGACACCTCGAGGGAATAGTGCGGATAGTGAGGGCTATGTAGTCCTCGAGAATACGAGTATCCATCTTCTCGATCTACTATCAACTTGGCAGCAGCTGATGATGACATGGGGGTTCGGCCGTTGGTTCGTGGGTCGCGTAGAGTAGCATGTCTTCCGTAGCAGAACGTTAAGGCGCTGAAGGGCGGTCAATTCGACTAGCTGCAACCGTCATCCTCCGCATTGTCTACGGAACAGCGTTAAGGTAAGCATATCACTGTGCATCTTTGAGGTTTTACAGATTCATCTGCATCGAGCTCATAAGGTAGAGTAGAAACACATGAGGAGTCTTACTGGCTACAGTGCTCCATGCAATTGACCTGCAGCTTACAGAATGCGCAGCTACTACGTGAACCAATAGCGCCGGCTCAATGAAGTAGTCCTCCTGTTATGCAGTATGATGGTTTACTCTCATACAGGGTCCTATCCGATTGATATCCTAATTGACAACATAATTGCATGCCTCCTTAGCCTCTTCTTAGTCTCCTCCCCGTTCCTGTGTGATGCGATGAAATTTTTGTTGGTCGGCCTAGCTCAGCGTCATCAAACCGAAAAGGTTCTCATAGAGCCGAGTTCTAATGTGGCTATACAAAGTAAGCGTTGTAGAACATACTGAAGATAAGTATGGTGGTGCCTCGTGCTTTCTTTCGCAAAGGTTTTGACGAGTGAGGGCAATGGATACAAATCTAATGACACCGCCATGAGACTCGGTGGAACTTGATCGACTACACATAACATTTCCACGGCACAAATCCCCACCACTTCGCTTCAACCCTATCGTGTGTATCAAAACGCATTCAAGTATTCTTCTCCGAAATGCCCAGCTGACGAGTCACGGCCAGGGTTTTGCACATTGCGAGAGTCGCGGTACGAATGGTTGAAAGAGTCCGAAGCATTGTACTGATAATGCGGGCTGGCCTGAGCGGGAGCACGGGAAGCAACACGATGATCGTTCGGGCCTTGGTATCGAGGTACAAAGCCACCATTAGCCTTCAAAGCGAGCTGATTGCCTGCACCATCATATTGAGGCATGTAACCTTGTGCGTGATATGTTGAAGATGCCAGTGAATATGGAGCCTTGATGGCACGAGCATCTTGTCCGGAATAGATGAGATCGCTTGGGTTAATTTGAGTTGCCATCGAAGGCTTATTCCCGCTGTCGTTGCTGTTACTATGCTGGCCTTCAGCCGATAAATCCTGTTTGTTTAGAGCATCCTCTTCCCAACCGTTTGCGTCGGTAGTAAAATGCACTGGCCCGCGCTCCGAGGCAGGAATATATCTGGCGTGCCTTACACAAGATACGTTGGCGCGAGCGGAAGAATTAAGAGCGGAGTCAAGCATGCCACGAAGAAATTCATGCTTGCTTTTGCTGCTGGAATTGCTAAATGAGAGGTCAGTTGATGGTCTTTGGTACGGCATCATAAAACCCTGTTTAAAGTCACTAACCTCGAGGAATCTACTGATTTTTTATTCCTATAGGTAGCTTTTAAGTTCTTAACCTCAGGCAGGATGAATGTAGGCTTGATTGGTGCGTTGAATATACCGCCTGGAATTGTAGTCGCCTGCTGTTCAGAGGTGGAAGTGGTTGGCCTTGATATTTTGCGAGACTCCGTGAGATAATCCCCAGTTGAAGCAGGATGATTAACAGTATGAGTCGTTGCGACCGGCTTCTCTCGAGCACTAGTCATCTCATTAGCATTCTTTGACTGATCTTTTCCAATTCGATGCTATTTACCGTGCTGGCTCTTGTTTCCCGCTTTGACTTGGTATGCTCCAACTATCAGTAGACAAGTTGTCTGAATGCTGATCTGGTTCCCAGTTGTCTTTCTGCTCTGTGACAGTGCTCCAAGAATTAGGATCGTCGCCAGGCTTGCTTTTCTCAGACGGCATCTGTTCATTGTATGTAGCGTTGTCTTTTACCACTTCAGCAGGCACAAAGAGAGCTGTGAACTTGTTGCGGGGCGTTAATGGACTGCCAGCGTAAGATTCAACGTAGGCGTGATACTGACGGCGATGTGGAGTTTCAGGCTGCTGTTCAGTGGGTCTGGTGATGTTGATGTTCTCATTTGTTTCCACTTGGGCCTCTAACTCATTGAAGCTGCCGAGGTTGTTCTTCGTTCCGGATGCCGAGTTCTGTATGGTTGGTACGAAGGCTTTTGTGCCTGTTTGGGAAGGGTAAGCATTACCACTTGTTGTCGAAAGAGGACCGTGATTAGCAGCAGTGTTTTCCAATCCTCTTCGCTCTACAGACTCAGAAGGCCTTCCCTTAGCAACATCTACGGAAGTCAAGCCTAGCCAGCCAGTTGTTTTTCGATCTCTGTCCCAGCTGTCCGCGTGTTGGTGTGATTGGTGCTCATACTTCGAACTGTTGGGCGGTGTTGACGGGCAGTTTGCCTCCGACTTGTTGCCGCTAACCGACACAAGATTCTGGGAAGCGCCTTTCTCAAGACCGTCGCTGGTGTGATGAACAACCCGGTAATTGTAAGCACTATCATTCCAGTTCCAGGGACGGGGCTCCGCAAAATGATCGAGGGTTTTCTTTGGCAACATAATGGGCTCGGAGTCTGACATGGCCCAGCGAATATCCTGCTCAGCATCATAGGCTGGGTCCTTGCTCTGGCCCCCCAGACATCCGTATAACGTAGCCTGTTCACGAGCGCGACGAATGACTTCTTGAAACTCAGCGGGCACTCTGCAGTAGAGCCTCTGGCCGTTTGCAGGATTGAGACCGAGTCTATCAACGTACTCGGCTTCTTGGTCGGACACTACTGGCAACACGTCTTGCGAGGAGCTCCTCGGGCTTAAATTGGTACCGGATCGATGAGCTGCCGCAGATTTTTCTAAATGCATTTGTCCTACCATCTTTTGGCAGGCGTCTTTGACTCCGTACTTGCCAGACGCGGAAGCACAAACGGATTTGTTGCCGTCTAATGTGCGAACTTTAGCACCCGAAGCTGATGCATGATTGCGATGCCCATGCTGGTTGAGCTCGTCAACGCATTTCTTACCAGATTCAGAAGATGTACGTTGTGCAAAGCCCGGAATGAAGGCTGGCGCGTCAGGGGAGAGGCCCTTATTAGTAGCTGCGCCCCAGCTGTTGTTCGCTGCAGATCCGGTCTGGTCAATGGCACTTTCCATAGCCACATGAGTCGCAGCAAACCTAGGCGTAATGAAGCTAATCGGAACGGTGGCTGCTGGAATAGCAAAGTTAGGCGTAGTGCCTTGAGGCCCAAAGCTGTGCTGATAATCGCCTATATTGGCCATTGCATATGGGCTGAAAACAGACGTAGCAGTGGAGCCACAACGCTCGAATTGTTCCTTGGCGACTCTTACACTATCCAACTGCTCCACCAGGTCTTTGCGCTGGGCGACCAAGGCAGCATGGACTGTTGGTGGAAGTTCGTGAAGATGTAAGGCCATATGTTTATCCAGCGCCGTAAGCCGAGACTGCAAATTTTCGAAATGATTGTGCAGAGCCGGGGCACGCAAATCATGATTTACTGGTGGAGGGTAGGCTTGAGGTTCACTCGCCGCGTTTCCAAAAAGTGTTGGCAGGTTGATTGTAGATTGAGTCCCAGTCCAAGCTTGCGAGCTCCCAACACCTGGCATAGAGTAGTCGTGGAAAATAGGTGCTGTTGGCGGGACGTTCAAAGGCTCCAGTACCATCTCTGTCCCGTTCCAGTAAGATCTATACATTAGGCCGTTCATAGAGTAAATCGTGCTGCCATCCTGTAGCATCATAGTTGACACGGGTCCAGAAGGAAGCTGTACCATAGGTCCCATCGGTTGCAATCCATACGTACTGGTGGCGTGTGATTGAGTGACTCCGTTACCTACGTTATATTTATTGTTGCTAACACCCTGGGTTTGGATAGTGGAACCCAAATTTTCGGTATTGGTAACACCGTTTCGACTTGGCCGGAACTCTCCCAAGCGCAAGTCAGTGTTGGCAATTTGGGCACGTTTCAAAGCCAAACTCGTTCGGTCGATCTTGCTAAACGGCTCTGCCGCTCCGGACTGCTCATCCAGCAAACCTTGGATTGAACCTAGGGTTAACATTGGTGGCGGCGACAGTGGCCCAGCAGGAACTATTTTGCCCCCTGCAGTCACGCGGTGATGCGGAGGCGAGGCATATTGCTTCAAAAAGCGCGCAAATCCTTCGTTCTGCTGCGCATGAGGCGTTCTGGGTGGCGCACGAGGCTGTCGAAGCGGTTGGTGCATGAAGCGACCTTGAAAAGTAAGCTCTTCATCAGAGTCCGTTGACCGACGTGTGAAACTGGACAGGCCACGAGAGAACATGTTTCTCTGGTGTGTGAGATGCGCATTGGCCGAATCTTTGAAAACGTTTTCTGGAGTCAAATCTGTTAGCTAGATAAAGGCAATGAAGGGGGATGAAGTGCGTAGTGGTAGATGCAGCGGGCTGCGAGACGCATCTGGTAGCCTTTCACCGCATGGAACGACAGAATAAGTGTTCTAACAAAGCTAAAGGTGGAAAAGGGGTCATGAAATATGGAATGGTCAACAAGGTGTTGAAGCTTACCGGCCAGGGCAGCAGGATTGATCCTCAGCTCCACACGTTTTCCATCCATTGCTTGCCGTAGCTTCAGCAAAGTATCAATATCATAGACTGTTGATAGGGGATTTTGAGGTTGTGGAGTTTTGGCGAAAATCTGTGTGAGATTGAAGTTCCCAAGATTAGCCCGTCGTAGTTGTTGTTGTTGGAACTTGGTCACTGGTGTTAAGGACTTGCTCACCGATGTGTGTTGACTTGGGTTCGCAACACTAGCCGATAGCGCGTGTGGAGACTGCTGGTTATCCCAACCTATCTCGTACGAAGTATTCGTTGAGAATGATTCTGGTTCCTCTTGGTCGCCTTCAAATGGAGCTGTCATATCTACAGCCATGTCGACCAAGATGGTCGTATCCCCGAATCGAGCAATATAATTGCTGGAAATAGAGGAATTACTATCGAGCTCGAAGATGGAGCTAGTGCTTCGTATAGAAATGTCGTCAACCTCAAAGCTTGGATCTAGGTTCTGGATGTACTCCTGGACAGCCTCGAAGTTGAACTCAACGCCATGTGGTTCGTAATAGTGATACCGGATGTCTGCTCGATAATTAGTGCTAGGAGTCTTGGTAGGCGTCCCGCGCTCGGTCCAGACGAGAGAGGGAGTGCGGAACTGAGCCATCTTGACATTCGCAGTACGGTGTTCGTGTCGTGTGATATTGATCTGGTCAGATCGCGAACGAGGGAGACTCACCACGAGCGAAAGCTATCTTAGCTCACATACAACACGAGAAAGCACTGATTCATCGATGATGTTGTTCGAGCTAGCGGTAGGAAAGCAATGATCCGAGGGAGGTGGCGGGGATGCAAGTATCGTGAGAATCGCCACTTGGTACGGAAGTTTTGTTGATTTCCATCCGTGCTAGTCGCTTTTCTTAGACTTCGGCTGTTGCCCGTTATGTTGCTCCTACCTTACTTGGCAGCTACCTGCACACCAATCGATCTAAAGCAGGTGCAGTTGCCATTCCGAGGTTTGCCATTCTCTTCTGTAACGTAAAGAATCCTTACAACACGTGAATCTTTCAGACGTGGTCTGCACAAAGTAAGAAGAAGAGGTCGGCATGTAACGGTTCAGGTTTAATTTGTCTTATCTGTGATTCCAAGTTCTCTAAGGAAAAACATACAAGATGCATGATCATCAGTCTTGGACATGTAGTGCGGCGTGCTCTTTCTAAATAAGAACGGCAGGTCGTTCTTGAAACCATAGTAGCCTATCGCTATTTCTTCATACTACAGTCAGAGTATTATAACTTGTGCATGGTTGCCTAGTGACCTTTTCTAAATCATCAGCAGGGAAAATAACTCACGTGACTATTCGATGGTGATACGTACCTGGCTTTCTACCTATCTATTTTAACGGCTCCAATGTGTACATCGAAGCCATTATCATATTCGCACTGGAGATAGCAGGAGACTCATAGCTCAAATCACAGTTTCATGAAACCTTTTCATCTAGATCCAAACAGGCGAGATTTCTCATCGAAAGGAACCACCTAGATACCGAATGCTACACCCTTTCATCGATTTTTATTGGCTCCAATGGATGGCTAATGTCAAGATCATCAGCTTCGAAGCTGGACCTTGCGGCACTTTCCGGAATAGTAAAGCTGCTGATGTTGGTTTCCTTCACATGATTATGCTCACGAAGCTCCCAGCTGCCGACTCGCCCATTATCATTCCCAATCACCATGGCGCCGACTCCATTCTTTGCCGGAATGTCTGGGTCTGACGTAAGCTTTTTACCTGCTTTGAAGCCGCCAAGTTCAGACATCCGCTTAGGTTTTAATCGATAAAAGCGTACTCCACTAATTAAAATGGCAAGTCCGAGCATACGACCGACCAGAGAAAAAATGACGATCGCCCCAATTACTCCAGCTACGGCCAGGTTCATGTTACTCTTCTGCGACCCTTGTTAGAGAACGAGCCACCAATGCCGGACAAGGTTGAGTTCGCGTATGAAGCACAGAATATACTAACGTTCCCACTTTGGCATGTGTTACACCAGGTTTCCCACAGATGGAAGAGTAAGATTAAGTATGAGTGCCAGAAAATCTTTTAGTGACAAGGTCCTTCGAGCATCGTTACGACCAACAAAATGATAAGTTTCCAAGTCGGACGTTTGACTCAGTACCATTGCAGAAAAGGAATCGAACCCGGAGATCATTGATATTGGGATAAGTAAGATTGCTATTCGATCCGCTACTGAACGACTCAAAAGCCATGGAGGAGCCGTATTCCGGAAGCCCATAGAAGTTCGTATTTGCTTGTGGTAGCTGAGCCAAAGCGGCAAACGCTACCATTGGCTCAAAACTGTCAAACGGAATATTTAGCTTACTTGCGGTTCCTTTGGTCTCTATGTTGTTAATCAGCTACTCAATGGCCTGTGCAGCCATTGTCCGCCCAGAAACCGTACGGATGTCGGTTTCAGATCCTGTTGCCGACGTCTTTCCGTTTGTGGCATAAATCCATTGATTAGCCAGCGCCTTTACTTGCAAGAGATCGGTTTCGGACTATTGCTTTTTAACCGTCTGATTATGCGTGTACTCATAATTTAAAATAATCATATATGAGGTAAGCTTCGTCGTAATTGACCTCGGATCTTTCAAATACTCCATTCAAGACTGTCGATCCAAGACTGTCATAGAAATCCATGGTCGCAGACCTCGCCTATTTTGAATCCTGAGATTTAATGTACTGTACTCCATTGCAGCATCGTCATACACCGGACAATTGGCGGCGCCAGAGACATAGAAAGAATTGGTTCCAGTGGAGACGCCGTGTATATATGGGGATACTGATAGCCATCAAGAGGAAAGCCAATAATCGATCCATTAGCAAGAATTGACATTAGATTGAGCAGCGTCCCCAAAGATATATTAAGCGGTGGATACAAGCCCTGCATAAAAGCTTGCGCTGAAACCACGATAAATTCGTCCGAAGCCGACATTGAAAATGTTTGAGTATTGTCGAGCTCATCCTTAGATAGGCCATTGATAGCCAAGTTGGACTCGTTCATTCTCGGTGCAACATAGCGATGGCGTACAGCTACTGCGCCCCTAATGGAGTCAACCCGTTTTGAACGGGAAGAATCAGAGACGTGCGTACTCCATGATAATTGTAGACTCCCGAAGACCAGATAATCTCATTGCTCCTAGCCGGCGCCAAAGTGCAGACTGCGAGGCCTACGCCAGTGACGATTCCAGTCTTGAACATCTGCATGTTGTCGTATCCGAGAAAGTGTACAATACAGCCCAGAGCAGAGTATGTGAAGTACAAAAGGAAGCTGGAGTCAAGTGGCGAATTATAAGGCTAGATGGAGCATTCACTCAAGCGCTCCGGAAGGAAGAGCGACAGAGATCAACCACAGCTATTCTAGCGAGCAAAAGACTAAGGTGGAGTTAGATGCACACCACATCATGAGATGCAAGCCTATCAAAAATCAACTACTTTCACCTACCTAAGAATCTTATGAGTAAAAGAATAGATAGTTGAAAATGACGTCTAAGCTGTGATCACTTCGAGGGACATTTATATTAGTCTTGGCTGGGCCAGAGGCACCTACAGTAAGGTAGGTAGATGAGTGGTCAGTATTGCTGCAACTTGAAATGGCTTCCTTGCTGGTACATTCTACTATGTACTCGACGACAGCCGCATGGTACATATATGCTAGCTAGGACATTCATACAAAAGAGCATTTAGGCGATGCGACGAAGGCACCGGAAAGTTATCAAGATGCTTTAGCTGAACCGGCTTCAGTATCCTAGATCCGAAGAGTTGCTCGAATGATTCCTTTAGGTTCGCAAACTGTGTTATCGAGTAAGCCATGTTCGACAGCTTGTTCCAATAGTCACCAACTGAGACACAACCTGAACTGCAAAACATGCCAACAGGCGTGATCACTCATGAAAACTTCGCTTGTGACTTGTGAACTGAGGTTTTCGTGTTGGAAATCTCAAGCCAACGCAATCCAGCTTAGCTCGCTTGTCGACCGATTAGGGTTCAAAGTGCGTCAAAAAGTTACGAACGTCGGCAACCAGCAAGCTTATAATCTCCGCACGTTAGAATGGTGACTACTCGAGGCCAGCACCCTGTCGTGGCATCAGGAGTCACCACAATCGAGCATTCGAACGTGATCGATCCGCCTTCACAGCCCGGTAAGCCCTGGAATTTCTTTTGCTCTCCCTGCCCGATTGGTTTGGATCTACCAGCGCTTCATGGCATGGTCTACATTAGCTTCTCCTGCCAAACCGTATACCAATGCCTGACTTCTTTGTACACATGCTAAAACAATGCCCTTGTCGCTAGAGCCCTCGACTTCTAGATACGATGACCTCGGTAATGGCGAGAATGGGACAATTGGGTCCAGGTTGAGGAAGAGACGTCGCACCGGGTCATCGCCAGCCACGCTCCCAGCTCCCAGAGCCACAAGTTCGAGAAAGCCAAAGTCCCCCAACAGCAAACGAACGCCGAATAAGGTATCGTTACGAGAAGCTTCACAGGACAGTCCTCAAGACACCGCTGTACACAATGCGTCTGAGAGGTCACCGCGACGTGTTACGCCAATTCCAACAAGCGATGCTCCTCTAGAAAATTCGGTCACAACCGAGCTGCGAGTCAACGGGCATACTGAACAACCTCACATCCCACAAGAAGCCCCTTTTAAGCCTCCACCAAAGCCTCGAGAGCGCCCTTCCTACGCTTCGGTGGCACCAGATCTAGCTGCAGTTATCGCCAGAATCATCGATCACGGTGAACATATAGACAATCATTACGCCGCTCAAGGCTATGACGATATGGGAATGGTGGATACTGAAAGCTTTTTGCCTCTTGGAGCAAGCCTACATCTTAAAACCCAGAGCTTGCCGATTCTAGATAACTTAGTAAGTCATTCCGTTATTTGAAATTACATTTACCTTACGAGAAACAACAGGCGACCCAAATCTTGAATACGCTAGCAAAATCCACGTATGAAGAAATCCTCACTATAGCCACCGACCCTGAGTCGGACACTGGGCAAGCATACGCGATTTTAAAATCACTTTTCGACCATACCAAGAAAGTTTACTCAATCACCGAGCCTTTCTTGTCCCCTTATTTGTTGGGTCCGAATACGGAGCAAGCACACATTGACACGATTCGAAAAGCGAATCTGGCAACATTCGTATCCAGCGTTTTTGGGAGCCAGGATGTTGGGTTTTTCCATTTGAACGAATACTTTCTCGATACTTTCGTTGCTGACGGAAGTCGCTTACTAAAAAGTCAAGCTCAGCTGTTTCTAGATTTGAAAACACAGGCATATATATCGGCTTTGTCACATGGGGAACGTTTAAGAGAGGAGATTCTCGAAGACCTGTTTCCAGCTGATCTAGAGGAAAGGCTACTAAGCCGGAGACCCGGTGCTAGACAACTTGCACCAAGCGAAGCGGAATTTCTACAGCGTGCACGAAATCGAAGCAGAGCTTTACTGGAGGAGCCCATGACTCAAGAAGTTGTTGCGGCATTACCTCGCAAGTACATATGGGAAGACTTCTTAAGAGACGTCAGTGCATATGTCAGCAAGAATTTCGCCACAATTGTTGGAACGCCTGTAAGCCATATGTATTTGCTGAGTCGTTTACCGTACTGAAACTCCTGCAAGTTCCGTAAACCCATACGTCCCGGTCGTTCCAACTTCTTTGTTACAGATCAGCAGCAGCAACAGCAATTGCAGCGTCAACAGCAAGGTCAGCAAAGCAGACAAATCCTGCAGGATCATCGTCCGCAAGACGTGCCGCGGCCTTCCACCGAGATACCGAATCAGCAAAATTCCCAGTTCGTTATTGATACTGATGACATCGCGGAAAAGGCGGCTCGTGCTGCTCATTTTGCTATGCAGGGCTTTGGCCTGAATCAAGGTGCGCCAATGCTACCACAGCATCAGGTATCGAGCCAGATACCACAACACCAGTTACCAGGTCAAGTACAACAGCAGACGCAGGGTCAGGGGCAGCAACAGATACCGCCTCATCCTCAAAAATTCCAATATCATTTCGAGCATCAACCTGCACCATCCCAGTACTACCAGCAACCTCCATTCCAACAGAATCAGCACATGTCGAACCCGATGAATCAACAACCTGTCAGCATGAACCAGCAACATCAAGCCTACGCCGACCAGAATGCGATTCCATATCCGACACAGTCAGCACCTACACAGGTATTGTATGAGCGGGCTCGCATGGCCGCAACCGCCAAAGCTTCGCCGAGCAGCCGCCGTGCTGGCCATCCAAGCCAACGGCGGCCATGGACCACAGATGAGGAGAATTCGCTTATGGCCGGTCTTGATCGTGTCAAAGGTCCGCATTGGAGTCAGATTCTCGCCATGTTTGGACCGGGTGGTACCATCAACGAGACACTAAAAGACCGTAACCAGGTACAACTCAAGGACAAAGCTCGGAATTTGAAGTTGTTCTTCTTAAAAAGCGGTATCGAGGTACCCTATTACCTGCAATTCGTGACCGGTGAGCTCAAGACTAGAGCCCCAGCACAAGCAATGAAGAACGAGCAAAGAGATCAGAGCCAGGTAGTTGATGACCGTGCCCACGTTGAGGGTGTCATGACACTTGCTGGAGGGCCAATGCAAGATCCAGAGCACATCAACGGTGGAATGGAGGACGACGTAGGAGATGCAGAAGAGGGCGACATATCAATAGAGAGTTTTCAAGATGGTGCTCCCCACCAGAATGGTAGCTTACCACCTAATTTTATCACCGGTGATGCTGTGCCTGTGGGACGCGAGCAACAACAATACGTGGGACCGAACGAAGCTACTTCTCAACTCAATGGAGTACATGCCGATAACAAAACTAACTACGAACTGGAACTGGCAGCCAGAGGCTTCAATCTTAGTGCGGAGGGTGCCAAGATCGAGGCCGTTAGTCTCGTTTAGATCACAAATACATCCTTTCCGTTTAGCCATCCCTTGGACGGAGCCGGCAATTTATGAATATTGATATCTGTCGTTGCCTGGATCTACATTCTACGATACGCATATCGGATGGGTTCTCGGAATTCTGGTCGTGGTTGACAGAAACCACTTTTTCTTATCTCCATATCATATCCATCATCGAGTCGTAGGGTGCAAGTGCGGCGCATGGCGTGTCCATAGTATGTTGACTGCATAAGAGTCAATGGTGGTACTCTGCATGCCGTTTCTTCTACTTCGTCTCTATCTTCTTCTACTTACATGCATGGCGATACCAAGGCTTAAGAGTTGGCGTTGCTGTATGATACGACTTCATGGCACGATACCAGGTCCCGGCGAGGTCACATCAGATGATTTTAGTCTTACGCTTATGCGTGTATTTGTAGGTCATGGTTTCGCAGCTATGTGTAGCCATCGAAGGTGCAATTAACGATAGATTCGCTCAAATACGGATGTTTTGACGCAGTCCACTTTCGTCCTAAGGCATACTAGCCAAATCCCGTGTCGAGACCCTCACTGATTAGGATTTGATAACCAGCCCTATGGCCCGCCTTCTCTCTTCCCCGTTCATCAGAATTTCCATCATCACACGTCTTTGATATAAATTGCTCTTAGTGGCATGCCATAAGTTCCGGCCAGTCTCAGCATGGCAGATCCAAACTTTTCTTCGTCACTCCAGGATCCATCAATCCCTCCTCCCTCCTCCGAACCCATAGGCTCTGTAGATCCTACACTCGAGATAGACCCCGATGTTGATATGGCTATTGATAGCGGCCCTGTCCCTGAACCCTCGGGTCCAAACGCTACAGGACTTCCTCCAGAACCCCGCATTCCCACTCGCAAGGACATATCACTCCGCGACTTTCTTGCGAAAATGGACGACTACGCACCAATAGTACGCTGTGCTCAAACCACCGCTACATCTATCATGCCATTAAGCTAATGCAAACCGTCGGTTCCTAACAGATTCCCGACGCCGTGACACAGCATCACCTCAGTCTCGCCGGCCTTCCTCCGAATAGCACGCCATTACCCCTCACGCGCCTCCTAGCTCTCGCTACACAAAAGTTTATCGCCGACATCGCCGCCGACGCGTACCAATATAGTCGCATGCGCTCTTCAGCTTCAGGTTCCTCTGCGCCTACCGCCGCTACAGCATTAGCTGGAGGAATACCGGGAGCCCAGGCGACGCAATCACAACAGCAGCAACAGGAAAAGGAGAAGGGTAAGGCGGGCGCTCATGTACTTGGAGTACAGAGGGCGGGATATGGAGGTGGGGGTGGAGGTGGAGGGCAGGGGAGGGCAGTGCTTACTATGGAGGATCTAGGATGCGCGGTAGGGGAGTATGGCGTTAATGTTAAGAGAGGAGAGTTCTATCGGTAAGAGAGCACACCTTGGGCAGTCACTTGTTAAGGGGGTAGTCAAGGCGTTCTGGATCATAGGTTGCCTGCATATGGATGTTGAATCTATCAACGGGGCAAAAGGTGCATACAACAGATACCCTATTAAAAGGTGCATCCGGCGTTAGCAATACTGGTAAAGGCACAGTGGTTGTCTGTGGGTCAATAGTATTTTCACATACAGAGAGACCTCAACTATCTATTCTTACTTAGCCTATACACAAAGGCCTTTCTCGTCCTGTCGGCCGTCCATTAGCTATTCCTCCCCTATACAGCCATCTGCGCAAAGTCCAAACTTACGGCGAGAACTCCCCAAGCTTATGCCCAACCATATCCTCCGTAATCGTCACATCATGGTATATCTTCCCATTATGGACCTGAAACTTCAACCCCACAAAATTCGGCAATATTGTAGCGGCGCGGGCCATTGTCTTGATGGGAGGGACCTTCTGGCCGGGGGCGGGGCGGACGATTGGGAGTCTGTTAGATACCAAGCAAGTCAGAGAAGGTTCAGGGCTGGTAAAAAAGGGCGCAAATCTTGCAGAGAATGAGTAGTAGTGCTTGTGAATGGTTTGCGCTCGAGAACCTACGGCACAATGTGGGGACCTATTATATGTGTCAGATACGTGAGTACATAGGTAGAGACCGAATGTTAGGTACCTTTCCATACCGACCGCGCAAGAAGCGCTTTCGTGGGGATCATTGCGGATTCTGTTTCGAGCTTCCAGAGAGGTCGGCGTATCGGCGAAGAAAGGAGAAAGAAGAAAGAAGAAAGAAGATGAGTCACGTGGGTACCTGGACCCTAGCATGGCACAGATCGCGTCACTCTCACAGACCGTGTCTGCTTTTAACAACACCGTACTAGGTCATTTATACGGATTTATTCAGCATGTAATCAGGCACCGGTTCTTCCCTTAATTCTAAGAAGACCTGGATAAGGAGAGTATCCATCCCTACTACAATGCCACCTCTCACAGGTCAGTGGAGATGCATGCAGCGATAGCTCTCTAACCTCTTGACTTTCCGCTCATGTAGTTCTATAGCAGCAGACACTATTCGCATCCTTGTAGCGACAGACAGCCATGTGGGTTACAACGAGCGCGACCATATCCGCGGCGATGACAGCTGGAAAAGCTTCCACGAGGTTATGTGCCTCGCAAAAGAGCAGGATGTAGATATGGTGCTACTGGCTGGGGACCTATTTCATGAGAACAAGCCTTCAAGGAAATCTATGTACCAAGTAATGAGGTCTTTGCGGATGAGTTGCTATGGTGAAAAGCCTTGCGAATTGGAGATGCTTAGTGATGGCAGCGAGACATTTCAAGGGTATGCATGATGACCCTGTACATGTACAGCTAGAATATAGGCATTTAATTTGAAGTACAGGGCATTCAATCATGTCAACTACGAAGACCCTGATATTAACGTTGCCATTCCCGTCTTCTCCATACACGGCAACCATGATGACCCGTCAGGGGTACGTTTGTTTTACCAGCGGAAGGGTTTACGCAGCTTACATTTGCTAGGAAGACCGTCTAGCAGCTCTAGATTTGCTGCAGATCTCTGGCTTAATCAACTACTATGGGCGAACTCCAGAATCCGACAACATACACATAAAGCCTGTTCTACTACAGAAGGGAAACACAAAGCTTGCTCTATATGGCATGAGCAATGTCAGGGATGAGCGACTGTTTAGGACCTTCAGAGATGGCAAGGTCAAATTCTTCCAACCGGGTGTGCAAAAGGAAGATTGGTTCAATCTCATGAGTGTACATCAAAATCAGTATGTGTCATAGGTATACTACTATAGCGGACTTACTTACATGTGGACAGTCACGCATATACTTCTACGGGATATCTACCTGAGAATTTTCTACCAGAATTTCTCGACCTGGTAGTATGGGGACATGAACATGAATGCCTTATAGATCCTCGTTATAATCCGGAGATGAATTTCCACGTCATGCAGCCAGGTTCATCCGTCGCAACATCACTTATGCCCGGTGAAGCAGTGCCGAAGCATGTTGCGGTTCTTAGTATTACAGGGAAAGAGTATAAAGTGGACACCATAAGACTAAAGACCGTCAGACCTTTTGTGATGAAGGAAATAGTTCTCTCTGAAGACAAGACAGCTCTATCTTTTGCAAAGAAAGGGGACAACCGAACAGCGCTCACCCGACACCTCATGGATATTGTGGAAAGCATGATCAAGGAAGCAAAAGTGGAATGGAAGGCAGCGCAGGACGATGCGGACCGAGACGATGATGAAGAGGTGCCACTGCCGCTGATCAGACTCAGGGTTGAATATTCGGCTCCAGAAGGAGGGAATTTTGATTGTGAAAACCCTCAACGATTCTCCAACCGATTTGTTGGTAAGGTTGCTAACGTCAACGATGTTGTGCAATTTTATCGCAAAAAGGCGGGGACCAGTCGGAAAGCACAGAATGGGGCAGACCTGCCTGAGGAGTCAGTGATGGCTCAGCTGTCAATCGACTCGGTCAAGGTGGAGAAGTTAGTTAGGGAGTTTCTTACGGCTCAGTCACTTACCATCTTACCGCAAAATTCTTTTGGCGACGCGGTTAGCCAGTTTGTCGACAAGGATGACAAACACGCAATGGAGACGTTTGTCGAAGAAAGCCTGTTGGATCAGTTCAAGCTCCTGATGAACGTGGATGACGTCGATGAAGATGACATAATGGCAGCTATGGTCCAGAACAAGTCCAACCTCGAACAGCTCTTCGCGGCTGGGCTGCTCAAAAATGCAAAGAGAGCGAAACACAAGCCTCGCCCCGAGAATTGGGATACGGAGCTTGAGGGTGCATGGAGCGATCAGCCAGCGGCAATTATCCGTTCCGATGATGAGAACGCCGACGACGCACCTGCGCCACCCTCGACAACGACAGCAAAGGGGCGAGGAAAAGCGACAGCCGCAAAGAAAGCCGCGGCACCAGCGAAAAAGGCCGCTCCAGCAAAGACTGGTAGAGGCACGAAGAAAGTCGTGGAGGAAGAAAGTGAAGAAGATGTAGTCATGATTGACGACGACGGGGACGAGGACGAGAGCCAACTGTTTGTCAGCTCAGTACCCTCGACCCGGACGACCAAGAAATCGGCGCCGGCCCAGAAGTCTGATTCTCCCGTCAAGCGTGCACCTGTTCGCGGTGCTGCCGCTACATCGGCGAGGCAGAGCAAGCTCACTTTTTCCCAAGCGCCAAGCCAGGCACCAGTCCGAGGCAAGAAGGTGCAAGAAGTCAGCGATGATGATATCTCGGACGATGATGATGCATTCGAGCCAGCGCCGTCGACAGCAGTGGCAAGGTCTACGAGGAGCAGGAGGTGACGAATCTACCACATTCATTCTTCGACAAGAAACAAGTGTGGCATTTGCACATGAGGATCTTACGCCTCAGCTCTATCCCATCACGCTAGGTAAAGCCAGCAATGTGCCTTGATCCAGAGCCAAGACAGTGTTGACGAAGGATCAGAGATGCAAGTGCGACGAACCGATCGAAATAGATAATGGTCAAGGTGTTTGGGGCAACGGGGTAGATGTGTGACAGTGTGGAGAAGCTCCGGTGGCCCTAGTCGCGGCAGCACCAGCAGCCTCCATTACTGTAGTACAGTATTGTTTTGGATGTAGGTAGTACGTTCGGTAGCAGTAGAGCCTGGGGTAAGTGATCTGATCTTCTTCCTTCTGTGCGGGTTGTAACCATTCCACTTTGCGCTGACTGGGGCCATTGATTTGAATTGACAAGAATTAGGTTGATGGAGGGACCCGTCAGCATTATTATCATTGGCGCTGCTCTTTCACGCTTTACTCATACCAGCATATGACTATCAACTTCTAATACTATCACGGACAGATTCCAGTGCATTAACGTCGATGGAGTGAGTACTATTATGCAGCACCAACCTTCCAAGGCCTGGGGCCTCTTACAGTAAAAGATTGGCGAGGATGCTGCCACATATGAGCCACACCCAATGTCATACTTTCAAGTCCGTTTGCTACGAGGCAAACGTCGTGGCCTTGGCAGTGCGGAACAGGCGCACGGGAGTTGCAGTGTATGATCTAGACCACATCCGCCCCGAGGACATGCCACTACTATGTACCTTACTCACCCTTTCGTACCTAGGTAGGTACGGTAGGTAGAGAGACTCAGCAACATCGGAGCCAAGCTTTGGAAGTCACTAAGGTACTGTGATTACTTTGTGCTGGTTATTAAGGTATTGAGGGGTAGGGTAGCACAACTCTAACCCCCTCCATGGACCCCCCTCATGAAAGCAACCCCGACTGGGGCCCCTGGTCTCCCTTGACTGCTGGCCCGGACTCGTAAAGACAAAAGTAAGATGCGATGCCATGTGGAGAGTCTTAACCCCATTCGAACGTCATTGTGCCGAGTGAATTGCGATTTGGTGTGGGGAATAGTCAGTGAATGGAATGTAGCCTCTCTGGTCTGACGACGACTAAAGTACTTAAGGTGTTGATAAACATTAGAAATCTCTGTTTGGCCTTGTGCCTGTTCCGAGCCTTCTTTATAACAGTCTCTAACCCCCGCCAACCCTTTCCTCTTCCACGCCACGAACGTTGGATTGCCCCAGAAATCAGAAATCAGAAGTCAGAAGTCAGAAATCAGAAATCATCACCTCCAAGCGTTACTCGTGTCACATACCAACCATGTCTCTCTCGGCACATTTGGAAACGCCAGCTACGGGCAAATACGAGCAACCCACTGGACTGTACGTCGTCTCACTTCCCTGTTGTTTCCCCTGCTGTTCGGCCTCCTGCAGTATCGATCGTTGAATCCCCCACCGTCGGCACCTTCTGTGGCCCGTTTTCATGTTCTCAGTGTCGTCACCCTCACCCCTCACCCCTCACCCCCCATTGCCCCACCTTTACCCCGCCAACCTGAAGCTAACCCGTTTTCTCACTAGCTTCATCAACAACGAGTTCGTCAAAGGCGTCGACGGCAAGACTTTTGACGTCATCAACCCTTCCACCGAGAAAGTCATCTGTGCGGTTCACGAAGCCACCGAGAAGGATGTCGATATCGCCGTCTCTGCCGCCCGCAAGGCCTTTGAGGGTTCATGGCGACATGTCAGCCCGGAGCAGCGTGGACGATATCTCGTAAATCTAGCAAATCTATTCGAGGAGAACCTGGATACTCTCGCGGCCATTGAATCGTTAGACAATGGGAAGGCCGTCAGCATGGCCAAAATCGACATTGGCATGTGCGCAGGGACCTTTAGATATTACGGTGGATGGGCAGACAAGATTGAGGGCAAGGTCATTGAGACCAACTCGGACACCTTTAACTACACCAAGCAGGAACCAGTGAGTGGACCCATGAAGCGAATGCTGATCATTGCACTGACAAGGTCAGGTCGGTGTCTGCGCTCAAATCATCCCGTGGAACTTCCCGTTGCTCATGTTCGCATGGAAGGTTGGTCCCGCCATCGCCACTGGTAACACCGTTGTCATCAAGTCCGCCGAACAGACGCCCCTAGGGGCTCTCTACGCCGCCAAGCTCATCAAGGAGGCTGGCTTCCCTCCGGGAGTCATCAATGTCCTCTCGGGGTTCGGCAAAGTGGCTGGTGCGGCCATGTCCGCCCACATGGATGTGGACAAGGTTGCCTTTACCGGTAGCACTGTTGTTGGCCGACAGATTATGAAGGCCGCCGCCGGATCGAACTTGAAGAAGGTTACTCTCGAGCTCGGTGGCAAGAGCCCCAATATTGTCTTCAACGACGCCGACATTGAGAACGCCATCTCATGGGTGAACTTTGGGATTTTCTTCAACCACGGCCAGTGCTGTTGTGCTGGTTCAAGAATCTATGTCCAGGAAGGTATCTACGACGAATTTGTTCAAAAGTTCAAGGAGAGGGCTCAGAAGAACGTTGTTGGAGATCCCTTTGGCGCCGACACTTTCCAAGGTCCTCAAGTTTCTCAGCTCCAGTTTGACCGCATTATGAGGTATGCCGCTGATCCCAAATGCACCTGCACAACAATCTAATATCACATAGCTACATCGACCACGGCAAAAAGGAGGGCGCCAAGGTCGAGATTGGCGGCGGCCGCCACGGCGACAAAGGCTACTTCATCGAACCGACCATCTTCTCCGGCGTCAGCGAAGACATGAAGATTATGCAGGAAGAAATCTTCGGCCCCGTCTGCTCCATTGCCAAATTCACCGACGAAGCCGACGCCATCCGCATCGGCAACAACACGACCTACGGCCTCGCCTCCGCCGTCCACACGTCGAACCTCAACACCGCCATCCGCGTCTCCAACCAGCTCCGCGCCGGCACCGTCTGGGTCAACCAGTACAACATGCTGCATCATGCGCTGCCGTTTGGCGGGTACAAGGAGTCGGGGATTGGGCGCGAGTTGGGGGAGGCGGCGTTGGCGAATTACACGCAGACGAAGACGGTGTCGATCCGTCTGGGTGACGCGCTCTTTGGTTAAGCTGATGGAGAGAGATTGAAGGGGGGGGGCGGAGGGGTTTACTTTGGTGGTTGGACTGTGAATAATTTGTACCTGTGTCGATAGGAATACGCTCTTGCAAATAAATACGAACCCTTTGAAGCCAGTCTTGCTCTCCCTCCATCCAACTCATCCAATAAACCACCTTCCTTTTTTCCACTTTCACCAATTCCCCATCCCTCTACTGTATTCCATAACCCCCCCCCTTACCGCACCTTTCCCTCTCAACCCGGCCAAATCCCAGTGCTTTATGCTGCTTTGCTCGGCTCTGCTTTGCTCGGCTTTGCTCGGCTTTTTTCTTTTTTCTTTTTTTTTTTGGCGGGTGGGGGTTCGGTTGCGTGGGGGGAGGTGAGGAAAAGAGAGGGTGGGGGGGAACGGGGATGGGAGCAGAGAAGGGGAGAGGCGGGCTGAGTGAGGTGTTTCTGAAGATGAGACGAGCGCTTTTATTTTGTTATTGCGCTCTGTGGCCGCGGTGGGGGGGGGGGGGGGGTTATGTGATACGAAAAAGTTACATCTACCTTGACTTTCGGGTTATCGGTTGGACCCACTCGTGCCTTCTTCTCATTTTTGATTCTCTACCTTTCTTTCCCCGACCCCAGTCAATACGGCGAAGAACGCTCTGACTCACGAGTCGACGACTGTCCCCAAGCTCATCATCCGTCGACGGGTTAGATTATGGGTTGTGCGGTTTGTGCATCGGATATAAATGAGAGGATAGGGAGGGTGAAAGGCGAGTCGGGTGCAATTGTTGAGAGAGAGAGGGGCGAATGAGAAGGATTAGAAGGGAGTAGAAAAGTAAGGAAGAGCGGGAAGTGACTGTGAAGAAATAGAAGAAAGATAGAAGGGGGTTAAAGACGGGGAAGGAGGGTTTTGAGTGGAGGGGATGTACGTTTTGGTTTTGGGGTGGGAGAGGAAGAATCAGGATGGCGGAGGAGTTGGTGTTGATGGTCCTGGGGCACGATGGAAGTCCGAGAAAGGAGGGGTACTTGATTGTGACTCCTGTTTGAAATCAAGCTGATCGATAGAATAACGGTGCTGACTGGAAAATGGCAGAAATGATGAGAGTTGTATCCCAAGCATTTTTTCTTTTGACAGCTAGATTCAAACTAGCTTGATGGATCTGGCTATCACAGCTTAGCATAGCTGAGAATTATCCCAAAACAAAGGGAAACAGTCAAAGGTTTTTTCCGATTGGAAGAACGTCCGTTTGGACTTTTTTCTCAGAAGGCCATGATTGTTCCAACCAAAATAGTTCCAGTTCGGTCCCCGTTGGGTGGAATGATAGGTGAATTGACTCTTCTTGGTCGACATAATGCATGAGCCATGTCGAAATGCTTTTGGCTTTTCACGGATAATTGGGGTTGGGGCTGCGGATTCTGAGATGTGTTTGGAGGAAATGCTTGAAGATTTGCTGGTGATGAATAAGGTGGTGGTTTTGCTGGTGACGGATAAGGTGGTGGTTTTTGAGGATAGGGAAAGTTTGTTCGCTGATCGTAGTTGAGGTTTTTGGTTCTGCTGTTTGCATGAGGTTCTTTCTTGATTTTTTTTTTTTTTGGCTTGTAAGGTTGCTCAGAAGTCTTGTTGCGAATTGGCCAGTCGCAGTTTAATGATTCTGTTGATTGAAAATTGCTGTGTTTTAGATGACGCTCCTACTCTCCTGCTTCTAGTACGATGCTGTTATCTCGGCTCATGGTGGCAAGTGAGATCTGCTGTAGCCGTTCAGCGGACGTGTCAAGCTAGATTCGTTAGGGTGTTACCCTCAATGTGGACAGAAGGGGTTTCCTTGTATTGTTTGCAAGACATGACTATGATGTAGAACTCTCAACTTGACGAATCCCAATATACAAACCATGATGATTGAACGATCAAAATATATATTAAGAGCTTCGTGTCTTCATTGCTTTACACAATTAGTCCTGGTTTTATCTAGCCCTTCTCACACCTTATCATCGTCAAAAAGCTTCTGGAGAAAGCCATGAAAGAATCCGACAGCAAACTCCGAGCCAGAGCTCGTGCTGAGCTTAGAGAAGGAAACATACTAAAGTCCAGAAGCAATAGTCGGGCCAAAATACAAATCGACAAGCTCGACAGTGAATTGATGACAGGGGTACTGGGAGCAGCTGACCTGGTCAGCGAGTCGCTAAAAGATTTCGAAGGGTAGCTGTTCCCGCGTGTGTACCAATGTGATGACTGATGTCTTTTTGAGCAGTAGAATAGTCGAATTACAACGGTAAATATCCCAGTGCATGCGATAGAAAATGTCTGATGTTTGCCTGATATTTTTTCTGAGCAGCCAATTGAACCAACTGAAGCTGGATGCAGTTTTGGTGGTTGATACGTTAAGAGAGCTGAGAGCTAGAACAGTCGTGGGCGGCGTGGACTTCCTAGCAGCAGCTCACGTCAGGTAAAACGTTCTGCATACGGTGTGGTGGCATGAAGTTGGCATGAAGTAGTGGATGAATAGAAGTTTGGCTGTTACGTAGAGAACACAACTAATCTTCGGCAGACAAGACATAAAGCAGAGAACAACCTCGTGACTGGAAATATATCTCGTATTTATCTGATTAACGTGGCAAGGCCAGTTTGTTAGACTTGCTTGTCCGACGCCATCGGAGGGTTTGGTTATGTTCGTTTGCTCGATTCAGCTATGACGCGGAATTCTTGACATGACCTGTGGAATTCTAGTAGAGCTTCACGATTAGATGGTCGACGAGTATATAATAGGTCATGATGTGGTTGATATGTCCAATTCCTGTCCCTATCAGTCATTCCTCTTATCTCATAACAATTGCTGATAACAATCATACCTTTTCAGTTCGACATATTCTTAACAAAAATTACAAGCACAATTATGACAAACTTCAATCACGGTGACAGGCCACCAGTCGCGATGATGAGCTCAATGACGAGTTATTGGCAGAGATCGCTGAAGCTAAACAAGTCTTTGAACAGATGAACGATTTACACAGGTGATCTTTCAAGATTTCGTAACAACAATGCAACCGAAGCCTTTCTGATAGAAAATTGGATCCATTTGTGCAAAGGGCAGCTGTTGTGGACGACAGGATAAGGGTGTTGAAGGAAAGACTTGTTATACAGGAGGCTGAGCGGAAGCGTAGCGAGCAGAATAACATCAAAGAGGACGGAAAGGATGAAGAGAAACAGCAGGGCTAGAGAATTACTAAGAACGCAGAAGAAGGCAAGGAGTACGAGTCAAGGGCGTTGATGTAGGGGCTTGCGCGGGAAAAGTCGTTCGGTTCGATTGATGTAGTATTTCGAAGCCCGCCAAAGGGTCCTGCTAGTAGTATGTTCCTGGTCTCCTAGCGATATTACTGTCGTATCCCTCAGTAGTAGTCTTGATGATTCCATCAGATTCCTCGATAAGTCGACCTAAAATAACTCAGTGGCATTTCACGTATGGCAAAAGATATTGGCATCTGGAGTGGCTTCGGGGGTATGGAACTGCTTCGGGAAGATGTAGGAAGCGTAATACCTAATCAATCTCGTAAACAACAAATCGATGAGCGAAAAATCGATCGTCTGTTCAATCTGTACCAAAAACGGGTTCCTTGAGCAGATGGTTTTTGAGTATGCAAGGCCCGAGTTCTGTCATTGAAGTACTAGCAGGTTAATATCTAATCATTTCCCTTGCTTCTTCGCACCTCTGTGTACTGGACGGTGCGAGTGTAAGCTTTTGGGAACCGTAATGTAAGGTCTATGTTGGACTCCACTGGGCCTGGTGGCATATGAAGAGATACTGTATACGAGACTGAAATGGATATCCATACTCGACGAGCAGCTGGCGTCTCTATACCAGTCCAAGCGAATTATCGTGATGGGGTCGGAGCCCCCTAGGCTGTTACGCTCGTGGAGTAGTAATCGATACCAAACTGCTGTAGTTGGGAGAGTACTGCGAACAACAGAGAACATTAGCGGAGACACGCAGACCAGTATTCAGTCGAGGGTATGAGCGGCCATAGCTCAAGATATGGCGGTCACATACCTATATAATCATCTAATTACCCAACAGTACACAGCTGTCAAGGCAGAAGGCGTAACGTTTACCGGGGGATCATGCAGCCCGTAAAGAGTATCTTCGAGATTCAAGGAACGAAAAAGCTTTGGTGAGCGAGAAGCAAGAAGTGACAATTGAACAGAGCATGTCGTACGATGTACCACTTAATTTCGCAGGTGAAAGCCTGCGTCAGCAAGTATCATTGAATTGTTGAAACCCGCAAAGTAGATCATCAAAGAAGAGCACGACAATGACCCTAATCACAAAATCGCATACCCTCAATAAAGCTCTACACGCATAGACCAGGTACCGAAACCCTCAAAAAACAATCATATTAAAAACCTCCAAAAAGTCGACACACCAGCCCACCCACACATCCCATAACGAAAGCAGATGTAATCCAGTATCGCCACTCGACGGTGAAAATGTCTCTGCAGAATTGCTTCCCTCAAGGGTCATATTCATTGCTTAGAGCCAACAATCTTCGCGGGTTACCCGCACGAGTTGATGACTACCGTCGGGTTCGAACTGGGCACCTTGTCCATCGAATTTTGGGTAGGATGGGTGTGGTGGGATACGGACATCTTCTTGAGTTATGACCATTACAGCCAATAGAAAATTGCCTTAGAATATGTCATAACATAAATCTAATTGATTTTTTGATTCCAAAACCGCAGAAATACTGCAACAATGACAAAAACTAGGTTCACTTTCACGCATTCAGGACATATCTATCGAGTAGAGATAGATTCTCATTTTATTGGATACTGAGCTCTCTCAGCACCACTCACCCCTTGCTCGATATGCAGTTCGATCAAAAGAGCGAGTACTCTAATATTAGACATGTCGGCTACCTGCACTGCTGCTGCTGCCTCCTTTTTACTTGAAGAAATCATGCAGCCACTCTGCAGTGGAGGTGAATATAACTTTCCGAGTGTAAAGCAATAAGCCAAAGGCTTTAAGAGTATCGTTAATATGGTGTTTGGCTGTCTCATCGTGTCTTCAGAAATCTAACAGCTGGGAATCTTACAGACCAATCATTGTCGATATCTACATGCAGAGTCCCAACCCCACTTCTACTCGTTTACATGTATGATCTTTTCGATACAAGCCGATGCGGACTTGTTTCTAGATTCTAATATACATAATATTAACAGATTTATCGCCTTTCTTAGGTATACTCCATAGAAAGATTAATCGATCTTAAAGGGATCGGGCAAGAAGACTTGAGACTATCAGCGAAAAGGTTTTAAACGGGATCGTCATAGGCTCACAGCCAGAGATCAGAGACAAACATCTCCTTCAAACTCATGCGCAGGATCGAAACAGTAGTAGTACTATGTATCTGATATAGCATAAGGTAATGAAGACAGAACATGGATCCGCCGCAGGGATTCCAAACCCTACCGTAAATGCACAGGCGAGGATTGCAGACCCCACAAACGTCAGACTGAAATTATTCGCGATGCATATCCTGCACACGGGTCGCTTGGGTTCTTGCTCATACTGGTACATACATCCGTATGCTGCTTCTGGGCCCCCGTATATCTTAATCGCAGTCCAACGCAGAGAACCCTAAGGAAAAGCATCTTAATCGTTCTCGATGCCTTGGCAGACACACAGACTCCAGTTCATTCATAAAACATTCGTATTATTATGCCAACATTCCCAACTTCCCCAAGCCTGACCGCCTTCGGGTAAGTGGCGCTTTTAGAAGTCGCATGGAAGTGATCATCCCGGGTGCAGCAGGGATTTCCTAATCTGCCTGCAGTTGGCCGCTTTGACGACCTCCACCCCAACTTAAAGCCCACCAATCGCAATACATTCCGGCGTTTGGGAGTTTCATTCCGTAGATCTATGGGGACGGGGCGCATGTGGGCTTCGTGGAACTGGACGCTGGCGTTGTGATTTGGATTTGGCGTGCATAGGCAGCATCCAGCGAGGCCTTATGTTTTTATCAAGAGCCAATCGTACGCTGGTTCCCTAAAGAGCAGAGAGAGAACATCGCGGTGAGAGAGAGGCTAACAATGAGGACCAATACCACGAGACTTTCTAATATCGCATTCAGCTACTCTTGATGCGTTGGACAGCTCCAAAAAAATAGCTTCATAGACGTAAAATTCTCCGCAACTAGCACCGGCGAGCAATGTCGCGATTAAGACTATCCTGATGTTCAAACAGACATACCGTGCTTAGATAGAGCAGGAAGGGCACTTCAAGGCCATAGCGTGTGCCCAAGCCAAAGATTCGGGCACCCTGCATCGCATGCGAAGAGAATCCTTTCTTCCTTGGGAAAAAAGGAACCCAACTACAGTATCCAGGGAATAATACAAAACATCCTATCCGTTTGGTAGTGAACACAAGACCGACTGTCGCCGGTACAATGTCCATCAGATATGAGGGACGACCATCCGGTCGGTATCATAAGTGACTCAAGTGGGAGCTGGTACAACAGTGACCTAGGCATACCATTAGGTTTTTCCATGCGATCGGGCCAGCATATCGTAGTCCTTCTTTATCATCAAGTCCTTCTCCAGACCGCATGGCTTAGGAGATAGACGCATATAGAGGACTCAGCCTTTGGTATATATAGTAACTCACGACGATGCTGACATGCTTTGGCCGGTGAAAGAAATGGTGTTGATGCGCATTGCTGACAGACCGCGATCTGTAATATATTCTGGAAAATACTGGCAGCTTCGCATGAAGGGTGTGAATGAATGGAAGCCCAAGACACAAACATAGAGCACCTGGAATTCCAAAGCCTTTTATCGCTTCCTACCATAGCGATTATATATCGCTTTGATAGGTTGTCGCAATTAGGCACTTCCAGATAGGGCCGCCATACACTTGGTAGCGGCCCAAGGAATCCTCCAAAGTTTCGCGGGGAGCCTCAAAGTGCCTAATTTCCACAAGAGACAAATGAAATTGCAACCGTTAGAGTTTTCCTTGCAAGAGAGAATACGAACTCCAACAGTGCAGGCATGACTCCTTTTTATCATTGCTTTTCCAACTGGAAGGATTAGAACTGTAGAGAGCCACACCCTGTAATTCTAGTTGTGTGCGCTGATAATAATCCCCCATGTATGGCTGAGTGAAGGCTGACTTGATTGGTTCTCCCTTGTTGGAAGAAGGCGGACAGTAAATTACAATACCGCGCTATGTAATGCTTAGTGAAGCACTCGTACATCCCCTAGATACATATTCCCCAGCCATTCTCCTTTCTCTTCACATTAGGAATTATATTGTTCACAACATTACATACAGCACTCTCTTGTACAAAGCAACATTTGGATCTCAATAGATCCATTCACGGGGACATTACAAATCAATCAGTCCAACCCGACCGACCATATGTCGAGAGACAGTCAAAGTTCTCCTCCCTCGCTCCTCTTTCGACACAACGACGCTCCACGACAGAAGGCGACTGCCTACCTAACTGTTGACATTCTTTGTCCGCATCGAGAAAAAGAACCTCATAGTGCTTGTACATAACCTGCGATATCCTTCAATGCTTACGGTTATACGACATGTATCACTACGGAATTCCTCCAGTGGAATACGTTCGCCATTTCGAATACACAACATCAGGAACAACCTCACCCTCGAGCTCGCCCTCACATGAAGGCTATGCTTATTACAGACCGCAACATAAACCGTCCCCAACATCGCCGATATCGCGTAACACTACTACGAAACGGCACTCACGCAAAGATAGCTACACAGGACCAGCGGGATGGCATTCACCCGCAGGCTATCCATCACCAAGCTACTATGCTTCTCTACCAGCGCAATACGCGTCGCCGCCGGCATACCAGTACCATGTGAGTGAACTTGGCCGCGACAAAGGGAAAGCTCGCCGGTTTCCAATCCACGACCATCGTGGCGGTGGCAACACCCAACACCACGCGTCCATGCAATCGCCGACACAGCGCATCATCATCGATACGTCTGACGAAGCAGAAGATTTGCCTACGTATACGTACATCAAGCCCAAGGCACGATCAAGCCACAAAGCGAAGAAGTCTGCCAGCGCTAATGCCAACTTCTTTTTCAACCAGGAATCGCGATACGCCGAACCCTCTGACTCACAACCACAAAGATCACGCGCTCGCCGCTCTTCTCAGTCAACCAATATCAAGCCTACAATAAAGAAAGCAGCAAAGCCACCGCCACCGCCCGAGGCAACCGCAGCGGACGCGGCGAAGGCCGGCATACCAGCCGGGTACTCGATCAAGAACTGGGATCCGACGGAGTCACCGATCTTGTTGCTTGGCAGCGTGTTCGATGCCAATTCGCTGGGCAAATGGATCTATGACTGGACCGTCTTCCATCATGGTGCCGCAACACCGATGTCAGAGGTTGCTGGCGATCTCTGGCTGCTCTTGATCAAGCTAGCGGGGAAGATGAAGAGAGCTGACGAATGCTTGCCTCGGATACGAGCGGTCGACAATCAGGAAATGGTGGAGGACTTCCTTGAAAGCGGTGATAGGCTGTGGGGTCGTTTCAAGAAGCTCCTAAAGGCATGTGAAGAGTTCATGTGGAAAGCTGCCAAGAGAGAAGGCAGCAAGGGGACGGTGAAGATGGGAAAGAACAGTGGCTGCGAGTTTGTCGATTCGATATTTGGTCGTGACCGGGAACTGGAGAACACGGAAAGTCTGATGCAAAGTATCAGGCTATGGAACCTGCGGTTCGACGCGAACTGCGAGGATATTTTGAGGCGACCTTCGGCTGCCTAGGAGTCTTACGTTCATTGGAAGCATCACTGCGTTGAGTCATTCGGGAGGTCATTTCCATGTTCTCGGTTTGGTTATTGGCCAACGCATGATCGGGCGCTTTATACCATTGCTGCGATACTGGTGTCTTGTTTCATATCTATTGGAGACCTTGGACCATTGAAGCATTTTCTGGGGCGATACTTGTACCACTACACTACGGGATTCACATCCAGGTTCTGGGAGGATTTCAGCATTATCATTCCCCTGTGAGTTGTTCGAGCGAGGGTGGCATGTTTGGCTGGAGAGCTCTACTTGGTTCACGGGAGTTACGGGTCTAGAAAAGTCGATTTATCTTTGTGTCTTTCTTCGAGTCATACTTGTAATACTATCTATACCCATGGAGGTCTGTCAGATGAACGGTTGCCTTACCACCATCCATATAATACATATCCACAATTGATACGGTTTCAATGTATAATTCCCTCCTCCAATGACTGCAAGATGCCTTATTCTCTACCTCCCCGTATCTCGCTCCCTAGCAGCCCCGCAACCCTCTCAGCCCTGCTGTGCCTGCAGCTGATATATCCAGCCCCAGTATCAGGAACGTCCGGGCCGCCTAACCTACCCGTCCCACATCCTTCTCGCATTCTTTAGAGGTCCCTCTTCCCTTCGCATCAGTTGGATTCCTGGGATATTCCCGATCCTCCCATATGAAGCCCAGCTCTTGCCGCCCCAGCTACAGTATTTCATTTTCAGCCAATACTAATATTTAATACTCCATGCACACCATCTTGCATCGCAGGACCTAGTGTTAATAAGGTACCACACATGCACCGCTTGCTTGCTTGCTTGCTTACCCCACAGTAACCCATCGAGCATCAATTCGAGCGAGCACCCCCGCCCTTGAGGACTGTGGGCGCAGGACAGCTGATACATTTCTACAAGGCGCTTACATCCAGTAATGCAAGTCATGTCACCTTTGCCTCTTCGTCGGGTAATACGCAACTCGAATCTAGACTCCAGCGTCATCACACCATTTTGTTGTGTAACTTTGCGTGTTTCAGAGAATTGGTTGGCGACTTTGAGGGCGTACAATCGCCGTGGCTTTCCTCTTTTGGTTCTCGTCACGCTCTCAACAACGGTCATCACATCCGTACAGATCAAGCAAAATATATCCCTGGTAAGCCTCTTATTGGATGCTGCCGCTGCTTTATTCCGTACACCCACTGGATACCGTTGCGGGCGCATGCAAACGCAATCACCCATAGCGAATAACGGGGGCTTCCCTTATCATGGTACTCAACTCCGAATCAAGACATTGTTAATATTGAGCGACAGCAGTGTAACCACACCTTCTCTTCTGTCCCCCATCATCTTCGGCGAAGAAGGCCGTGGCGTTGGGGGTTGCCACTATCACAGTTCATCACTCACCACACCACAAACACCACTTACGTTATCTCTGCCATCACTGTGGGTATCAACAATAAGGTAAAGCATCGACCGTCACACTGCCTTTCAAGCTTTCTTGCCGCTGGGAGCCGCACCACAATCATGTATGTCATCATGCTTGATCTAGCTAGGCTATCACAGCCCACGACCGGTCCCCAGCGTTTACTGGAACTCCATCACTTTGCTTTGCTAGACGCTGAAGTGTGATATTCACAAGGCTTATCCACATCCGATTACTATATGCTACCCACTCAGCCCATTGAAACATATTCCACCGCCGGAGTAGTTGCCTGGCGCAGGCAGAGTCAGTAAGGCGCGGCTTACAAGCGCCATATTTCTCTTTCTCCTGGCGGGTGCTGGAGTCTCTGCACAACCTCATGGTGTGCCGTAGTGTAAGATCAGTGGACAACGACGAGCCGCAAAAGTCTCGGTATCAAGCCGTTTGTTTGAGGCAATTCCAAGGCAAATGGGGTTCACGGATGCAGCCTTCCCTCCTCAGCCTCAAATTGCACGGTAAGACCACCACGGGCAGAATCTAGCAATGGGATTGAAGGTGATACAGGCGACGACCAGCTCTACCACAGAGACTGTCTCAGGTTGCCGTTGATTGTGGGGCAGCACCATGGCTTCGGCAACAAAAAGCGACGAGAGACAAAATGATTTTACGTCTTCTCGCGTTTATGTGGCAATGACTGCTAAGTTTGTTCACATGGCCTGCTTACAGGCCCCAGGCTTTCTATCCGACGTCCTGCCTCAAGTCTATCATTCCACGTGAGTGGCCTACAGCGCACAGCAAGCTCGTCATCATTAACCACTATAGTTCATTCACCTATCCAGCCTCCTCTCGGTGTGCTTTCCACATAAAGGACTCACCCCTCGAAGTCTTCTCTGTTAGCAACCAGAAGTTCCGCTACGTTCTGCCTTCCATTTTTTCAATACTGTGACTGTAGCCATGAACGATCAATATTCATCCGGATACAATTGACTGTATCGCCCCGTAAGGACGCTGAATATAAGATTCCCGGGTAAGAATAACGACCCAAGTCATTGTATCACGAATCGACCATTCCACCTAGTCATTATCTAGCTAGAAACACTTCGACTCGAACAAAGGCGTGTGCTACAGTAGAGAATACCATCTAGGTAGACGTTCTTCCAATTAGAAAAACCTATTAACTTTTTTCTTCAGCTGAATCCTACCTCTTTACCATATATAATCCTTCAACTCTCCTCAATTTCTCCTACCATTCGCTCTCTATCTGTTTAAGCTATATCAACCCACCCTAACCCCAACAATCTCTTCATTGCCCTACCTTGCCCTCCCCGATTCTCCTTCTCTTTCTCAACCTCCCCTCCCGTTCCTATATCAAGCTCTCATAGAATCACCCATCGGTATTTGTAAAGATTAAATATTTTTCTTAAGATCAAATGAGCTAGATAACCCCCATCTCAAACGACCATCCCCCCCCGCCCCCAAAAAAACCTCCAACCAGCCACCCTCCCACTCAAAACCCCGTTCCCCTCCCCCTCCCCCAAAAACATTTCCACACATCCACCTACATTATTCCCCCCGCCCCATATTCACTTATACTTTCACACCTCCACTCCCCCCGCCAACTCCTGCCTTACCTTGCCTTTCACATCGTCATTACGCCATCACCGCCACGACCAACTACTGTACCCACATCACCCCAAAAACCCACCTCATCGGAATTTTTTGGGAAGTCGAACAAACACGGAGGATCGAGCTTGCGCTTAAGCAGGCTGTTTAGGGGGGGAATTGAGGTGGTGATTACTTTGGTCTTGAATGAGAGTATGTGTTGGGATAACATTCCCCTTCCCCCAAACCTTATCAATACGCTCGGGGTGGACCGATTGGGAAAGCTTTGAGAAAGCTGTGCGATGCTTGTAGAATTTTGATGACGGTCGTGTTTTGTTGTTGCGGAGATGTATGGGGATAGAGATGAGTGTGTGGCATTGAGTAGATGTGAGTGTTTCTTCGAGTAAAGGTGCTATGCTTGTTGTACCTTTTCATTGACTACTCGAGGCTCATCTCCGCCATGCTAAGAATTATCCCAAGGATGGGGTTAGAGGAATTGGCTCTTATTCTGCTACCTTTTTGTGGGGGTTGAAAGATGGCAAACTGTATTCGCATCTGACTCCGCGTCTCTCCCTAGTTCGCCGTTTAGATATGAGGCTCTGCCTGCGCCAAAGGTCTAGTGTTGCGCCGTAGCATTAAGCTGTAGTGATATTCCCAATCACAGGGTTGACGTCTCCATTCCCCGGGCTAACATACCCCTTTACTGGACTCGGACCAGACATCGTCATACTCAGCAAACTATACAACCCTACAACCGAAACGCACACATTAGCCTCCAAATCCATGCCAAACCCCACACACACGCACCAAACTTTGCCTCTCCATGCATCCCAAGCCTGATGCACATTCCTACAATATCAACCACAGTATTCCAGACCTCTCCCCAGGTACTAGTATCGGCGCCCGCAGTGGTGATGATGGAGGCGTAACATTGGCGAAGGTCTGGAAATAGCCAACAGAATGAGCGAGCATCCTTTGTTCGCCTTTTGAAAAAGCAGTATAAACGACAACTAAGAGTGAGCACTCACTATCGAAAAATACGAGCGGCAACCCAACATCTACCCCCGGCTGTCCTCGATTCCCGAATACCAGAAACGCATTGGGTGATGACGGGATACGACCCATCATACTATGACAAGCGTCCCTTATTGGCACGGTGCCAGGAGGGGGGGTCCTGCACGTTACGGCTGGATTATGTGATCGTATGATCAAGGCTAGATTACCGAGAGTTCCTGATGTACGATGAAAGGCAAAATCAGCGTGCTTGTCCTTGTCTAAAGCAGATTCATCGCTTTGGTTTACCTAAAAGAGGGGATCGAAATGAGCAAACAATAGATTGGAAGGAATGGAGATAGATTACCTCTACCCGTCGCGATGCCCCCAAGCTTTGAGGGCGTCATGACAACGCACTTCGCCAGCAGCAGTGCAATATCAGTTCCGATAAATGTGCCGGTGGCATGGTCTTCGGGGACAGTCGACTGAGGGGCCAAGACCACGTCGAGGGCACAGAGGCCATTCACTACCGATCGCGTTTGTCATCAAGTTCCGAGATCTACAATACATAAATAACATCGGGTAATGGGGAGAACCTACAGCTTATTGCTCGATACGGCAGCAAGACATCGTAGTCTTGTCCCGTTCCTCTCGGTCCAAAGCCCAGCGTGCGTGAGTCTCTCCGCCAATGAATCTGGTTCAGTGCATCCTGGCAGCTTGCGAACCCGAGATTGTGGCCATATTGTGCGTCGCAGTGGAAGACGACATTGTCGGAAGGCGGAGAGGTGGTGTTTGTCTTGAAGACGGCAGAGGGTCTAAAGGCGGTGGGAAGGGTGGGCGGGATTGGGGCTGGGGAGGAGGCTGGAATGTCGAGAGCTTGAGAGGGAGGGAGAATGAGGGCAGCGGTGGAGGGAATGATAAGGAATTGGGAAATAAGGAGAGAGGCTGGCAGGGAAAACATGGCTAGGGGTCGAGGGTGAGGATGGTTGAATGTTTACGCTTGAACAAGGATGGACAGGGTGAAAAGAAGGGTATTGCTTGCCTTGTACATACCTTGCGGGAAATAGACTTGGGAAAATGTAGGCCCCACGATTGGGCGTAGTCGGTGGTTCCTTGATACAAGCGCTCTCGTGTCCTGGTGTCGGACAATGTGAGACGCAGTACGCGACCCGCGGGCCATGCTCGTAGCGGAGGCTGTTCTCTTCCACGTCAACGGATTGCGTTACCCGCTTGCATGAAAGGTTTACCTTTTCCCTCGTCCTCCTGGATTGTCTAAAAAAGCGGCCCGAAAGGGAAAGTGGCATTGGGAAATATGGCGAAGCGCATTTTCAAGGAAGCGCATATTCATAGTATCTAATATAAACGACGTGGTACCAAACCAGGGCATACAGAAGAAATCAAATGCTCATGATGAGTAGGAGTGGACTAGGACATAGTAACAAGACAGGGCACGGCCAACAACTCGAAGATTCAGCAGGAAAAGGCTCAGCGAGGAGCCGAGTATGGCCCCTTGAGCAAAAAGCATTTTTAACATGACGTTGATAGCACACATAGATCAAGATGATACTCGCAATCCTCTGCCATGTGCAGCCCTTTTATGAATGGATTCATCCCATATGGAATTATCGTGCCTATGACCGTTTCGAGAGGAGGACATGAAGAAATACAACAACATGCTATGTTCTCAGGAAATCAATGTTCGTCATCTAGGTACCTAGAAAGAGAATAAGAGATAGTGCCGGTGCTGATGTTCAACACTGTATGTGTTTTATTAAACATTGACTTGGAGAGAATTCAGGCTTAGTGACACTCTACTTTCCTATTGCTGGATACTGTGCAAGGGGATATGCTTGTATTTGTGCCGAACTCTGACCACAGATATACAGTAGAATACAATTATCGTTACAGTTACGGTATGATGCCATTACCAAAGGGGGTGAGGACTAAATTTGTTGGAAAAATCTAAGCGAGAACCCACCACCACTGTTACCCTGCACTCAGGTCAGGGTCATTAATAACGAAAACCTCCGCACCTATTCCTTTCTCTTTTTAGTCGACTTTACTTGTAAGAAACCCCACGTCTAATTTGTTGCAGAACGTCTCTACTAACACATACTTACCCACCAACAGCATAGGATCAATTCTATAGTAAACGTCCTCCTTTGAGCTCCTTACCAGAGCCATAGAATCTCCAACCTGGCTGATGACTGTTATATCCTCGATGCCCAAGAGTGAAGCCTTTATACTCTCGCAGAAACACCCTCTTACCGATTCGGTGGAGCCTTCGGGCGACGCTGAGGAGGTTTGGGGGAGAGAGTGGTGATGATCTCAACCCTGTTCCTCGGTGTCTGGCTTCGGTCGGCTGAGCTGGGTGGGTGTTGATGGAGGTCTGACAGGCTTGCATGTGCTGGATTTAGAATGTGGGATTTATATTTTGGGAACGACGTAAAGGTCCAGATAACTAGTGTCATGTATGCTATACCGGTTAAACTACATTTACCACTGCTCATATGTGCCTTTGAATGCTTGATATGAATGTTGGCAAGATATCCAGCCTACAACTTGGTCCTGCCATGCTCAATTGCACATCTGTTTCCCACAGAAACGTAGTGGAAGATCTCAAAGCGTTCTCTGTGAGCTGCACCGTAAATCCAAGTTCATGTCAGTGTGCCACAAAATCTTGGCACACTAGAATAAGTTTTCTCAAGCTATCCCCAGTTTAGAGCATACCAACGAACACCTCACCCCCAGACCGTACCTTACCGCAGAACAGTGTAAGACATGGGCAGCTTGGACTTTCATGTTGGACGAGATTTACTTGGCGCTCTGTGAACTTGAAAAAATTTGAACTATCTTAGCACGAATACAGCGACCAGCCAACCTTTCTCAGAACCGCAGGGACCGATAACCCGGTCATCTATTTGCTGGTGTCCACAACATATCGGCCCGCAATCTTGCCCTCGTGCATCAAATCGTACACCTTTTGGAGCTCGCTCATTCCTATAGTCTTAAAGGGACAGTTGATGAGACCGCGGCGGAAGAAATCAATGGCCTCGCTGGTGTCCTTGCGGTTTCCCACATAGGACCCCTTGATGGTCTTCATACCAATAACGGTCTCGAAGACGGGGGCACGGAGGTAGGCACCGGCTGGCAGACCAATAGCAATCACTGTACCGCGGGGTCGGACGTACTGTTCGAAAGTTAGCAGAGACCCAACCGCGTGGGAGTTTGAACATACCTCAGCTGCCTGCTGGAATGGCTTCTCGTTAACAGCGACTAAAATCACAGCATGGGGTCCAGTGCCATCCTCGGTAGCAGCTTGCACGTCCTTGACTACGTTTGATGATGTAGCAAAGTCGACAAAGGTTTCCGCACCAAGCTTGTGGACCATCTCCTTCTTCTCGTCACCAGTGTCAACAGCAATAACCCGGAGACCCATAGCTTTTGCGTATTGGCAGGCGAGGGAACCAAGACCTCCCCCAGCACCCACAATGGCAACAGTCTGCCCTGGGCGGGCTCCAGATTCCTTCAATCCCTTGTAGACCGTGATACCGGCACAGAGGACCGGGGCAATGGCGTCGAGAGGCACGTCTTTGGGTATCCTTGCGATGTGAGCAGCCTTGGCAATACAGTATTGCTGGAACGTCCCGTCTACGGTATAGCCACTCAAAAGTGCTTTGGTGCAGAGTGGCTCATCGCCGGTCTGGCAGAAGTCACAGGCCAAGCAGGAGCCATTTAGCCACTACACGTATAAGTCAGTACCGACTCCCATGGTTTATTAGACGAGATTATACCTTGACACCAGCGTGGTCACCAATCTCGACGTCCTTGACGAGGTCACCGCGAGCCACTACCACACCAGCACCTTCATGCCCCCCGACAAGTGGAAGCTTGGTAGCTAGTGGCCAATCTCCGTTGACGGCGTGAAGGTCAGTGTGGCAGACACCAGAATACTTGATGTTGACAAGGACTTCATCTGGTCCTGGCTTCTGGACCGGGATTTGCTTGTAGTCGACGGGCCCACCTGTCTTCTCGATAACTTGCGCCCACTGCTTCTCGGGGATCTGTGGTGCCATTGTGGTTAAAGTAATCCTGGAAGTGTGAATACTTGGAGGTGGGTACGTTGAGTTTGGTACTTGGCTTTGATTGTGAAGAGGTGAGATGCTCTGAATAATTGGAGGGCGACAAGCCGTTTGCGACCAACGGCTGGGAGCGAAGGTTATGAAGGCAACGTTCGGTACGATTTTACTCGGTCGAATGCCAACTCGACAAGATTTACCCCACATTCAGCGAAGAGGGGCAAAAGTAATAAGCAACACGTCCCAGTCGGGTCCAGTCTAACTTCGGGACAACAAGACCACCAACCCTGAATGCTTTTACGCAGACTTGTCTGGTAGAGAGTACCTATTGAGGTGTGAGAGGGCTGTAAGTAAGGTAGATAATGTTTGGCCAAGTGGTGGTCACTCGTCCTTGCCCCGCATTCAGTGCTCCAATCACAAAGCTTTATGTCTTTGGATTGTGGCAAGTAAGGTAAGGTACTCTATCGAATTGGACCCGAATATCCTTCTATGAATGTACCTGTGTCCACCAGATCTTGAGCTCTTTGGTGTCAAAACGCTGCCTTGTGGGCGTTTAATATTGCAGGGAAGATATGAAAAATTGCGGGGTGTGGATCTCGGAATTCTCAAATTGTTATGGCTACTCTAGTAGCCATTTTTACCTGGATTCCGGGCACCTCTATTGGATGTGCACAGTGCATCCCTTCAAGCTCACAGGTAGGTATTGGGGTCCGTACTAGCCTTTGAAAGGATTTCCCTTTCTGGCCTTCCCAACCCTTGAAACCCTTTATGCACTGCTGGGTAAGGTATCCCTTCAAGCGGAGAAACCTTACGGAGCCGTAGAACATCTGACAATAATGTCCGACGAGCTACGATCGGCCAGATACCGGGCTTTTATATGCAGCTCTCGTCAAGTGTTTGGGGAACTCCCAGCCGCCTCCGCATCCAGCTGATGTCAATGTTCGCACAGGCAGAGTACGGTTGGCGTTCCAAGGAGGAGATTAAATCATGCCCCCAGTGTGAGGCACAGCAAGCATCTGTACAAAGGAAGCGGTCGAGATGGCCGAAATGGCTGTAATGCTAACAACTGACATATATCTCGTATCTCCGCTGGAGAACTTCGCAGATAAAGATGTTTGAAAGAGATGATCCCATCGAGTCGAAGGTGTGGGAGATCAGAAATCAATAATGATTTAGGACGCCTTGCCCCATGGTCCTTGAAACATATGTAACCATCTTATCCATTGGCAAGGCGAGAGACGTCAGTGCAGTGTCATTCAGATATCCGTTTGGGGTCCTTTATACATGCACTGCTATCTATCACATAAACAACCTGTTTGCCAATCTCTTCAATGCCACGGATAACATATAAGGCCGAGTAATTTCTTCTCGATTACTGAACGGGCTGAAAAGTTCCGAGGTCTTTTTGGAAGTTGGTTCTATAAGATACAGCATAATCCTGAGATGATTTTGCAGCAGAAAAGCATTCGTCTGTCAATTTATTTGAATTTTCAAGCAATAAGCACGGTCTTTCAAGTGATCGGAGCCATCTTTGCACACCTAAAACCATTTACGTTTAATTGAAACATTGCTATATACCACCGTGTATCGGGGTCTGCGAGGCAAGCAGGACTGATGTAGATCAAGCCCCGCATCTCCAGAACAACGACAAGAATGTGCGTTTTTTGGTTATCTCTGAACGATCTCTAGTGGTTAAGTGCTTCGAAGCGAGCCTTTCCTTTCTGCCTTTGATGGCCAAATGATCTCCTCTCCTGACTGCAGATTCCCAGGGCTTGCTCTGGCGCGACAGTGATCCAAAGGTACACTACAGGAGACTATGGATATACAAAGAGCAGAACTTCCAATCTGACCGGATAGGCTCCGATGTTTGATGTCCTAAACATTGTACATACCGACCTTGTTAAATTTGTGATCTATGTATTAACAATGCATTGGCAAAGCTCTACGATAGGGGGCATATGGGCTTGAAGCAAGGCGCCCGAATTTTCGACGTGGTTTCGCTAACATATCATAGTTTGGAAGCATGAGTTCCTCAACTACAAGTCCGACCGTTGTTCTTCGATCTAGGATTACCTTGACAACGGTCCAACCATGTCCCAGTTTCGAACCTTAGTAAACAAAATACAGAATGCTGCAGCTCTCACAAGTCTACATCGTTGAAGTCCATCGACCTTGGTCAGCTCTGGGGTGTTTCTGCTTGCTTCTTATAGGTGATATCTTTGGCACTACTATATCATCAACACTCATCCTCCTTTGTCCACTACAGATGGTTCAAAGCCGAATGTTACTGAATTCTAGGGAATCAAGTCTACATTGGTCCTAAGGATCGATGATTTACGAGGTTCAAGCAGAGCGCAGACCTAAAATTACAGTCGATGTAGTGAACGCAGTTCCTTACAGAGGGAAAATTCTGATGTTGTTTCGACAAAGGATAATAGGATCAGCAGCTGGCGACTTGGTTCACAGGTCAGTCCACTTGAAAGCCTTCCACGTCCTTCAAACAGTGCGATACTGTGTCAAGCACTGAGATCTTTTCTTGCTCAACGAACTGTTAACTTTTAAATGTTAAGGCTTGATTGAAGCTTTATAATCTGACAGCCTTTTCAGGGCAAATGTGGTTGGCCGAGATGTCGGATTTAGGACTTACTGTAGGCCCGTTTTCACAATGGCGTTTGCCGCACTAATCTCGCCGCATCACCGACGACCCCTGCCTCCGTACTCCGCAACCTAGGGGATGGGAAGTTTGGGATCAACAAGGCGACGATACAACACCAATCAAAGACCATGGAGATGCATGGAAATGGGACCGGAGTCGATCTACAACCCAACAATGCGACAGTACCGAGGCCCCACACGAGATCCCGCTCCCACGGTGCGGGGAATCCGTGAATTCTGTCTCTTGCCACATTATTACGTAGGTAGCCCACAATCGTCTTTTGCAGACAGCATACGAGGACGGTGATATACAGCTTTCTTTCCTAGCAAATACTACATTTGCTTGCTCTCAATTCTGCGTGTTCTCTTCTTCATGGTCTTGCTATGTCGTGAGATTCCTTGCAGCTTCCTAATCTGATGATCTCTATCTCTTGATATCTTTAACCCCGGTTATTAAACGCCGAAACTGCTATGGCGCAAAGACTGCCGTGCTAGATCCCCGTGAGACTATCTTGCTGTTTACAAGCTAGATTCAAGCGCCAGCAAGTGCTAAAGACATCACTCTTTGCCAATCTACCATATTCACTTTCTCTACCTCGGCCATTTCCATATATTTAATATTACTTCAACACTGGCATCTTCCCCCATCCCGCCTGCCCCGTGTGCCCTTCTCCCAAAGCCAAAGAGTAAAGCAACACTTGACCAACCAAGCCCACCAAGCCCACCATGGCATCCGAACACCACCTGAACCGATTAGCCACCAATGACTGTAGGTTTCAGCTGGACTTGCGGACATGAGTTTCAATTAACGTCTGTAGTGGAAATCGGTGCTACTGATGCAGTTCAGAGGCATATCCATAGACATGTTGTACCTCCCAAGCCAGTATCGCAGCGGAAACTCAATTTCGAGCATTCGAGGTGGGTACTGCCTGTTGCGTAAACCTTTGTTGATGCTAACTGGGCTGTAGACCGCGCTGGCTGAGAGAGTGCATGGCAGAAGCTACTGGGGTATTCTTCTATGTGTATGTCCTCTATCAGATATATGCAGTAGGCCAGTAGACTGACGATTTCCATAGCTTCCCTGGCATTGCTGCAATTGCCACGTTCACCCTCAATGCTCTCAGCCCATTAGGCGCCTCGGCCTTTGGCGGCCTTTTCCAGATTGGCTGGGCGTTTGCAATTGGTATCGCGTTCGCCATCATCACCTGTGCGTCCACATCTGGAGGCCATTTCAACCCTGCTATAACGATTTGTTTCGCTATTTGGCAAGGCTTCCCATGGAAAAAAGTGCCACACTACATCCTGTCTCAGATATTTGGGGCCTTCATGGCCGGGATCCTTTTGATGGGAATGTATTGGCCAGAGATTCAAGCGTTCAAGGCAATCACTCTTAAAAAACACAAGCCTTTGGTTGCCAATGGCGGTCCTGCCAGTATACTCTGCTCGTTCCCCAACCCAAACCAGACGTAAGCTCGGCTATCGAATTCGGAGTTATGACTTACACTAATTGTCCATTTAGGAATCTCGGTTACTTGTTCTTGATCGAATTCTTCGTCGACAGCTACATCGTAAGTACTATCAATATCTCATGGTGAACTAAGAGCTAATTTTGATCAAGGGCATCGTCATCTGGGCCTGTCTGGACCCCGCCAACCCCTTCATGTCTCCCCAAGCCGCCCCCTTCGCCATCGGTCTTGCATACGCAGCCATGGTCTGGGGATTCGCCGACATTACCATCTCGACTAATCTTGCAAGAGATCTGGGCACTCGATTCGTTGCTGCCATTTTCTTCGGCCGCGAAGCCTTTACCTACCTAAATTACTCCTGGATTGCCATTCTGGTCAACATCCCTGCTACTATCTTTGCTACCGGCTACTATGAGTTTCTGATGCGGGATTCCGTAGCGAAAATTGCGGGCGGCCATGCTATGCATGAGCATGGCGAGGAGGGTCTGATGCGTCACGTTACCAGAACCGTATGTTCCCCGTTCGCTTGTTGAAGAGGCGTGCATTTGGCAATGCGGTTTACTAATTTGTTTGGTAGGCACCAATAGAAGGTGGAGCCACCAACATGCTCAATGGCAGCGGCTCGGACGACTACGCGATGGGAAAGCGAGAGCACTGATTGTGATGCTTAGAGTTAGTGCAAGGGGCGATTCTTGCCAAATTCATCCGCTTGAACAGGTGGCATCTGGTGTTGCAGATCTGGAATATCGACAGTATATAGTCCACTGGCTTTCCTCCCTGGTATATAAACGCTTGCTTCTTGTGGTTCTTCGTACCCACTGCAGCTGTATATGTATAAGATGGAGAAATGTCAGGCTTGTAGGTTGTTCTGGGTTTATCAGATCCACAATTATGGCTATTGTACATAAAATCGAGGTCACCAAATACCAGGTGTATAGGACTAGCCATTCAAACCTTCCATTGTACAGAGACCTTGCATTTACTACTATTTATATAGCTTAGCTTTCATTACTGAGCTACAGTGTCATATTGAACACTTCCGTGCGTTCTCTTCCCTTTCCAGATCTCCGTCATCAGCAACTCCTATCAACATCGGGAGACCCGAACTTGGTTCCATCAATCGATATGCCGATTGAAGTTCAACTCGCATTCCGAGGTCTCTGCTACTCGAACACAGTGTGTGCGAATAGTCTCTAAGAAATGGGTGGGAAAAAGGGAAGGAAGGAAAGCGAGGACAGGCGAAAGTCAGAAATGTAGTTGTAATGCTTGACGAGAAAAGCTAAGAATATGGACAGTTGAACAATTGGTGAACGCAAGAGAGTTGGTGCTATCAAAATATTATGACCGTATCGGTGAGGGAAGTCACAGGAGGTTTACATCAAGTAAGGTAGATGAGGTTGACTCGAAGGGGTTGCATAAAATTTTATACATAAATTGCACAGAATTGTGCAACAACCATCATCCATGTACGCAGGCACCTTACCTACAATACCTTAGGCTTTGTCCTAGGTATGAAATACATACAATGGAGTTACAAGCATGCCAAAGTACGAAAGCAAGGATGATGCAATAATATTCACCAGAAAAAGAGCTTTCTTTCGTCGAGCATCGGTCAATTGAGGCACACTCTCCGCAACAATCAAGTACACCTTCCCCCAACCCATTGTTCCCATCTCCACAATCATGGTCCTCGACGAAGCCTTCCCCACCTCATCCCCCGACCCCTACGACACTCCCTCCTCTTCAGACTCTTACTCTAACCCCGACCCCGACATCTCCACCCTCCCCAAGCCTCTTCCCTTCCTTGGCGCCTTCTTCGGCTACACTTCCGCCTACACCCTTCGACTGATCCGCTCCCGCATTATGCAGAGGTCACAAACTGTGAACCGCCCACTCACCCCTAAAGAGTCAGAAGCCATGGCCTATCATACTGCCAAAAGTCTCGCCATTTCCAGTTGGGGACCTCCGCTGGGCACAATAGGTGGTGCTGCCAGGTACTACAAAACAAAACAAAAGTATCGGTTTCCGTTTGCGGGCAACCAGCTGAAACCGGACGGCTGGTGGGATGGAGAACGGATACGGATTATGGGACAGGATGTCATGAAGGGGCTCAGAGCAAAACAAACCGTAAACATCCTCCGGGCAACTCTCTACGTGACCTTCGGCAACGTAATCGTCGGTCTTCTGGTGGATGGCTATGCGGCGACGGTCGCTATCGTAGGCGAAATGCGGGATGAGCGGTTAAAGGACATCATGCAGGCCGTTCGACGGCAGACGGCAAGGGAGATGGAAGGGAATTCTAGGCAAGAGAGGCAGAAGAGGGCGGTGGAGGTGGCGACGGGACAGGGAGAGAAGAGCGCGAGCGATCTCTGGGAACAGCACAGAGGGGCAATTGGGGCGGATGATGCGAGTCCCACTTCGGCGAGCTTTGACGATGCTAGCCCGACGGCGGCCGGCTTTGATTACGGGGATGAAGCAGCGAAACTGAGCGGGAATAGTGGGAACGGAGTCGTGATGGGCGACGAGCAGATGCGAAGCCAGGAAGTAAGACAGCAGCCCAGGAGAAATCCCGCAGGAAACAGAGCAGCCAGCTTCGACGTCGAAAAAGTCGAAAGGCAACCCAGAAGCTTCGGCGACGACTACGACGACGCAAGCCCAACCGGCGGAACCGGCGTCGCAAACCCGGGCGAGAGCGCCTGGCAACGCATACGGCGGGAAACCGCATCTGGCAGGGCTACATCTAGCCCAAGAAGTGGGAGAAGGCCGGTAAGGGGGCCACAGCAGGAGCAGCAGGAGGGGTCTACGGCGGGGGATAGTTTCTCGTTTTCAAGCTCGGAGGAGGAGAGGCAGTTGGCGCGGGATGAGGCGCAGAAGCAGTTTGACGAGAGGGTGGACAAGGAGCGGAGGGGAGGCGACTTCAGCGATGGGAGGAGGTGGTGATTGCATCAATACTTTTGAGCGGTTAGATTCAATGCGGCGTTCAAGACGACTGTAGGCTAAGAAAACTTTCAAGTCCCGATACCTTTGAGCCATGGTGCAGTCTCACCAAAGCGACAGAGCCTCCCTCTGCTTCCATCTTCAGCTGTTTGTCTCTGGCTGTTCACCTTCCACGGTTTCTTTGATCTTGGGAGCGGGGGGTTTCCGTGAAAGGGGCAAATATGGTAAAGTTCTTCTATGCCCGAGTGCTGGAGATTCGGTTGCGGAAGTGAGTGCATGGGTTGGGCGTGGGTTTAAGAAAAAGAGGGGGGGCTGCAGTGCGCGGGAGGCATGGTTGGAATGGGGATGTTGCATACCTGTACAAAATGGATGAGCTGAGTGAGGTCCTGGGAAGGGCTAGATAGATAGTCGAATTGTATACGCCATAAAAAGATGAACATCCCTCTAAAAAGGCTCAGAGGCAGATTTATTGTACATTTTCAAAACTACGAAAACACACGCAACTCTCTGTGTTTTGGCAAGACGATAGCAACTGGATCTGACTATTTTCCCGAAGCAGCCTATCTTTCTTTGGACGCGGGGGCGCTGTGCTGCAATGCGAGCGAATCGAGCGGGAGCAGGATCGAGCGCAGTGGGTGTAGAAGGGAAGGGGTATGATAAGAGGAGCTACGAACGGGAGAGGGATAGGGACAGGGGGTGTTGATATTAGGGAATCAGAGGAGGGAGATGGGGGGAGGAGTACAGAGTGCCGAAGAGGGGAAAGATTTTAGATGTGCTTGATTTCCACAACGATGGTGGCGGGGATACCATGGTGATCGGCTGAATTGTTCTTGGAGCTGAGAAGAGAGGAGATGAATAGGATATGGGCTTGAGAAGGTGGATGAACGAGCTGGAAGGATGAGAGGAGATTTGCTGGTGTGGGTCGGATTAGAGCTTGGGTAAGTGGCGAGTTGCTCGGGAATGTTTGTCGTTCGAGGGCGTATGCTTGGCTGGGGGGGAATACGGAAGTGTGAAGGTGTTTTGAAGGAGGGGATGTCTTTTTCTTAACGAAAGGAAGTAGAAGGCGAATATCACAGTTGCTCTGACTGGGGGAACCTAGGAACGAACAATATGGAGCTGGCAAGATGACAACAAGCCATAGTCACAAAATCAGAACATAAGGCGGGTTGTGGAATTCTCCTGCGAGCGTCGCTTCTGCCGAACATCGCTAAATAGGTGTCTATTATGCATGACCTCGTAACAGTGCTAGTGACATAGCTACATCCATTTCCTCCTTACTGCGGCCCTCGTTGACTACCTAATTCGTTAATCACATTTACGAGACTTCCTCGATCTTGGATTTGGCGGGAGCGCTCTCTTCTGCGGCCTTTCCTGGGGCGGTCTCTGACTTCTCTTCTGCGGTCTTTCCTGCAGGAGCCTCTGACTTCTCGGCAGCTGGTTCTTCGTCTTCGAGGGCTGGCATTTCGTCTTCATCGTCTTCATCGCCTTCTCCCATGTCTCCCAGGTCAGGCATGCCGCCAGCTCCTCCACCGAGCTTTGAGAAGTCTGATAGTGTTAGCTAGTGTAGCAGAAGTATTCCAATAATTACTTACCAATACCACCGAAGCCTCCATCTCCACCCATGCCACCCATACCAGGCATACCACCCATGCCACCCATGCCGCCCATACCCTCCATACCAGGCATGCCTCCCATACCACCCATACCGCCCATACCGCCTAGGTCTGCGTCATCGGGCGCAGCGTTTTGCTCGTCCTCATCAACCCACTGCCGGTTTATCAGTACGGGTAGATTAGAGAAGGGCAAATCTCCTTTCCTACCTTGTCAAAATCTGTCTTCAAGAAATGAACCTTCTTGCTCTCCTTCAGCAGTCTAGGCCAGTACTCCTCTTTCATCTCCTTCTTACGCAATACAAACTCAACCTTGCTTGACGTGTGATGCGTCTTGCTGTTCTCGACATCAATCTCACCCCAGAATTCTAGTTCAAGGTGGTATGTAGTCTTCTTTGTAGTAGATGTGCCGGTGAAGGTGAGGCTGGTCGATTTTAGGTCGACATCAATTTTCGGTACATCGGTCGCAGATATGGTGAGATAGATAACATTCTTTTCAGGCTCAGAGGCAGATGAGCGCTGGGCCCAGAGCACTAGAAGATGTGTTGTTTAGCAGTGTTCTTTGAATGCTGGGGTTTGGCTCGGGGATTGGTGGTATTGATTGGGCTCCTACCTTCTGGTATCGTCGTAGTGGATGACATGGTAGGGTCGGAATTTCGTCAATTAGACCAAAGGCGAAGCAATGTCAAGATGTAAATGTAATGCTGAATACCTCAGTGTTTGAAGTTTCGAAATATTTGAGTGGACGTTTAGCGCTATAATTTCACAAGGCTGATATAGAGCTGCATGGAACATCGTCGAAGCTGTAGAAATCCAGGAGGCACATACAACGAGAAGTACTTCAGACACTGCATAACTATACAAGTTCCTACGCATACAATCTCTGCAGTTCTTCCTTTTTTGAACCTGCGTAATTGAGCAATCACTACAATAATGAACGATTGTGCTCCAGGCTCGTTGTATCGTAAGATTCCCCGCGCTTGCCTAGGCCGAGACGTCACTTTACACCACTACCATGAAAGCTGCGTTTAGTTGCCTATCATGTTACGTCCATACAACCTCCGAGAGTAGACCTTTGTAGTCGTTATGGAGTCTATCAAGGCTGTTTTCTGGAAGCCAGATCCAGCGGCTCAGGTACAGCTCTTCGCTACTTACAGGGCAACAGCCGCTGACTCTAAAAGATGCGAAAATGTAATAGCCTGATTCGCTCCAACACCCGTAAGCTGGACCGTGATATGGCCCTATTAAAAGTCTTAGACTCCAAGACAAAGCAATACATATTACAAGCGTCAAAACGAGGCCAGAAAAATCCCTCCCAAGCCAAACAAGCAGCGGCAGAAACTCGGACGTTTGCCAAGGAAATGATTAGGATACGAAAGCAGGGCTCAAGGCTTGCGACAAGTAAAGCGCAGCTGCAGAGCGTGCAAATGCAGGTGAATGAAGCATTCTCAGTACGGAAAATTGAGGGCAGCATCAAGGCCTCAACTGGGATCATGAAGGACGTCAATAGCTTGGTACGATTGCCAGAGCTTACGGGTACTATGAGAGAGCTATCACAGGAGCTGGTCAAGGCGGGAATAATAGAAGAAATGGTAGGAGACAGTCTTCCGGATGACCAGTTGATGGAGGGCGAGGATGATGAGGCCGAGGCAGAGGTAGACAAGGTACTTGGAGAGATACTGCAAGGCAAGCTCGGCCAGACGAAGGTGGCTGAGAAACCAGTCGATGAAGAGCCTGTGCCGGAAGAAGATCTGGAAGAGCAAGAGGCGACGTTGGCACAGATGAGAGGCAGACTAGAGGCGTTGAAGAGCTGAGGACACCTGCTCTAGGAATTTGGATACGTGTTTCACGACTTGCATGGTATCGGGAAGTTTAGGCGCTAGGACGGGATCTTCGCAACTGCTATCGGTCCAGGGGACGACTTGCTGAGCATGGAGTTTATTAGCAGATGTACGATTTGGATGCAAAGCATGTCAGGGGCCGGAAGTGCATACAGCTCCGCTCGACTTATCTGTTGAACTTCGCTTTCATTGCTTCTGTTTTTTGAAGTCTGCATGTGTTTTCCTACCAGTGGATTTGACCTCCCATGCACGCCCTTCCCTCTTCCTTCTGACATATGATCATCTCTCACAGTACCAAGCAAGATGCCAACCGTTTTCAGCAATTTTTACCTCCAAAGGTCCACATTAACCATGCTTCCCCTCCTTGCTCGTCAGACCGGTCCCCCTCTTCATACTCCACACTCAACCGAAAATCCTAACCACCCTAATGCCTTCACCATCAGTAGCGGAACTCGCCCTTACACAGAAGGTTGGTGAGCCACAAAATCATTTATTACGACAGTCAAATGCCTTATCAAGATAGGGTTTACCTCATGGGGCATCCTTAATGTCATCACAGGTTACAACAACCGTAGAATTGTCAAACGCTACTGCAGCAGAAACTCTTCAATAGCGATGGTGGTGGCAATCAACCCCAGTGTGAGAATATATGTGTAACACGTCCTGCTATCAAAAAGCTAGCTATGTTGAAAGGGGCTGCGATGAGGAGGGAAAGTGCATGTGTGCAGAAGTGCATAGAGATGTTAAGGATGAAATGTTTACTGTAAAGGTAAGTTCTGTTGGACCTTACCCCCAAAAGGCCAAGGAGCGCCATGCTGATCGATTGAACCAGGGCTTGGTACTAACAATCCCAACGACCCGTCCTTGTTGCAGAGGCTTTTTTTGCTGAAAATATACCTCTTCCGCTTACGGGCTCGACCTACGTCAAGTGAGTTTCCAAGGCAGCACTCTGTAACAATGGGGCGGTAGTTGAAAGCGATTTATATGTTTTGGATAACATTGCTTATAAGAAAAATGACGCATGTATGACTAGGGTTTTCACATTTCGTTCGAATGGTTTAGCCTAGGACGGCAGAGTGCTTCCACTTGTCCCTCTATCAAACCTCTTTCCAATAGTGTCTTTGGATCACTTTTTTCGTTTATTGGCTTTTCATCTCGATATAGGGAAAGAGTATTTGCGACAGCAGGCTTAAAGCAGAATATTTACTCCGTCCACAACGGCTTGTTGCTGGAGGAGTAGTTCCAGGATTCAGACTGGAGGTCGAAGGAGTCTGGCCTCTTTTATTAATTGATCGTGAATTGAGAAGAGGTGGCATGCTGTGCAACAGTCGCTTGTCAGCAGGACTTACCCATTCACTCGTCTTCATTAAATATCTCGACTGTTGCTCTGATAGTTGCAACTGCAATCGTAGTAGCAGCTTTCAATATCACTAGTGAAGAAGACGGGCCAAGCCATGATTGGAAGTCCAAGGACTGGGTCACGAGCCGTGAAAAAGATGTCGATGGCTCAACCGTAGACTGGGCGACACTCGGTAGCTGGGAGATCTTGGGCTATTATACAAGTGCGCTCTACGCTGGACTATGGGCTTTCGGCGGACAGGACAGCGTAAGATCACTAACTTCGGTGTGCACTCGTGGCATGCAAGAACACTGACAGTGAGCAGGTGGACTTCATTGCTGTCGAATTACGGACCACATTCCGCGATCTGTCTGGAGGTATCCATCTTGCTATTCCAACCGTCATCATCTGTTAGGTGCTCGCGATTGTGTCGTACTATGTCATTATACCGTGGGATTCCTTTAGTCCAAGTAACGCAACTGCGGTGGTAGGTCTAACTTTTATCCTCTCATCCACTGGTCAAGGGCTTGACGAGGTGTTATCCCTCTCTAGGCAGCTGAAAGGAAAACCTTTGGCCTATTGGAGGCCTCGGAGTTGCCACGCTCGTGTCCATTCCATGTTTAGGAACCTTGAATATCAATGTTCTTATCACATCTAGATTAACCGCCGCCGCAGCCTTCCGTGACTGTCTGCCCAATTTTCGAATAGACACAGTTCATCCGGATCCATCTTGGCTTTCAGAGCAACATGCCCACCAAAGCTCAAAAGAAAATAGGCGATTTTTGCGCCTGAAAGCAGCAACGTTCGGGAATCAAGGACCCTAGAAGGCTCCAAAGGAAGAAGACATGTGAGCTACTTCTTTTGTATCCTAACACGCCATACATCAGAAAAACCATTGTTTTCAACGCTTGCATGACATGCGGCTGGCTACATTATGGTGGGCACTTTCGGACCGTTAACCACCTTTCCGGGTAAGATTAAAGACCGCTCCTTTGCAGCATCGATCTTAGACAAGCTAAGAGAGCCGTTCAAGCCAAGGGCTGGTACAATACATGTTCAACTTCCTTACTATTCGCACCTCTGCAGGGAATAATGTTAGGGACAAGTGAAATTCTTGGAGCATTATTACATCTTTACAAGACCTAATATTTATACCAAGTTTGATAATAGAAGCTCTTGAGGGACGAACAAGAAGCTTCGATCCGGATTATGACAGGATAGTACGCATGAGTGAAAGCCTGCTGTTTCCTTGATATCAGCAGTAGCATAATCCATATTGCTTCGTTGAATGCTTAAATAGACACAACATTTTCAGGTCCGCCGTTGTAATGTTGATGCCAAGAACAAGGGCCGGCTATACTCATTTGAAGCTAGTGCGCCTTCCGCAAGCGTTTGCGGCTTTGGTGTCCCTTTTTCCTTTTCAACACCACGTCTGATTCATTCACCACCACCACTTCACGCCAACACATCGAACATCACTCAACTTCACAGTCCTTTGACTCATTTTCGCCATATCTTTGTATTTAAATACTTCTTTGAACCTGATACATTTCAATACCAACCAGGCAGCAACACGCGCAACAACCCCAATTATTCTCCGATTATCCACCTACTTGTTACCATCAGCCGTGGACTCGTAAGCATATCATCCACGACTACTCCAAAGCCAAATCCTGCCCTGTTACCTGAAGACTACTCCCCTCTTATTTCCCGCCAACCTTCTGGCCCACTGAGAGAGGCAGCCTTACAAGCAGCCGCTTATCCAGCCAAAGCTCATCAATCCACAATCCAGTCCACCCAAGTCACCACTTCAGCATGTCTGGAAAGTTAGATCAGTCTCTTGATCAGATTCTCAGCACCCGTCGTTCATCTGCTCGTCGTGGTCGAGGAGGCCGTCGCGCTCCCAACCCAGCTAAAGCCCATGTCGCAGCACCCGTAGGAGGTATCAAGAAGAACACGAAGCTTACCAAAGGAGCTGGAAGAGCTATGGTACCAAGTGGGCCAGCTGCCAGTAATGGAGAATCCAAGATCATCGTGAGCAATATGGTAAGAACTTCCCAGTCTTCCTACAGTTGCAGCAGTAACTTATATATTTATCCAGCCTACCGATGTGAGCGAGGTCCAGATTAAGGTATGTTGATTGAGGCCACATCGTCTTGGACTTTCGTCGCCGGCTCTTCTATTATCGCCCGTTCTACGGCCCTTTTCGATCGTCCGTGTGGAGCAGGCGCCTTTGTACATCCCAGTCTGTTGGTGGTGATGATCTGAGGTGGCTCTCCTCTCGCTCCTTCCATCAACTTTAGCTCGCTTTTCCTAAGCCTGATGCAAAGTGTGTGAAGTTGAGCTTAAGGCATAGTTTTGCAATATACTTCGCTGCGATGTACGTCCGTCTGGCAAACAGACTACACCAGCTGTTGTGCAGACTATGGCATGATGAGAAAACATCTTGGAATATGGATGGTATATTGGAGTAAGGTTGATCATGTTTGGTCCAGGTGCATCATATGAGCACCAGCAAGCATAGCAGTGAGAGCAAATAAGCAGCCCACATGGACCCTCACAAGCATCCGCAATATGCGTTGAGGCAGCAGCAAGCTGCACTTTTTCGGTAGCGGTACTGGCTTCGAACCTGGTCCAAACCTACAAGTTCCTACCATGGAAGGCAACATTTATCCACACGAAGTTCTTAAGCATCGACCATCAAACAGAGGACGGACCTTCAAAGATAGTTGAGGATGACCTATTACGTGCCGTTGGCTGCTTCTTTGGGTGCAACGAGGAGTACTATATATTGTGGTCTTTACATTCAATCGTTTGCATGTTCCTATGACCGACAGGAGGCAATCGCCGGCTCTGTGTGAGCTACACAATCGCTGCAGCGGTGCGGATCTAGGCAGACTTACTACTTAAGGCACGACAGGACCCTACTATAAGATTCACCTTTGGTGGTGGCCGTGTATCCTCGGACATCGAGCTCACCCGAGGACTGGAAGACCAATGGTTGTATCGAAGACCCACAATAGGAGTACTATCCTGACCTTACTAACGCTCACTGCTCGCTTGCTGGTGCTCTTTGATGGACCTTGTACCTCTGGGGGTTGAATTTAGCCAGGCCTCGTCTTCCTGGGCTCGAATGCCGTTCTGTCGTACTTCTTCGCTCTCGTCTTTCAAGGTGCTTCCTACGTTTACCGCATACCAGTGGACTAATTCGGTACCCAACTTGTTTGATATAGGAATATTTCGGAAAATCCGTTGGCCCTGTCAAGCGTGCTATCATCACCTATGGTCCCAACGGTGTCAGTCGTGGCATTGCAACAATTATTTTTAGCAAGCCCGGCAGCGCCAACGAGGCCCTCGTCAAGCTCAATGGCTTGTTGGTCGACAAGCGTCCCATGAAGGTATGGATCATTGTTGGATCTATATAAGACTCTATAGACTAACATATGATAAGATTGAGGTCGTCCTCGATGCTTCCAAAGCTCCTCCTCCAGCTCTTGTCAAAGGTCTCGGTGATCGTATTGCGTAAGTCCCACCACTTCTCCATGGCCACGTCACGTGCTTATACGACGCAGTCAACCTAAGAACAAACCAAAGCCAGTCGCTGCAGCTAAGCCTGTAAGAAATGGTACAGACTCTCGTGGTGAACGTGGCCGTGGTGGTAAACGTGGGCGTAATGCTGGGCGAGCAAAGCCAAAAACTGCTGACCAGCTTGACGCGGAGATGACTGATTACTTTGTTGCCAACGATGCGAACGGTGCGGCGACTGGAATGGATACTGCGGCGAACGGAACCGCTCAGCCGGCGGCACATGGTGGCGATGATTTGGGGATGGATGAAATTTTGGTAGGTGACCTTGGATTTCTTCCAATGGACATGTATGCTAACTCATGGGCCAGTGAAAGATGAAATGGACGCAGTAGGGAAAGAGGATCGAAGCTAGAATGTTCCAAGGGCCGCGAAATGAGGTTGTCATCAGATACGAAGGCCGATTTTCCTCTTTATTCGTGCATGTCTTATCAGGTCGCCCAAGCTTTCCGTATTTTTGCGGCTTGATGGGCTTTTAGTGTAAGGAAGAGCTTTACAAGGAGCTTTACGGTCTTGTTTCATAGGTCCATTGGGTCAGAACGGTCTGATGAGTTTTCGTAGGGGAGAATGTATTATCTTTCCGGCCTTGAGTGTTACGCAAATGCGATAACTATGGTGACTTGTAACCTGAGTTTAATGTGTACCGACCAATTGATAAATAGAGTCTCCATTGGGAACCATCTCAAGCTTGCATATCATACATCTAAACTCCTTCGAACACATCGACTATCAACACAAATAAAAAAGTCACCCATCACGCTTCGAGCCATAGGCTCTTGTGCCACCACCAAACCGGCGCCCGCTATGCAGCTCAGGGGAATCGCAAAAACCACACTCTTAAACCTCTTATACAATCACACCCGTGCATACAACAAGCCTTCCATACACATCATAGGAAATACTCTGTCCTCCTTCCCGTAGCGACAGGTACAGCGCGTTGGTTATCTGGGACGGCGGAGAAGATTGTGAAGCGCGGATTTAGGTCTTCGCCGAGATTCATGATGGAGGCGACGTTGCCGCAGCGGTAGCAGTAGTTTGGGGCGGACCAGACCGTTACGACGGATTTGTCGTCGAAGTGCCACTGTCGTGGGGGAGAACGTTAGCATGGGAGTCTTGAGGGTTGGTGGGATGGGAGGGGGAGGGGGGCGGACCTTGTAGCCTTCGTTGACTAGCTGGTGGGCACGAGCGATGAGCTGGAAGCCATTGACGTGATTGAACTCTGATGCTACTTTGTTCCCAAACAGCCATCCGGCGCCTCGAGGGGAGATAGCCCAGGTTCCGACGTCTTCAGGGTCGCTCCATACGAGATCACAGAACGCGCCTTCATGAGGGATCTCCTGAGCGCGGGCGATAACGCGTATTTGATCTAGTGTCCTTATCTCGGGGCTCAAGCCACCGTGAACACATAGAACTTTGCCGTCAATGACAGCGCCTAGGACGAGGAAGTCAAAGACTTGGCAGCAGCATTTCCAGACGGATGCGTTGCCATATTTTTGTTGGCATTCTTCGTAGAAGCCGTAGACTTGGGTGATTTGGCGGGATTCGTGATTGCCGCGGACCAGGGTGATGCGGTCTGGATACCGGGCTTTTAGACAGAGTAATAGAGTGAGGGTTTCGAGACTGAAGTAGCCGCGGTCGACAAAGTCGCCAAGGAAGATGTAGTTTTGATTGCCTGGGATGCCGGTATTGCCTTCTTTGTCTACACCGAGACTGGCTCCGTTCCCACTGGTCATTTTGCGGCCGCGCTGCTCTTCTTCTTCGTCAATGTCTTCGTCGCTCAGGACATTGCTGGCGGTACTATCACTTCGATCTGGAGAGGAATTCTTCTTGAGTCTCTTTTTGAGCTTGGGATCTGTGATTTCGGAGGGTGGTTCAATGTCATCTGAGGTTATGATGTTGGTAGGGGCGGGGGAAGGTTCGGTATGCTCGTCGGATGGGATACCGCCGGCGACGCGGAAGAGTTCGAGGACATCATAGAATTGGCCGTGTAGATCACCACAGACCGTGACGGGGGTAGATACGGGTTGGATGTTAGACTCTGATGATTTTGAGGTGAGCTGAGTTTCTGTGAGTCCTACACACAAATTGAGCTCACCTTCCATCAGTAGCTCCTTGCACATCTCACACAGCTTCTTGATAATTGCCTCTGGTAGGTACTGGTTATTCAGAGCGCACTTGAGCCACTCATCTGGCCCAGAGTTCTTGGTAAGCTTTGCGGGCCCCGGTTGGGGGACCTTTCCAGGAGCCATGTTGGAGAGATCTACAAGCCGTTGCACATTGGCCTGTCCTCTGCTGGTGGTGGTGGTTGTGGTGGTGCTGCTGCTGGTGCCGGTGCCCGATGTCTCAGTCGATCTTGGAAGGCTTGGCGGCGTGCTTGAACATATTCTTCCGGCAAGAAGTCCTCCTCCCGATATAGCAAATCGGCTGCGGCGAGTAGTAAATCCGAAAGACGGGCCAGTAGCGCCACGATTAGGTGGAGCATGTCTACATTGCGTTAGCACTCCCGCTATCCGCGTTTAAGCAGCCTGATTGTTCTTACCGAAGACTCGTGATAATTGTGGATGTCTGTGGGGTTAGAGTACATCCTAATTAACAGGATCTCGACATGGGATTGTCGTTACTTCGGTGTTGAGGACTAAACATAATTCACAGGCTGCGACGCTAGTGGATCACATGATGTCGTCCGCACCTCGTCCAAACGGGGTCCTATCTATACCAGCCTCTGCCACCCAAAGACGCGCCGGCGGACCAATCAACATGTCTTCTAGAGCTGCTACGCCGAGACTCAAGGTTATCGTGAGGAGATTGCCACCAGGTCTCAGTCAGACAGAGTTTGACACGGCATTGGGTGACGATTGGAAGATCCATGGAGGCAAGGTTGACTGGGCGATCTACAAGCCAGGGAAGATATCAAAAGAGTAAGGAAGCTGATGGGCCTCTGCTCCGAAGATAATCGTCTAATACTGCTATGCTAGCCCAGCAAAGCCATCAAAGCCCAGTCGAGCGTACATGCATCTGACAAAGCAAGAGTTTTTGGGACAGCTCTCTGAGAGGGTTCGCAGCACCGCATTTAATGATGCCAAAGGCTCTGCAAAGGACCCAGCTCTACTGGGGCCAGTCTCCGTTGAGTTTGCTCCTTACGGACGTGTTCCACACAGCAGAACACGCAAAGATCTTCGTCAAGGAACCATCGATCAGGACCCGGAGTTCATTGACTTCCTAGAGAGTCTCACGAATCCCATCCCCAAACCCGTTACCGTTGATCAAGAGAATGATGGTGCCGGCAAGAACAAAGAGAAGGTTACTGTTACACCGTTGATCCAGTATCTCCGAGACAAGAAAGCCAATAAAAGCAAAGAGAACACCACTCCGGCAAAGGTTGTCAAACAAAACCGTCAAGACTCTAAAGATGGCAAGCAAAGCCCAAGTGCAGAGAAGAAGGCTGTTGCGAAAGCTCCTACTGCCACGACTCCCTCTCCAGACAAACGGAGCCCGCAGGCTATCAAAGTAGAGAAGGCTGCTAGGGAAGTGGTGCGAGTGTTGAACAAACAGGCAGTAGGCACCACCAAGGGAGCAGCAGCAGCGTCATCACCTACCCATACGCTAGCAGCTACAGCACCAGTAAGCGCTACTCCTTCGCCTTTAGCTGATAAGAAGCGTGAACGGGGCAGTGCCAGTGCAGCAGCTAGGATCCTACAGCGAGATCTGGGGCTTGGGGTAATTCCTGGTGGGAGAGGAGGGAGGCGCGGCGGGCCTGGAGTCCCTGGACGAGTGCCAGCTAATAACCCCCTCTCCGCGTTAAAGCAAGACTCTGGGTCCACTTCCCAGACTTCGAAGGAGTCTGGAGCTGCGGCCGTGGCTGCACCTGCTAACAAAAATCCTAATGCGTCACCATCGACTACTACGCCTAATACCAACAAAATACAAGCTTTTGTACAACCACCAACAGGCCCTTCCGCCGAACGAGCACCTCCCAAATCTTCCGCATCTGCCGCTATTAACAGCATTTCCTCGAGCTCTGGCTCTGCTCTTACCAAGGCCACACCGGCACCGTCAACAGCGACTCAGGCTTTCCTTAAACACGCAAATCCATCACAAGGAATCACCGAGCCATTGCTTGAAGTAGCGTTTGCTAGCTTTGGTACGATTAAGAAGGTTGAGATTGACAAGAAAAAAGGCTTTGCGTACATCGAATTTGCGGAACCGCAAAGCTTACAGAATTCTATCAAGGCCAGTCCGGTCAAAGTTGCTCAAGGGCAAGTGGTGGTCTTGGAGCGAAAGACGGGGCCTACACTGCAAGCGAGGAATTTGAGAGGAGGTAGTCCCATGATGGGCAATCGTGGTGGAGGGCTGCCCATGATGCGCGGTGGAGGGGCACCAATGTTGCCCCGAGGCGGAAGAGGAGGTTCCATGAGGAGAGGAGGTGGGGTCGGTCGAGCAGCAGCCCCGTTTCCAAACCCGCCCGCCCCCAAGGTACCGACGACAACCATAAGTCTTTCTAACCACGAAGCTGCTACTGCGGGCCCTCCTGTTACTTCCGTCCCAGACAAGGCACATGATACTAGTCCAACTGGTGACTCGACCCCTGTGCCAGCTGCAGCACCGCCTACCACTGCACCGGCAGTGTCTGCCACTCCGCTGGAGCCTCATGGTACATAGGATGCTCTACAGGGACTACGCAACGTGGTATGATGACATGAAGTGAAATGCTTACGCTCCGGAGAGTATCCAAGCTGCGCTGACGGCACAGAGAGATTTGGTGAGTAAGATCAACGAGGTTATGGGGGTGCATGAGATGCACCGGCAACCCGTGTGATTGCGTTTGATGATACAGTCAGTTGATAGAAGAAATCCCGTGAGGAATGTGCAAAACATTCGTACCACTCTTGCAGCGTCCCAAATCAAGTCAAATAAATACCATTGCTGCCTCACACATGTTGCTGACTCCAATTTAATCCCAGTGTTTCAGGGGTTGCAAGGAGCGATTACGGCACGCTTTGTGGCGGCGGCACACGATGATCCTTATGAATCCCACGTGAGAGGTGGCGCTCTCGGTGTCACACATCTAACATTTCTTTCTCTGGAGCGCTTGGAGTTGAATGCTGCTATTCCTAGGTTCGGCCCGGAGCTCGCAAATTCGCAGGTGTGAGATGGTAAAAGGTCGAATCAGGACAGGACAGGAGTCAACCGGTGTAGATAATTGGCATTCACCATCGTTTACTTTACCTTAACTGTACGGTCATAAAGTACACTTGGACCCTGTCACTTCTTTTTTTCGATTTCTAATCTGCGATTCACTGCGACGTGGGTTTTACATGAGGCCTACCACCCTAATTATACCTCCCTTACCTCGCCCACCGCCTTACCGGCTTCTCCAGCTCTGCCCCCCCACCATACTCTGGGGCTGTCACTCACCCCGCCACATGCTGACTACAGCTGATAAGTATCCAGAAGACGCCAATCGGACCGTACCCTCCCGTCACCTCTAGTTGTACCGTACAAGTACTCGTTATACTGTACGAGTACTCGCATGCTCCGAGGGTTCGGCCACGATCAATGGAGAACAAAAGGCGAAATCCATTTCAGGTCACGATCGTTGATCACAATTCCCCGAAGGTCTCCCCCCCCCCTCTCCCCAGGCCCCCAATATCCCGTTGACTCAGAAGATCACTACTCGGTACGAGTACATGAGACTGGTGCAGCACAAGGGTCCTTATCACCGAGAAATACCTTCGACTGTACTTGACTTGGAGTCCCCTCTGTGTACGCCGAACACTTCCCCCACGTTTCTGATCGGTAGCGTTTGTTATTCGTCATTTGTTATTCATCATTTGTTATTCGTTATTGGTTATTGGAGCGATGGCCAGCAACACCGCCTAGACTGATCACTACCTACTCTCACATGGCACCTCGCACGTCGCATCTCGCCCCGCGGGGAGACGAGTGCCCACGCTCCGCAAGGCGGTCAACTAGATCAGCTTCACCGCTTCAGCCCGAACGAGATTCGGCTTCCAATCCTACCCAATCCCTTTCGATGCGTCATCCATCCCCCGGGGCTACTGGACCCCAAACTGAGATGGTCTGAGGCAAACACGGTGAAATAGGTGATAAATGGTTACGAGAGTAAACGATGACCTGACATGACTGTCTTAGTGTTTGCGAGTGTAGTTTGCGATTAGGTCTCATTCGGTGAAGGCTGACTAGAACACAAAGCAACACACATCAAAGCGTTTGGGTATTATTTAACAACCACATAAGGCCTCCGTTGCCCCCATGATAGCTTTGCTGTTTGATGATCTGCCTGCCTGCCTGACACAGACACGTCGAATGACTACTGCGGTACGGCGGTGCACACAACATCAAACCTTTAGAGTCTTCGTGCCACCACATTGATCCTGCACTAATTTCGACTTTGCTTTCAGCTTTTACCACGAAAGATATCTATCTCCACATTCTTGATGGTATTCCTCATGTTGAATCACTTCTCTACGAAAACCCTCATCACTCCACTGCTCTAAGCTCGCTTGGCTACGCGACTCGCAATGTTTTCCGGTAGCAACAGCGACGCGTCGCTTTCGCCGTCATCATTCAACTCATCACTCACCTCCTTATCAGCTTTCGCCAACCCCATCGGCATCCCGTCGAAGTCATCAGTCTTTCCACCATCACTAACTTCATCCGATATCTCACTTTCGCCCGCCACACCCCGATTGTTGCTCTCTACTCCATCGGCGATTTGCGCGTACCCATCATGGCCGAACCGCAACTTCCTCACTCTTGGCTCTTCGTCGTGTGTCGACAACGCTGTCCAGGGCAACTCTCGCATCTCCGATGAGGATCTGCTCGACCTCGCTGAACTGGACTTAAACAACGATTCTGGACTATCAGCTGGTACATCAGCTTACGGGTCTTCGATCCCATGTATCTCATGGACAGCGACGAAGCAACCACCACTGGTTCTCTCGTCGATGCCGCTTGCATCGCGCCAGGAAGTGGTTCGAACAAGAAGGAGAAGGAGGAGCTCACCGTTGAAGAGGAAGATGCTGGTGAAGGGCATGAGCCCCATTCCTGAGGCACCAGAGTGAAAGACGATCAACCGCGAGGAACCACAACGTACTTTTACGGTTAGCTCCACTGTCCAGATTTCATTTGGGATGTGCTAATACCTGGTAGATTGTTGGTTACTTAATATTACAAATGCAGAAAGATGAGCGCTGAGCACCTGTCGCTAGCCGCGAACACTGGCAAGCCACTTATTCGATGTTCTACAACATCCAGAGTATCTGACACCGCATGTTGTCGGAGCGATGCGAATCTGCAATAGCAGTGCGAGATTCGATCGCGGAGTTGATATGGGACCTGGCATGCATCGATGAACACATTATGTAAGGATGGATGTCCTTTTGTCACGCTGGTATTCGACAACGAGTTAGCACCCATCGGCCGACAAGAGCTCGATTAGGTCCCAACTCCATACAATCCTAGCCCTCTCACCAAATGAAAGGCCCACACATGGCAATCGTCGACTGTACGACAGGCGACATGTAGACTGAGGAAGGTGCCATGAAGGACAAGCGACGAGCACATTGCTTTCCAGGGAACAAGTGACGCGACCAACATGCGCTTGGTGGACAGCATTACGAGATTTATTCTGCTCTCGCACAACGATTAAAGATAAGGTGGTTGTTGGTAACAACAAGTGGGATGCAAAGATGACTTGGCGTTGTGGGAACAGCGGACACGGCGGTCTAGCAGGCGGGGAATGGAAGCCGAGATTTTCCTTGGGCGATTCCGCATAATGCACGATGTGTATGGTAGCATTACATTTGCGGGAGAAGTTCCTATGCAGTATGCAAGACCTTGTACCGTGGTATACGCTATTGATTTGAATGCCGATGTTGGAATTTCAGTACAGCGGTCAATAGCTACAGCAGTCAGTCAATCTCGTACTACTCCAATAACAGCAAATATGAGAATGGCCGACAAAGGATATCAGCTCTTTTCAATCAACAGAGCATCAGACTCTCATATTGTCGGAAGCGATGAAAGATTGTGCCATTTGTAAGATTTCTCCGAATAAGATGTACGATCAAAAAAGGGTAGTTCTACGGGCGGCGGCTTGGTGGGAGGATTGAGGATATTCTATGTGGTGTGCCTAACGAGGCAACCATAGAGATGAACATTAAGGTACCATAGACAGCGGGATGCCATAGAGTAGTTTGCATCATCTCTACAGTCCCTGCAGGTCTTGCGCAGTGCCTCGACGACTTTCTCGAGTTCTCGTCGTACATGAACGAGGGCCGTGTAATAGTTTCAGGGGAAGACAGATGTTTTACGTGCCCTCCACAGCCTCCACGCACCAAAAACGAAACGTGATGCTCGTGGACCCAAAGGACTCCCGGGGTGGATCATGCATCATAGCCGTCACACTCACCACAGCCAAGTCTCCGGGAGCAGCTACGAAGAAAAGGAGTGGCAGGTGGATGGTACTCGGAGCGGAAAATGCGAGCAGTGTGCGAGATCCTCGTTCTAGCAACCCCATAGTGACTTCGATCTCTAAAAGGCCATAAGATGTACGCGCTGCGCTTGCCCCGAAGTGTATACTTTAGTCTTTGCTCCTCCGTCAGTCAGGAAATGGCAGAGTGTGTACTTGTTGAGTGTGATTGGTCTAGATGTGACCGAGCTTGCATATCGCTTCGACCAATCCCCGCGCCCATACGCCTTTTGCGTTCCTGAATCACTCTCTAATCACTACCGGCCATGCATCTTCAAGCGTCAAGCGCACACCAAAACCCAGCCACGCCAACAATCACCTTGTTCTTGCCCTCGGCTTCTTGCTTTGGTGCTCTCCAGGATCCCTGGCGGCGTCAGGCGGGACATGATGGAGGACTGTGGGCCCAATTCTGCAAGGGCGTTACCGTGCGGGACTCGCTGGTCTGGGGGATCAAAATCCTACGTTCAATGTTGGGAATATTATCTCTCCAGGTCTTCGCGCTCAAGCCAGTAGAGATCTGGAGAGTACTCTGGAGCTTTTATAATATTCTACCGCAGATCATCTCATCACATGCTCTCGAATGGGATTCTCATAGAGGAGGAAGCCAGTCACTTATCGTGTTTCAAGCGCCAGCACTTCTTTGGCTGACCTATGACTGCCAGCTCAAGCTTTGATAGGGCAGAATCTCAAATTGCATTTTGAGATTCGTTCTCAACATCTCACTCAAAGCTTCGGAATCTTTCCCACTTTCTTTTACATTTACCAGGTCTCCCGACACCCTCAATATCACGCTGCACACTCTATTCTATTCCATGTTACATGCATGAGGTAAAGCAGTATTAGCCGCGCAGGCGAAGGAATTGACCTGCAGAACGTTTCAACCCCAGTTTGCCTGTTTCCAATTCGAGACATCTAAGTTTACTCCTGCGTCACGGATTGAGCGCATTACATTGTGCGGGAGTTGTGACAAATACAGCTGGGTATGCTTATCCTTCAATTGCTCAACGATGTTTTAGGGCTATCGGAGAACACACTGGCGTTTCTTGAAGCTATGCTACCAAGCGTTTCAGGCGTCAAGCAGTTTTCTGTTCGTTCGTGAGCTGATCAGACCTCAGGACTTGATTGCGAGGCCTTCGCCATGTCCACGGGACAGCTGGCAAGGCATCGTTCATCATCTTCTGGAACAAGACCTGTCGTTAGGTCTGCGACTCCAGATGCTCCTCCACCATACACGGATCGTAGGAACAATCAGGAATTTGAGCCCTGCGCCGCCACTGCTTCGCACTTCCTGTTTACGCAAGACTCCTCGATAATATGCCTACATCACGATACGCTGGCCATTGACCGTCGATTCGAGAGTCATAAGAAAGAGATATTATTCCTGTCAGTAGACAATGTGAGCGAACAAGGGGCCGGGCGTTTAGTAGTCAGCTATGATGCGGGGCAAACGGCGATCGTATGGGACCTTTTCACTGGCGACGAAGTTGCTCGATTTGCATCTTACGAGCCCATACGTGTCGCTGCGTGGATGAAAAATGGGAACATTGCATTTGGTGAAGGATTATACTCCGAATCTGAGAGGGCGCTGCTGACGGGCCACAGGTAACGAGCAAGGCAATGTCATTCTATTCGAGCCATCCACATCAGAGCACATATCTGCCCGAACGATCTTCGATCCGATCACAGCTCTTGCGCCCGCTTCAGATTGTCAAATATATGCCATTGGGTTATTATATTGTGTCATCTTCCAATGCAGCCGCTAATCCGAGGTCAGGTACATGAACGGCTCGATCTTGATAGTAGCTCTGCAGCCTTCCTTTACGATCTTGCATACGTTGACCACCGCGCGCGCACCTTCGCCGATAGTAAATTTAGCATGGCACGCCTCATCAACCAAGCAAAAGTCGGATATGTTGGCCACGCAAACCTCCGATGGAGATCTGCGGGTCTGGAGTGTCTCCAAGCCTCCAACGGCCGAGACACCGAAGACGATCCGGGTCCTCAAGAGAACCGACAATGTTGAGCCTGGCATGAATTGGATGGCATGGTCGAAAAATGGCAGGATATTGCAGTATTCTGATGGGTGAGTGGACGCGCGGTGCTTGGAACATAAGTTTTGGTAAAAACACTTTGCTAATAGTACATGGCGACTTAGGGAGACGTGGGCTTGGGACGTTCGCACAAAGCACATCTCTTGCGAACCAATTCCTACACTTGAAGGGGTGAGGGGCTTGGCGAATCATGGCCTTACGGCAGTTCTGTTTACCCTCGGACCGAACCACACAATTCAACAATATGAGATGAGTCCTCCGAGTATGGTCAAGAATGTTCAGTATCTCCCGATGTTACCACCACCAGTACCGATGAAAATAACGCAGAACGGGCAGCAGTTGAACTCCCATAGTATTCCGGGTACGGCGCCGCCCATGCCTGTATCACGTACTCCGGAACCAATGGGAGGACCTGTCAGTCTGTCAACCATTCAACGAACTACTAATGAATTACATGCCATTGAGTATGCTCGCCAGCAGCGCGCTGAAATGTCAAGCCCAACGGTATCCACAAGAAGTATGACGGAATCTCTCAGCTCGCAATCAACTAATCCTTACCACTACCAAAGAAGTAACCGCTCTGTATCGTCAAGAGGTGCGAGTGGAACGACGTTCTCGACGATATCACCGTCGATGGTGGGCCGGGAGAGTATATTTTCTGGAGGGTCGTCAGCATTCCCAAACACCGCATCCATGATTTCCTCAAATGGGCGGCGATCCAAGGGCTCTCGTCTCCGCCAAGAAGTTGTCATGAGTCCCGAGGGCTCATATGTCGATCTCTTCCCCCGGACTCGTGCACGGCTAAGCAATGTGACATACAAGCAGCCCCAAGCTCTTGATCAGGAGAATGCAACTGCGGATGACCTTCGAAAGCAGATGTTGGATGTAGTCTTTGGATGGGAGGATGACATAGAGTCATTGGTGAGGGATGAATTGGCTCACCATCAACCAGGCTCGACTAGCGCCGTCCTTCTGTCAAAGTGGCTTGGTGATGTCGATACGGACCAAATGGCGGCGGCAATCGGTTCTGGCAACATCAATTCCTCGGACTGGATGTTGCTTGCTCTGAGTCAGATGGGTGGGCAGGCTTCCATGGGGAAAATGGGTCAAGCTTTCGTGCAACGACTACTTCAGCAAGGCGATTTTCACACTTCCGCGACAATTCTTTTGGGGATGGGGGATCGTGAAGATGCCGTGGAGGTATATGTTTCCCGAAGTTTCTTCATGGAAGCAATATTGCTTACATGCCTTGTCTTCCCAACCGACTGGCAAAGACAAGCTCACCTGGTAAGGCGGTGGGGTGAGTTCGTCGTGGAAAACTCTCAGCAGCAGCTTGCTATTCGTTGCTTTTCATGCACTGGCGTGGAACCTCCAGTGCCATGGGCATCTCCGTCCATGTCAAGTCATCAGGGCACACCTTCGCAATCATCCCAAAGTGTCGCTTCCATGATAAGTCCGCCCATATCACCTCCCGCGCTTAAGCCAACACCCTCCGTGCGGATGACCACAAAAAACTCCTCACTAAAGGTCATAACCTCCTTTGGAGTTCCGGACAAGGCACAATTCCAATTCCCAGGTCTGAAGTCAGATGATCGCACGCCTACCAACGGTCCAGGGGTCACGCCCATTGCAGAATCTGCCATCTCACCCGGAGGAACACCTGGTGGCTTTCTTCGACCCAGCGCGCGAGGAAAATCTAATTTCACTAGTAGGACGGTGACACCAGGAGGTTACCAGAGAAATAGACTGCCGTCAATAGGGGAAACCCCTGTTGATGACTTCATGCCCTCATTTTCCCGACCAAGCTCTCTGCCAACCCCCGATAATTCAGAGTCTGACCTCGAAAAAGAACGGCGACTCGTCGATAAGGCCCACGATGATAAAGTACCGCAGGACGCTACTGAGCCGCCGTTACTTCTGAGTTCAGCACGCTACAATCCAGGTAGTGCAGTGCCAGGCAAAAGCCCAATGACTGCGCTTCCCACTACCGCGATTCCACCAACAGTTCTACCGGATCCTTCGCAAGATCCTTTTACTGCTTTCAGAGAAAAGGAGAAATCGAGATTACGCAATGCTTCCAGAGATAGAAAACCGGATGGTCTACATATCCAAATGCCACCGCAAAGTCAGATACAAACAACGTACATTTCCTCGGCCGGTACCGGCTCAGTACGTTCAGATCACCGACGGTCCAATACTTTATCATCTATGACTTTGAATACCAACGGGAGTGCACCAGCACGGCATGAGGCAAGGAGTGAAACAAAGAGTCCACCGCCAAGCGGCCAGAGCTGGACATCAGCAACAAAAAGCCCTAGCGCAAGCGGACGCAGCATTGACCAGTACATTAGTAGTCTAGATGAGGCTGGCTATCACTCTCGAAAGCGCAAGAGCTCTTCTCGGCGCCGCCACAAAAGTCGAGAAGGTCGATCAGCTACCAATGGAGAACACAAGTCTCGAAGCAAGAATAGGATCAAAGATTCCTCCGAGGATCGTGGCCGTGTAAATCAAAAATATATCAGACCAGCCAAACGATCGCCATCCTCACCTGTGCCTATGTCCCCGGAAGACATTGATCTGTACAGAGATAATGCTACTATAGAGAATGTAGATGCTCAGCTGGCTGGCTTCCAGGCGCTTGACCTAGAGAGTAGAAATCACCGCAAGCAAAGCAATCAACCGAAGTCCGTCTCGAAACTTAGGTCTGGTTCGAAGGCATCTGAGAATTCTTCACGAACGGTGAGACGGATCTCTCCGGATGGCTTTTACGACAGTCAACTAGGGAGTGAAGCAAGCTATAACCCTAGGAGTAAGGTGGGTAGTCGACAACCAAGCCCGAATGGACTGCTATATCCTAACGGACGAGGACGGAGTAAATCTAAGAATGGAGGAGGTTCTTCCATGCGATCGCCGTCGTCTCCACTTCCCATGTCAGATCAATCGAAGTTTTACCAAAGAAGTGAAGATGAGGATGACCCGTTGCGACTTGTTGATGCGAATCGTCAACGAATTCGATCCAGGCAGCGAAGCTCGAGTCGAAAGCCACGTGAACGTGGGGCTTCTTCGCGGAGAGACGGTTCTCCGGACCGTAGACGACCGAACCACAGCCGTAACGCTCGCGGCAGTACTAATGGTGAAAGTATGAGAGAGCCGCAGTCAGCCATTGAACCACGCGCTCATTCTGGTGACATCTATACCCTTGGTGCTAATCATCACCGCGAGAAACTCGAAAGGGCTCAGAAAAAGGAATTAGCAGCTGCGGAGCTTGAAGCCCGTCGAATGTCACTAGCTCAACGAACGGAGGCACCGCAGATCCCTCATCCTACTGATATCTCTAATCAAAGGCCTCCAATGGTCATGCGCTCCCAGACCGATCTTGGCAACAGTCCTACGACGTGGGGAAATCCACTTCTACCGCAGCACAACCAGAGAATTCCTACCACAACAGCCGGTGGAGATTATAGTGATGTCGTCAATCGTGCCGCGAGCGTGGGACCTTACGGACTTCCAGCAACACCACGAGCAATGCGACATCCCAAGTACGATTTCAACCATATCAACCCAATACCAGCCGTACCAGAGATACCCGACAGCCTCCAGAACTTGAGTGAGACGTATTATACCGGTCAACCCATGCGCGAACTCCCACGTTCAATGTCTGCTCCAATTCCGACACAAGAACACCCTCCTTTGCCCGCCGATCTTCCTTCGCATCCAGCTTTCCATAAGGCCTTACGATCCAGTAACAAGCGCTCTAACTTTTCGCCTTTGGGCGATATCGGCCAACATCGACGCAGGCCATCTCAAGATGCCAGTGCAATGACCCATCCTTCTGTCACACCTGGTATCTACGAGACACTTCATGCCGCCGACTCAGTTGTGAAAATCACCACGATCGAAGAGCCACCATTGCTTCCAGAGTTACAACACCTCTCAGCAATTCCCCCTCCTCCACCGCCACCCCCAGCCTTCCCTGGTGACACAGCCCACCACTCTGCCAGCAGCGGCAGCGGCCTTGGCGTCATCAGCATTGCCATCGACGATCAATCCCGAGGCGATGATTCACATGTCATTGATGTCCCGCCTCTTCAGCTAACAGTTCAAAATGCTCGCTCCCCACCTCCAGCGGCTACGCGCTCTCCTCCACCAACGGTAATGGTTCGAACGAACTCTAATCATCGCAGGGGAAGAAGTGATAACTTCAAGAATAATGTTAAGAGCTTCACAGATCGGCTCAGGAGTACGAGTCGTGGAAGGAACAATGCGAAGAGTCCACATATGGAGCAAACGAATGAGCCAAGCCCGTATGAGAGTGTTCCGCCGTTGTACTTCTAGATGCGACCAAAACATCTTCACCCTCCGGTATCACGTTCGTCTCAGTCGTTGTCCGAATAATCTACATCGCCAGCTCTTGGACCGCTTTATCCTTACATCTTCCGGTATTATCCAAGCGTCTCTACAAACATACACGAACCTAGGTCTCGACCTCTACGCAAGAAATCAATGATATCACGACCTGCTCTACATCCCTTACCAACCGTTTCGATTGATTTTCCGAGAACCGTTTGGACTCGTACCCTTTTCTGGCACAGCGATGGCGTTCATCTTCTTACCTATCATTCAAAACCCCTTATCTGACAGCGGTATTTTGGACCGCTACAACCCCCACTTTTGGCCTTAGCCAACGAGTTCACTTGTGCATTGTTCGAGGACCCTCCACTTCTAAAAGCCTACAATGGATAGAGGTTCTGCCTCGCGGCAATGTTTGTGTAGTCGAGATTAGGTCGAGCTTTTAGAGTGAGAATTGAAGAGATGATCTATGATTATATCTTCATTTAATGGCTCTTTGCTTTGTGAATGTAGACTGTGTCTTTGGTGATATAGAAACACCAACGGCAACCTACGTAGTCACCCCAAATCCAAGCCTTAAATCGTCACTCTGTCCTCAGAACGATGGTCTGGGGATATATCGATATTGATAGCTGTTGACAAGGGTAGGTAAATATACTTATGGGAGTTGGATCTTACTTTTGGCCGCCACCTGTACTTCTACACAATCACCAAATTTCCAATCTCATACGTCCATACCCCAAAGCGCAATGTCAGTCACAAAGCCATCATGAACGGACGAGGCCATCCATAAGGCGGTCTACTCCTTTCTGTTGATTAGATTACCGGAAGGTCGTGGATTTATATCTTCTTACTGCACTGTTCCATGCGTCTGGAATCCTTCAGACACCCTGCACCACCGCCTACTCGAGGTCTTCTTTTCGCTACTATGTTTTTTTCAAATTCTCTTTCTGCAATTACCGACTTCCGCAAAAAGTCGTGGTTGGGCGCTCGGGTTCGATGTGCGACAGGAAGGTTTTGAGAGAAAGACGGCAGGGCTCCCCAAGTAAAGCGGGGGAGTGCAGGATTCGCTGCAGGTAAATACAGAGCTTGATAACGAGTACGCTCGTTGAGCCAATAAGAGATGTCGCCTCGTTCTGGCGATAAAACCTAGGTCGAAACCTCTGCGGTTCTTTGGTTGACACAGGCAAGGTTGGTCGGTCTAGGGCTATGCAGGGCAATTCCAGCATTGCGTTCAGATCGATCTTTCATGCTGTCTGCTTCTTCAATGGTAAGATAAGCGTCTCCTTAGTAAGACGCATATCCTGTTCCATAATGTCTTCACTTGACTCTTCTTAAGTCCGCCTGTTCCTCGATTTCTGCTCGATTTCTGATTGATTTCTGTGCTGTCAGTGTGATATTTGCAGCACTCGGGCCTTGATTGTTCAACAAATCTGCAGTAATTGCTGTCAACCATACATTTCAAGCACAATTTTTCTCAATGGACGCCCAAACCACCGAGAAAACTTCATATATCTCCGAACTTACGGTTCATACGAGAGAAGGGCACGATGCTCGAGTCTTGGCTCGATTGGGCAAGAGGTCTGTACTGGAGGTATGTATCTGCGATCAGAACGCTGTACTCCGCGCTAAATGAGAAAAGCGACGATTTGGTGTAATATCGATCTTAGGTTTTATATGTACTATCTTGATCACGTGGGAAGGTTCTTTGACGTAAGGAGCCATTCGAACAAGATTGAAAATGCGTGCGATCTTATTGACAAGGCCTATAGTCTCTTCACGACTGGCTTGACGAAGTAAAACAACCGTTTGAGAGTGTCCTGTACGCCCGACTGACATTGCCGGCTATACAGTGGAGGTTCTGCTGGGGACATATATGGCTTCCTGTTTGTCTGGGTTGGGACACTCGCGGTATTTACGACCATGGCAGAGCTGGCGTCTATGTGAGGCTTTTTCCATGTGGGGTCTTCATCGCAACGCTAGAACCATGACTAGGGCTCCCACATCAGGCGGTCAATATCACTGGGTGTCTATGCTCGCTCCACCGTCCTATCGGAACTTCATGAGCTACATCATGGGTAGGTATTACTTACCCAGTACTAGATGCTAAAGCTGAGATACTGTAGGCTGGCTAGTAATTGCTGGGTGGCAAGCGGTCCTTGCTTCCGGCGGCTACCTTTGCGGTACCATGATCGAGGCCTTGATTCAACTGAATAATCCTGGATATGTTCCACAACAATGGCATGGAACATTACTGTTCTGGGCCGTTGTTGTTATTGCAGTCCTTATCAACACCATTACCAGCCATATCCTGCCTCAATTTGAGGTGTTCATCTTGGTCGTCCACATCCTAGGTTTCTTTGCCGTCCTTATTCCTCTGGTTCGGGTAAGTACCGGAAAGTTGGCTTGAATGTCACTCGATTCTCATTGAATGCAGTTGGCGCCGGCCAAAGCTTCCGCCCACGACGTCTTTACAGTATTCTCGAATGGGGGAGCATGGCCAACACAAGGCCTGTCGTTCTTCGTTGGTTTGATAGGAAACGTTTTCGCCATGTTTGGTACAATGCCCTCCCAGTTTCGCTACGAGATGGAAGCTAATGTAAACCTCCTGTCAGGATGTGACAGCGCCGTTCATGTGCACACCTTGATTCCAACTTGGGTATCCGTCGCGCTGATGGTGATTAACAGATGGCTGAAGAAATCCACAATGCAGATACTGTTATACCTTGGTCGATGGTTACATCCGTCTTGTTCAATGGAGCTCTTGGCTTCGCAATGAACGTTGCTGTCCTCTTTGTTACAACCGACATCACTGCGGCGCTTTCTAGCCCAACCGGGATACTTGGCTATCCATTCATGGAAATTTTCTACAACGCCACTGGCTCCAGAATTGGAAGCTCGTTAATGATAGCAATCGTCATTGTCATGGATACGGCCTGCACCATTGCAATCCTGGCTACACAGTCTCGAGTGGTCTGGGCTTTTGCCCGTGATCGTGGCCTTCCAGGTTGGCGTTTCGTGAGCAAGGTTTGTCATTCGTGCTCTGTCAGTACTAGAGCTCTCGATTGATGCTTTGCAGGTCCAACCCAAAAGTGCAATCCCCCTGCCTGCAATTATCGTCACGTCGATCATAGCTTGTCTAATTGGGCTGATCAACATCGGCTCCTCCACCGCTTTCAACGATGTCGTGTCTCTTAGCGTCAGCTGCTTGTATGCTTCATACATCATCGTGGAAGTTTTTCTGCTCTGGCGCCGTCTGACTGGAGCGATTGTGTCGCCAAAAGACATTGCTAAACATACCGGCGAGGTCAATCAACTGATATGGGGACCGTTCCATCTTCCTGGGATTTTTGGGGTATTGGTCAACGTCTTTGCCATTGTCTTTGGCACTATAATCTTTGTGTTTAGCTTCTTCCCAGTAGCGACCCCAGTAGCGGCCAAGACTATGAATTTCAGCGTCCTCATGACGGGATCTGTGGTACTTTTTGCCACACTCTATTACGTCCTCTCGGCGCGGAAGACATACAACGGGCCTCTGGTCGAAATCAATCCTTACTCGACGACAGAATCGACGAGTTCGTAAGTTTTTCCATATCCTCTGTTCTGCATAGACGAATATATAAGGGTTTGAACGGAAGAGACTTGGAATGATTATCAGAAGGTGCAAAATGTCCGCAAAAAATAACTGGTAGCCAAACGTCCTGGTCAACTATTCAACCCGGTGAAAGTTTGAGTATGAGTAATTCAACATTCACCGCTCCCAATCCTTTCTCCGCCCAATTCGTCTCGTTGCCCAAGGCCCTTCAAAGTCGATCCCAAGGTAGTAAACCTGACAAGGTATCCCGGAAAAACGACAAGTCGATCTATCCCTCAACATCTCTAACCAGAACGATTTACCTTTACAGAATTTGCACACCCTCCAATAGACAAGTTTTCGGCCCAAGCCCCTTTAAAAAACCGATATGACATAAAAGCAAAACATCCATCCACTGCCCCCTCCATATCCCAACTCGAAGACAACGCGCCGTCCCGCACCGACCGAACCCTCACCAAAACAAGCATTTAAATCGACGAGCAGCGGGTACCAGATTCCTAGAAATCCATATCTGAAAAGACCACAGGTCGAAAAACCGCCCTTCAACCGCTTTTCGAGCGATGCCATCACTTCTTGCGCTGCGTTTTAGATCTTACAAAAAACGCGTCTTTTTACCTTTTCTTTTCTTTTCTTTCAACACATCTTTATACATAGTAGAAAAGTGGTCAACCGTGGTTTTTTTTGGCAGCAGCAGCAGCAGAAGATAACCGGGCTTTTTCAAGGAAATACAGTGATATCGAGCTTCAAGGAAAAAACGGGTGGAAAGTTTGGTAAAGCCGAAAGAACTGAAGATGGCGAGTAATGAAGCAAATGTCTGCGTTTTGATTTTTTCTTTTTCGAGAAGGGCATTTGATCTTTCATACAATCCCGCTATAGTATAGCCGCCAAACTGCCTACTTAATTCGTTTTACACCAACAGCTACTCTCATCTACTCATTCTAAAAAACCCCCCTCTCTCTCTTAAACCCAACGGAAAAAAGACCTCATCCCCCACCTACCACACTTCTTTCCCCCAAAACCCCTTCGAACCTCTACCTCTACCACCAACCCCAACCCCAACCCCAACCCCAACCCCAACCCCCTAGCAAGCAAACACGCAAAACCCCTCCTCAGTCCGTTTTTTTCTATTCATTTCTACCGGCCTTGATAGAAAGGGTGATTAGCCTCTTGGAGGAAGGCTTTTTTGCTCTCGAGGATCGTGGGCGCGTGTACTGGAGAGTAAGAAAGAGAGTGAGTGGTTAGGACGCGGGGGTGGTGGGGGGGGGGGGTTGCATGTGCTTTTCGGGTGGATGGATGGGGGAGGGGGGGGAGAATCATGATGTTAAGGGTGCGTTTGAAAATGCACAACAGATGAATCTCAAGTTGGTGTGTTTGAGACGAAAAGAGGTTTTTGTTAATTTTGTCGATATGATGACTACAGTATCCAAGAAAAAAAAGAAAAAAGAAAAAAGAAGCAATGGGTTATAGAAACACCTCGCCTTTGCAGCCACGAGCTGGTGGGACCTAGAACTGAAGCACAAGATACAGCCGTCCATATATAACTATACACAACCTATTACCCTTTCCTCATCCCAACCAATAGCTAATCACTAATAAGAACCATCCGTCACACATAAAATCGCCTCACAACCTATAACCCTTTCCTCATCCCAACCAATAGCTAATTACCAACAAGAACCATCCTCCACACAAAACCGTCTCACAGCGTATCGTACTCCGGATTTACCCAGCCCGGCTGGCCGGCCATAGCCCTCAATCCCGGACCCCAGACGTGCAATGCGGCCAAGACGGGGACGGAGGCGAAGAAGGTGATGATGCCTTGGGCGGCGAAGGTGAGGGTCCAGCCGGAGTGGGCTTGCCAGGGGGCGATGAAGAACTGCACGTATGGGGGTTAGGGGGGGTTTGTTGGGGAGGGGGGGGGGGGGGGGGGTGAAAGGGGTGGTTGAGGGAGTTGGGAGGGGGGATGGGGGAGAAGAGAAGACTCACAGGATTTATGAACGCGCTGAGGTTGAGAAAGACAGAGTAGAACGTTATAACGCTCATAGATTGCAGGGGATAGCTGTCGACAATGTACGACGTAATGACCGTATTCCCCATCTGGATGCCCGCCGCGAACAGCACAAACGCGATTTGGCCAACGATCCAATGGTACGCCTTGTCGATGCTGATTCCCCATATGATGAGACCGATCGCGCTTAGTAGAGCGGCAGGATATGCCAGCCATAACCTCATCTCCGGGATTCGCACGCCGTTGTTTCTTTTGGCTAGTCTCATAACGATGTAATCACTCAAGCGACCGGAGAAGAAAATCTCAGAGAACAAGGTACCGATTAGGAGGCCGAGGAAGAGGAGACCTTGGATTTGGGGAGAGTAGTTTGGGTACGCAGCCGGGAGCATGGTGATGATTGAGAGGATCCACCAGTACCAGGCAAAGCAGAATATCAAAACGCCAATGACCACGATGGGATATTTGAAGGTTAAAATGAAACGGGTCACTGAGTCCCAAGGTTTCGGGTGCCGCATTCCAGGAACGGGCTTGAAGTTCAGGAACATGAGTTTCTTGGTGCGCTTGAGGTCAACGGCTGCTGCATCGCTCTTTTCGCGGCCGACTTTTTCGACATCTGTGCTGTCCAAACTAGTATTCCAGGGCATGCGGGAAAGCATGTGGTTGCGAGGATAGAGGGTCTCCGACATGAAAGCTAGCTCGAGGACCAGGAGTAGAGCAAACAGAATAGCAGTAAGCCACTCGATCCAGGCAGAACTGACAAGATCCATAAAACCTCCAATGATCGGACCGACGAGCAGACCAGCATCGATAGCCAACACCCAAAGCCCTAACTTCTGCCCCCGCTCATACTCGAAAAACAAATCCCCGACCACAGCCATGCCAACCGTAGCGCCTGGACTGACTCCAAAGCCTTGAAAGAATCTCGCAGCCATATACCCGCCATAATTCTTCGCGACCGCAGCGCCGATAGTAGCGACTAGAGCGATTATAGTGCCAATGATGAAGATGATGCGCCGGCCGTAGATGTCTGCCAGCGAGGACCAGAACAGCGGGCCCACGGCTAAGCCGAGGGCAGGGATGGCGACAGTCCAGTTGACTTGGGAATAGGAGATGTTAAGGTCGTTCTGAAGTTGGGTGAAGGAGGGAACAGTGGTGGTAGTTATGTAGGTGAACATAAAGTATCTGGGGAGATATGTAAGGTTAATTTTTATATGCATATATATATATGCAACATCAACGGAACATTGGTTGCCGGTATGTTCTGGACGATGGCCAGCAACAACGGTGCGACAGCGAAAGGACTACTAGCTGCATCTTGTGAAGGGAATTGATGCCTTACAAGTACATGACAATGGCCAATATGGTATGCTTCCTCAAGCTCGTCCAGTTCAAGGGATCCAATGGATCTGCAGTAGGCTGTGGTTGCAATTTGAGCCCATTCTTTGACACCGCTACATCAACTGAGTTATTACGGCCTGCGTTCATAACGTCTTGTCCATTCTCGACGTCCTGTGTGCCTTTGCTTCCGTCGCTTCCGCCCAGTATTCCATTGGCCTTGTCCTTGCTTGAAGGTGCAATCTTCTCGCTAGACTCGTCGGCCATGCTGGCAAAAGTGAGACAAATTCGATATAAGAAAGGACTGAAAGGTACGAAGCAGTATCGACTACGCAGCTGACGACGAATTGATCGAGATTGATATGCGATAATGTCACAGTCTGCAGTGCGGTTTCACGGTTTCATACAGCAGCAAGGAATGGCACTTACCGAGGATTGGAACAGGCCAGGCACCACCCTGGACTCCACACGGGCATACCCAGGTCCATGGGATTGGACAGCAGGGGAGGAACAGACCAATGGACACAGTCGGTTGGCAATACAATCAGTCAACCACTTGGACGGGCAAGGGTGAATTTGATAGCAAGCCGTTGTTATCTGCTTATCCATCTCCCACCGAGATGATCTTTCCAGGCTTTCCATGACCCCGCCGCTTGGGGGAAACACAACATGAACCATGTGCTTTACGCCCCTCAGGTACATCGATCTCTGCGATACAAGAACTCTGAGCAGAAATAAGAATCATGAAGTCATGAAGTCATGAAGAAGAAGAAGCACTTCATGGAGACCTCTTGGACCGATCGATTCCGGTGATAGTTGGAGGTCGGTGGAGGTGAGAAATGCGAACCCACGAGCGATTATCGGTTATCGGTTATCGTGACCCCTCCCACGCTGTTGGTTGGCTGTTGGCTGTTGCTCGTCCAATTAGACTTCTAGCGTGGGGGGGAATGGCAGGGGTGGCTTAGCCTTACAGAAATGGCGATCACTGTGCTTCACCTTCGTTTGTTTCTCCACCACCATCACCATCATATCACATACCTACTACTACTCCATGCGCCTGCATCCTCCCGCCTGCATCTCGAATGCTGTGATCTCATGGTTCCCCCCCCCGCCTTTGGGAAATGCTATGATTACGGTATCCCTGGCTAAAGGATGCCGCGATGCTTCGGAGAAGCGCGGCAAGCTCATGTGTTCCCTCAATCCTATCGTGTCTTACGTATTGTGTGTGTGTAAGTGTGTGGTGCAATCCTGACGAGAAGAGATAAGGCATTGGTGCTGTGACACGCATGTCCTTCTGCATGTCCAAGCCGGTTGCGTTGAACCGGATCTACGTCTCTTGTTCCCATTGAGGAATAGACTAATATGATCCCACCTTCTACTGCGAAGTGATAGGAGATTCTCAAGATGTATTATTATTCTGTGCGTTTTCTATGACCAAACTTCTTTTCGATGACTGTTCGGTGTTCTGTTCTCGGAATGCTTTTATGACCATGTCCTTCTTTCTTTGCCGGAATCTGTTGCAATCATCCTAGGCTGATCCTAGCCTTGTTTTCGCTCTTCACCCTGTATCTTGCCACTTTTCACCCGTTGCCAGGTCTTTCAAGGGCTCGCTAAATATCCCACCAACTGTTCACTCAATTTGGTGACAAACAAAAAGACGTTGCATAGCGTCACTAATCCAATCGTGCCTGATGGAGGAGAGTACGGCTGCCCATTCCTGGCTGCCAGAATTTCTACAGAATTCGAAAAGCAAGAAAACCTCATCGGGGGATCCATCTCCAGATGAAAGGTCTAGCCTGATACCAAAATTGAACAGCCCCGAACCTTCTGAGAGTGATGAAAATGGAGAAATCTTCGACATCGAAGACGACCCCAAATCGACATCGAAGCACGTGCTGAGAGAGTTTAAAGTTCTTCTAAAGGGCTCGATTCCGGTCATCTTGGCTTATATGCTACAGAACTCATTGCAAACTATATCGGTTGTCATTGTGGGACGGGGATCACCCGAGGACCTGGCGACCGCAGCTTTCTCATACATGTTTGCCATGAGCACGGCTTGGCTGATCGCCCTGGGAGGAACTACTGCTCTCGATACCCTCTGTTCTGCGACGTTTACTGGTAGTAAAAACCCTCATGACTTGGGTGTCCTTCTCCAGCGGGCTTTCATCGTCTTGGGGCTGTTCTACGTCCCTGTAGCGATACTATGGTTCTGCTCAGAACCAGTCTTCAAAGCATTAGGGCAAGAGGACCAGCTATCGAGAGATAGTGCCCGGTTCCTCTGGTGTTTGATTCCTGGTGGGCTTGGCTACATTTACTTCGAAGCCGTGAAGAAGTATTTACAGGCACAAGGTTTGTCGAGCCATTTCCGCCTTACCAGTCACTCACATGTCCCTAGAGATTATGCGGCCTGGGACGTACGTTCTCCTCATCACTTCACCCGTTAATGCAGGCCTCAACTTTCTCCTCGTCTACACCTTCAAGATAGGTCTGTTGGGAGCACCAATCGCGACCGGTATATCCTACTGGCTCTCGTTCCTGTTACTATTGGCATATGCACGCTTCGTCAAAGGCTGGGACTCATGGGGCGGATGGTCACGCAAATGTCTACAAAACCTGGGTACCTTTTCGCGTCTTGCCATCCTCGGTGTGGTCCACGTAGGAACAGAATGGTGGGCATTTGAGATTGTTGCTTTGGCTGCAGGCAGGCTTGGGACGATCCCTCTGGCCGCCCAAAGTGTTATTATGACCTCAGATCAGGTCATGAACACAATTCCCTTTGGAGTCGGAGTGGCTGCAAGCGCGAGAGTAGGCAATCTGTTAGGGGCTAAGAACGCTAAAGGCGCTGCGAGAGCTGCCAATACTGCAGCTTGGCTGAGCATGATACTCGGTGCTGTGGTTCTTGCTATTCTCATGGGGACCAAGGATCACTTTGCCAAGATCTTCAACAACGATCCAGATGTGGTCAAGCTTACTGCAGAAGTGCTTCCTTTCGTCGCTCTGTTCCAGATTGCTGACGGTCTAAACGGAAGCTGTGGGGGCAGCCTTAGGGGAATGGGCAGGCAACATATTGGAGCAGCAGTCAACATCGTTAGCTACTACTGCGGTGCCCTGCCCCTTGGGATTTATCTTGCATTCCATGGATGGGGATTGGAGGGACTATGGGTTGGCCAGTGTATTGCACTGTACATTGTTGGGATCCTCGAATGGGCTATCGTCGCGTTTTGCGATTGGGACCATCAGGTGAAGAAAGCCTTTGAGAGGATGGATGAGGGTGAAAGGATTGAGAACGGTACGCTTCCTCCGGACAATGACAGTGCTGACTAGATTTGCTGGACCTCCAAAACCCTCTTTTTGGATGACGTATATCTTCGGTTCCATAGAGCCTTGCTTCCAAAAACGCTAGACTAGATTGTATATACGAATAGGGAAATCCTCCCCGGCCTTCTTATGAGTGAGGAAAACTAGAAAACAGCCATACAGACATCTTCAGCTCGAAGTCGCCAAACAATTTCGATTGCACACCCGCTAGACCTTGGCAGAACGTCCGAAGGTCTCCCAGTTTAGGGTTGTACGACTTAAAGATGCTATTACAAACCTCACGACTGTGTGATTGTCATAAAATAGATACTGGTCACGTTTCTTCCCGATAAGATCGTGCAGGTCTTACGCAACTGACAGGGGTAGCGGCAGATAAGAGACTTAAGAAGCCAAACCATGATATTTCCGTCAACGTCTCTCCACCAAGCACCCAATCACCAAAACACAATCACTGCTAATGCTGCCTAAGGAGCTTTACCTCATCATATTCGTCTGCCGTGAGATAGCACAACGTCATGATGCCATCCATACGGACATGGAGCCCGTTAGTACACAGGAACAAGTTAGCTGCTCCAGTAGGATGACCTGGAGGCGGGGGTTGTCGCTACCTTCGACGCGGGGCTCACGCGGGAAAGTCTTCTCGATGTTTTCCTTCTCTGTATTCAGTGCGACCTTGGAACTTTCCACTGCGCTGCAACTGTAAAGAGCTTCACGATGTTGTTCCATCTACTCTCTGTTGCTGTGTGCGTCGGCACTACCTTTGCGCATGGTAGTCATGATCAAAAGCCGATTGCGGGCCCTCACAAGAGCCTATGGTACAATACACGCAACGCTATCCCAGGTGATGGGGGAACCCAGGTATGCCGTCGTTGATGTTATCAAATGAACATCCATTGATAAGCGAAGGCCGATTCTGTGTTTTCTGGCATCTCTACGTTTGGGCGCCTGCCGTATTTCCCATGTCTGGCCAGTGACGAGGAGAAGTACGACATTGCCTTCCTGGGTACGAATTGTGTATTGCGAGATCCAGCGAAGCGATGACTGTACTGACCCTTCATGCAGGAGCACCGTTCGACACTGGAACTTCTTACCGCCCAGGTGCCCGCTTTGGACCCAACGGAATCAGACAAGGTTCTCGCCGTCTCAATCTTTAGTACGTAATACTGGAGCTTACTCTTGCCTTGGGCGCAAAGGCTCACGTAAAGTGCGATTCAGCGGCGGATACAATGTTCCACTTGACGCAAATCCTTTCAACAGCTGGGCAACCGTCTTAGACTGTGGAGATATCCCAGTGACTTCGTGAGCCTTCTAATGGAGTTCCCAAGATCTCACCCAATCACTAATCCTGAGCTAGGTATGACAATGCGTATGCAATTCAGCAAATCGAGGAAGGCCACAACAGCCTCTTGTATCGTGCACCTGCCACAGATGCAGATAAGAAAGGTCCCTCAAAATCTGGCAAAACTTTACCGAGAGTCATCACTCTGGGTGGTGACCACACAATTACCCTGCCGCTTCTCAGGAGCGTAAATAGAGCCTATGGACCTATCACTGTGATTCATTTTGACAGCCATTTGTAAGGCCTTTCATAGCAATAAGAGCACATTTTCTCATCATATCCTAGGGACACTTGGAGGCCTAAGGTGTTCGGCGGTGCTCCCACGGAGCAAGCCTCGATCAACCACGGTACCTACTTTTACCACGCTCACGAAGAAGGTCTTCTTGCCAATGACACCAACATCCACGCGGGTATTAGGACTACGCTGTCTGGCCTTAGCGACTACGATAACGACGGCTACTGTGGTTTCGAGATTGTCGAGGCCCGTGAGATCGATACTATTGGCATGAATGGTATCATCAAGAAAATCAGAGACAGGGTCGGCTTGACCAAACCTGTGTATTTGAGCATCGATATTGATACTTTGGACCCTGCTTGTAAGTCCCTTCCTCTCTTTCTTCTCTTCGTCTGCCAGACCATCACAGAACCATAATCCCTCTTCCGTCTAGGATGGAAAGAGGTCGAGTTTGAATCTACTAACAAAAAATTCTCTAGTCGCTCCTGCAACGGGTACCCCCGAAACTGGCGGCTGGTCCACACGTGAACTCCGCACCATCATCCGCGGCCTCGAAGGCATCAACTTCGTCGCGGCCGATATCGTCGAGGTAGCGCCTGCGTACGATACCAACGCCGAGCATACGACAATGGCGGCTGCGGATACGCTTTTCGAGGTCATGACCTTGATGGTCAAAAAGGGCCCGTTGAGTGCGATGGTCGCGCAGGATGACGAAATGCAGAAGATTACAGGCAAGGCAGGAGAACTCTGAGGTGAAGGCCCCAAGGGAGAAGAAAGTCTAGGGTGGGGTTTTTAGAGGTTGTGGATATAAGAATAACTGGTTAGGTCGTAACTCAAGTACTACCTGACATAGCCAATGATAGAAGGATTCAATCACACTTTATTTGAAGCTTTTTCTCATCAGCACCACTTCTGGCGTTTATACTAAGACTAGAGGGAGGTTGCCTACTATGGGTTGTTCAATGTCATTCCTTATATACCTACCTTACTGTACCTTACTCTCCCGGGTTTAAGCGAGCCCTAACGCCTAAGCAAGGTCCCTTACATTCGTGATCCAATACAAGCACTTTACAATTCCTGGTTCTTGCTTCGTTTCGATCCTGATAATTCGCTCTGTTTCCAGTATCACTTTGGCCCTTTCTTTCCATCGAAACAGTTCCTGCTCAAAGGCCAAATCATGACGTCATGGATATGATATGAAAACCTTCGCGTCTGAGGCGCGCAGCTTCTTAACCACCTGTTAGCAAGCGTGTCTCCACGTGTAAGACTTTGGCACAGCAAAGTCACTGACCTGCATGTACAGGCTTCTCACCAAACAGCACACCGTTTGGCAACGGAAGATTCTATCCAAACTCTCATCGCCACCACGACATCTTTCGCAATTAGAATTTCGCCCGAATTCGCCCTACGGGCTGTTAGACTTGAGAAATCATTACAAACAAGAAAAGGTAATGGGTAAAAGGAAGAGCTCCACGGCGCTGGCGTCCGGGCCTGCTATTACAACCGTGCCAATACCTGTACCTTGGGATGACAGCGTAACTCGGCCTGCTAAGAGAAGGAAGAGCCAGCAAGAGACCCTAAAGACCGAACCCGAATCACTTTCTACCAACCCAAACAAGAACCCGAATGTGCTTGATGGCCCTCAGGCATTGCGTGCCTCTCCAGATGCGGACGAACAAGATGAGAGCATGGACGCAGCGAAGGCGGGAATGGATGTTAAGGAACAGGTCAAGGAAGAGGACGATGAGGTTCCATCATTGGTGACTGGAGGCGATTCTGATTCGGCGCTTTCGGATTTGTCAAATATCGAGTCGCCTGTGAAAGCTACATCAGTTAAATCGAAGCCGGGAAAACCGGGGGGCCAAAAAGCGGCATCAAAGGAAACAACAACAGCTGCCAAGGGCAAAGTCGCAGCCCAGAAGAAGGGAAATATAACGGAACCGCAATTCCTCGACCCAGAAGCCGAGGGCGAGGAAGAGGCTGACGAGGAAGAAATCCAAATTGCGCTATCAAGGCCACCGCCAGTCAACAGTGATTACCTGCCTTTACCTTGGAAGGGCCGATTGGGATATGTGAGCTTTGATGGGGCAGCTCGAAAACCCCGCTAATCCTATCAAGGCTTGCCTAAATACGTACCTACGCTTTTCGAACCCGCCTGTATTCAGCTCTCGAACCTGCCGAATTGCATCTATACTCGAGAACCGTCACCCACTTAAGGACCCAAACCAGCCGCCACACGCAGCCAAGAACAGGCCTGATAAGGACCAGCCTGCAGACAAGAGCCGCGGACAAGCCTTTGTGGAAAGCCTGGGGCTAGCGAATGCTCAGGATATTGTGAAGATGCTCAGGTGGAATGACAGATATGGCATCAAGTTCCTGAGGTTGAGCAGCGAGATGTTTCCCTTTGCGAGTCACGAAGAGTATGGCTACCAGCTGGCCCCTTTCGCCTCTGAGGCATTGGCCGAAGCTGGCAAGCTTGCAGCTGAGCTCGGCCACAGGCTTACGACCCATCCCGGCCAGGTAAGCCCCTCATTAAAGCAGCTGACATTTCCCTCTAACCTTGATTTTAGTTTACTCAATTGGGTTCGCCGCGGAAATCAGTTATTGACAACGCACTTCGGGATCTGAACTTTCACGCAGAATTGTTGAGCCTGTTGAAGTTACCACCTCAGCAGAACCGGGATGCAGTCATGATACTGCACCTTGGGGGCGTCTTTGGGGACAAGGCAGCAACTCTGGACCGGTTTCGAGACAACTACAGAAAACTTCCACAAGGGGTCAAAGACAGATTAGTGCTAGAAAACGACGATGTCAGCTGGTCTGTTCATGAGCTATTACCCCTATGCGAAGAACTCAATATCCCCATGGTGCTCGACTTTCATCATAACAACATTATTTTCGATACTGATCAAATACGGGAGGGTACGAAGGATATTATAGACGTCTTCCCGCGGATACTAGCAACATGGAAGAGAAAGAACATAACACCGAAGATGCACTACTCTGAACCCACGCCTGCTGCTATCACTGGAAGACAGCGTAGGAAGCACAATCCTCGCGTTGCCACGTTGCCACCATGTCCTCCAGATATGGATCTTATGATTGAGGCTAAGGATAAAGAGCAAGCCGTGTTTGAATTGATGAGAACGTTCAAGCTGCCAGGTTTCGACACTTTTAATGATATAATACCCCACGTGCGAAAGGACGATAATAAGCCGGTCAAGGTTACGAAGAAAAAGACACCTAGGAAGAAGAAGGCGGTCAAGAACGAAGATGACGAACTCGAAGCTGCAGAGGAAGCGATCGAGGTTGAAGAAGATCCTGTCCAGGCGGAAATTGCCGGCGACGAAGTCGGCATGGGTGGCCCAGACAGAAGAGTCTACTGGCCTACTGGCATGGAACATTGGCTAAGACCAGTGAAGAAAGTTGTGAAGCCCAAGACCGAAAAGGGAGAAAAGACGACGCCAGCGCAGAAACGCAAAGCCGCTGCTGCTGAGGTTGCAGAAGCGGCGAAAGAAGAATCGAAAGAGGATGGTGTAGCTTATGCTATAACTGCAACGCCTACGCCCGCTAAGAAAACCAAAGCCGGTCCTAAACCGAGTGCGAAGAAAACTGGAAGTGCAAAGAAGACGGCGAAAAGCGTTCCGACTCCTTCGACTTCAGATGATGAGGACTCGGAGCTGCCGGTGGGTCTGTCTAAGGAAGGGACTCCCTTTCCCACAGCGAAGAAGGCGGCCCCGGCGCGGAAAAGCGCGAGGGCGAAAAAGGTCAGCTATGCCGAGGAAGAGGCGGACTTGGATTGATGTGGGTAGCTTTTGAGGCTCGACATAGACGGATTAGATCGGCAATCTACATGAGTCCGAACTATTATCTATCTTCCTCAAGCATGCTCAAGAATTTTTCTCTTACTAGCCCTGCACTATCTCAAGAGCTTTGTCGTGGTGGATGATGGTGTTACAGTAAGGCCTGGCTATAACGATGACCAATTTTCCGCCCAGATACATCATTACCAGGAGGATATCGTGATATCAAAGGTGGCATACAATGTACATACGAAATAATCCTTGGTGGTCTCAGAAAGTATATCTGCCACTGTTATGTGGAATACTGTTATGTGGAATACTATTATGTGGAATGTTGTTATAGGGGGTTCTTACTGTATTACCGGTACCATTGAACGGGAGGGTCGTGAGGGTGTATTGATAAAGGACCCAGTCGGTAGGGCAGCCCACGTGACAAGGGCTCCATACTCTAACGCTAATGTGTTCCAAGGCAATGGATTCTTGACCAAAGCCTGCTCCAGCCATTGTCTCTTCCATAAATACTAGAACAGCCCCCGTAGATCGATGAAATCAATTCTCTGCGCATGAACACATTCATTGAATGTCATTGACAAGTCACTTCTTTTGCTGCCGTACTTCAGCTTTTTCCATGAAGTCGTCAGCTTAGCAACATCCGACTATCAAAATGGTGTCTCAAAAGGTGGTGGGCCTGTGCCAAGGCTCCACGACCGTTAGTTCCGAGCTTGGCAGAGATCCGACACTTGCCTCTGGCAAAGTAATCAAGAAGCTATACGGAGAAGACGTCGGCGGTCATGATGAGCATAAGAAGTTTATAGATCCAAGGCCGACTGCAGAAGACCTCAAGAAGGCATGGACGTGTGGAAAATGGGGGGACTCGCATCCCAGCGACTTATTCCTAAAGGTGAGTTTCTCCTGCTGCTGCACCGCGAATCAAGTCCAACAACTCTATTTTCAGGTCTACCACGATGCCCTATGTACTCTCGAGGGAGACCCAATGGTCGGCATGACCTCTCCACCGCTGATGGGCAGCTACGGTGTCGTGCCGTTAAGCATTATCGCTCCGTTGCCCGATATCTGCCGTCACATGTCGAATTGCATTGCGCGCGCTGAGAAGGAGGTCTTTCTGGCAACGAATTACTGGCAATCTTCCGATGCCTCGACCCTGATCACGAACGCGCTCAAGGAGCTGTCTCGCCGCGCTGGAGGTCGAGGGGAGAAGGCTGTCGTGAAGATCATGTATGATCGGGGGAACGCAAAGCAAGTCATCGATAACCACCAGATCGTGTCCGTGGACGAATTTACTGGCAAGAACGTTCGCCTTCCACATCCGGATGAGTTGCCGCATGTGGATCTTCAGGTCGTCAACTACCACCGGCCAGTCTTTGGCACTTTTCACTCCAAGTACATGGTCGTGGATAGGAAAATAGCGATCTTGAGTAGCAATAACATCCAGGACAACGACAATCTTGAGATGATGACCCATATCGAAGGCCCTATTGTGGACTCCTTTTATGACATGTCATTATGCTCGTGGTATAAGGAGCTGAAACCTCCATTGCCATGTCTCAATACGCCAGCTGCTCAGGGAGGTCTACCGGAATATGAACAGCGGAGCCAGGGGCAAACGTCGGCAACAATGGACATACCAGATACTAACGCCGGAGTAAGAGCGCAAGCGACCGATCCCACTACCGAACTGCATCCTCATCTTGTAAGCGGAGAGAGAATCGGGTCACCAAGTGCTACCAGTCATGGAACACAGCAATCGGGGCAAGATCAATTGTCAGCTCGGACCGGCGCCTTGAATCTCAATCAGGAGCAAGGTGTAGCAGCTGTAGCAGCTGCTGGTACATCAATTGAGCCCCACCCTCACGCTCCCAGTGGAGAAACATTAGGACACTCAAATGTAGCGAATACTGGGTCTGGGGACTTGGGAAAAGTGGCAAATATCGTTCATGAGACCAACAAAGCAAATCTCCCTGAACATACCGAGAAAGATCCCAATTACGACCTGGATATCCCTGCGGAAATTGCCCGAGCTCAGTCGGTTCTTCTACCTCGAGGTTCGGAAAGGAGAATAGATGCTATCACCAGACATTTGAGTATGTCAATGTTCGCCTGAAATATGATAAAGTACTTAATAGATAACAGATACCACCATTCAGCCTGATACAAAGGGCAATGCGCCTGATGTGGCAGAGGGAGATGAGATGACACCACTGATTCCCCATCCTGTGGACACGCCAATACCAATGGCCATGGTCTGCCGTAAACCATGGGGTGGTAAGTTTAGTGTTATTTTACATTTAGGCACATCATGCTAACCCTAAATAGCACCAAACCACGCTTCTGTCCACAACCCTCAGAACGAAGCCTTCCTTTCAGCCGTCCGAAACGCCCAAAGAACCATCTTCATCCAAACCCCCAACCTCAACGCCGAGCCCCTCCTCCCTGCCCTCCTCGACGCCGTCCGCCGCGGCATCGAAGTAACCTACTACGTCTGCCTCGGCTACAACGACTCCGGCGAACTTCTCCCCTTCCAAGGCGGCACCAACGAAATGATCGCCCACAAACTCTACTCCCAGCTGTCCGCGCCCGAAAAACAGCACCTGCACGTATTCAACTACGTCGCCAAAGACCAAACCCGCCCCATCCACAACAAATTCAAAAAGCGCTCCTGCCACATCAAACTCCTCATCGCCGACTCCCACATCGCCATCCAGGGCAACGGCAACCAGGACACCCAGTCCTGGTACCACTCCCAGGAAGTCAATATTTTGCTCGACTCGGCCGCCGTCTGCAAGGCGTGGGAGGAAGGCATTCGCAGGAATCAGAATACGCATTTGTATGGCGCGGTGGACAAGGAGAGTGGATGTTGGGTGGATGAAGAGGGAAAGCAGGCGGAGGGGGCGTTGGGGACGGATGTGGGGCGGTTCAGCTGGGCAAAGGGGGTAGTGGGGGCGGTTAATCGGGTCAGGGGCGCTGGGGGGTTTTAGGTGGGATGAGGTTGGGATTGAAGGGTGTTTTTTATTGCTGGGCCATGTCTGGAGAAATGAAAAGTGGTATACAATATCCCTTGGGTCGGGCTCTTTGCATGTCGTAGAATCTCTCTCTCTCTCTGTTTTTGATTTTCTCAAACGCCCATCTCCACAGCCCGTCTGTCTTCCTTCCCCCCCCCCATCCCAAACCTTCCCTTACCCCTAACCCCTCCTTCCCCTCTCTCTCCTCCTGCGGGGTAGGGGGTACCGGTGGGGTGTTGGAGTGGGCTGATTGCTTAGCCTTAAGTTGTTCTATATGGTTGCCTGGAGGGAGTCTTGGGGCTGGGTTGGGTGTGGGTGGTTGAGGTTTGGAAGGGGGGAGGGGGAAGGGTAATGCGGCTTTGGGAGGAATGGAGGGATGTTTGGGGGGGGGGGGTTTGAGGGAGGCGGGGTTGGAGGAAAGGGGGGGGGAAGTTATAGGGGTAGATACGTGAGTTTTTTTGGGTGCGCGTATTTCTTTCTTCTGTGTGATGTGAGGTAGTACGTTTGATAGTCGAGTCGTGCGGGTTTGTTTTGTGATGGGTTTCTGCGTGTGCAATATTAATATATCCGTTTTATGTTGTAATGGTCTTGAAGCTGTGGTTTAGTAATGATGGTATACGGCCGCACTTTACCAGTTTTTCGTCTGACCAAAGGGATGGAATTGGGGACTAGGGGAATGGTTGACGGGTTGTTGGTTGCGTATGAGACGGTACGAGGGAACGTTTGACAGGAGCGTGTGTGATGAGGGTATTGCGAGAAGTAAGGGGTTGAGTGCTGGTCAGTCATGTAGAGTAGTAATGGAGCGTAGATAGAAGGAAAATGATTAGAATATTAGAGCGGCCTTAGACATTGTGAGGATGCCGGCCTAGTCATCGTGGTGATATCTCTCTGTTCTATGAACCTTCCTATCTGATCGTGCACGGTGGTCGGTAGTCATGCTTCATGATCTGCAAACGCCGTGTCATGCCGTCCCAACTCTTTGCCCTGTCTAAACGCCTAACCATACCACAAGCCATCCGATGCGAGAAAAAATGCCTTTCATGTCTATATACAGATTCATCATGTTGTGCCAAGGTCCGTTTCGAAAATCTCACGCAGTGGCAGCTATTGGTTCCTCGACACGTCCCCAAAGAGACTGGTCCGGTACGACCTGTGGTGTTAAAGGTCTTTGGTAAACCATAGGCGGTTTGGAAGAAGATTTGTGAGTTTGCTTCTTGCCCTGATATGTCTTAGGCTGTGGTGACGCAATATGCTCTCTATTATTGGGGGAGGCAGGTTTGTGTACCAGACCAGTGTCGAGAGCTATAGGTTGGGTTCCAGCATTGCGACTCGAGCTCTCATCCTTGGAGTTTGGCTCAAATTGTCCCGCAGGCCTAGCAGTATCCGTTGCGGTTGCTTGATTGGTATGATGCTTAGCCAATATGAACTTGCTAGGAACAGTGACTCTCTCAATCCGGGGTTCAGTTTGCGGAGACTCAAAAACTTTGACGCTTTGGGTGGTCTTCTCCTTGCAATTTTGCTTCAATTGAAATCCTTTTTTCAGACTTTTTTCTGATGCACGCTGAGCCTCTTCCTGCCCTTGAGATGCCTGGACCCGCCTAGCATTAGCCATTAAAGTATTGACTTCGGCAGTCTGTATCTGAGCACCGAGATCCCATACTGTTAATGGTAGAATGCCGCGACAAGTTCCCTCGCTGAGTACTTCTTCAAAAGCGTTCTGTCTCTGACATCTTCGACAGAGGCGCAACATCCAAAGGTACGCCGGCTCAGACGCACCGCGATATAGCGTTTGTATCTCTTGCCAAACCGCGATTCCGGACGGCCAATCCTCCTTGTAGCAACAATGCCGCAGGATGGAGGTTAATATCGTCAGACTAGGCTTCCAGCCTTCACTAATCATAGCACGGTAAAATTGCATGGCTCGTTCTTTTCCAAAAAACTGCAGTGCGCCGTGTATCAATGCCCCATAGACTACGTAATTCATACGTGCCTTTTCGGTGATCTTAGTCTGACACGAAGGCTTATCTGTGTCCACGTTGCAATTGATTGGAATAGGTGCGCCGTCTTTGCCTCTTGCAAATTGAGCCACGCTATTTGTATGATCTTCGGGAAATCGATAGCGTCCCTCAGTAATAGGTATTCGCTTTGTTTTAGGATGAGCTATAGCAAGAGCCCTATCCAATCCTTCCATTAGTCGGACATATTTCGCAAAAGCAGAGCGATTTTCTACAAGAGTGAAGAACTTGAGGGTCGTCGAATGTGTAATTTCGTTTGGCCGAATGTGAGACTCCCGCATCGATGTTATTAATGCAGATACAAGGCCTTGCTGTTCCCAATGACAGAACTTGACAAGAAGCATGTTATAGGTATGAACATTCGGTGCAGTGGTCGAAATCAGAAGGTTGTAGCAGACCTTGGCTAACATCGAATTCTGGCTGCCACCTTTCTGTTCCCGGGCATCAAGGATGGAATGTAATGTTCGATTTAGCGAATTGGTTTCGTTTGTGTCACGGACAGAGCCGGCAGTGTATCTTGGATACTGTGGAGATTCTAGATGTTCGGGTATTTCTGAGGTCTGGCTGTAATTTCGCAGCTCCGATAATCGCTCATCGATCCTTGAGATAGCGAGAGACAGGTCTTGCTCCTCTCGTAGGAATGGTTGCGCTAATGTGTCTTCCACTGACTCTGGCCCATCTCTTGTCGTAAGCCCGTCATCCGAGATTTGTGACATCAGTCGCAACGTCATCTTTGCTATTGACCATTCCAATGTCTTTAGCTTCTTTGGAGAGAGTGGCCGGCTGTGAGGTTCGGTGTTCCATGCAGACGGGCCACTTTCCCCTCGCAACCGGGAAGAGATCCGACTATCGTTAAGAGCTTGCTTAATCTCGGATGTAGAAAGTTCCTGCAAGACGTGCAACGGGACGCCTTTCCAATCATCAAAGCCTAGAGCTTTCCTTTCTTTCTTCTGCTGAGCGGCCCAATGGAAGACATCAATCCAGTGTTCTCCTTCTGTCTGTGTGATTATATGCTCTTCACTAGGCGTTATTGATAGAGCCGCCAATCGACGCTGCTGTTCGCTCTCCAAGTCCTTCAGTTCATCCTTAGCTTGGGCGATTGCCTTATCCCACGTTTCCCGCCGCGCATCCTTTCGTTTCGAATCTGCTACGGCAGCTGTGGCTAGCATCGATGAATAGCAGGCGGTAAAAACATCGCTGAAACGTATGCGGCGTCCTGCTGCTGCCGTCGTTGAGCGCCGTGCGATCGCGGCAGCCGAGGAAAGGCAGGAGGAGCAATTGCAAGTACATCTAGACTGCGCAATCCGGTTCCAGATAGTCTGCATGGTAGTTCATATCCTGAACAAGCTCGTAACGCACTGTATCGCTTGAGAGTTCCTTGAGCCGTAAGGGAGTGCATGCACGAGGGGCAGTCGTTGATTGACTTTAGCGCATTTTCTATCAAGTGAAACAAACACGCCAAGAAATCATCAACCTGATCTGTCTTTTGCCCTTTCACATTTGACAATGGCAGTCAAATAATTGGATTCTCACCATGTTGGCGCTGGCATTGACTGCAGATTTGACTGGGTATCTACTAACAGCGCTATCTCCACAGCTCATACCTTATACTAATTACACTTCTAGGGTCACAAATCTACTACCAGTTGACACGGCGGAGGATCCTTATTTCTATACCTTCAAAGTTCAATGCACATCATGTCGGGAGATCCACCCCAATTGGGTGACCGTAAATCGGCATGTGAGTAACATATCAATGAATGTCTATAGGAGCTCTAAATTGAGGATCTAGGAATCAAATGAGATGTCTGGTAGCAGAGGAGAAGCAAATTTCGTATGGCGATGCAAGTCTTGCAAGGTCTGCAAACTCAAACATGGGGTACCTGTTTATGTGTACCTATTGATTCGTTCAAAAGAGGGAGTCGACTGCTACAATTAAAAATCCACCTAATCCTTACGTTTGGAGTTCTCCACCAATAAGACAGGTTGTCATTGAGTTTGATTGTCGCGGATTAGAATTCACGGAATTCAAAGCTGACGTATGATTCGCGAAGAACAAAGTACTGCCAGGACGTGCTGATTCCAGGATAGGGCCAATGGATGGCCAAGGCATTGGAGGACTCACCTACGAAGTTTGAATCTATCGTTGACCTGGACGAAGGAGATTGGTTCGACTATGATGAGAAGACTGGTGAAGAGGTCAGCATCAAGGACCTCAAGTGGGAGATCCGGCGCGCTTGATCGTTGAATGAGAGCGATGCTACTCTAGCCTTTTCAGGTGCACCATAAGAATGGCAGTTCGTGCTGGACAGTTCTGAACATCCGTTATATGGAATGTAGTAGGGCAGGAGGTTGCTCTCTAAAATTGCTCACCATCTTACCGGTAGCTGAACCCCAAATCCACTGCCTTGACCATGAGTGTATAGGGCTAGCATATGACGATTGATTACACGCGCGTCAGCCCTACAGCAACGCTGGCCGGGCAAAACCGCGAATCCGGTATGTGAGAGTGGAAACTGCACCCAGACCGGATTCCGCTTGACAGCTCTGGCAGCTTTAGGAATCATCGCAATGGAAGGAGGTCGTGCACAAATGTCGACATAGAGAAGTAGCAACTATCACAGGCTCTAATTATCTTAGGTTGCCACCAGTGCATCAGATTTGCATTTTCTCTAATCAACTGTATTCTACATCTTTCTCCCGCGCCATTCCCTTCTCCAACAAGCACGTTGAGAACACAAAGCCATTCATTGCCTCTCGTAGTGCATTCTTATCTCTCTTAGACTTGCCGTAGCACGGCGAATGCTGGCCATTCACAGTATTACTACGATACTGCTTCTCTCTTACACCTAAAGAAAGTCCTACTACCTTTATCCTGTCTCCACGAAGCTGAATTGTGCTCGACACTCCCTCAAGCCCGTCGATTCTCAATACTACCATCGTATCGATCTAGCGTTTTAAACGTTATTGGAAGTGAATACAATGGTTGGCGCATAATCCGCCTGATGTCAACGTGTATTACACCTCACATCACCCCGGCCTTCTCATAGTTCTGGCGACCTCCCCATGTGCCGACGGTGACAACTGTGCCGGCACCTTAGCTGTCATCCAAAGAGATAGAGCCTTAGACGACAGAGAGCACTTGGAATAACTCATCTGAGGTCTTTGATCCACCATTCTCAAGAAGCACCCTATGTTACGCCGGCTCACGTTCAAGTACCCTAGCTCTGTGCAAGCACGAAGGCTGGATAATCTTTGTCAAGCAAATTGCGAAAGCAAACCCGAGCACCTTGATTAAAGTATTGAATCAGGGGCACCGGATTGTCTCTGACACTGGCGACAGTCAATATCAACTGCTGAATACAATCTTCTTGGGAGGAGCAAGCTGTCTCCATTCGGCTTCAGATCTTGTTGGCTTTGCTACCGCTCTAGAAATAGCCGGCAAACGACGTTAAGCGAAGATCTTGGAGCAGAGCAAATAGTGAACACACACAAGCTGGCTGCTCTTGAGCTTGACGGTCCGGCCGACTTATCTCCGAACGAGATGCCCAATCGTCGACGCCGCCTAGGTGGAGACGTATGCGCGATATTTGTCCATGCTGGTGCAGGGTTTCACAGCCTTGGGAATGAGAAGATACATCTGCAAGCCTGCGAAGAGTAAGTCCGAAAACCAGCGAGCCTGCCACATAATTTGAAGAGGCTTCGAATGTCTACAGACTTCAGGGTGATTAGTCTTATAGCTAACATCCATACAGTGCTGCTAAGTGTGCTATGAGCTTCCTCAATGCGGGCGGTGATGCTGCTGATGCCGTTGAAATCGCTATAAAGGTGCTTGAAGACAAAGAGATCACAAATGCCGGCTATGGGAGTAACCTAGCAATCGATGGCACTGTTGAGTGTGATGCTACAGTGGTAGATCACTATGGGCGAAGTGGCGCGGTCGGAGCCGTTGGTCGTACGTATTGAGTCATTCCTCTTGTTCGATAGCGTTGAAGATTGATCAGAGCTCAGAGATCCGCAATCCTATCCATCTCGCACGAGTTATCCTGGAGCATTCGACAAAACCATTGTCCTTACGCCGGGTCCCTCCAAACCTGCTGGTTGGACAGGGTGCAGTAGATTTTGCTTTCGAGGCTGGGATCCCAGTATTGCCTAAAGATGCTCTCACCTCTGCTGGTGCGCACGAACGCTGGGTAAAATGGAAGGCAGACTTAAAGAAAATGGGCGAAAAGCAAGAGGACGAGAATCGACTGCTATCTGAAGTCTTAGAGAAGAAATCTGACAATCGTGAAAGACAGCGACAGCAGGACGCCCAGACTCGTATACTAGCCGCTTGTTGGAACGAAAGTCAACCTTATTCACCAGCCTTGACCCCATCTGGCTCTTCTGACCCAGCCGATATCTTTGGATCGGGTCCAACTGCCGAATTGCGGACACTGAGCCCGAAGCCTACATTTGAGAGGTCTGATCCTTCAACTAGTTCGCCGCCTGTAGGTCAAACCACATTGAAAAAAAGCCCTGGGGCTAAGCATGTGTCTTGGCCTCATCGAAAGCAAAATAATGATGGCCAAGGGTATACAAGCTTTGGTGACGACGATGACGATGACGGAGACAGCAGTTTGATAGACGACAATGGCGAATTAGGAAACCTTGCAAGACATCATCCAACGCATCCTCAAAGCACTTTGGATTTAGATCTGGATCTCCCTGAACTTTCCGCCGATGGGGGTCATTCTCCTCGCGCCCTGACCCCAAGACAAGCGACTACATTTGTGGAATCTCCGTACGAAAGCCCAGAACCGGATAAGATTACCGATACTGTGGGCGCTATCGCCATAGATTGTCTGGGTAACATTGCAGCTGGTTCGTCGTCTGGCGGTATTGGTATGAAGCATAAGGGACGTGTTGGGCCAGCAGCGCTAGTCGGCATTGGCACTGCGGTGATACCCATCGATCCGGAGGATCCATTCAAGACCAGCACTGCTACTGTCACTAGTGGTACTGGGGAGCATATGGCAACTACCATGGCAGCAATGACGTGTGCAAGCCGCATATACAACTCTGAACGCAAGAGCAAAGATGGGCTTCTCGAAGATACTGACTGTGAGAGCGCCATGGATGCGTTTGTCCAAAAAGACTTTATGGGTAAATTGATAATCAGTCATAGCGAGACTTCACTGCTGATACGAGACCGTCCACAGATCACCCTAGTGTCATGAACAGCCATTCTGCCGGAGCTATCGGTGTACTGGCTCTGAAGAAAACCAAGGATGGTGTATGGCTGTACTGGGGACATAACACTGACTCATTCGTAAGTCATTGCCATGACCCTGACACTGCAACATCCACTGACGCATCAGCAGGCTATAGCTTCAATGTCCTCGGACGATAAGAAGCCCAAATCACTGATGTCTCGGGGCAAGGGAGATTACAAGATCGTCACCGGAGGCCGTTCTATTAAGCATCACCGCGTGTCAAACTGGTCCGGTCACTCCTACTGGCCTGCCAATCCCGTCGAAGCTCTGGATCCCGGGTCTCCGCCTGAGCAGCCGGCGGCAAAGAGGCAGAAGGTGAAACGGGTTCCCACGAAGTACGTTTATGATTATCAATCACCAGATGCCAAGGCCCCAGCTGTCAAGGCTCCAGCCACTTGAGCAGCGGCTTTGGGATGGTCAATCTTGGGGCAGCTGTCAAACGGAGCTTCAGGAGAGGCAATGCTGGTGCATGTCATTCGGGTTGAGGTCTCATGCGGAGGCCTAGATTCTTGCGAAAGCCATGGCGGCTATCAAAGACGGCGTTGGTTAGCTACGGGTTGCTTAGATCGCAGATACCCTGGATTTGAGCACGTCTGCTCCACTTCTGGTGTAGAAGACTTTACAGGTCTAGACGCCTACCTACATAGACACATTACTGGCAATACAAAGCCCTGGATCTTATGATTAAACCGCCTCTAGATGGTCTTAAGATCACATTTCAATCACGAAACGCCGGGGTATCATTCGTAGTACTTCTTCGAAAATTCAAATCACGGCCCAGGAGTCCCCGTAGACAGCCTTACTTCCCCGTCAATTCTGTTCCTCTTCTTTTTCTTCTTTCGCATCACGGCGGGTTTTCCTCCGTACTGCCCTAGTTGCAAATGCGTTCCGCAGGTCAGGCAGATGGCCCCTTCGGGTGGAGAGCAGAAGACTGGATAAAAAAGTTGATTAGATCCTTGTTCATTCATTTTTCCGAGGGCAAGGTAGATGAGATGGGAGGACTTACTGCTCAGACATATACTACACACGAATCCCACATCCACAACTCTTCGATGGCAGAAACACGCCGCTCGAAAATCTACACCTACAGCCGTCGGTGCTACTAAATGCTTCCTAGAGCTCGCGTCTGGCAGGAACGCCATCATCAAATATTGCAGTAGTCCCCTTGGGTGTTCTAGCTTCATGTATACGCCCCTTGTAGCGTCGGAAGCTTGTTGTAAAAAGACAGTATCGCCAGCGATTTTGCAGATATCAATGGGGATTGACAACCGTTGGGCGGCGAAGATGCAGTTCATAATTGGGATATATTGGGCAGCGAGATCGCCGCTGACGCTGAGGATGAGGATGCGGGAGGTGAGGACGGGTTTAGATGGGGTATCGGGGTTCGCGGTGGTCTGGTTGGCGGTGGGGGTTGGGGAGAGGGAGAGCGTGGTCTTATTGATGTGGGTTAGAGCAAGCGTGAGCGCGCCGGCAATGGCGGTGGTGGGGTTGTTGGGGAGGGAGTGCGGGGAAGTAGTGGAGAGCAGGTGGGTGAGGGATGTGAGCAGCGTTTCTTGAATTAGGCGGAAGGGGCGGTATTTGTTTGCGTCGTCGTGGGCGGAGGTGGTAGCTTGGGGAAGAGGGTTGGAGGATGGGTAGAGGAATTCGGCGTGGAGGGTGTGCGAGGCTATGATTGCGATGCGGTTGGCGTGGTTGATGGCTAGGTGGGCGTTTATGAAGACGAGGAGGTTGGCGAGGGTGGTGGAAAGGGGGAGGGTCGAGTGGAGGAGCGCCCAAGCATTGGGGTTTGTGTCGAGGATTATTGTTAGGAGGGAGGGTGGGGGTTCTGGGGAGGGGTTAGTTGGGGTGGAGCGGGGGGGGAGGGGGGTCCGACGAACCGTCGGTGGTCTTGCTGTAGTGGTCGGAGCCGTCTACGGACTCCATGGCGGCGGTCTGAGGTAGGCTCACATTGGGAGCTCTGGATTCTTAGGGTTCCTGAGATAGGAAAGGTAAATACTTTGTGTTATATATTATATTATATTATATATTATATTATATACACCCCGGACTGGGGGATGGTGATTAGGGAGCAGGGCCGCTTTAGAGGGAGCACTAGGGGAGCAGGGGGTTGCACCAGGGCGACAAACCCCGCACATCATGTTTCGTCCCTGTTATCCTTCAATTCATTAGTTCAGATCAATTGTATAGTCGCTGGAGGTCTTCCGCAATTAACCTTTTTGCTGCCTCAGTGTCGGCTATAAGCATCGACACGCGATGGCGGCGATGAACCCAAACGGAGGTCCGGACCCTAAGGAGGCCTTCTGCATAAGCAATTGTTCTCACAGTCCCTCGCCGCTAACAACGACGTTCACTCCTCCTACGCGTTGCTTCGATTACTGGACACCTGTTACCACAATCGGAGAAGTCAGCCCTGAGATCTCATTCACGCAGAATTCGACGAGAGACGAATGTGTACCCTCTAGATGGGCGAGCTGTTCTTACTGCGGGATACCCATCAGTCCTGGCATCTGTCCTAGTGGGTGGCCAGCGGCTTCTGTTGGTATTGCGAACGGTGTGACGACAAAATATTGCTGTCCTTCGTAGGTGCTGCAATCTTCTTACAGGGACAAGCTCATGAGGTGATAGAGACGCGGGAAATTATACCAGTGATAGGGGAGATCCCGGCTCACGTTGTTCGGGTACCATCACAAATAGCTTCAAGAAACTCACCTACAACAGCACATGGTGGTTTACAACGACGGACATGTATTCAACAGCGATCACTGCAGGGTCTACTGTTACTCCACCTGTTTCCCCCAACATCTCATATTTTAGGGAAAGGACCGAAACAATTTTCGTATACACGGGGATGCTGGCTGCTAATCCTGTCATTGTGCAACTCAAAGACAATGAAATCCCTTCAAGCGTAACGCTCGCGTCTACGACCAACGCTAACTCAACGATGCTCATATCGAGCAAGACATCCACCACCGGACCTACATCAAGCGTGGCTTCTTTGCCTTCCAGCGAGCAAGGGATTTTATCGTCTGGGGTCAAAGCTGGAATAGGTGTCGGGGTTGCGCTGGGAGTCTGTGCCATTGTAGCACTTAGCTTCTTAACCTATCGTTTACGCAAGCGCAGAACAGCCGGTGACGTAAGTACGTCAGGATGGGAGAGACCGGAATTGAGCAACAAGCCAATAGAGACTAAAGAGCTAAGTAACGATGCAATGAAAGCTCATGAGCTACCTGATAGCTCACGGCAGGAATTGAATGGGCATCATGCAGTGGCAGAGGGTCATGACCAATCCTAATTTATAGATTCAATCCAGGGTCTGTGGGGAACGAAGCAGATAGAGTATGCGTTACGCAGAGGCTGGATCATCCTAGCTACATAGAGTCTACAAGCCGGGCTAACACTTCCAAAATTGACATTATTTCAAGGGACACCGAAGAGAGAAGGAGGGGCTGGTTGGACTATGCAAGCAATAATAGCGATGACAAGCTTGAAAAATGATTTTTTTGGTCAATGCGTTTGATATCATACGAGTGCATTGCCTGCGGGCAGGTGCCGAAATATGGAAGACGCGCTCCATTCCGGGGCGGATAACAATATACATAAGATCCGTTCTCCCAAGCGGACAGCAGCTCATCATATCTCGAAGATTCGTCGATCACAAAGGCTCACTCACATTAATTCCAGAGATAGTTTATTAATGACGTTGGAAGAAAGTCAACACCATGCAGCCTATCCTTACATTCATTCATATGAGGATTGCCTTCCCGTCGGACGAGACCGGCACCTTACTGTAAATAGTGTTACAACATTGTTCAGCAACCCAGCAGTCAACGCCTTGTTACTTGTTAGCACTCTGAATCGTGCCCTTCAAGTAAGTGCAAGGATAGACCCAATTTCCGTTGTGCCAGGATATGGACCAGACTTGATGATCCACATTATCCTACGACGCGTTGTACAATACTATCGGCAGACCCGGTCATTTGGTGATGTGTGGAAGGCCAAAGCCTGTAATTCATGCAAGAGCCACTTGCATCGATTAACGGCACTCCTGGCTGCGAGCTTTTGTTTTGATTCTTTAACTGCCCAATATGATTGAGCTTACCCTAATCATAGTCTTAGACCCGACGCTCTGTGGTGCACTTCGATATACAAGTACATACACTGCTGGTAACGGTTATTGGTCGGTGCAATCGCTAGACACCCACACACCGTATCTACACGTTCCAGATTCTTCGCTAAAATTGTGTCAACAACCGCAGCGTTGTTGCCACAAAGCAGCTGCGCCACATTTCATGTCAAGGAGGACAGGATCCCTCTTTCCAACCCCATTCCCCGTCAGATCGTAAGTTGAATGTTCTGTAATTTTTGCGACCCAGTAGATATCATCGAGGATTAAAGAAGCAGTAGATATTATGGGCGCGACCACAAACATTCAATACGGTGTTATGGTGGCGGGAGATCAATGGAGCCACAAGCGGCTGCTCTATGATTAGCATCCACAAAGAGCTGAATAGATCCTCTCGCGTAAACTTGCAAGGACGCAATCACGAGAACGAACAGCTAGAGAGTAGGAAGCGGCTGAGGGAGAGCACAGGAGAGCAGCGAGGGAGCAGAAGGGAGCAGTGCGCGAGCATGAGGGAGCACAGAGGGAGCATATATACGACACAAGCGTTAGCGAGCGAGCAAAGCGGCGAGGCCTGAGTCGGCAGATGTCACATGTTGACCTCAGTTCGGGGAACTATACATATTATATTATATACGCCCCGGACTTGGGATTGGTGATTACAGTTTTTTTGGTGCGGGAAAGGGAGCATATGTAGTCGCTTGGGAGGGGCTATCGGAGGAGCACGGGGGGGAGCACTGAGGGAGTATGGGGAGAGCAAGAGGCAGCACTAACGCGCAGTGCAGGGGCGCGCGGCAGATATATATATATACAGTAGGAGCCTAAAACAAGCGCTCTACTGTAGCCTTTCGGCTTAAGCTGCTGTCTTTCCATTTTTCCAAAACAAACTTAAGCCCCTGGCCACTTCCTACAGGATTCTCAGTCAGTCCCCAGCTTTTTGCTTTGCTTTTTGGCCAGAAAAGCGATCGTTTCGTGAGCTTTGGTCTGCCCGTTGTTGTGTCGTTTGAGTTAACGATTTGTCTCTTTTGGGTGTGGGAATCTTTCCCTTGTTGGGATCGAGGGGTGGGGTTGGGGGGTTGGTTGGTTTAAGCTGGGGGAGGGGGGGGGGGGTTCACGTTAGTTTTCTTGGTGGACAATCCTGGTTTTTTGTGAAAGAATGTAGATCCCGAATGAACACGGTTTTGACCAGTGTTACTATCAAGAAGAGCGCGATAGCGTTGCGCAGGGCTGTCTGCTTTCTTTGTCAATCTCCCCTTTTGGACACTTTGCTCACTCCCTTCACGTGTCCCCGACCCGATCGCCTATATTCAGCTGCTATCCTCAATCGGAATAACCGGATTCCTTGTCTGCATCTCTCGCAGGTTCAGCGCCTCGGCCTCCTCTCGCCGTCCTTGCTTCTTGCGTATGGAAATCAGATTCTCTACACTCTCCAACGTATCCCCGTGTCGGGCGCCATGAACCTTTGTCCTGGTCTCCAGCAGCTGGAGCGTTAGCTCCTCTGCCTTTTCCCAGGCCTCTCGAACCTCGTATGCCGATGCTAAGCTAGCTATGCTGGTCATTGTATCTGGATGATCCGCACCTAATGCCCTCTTCCTCGAGTCCATGACCCGTACTTGCAGTCGTTCGGCATCTTCCCACCGCCTTTGGAGCATGTATGTTGATGCTAAACTGGCCATGCTAGTTAGTGTGGCTGGATGTTCCGCGCCCAGCACCTTCGTTCTCGAGTCCATGACTCGCACTCTTAGTTGCTCGGCCTCTTCGTTCTGCCCTTGGAGGGCATACGTCATTGCTAGGTTGGCCATGCCAGACAGTGTGTCTGGATGCTCCGGGCCTAGCACTCTCTTCCTCGTTTCTATGACCTGCATTCTTAATTGCTTAGCTTCTTCCCATCGTTCTTGTTTATTATATACCCGAGCTAGATTGGCCATAAAGTTTATTGTGTTGGCGTCTTGAACACCTAACACCTTCTTGCTTATTTCCATGCCTTGTCTTTCCAGCTTTTCGGCTTCTTGCCACCGTCCCTGATCGATATATATCTTGGCCAAGTTGGCCATATCAGCGAGTATTGTTGGATGATCTATGCCAAGCGCTTTCCTTCTCATTTCTATGACTTGCTTCTCCAGGTCTTCGGCTTCTTTCCACCGCCGTTGACTCTTGTAAGTGGATGCTAAAGCGGACATGTTTTCCAAGGTCTGAGGAAGCTCCTTATTCAACGGAGCCTTCCTTTCCATCTCTACAATCTGCACTTGTAGCTCCTCGGCTTTCTTCCACTCCCCTTGCTTGCTGTATGTTGATGCCAGATTGGCCATACTGACCAACGTGAGTGGATGCGCCACACCTAAACGCCTCCTGTCCCTTTCCATCAAATGCATTTGCAGCCTCTCAACCTCTTTTAATTGCCCTTGGTGTCCATATAAATCCGCCAAGAATGTAGCAAAAATTCCTGTCAGAGGACTTTCCAATGCTATTCTCTGGTCAAGTTTTATCATTTGAAGCTGCAATTTCTCTGCATCTGTCCGTCGTCCTTCGCTTCTCATAAGTAAACACAACTGTAGCCTTACTTGTTGAACAAGGGGATGACTATGCCCGAGGGAGGATCCCAGAGTTTTCATTTCATTTTGATAATGTGACTCAGCTTCATGCAGGCGCTGCTCTTCACGGTATTGCCGACCAAAATCAAATATGGGAAGATAACCGTCCTTGGAGAGTCTTCTAAGACTGCTCTTCTGAAACGTTGAATGATCAGGGTTTCCTTTCAAGCGCTTTATCAGATCCTTGAGGTTTTTCGTTGATGTATTGTTTTCTTTGAGCAATGTTTTGCGTTTGGTTACATCTCTTTTGACACCAAAGCCAAGTTCATAACAGAGAGCTAGGTCCAAAGCCTGCGATTGACTAATAGAACGTCGTTCGTTCCTTTCTCGCAGGCATTTTACGATATAACCACGTACACCGTAGTGAGCTCTGATGAGCTGATACGATGATGGAATGACCTGAATACGGTTACTAGGTTGCCTGTAATGTAGCTGACTCGGTCAATGTCACATGTGAAACATACTTGAAAATCCCCCTGAGGTATAGATATCTCGTCGGTTAGATGTGTCAAGTTTAGCGCTCTATTTATCTGCGATTAGTATTTCTTGATAAACCAAGCACTTTTCCTGACCTATTTGATGATAAGAGTTGCAATATTTCAGTGAATTCTGCTGTTCGCTCAGCTGAATCTTGCGCGAGCGTCAGCCTGAAGACGTTCTGAATATCGTTTCTTCTTCGATCTCTCAGTTCCGTCTCTGCACCAAGTAACTCGTACGCCCGACTTAAAGGTTCCTTCTGTGGGTCTTCTAAATCCCTCTTGAAGTTGCGGTCTTGGTCCTCACTTCTATTATAGAAGAAAAGCCATAAACAGAGCATGCCAAATGAGTACGCGTCCATTCTTCTAGCCTGCATAGGCAGGATCTCTCGATGATGCTGTTCTGAAGCCGTCCAAAGCTCAGAATAAGGCATGGTGATTGTGTCGCCATCTCTCATGAAGAGACTCGAGTAGCCAAAGTCTATCACTTTCGCTCTATACCGCCCATCGGTCTCAGAATATATCAAGACGTTCTTTGGCTTGATGTCACCGTGGATGACACCTTTTGCTTTAGTAATGCGAATATAAGGATTGCTCTGAAAGCATACCATAAGCATGCAAGGTTCTGACTGCGAGACCAACATCATAAAGCAAATCAAGTCTGTCCCTGAAATCCAGCTCTTTTCCTGGGCCTTCGGTCATAAATTTGGCCATATCCCCGCATTTAGTCTTCTCAAACACTGGGACTGGCCAAACTTTGTCACCGCCCGGAACAACGTCCCAGCATATGCCTGCGAGGCTCGCAATGTTCGGGTGGCGTTGGATTACAGGATGACCTAATACCGATATTTCTGCAATAAGTGCTTGCAAATTTCGGATCTCTTCTATCACAGACCGAGAACGCCTCAGATGTTTGAAAGCAAACGTCAGCTGGACACTGATTAGTGCTTGATGTATTTCAGCTGTACCGCCCTCGCCAACTGTGTCCAATGCCGGCTGCCATGTGAACGGAAGAAAGTCAAGCTTCAGGCTTTGGGCAACCCCGAGGAAATCGAGGAAGTCGTACTCTTTTCTTGAAGCCGAGCACGCACTTTGATGAGTCGTCCCAAACGTTGTGTAGGCAATCAGAGCTGAAGTATTGCCGCCGCCGCTGGAAACCGTCGACATCTTAATAGCTTAATTGCACCGTCAGGCGCTCCCTATTGAAAATATTGGGAATCTAGACTTCAAGGAAGTTGACTGAAGTTTTCTTCATCTAAATGCTTGCATCAACATGCAGGGGCCACCGACTGTTCTTTCGATTCAAGGCTCGAAGGAGAATTGTCAAACTCGAGGAATTGCCAGCCCTGTGAGATTGCTGTCTTAATAATCCGGCACACTACGAAGAGGGCGGTGTTGCCTCAGTACCTCAGACGTGCTGCGTTAAGCCCCTTCGGGTTAAATGTGGCTTATGTAATTGACTGAGGTACTGAGGCAAAGTCGATTTCCATCCTGAATAAGCTGCTTTATTCCCCCTTCTTCATAGCGCCTGCGGGAGAATATTCGCTTCATCTTTGAAAGTACCCCGATTAGGAAGCCCTTCTCATTCATATTATACATATGCCGCGGCTCTACTACATACTACTTGATTTTCCTCATCAAAAGATCAAAATATAGCGTATATTTGAAGGCTGAATCTGCCCTGGAACGATTGTGATCTGAGCCCATCGACCACTTCGAAACCAGGTCATCACTATTCTATGACGTTTGTGGAAGCGTGAAACCCATTCTTTTCCAACCTCTTTTCCGCAGATATTGCTGGCAAAATCCCGAATCATTTGCTTGCTAGGTGGTAAGGCGCGTGCACATAAGCGATCTATATATTTGACTAAGGAGTTTTCTCGTTGATCATTGAGGTTTCGTTGATTCTGGTACTTGGTTTCTCGGCTTCCTGCGAGGCCTCGAAATCGTTTAGATAGTAAGGAGCGATCGCATCCGAATTCCCTAGCTGTTTTTGATATATTGGGTCGTTCGCCTGGCTGCAAGGAAGCTAATGAGGCTAAAGCTGCATCAATCGGGTCCATATTGAGAAGGATATAGGTGGTGGAAGGAGGGTTAGAAAATGGGAAAAACTGTTCTTCAGTTGCCTCAGGACCTCAGACGTGTGGGGCTAAGCCCCTGCGGGTTAGCGCTGTGCTTACTACGGAAGCTGCGATTACACACTCTTATTCTTCAATGAGCTTCAACAAGACATCGTTCTTTAGAAAATGCAATTAGTGCAGAGACGCGGTGTAATAGCTTCAGTGCAAGGACGTGATATCGTGGAATGCTCTGAAGCCAAAACGGTTCGTGGCATTCTTAAAACGTGTTGAAATTTCAGGTGTGACCGTGTGATTTGGTTGGTAATCTCCGCATCCATCCGACGCCGCATTCACATACGTATGCACATACCTTACGTATACCCCGGTTGTTAGTTATTCCGGCCGGCTTGGCGCTAGGGGTATTTATACTTCTTCCTTCCTCCGGAGTTCCTACCTACTAGATAGCTTCAACCCCATATATCAATATGCCCCATATGACCTCGTTTTCCAACACCACCCACGCCACCGTTCCATTTCAACTTCTCTCACTAAAACGACAATCCGCCCTCCAGAACAGGTATATTCTTTGCTAACTTGTTGATTCAGTCCTCGATTGAATTCTGATCCAGTGCAACATAGCCTTCCTTTCGTTGTGTGTCCTCCGACAGTACATTATCACTATCCTGTACTGCGTTCTTCTTGCTGCTAATTTTCAGTATCCAAATAATAATCCCTGCCATCTCTAATAGTCCTAGAGCCCCTACGATAACCATTGGTCCTATCGAGTATCCGTGCAGCATCATACCAATTACCACATTACTCCACCCAGTAATCATCACCGACCTCCCAAGCAGAACATGCGCATCGGAAAGCCATGTACGGTGACCAATCTCCTGGAACTTGACATGATGGCGCCACCCTAAAATGCCTTGCAGGCCAGTAGCGACAGCAATGGCGATACCAATGCTCTGATGCACAGTGTTGATCTTCCGTCGCATAAGGAGACCAAGGATCATGCCGCAAGATATCGAAGTCGATCCAGCAAGCTGCAGAACCCAATGATACCTAAAACCCTTCTTTGCTCCAGATCGTATCGCAAGAAATCCCGCCGGAAAGAGGACGAAAAACGCAGATCCCATAAGCAGAGCATGGAGGTGCAATGTAGGGTTCTTCACGATGGTCAAGAACGCAGCCCAGAGACCGGCTGGAGTCTCTGAAGTACCCAGTGTGGCTATAAGAGGTCTAATGGGAGGGAGAGAAACGGGTCCTGGAACAGTGTTAACAGCGCGGGCCATGTCGACGTAGAAATTGCCAAACCCGCCAGAAGTGGAATGATGCGCGTGCATCTCGAGACGAACATCGAAAGAGTAGACGGGAAAGTCTTGATCGGGATTCCAAGCCCAGATCCACGGTTGTGATTTGGCCGTGGCAGAGATCAAGGTCCCTGACCAGAGGGTACATGAATAGCAGATGAGGTGGACTTTTGCGACATAGTCGTGTCTGCCGGTGCCTCCAGATGCTCCCGTAGATCTCACCCATACCGCTTCGACGACTCTTAGATCGGCACCTCCGACATCTGCTCGAGTGACTAGCGTGGGCTGATGATGACCTGTTGCCCCTCGAATGCTAACAAGAGGAGCCTGATGGCTCATCGGGTCACCATACACAATGAACATGAGCGAGTCTTCCATAACGTTTCCCAGGCCAATCGCTGTCCAACCAAGTTTTGAGCCGTTACGTCGTGTGTGAGTAAAAGAAAGCAGGAGGTCGTGGGAGGAGGTCGAGGCGTTCTGGTGCAAGACTGCGCCCATGCAGAAATCAACTCGCCAATTAGGGTTGTCAGAATCCCCGAATCTACAGTATTGCACTGGCTCCGCAGCTGCGAGTTGCCATACTGAACATATTAGGGCTAGAAGCATAATAGGGAGCCTGAGATGGGTGCCAGACATAATAAAAAGCTTTAGGTAGGATTCAATGAAGCAAACGACTTGTGAAGTTGATACACCTAGGGGGTGACACGTAGAGAAAATGAAGCTGGTAACATTTGTGGTAGAACGGAAATATTAATCACCCTTAAGTGAGATCATTTGCTGAATACATCAAGGGAAGAGGAGACAGAACGACGTTGTGTCAGTAAATGTATGGGAAAGACGTTTATTGTGCACAACGGCTCTTAGGAGATTATGAACACGGAGAAACCAACAGATGTGGGCATTCTATCAGTGCAGACAGCTGACTTACCCACTTACCTACCTAGCTCATGGCGGATGGAACTACTTCGAAGACCTGTATGATGGAAGCCCTGGCCACAGCGTCAGATCTACTGCAGAATAATGCAAAGTCAAAGTAACGAAATACCTAAAGGAACTGGTGGTTGACCTTGCAGCAGTGCCAAGACGCTAGAACTTAGCGTCGTCAACCCCATCTGCAAAGTCATCCACGGACCACAGGTCTTGAAGGAATCCAATGCCTGCCGGTTGGAGGCAACTTTGATCGATGACGATGGACATCAGAGCGTGCAAGAATGCAGCGCTCGACCATTCCCCCGCTGTATATGAGATTTCGAGCTCGAAGACAGGGAGAGAATTTGCTCCAAGCCCTTGTCTCCTCGCCATCATTGCGCTCCTGAGATTGATCGTTACCCGTCTATCCATTACTTTATGTCTTATGGTACATGGAATAAATATTTATTGAGTAGTCCAGTCTTACAGCTCTCGTCTTTCGACTTTAAGCTCTAATGTTGATCATGTGGCAATGGCTCCTGCCTTTTTGTATTGTAATTAGGACTGTTTTCTGCTCCCCCAAATACCATCCTTCTCGATATGTCCTGAAAGACAGTCACCCTATACCAGACAGCTGGTGCAGCGAAGGCCCTGCTCTGAGTCGGCATATAATTAATCTACAAATTGGTCTCAAATCTAATGGCTTTGAAGAGCTTGAGCGACATCTTTACGAAGGTATACCTCATTACTAAGGCTATATCCCATAGTTGATATCAAGATCGTCGGTTGAAGGAATAAAGCTCATGTGCTCCCCAGTATCCAGTCCAGGCCATAGAAGATATGGCCAGCACCTTACGGCAGCGCAGGTGAATAATCTTATCGCCCCAAATGGGCAGACTATTGGTCTAGTAGAAGACTGGCTACATGATCATGGCATTGAGGGATTTACTTACAATAAAGCCAAAGACTGGATTACTGTCGCCCTCCCGGTAGACGTTGTTAATCGACTGCTCAAAACCGAGTACCAAGTCTACCGACATGTAGAAGAGAATGAAGTTATAGTGAGGACATCGAGCTGGTCACTTCCAGCTCATCTACTTGACGTTGTTGAGACAGTGCAGCCGACAAACTCATTCTTCAGGCCAAAGCCCCAAATAGCCCGGCTACAAAATCGTGGACGGACAGACAGGGGGCATGGATCAACCGACGAGCCATATGAACAATTGGTGGCCGACGATTTGCGCAAGAAACCTCATATTCAGGTTCCTGAAGCGGAAGATCTCCCAGCGCATCCCACTGCTGCTCAAGCCTGCAACCGATTCGCAATATCACCGCTCTGCTTGCGCAGCTTATATGGGACTCTTGACTACGTGGCCCAGTCCACCGCAAAGAACCGAATGGCACTCGTCAACTTCCTTGGAATTGTCAGCAATCGTTCTGACGTGCGCGGCTTCTTGCAACGGTTCCGTCCTGATGCCCTAGATGCAGCCTATAACTTTAGGATCGAGCTCGTCAACGGCGGCATCGATGACCAGGGCCAAAACACCTCGCAGAAAATTGAGGGAAACATGGACACGGACATCATGCTTGGGATCGCGTACCCAACACCTTTGGTTACTTACAATGTTGGAGGGCGTCCACCCTTCCATGCAGATGATTTCTCCACTGAGAACACAAATGAGCCGTATCTGGAGTGGCTGCAGTACATGCTAACGAGGCCTACACTCCCGCAGGTTATATCCTTGTCTTATGCGGATGACGAACAAACGGTTCCTTTTTCATATGCGAAGCGCGTCTGTGAGGGTTTCGCTCAGTTGGGCGCTCGTGGAGTGACCGTTGTTTTCGGAAGCGGTGATGAAGGCGTCGGCCGCGACGGCAAATGTGTCAGTAATGATGAAGACAGGAGGGAAAAATTTCTGCCTAAATTCCCTGCCTCGTGTCCATACGTGACGGCTGTTGGATCAACGCGGTATTTCGGACCTGAGATCGTCGGCTTCGATGCCCGCAACGGGTTCGTAAGCGGTGGAGGCTTTAGCAACTACTTCCCTAGACCATGGTATCAAGACAGTATGGTCAACACTTATCTCAAACACCATGTCGGAGACATGTTCAAAGGCCTTTATAACGCAGCTGGCCGTGGCATCCCAGATATCTCGGCCATGGGTTATCATTTCCCAATCGTCCGGAATAGCACTGCTTACCTGATAGACGGCACGAGTGCGTCTGCGCCTGTTGTGGCAGGCATTATAGCCCTAGTGAACGATGCTTTAATAGTGGAGGGCAAGCCGCCGCTCGGGTTTCTCAATCCATGGCTCTACGAACATGCAAGCGAAGCGTTTACCGATATCATACAGGGGTCCAACCGTGGCTGTAACACAACTGGATTCCCAGCCGCTGAAGGCTGGGACGCTGCGACAGGAGTTGGGACGCCAGTGAGTGATTACCTTAGAGGGGTCCTAGCACAGACGAAACACTGACTACGTGATTTAATAGTGGTTCCCGAAACTGAAGGCTCTGGCGCTGGACGCCAAGTTTCGAGCGCAGAGGCCATGGTACTATCCGTCATTACTTTGGGCAGGGTCAGTACGAATGACTGCAGAGAGTTGATGCCGTTCGATAGACGTTCAGTAGGGAGTACCAAATACTTTTGGTAGTTAATATCCCATGCAGCAGTGTACATAAAAGAACAGGTTGTAGTGTAATGTGCTATTGTAGTCCCAAAGGATTGAAGATTTTGCCTCGCAAGAACAAGGCACGCGGAGGATAAATCGAAGGCCTCTCGAGAGGTGTGAGTGCCCTGAAATGAAGTGAAGAAACTATACCCTATCCCAGACAGCCTACAGTACAGTAGCTTCGCTTACGACGAGGACGGAGTAGGATTAGTGGCCGTTAAGGCTACCGTAACCTACCTAGGTATGTATGTAGTAACCTGCACGGTCATTTCCAATCAATCTCTTTATGTACTAAGGAAGAGCGCTTCACCCTGCTCGTCACTGAGTTACCGTAGTAGAGTGGGTGCCAGATGGGCCAGACTATCTTGCAGAGTATCGAAACCTGAATTGCTGATGCAATATATGTACTTCTCATCTTACACGCCAGAGGATGCGATGCCATGCTGCGCTTTGCCAATTTTCCACTCTTCCACTATAGGAAGACGAGATCGTGGTGCTATTACGTGTTGTAGACTCTCTTTGCCAACATGGGTACATTCAGAGGTTTGTCATCAGAAAGCGTGCCTCTACAGTATGTACATAAAATCCCTTTCTCCGCCATAGATGTTTGTGAGGGTTATCCATACCATATCTGATCGCTCCCCAGAAGTCTCCTAAGAAGAGAAGAGACCGAATATGATGATGCATCAGACACGGAAACTCTCGCTGATGAAGCAAATAACGCATCGTACGAGGATGACGCCGATAACAGCCTGGCGGAGGATCCTTTCCAGCCGTTTCATGACTTGCCTGCAGAGAATCGCAACATTCTCACTTTCCGCGCCGTTATCGTAGGTATCCTTTGTGGTGCGATCGTTAATGCCTCCAATATCTATCTGGGTCTCAAGTCCGGTTGGACGGCGAGTGCCAATATCTTTGCTGTGAGCTCATGTTTTCTATTAATTCATAAAACATATGTACTGGATGTCTGAAATTTCACGTAGTCTATCATTGGCTTTACAGTTCTCAAGTCTTGCGCCAAATATGCGAACTACATTCCTCTGCTGGACGGAGACTTCGGGCCCCGTGAGAACAACATCGTGCAAACGACAGCGACGGCCGCTGGCGGTATGAGTAACGTCTTCGTCTCGGCCTTCCCGGCGCTATATCAGCTAGGATTGATGAGGACACCTTCCGAGGACTTTTGGAGGATCACCACTCTGACAGCTGTTGGTGGATATTTTGGATTCTTCTTTGCTACGCCTTGTATGTTCTGTCGTTCAAACGTATATGACAACTGGAGGATATTAATCATGTCTAGTGCGCAAATTCTTCATCATCTATGTGGCGAGGGAGCTCAGACTCATTTTCCCCTCAAGCTATGCCACGGCAACGACTATTCGAAGCATGCACCTAGCCGCCGATGGGGATTCCTCGGGTGCTCGCCTCAAGGTGAAGGCTTTAGTCAAGGCATTCTTATTTTCTCTGATTCTTCGCGTCGTGTCTCAATATGCTATTGGCATTCTATGGGTACGTACTAGCGCTCATGCTTCTAGGGACTCTTAATTGACTAGTGCCTTAAGGACTGGCATCCTCTGACGTGGCTGTATCTCTTAAGCGGTAGCCAGACGGCAATTGGGCTTGAAAGCTGGGGCTGGTTCATAGAGTGGACGCCTGCGTTCATAGGCTCGGGTATGCTCGTGGGTCTTAACGTCGCCATATCTTACATGATCGGAAGCATATTAGCATGGTCTGTAGATTGATTCTTCAGACCGTATGGTGCAAACTGACAAATTCAGGGGCGTTATTGGACCATTACTTGTTTCCCGAGGCTTTGCTTTTGGCTTACCGGCAAGTAGCGATTCCGCATGGCCTGGATACGTCTCCTATTCTTCTCTCGCGGAAAACTTTACGACTGTAGATCATCCCAGTCCGAGATATTGGTTGCTTTGGCCTGGAATACTCTGTCTGGTAGCTGTGTCCATGACTGGTAAGGCATGTCGTCGTTTGATTGAGTTGACTGGTTGCTCATACATCACCACAGAACTTGCCTGCCAATGGCGCATCTTTGGGCTTAGTACCCAAGCTATCTGGAAAGCCGCTCGCCGCTACTTCGCTTCCAAAAAAGGACTCGATACCCGAGATACTGGGGAATACAGCTCGTTATCCAAGAAGGAAAAGCTGGTCGAGGACCCTGCATCTGAAAGCGATCAGGTGAAGATGTGGATGTGGCTACCAGGGCTCATCAGTGTTCTCGTCCTCACTTGTCTTGTCATGTATGTTCAATACGAGATGCCAGTTGCGGAGACATGCCTAGCACTCCTCCTCACGTTCTTCTTCTCCTTCCTAGCCATCCAAGCCACCGGTGCTACAGGCAAGCTCTCTCCCATTCCTCGATACTTCCACTTCCTCTAACCAGCTCTCCAGACATCACCCCACTAACCGGGGCTTCCAAAGCCTCACAAATCGTCCTCGGTAGCTCCACCAAAAGCCAAGGCTGGCCGGTGCACAAATCCCAGACGCTGAACCTCCTAGGCGGCGCCCTTACCAGCGTCGGCGCCAACCAAGCGACCGACCTCACCGGCGATTTCCGCGTCGGCTTTCTCCTCCACACGTCGCCCAAGCAGCAATGGTTCGCCCAAGGTCTCGGCACCCTCTGCGCCGTGTTCATCGCGCCCGCCATCTTTGTGCTCTTCGCCACCGCCTACCCCTGCATCAACGACGCGGCCGCCGTCAGCTGTGCGTTCCAGGTGCCCTCCGTATCCGCGTGGCGCGCCGTGGCTGTTGCTGTGACGGATCGTACGCTCCCGATTCCGGCATCGAGTAAGAATTTTGCCATCGCTTTTGCCTGTTTTGGAGGCCTGATGGCGCTGGTCCGGCATGTGCTGTGGACCAGGAGGTGGGAATGGGTACGCGAGTATCATCCTAATGTTATGGTCATGTCACTGGCGTTTGTCGTTCCGGCAACGGTGTATAGCTCCGCGATGCTCACGGGCGCGATAATTGCTGCGGTTTGGGCTAAGAAGAGCCCGTTGTCTTTTGGTATGTATGGATATGCTGTGGCTGCGGGGTTGATGGCCGGAGAAGGTATTGGGGGAGTTTTGAATGCTATGCTACAGATTGTGGGCCTCTCGGGTGATGTTTGGGGCGCACAGATTGGCTGTCCTGGAGGTAGATGCTAGAACTATCCCGCGCGCCTGAAGTTTGAATGGGATTTGTTTTCAGAACGTGGATAGATTCATTGAAGGGTGATATCGCAAACATTCTATATAGACTGCATAAATGCCTAAAAAGACTTTGTTGGAATACGAGGTCATATGGGGGCATATTGATATTTTGGTTGTTGCTGGATAGGAGTCTATTTACATAGGAGCGAGCAGGTAAAACTCTACTAGCGGGGCCCCAGCCCAGTCAGCCCTATGAGGCGGAGATTACCCGATACAGGTCAGCCGACCAACGCTAAAGCTCGGTCGACCATGCCGAACCTTCGAACATCGCTCGATTTCAACCTTACTTGATGGATAACACATTGCTCAAAGCTGCTGTCAGAGCTTGCCACCACTAGTTGGTGTCTTAGACACTATCGTGTCTATGAACTACATGGCTGAGAAAAGTAAGTGGCACAACAAGATATACGATGGCAGAGTTGGCTTCATCTCTTATATCACAAAAAGAGCGAAAGCACGATGATCAATTGAGGCGTTATTGCGCCGATAACTAAATACAAAACGCCTCCATCATCAAATACGCCAGCCACCTTGGGCCTCGCCCCTCCGTCGCCCACAAGATCAATGATCACCATGATCATGATGCGGCCCATCAGCAGCACCAATACTATCGCCCTCGCCATCCGGATATGCCGGGCCAAGCGTGGGATGCACGAGGCCGAGTTTGAACGGATCGACAGAATTCTTCCGCGTCCAGTCATCCAATTTCTGCCAGTTGACGCATTCGTGGCTGGTGGCGTTCGCGACTGGCAAGCGGCTGGTCTCGGCCCACTGGAACGTGATGAGGCCGATGTCGCCGTGGCAGATCGATGCTTGGCGGAGAAAGTCGAGGCAGTGCTCTGAGGGGGGGTGGGAGTGTCAGATGCTAAGATGAGGGAGGGAGGGAGTTGGGATGGGGTTTACCGTTGTGTAGACGGTTCATCTCTTTCTGTCGGGGTGTAATGTTCTTGAAGTAGTAGTCTTCGTACATGTACTGGTGGAGACGTTTCTGGAGGAAGTGTTAGTAATAGGACTTGGAGAGTGAGATGGAGTTACCGGGGCAACTTACGATGCAGTGGAGCTCATGGTACACGTTTAGCGTGCCGATATATCCAGAACCATCGGGGATTGCCACGCCAATGTCTTCACGTGCGTAATGGTGCATCACCTCCGGTGAAAGGCGGATGTTCTCATCTGTTTGAGGGGGTCAGCAGCAGCAGCAGCAGCATCTGAATGGTTGTACAATTCTGAGGTATGGACGCTCACAGTTGAGAAGATTGTGCCATGCAAGATCAAGCTCAGCACTGGGTTTTCCGGAGTAGATGCTATGCTCTTGGATTCGATCTCCTAGTGTGAAGGGACGCTCTTCATACAGAACTGCTTCCCGTGCCGGTGCTATATGGATCAGCATACACTCTGGAGCCACGGAAATTCCAGTACGTACAGTACACCAGTCCGGGACCATTGAGCCGGTGAGAGCTAGCATATGAGGACGCCACAAGATAGAGAAGGCCGAGGTATGAGAAGAAGATGAGAATATGAACGACTATTAAAGGAGCGTATCGTCTTAATATCGAACGCTTTTGTGGCAACTGTATGATGTCCTTTTCCAACAGGCCATCGGAAGACAGTGATCCTTCCCCTTCGTCTGATGACGTTCTTGCTGGTGTATAGTGGAACTTCTCATCAGCCTTACTCGGATTTGAAGGCTTGAATAATGCAGCCATAATCAAATTGCTCTCCTGTACAGATTGAAAGAAGCTGAGATAGAGAATTGGAATTTGGAGGGAGGATACACTTTGAATCGACTCTCAAATAAATGATCGAGATGCAAACTAGAGAGCAATACAGGAAAGCGCTCCTCTAGGCATGACGAGTCAGACGTCATGCCTGAATACGTTGTCAAGTCTGCGTCCACTTTGTCAACGGTTTGCATCAACGGCTTGCAGAGAAGTCGAAGCCAGGATCCTACATGACCGCGCAGTGAATCTCTCCATATTCCGTATGAGAGATGAGACCGGCGGCACATCGTAGCAGGATTACATGCTGAATGCGACGTGTTGACTGCATATTGTGTGGTTACTCTACCTTATCTAACTTATGACCATGCATACACCAGAAACTCCTGCCATCCGCAAGATACTATTGCGCTGTTCAACCGAGTTGACCACGCAGCATGTGTGTTCCACGGCATATAATTATTTCTTCACCGCACATCTGCAGAGTTCCAAGATGTAGAGCAGATCGACACCGTTTATAACCTCCTTGTGTGTATGGTAAGCCCCGCTAGAGGTACTCCGTATTGATACCCTCAAGGCTGGCAGTCTATGCTTCAAACCATATTTAGGATCCTATCGAGTAAGATAGCAGATCTGTACAGTGGTTGCGAGGCAATCAATGTTTTCAATGCTGCTTCCTGTTGCAAGTACCTCTCGATAGTGCGTGGTGTATGATGATGTTTAGACAGAATTTCATTGCATTATTCCTGTGTACTGTTTCTATTGTTGCTACGCCTGTTGCTATACACTCTGAATATGCGGTCAAAGACTCTCATAGTGTACCTGATGGCTGGAAATATATGGGCACGGCACCACCTGACCACGAGATTGAGCTTCATATTGCATTAAAGCAAGCCCACTTTGACGTTTTGGAAAAGCATCTCTACGAAGGTAAGCTCTCCATAGCTCAACGTGTTTTCAGACGAATTTATGTTGCATACTAATGTATTGTGACGATACTCAGTCTCTGATCCTTCTCACCAACGCTATGGGCAGCACCTTTCCGTAGCTGAAATCAATGATCTTATCAAACCACGAGATGAAACTCTGATGCATGTCCAGCAATGGCTCTCGGATCACGGTCTTAAGAAGAGAAGTTTAGTTCTCAGCGCAGCACAGGACTGGATCACGCTCCGATTGCCGGTTGCCAGAATAGAGAAATTGCTACAAACGGAATACTCGACATATTGGCACGAATTTCATGATTCTTTTGCTGTCCGTGCGCCAGAATGGTCATTGCCACAGCACTTGCATGAGCATATCGACAGTATACAGCCTACCAACTCATTTTTTCAAGCTTCTGCGCCGTCTAAGACCGTTTCCCAACTATCACAGCTACTCCGGCGAGGACGGAACGACAAGGATCATCTAGATGTGACTAGTATTAACCAGAGTGCAGAGGAGATATCCGTCGACACTCTTCAATCTATAGATCTAGCCGACATACCTGCAAACTTAACCGTCAGCCAAGCATGTAACGCCAGTGCGGTTGATCCAATCTGTGTCCGGGTGCTCTATGGTACTTTGAGATATAAGCCCCAAGCAGCAGGCTGGAATAAGATGGCATTGACCAACTACCTTGGTGAATTCAACAACCAAACAGATCTCGACTTATATCTTAAAACGTACCGACCAGACGCAGGCAACCCCGCAGCTACTTTCGCAAATGTGAACATAGCCGGTGGTATCAACAAGCAATCTCACGCCACCCCCGACGAGCTCAGCGCAGGACTCGGCCGCGAAGGAAACCTAGATGTACAAATCATGGTGGGCGTCGCCTACCCAACGCCTATGATCACGTACAGCACCGGAGGGTCACCTCCCCCGTTCCACGTAGATCTCTTCACCCCAACCAACACCAACGAGCCCTTCCTCACCTGGCTGCAATACATGCTCGCCCATGACGACCTGCCCCAAGTCGTCAGCACATCCTACGGCGACATCGAACAAACCGTCCCGCCCGCCTACGCCAAACGCGTCTGCAAGGCCTTTGCCCAGCTCGGCGCCCGCGGCGTCACCCTCATTCACGGCTCCGGAGATACCGGGGTAGGACGCGCAGGGACGTGCCTCTCCAACGACGCTTCCGCTCCCCCACGCAGGGAGTTCCTAACCTCGTTCCCCGAAGCCTGCCCTTACGTGACATCCGTGGGCGCCACGCGTGGCGTATCGCCAGAAACTGTGGCCTACGACGACCGCAACGGCTTCGTCAGCGGCGGCGGCTTCAGCAAGTACTTCGCGCGGCCGGCATACCAGGAGCAGGCCGTGGCGCCCTATCTCGCGGGCCTGGGCCGGCGGTACCAAGGTCTGTATAACCCGCAGGGACGCGGCTATCCTGACGTCGCGGCGCAGGGGTACCGGATCGCGACGGTGTGGAACCAGACACACTACCACGTCGACGGGACGAGCGCGTCGGCACCGCAGATGGCGGCGGTGGTGGCGCTGGTGAATGATGCGCTGCTGGCGGAGAGGAGACCCCCGTTGGGGTTCTTGAACCCCTGGCTTTACCGGGAGGGCTGGAGGGCGTTTACGGACGTTACGGTTGGGAACACGAAGGGGTGCAACACGCGTGGTTGGGAGGCGGGGGTGGGGTGGGACGCGGCAAGTGGGTTTGGCTCGCCGGTAAGTTTCGCTCGTGAAGTTTCTTGCAGTGTGCTTTGGAAGAGACAACGATAAGAGATGCTGACGGCTGCGATGGGCAGTGGTTTCCGAAATTCAAGGAACTGGCTTTGCAGTCGAGATTTCGGACTCAGCGGCCTTGGTATTATGGAGGATAGAGCAATACGCTGGGGATTGAAGTCGCTTTTTGTTTATATATCCATCATCATAACTACAACCGAGGCTCTGTGGTTGTTTGAGATTTTCTCTACAAGTACATACACTTACTACACGCTGTGTTGGAATACAAGGTCATATGGGGGCATATTGATATTTTGGTTGTTGCTGGATAGGAGTCTATTTATGTACATAGGAGCGAGCAGGTAAAACTCTACTATGTAGCGGGCCCCAGGCCTATCAGCCCTATGAAGGCAGAGATTAACACGCTGGACTTTCCGTGGGGGCATGTCGCCCAATAGCTAGCACAGACTATAGTGTGCGAACTGAATTATCTATGCCATCGATCTTCATTAGATACAACTGAGGCTGATTACAAATGCAAATGTATCAAGTTATGGCGTGCTCCTCCGGTGATGTAATCGTTAGGATGATTTTTTCTTTACCTATAAGTAACATATAGTCTTTGCATTAAAAATATCATTATCTATTTCCAACCATTACCACTACCACTGCGGCTTCCCCTTAGCCCTTAACTTCGAGCCAAACTTCCAGAGCAGTAGAGGTGCCGGTATGCCAATAATCAACGACAGAAACCCCAGCACGCTGTTACCCCACCCATAACCCAAAGCCTGATACATGCTCGGCGCAAAGATGGGAAAGGCGAAAGCGGTGATACTGCGCAGGAACTGGCTTGCTGCTGTAGCGGAGGACGTGTACTTGGGGAACGAATCCAGAACATACGCCTGCATGGACTGTGTGCCCAGGATGATGCCGGCAGCAAATATGGCGACCCCAATGTCTGTGATGACCCAATACGCCCTCAGCTCACCGGCCCATCCGTACCAGAACAGTCCGATGGGGATGAGCAGGCTGCCTGGGATCATCATCGGCACGCGATACTCCGGAGCACTGACGCCACCGGCCTTCTTCTTCAGATGTGCCCAAACACGGTCCGTGACTCGCGCTCCAACCTGTGCGGCTAGGGTGTTGCCAATAGCGAGGGCGATGTAGTTGAGGCCGGACTGCGATACCGTCTGGCCGTAGCGTTGGGTCCACAGCTCAGCAAAAGTAGAGAACATGATGTAGTTGATGCCGAAGTTGTAAGCCATGAAGATGGACATCACCTGAAGCGTTGGTTGGGTAAAAAGAAGTCGCATAGGCCGCGTCAGCGTAATCTTGAGTTTTTGCCAAAGAGTCTGGGTTGAGCGCTCGTGTTCCGCGTAAAGACCATGTCCACCGGACTTACGTAGTGCCTTGGCTTTGCGAGCAAGGATAATTGCCGCAAAGGGTTCCTTGAACATAAAGAATCCAGTGATGGTGATCAGACTACTGAAGATGGAAACAATCCAGAATAACCATCGCCAACCAATTTTCTCCGTTATCACACCTCCAACGATAGGACCTATCGCCGTACCGAGTAGTGGTATGAAGGTTGATATTGCAAGGGAGTGCCCTCTCTGCTCAGGTCTCCAGCAGTCTGCGAGAACAGGATTCGTGACCTGTTGAGAATCAGTAAAACGAGCATATATCGTAAAAAGGATTCAGTGCCATACCGCGAACTCTGCACTTGCTCCTATGCCCGCCAAGAAGCGAGCAGCAATCATCGTAGCGTTATTCTGAGCAAAGCCACAGACCGTATTAAAGATGAGGTAGAATGAACCACACAATAACCAGACCGGCCGTCGGCCGTAGATCTCTGTGGAAGGGGCGAGGAAGATGGGCCCGAATGCATATGCGAGTACGTAGATGGAGAGAGTAAGGTTTGCTGCCGCCATGTCTAGCTGAAGATCACTTCCGATGGTAGAAAGTGCTGGGGCCATCATCGTCCCGGACATAAGAGTGACAAGTCCGCTCATGGAGCATAGCAGCGTGACTGCCCATTTCTTGCGAGTGGGCCAATTCAATGCGTTGAGGGGATCATCTGGGCCATCAAAAGTAACCTTTAAGAGATGTTAGTAATGTAAAAATGTCAGATACAATATCGAAAATAATGCTTACCAGATCTGGATCTACTTCTTCGGGCTCTGCAGTCGCGGTCACTTTATCCGCCTGCTTTTCCAGGTCTTGCGGCTTGTCCGAAGTATACTGTTCTTTCGAGTCTCTTTCTTTCTCAGGGACCTCCGATGCCTCCAACTTTTCGACTTTCTCGGGCTCCTGGTTCACCGCACCTGCCTGAAGCTCTGGAGCTACCTCTGGTGATGTTAGCGTCATTTCATCGCGAGAAATGCGCGGAGTCAAGGAGGTCCCGTGCATCACATGGGTATCCTCAGTCGTATCCGTCATTGGAAAACGAGATCTATATTAATAAGTGACTTGAAGACCTACCCTGAATTCAGGACGCAGAGAATTCAGCACTTTGGCGTCTATATTAACCCACAAACAGAGCGATGAGCAACTAAGATGTGGTATTATTGCCATAGATTCATGGCGTCGCCGCGCTGTATGTCCAGCTTGGTGATTGGCCTCGGGAATCGAATAATTATTCTATCTTAGCGCCGTGTGAGTGGAGAGGGTCATCAATCCTTCCAGGTGAGGAAGGTGTTGTTTGGGCGCTGAGGGGCTGCGCCATCTTCGAGACGATAAGGAAATATGCAAGTAATTTTTAATACCATTGATGTTACAGTACCTCCCCGTATGTAACAAAGATCAAGGTATCATATTTAGCCGTAAAATAGATCTGAAGCTAAGTTAGCCGATGTCGTACCTCAGTCAATGTCAACGCTATCGACCTACCTACATCTGCCACTTCTCTCATGACCATGCGTCTCAGCAGTCATGGCTATCCCCACTTCTCCCCCCCAAATATCTGGAGGCCAAACTTGATACGTAGGCCAAGTCCGAATGGGGTTCTCCTTTCCTCTCTAACGCACGTCGTATCTACTAGTGGTGGATGGAAGTCTTCTCTTTGACACTGCAGAAAAAAACGTGGAGTATTCGAGGATGATATGACGATTTTTTACAATCGCAAGATGGTAGTGAGACTGGAGAAAACACCTCCCCTAGAACTATCCTCCATCTGGACATCCAAGAATGCCCATTCTCCTGAGAAAAAGTGGGGATTGTACTTTCGGATTCATCACCTTCTGACTATGATGCTGTCTGGGCTAGGCTCTGAGCTCGTTAAGCATGGTTTTCCGACAGCTCTTTGCGAGTCATGACTCGGTGGAACAGCAGAGAAACATATGTTTCTCCTGGCAACAAGCTATCTCGTGCTATCGCGACCGAATGCTTTCCATTGTCCATAGGCTATTCCCTGTCAGTCTCGCACCCGCACGCTGACAAGGCATGGCGGGCTTGACTGGTGGCTTTCACAATGAAGAGCAACGGAGAACGTGACATTGCATGTTTTAGTAAGCTTCGATCTCTGCTTCTATACTCCAAGCTTGAAGTAAAATCTCACTGCTACTACCATCTCGTCCGTGGAGATGACGTATCGTCTTTTTCATGTCTTGTCATGTTGTCTACATTTTCGAGTTCTGCCTTGACCTTCTCGTGTCAACGATACACAGTCATCTGCAATGAAAGATGCCCACTTCCTTTAATGCCGGTCTCCAAGCGGTATTAGCTTAAAGCAAAGAACACGCTAGATCGTACCGTTGTACTGTCGATCATTCCTAGCCCACTGACGTGCCATATTTTGGTCAGTCGGGTCTAAGAGGGAAGAAGAATCTATAAAGAAGCTCAAGATATCCATTTCAATATATCATCCAGCATCAAAACACCTCAGTCCATCTCAAGCATCAATTCTCAATCTCTCAACCAGTCTCAGACGTGTTCAGCAACGCACCAATGCATCAGTCCACGCTCATCAGCCTCCTCCCGCTCCTTGCGGCCTTGACTACTGCGGCGCCAGTGGCTAGGGGAGCGGTATCCCCACTTGCTCGACGAGCTGATGCTGACTCAGCTTCTGTCTACGTTGTGGATAAGGTTGGACCTCCTTTCGCCTTGTATCGATGACTTCTAATAGTCTAGCGCTCCGATGCGGACAGTGCTAGCGTCTATATAGTTGACAAGGTGCTGAATACGTTCCCTGTTTCTTGAGTGACCCCGCTAAAGAGTTTTGCAGCGCTCCGATGCGGATAGCGCCTCTGTTTACACTGTTGACAAGCGCTCCGACGCCGACTCGGCTTCGGTTTATATTGTTGACACGCGCAAACGCTCTGATGCCGACAGTGCCTCAGTCTATACTGTTGACAAACGCTCAGACGCAGACTCGGCCTCAGTCTACACCGTTGACAGCAAGAAGCGCTCTGACGCAGATAGCGCGTCTGTGTACAGGATCGACAAACGCTCCGATGCAGACAGTGCTTCAGTCTACGTCGTTGATAAGCGCTCAGACGCAGATTCAGCGTCTGTCTATACCGTTGACAAGAGGGCTGACGCAGACACCGCATCTGTGTATACTGCCGATAAGAGGAACGACGCCGACACTGCATCTGTGTATACTGTTGACAAGCGGAACGACGCCGACACTGCTTCAGTCTACACCGTGGACAAGAGGACTGACGCAGATACCGCCTCAGTCTATACCGTAGACAAGCGAACTGATGCGGATTCGGCATCCGTGTATACTGTTGACAAGAGGGCTGATGCCGACAGTGCCTCTGTTTACACAGTTGACAAGAGAGCCGATGCTGATACCGCATCCGCCTACGTTGTGGACTAAGAGTAAGTGGTTACAAAAGCCCTATTTGAGAACTAGCTAAAATGATCTCTTAGAAGTTCGTACTAGTCACTATAAATGATAGCGGATATTAAGACAGATACTGTGTTGGACATGAGGGCTCGGGATTGGTTTTGCCCATAGGACTGGGCAATGGTTGATTGGGATTCTATTGAAACGAGGCTTCGAGGACATAGTAGATGGGGGACACAGTTTCCGATTTTTCTGTACAAGGCCGAACTATCCAGCGCCTGACATACATGCAATCAAAGCTGAACGAGAGAGTCCGTACAGTTGAATATAGCTAGATGGCTTGGCAGAAGTCCTTTCAGCCCCGGAACCTTTCTTCTTACAGCGTTGCATGCAGAATGAAACTTCTATTGCTGGCGTGAAGGCTAATTATCCCAGGTTTACAGACAAAATAACGCCGTGCACGACGGCCTTTACTCCGTACCTACCTAGTAAGGTAGTAATCCGCTGCAGGTAGGCTCTCACGCTCTCTACTTTCCGGAACGTGCATATCCCTGTACATTCTGTACCTCAATGAGATGGCATTCTGTAACCGCCTTGTTGATTTGTTGAGATATCGTACCCGAATGGGAGCGGGGACGCCGTGTATGATGTAATGGTCGGGCTTATCAAGAAAGTGGAGAAAATATGCGATGTTGGCCTGATAGGTTGACTCGTATTGACGAGGTTTCCGCGCACTCTAACCTAGAAAGGTTAGTTTTAGACGGTATCGAGTTTAGCGTGATTTTCCAGAGTTTTCTTGTTACCGACATGTTTAGCTATCAGCTCATCATTCTACTAATCACTTTACTCATCATTTTTACCTGCTCATCACTCTACTTATCATTCCATCTACAATCTATCTGTCGTTTTGTACGAAGAGCTACTACGATCTACCCTTCACGAATTAAGTCTATTCTCTATCTTTTACTTTATCTGTACATAGACTGCCAGTGACTACTACTAAGTACAGTAATACCTTCGCCTAAGGATTCTGTGGAGCCTCGGGGGCCTAGGGCTAGCCCAGGGCTCCAGGGCCAGCTCACAAAACTGTAGATGTACACACAGTTTTATTGTTTTTAAAAGAAAATAGTGGTGTTTATTAAAAATTAAGCAACAGTGTTGGAAGTATGATATGTGATGACTGAGGAGGTTTTGTGAGCAAACCCTCGCTTAATTAGGGCTCAGCCTTATTCGTAGTGGTTCAACCACAACCAGAGGCTGAAACCGGGACACGGCTCATGCACAACTGCATCCTTTACTTTCTCCACTTTTTGGATGGTACAACAGCGATTCTTGCCTCACCGCCTAATAAGCTTTGTGTCTCGATGCTTACTGCGGAAAAGGCTCCGCGTAGTTCCAAGAGTCAACCCCGCTATAGGGTTGCAATGACATTTGTACCTGTCTATATATTCATTGGGAAAGGTAGTGACCCACAATTGAATTCGTTCCCATGGACATGCCTCGAGGCCTGGATCAACCCAGGGATTGCAACACGAAAGAGACAAGGAATGGCACTTTCGGTGCATCACCGCCCTACCGGGAGCAAGAGCAAACGCTATTGCTCACCCAACAGAGTCCTGAAGACCAAAAGAAAACTCGCAATCGAATAGCTCAACGCAAACATCGTCAACGTAAGTGGGTACTGTGACAACGTTTTAAAATATGCCGCTTATATTTTTAGGCCCTCAGGCGTAAGGAATGATTCTACCTTAGGGACTACCGGAGAAGGAGAAGGCACGCGAGACAGGCCACAGTTATTCTCGCTCCCCGGTTCCGCTTGGGAGACGCCCTGGGGAAGCTTAGCTCAGTCGGAAAGCACGAGGGTTGGCTGGGAAGACCAGAATGAGTATGAAGAGCAGATTAGGTACAAGACCCGGATTCATATTTTTGAGTTCAAGATCGAAGATGGAAGCTAACATCTATTGGGCATTACAGTAACAACAATATGAGGACAGGGGAGAGTTCCTTCTTTCCAAATACAGAAATGGACTGCACAGGGATCACGATACCCAGATTAGACTCCCCTCAACTGATTACACTGGAAGAGGAATGGCGATGTGTCCCAACCTTTCAGCATGAATATCTACCTCATCAGTTCAGCCATAGTAAGAAGAATGGCGAAATATACTCGACGCATCTCACAAGTCCGCTTTATTCGGAGCAAAACCCTGGCTTTCAACGCCGGCGGCCACAGAAGAGACATGATAGTGAGTCCAGCCCATCAGCCGAAGCGGAGGCAATGGAAGTCGACGTTCCAAAGACCAACCCCGGAATTACACGAAAGGACTTCAGTGTGTCTTCAACGGCCGCCAACGAATCGCACAAGTCGGCTCCCACAGACCCGGGAAGCGAGTTCGAGCGGATCCTGGATGTTATTGAAGAGGCCGGCTTTGACAGTATTGACATGATGGCGGCCCAATACTACTCCGCCAAGTTCCAACCGAATTCGACCTCTCAACTGGCGCAAGCTAACAGCCGCTCTCGTGACCTCCGCCGACTCCTGCAAACCTTGCAAAAAACAGCTATGGAATGGAACAAGCACGAGACGCAGGCCTACGAGGAGGAAATCCTGCGGTCCGCCAAAAGCATCTGCCTGGATGAGCTGCGCATGTTCCGAGAGCGGCAAGCTGACCGTCTGCGCAGGTCAAGTATCTCCCGCACCGAAAGTACTACTGGCAGCAGCAGCAGCAGCAGTCTGACAGGCCAGAATCGCTCTGGTGCAGGCACGGTAGACCAGCTGCGCCAGCTGCTCCTAAAAGAAGAATCCAGCCAGCCCACGCGGCAGGAGAAGCGACTGCTGCGGCAATGTGTGCCGGAGACGTGGTCGTTGCTGAGCGAATTAGCACGGGGCTCGGACTTGCCGCCGGCGCAGGTCTCGCAGGTTGTGTATACCTTCTTGCATATGACCACTGCGAGCATGACTAGATGATCCATTGGGTACAGCGGCGAATAGTGATAGATAACCCATAGGATAGATCTCAGGCGTGGCGCTACGGGGTTGTATCCCTTGGGAGCGTGTTATGGAGCTAATGTTTGAGAGTGTTGAGAGTTAAAGGAGGGAAAGTTCGAAAAACCTAAGGAACAGAGGTTGATATAGATTTCCTCTCCATTGTCGCCGGTTTTTTCCCTATGGACAGTCACTCCAATTCATCTCCAAAGGCTGTGCACTTGGAATCTTTTCCAAGTGGTCGGTCCGATTTCCGCAAACTGTAATAGCTACCTTTAGACTGCACTTCAAAGCGATACGAAAAACAGGAAATTACGGTAAGGTAAGCAGCAGCTGCTTGCGCATACGTAGGGGTTTCCTATCACCCAGATGAGCCAGGATTACCCAGACTCGCGCAACGATACAGCGGCGTCTCACCCGATTCTCGACTGAGGGGTGAGGTCTGTTGGAATACAGAGGTCATATGAGGCATTTAGTATCTTGGTTGTTGCTGGATAGAAGTCTATCTAATCGTGGCCACCACTATTGCGACGCGAATCGATAGGGGGCCCCGCGTCGCATAGTGGTGACCACAATTTATCTTGAAACTTGTTAAATTCATGACAGTTGAAGATTTGAATCAGGAATCAGAAACATTGACGAGAATAAACCGAATTTTAAGTTATGTTCAAAAGTTCAATGAAATGACTATCAAGATATTAAGTTAAAAGCATGTGAATTTAGATCATTCAATATTACTGAATCTGGCATTGCAATAAGATGTAATCTTCAAATGTGTCAGTATATAGAGCAGATATAGAAGTAGAGTTTAAACCTGAATATACTATGTAAACAAGAACTGCGTTGCGTTGGATGATTGTATTGTAAAGAAGAATGTTAATGAGTTTAAAAGTTAACTCAAAAATTTGTATGAGCGCGCATCAAAATTAGGCGAGGGGACACGAGAAAAAACGGCGACGGCATTAAACGACATATTAAACAATATCGTTTTGTTGCCCTTCTTCTCTTTTACTATACTCTTTAATATTAAACCGTCTCGTATGATAATTTGTGGAAGATATCACAGCCGTCTAAGAGAAGATCCAAGTATATACTTATAAGTGCCAGGTAGACGTACTGTAGGAACAAATGTAGAAGATGCTGATGATGGGCAAGCTATCTCTATGTTGCTTTTCATGATTGACCGCGACCTGTATCCGGAACTCCTAAGCAGCGAGACGGTCTAAGTGACGCTGTGTGTTTCTTGGAGGCACAGGCCTGGATTGAGCATAGACCGACAAGTGTGGCCTAGGCCATAAATCTAGGGACAGACCACGATTGAGGGACAGGCCTTGGTTGAAAGATGAACCTAGTGAGATCATATTCGTGGCGGAGCTGAACGTACGACATCACAAGACCTCCTCTTATATGCTGAGTGGTTTTCAGTAGTATTCCATTATCCCACTGACCCTGGTTGGCATTTTCGACTGGAAAAGAAATATGGTTGCTAGTATTGGTGAAGTAGCTTTGTCGAGGGCTAACTTTGTCACGTAGAAAATTACCACATCCTGGTAACTCGAGACTTGAACAATCTACAAGAAATGCTAGAGCTCAGGTATAGGCTTACAGAGATGCTTTTCTGACTATCAGACGTGTCTGCTCTAGCTTTCCATGTTAAAAAGCATGGACGAATATTTCCGGGAGCACTTCTGTGTTGTAGGATGGTCCGGGCGCATCGCCTTCGAAAACCCTATTGAAGCTCTGGCATAGAGAACAGATGCATCGTTGTACCGTCGTTGATTATGAAGTAGGTAGGCAAGGAAGTAAATGCTGTTTAATGTGGCGGGATGCTCGACTCCCACCTCCTTCTCTTTTCCTTCATCTCCTCGGCCGCCTCATACTTCCCCTGATCCTGAAGCACCCATGCCAGATTACTGATGCAGGTCAATGTCGAGGGATGCTCGACTCCCACGAGCCTCTCATACCCTTCCAGTGCTCGTCGGTACATCTTCTCGGCCGCCTCATACTTCCCCTGTTCCTGAAGCACCCATGCCAGATTACTGATGCAGGTCAATGTCGAGGGATGCTCGAGTCCCAAGACCTTCTCATACTCTTTCAGTGCTCGTCGGTACATCTCCTCGGCCGCCTCATACTTCCTCTGATCCTGAAGCACCCATGCCAGATTACTGACGCTGGCCAATGTCAAGGGATGCTCGAGTCCCAAGACCTTCTCATACCCTTCCAGCGCTCGTCGGTACATCTCCTCTGCATTGCTTTTCTGGCCCATGTTGATGAACTGGACTGCCGCTTCATTCAAAAGTGATGGAAGAAAATATTCTTGATCGGTATGGTTTTCCAAATTCTTGACTAAATTTCTCAACTCCTTAGAATCCCAAATGTTGCGAAAGAGGCCGTGGGGCGGATCGGGATCTGCGCCAGCCTCAAAAAGCACTTTCGCAGTGCTGAAATGTCCCATACAGCAAGCCGAAAAGAAAGGTCTCAGAAGATAGCCACTTTCGGAATTAGGGTCAGCACCGCTAGCCAAGAGGGTGTTCACGATGCTGTAGCGACCAGAGTAAGCGGCAGCTTGAAGCGCAGTACCTAGATTTGGTTACCTGTCAACGACGAACCAAGGAACGGTAGCCATCTTCATAGCTTACCGAAATGGCCGCCATGGAAATTGACGCTTGCTTCACTTTCAATTAGTATCTTTACAGCGTCAAGATGACCCCACTTCGAGGCAATTTGCAGGGCAGAATGATTTGTCGTCTCTTCTACTACATCAAGCGGAGTTTGGAGTTCAATGAGAGACTTTATCGCGGTTGCAAGTCCTTGATCTGCAGCAGCAACAAGACTGCTTATTCGGAATTGAGCTGCTTCATCTGCGTCTACGCTCACCTTGCTGGGAGGTGGGTGGAACGAAGTCTGAAGCCAACTGCTCAAAAAGAGTAATTCATGATCTGAGTCGAAGTCGTTGAAGCATTCAAAGCAGATTGTCTTTGCTTGCTCTCGCTCTTCCAAGAAACTCATATGGCGCGGGAGGAATTTCAAAGCATAGGGTAACAAAGGTCGATCTGAAAGATGTTGAGCAATCATGCGATGTGTTTCGTACTTCCACAGGCTCGGAGTGTCTGTGGAGCTTGAGCTGCGTGACTCCTCATTGTAGCGCCGATCTAGTATTAGAGCCATCCGTATATATCGCGCACAAACAACGGCGATTTCCGTATGACCTAGTCTCTCTTTCATGTCAAATGGCGCTGCTGCCCTGGTAGGATCTTTGAGAAACTCTCTTACTGTTTCGTGAAACAGCTGGACCACATCTCCAGGGTCTACATCTGAGGACTCCACCGTACGCTCGATTGGATGTTTGACTTCCGCGAGTTCCCCGCAGTTTCTCATCAGTCTTTTAGGGACATGCTCGAGTCGTTTAAGCCGATGGTCGTACAGACTCGAAGTGGAGATCACGAAAGTTATCAACGTACCCAAGTGGCTAGTAGCAACGGCGTCTCTGAATTCATCAATGGTGAGAGGTCTCTCCGAATAAACAACCCAACGTAGCATCCTTATGCCTTCAGCCACGATAGCAGGTTCCTGACGCGCCAGAAGTGAGGTAATGCGTCTGTAGTAGGGTACAAGCGAAGCAGGTAGTGCCTCGACTTTCGCTCTGAGCTCAGCTTCACTCCACCCATCATCCACCGCCAACCGCTTGATGTCGCTGACTATCAAGGAGACCCATAAAAAGACTCCTCGAGCTCGAGAGAGAATATAGCCGGAAATCCATTCGAATGTAGTCCTGTCCGATGTTTTTAGAAACCCTATGCTGGATGCGATCATCTCTTCGATATCTTTCTTGTTTTTGTCTTCCAGAATGAGATAATATTTTGACGCAGCAAGCCTGCTGCTGATTATGGGACCCGGACGACTAGCCACCAGTACTTTAAGCTTTGCTTTTGGAGTAATGACTTCCTTGAATAGGGAGATGACCTCCGAAATTCCTTCCTTGTCCGACTCGTCTAGGGCATCCAGTAGAAGATAGAACTTGAGCGAGTCAATATGAGACCTGGAGAGCGAGATAAAGATACTCTGCATCTCCTCAAACCGCCATGGTTGCATTTGTTCCCGCTTGACTCGGAAGACTGATCGAAAGAAAGGATATGTCTTTTCGGTCTCTTGAACCAAGATCTGATACAAGAGGGCTTGGAGCATGTGTGTGTGACTCATCTCGGCTTTCCCTTCTCTTGCGCTGTAGTAGAAAGAGGCAACCACTGCCTTTGAGAGGCCATTCTCATTACTCAGTCGATTCTGTATTTGTTTCATCAGTGTAGATTTACCGGTGCCAGGATTCCCTTGAAGCCACAAAAGAGCAGAACCAAGCTCGTTTCTCCACCCACGATATTGTGCGTCTGAGAGTATCCATTCACCACTGTTCTTCTCGCCGTCTCTTATGAGTGCAATCCTAGCGTTTGCTGCGCCAAGTCGCAAAGAATTTATGCAATCTGTTTTTCATCAGGTCAGATGGCGACTTCGTGGAAAATTGGAATTGCATGTGCCTGCGATACCGAGCGCTCACCTTGCTGTTCTTTCTCATTGTCCAAATATGGCAGGCCATCAAGAACTTCTCTCGCTTTAGGATAATCACGACTTGCAATCAAGATTTTTACACAGCCTCTCTGCGTGCTCTCGCTGCGCTCCCAAAGTCTACGTATATTTCGTAGAAACCGAAACCTATCCTCTGGTAGAGCATTATCATCTCCATCGAAGATAAGATAAATTCGAGACATTGTCTCAAGGCCCCGATCAATAATATGGCAAAGGCAGGACCATAAAGTGCTCTCCTGTATAGTCCGCAGGGCGGAGACAAGACCTGGCATCACTCGTCGTGATTCGGACTCAATGGAGGATTCATACGAGAAGATTTTATGGGTACAGAGAAGAGCCGTAGTAATGGTTTGCTGCTCATCTCCATTCAAGGCTGACAATAGTTTGGGGTTGCCTTTAAGCAGTTGGGCCGTAATGAACGATATGACTGCTGCAGGAATGTTTGCTGATTTTCGATCCATTTTCCAGGCGACGTCAAAATCGAAGAATGTCACGCCCTCTGTAAAAATTTGATTTTCAAAGAGTCCCTTTAGCACTTGCGAGACCATTATAGACTTCCCACAGCCTGGCCACCCACGATACCAGAGAATCTCTTTTGTTTCTCCAGAAGTCCATTTCACAGGGCTCTCGAAGATGGGGATCGGCCGTGATATGTTTATAGTGTTCAAGCACAAGGTGGATTTTGCCTTCAAGAGATCGACCAGGCTCTTGCTAAGTGTCATTGCTAGTGAATGACATGTTAGCTCCAATCATTGGCTAGGTCACGGTCCTGAACAGTTGGCGCCGCAATCACTAATCAGAATTGACATATGAAAGGAATCCCATGATCAGAGAACTACATACGATCATTCTCTATGAGTACAGGTCTCTCGATATTGGCTTTGATCAACTTTGTAGTCCACACTCCCACAATTTTGTATACTTGATCTTCGTGTGAAGACATTTTGCAAATCGTCCTATGATCTGCATCGACCGGGAAAACTTTTTCGTTTGGTAGATTGAGACGTGCCGATTGCTCATCAACAACCTGATGGATGATTTCAATTACGGGTATCTTCATTGACATCGGAGTGAGTACTAACCAGGACATTCTTAAGCTTCAGCCTTTCGTAGAACGTGTATATGGTCAAGTCTCTACCTCTGTCAATAAATTGCTTCGAGATGGTCGATAGAGCGCTCGAGTCCTTCCTCAAATCCGCTATAAGAGCATTATTAGTAGTAAGGCCGATAGTGGCGGCTTTCAGTGCGTTCGCAGCAACGTTGGCCCACCAGGCGCTATCGGAGCCTTCATGTGGTACACCAAGGAAAGCTATTGCCTTAGTATTTATGAGAATATCTTTGAATGTCGGATCTGAAGAACGCTCGTGTGCAAGGATTAGAGCCTTTTTGACCACAATTCCTCCCAAGCTATGGCATATGAAAACCACCGGCCGTCTGTCTGTGTTCTCATCTCGCTGCCCACCCAGTCTGTTGAGGAGGTCGAGTGCTTTGTCCTCAATGCGTGCCACAGAATTGCTGAATGCAACTGTCGAATCGTAGCCGAATGTCATGATCCTTGCGCTTGGGATATCTTCAGGTAGAAGATCTCGGAGCCACAGAGTACCATGTCTGTCTTCCCAGGTTTTGAAAGCATCGCCCTGCAAGCCGTGCACAGCCACGACATCGACTGTCTTGGACGCATCAGCTCTTGAGAGCTCAAATAGCCCTATTTTCTCCTTCTCAGGAGAGATGGTTTCAGGCTGCGCCGCTTGGTCGCCTGTATTGCTCGCGGCCGCCGCAGATGAAGAATTAGCAGCTGCCTGCCTATCGCCGCGGCCTTTTTTCTTTTTGCCTGTCGAGAAATGGAACCGCATTTAGGACGATAGCCGCTAATGTCAGCGAACAATATCAACGACTCTAGACTTGGTAATGCCCGGAAGCACAATATACAGGCGGGGAGGTTTGGAGGTGGGGTGTAATAGGGTTTCCCCCCCTTCACTTGGACACGCAGGGCTCACTCCAGATTAGTCCAATCAGCGCGTTGCGATGTTGAACTAGGCTATCGCTTCGGCAGCTTCAATCATGACACGACCTAAGGTACACTCGTAGCTCCGGCTTTCTAATGTAAATAGCGATAGAACAATGGAAGGAAAGATAACGGGAATCGGCTCCTTTTTCTACCATAATATAGTAGCTATTTTTAGGAGCCGCTTGAATAAGGCTATGTGATTTTACTTGTGTACCTCTTTATTCGGACGTAAAGTTTAGGTGAATAACAGGTGAGAAGGGTTTGTATCACCGAGCCTGGGTGATACATCACCAGGGTCGTGTGCCGTATCACCCCAGCTCACCTGGCGAGCTCGCTAAGCGAATCGGGGGGGGAGTGGAGATGGGACTGACCTGCTCAGCTGGAGCAACAGGCAGCAGCTCACCGGCGGATTTCCCTCAGGCTGCAGGCGCCATTTGACAATAAATAGAAGCATAAGCGAGGATGCCTCTGTTACACAAGACGTGACTACACCAATATTTCATCAACGGCTTTGTAACTTTTTGACAATAGAGTAAAGATGTCTATCAACTAGAACTGTGATAATGAATATCGTTAATTGAGATTTGTGGCACTGACAGTAATATAGAAATTATACTTTCACTGATTTCGATAGTGCGCCTGAGCTCCTCTATGCTGCGCCTCGTTCAAGCTTAGCTCAGGGCTGAATACTTCGTCTTGCTCCCTTCGCGCTCCCCCATGCTCCATCATTGCTCCCTCATTGCTCCTTCACTGCTCCTTCACTGCTCCCTCTCTGCTCCCCATGCTCCCCTTTGCTTTCTCGGTGCTCCCTCTAAAGCGGCCCTACTCCCTTTCCCGAACGAAAACGGCAATCAATAAAATAATCCTAAGTTTGGAGTGAATATAACATGAGCTGCCCTCTTTGTTTTTCAATAGCTTGTGCTTGTTCATACTCAGTAAACCCAGACAAATTGGCAAAAAGGGCAAAAATAGCAAGACCACCTAAATCAGTCGAAGACTTCAAGTTTGCTTATAGCACGACGGTAACTTATGCATAAGGATTTAGTACCATGGTCAAGAAAAGAGTACACTGTAGCGGAGAAAGAAACCATAAACCTAGCCCTATCATACTCCCTTCGCAGATCTGTAAATGTCATGCGCTCGCTGTAGATCTTCCGGTGTATCGACGCCCGTAAGTGGTACGGCCTCAGCCACAGCGACGTGGATTTTCCCACCATAGCACAGCACCCTTAATTGCTCCAAGAGCTCAATCCGTTCGAGCGGGCTTGGTGCCCAGCCAACATAGCGACGTAAAAACTTAGCACGATAAGCATAAACACCGATATGGCGTAGTAGGCCATCGCCAATGCTTTGTTTAGACCGGCCAACTCGCTCTCCGTCCCACGGGATAGAAGCGCGGGAGAAGTAGAGCGCGTGGCCCTGTGTATCTAGCACGACACTGACCACATTCGGATTGAAGGCTTTCTCCTCAGCGCTCTCGACCGGCACCGCCAACGTCGCCATTTCCGCCCTGCCGGACTTCGGGTTTTCGGCGATCTGGCGGATATTCAGAGGTGGAGTCAGACTGTCAGAGGCTCATCGCCCTGCCCGTTGATGATGATGGCAAAGCCATGCTGCTCAACGACCTCTGCTAGAAGTTCTGTCGGGCCGAACGAATAATGCACGCTATAATATATTATCAAAAATTAAATTAAATGTAGATAGCTTCCTACTGTAGAATATATGCCTTTTAGCAATCAATCAGATTTACACTTCACCACAGATCGGGTCACCCAACTCCTCAAGAGAGCGTGCAAGGGGAGCGTGCTAGGAGAGTATACTACATAAGTTCCTCGCGTTGATTAGTGGACTACCACCCTCAAGTCACAAGGTCTACGGAAGTTTAACTACCGGCAGTGACAAGAAGAAATATAAAGCCTTCCCCTTTGGATCATAATCGCTCAGAATTCAGTTTCTCCCCGAAAGTCCAATTATCTCTCATTTTATGAAACCATAGCTATATTTCGACGAGTCTACCGAACTACATCATTCCTCGAAGAACGCAAAGCGCTTTAAAGTACTAAACCTTAACAAATTCCCAAACGATCCCATCCGATCCACCATCCCCAATCTTCGCCAGCTTCTCCACGCCTTGCTCCTCCTTGATCCCCACGTGCCAAAGCCTCTCATAATGCGTCATTAGTAAGACACAGCCACCCTCCGGCCTCATCCTAACGCAAAAGTACTCCCACCCTTGATGCCGCTCGGCCAAGCAGCACAGTCTCCCTTTCACATCGTGACCCAGAAACTTACCGGAGACAGTATTCCGGAAGCCGAGCCAGCCTTTGGTTTCCGTGCACGCCCAGTGGATGGAGCCACGACCGCCCGGCTGGGTCAGCTGAATCTGCCCGTCAAGCAGCGTGATCACGTGCCCGGAAGAGACGCAGCGGATGATGAAGGTGGAGCTGGGCCAGGGGACCAAGAAGGAGCTAGGTTCGGCGCCGCCGAACGGATCGTGGTCATCCAGGAGGTTGGCGGCGACACTTTCGGGGGGTGTGGTGGCCGTGTAAATGGTGGAGTCGTCGTCGTTCAGGAAGGGTTTAGGGTCGACTTGATTGAGGATCATGATGACGGAGTGTTGTTGAAGCAGCGATAGGTGCAAGTGTATAGATTCTATGGAGGTGAAGGTTCAGCTAACTAAACCAACAGATACCCGTGACTAACCCGATTAGGATAGGCCCTGAGCATCACGTGCATCAACAACCTGCGCTCGCTCCGACCGCAAGCGTGTGAGACTCACAGCAAGACCTGGAAGTATTGGAGAGGAAGAGGTGGTGGAAAGGTGCGACGCAGACAGAGAAGCTATGAGCGCATCTTCGCCATCTCGCTGCTTGTTCGCCTACGCGCTTTTATCAGTATTTCGGCGTAAGCTTTAAACGGTTTCCCTTATCACATGAGCATTCCCTTGTTCTGATTCAAACGGCCTTGGAGAGCGACAGGGCCGAAGCGATGCAGAAGAGACGATATTTTGAACAAGGCACGACTAGAAGGTACGGCAGAGCATGCGGGATTTGATAAGACGGCACGCTTCTAAAATGCCTCTATCCTCGTTCTCTTTCTCTTTCCTAACCTTTAAAACAACCTGCAATGACGATGCTATTGACATCATTAATTGTCCCTCATTCTTCTACTTCCCGGTCATATGTGAAGCCCCTGAAATTTGTCCCATATCCTGCAGGCCCTATTCCAAACCTGTGTCCCCGCGCACAATTACCATGAGGAAACTCGAGTGGAACGAGATATTTTCCTAATCCATATCTCTCAATCTCAAGTGTCAGCGGCAATTTTTCGGCAGGGCGATCTCATTCTATGCGAGAAGAGTGATGTGGACGACGAGGACATCATCAAATATGGACCTCTTTTAAAGAGTCAGTCCAGCTCTTACCAGTCAGGGCGTTGATCTCCAAGACCAAGATGCCAAAGGTACCCAGCTTGAAGGCGACGTGCCAAAAGAATACCTCATGCGATTACTGGAAAACACGAAGCAAACGCAGGACAAGACACCAAAACAGGCCCAGAGGAAACATCGAGGTCGGCCTCGAACGTAAAAATGATGTGGGCTAGATTATCTGGTGAATGCTTGAACATTCGGAGTCGAGGTAGATACGGGATGGAGAAGCTTGCGCTTGTTCTACACTTTCACTTTCTGTGTTCGCTCGAATCGGGCTTCGCTGCCGAAGCAGCAAGAAAACCAAGTCTCTATAACAATCTCCAATCTTCGGCGTCTTTTATTCCCGAATCTTCTCCTGCTGTTGCCTGTTTGGCTTCCAGCGTTTAAGCACATCGCAATGTTGCGCACGCCAATTGGCCGAGCGTAATTCCTCTACACGCAAGGCAGATGGTAGCAGCTCTCCAGATCAAGGTAAATGCAATCTTAACTCGCAGAGAACTTGTCTGAACGTCGCAGGGGATTAAGTCATTACGAATGAAAACGATAAGAACAGCAACGACAACGACAACAGCTACAAAAAAAACACGACGTTCCAAGAAGAAGCGTGGAATCCCCAATCACAAGAGCTTCAGAAAGTCTTCCGACGATTGTTATCGGGCTTTAGTAATTAGAAACAGCATTCAAGGCTCTTCGTTTGTGGCCGGTGAAAGATTTTAGGCGTAAAGAGTTGACGATAACAACGATTTTTTATATAACGCCTAACAGTATAAGAAAGTGGTTTGACCTGCGAAACCACTTCCTTTTACTGTTAGGGCCGAAATTGTGAAATGAATACACTAGTCCATAATAATTTCTAATGAACGAGAAGTAATCGAGCAGAGAATTAAGGAAACCAATTTGATGGCGGCTCCTTGCCGACGTCAGAAGGCGCGCCATGAACAAACTTACAGATCCTCCTGGCGACTCAGATAGCTCTTATAAGTGCCATGAAGACGCAATCGAAGGGAAGAAAAGATTTCCTGATGATATATATGTAAACCTCAGCAGTGCATCTGATGTCTGATTAACCCTTATAAGACATATCAGGCACGAGTCGTTGAATACGGTCGGGTGAGTAAAATGCTGAACGAGGCTGATAGTATGCACTTGAGGAGATACGATCCGAAGGACGAAGTCCTCTGCCCTCATCCGGCCGTGCGCCAGGAGGGCAAGAGAATTCTATCAGGCAAGATGCATGTTATGAATCATGTCGCGCAAGACCATGGAATCTTTCTTCTTACGTGCTTTGCCATTAGGGCTAGTTTCATTTGGGATTTAGCAGGATACTCAAAAAGCACGTTGATAGAAGCTGACCGCTCGAGATGACTCAGATGATTTCCAATATCAATAGTGCTTCGATAGTTCGAAAGTATCACTGGTTTGCTTCATAATGCTCTTCACTCGGCGCATAACCGCTACCAAGTTACTTGCTAGAAGAGCCTAAGTCCCATTGAGAATCTACAATCACAGCACGGGCGTATTCTCTCATTGGAAGAATGATGGCGCAAAGCACAAACAATTAAGCATTCTCTTCGACGACGTCACGCCCATTCCATGTCAAACAATTATCTCCGGGTAGTTAGAACTAACAAGTCCGAAGCATGGTCGCATCTGGAAGAGTCTAGAATAGCCCGTGGCAATGAGGGCGAGATATATATTTCACCGGCATCTCAAGCTCTTCTTCTACAAAGTTATTAGAATGAATATAAAGATGTTCAATTATGATCTGGGAAAGTCAATTTCGAAGAACGAAACCAGACCTGATGCGCAGCCTAATGCCAGGACGTTGTCCCGATAATCCGAACTTCTCGCACGATACTCCGGAGGCAGCCAAACAACGTTTTCTTCGTTCCAAGTGATCCAATTACCCTTCAGAAGAACTTGACTTCTTTGATGAGACTGTGGAGGGAGAACGGCTGTCTGACTCTGCTGGATTCTTATCAGTCCTATATTTGTCACTAGATATGGTTCATCCGTATGAAACCATAGCTTTCTAAACATCCCGTCAACATTCATGATTTGCTGCAGATTACCTGTGGCTGTATCCCAGAGTTTGATGGTTTTATCAAAAGAACCTGACGCAAGCAGCTTACCGTCGGACGAGAAGGCTATTGACTGGATCGAATCCGAATGGCCTTCGAGAGTCTGTTGTACGTCGCCCGTGACTGTATCCCAGAGTTTAATGGTTTCGTTGTCGAAGCTTGACGCAAGCAGCTTGCCGTCGGGCGAGAAGGCTATTGACTGAATCCAATTCAAATCACCTTCGAGAGTCTGCTGTACATCGCCCGTGACTGTATCCCAGAGCTTAATGGTTTTGTCATCAGAGCCTGACGCAAGCAGCTTGCCGTCAAGTGAGAAGGCTATTGAACAGATCGAATTTGAATGGCCTTCGAGAGTCTGCTGTACATCGCCCGTGACTGTATTGCAGAGTTTAATGATTTCATAATCGCAGCCTAACGCAAGCAGCTTGCCGTCGGGCGAGAAGATTGTGAATCCGGCTGAACCTGAATAGCCTTCGACGAGAATCTGCTGTACATCGCCCGTGACTGTATTCCAGAGTTCAATGATTTCGTTATTATAATCTGACATAAGCAGCTTGCCGTCGAATGAGAAGACTATTGATCGAGCTGAATCCGAATGACCTTCGAGAGTCTGCTGTACATCGCCCGTGACTGTATTCCAGAGTTTAATGATGTTGTCATCGAAGCCTGATGCAAGCAGCTTGCCGTCGAGCGAGAAGACTGTTGATTGAATTGGACTTGAACGACCTTCGAGAGTTTGCTGTACATCGTTCATGACTGTATCCCAGAGTTTAATGGTTTTGTCATCAGAGCCTGACGCAAGCAGCTTACCGTCGGGCGAGAAGACTATTAATCGGGTCGAACTTGAATGGTCTTCGAGAGTCTGCTGTACATCGCCCGTGACTGTATTCCAGAGTTTAATGATGTTGTCATCAGAGTCTGACGCAAGCAGCTTACCGTCGGGCGAGAAGACTATTGACCAGATCGAACCCGAATGGCCTTCGAGAGTCTGCTGTACATCGCCCGTGACTGTATCCCAGAGTTTAATGATTTCGTCATAAGAGTCTGACGCAAGCAGCTTGCCGTCGAACGAGAAGACTATTGAACCGATCGAATTCGAATGACCTTCAAGAGTCTGCTGTACATCGCCCGTGACTGTATCCCAGAGCTTAATGGTTTTGTCATCAGAGCCTGACGCAAGCAGCTTGCCGTCGGGCGAGAAGGCTATTGATCGGGCCGAACAGCCCGAATTCGAATGACCTCCGAGAGTCTGCTGTACGTCGCCCGTGACTGTATCCCAGAGCTTAAGGGTTTTGTCATCGGAGCCTGACGCAAGCAGCTTGCCGTCGGGCGAGAAGGCTATTGACCTGACCGAATCCGAATGGCCTTCGAGAGTCTGCAGCATTGCATTCCAAGCTTTTTGAACCTTGGGTAGCCTGTGTAGCCAGCTGGGTATATGTTCCTTGAACTTATTCCTAATGATACTTGTTGCTGGTGCAAAGACGATTGCGGAAGAATATAATTGTAGTGGTGCGCGGTTGAGTAATTCACGATTCTTTAGAAGAAAGCGGTTTGCATCATTCAAGAAGGCTCCGAGTATGGAGCTATTGTTAGACTTGATTACATCAGCAAATGTAAAAAATGTGGTAAGGACTGCTTTACTTCAAGGAGGTTCTGTAAACTGGCGATCATACTGATAATATCAGTTGCCCTCCCGATGATGCTGAGGGCCTCTACCCAGTAGAGGAAGCGCTGATTCAGAAAGTTGTGAACCTTATCTTGGTCGGAGATACGGCAGTTCCCTTGTTCAAGGTGATGGGCCCAATAGCGGCAAGCATATTGCACCTCTGCCGGGAGGCATTCCTCAATAAGATGGCCATCGATATCTATTCGGAGACTTCCAGGTTTCTTCAAGGAACATATATCTTCTTTGAGACAGGGTGTTCTCGATAGTAGATCGAGGCATCGGAAGGCTATTTTCTTGTGTGTCTCTTTCTCATCTATCCAGTATTGACTCTGCTTGTGTTCAGAGTCAACGAGGAAATCGCGGAAAGATAAGTGAAACAGCCTCACAGGAGACTTCGGGTCGGTAGGGACTCTGAGGACAGAGTGTAATATATGAAGTCTGCGATCTATAGCTGTTCTTGGTATACCAAGAAGAACGGCTAGGGAAGCTCTCGATAAGGGTTCAAAGAGGATAACTATAGAGCCGACGATATTCCGAAATTCTTGGATTCGACTCTCTTTTTCCGATTCTGTAATATCGCCTTTTAGTATTTGAGTGAGGACTGGTAGGTATGTTTTTTCTAATTTCGTCAGGCTGCCGGCGGATTGGTAACGCAGAACCTTAAGTAAGTTTCCTATCGGATCCAAGTCCCGGGTCTCCCCAATAAAACGGCACATAGTAGCGGCGAAGATGAAAAGAGGAACGGCCATCTTGATCAAAGCCTGCATGTTTCGTTCGCTTGGCCAGTCCAATGGTATACCTATACCGCACGGGGGCAAGCAATTGTATTCGTCTCGAATTTTTGGAAGCTCATCCCTCAGGAAAGCACCAATGTCGTGCTCAATGACAGGCGGAGGGATCTCATGAAGTATGAAATATTGATGCGACTCAGGCATCTTTTTGAAGCCGAGGCGAACGGGCAACTCTGGTCGGCTCGTTACAAGGAGTCGCAGCTCGATTGACTCGATAAACCGGATCCGTGCAAGAAGATGAAGGATTCTGGTTATATGATCTTCATTTTCGCATTCGTCCAGTGCGTCAACGACTATAAGTGTTTTTAGTGGGTGTGCCAATTTGGACAAGGGCCCAAAAATGAGCTTTTCAAATTGCTCTTTCATGGTTTTAGTGGATATGGCAGGGTCCATCTCCAAGGCATTCTTAAGATATAGTCTTAGATCTGGAAGACTTTGCACCAATTGAGTGGCAATAGTGGTAAAAAATTTGGAGGCGTTGCCACGGTCTCCTTCACCTCTTTTGAAGAAGAAGCTGGCGCCCAACTGGTGGCGATGGGTAAAGTCGCGGGCGATTGTTCGACTAATCGTAGATTTGCCAGTACCGGCCATACCGTTCAACCAAAATATGCATTTGCTTTGGGAGTCCAGAGCCCAGTCATTAATTTCACTGAGTAAAGCAATCCTCGTTTCTGGATGGCACATAGGTTCTAACTGATCGGAGAAAGAGTTGAAGGCAGCCTCATTGACGGAAGGTAATTTTGATAGGACAAAGTTCATATCGATCTTGTGAGTGGCTCTCAGGTTAAGCTCCCTAAAATTTTAAGCAAATGCATAGTATTGCAAAGGCAGGCTTACGTTGTGTGCTTCACTAACTAATATTAGCAACGCGATTCCCTCTAGCCCATCTTGAGAAACTCAACTAACCATCCTTCAGTTCGTTCAAGACTTCAGCTGCTGGTGGCATGACATTGACCTGGTTGGACGCAACGAACCCCAGAAGTTCCTTAGCAAAAGCAGCAGCTACAACAGCAGCATATCTCTGCCAATTGTAATTCTTATGCGTGTCCGCATAATCTACTCAGCCTGATCAGCGTAAGAGCCACCGAAAGGATTGACGAAGTTTTACCACAGATCCCTCGGATGACCAGACAGGGATGACTATTGGTTATGCCAGCTGCCTCCATTTCGAAGCAAAGAGCATGCCCTCCGACTCGTTGATTTATTTCGTCTCGTTCTTTGGCATTTTTGATCACTGAGTTCCCAGAGGCAACCACACCATAGTGTGTCTTTATCTTCGTTCCTCGAGACTTTCTCCTTATTACCATGGCTCGATCGCAATATCGGCAGCTTGAGGCAATGTTTTCTTCTTCATCTTCATCTTCATCTTCTTCTTCTTCCTCCTCCTGCTCCTCCTCATCATCGTCAACTGCTTTCTTGCTTTGGTCGACGTGGTTGAAGTCTGGTCGGAACAGGTTGTCTTCCAAGTGTTCGGATCGCAGGTACTTGGAGGCGAATAACTGGTTGTTGAATCGAAGTCCTTCTAGGATATGAAGTATGCCTCTATCTGGGCCATGAATTTCGCGATGCGCCTCCAACTTTCTTATAGCTGACCGAAGCACTTCTGGTGGCTTGTCCAATGCTCCAATGCGCCTGAAGCTTTCGTTTTGCGCTATACCTAGGTCCCACTGTACAACTCCAGGATACTCATATACTGGAGTGCTGACCACGACATCGCCTAGTCTGACTTTTGGAGGCACTCCACCGCCGATGCCGACCATCAGCCAAAATCGGATAGATGGAAAAGTGTTGGTCATGCGAGTAGCAACAGTCGCTGCAGGATTATTGCCGATATCACCCATGGGAAGGCATGCTATTGCAATATTGTGATCACCAATAGATCCGAGAGTGTAGGCATTTTGATCACTCGGTTGTTTTGGAAGATCTGAATGCCGTTCATCTAGCATGACTGTGGCCGCCGCCAGCTCCTTTGTCAATGCGCAGACCCATCCCACCGAATAATCTCGATGGGTTAGCGCTTTAGAAGTCATGGCAAAGAGACGCGACCGATGTCACTTAGCATGGACAGTGGTCAATTGAACAATGTTATGAAGGACAGAGAGTGAAGCAAGTAGCCTTGACGGTGAGGCTACCAGCTGAATATATGTTGAAGATCTTTTTGATGGCCTGTAAAAAGGAAACGGGAGAAGGCTACTTCGAGAGGGGTTGAACTTTTCGCCTCATTCAGCCTCGCCGGCATCTTTCCCACCGCCACTTCCAAGGGGGCTATTTGGACTCTCCCTCATTGGTCTCTTGCGGGGTGCCCATACTTTGTGGTTCGCAGATAGTGCGCGCAATGCAGCTAGTTCAAGTGGCTGATCAACTGTAGCCTTTCTAAAATCATTTCGCTTTCTTCAATTCCTGAGTGCCCAAGAAACATCATCCATTTGTTATAACTGTTCTCCATTAGTTCAACGGGGGCATGAAGGATTTCCGAGTGCTTTTCATCGACGTCATATGTAGTAGCATTATAGGTAAGTCACGGCTGAGGCAATGTTCGAGGGCACAATGAGGCAAGCCGTTCAACTAGGGAGCCTGGTAGGCTTCTGGGATAGTGATGAGCACTTCATACGATCGGATGCATTCCCACTCTCTTTCCGGAAGGTGTGTCTGCCTTTTTACAGCCTTGTACGATCGTCGCATATCTGCGGTTGTTCGGGCGGGGTACGATAGCAGGGCTGCAGGTAGGTATCTTTGAAGGCTGTAGGTCTGCCTACCGTTGCCTCACTTATCAGGGCTCTGAAGCCGCATTCGTTATAAAACTGGTCCCAGTGCCTGTCTCTTCAAGCTAGGTGAATGTGATAATGAATGGATATAAATAAACGACTCACCGAAGGCTCAATGACACAAGAACAGGAGGGTAGTGGCTCTATTCATAGCATCGATAGTTGTGCGAACAGCCAGCTAGACGAGAGCAAAGAGCATGTGGACATTGATCTGAATAGTTGCTATGCCGAACTGTTTAGCAAAGTTTGGCGCGAAATCACATCGGATAATCATTTGACCTTGTTTGGATTCCGGAGATATCGAACCACCCACCTGCTTAACCTTCGATTCCTGGAAGCAGAGATCGATAAAATTGATCATGGTCTGTACCAAGCTGGTCTACAACTAGATCAAACACTCGACCGCGAACATATAATAGATCGGCTTGGCCTGAAGCAAGCTAAGAAAGATAGTAAACGAATGAAGGTAGAGGAAGTAGTGGACAAAGCTTTAGTTATGCGCCTCCGGAGGTTGATCAAGGAGTACGGTGAGTGTATCTCCAACGAAGCCTTGACAGTCAACTGATCGGTTTAGATGAAACACTTGAAGCTTTCAACACCGTTATGAGCATGGAGACTTTCTCTCTAGCGGACAACACCCACCAATCGGGTTCTAGGCAGGATCTTCATGCTTACGAAAAGTTCAAGACTCGAATGCTACGAGTTGACCTCCCCCTACGCTACAGTTCAAGGGATCCGCTCCAGCATCTTCTTCGGAAAGTTCTTCGACGGCTTTGGTATGCTTTTAATCTCTGGAAGTTTCGTGCAGATGACGTGGAACAGGGACGGAGGGGCCCGCTCAGCAGGGCGATAGCTACTTGGGATAGAACTTATCAGAACACTACAAGAATTGCTGAGGTTGTTACTCGATTCATGATTGCTATGGCTACAGGAGCTGCACTCGTTGTTCCTTTGGTTGTTCTGTCCCGCCAGGATTCGCGGGAGAGTCGTCTGCTAGTAGTGATTTCATTTGTTTCTATCTTTTGCTTCCTGCTCTCCCTCTTATCAAAAGCGTCAAACTACGAGACCATGGCAGCGTCTGCAGCATATGCGGCAGTTTTGACTGTTTTCGTGTCAAATGGTTCGAATCCGTAAGATCAAGTCCGCAATGCTTATGTTTCCTCGGGCCTTTGATCAATAACATGTGATATGACAGTATATGTGTTAAAACATATGTTATAAAACAGAATATGTGTTAAAAAAAAAACAGGTAAAAAGACATTCTATGTCACATCAGATGTATACAAAAACACATGGCTTGAGAATATAATGCATTGGCTTTCAAATTTTCCTTGTACGTTTGAAGGTGGTACCGATTAGAATAACGACATGTGGAGAGCGATAGCCAACGAGTATTTCATCTTCAGAAACATGACCATTTGATTTTCCCGTCTCTGATACGATGTTGCCAGTACGCAGTAGCGAAAACCCAAATCCTTGTTTACCGCAGTTCTGCCACTGATAGATAGTACGCAACCGGCTTATCGCTCCTCGGGCTGATAATCCATCCCCAACAATTCCACCCGGTCGTCCAAATAGCCACGTACAAGGCTCGGTAGATTATCTCGTTGCTTATCGGTCACGGATACTAAATCACGGGCAGGTGACGCCAGGTAGAGAAGGCAGCAAGCGCGGCTAACGCTTGATGCATACGAAGAAAGACTTCGTACGACGGCCGGCGCAAGAGAGGAAGCGAGAGTGATGTAAGTGACGGAGACGGATCTTCTGCTCAGCTTGTTCGCTTCGATGTTAGCAAAGAACGCATGATGAAGGGCGTGATGAGTTCTTTGACGATATACCGAATCTACTGCCATGGCATGGGGATGTCTTCCTTGGACGACGGCTTCTCGGATCTTTATATTGGCTATGTCAAGAATTCTAAATTGCCAGGTTCTATAGGATCTAACAAGATTGCATCCCACGGGTTCTACTGTTTGTACCACAGCCTCTCTCTCCTGTCTATCAAGAAAACGTGCGTAAAGTACGTCGACGCCAATTCTCTCCCCAATTTCGATGCTGCAATGTCTGACGCAACAGATATTCAGCTTCGACTCACACAAATGACATCATCATTGAGCATCAAGCGACGCTCATGACAGCCTGAAGTATAGCGGAACGCAACTACTTCACGACTAAATCTTCTGAATACTGGTGGCTAAGGGGGCTAGTAGGTCTAGCGCAAGCACGCCGGTAGAATGAATAGCAGTTAGATATCAATTTCTTGTTAAACATGAACAATTGACCTCCTCATTAGTCAAGCCGTCTCGATCACAATTGACTGCAATGACCATCCTTGCATAGACTCGCATAAATTACTCTGATGAGAGCCTTCACTTTGACCTGAGTAAAAAGACCTGTTCATCTCCATTTCACACCACTTTTTGAGACGATATGTCACTCTTTCTGCATATGAATAGTCTAAACGGGGTTTACTGAGATTATTGCACCTCAGACAGCGTCAATGATATATCCTTGCATTATATTGTGCTCCAGGATACATTCGTATGATGATAGCGATCCTCTTGCTCGATCATTCATTAGAACCACATGCGCGGTTGTGTCAACATCTGAATCGATTCATGATATTGATATCGTACTCTTTTGTGCAACTTTCGATGTCGTCATTTTCATGAAAGTCGAAATGTAAGATCATCTTCTTCTAGTAGGTGTGATACATCGTCGTGCAACGCCGAGAACATTGATCATCTTCGATCCAACTTTGGTTTTCTGGACGGCATGACAAGTATGATGAAACGATAGCTTAAAAAGTGCTTAGGGTGCTTATAATGATGAAGTGAGAGAGATCAGAGAAGTATCAGACAGAGACGAATGAACTTCCGAAGAGAAAATTAATAGCAAGTTAGACAGTGCGAAGTTACATCTGATTTGAATCAATGCAAGATGTATTGACTTCGTGATATCACACTTCAGTTGTATATTCAACTTTGAAATTGATTATCTCTGACCTTTGAAAACGCAAATACACGCATATTCAATTACGCCTTTCGCCCTTGCTAATCCCCTCCCTTTCCCGTCTGTGGCTTGCTTACCCTTATGATGCGCCTAACTCCGTGCATGTTTTTCCTTCCCCTTTCCCCCTTCCTCCATTTCCCCCTAGAGGAGACCGAAATCCAGGCAGCAACAACAAGCCAAACTCGCCGCCAGAGCCGCGCATAATCCTTCCTCGGCCCCTCTCCTTCCGCCACGATTATAGCCACTGTTATTCGCATAGTGACCATGTGGCGGGCCATTCGGCTGTTGTTGATAATACATGCTCTGCTGCGTTGGATAACCTTGCTGTGGGTATCCCTGCGGCGGAAAGCCGCCCTGCTGGTAATAAGGCTGCAATTGGGGGTTCTGTGCGCCATAGGGGCCGGCGTCTTGGTGGACAGGAGGGGGATAGGTGGGCGGTGGGGCGGAGTTCTGCTGTTGCATTTTTCTAGGGCTGTGTATGCGCCGAGCGAAAGATGGGGGAAGACCAAGGCCGGAATCCATGTTGACAATACTGATTTAAGAAATTTGGAATGCTGGGTGTTGGTTGATAAGGCTGAGGAAAGGGTGTTTTGAAGAACAGTCGGCGCTCAGGCTAGGACGTTTTGTTGTACCGATATTTCGATGTAAAATTGGCGATAAGTCGAGGGATCGAAGTGATATATACAATAGAGAAGTCGGGCTGGGGACGATGTTAGTCGTAGCCGCCCAAGCTGCAGTGGCGTTGGGGGCGGAGATCGAACGAGTACCTGATTGGGTAATCGTGAGTAGTGAATAGCGGACTTTGTACGGAGTAAGGTGAAGTGGAGCTGCTCAAAATAATGTACTACGATGCAGCAGTCGGCGTCAAAGGTCAAAAAAGAATAAGCGGTAGTTTCGCAATACGATTCGATCTCGGCTCGAGCTACTGTACCCAACACTTACGCCCTGCCTGCCGCCTAGAAGTGGAAAGAATCTGCACGGAGTTCAGGCACACTGATTGGCAATGGGTGAGGGCTATTGCAATAGCCAACGCAACAGACGTGGGATTGATTGTTGAGACTCAATGCCTTGAGGATTTGCCACTCTAGAAGACAAGGACGAAGCATAGCCATTGCAGATGAATCACTGAGAGAGTATTTTAAGATAAGAGCTTTAGAGCAGAAGACAAAGTATACGCATATTTTCAGTTCAATACATCGTGTTGTTGAAGCAATAGGAGCTGTAGTAGGAGCAATAGTAGGAGCAGGAGGAGTAGTCGTCCAATTAGGGACATAAATCCCAATTAGGAACGCTGTCAGCTAGCCTAGTTGGGACTAGCGCCAGTGCGTGCACGAAACGTATATAGCTTCCTACTGTAGAAAATATACCTTTCAGCAGTCAATCAGATTTACGCTTCATCAGGCGGGAAATAGTGGTGTATAGCTCCGTACTCCAAGCTACATGAGTATTACCTGCGTAGTGTGGCCCACTTTGGAAATAGGGAGTTTGTAACCTCCGCCTCATAGGGCTGGTAGGGCTGGTAGGGCTGGTAGGGCTGGGGCCCGGTAGTAGAGTTTTCACTTCCACCTTGTACATACATAGACAGCGTCCTAACAGCAACAACCAAAACATCAATATGCCCCCATACGACCTCGTATCTCAATAGGGCTGATGCTATGTATAGGACTAATTGAGCGATACTCGGGTCTTTACAGATGAAATCGGAAATTTCTAACATCATAGGACGATACCCGCATTAACCTTATAAGTTTCCTTACATAGGCACCCGAGGGGCCAGTAGGTGCACAAAGTCATGGGAACTACAGTATAAGCGGCTGAGGCCCAATCCACCAAAAACATCAAACTCGGCTACATATGTACCACCACAAATCTGACTTCATGAGCTTATCATTACCTTTATCATCGTCAAAGCACTTTGCTGATTCTAGCCCGTGTTTCATTCGTAGTCATTCAGTTTCATTCCTGTAACTGTCGCTTTTCAGCTGTGTTCGAAAGTTGCCGCATAGTCCCATCACTTTGTGCACCCACTGGTGAGGCTTCCAGAAATGCTGACCACCAGATCTGGTTGACACTATCGAATGTGGCGTCCATACCGTCTTCGTATCTGCACTCTGCGCCGAACTCATTTGGGTATTACTTAGCGAATGTGGATGCCAGAGCATGTACTATTGTGAGTCTGCTGTTATTGAAAAGCTCTCTTCTTTCTCTCTACTGTTTCCGCCGCGAATCTGCCTTTGAACAACGGTCCCCTTCTTTTCAACATGACAGTCTTGACTCTCGGCACCAGAGCCATCCCAATTGCTATCTTTGCACTTTTGTTCTCACAGCTTGTGTATGGCCATGCCCTCAACTTAGAAAAGCGGGGCCCCTGCTATCACGACAATTGCCTTCGTGCATTACTCGGTAATAGTGCCGTCGCAAGCCCTTTCTGTAGCGCCTACCTCGGACCTACCCACACGTAAGCTTCTCTTTGTCTTGTACCAAGCTTTGACTATAGGCTGACAAAAGTGGGTCAGGACAACGACTGTTCCATTCACCTCAGTCTGCACGGAAAACCCAACCGCTGTCTCTACTGCATGCTCTTGCCTACTGATTGCAACAACGACGGTAAATCTTGATCTTTTCCCTCAACCCTGTTGTAATTTAGTTCCATAGTGTATAACTAACACCTACTCCACTAGACCTCAACCTCAACCTCGAGTACGTCCAGCGCCGCCGCAGGACCCACTCAATGTCTCGCTGCCAACAATTACGGCTACCTCTACCAAGAAAATACCTTCAGCTTTGAATCCTTGGTCATATTCCCACAAGTCGAAACCTCCGTCACTCATCGTGGCGACTGCTGCCGCCTCTGCTATTCCCACCCCAACTGCTACGGCTTTGCGGAATCCAGCTCCTCCGCCGAGCCCACATATCTGTTTTGTGAACTAGAAATCATCCAGCCGAGTACCGGACTGGATGTGAGTTCCGAGTGCCCCTTGGGGAAAGTCCAATTGGACCTGGGCTACGGTGCTAGTCCGTATAACCCTGCTTCATTCTCTGGGGACGGGCAGGGGCCATGTGGAATTTTTCGTACCAATGGGCAACTGTAATGGGATACATGAGGCGGCGCTGAAGAGTTGGATACTCCAAAAACTTGTCGTCCGAAACAATATCGTGTGGCGTCAAAGGTAGTTTAAGGTACGTCGAGCGGTTTACTCGAAGCGCCTCGGCTTCTCACGCACGAGAATTAAGTAAGCAATAATCTAATTTATGGCGCTGAGAAACTATATTAATGCTGCTACTGATTGAATTCGAGGAGTTTAAACTCTGCGTGCGGTCACACTACCTTTCAAATATCAATTTATTATTATCAGAATACAATCTCATATCCAAGAACTCTGCTCTTGGTTCCGGTCCGGTCAGTGACAACTCAGAACGATTAAGAATGTCTCTGAAGACAGCCAAGATATCAATCTTTGCACAGAGAGGCAAAGGTGTATGTATTGTAGTGCCTAAGAGGCTAAGCTCAATGGCAATCCAAAGAGCTAGTAAAGGGGTACTTTGAAGTGATCAAAGTCATTAGGGTGATTCTTGCACTGGATATCGAACTGAAACTCGAGTTTTAAAACATCTGCAAAAGCGTCACGCAATGAGCAACCTGGAAGTCCCCCCTACAGGGCTGCACTAGCTATAACGAATGTCTGTACAACTCCTTGGGTCTCTTCCAACGAACAATTTCAAAGCGCAATGAGCGAAGCTACCAAGCGCACGAGATAAAATGCAGCTGCAGCGCATTAATCGTGCCACGCCCTACATCTACTGATCATAGATGTTGGTCAACCTCTACTGTATGTTGCACATCACTCAGATGATTGTTTTCATATTCCTTTTCTATTTTGCAAGAACTCGCATACAAAAATTCAAAAAATCTTCAGAGAGCTTCGCGATTTAGTACTGTAAGTTAACAACGCACAGAGATGATTATATGTGATGGTAATTTTTGTTTGCGATCAAAAAAAGCTGTTCTAATGTGAAAAACTTTTATTCTCTATACTACATTTTTTAGTTATGTAAGAGTTATATAAGAACAGAGGTTTTAGAGGCTGGCAACGAGATTCACCTGTACATGATGCCGACTACGAACCTTTTGATTCTATTCTGTGTTCGAATAGAAGTCAGAAGAGTCAAGAAATCTCAATCCGACGCAGTTCGAACGATGTTAGAACGTTGCGTGATCAGGAAAGTCGTCGTGCAGAGTTTTCACCCACGCGACAACATTCTCCCTAACAGTCACAATCGATCTACGAAGAAGATTAGTGACATGTCGATGTCAGTAAGAGATGAAAAGATACTACTAGTGAAAAAGACAACTCAGATGAAGAGTCTGCGAGTTGTGACTACAAGTGATCGAAGAATTTGCGACTCGTCGACTGCGTCGATATCGAAACGTCTTCATCACATCGACAGTGTCGTCGAGTAATTGATGAAAAGATATCAGATAGAATAGTCATCTCAAGTATTGAGAGACGTGACTACAGTGCTCGAAGAAGTAGTGACTCGTCGATCACGCTGATATACTGAAGAGATCTGAGCTCATCTTCTTTACTTGACGTCAAGTCATTCATCTATTCACGTGAAAAATCGAGAGCTCAAGAGAACGATCAGAATGCATTCTCTTTCATTGATCAGAGTCAAACATCGAACGATTGCGATCGCACGCCTATACTAACAATTCATTCAACGTCTACGTGACACAAGTCAAATCAAGAGAAGGAAAGAATTACTCAATACAATCACACTCTATCTCTTCATCGTGTGCATCTCTCTTTCATCACATATTTCTCTGCTCAATGAATGACAATCATTGAGTAAGAGAACACAGCTCTACGTACGTTACAATCACGAGCATCACGGATGCAAAGAAAACGTCTTTCGTCTTCGAATCGAGAATCGAACCGAGACATCGTTGTATAGAATATCGTCAATGAAGAGCAGAGCAAAGACGATGCGTCATAATCAAACAGCACAGACACTCTCATCAAGAGTTTACTCGAGCGTCACGCGCTGAATAGAAGCTATAGGTTCATTACTTGGTAACACAGTGTCAATCTCATTGTTTCGGCTGCGCGAAGCAGTCGTATAGACGGCGAGTGGTTTTCTCCCCCAGAGGGTTTTGTCCACTCGATATAAATAGCATAGAGTCCCCCATGGGTCGGGCCTAAACCGATGTCACAAGGGTGTATGAATTACAATCACAGAGGTTTTAGATTCTGTATATGTTTCCCGCCAAATTAGGAGGGAAATTAAACCATCATCTGAATGATGTGCAACACAGGGGTTGACCAGCACCTATGTACGACAGTAATGTGTAGGCGTGGCACCATCATACCGTTTACACCCTACCACCCTACCATCCCATCCCCCATCAAGCCACTCCGAACCACTCCGCCCCACCCCTCTAAAAGCACCACATCAATTGGACCAGCCCAGATCTAGCAACGACTCTTACCTACATCCTCCCCCCAAATCTACACATCTACACATACATCTTCAACCCTCTTCGCTGTAGCTGAGAGGCAACGAGGTAGAGGGCGTCGCAGGTCTTGAGCCGGTTGCCTAGCGTACTTTGGCGGAATGCTAGTACCTTGAAGCTTATACGGATGACGTCGTCCAGACGTCCTTGCTGCACACGTATGCGGCTTAGAAGCACCATGTCGCCAGAAAATCGTGGGTTGCCTGTTTTGAGGAATGTTTCATCCTTGAAGTCTTTGAGGGAAGGGCAGCGGGCCAACGTCTCTTCGGCTTCGTCCGGTTTACCCATGCGGAGTAGGGTGCTAGACATATTGCTGTAAGAGTTACCGATATGATCGCTGTTAGTCCGAAGTCGAATATCAATGATCTTCGAATGATAATAGTAGACTTGAGAGAGATCATTGAGCTCTGTGTAGACTAAGGCGATGTTATTGAAGCTTGAGGCGATGAACGCATCATCTGAGTCAAGGATAGCTTCTCGTATCTTTAATGCAATTTCGAGCTCTTTCAGAGTGATGCTTAAGTGAACGTTGTTCAACTATAGAAGATCAGATAGATCTACGGCGCTGGCGTATGCCAAGGTTTCCTTGTCCTCGAAGCTCTCGAGCGTAGTTCGTATCATCTCCAGGGCATCGTTGTAATTCTCGCGCTCATAGAGATACCTGTTTATGATAAGCTACTGTCCAGTTCTGGCAATACAACAATTTGTTCTGTTACCAGCAGCAACGAAGACCGAGATCAGCAAAAGTCTGAGAGTCTTTCAATTTGAGTTTCCACTTTCTGACTTGCTTGACTAGGAATTTGACATGAGACAAACACATCTCGCATGCTTTCCAAGCAGAATGCTGGTGCCCCACATCGCTTTCCCATGTGTTGGGAAACTTTTTGACCAGCAGTCTCATCACATAATCAGTCATTCGAATTCTGTCTTCGGCCGATAGCTGGTTCATAATGGCGGACTGGACAAGTCGATGAACAGAAATCGTCGCATCGTCAAATCGCTCAATCAAGGCGGCTTTCAGTAGATCTTCTTTAGCATCCAAAAAGCTGAGAAGGAAGTTAACTAAATACTTGGATGGAATCAGATGCCCAATACTTACTCCATCTCATCCGATAGGAATGCGAAGTCGCTGGAGCTCTCATCACCGACCTCGCCCATAAGGACCGATTCATGTATTTGATCGGGGTCCAAAAAGGCTAACAGCTTTTGAAGCATACTTGCATTCTCTGAAAGCTGACCGAGGGCCAGCTCCCATACAATACTCAATGAATGTTCATAATCACTGAGACGGCTTTTTCGGGCGTATATTTTTGCTCGTATAACGGAAGAACGTCCTTGAGTGCTAAGCGCTGCTGAATGATGAAACCACTAATCTGGTTGAGTGCAAGTGGTAGTCCACCCAAAGCGTGCGTTATATCTTCAGCCAGAACCTGATTTTCGGACGACGTCTCATCTCTGTTGATAAGCGTAAGTAACGCAGCAGCTCCTACTGTGTCTTCAAACGGTTGAACGTGGAAACCAGTGGCAGCAGGGCTAAAAGACGCACTGAAATCGCGTGACGTAACTAGAATGGATCCTCGCCCAGTGCCAGGCCAAGCATTCTTTAGAAGACTCAAGTCGTCAGCGTTGTCAAAGATCAACAACCATCGACAAGCTGTGACCGCCTAGCTGCCTTTTCTACAAATGTTCATGTAATTGTCTCTTACTTGTTCGCGTTAGCCATGTCTTGACTTTTGATCTTGCTGCGGCGCTGTCTTGTGGTTCTAGGCCGTCACCTATGAGTTCTAGCCGTTGAGCAACCTCCAGAAAGCTCTGAGCCATCTTGATTGAACTATCAGCGGATATCCATAAAATTGCGTCAAAGGAGCCCCGTGAGTTATTTGCGTAGTGCGGTACAATCTGGGGGTTTCCAACCCCACCCATACCGTAAAGTGCCATAGAGTGAATGCCAGACCGATCGTTACCCGGTTGAAGAGCTTCTCTGACTTGCAGCAAGGCTTCCTCGCGGCCGAAAAACCGATCCGCAATCCCGAGAGGGATACAGTAGCATAGAAGAACGGCATGAGTCAGCGTATTGGCTTGAAGCGCGTGCATTACAACAAGAATTTCTGCGTTCTATTCGCCATCAGCACGCATGCGAGCTGCATCTGCCTTATTGTCCACAAGCTGGGATAGGCGTTTAAGGCGTTTCGTTGTCTGTTTGAAGTCGCCGTCAAAGTCCGCCCAAGACTTACGCTGTAGTATAGCTTATATTTTTAGTCTGCTATCAAAGGCTCCGGGCTGTTGGTGGCTTACAATGAGGATTACTTCGACAGAAGTTGATTGTTCGTGCGCAGAAACAAGTTATCTCAGCATAGGCCGCAAGAAGAGAAGACTCAAGCGCTTCATTCATAGCAGAGTATTCTCATACGATCGAAACCTAGGCAGGGACAGGCTCGAATCTTGTAGTATATTGAGTATATTGAGTATCATGTCTCCTCCGGCAGGCAAGATCAGCTGCCGAACCGAATAGCGTTGGTGAAACCATATAGAATTATAGCAATACGGTCAATATAATTCGTACTATCCCAGACGAGAGCCCCACTTTTCGCACTAGCTTCCAAGAAGAGTGCAGTAACCGCAGAGAAGTTAGGGCAGTGAAATAGTTTGGGATGGTAGTGCCTGCAGCCACCCACCCTTCTGTGGCACTCTGTAAGAGTCTTCTAATTATAGCTCGTCCCCCTGCTACGCTGTATGAAACGTTTATCATGGTCCTCAGCCCCGAAATTCAACTTCATTCCTTTTATGTGCCATCAATAGAAAGGGAAAACATTGGGCATTGCAAGGCAATCATCCTTCTCGGATGTGTCCTCCTATCGTAACAGTAGTGCTGCGTTCATTGAAGGGGTGGGTGCATTGCGAAAGTACTGCAACCTCATGCGTTCTTAGCCTAAGCTAATCGACCACAGCGAAGCATCTTCGAATTATCGAAATCGATCCACCAGTCTCGTCCATTTTCCCCTCGATTGGGGAGTCCGGGCGCAACTTAGTTAACCTACAATGGTACCGATGGTGGCTCAATCAGCAGCTGGCATCGCTTCCCAAGACAGTCTATAACTTGTTGCCACATTCCTTGGAGTCTGAAAGTTCCCAAATCACCAAATTTCTAATTGATGTAGCCGAAGTTCTCGTAGCTCAAGCTGAGCCCACTATTGATCATATCATAGACGAATTGGTTCTTAGCAAGTTGCTGAACTAAATACCGGATGAGAAACCGCTGAACATATGTCGAGGACTTGTCTTTGCAATCTTGGGCTGGCAGACAATTTTTTTCCAGCCTTCTTTTGGCACCTGCCCACCACAACAACTCTCAATTGTCGACGACTTCGAAGGCTACCAAGGGCAGGCTTTTCTCCCTTTCATGCAGGATACGTCCGAAGCGAAGAGGCGGTTTCGAACCTGGAGAATTCAACGGTTTTGTATTGGAATCTATTGCGCATATTGAGATCAGATGGACGGACTGTCTATCGGTCCACTTAGAGTACCACAAGGCCACAAACACATTATATCTTTTTCGATATCCTTCATTTTGCGCCGCAAATCTACCAAAGCTGGTAAAAGACAGTCTTGTCCAAGGCGTTATACACAGGTAAATTTGGTCCATACGGTACCGATTCGTTGGATACCGTTAATCGTTTAGCAGCTGTGCATCTCAGACAGTTAAAGGTCAGCAATGGGTCGCCTCTAACGAGATTACAGAGTTTCTCCGCGAAGTTCTTCTATCCTATCGTTTATTGATTGGCCAAAGTAAAGCTGGAAGACAACATTTTCGACGGACGGTAAGCGCTCAAGTGTTCGAAGATATCCCACGCCAGGGCCAAGATCCGCTACTGGCCCTCTTGTGTGGCCGAAAGTCGATCGATTTCTCTGGTCAGGGTAAGGAACGACAAAATTATCGACTGGCTCGAGATTTCCCCATGCTAAGGTGTCGCATCGCAGTTCTACAGCAGCAGCTTGCTACATCCAAGCCTAGAGGGTGGAAAGAACTCTGGCGGGACAAGCGTGACTCGGCTCAATGGGTAACATTTTGGGCTGTCATTATTATTGGAGGTCTTGGTCTTCTCCTGTCGCTGATGCAAGTGATTTTGGCCATCATGCAGATTACTCTGTAGGTGTTCCTAGTTCTGGGCTCTGTATGTTTTCTTATATATCAGCGTTATTGGTGTCTGCTGCTGATGTCGATTACATGCATCTTGGAGGTCAACAGGACGCTTTTAACATGCTCTAGTTGGACATTCTTTATAAAGTTCAATTAAAGACCTTTTGACGTTGGAAACTCTTACTCGGTACATAGTGCAGAAGCTTTGTAGAGGACTATACGGTAGTGTTCGTGTCGAGAGTCTAGAAGGAGACGCCGAACATGTCTTCCAGCAAAATTTCGAATTCCAGTCCCATGCCCCGTCGTGGAAACCCATTGACGACGGAAATCCAAAATTGAAGAACGATGTGCGATTAGGAAAGATCTAGGGCGCTGAGAGTTATGGCTGAAGCGAAAGACCCAATTGCAAAGTCGGTAATTGTAACATCGTCAGTCTGCTAATCTCATCTTCCCCACCAATTGCAGTCGTATATCGTCGTCCTTATCTTCAGCAAGGAAGAATACTGCATGATCTCACTCACATGCTCAGACTCTCCGCTCAGCCCAACTTTGGATCATGCCTTCTACTGTGGCATCATACTCCTTAAGGATTACCTTTCCGTCTCGTCCTAAGAATGTGTTTGCTTGAACCAGAATTTGCCTTGGCTTCTTACTTGCAATGACAATTTGTCGCCACTCTGCGAAAATACCTTCCACCTTTGTCAAACCCTCGAAATATTCCCTACACGCCCCAACATCCGCAGTACAACGATAAATGTGCAAACGTAAGAGAAGCTTACCAATGGCAGGCTTGCCATGGCTAAGTATCTTCGAGCGATCAATATGCACTATAAGGTTGTTTGTAGAAACGTCGTGGGTAACTGTCAGGAATGATTCGCCAGCATTGAGCAAGACTCGGAACATGGCAAAATGCGCTCTGCTATGGGCTTGGCCCCATTTTTGGTCGTCTTCAATGTAATTCTCCAACGCACGGAGACCAGCAGTGCCTACTTCCAAGTAGACTGCCCATGTGATATCTGCCGCACTCATTTTGCCCTCGTCGAAGCCAAAGAGCGTAAGTAAATCCTCATCATCCATGAGATACGCACCTACGCACTCGGCGCGGCATTCATCTAGACTTGTGGCTAGGTCTCCAAAAACGCCGGTCCAGCTCTCTCCGGGCTTGTACCACGTTGTTATTGGCTTCCCAGAGAGGGGACTTATGGGCGGGTTCGTTATATCAAAATTGAAAGACTTCGGTTCATACTGTGTCAGGAGTTTGGATGTACCATGGCCAAGGAGTTCGTGTAGTACTACCCAGATGTAGAAGGCATCGTACTCGGCGACGATGAAAGCTGGTGCTTCGGCGGGATCGACGAAGGCAGGGTCTTTGCGATCTGCCTTATATTCCGCTGTAATCTGATTTGATATCATGACGTTTTTAAAACCTACCTCTTGGCGGATATCATTGTAGTTTGGAAGATTGATGCCCGGAAAAATAATGCTAGAGCAGTACGCGAGGGTTTGAAGGCTAGTAAAATCTGGGGGTTCAAAAAGTTCTTTCTCAAACTGGCCTTTGCCATCATTTTCTGTTGCATTTTCCGCCCACGGAAGCTGACGGATGTATTTTGCGGATGATTCGACTATCTTAGTCAAAACCTTCGTTTCATCAATATCCACAATCGCCACTAGGCCCTCAAATTCCGCTCTTGTTCCGTGGGGGTCTCGATATGGTTCGACAAATCCAAATGCATTCTCCACAGCTGGATGAAGGTCTTTGACCCACAGTTGTTGTGACTTCCTATAAGCCTCGAGGTCCCCGGTCTGGAAGCTCTCTAAGTACTTTGCGATGACGTGCTTTTGCACGGAGTTCGCCGTATACTGTTGGGCCTTCTTCAGGCAATCACATACTTGCTCCAGTTCTGCTGAATGGTCTCCTCGCACAATCTGGATTTTGGCAGAAGTTCCGGAAAGCGGAATCTGATGATCGGCGCAATCGTTGTCTCGGTCCACAGAAGCTTGAAGGACATCATATCTCACGATGCCATTCTCGACAGCTTTGTAGATACGAGTGTTTTCAGGGAAAATGCCTTCTTTTTCGAGAGTCTTTGAAACTAAGTCAATTTCTTGGTGAGTCATGCGTGCAAACCCAGGATAATACATGCTCTGAGCCACGTCGCTGGGGAAACCTAAGTTGCTCGGGCGCCGCCCAGAGATCGTTTGTGATATGGTATTATAGAGCGTCGTAGCATTTGTAGACACCATTGAAAGAGATTTAAGATCCTCGTCTGAAATACGTGGTATGAACTTTTGGTCTCCTCGCCCCTGGAATACATGAATGCTTTGTCCCACAGGACCAACCTTCTGTACTCACGTAGTAATTTCCGATATTACCAAGGAAGGTAGCTGCGTAGTCTAAGAAGTCTTGAATGCTTTCCGGAGAGATGGACGTCTTAGACACCAAGTTCGCCCAATGTCCGTCACAAACTCTGTAGATTTCGAGAATGAAATCGAATATTGGCGTGGCCTCGTCAGAGACTTGGCGCAAGATAACTCTCGCCCCGTGCCAGGCAGCTCTGATTGAGACCTCAGCCCATGCAAGCTTATTAATGTTTATGATCCGCATACCTAGCCATATGATGAGCGTATAGCCTCTGTGAGTCGTTCAAAGAATCGAATGCATGCTTGACGGACATCTGTCCGACAGGCGGGTGCCTTGGGGCCAGAATCTCATCTTGGTATGCCATCCTAGATATGGGGTCCGGAAGTGATGTACAAAGGAACGAGCTTTCTAATTACGAGTTACTGTTCCTGTTGTACTTTGAGGTGCTTCTATACCTTACCTTCCATTAAGGATTGAGCACGTGATATGACCAATCGTTTCATTGGCCAATAAAGCTGAAGATAGATTCGCAATCACGTGTTAGTAAGCTTAGTAAGCCTTTCACTACTTGTAAATGACTTGGTCGATGGTCGATGCTTACTCTCTGAAAGCGTCGTTGGAACTCACCATGCGACCGGCCCCCTTCGGCTCCTCTACCATAGGCAGACCACCCATACTGGATTGATTTCAATATCTGTACTCGGTTCTGGTCTGGCGAGATAGTTTTAGGAGATCGATCAAAGACACTTCTTCCTGGAATCCAATGTATGCCGGTGAACGCGTTCAACAGGACGAGGATGAGCGTGGGGATGATCATCTAGCCAATCAGTTCCCCTTACCGACGATACCTTCTCCACCGGGGTCATCGATCTCATCCTTGTCCAGCCAAGAAAGCGTTGCAGCTCATGTTCATCCTTCAGCGCCTGACATGGACGACTCTGCTGAGGGATATAGACGGAGAAGAGCTGGACTGATTGAAGGTGAGAATGGAAGAGCCCGTGGCATGTCGGGCTCTCAGACGATTCCTCATCGACAACGTAAATTAGATCCAGATGGGAGCCATGATGAAACTGGCAGCAAACATAGCGTCTACTCCTCGGAGGATGGGCATAGCTCTGACTTCTCATCCCTTCCACCGAGTGAGAATGTTGAGTTGGAACACTGTCCTTCAGAAGGTAGCATCATCGATAATAAAGGGACGACCTTGGCGAAGAACGAAAAGCAGCGAAGAAAGCGCAGAAGAGCAGGGACAGCAACTCTGAATGATGACCCTGCAGGGAGCATCAAGGCTGCAAAACATGAGCAGAAACTGGCCGACAAGAACGTTATCCGGGCTTTAATCATCAACGCTCTGTTGATAGCATCATGGTACCTCTTTTCAGTATCTATATCTGTCGTAGGTTATGAGGAAGCCTTCCTGCTTCCTTGCGAAGTGCTAACAAATATCTAGTACAATAGATGGATGTTCTCGCCCGGTAATCTCGACTTCCACTTTCCTCTTTTCACAACCTGCATGCACATGGTCGTCCAATTTCTACTGGCTTCACTTGTACTATATTTCTTGCCACACTTCCGCCCTCGATCAGACAGTATAACGAATCTTCACAACCACGCCCGCATTCATAGAGACCCACCACAGACGGATAAACCTCTTATGACGAAAACCTTCTATTTGACGCGTATTGGTCCCTGCGGCGCTGCTACAGGGCTAGATATTGGTCTTGGGAACATGAGTCTCAAGTTCATCACTCTTACGTTTTTCAGTAAACCTCTCTGCACTCCTCCTAATTTAGACATAAGACTAATACTGTGCTACTTTGCCCAGCAATGTGCAAATCCTCAGCCTTGGCCTTTATCCTGCTCTTTGCCTTCCTTTTTCGGCTCGAAACCCCCTCTATCAAGCTGGTGCTCATCATTGCAACAATGACCGTCGGCGTCATCATGATGGTCGCTGGTGAAACCGATTTCAATGCTCTCGGTTTTGGCCTCATCATCTCCGCCTCATTTTTCTCCGGCTTCCGTTGGGCCTTGACGCAAATCCTACTCCTTCGGAATCCCGCGACCAGTAACCCGTTCAGCACTATCTTCTTTCTTGCGCCGATAATGTTTCTCAGCCTGGCAATTATCGCTATCCCAGTTGAAGGTTTCGTTCCCCTAGGGAAAGGACTGGGTATCTTGACGACAGATAAAGGCGTTGCTGAGGGGGTTGGCATTCTGCTCTTCCCGGGTGTCCTGGCCTTCTTAATGACGGCTTCTGAATTTGCACTTCTAAAAAGAACTTCTGTCGTCACCCTCAGCATTTGCGGCATATTCAAAGAAGTCGTCACCATTTCTGCTGCCAATATCATCTTTGATGATCAACTCACACCTATTAACATAAGCGGACTCGTAGTTACCATTGGGGCTATTGCCGGATACAACTATATAAAGATTACGAAGATGAGAAAAGAAGCCAGAGTGGAAGTCGAAAAAAGAGAAGCAATGGAAAGCGAGGCGGCAGAACCAATGCTGGGCGCCGAACCACGCAATTGGGAAGACATTGGAGAGGCATCCAATGATGATCGCGCTGATGGTCGTCGGGGTCCCCCACTTACGAAGGGAGAGCTGGAGCACGAATAATGCCTATGACCTGTTTGTTTTTGGCTTGAGGTGGCGTATGTAACAACGGGCGGGGCGGGCAAGCTGGTCCTTGATGAAAGGGCGCGGATGAAGTTCATCATGATACCCCTAGAGCAGTAGCATATTACTGGCGTTTACAGATTTAGGTAAGGTATACATATACTGCTGGAATAAGAAATATCTTAATTGCGCAAACGGTCCACAATGGCTTTACTTACCTTACCTTTTGAGTCTACCTGATGACTTGACATTGGCGCAGCGCTTATGCACGGTTCGGCCCGCCGTAGCGTCGTTCCATGCAGCTCTCATCCTCTCACTTTCCTTTCTGCTCAACTTGCCTCAATCCTCATCACAGCGACGAGGTGCCAGGAGTGAGGGTTTACCGTCACCGCTGCAACCCTCCTCGTCTTATTTCTTTACTTCTTGTCACTCCTTTGTGTTATTCGCCTTCACGGCGTTCCCTTTCGGCGTTGAATCCCAATCGGCGTTCAGCGCGAACCGTGAATGCGTTCATAACAGCATCGGCGATAAGTGTCGGTCGTAGAGTGAGAATCGAGGAGTGTTCGAGCAACGCGAAAATGGCAGACAACAAGCGTCACAACGCGAGTGGGAAGACGCCAGTCGCTACACCGAATGTTGGTTCTTCGGGCATGGTATCACTGGAGGCCGCGCTCATTGGGGCTATTGGCGCACGGTAAGCTCCTGCAGCATAGACAAAACACCTCCTGGCTCTTATATTCTCTAATGCATCTCCCTCTCTCTAACACGCCTACTTGTCAACTCCAATCAGCTAACCCCCGTCCCCCCAACAGCATCCGCCTAACCACCACCCTCACGCCCCCCACCACCATCGAAGGCACCCTCTTCACCGCCTGCCCCGTAACCAACCTTCTCGCCCTCTCCCCCACCTCGCCCTCTACAACCACCCACATCCTCCCCCTCAGCAGCATCCACTCCTTCACCCTCCTCGCCCCGCCACCCACCCACCAACACCAACCCCTCGGGCCCCTCCCCACCAACGCGCTCCTCACCCGCGCCCAAAACGCCGTCACGAAGCTGCAACAAGAGGCGAAGAAGAGGAATAAGAATGTTTCAAAGGAGGCGCAGGAGATTTTCGATGCGCTGAGTCGGACTATGCCGGCGAGGTGGGAGGGCAAGGATATTGTCGTGCTAGATGCGGTGGTGGTGGGTGCGCCATACAGAGGCGAGGATTGCAAGGGCGTTGGTGGCGCACAGGCGGGGATGGTGGGGAGGGTGCGGAAGGTGGTGAGTGCTCTCCTACGCTTTTTCTTCAGTCAGAGGACACCTAGATCGGGGCTGATATATTGTTTCCTTCGAAAACAGCTGGAGAACGAGCGGAAGCGTCTCGCAGACCGCGAGAGAAAAGTGGTCGTGCCCGCCGTACCCGCGATGCCGGCTATGGCCGCAGGAGGGCCGAGAAAAGGGGGTTGAGAATAACACGGCTTCCGCCACGTGGGCGCGGTTGTGAGAGGTGGATGGATTGTAAGGACAAAGATCCAAGGTTACCTGAATGGCTGGGGTAGCTGAAGCAGGAAATGGTATGGGGTAGGGAAAGGGAGAAGCATGGGATGTGAGGGCTGCCTTTGTGGTCGACACGTTGCGATGAGCGATATTGAGAGTTTGAGGAATAGGTTCGGAGATTAGAATACAAGAATTTCTGTCACCGGAATTTTGTGGTGTGGTTCAGTTGCTGGGGCTGATCCTGGAAACGATGGTTGTCGACGACTGTCTACTCCGTCTCTACAGTAAAAACATCCCAGCAACTCCAACGATAGACAAGCGCCACAGACCTCCCGCATTCGCAAACCCCTCTCACACCCAAACACCTCGCCATGCAAAATCACCACAACCGCCCACCCATCTCTCGCCCCCGCCCCCCCACCCAACCCACATCACCACCCCCTCCTCCTCCCCCTCTCCTCCCCCCCTCTCTCCCTCCTCCTCCCCTTCTTCCTCTCATACCTCCTCACCTTCTCCCTCCCCGCCCTCTCCACATCCCCCACCCTCTCAATCGCTCTCTTCCCCCTCCTCCCCTCCCTCCTCTCCTTCACCTCACCCCTAACCTTCTGCATCGCGGCCGCGAAAACGGTCGTGCCCAGTTTTTTCTGCAGGTTCGAGATCAGCTCCTGCGCGCTGGTCTGCAGGGCTTTGTAGCCGTCCGTGAAGTGGGCGTCCGGGCTGTGGGGGGCCGGGATGGAGGGGTCGGTGAGGTTGTGGAGGGGGAGGAGGATGGTGGGGAGGTGGGGGGGGAGGGTTGGGGTGGGGAGGGTGGTGCAGAGGGTTGAGAGCAGGGCAAGGGAGGAGGTTAGGGCGGTTAGGGCGGGGGCGGTGGTGGTGAGAGGACCGCGGCGGAGGATGGTGGAGGTTCGGTGGAGGATGAAGGCGAGGGCGGTTTTGGGTATTGGGATAGGAGTATCTATAGCGTCGTTTCCTTCTTCCGAAAGGTTCTCATCGACATTGGCGAACGTGGAGGGCTTGGGATCGGAGTCGGAGCCGGAGATGCCGTCCCATTCGTCGTCGGCGGCTGCGTCTGAACTCTGCTGCTGAGTTCGGGATGGCCAGGATGCGTTTGCGGCGCCAAGGTTTTTGCCGAGGAAGACAAGATTCCGTACGCTCTGGGTTGCGAGCTCTGAGCTGACGTTGAGAACTTTGAGAGAGTTTAGAGAGGTGAGGGTTATGGAAGTCATTTCCTGCTCTGTAAGCCAAAGGCCGCCGGAGCCCTTAATTGGGAGCTGGATCTCGTGGGTATCTGCGTTCGTGCGGGCGAAGTCAGCAAAGTATGTCCCGAGTAGTCTCGCGGCGGATAGCTTGACCCAGGCGTGGGGGAAGGAAAGGCTCTGACGAATGCTGGCCCATATGGGAGCGGCGTTTGTGGCGAAAGCTGATGAGGGAAATAATTGGCATATCTTGGCAAAGGCTTGGAGAGCAAAGTACAACAGCTCCCAATCAGCACCATCGGTATCCGCAAGATTGGCCATGAGAGTCTGACCAATATTTTGCTGGAGCAATGGTATTTCCTTTCCGCCTTTCGACCCGTTCGTGTCCAAGAATAAACAGTAAGACTGAAGGGCAACCCTGCCGAGTAAAGGCTGATCGGCTTGACCAAGCCAAGATCGAAGCAAGCCTAGCATTGATTGCGTTTTATCGACATCTGCGCGCTCAAATATAGTCTTCAGTAAAGCACCGGCCATTTCTCGGCATTGTGAGGACTCGTCATTGACAATGACCATGACTAAAGGAACGAAGAAGGTTCCGATAATATCCTGGACCAGATCCCCTTTTACTTTAAGAAACAACAGGTGAATGGCTTCCATCACGGATTGGCGACCCTCTTGATGCTTGTAGTCGAGGTTCTTAACGAGAAAGCCCAGTTGCTTGGAGAAGCGCCCTTTTCCTTGGGGATAGTCCATGATGAACTGGAAATATACGCCCCTAGCTAGGTCACGAGCACCACGGGTCTGATTGGTTACCATGATTGTAGCAATAGTATCAAGAACCTCATAAATTTCTGTAATGACGATCTTGCGCGCCATGACTGCCTTGAGAAAATTGAATGCCACCCCTTGACGGTCAGGTTCCTCCAGGTCAGGGATGAGGCGTCTAAGAAGGTAGGCCAAGTCGTTCTCCCTGACCTCAACATTTCTTCGCTCTCGAAGAATAGCGGACACCAGTTTCAGAGCAGCTTGGGCAATCTCCGTATTCGTTGAAATTGTAGACTTGAAGATTTTCACGCACTCGGCGACGTAGATAGGTGCGTTGTCGTCAATTGCCTTGAGAGGAACCTTAATGATGGCGGTAAGTAAGCGGAGCGCAGACATTTGAACCTCTTCGTTCGATCGAACAATAGCATCACCAATAATTGGTAAGAAGCCAGATATGTTTGCTGGTGTCTGTAGTGCGTCAAATTTATGTAAGATAGAGCGGAGTACGTCGAGAGAAAACCGGGCAAGCTTGTAATTGTAGGACGTAGTGGTTCCCCGTTGCCCATACCTATTGGCCCCTTTCGCGTTGACTAAAAACTTTTTCATACGTTGATCTTCCCTAGAGCTCCTCTCCTCGGAGGCCCCGCCGGCTTCGTAAACCTCCCTGATAATCTCATAACAAAAAACCAGGACCTGGCGATCTTTGATAGCTTCATTACGAAGTAAGCCTACACCAATCCGCCGAAGCAGCTCGTCGATTTTTTTTACCGTTCTTAAATCCAGCTTCTCTTGCAACAAGGCCTGCAATGGTCTGATGAGATGGGCAAAATGGCTGACAGTGGCAGTTTTTGCTACAAGCTCCATAGAGTCATAGCTTTTACTGCTCTTGACCTCTTTCATCTTGCTAATGTATTCCTCTGCATCTTTCTCTTGCCCGGTAGCACCAAAGATATCATCCATTACGATTGCGACTATTTGAGGAAGGCAATAGTCTAGGTCACCTGGTATAAATATGGGAGCTGTCGCTACTAATATCGAATGTACCGTAAATGACAGAACGTGTAGCTGATAGCCTCTTGCCAGAGAGCTTCGTAACTCCTTTAAGACAAATCCAAAGCAAGCAGGCCCTATCAATGTTGATATGTCGACCAGAGTCTTTCTTGTCAAATCTCTCGATTCCTGCGCTCGACTACGTAGGATGTGACACACGTCCGTGAGAACTGGCGGCAAGCGGTCTTTCCATTGATTGGCAGGTAGCAGCTTGAGCAATTTGACAACCGAAACTGCAACAGGTACACGGAGGCTGACAGTGGATTCATCCTTTTCGTGGAGATACTTTACCAATGATGGAAGTAAATTATTCGAAAGGTCTTCACTCAATTTCTCCTGCCTGGGCATCGTGACCGAGAGCGTGCTTCGCACGGACGGTTTTTCTATTTCTGTAATAGTGGCGACGTCTTGGGTCTCTTGCTGAGACTCGATCTCCCTTACTTCAGCTGCGTGGGTCAAAGCGTCAATGATCACACCGAGTAGCTTGATTACTGTTTTCTCAAGGTCTGGCTTACTCTGAATATAGCCACTGTATCTCCTGAAGAGAGCTCTGAATTGAGGCCACTCTAAAGAGGAACTGAGCGCCCCAATAGTCAAGACAGTTTCAGCACTGAGGTTGTGCGCACTCTCGTCCTCGGCCTTATCGAAGACAAAATGCTCAATGAGAGGCATGAAGAAATGGGCAACATTAGCACTGCGCAGATGTCCACTACGCGCCTCAGCACCTAAACGACGCAAAGCGCGGAGGCGACGGTGCTGCTGAATGTGTAGGATGTTCCCAAAGAATGAAGCTTCCTCATCGTCCTTTACAAGAAGAACAAACATGTCACTTATTTCATCCCAATCAGGATTATGACGCACGAGGTGAGCCATAATGCCTAAGTATTCTGTACGCACTAGTTCCGAAGGTTCAGAGGCACCGTTACGTAGAGCCGGTAACAGGATGCGCTGAACAAGGTCGGAATCCAAGTTTTGTGTCTTTCTAGGGTCGACCCTGTTGGTCTCCACAAAACGACGCAGCGCAAATGATGCATTTGATCTTATGGCCAACTCTTCGTTGTCTCTCACGTAGTAAATCATATTGTATACCAGTGGACGCCACTCCTTAGGACTGAAACTCTGGAATTGATCCTCATTGATGATATTGAAGGCTCTCAATCTCTCATCGAAGTCTGGCTCATCAACCTTCTGTGAAGAGAAAGAATTCAGGCTAACGCATAGACTTGCAACTTTTCGAAGCCCCTCGTCTCCTTCTGCCAGGACAGATAGAACCCGTGACAGAAATTCTCTATTAGCTCGGTCTTTGAAATATCCAAAAAGTGAAGATACGGTACGAAAGATCCGTTCCTGCAGAGCACCACCTGGAGCGAGATCATACAACGGCACAAAGTGTTGCAGAATTCGTAATAGATCGCCTTTAGAAATAGGGCTTACCCGGTGGGAGGGTTGATCCAGAAGAAATGCCGAGACCTCGATGAGGTTCTCCACCTGGTTTGAGCCTTCAACTAGAGGCGCCAGCATTGACACAAGCTGTATTGCGGATCGCAAAATCTCCTTGCTAGGGCTTCCTCGAAGCAGACAGCCCACACTCTCCAGGATGTAGTCCATGTTGGGGTGCAATAATTTCCTCTTGATCGTCCCATCATCAACTTCATCAAGAGTTTTTGTCAGGACATTTGTAGGCTGGAAGAGATTGATAACTCTTTTCAGTATATCATCCAAGACAAACAACTTGACTTCGTCCTTTGCTGAAGGGACATCTAGGCATTTGACAATCGAGTTGACTACTGTAGGATCATAGTCCGCCAAGAATATTGCTGTGTCCTGAGACGACGCCCATGTCGAGAATAAGCGCAGCATTCCTGATACCGACTGTGCTGTGTCAATGGCAAGTCTTTCCAGTCGAGGACTAACTAGTTCGGTGAACATGGTTGGTAGGTATGGCTTGAGCTCTTCGGCTGAGCAGTGACTGAATATCAATGTAAGGCATTGAAAGCCAGTCTGCCGTAGAATTTTGAGTAATGAGATCTGAGCGCTGTCACCAACATCCTGGGCTGACGCCTCTGAACTTGTGGCTAGGCCTCGCACAGCTCTGATCATACAATACAAGAGCGAATCAGCCAAATTAGGTGTGAAAGGGCTGAGTTGACTGCCAAGGGTTTCAAGCATGTCTTTGATCATGTTGATTAAGCCTACCTGCTTTCGGGTACTTAAAAGATCCTGGGTTAAGATTTTTTCAATCAGGCATGACTTGTCGACAATCTTTAGGCTGTCGAGCGGTCCGAGAGCAATATTGACAAACTCACGGAGATCTCCTTCGCCAAATCGAGATAGAGCTTCTAGAACTGCCCTCCGTTTCGTTGTCTGCCCTCTTTTGCCACTTGCCGTACCTGTTCTTGCGATCATCTTACCATAGAGAATCCTGAGCAGTACGGGCATGAGTTCGTGCCGGTGATCGTCCTGTATCGTGCTGATGCGATCATCGATGTGCATAAAGCTCGAGATCTCCTCTCTGAATCGGGCATCATCGAGAAGATTAATCAGGTTCTCCTGGTATGGTTGTATACCTTGAAGCTTCCAGGTGAAGATCGCCTTCAAGGCAGACTTCTGCACTTCAATATCCCCGTTGGCAAGTAAATTCCTCAGTGCCTCGAAAACCTCGGATGATCGATATAAGACTCTAGGATTGTTGAAACAGCCGACAAGATTGAGCATGGCTTTCTGATCTTTCCGAGCCAATTTTGGGTGACTCGGATCCCCAGTTAGGACTAAATTCTCCGTGTCCTCTGGATCATCGAAGAAGTCTTCTTCCATCTTGTCAGTAGCCCATCGTAGGAATATCGGGACGAGCTGCCGAGATCGCTTTTCAGCCACGTGAGGAACACCCAATAGAACCTTCAGAGCTAGAGACGGGGCTCCGGCTACACTTTGTGGGGCGAATCTATGAGCCGTTTCAAAGTTTGTCGTTATCAGCTCAGGAGCCATCTTCATAGCCTTGAGATCTGACTCCGTTACGCTATCTATATGCATGAGATTCGAACATTGGAAGGGAGTCAAAGGCTTTCGCTGTAGTTCCTTGGTACAACTATTTTCATCGGTCGAAACTGCTGACTCAGGTTGCCCTAGCCATCGAAAAACCTGTTGAGACACAACATCCTCGCCAATCCTAGTCTCGCAGATCTCTTTGAGAGCATCAATGGCGTCACTCCAAAGTTGAGAAAGCTTAAATGTTAGCAGACCGAAGCAGAAATGCGGGATAGCCCTCTGGAGCCAGAAATCCGACGAAGCCGACTTGTACTGCGAGGCAAGCTTGCGGACATGCATCGATAAAGAACGAGCTGATTGTAGATCTAGTGGACTAGATTCGATCGCCAATGCAGTGGTAATGATATCTGCCTGTTGAAGGTGGACTTTCTGATAGAGAGCCCCAATAATCTGCAAGGAAAGTTGTCGAAGCGGATGACAAGAAGAATGTAGATTTTCTATTAAGACACCGATGAGCGGGTCGAGATTCTGATTGCCGAGATCAAGGTGGGTCGATTTCACCAGAGTAAGCACAGCCTCGAGGTAAGGGGCCAGACCCCCGAATTGGCTAGCAACACTGAAGATCGAGGCCCACATTCGGGGCACACCAGCGTCAAACGTCGGGAAATGCTGCACATAACTCTTTATGCCTAAGCCAAGGCTGAAGGTGGTTCGAACCTCGTTTTCAAACGGCAAATCCAAGCTTTGGTCAATCATATCGCCTAATGCTTGCATGACCCGATCCGTGGTTGAAGAAGAGACAGATATGAGATTCATCAGCTCAAGGTATGCACTACAAGGGTGGATTAGGTCTTCATGGAGTTTGGCATCTTCGAAAGTCTTGACTATGTGGTTCTGCCAGGCTTCGGAGCATGTTAACCTATTTTGTCCACTCTCCTCAACGATTTTAGGAAGTAGAAGACACAGCTCGAGCTCATTACTTTCCCATTTAGAAATGATGAACCTGTTACAAAGTTAGCGAATCAATAGAGGACAGCAGTAGTCATGACAAACTTTGAATAATACGGAAGAAGCAAATTCCGAAAACGCTCTTGGCCTAGATCATAAAAATAACTGCAAAATTGAAGGAATTCATGTGCGTTGTAATCATCTGCAAGTATATCTAGGATCTGACGATATCTGGGGATCACTGTCTCCAATGGTGCCGATTGAAGGATCACTGCTGCGGCTTCGTGGATTGTCAGGAAATTTGTGGTAGCGGACTTTCCGTGGATTTCTAGTAATGATATCAATGCATCAAATATTGGAGCCCAATTTTGTATTCTTGAGCCTTTCCTCACCGCGGTAACTATCAAAAGCAAGCGTTCATGAACCATAACGTGGCTGGTAGTTGATCTTGCACGCAGGTTTTTGATACTTTCGAGAATAATGTCCAAGATCGATTGGAAGGTCGTAGCATCAGTGAGGTGGATCAAGCCAATGGTAATTCCATTGAGCACTGTCAGAAGGTCCAAAGACTGGCCACTGTCTTTTTCTAGAGTACGTTCAAGGAGGCAACGGTATATGCAGTCGCCACAAGAGTGTAATTTCCTGTCGACACCTTTGATAGAATCAACAAATAACGTCATCAAGCCATATTGATAGAGCTCAAGATGCTCGTTGCGCTCTGCCATAGAGTCGAGATCTGCCAAGATGCAGTCCACTACTATTGTCAAGGGCTTACGGTTCTTATGATATGCGAGCGCTGCTTTTCTGACGAGAAAAGACATCGCTTCTGCTGCAAATCTAGTAGTATACGTTTTCTGTGTTTCTCTTCCCAAGAGCGGCGCCATAATGCGAAATAGAGGTGCCAAATCCGGAACCAGAAGACGTGATAGATATTTGAAAAGCCATGCCAAACATGTAAAGCTCCATTCGATGACCTGCACATCGGAATGCTTAGCAGCCAGAGAAGCAACCAGCGTGACAGCCCTGGAGAAGTGCTTTTCAAATTTGAATCCTAGATCATGGGCAAAACTTCCCAAAAGGCTGAGCAATGGTTCCAAGGACTGTGGGTCCCGCTTCTCGATGTAGATGTATAGTAAATCCATTATGCCCTGGTTGTAGTGTAGGATCTGGGGTAAGCTGTCGCACAGTGGCTCTACCTCTCGAACGAAATTTGTAAAAATTTCAGAAAGATTTAGATCCTTCCATCTATTCAAGCCCGCCTTTAAGAATGAGGTAGTGGTACTGAGTTCTTGTTGCTCCACATCAGCACGATGGACCCGACGAACCGGATCGATGTTGAGCTTTGCAATGCGCTGAGTAAAAGACTCGAAGCGATGTTTCCTTGTCGAAGAAGTACCACCTTTTACTTTCTTGGTAGGTCTTTCTTTTCTTCGTGAAGACTCTACTGCCATCTTCGACCAAGGCCCCGGATTTCGAGACATAATGTCTGCCTCGATATTAGTCCTGGCTCACGCAAAGATCTACAGGAATTTTGATATGCCGCTAAATCAAGCGCTATTGCCGCGGTTCGGATTAACCACATGGCCGATACCCTAAAACCCGAAAGGGCCTTCAGCTTGGCAACAAACAGTTGATACTTAGGATGACCTTCAAAATGTAAGTGCTACTTCGTCTAGCCATGCTTCCGCATTCCTGATCTCATTCGTTATATGTTCAAGATAATCCTCCCTTACTTCTCAAGATACGCATCCTTTCTCAGAAACGTTTGATACATCCAGAAACCTTCCATCCCTGCTTCCCCTAACTCTTTACTTTACGCTACAATGGGAGACATTTTATGCTGACTCATGCTCAGAGTCGTGACCGGAGCTATTAAAGGACGGTTTACCTCGGTTTTTGGAAAATTATCCAAGTTGCACTCAAAGAACTTGTTCTCGCTGGGGATAGTCTTGGGAGATTTATTTGCGAATCCTGCGGAATCATCTTCAGAAGATGATGAGGCTGTATCAGCACTGTTGAATGGAGACATCACAATCCCGTTACCAATCTATTTCACGCTTGGAAACTACCCTTTACCTCAGAAAATTATTGAAAAGCTCGAGAGGTTAGACGGTGAAGTATGTCCAAACTTGTATTTCCTAGGCAAACGGTCCACAATCAAGACGTCAGAAGGACTACGTATAGTAGCACTAGGAGGTTCCCTTGATCCGGGCATCACTGCAGGCCTATCAAAGGACAAGTATCTCCCGTTCCATACTGAAGACGATGCCAAGGCTCTGCGTGGCGCCAATACAGCAGACGTGTTAATCACAAGTCAATGGCCTCTGTTAGTCCGTACCGGTTCCAAAGTGAATATACCTGATGGTGCAGAAGAGCCAACCGCAGAGCAATGTATTGCCGATCTTTGTTCAACCCTCCGGCCTCGTTATCACTTTAGTACGTCAGATCAAATATTCTATGAGCGTGAGCCTTTCTTCCACGCCCCCAAGGAAGAGCAGCCGGACGCAAAGCAGGTCACGCGCTTCATCAGCCTTGCTGCTTTTGATAATCCATTGAAACAAAAGTGGCTCTATGCCTTTTCCATAGATCCCGAAGCTGCGATTCCTTCTACTATACCCACTGGTGCTACAGCCTCGCCCCTCACCGATTACTCCAAAAAACGCCAGCGACTCCCTCCACAAGAGCAGTCTTATTCACGCTTCTCAAACCACGATCATCATCACCGACCTTCGAAACGCGCGAGACAGGCTCCACCAACACCCCAGGAATGCTTCTTCTGTCTCTCAAACCCGAATCTAGCAACTCACTTGATTACCTCCATTGCGGATAACACTTACCTCACAACTGCTAAAGGGCCACTCAGTGATGCATCGACGTTCCCAGCACTTGGGTTCCCCACTCACATCCTTATTCTACCTCTGTCGCACTCTCCTACAATCGCAAGTATCTCTGATACCGAAGTACGATCCGCGACTTACAATGAGGTACACCGATATCGCCGAGCCTTACATAGCCTTTTGATAGCGAAGTCGAAAGATAGTCTTGGGGCTGTGACATGGGAAGTCAGCAGAGCTCAAGGCATTCACATTCACTGGCAATTTCTGCCAGTACCAACAGATCTCATCACCAAAGGCCTAGTAGAAGCTGCATTCAAGGTTGAAGCAGAGAACGAGAGATACCCTACATTCAAAAATGAAGAAATCGGGGACGGCACGACAGAAAAGGGAGACTACTTCCGAGTCTGGATCTGGCGGCCGGGAGAAGGAGAAAAGGGTGGTGGAGAGTTGACATCAAACGTGGGGGATCATTTGGGGCGAGACGGAGAAGCCGAACTAGGCAAGGAAATCTCCCTGGTGCTTCCACTGTCACCAGACTTTCGTTTCGACCTGCAGTTTGGGCGAAGGGTGATGGCCAAGCTACTGCAGCTCGAAGCGCGAATGAACTGGAGGGACTGTCAGCAAAGTGAGGCGGAGGAGACGCAAGACGCAGAGGCTTTTAAGAAGGCATTCAGGGGATTTGATTTCTCTGTAGAATAATAGTCTAAGAAGTTATGATAGTACCCTTGAGGTTCCTATTCTCCGGACAGTGATAAGGGATTAATTCTTCCTGTATTTCTCAATGTTCGACGCATTATCGAGAACAGTGAGAATTGCTCTCGACAGGGTCTGTAGAATAACGGCAGGAAGTGCTTGCTCTTTGTCGTCGCAATGGCCAAGCTGGATAGTGGAGACAGAGTTCGCATTTTGGGTTGAAAATAAGGTCTCAGCGAGCCACAAGCCGCGTACCCCTGTCTTCATCAATGGCTGACCCTCGTACCACCAACTTGAAACAAAGAACTCCAATGCCCCAAGCATGACATTGTCGTAGGCCTTTCGCATCTTCACTCGTTGCCGTGAAGGTAGATTGAGCGCTGCAGGAACTGAAGGACAGTAATAACAGTGTTGGATACTGCTCTTCGCATCAACTCCCGTTTCTACATCTTCACAACATACCAATGCCCTTTCCCGCCGCCGTATAACCTTCCGAGCCTCACTCCTGGACACCCCCAGAACCTATCGCTGTTCCCTCTTTGAACCAGTCACAAATCACCCAAATGCCTCTCATAGTCATCCGCGCCGGTATCCCCGGTGTCAACATCAACAGCTGGAACACCTGCATGGCAAAAGCCTACTGCAAGTCCGTCTCCCTTCCCATCCACCCCCTGCTCCACCACTGACATCTCCCCCTTAGATGGCCCGTCATCATCGGCATAATCGTCGCCTCCGTATTCATCCTCTCCATCCTTTGGTGCTGCGCCCGCTGCCTCTGCTGCGGCCTAAACTGCTGCTGCGACTGCTTCTCTTGCTGTAGAACGGGCGGCGGTCGCAACCGCAACCGTGGGGACAAATACGCCGATCCGCCCCAGAACTTCCAGCCAGCGCCGTATCAGGGGTATCAACAACCTCCGAATCAAGGTTATCAGCAGCCACCCAACCAAGGGTACCAGCAACCTCCGAGTCAAGGCTACGGGCCCGGACCCGTCAATCAAGGCTACAACCCAGCGCACCAACAACCCGTCTACGAGCATCCTCAATTCGCACAATTTGACGTCAGTAAGAAGCCGGTAAACGAGGACGCCCTACCCGCAATGCCAAGCTGGGAGAATGCAACTTCAAGAAAAGTGCTCGAGGAGCATGACGGAGACATGGAGATGGGAACCCTGGGACCTACACAGGCGCAAAGAGTTCCCATGTTGACCACCCAGGCGCCTTCGCCACCAGTTGGCTATGCCGAGGCGAGCTCACATACCTTAGACAATCCATACCAACAACCCAACGCCTACAACGGAGCGGATCTCCGATCTCCCCAAACACAAGGCCAGGCATACGGCGCGCCGAGCCAACCGCAATGGGGCTCCTCACCGCACGCTTACAGCGATCAACCAGCCCAACCCGCATACTCTGCCTATTCCCCTTCCCCATCGGCCAGCACCCGATATGCACCGTCATCAGCATACGAGCAACAAGAGATTGGCACGGTATACAATTCGAGATCGCCACCGCCACCGCAGCAGCAGCATGCACCGAGTACCCTGCTGGCAGGACGGAAGCCGGTGCCGAATACGTGGCGAGATGTATGAAAGTGCTATATGTCCTGTGTATTTCATAGTTTTCATGCCTTGCAGCGCGGATTTGCGAGAATCTTTTATATCCTATGTTGTTATTTTGTTTCCAATTCTCGTTCTATTTTCGGTTTTATGATACCCTATGGTCCAGAAAATTTGGTTATTGATGTCTACCTGATTCAGTCCCAGCCGTTATCAGATCGCACGTCCCTTACCGAAAGACAGATGTATTGGCGTTGGAGCGTGGGCCTTTTGATTTCATCTCGCTATGGTTCCTCGACCCCGCTGTTACTGACTTTCTCCTCTTCGCATCATACACTCTTTGTCTTGAAAACCTCGCCACCACTTCAGCCAACTGAACCGTTCAGCCTTGGAGAACATCAATCCTCACAGTACCGCCCAGTAGCGCTGCATGCGTCATCACCCTCTGCTCCGCCCCCCCAAACCAGCTAGAAAAAGCCAACCTACGCTCTCAATACACATACCCATACATCCATCCTAGAAATTCCTAACTCTCCTCCCCCTCCTCCCCCCCCCCCAACATGCACCCCAAAACCCGCCAAAGTGCTAAAGATAAGAACACACCATTTCCTTCCTTATCAAAACCACAGATACGACACCAGGGGCGGTAGAGAGGGATATCGGATTAGTACCTAAAGCCAAAGATTCGGTTGAGTTGGTTTGGTTGGCTGGGTTGGGAGGTGGGATGGGATGGGATAGGATGGTTTAGCTACTGTAAAAGGGGGTTCAAAGAATGAAGAGAGAAGAGATGGTAGAGAGATGCCGACGACGACAACAAACAACAACATCATCATCATCATCCTCCTCCATCCTCCATCCTCCATCCTCCATCCTCCGTCCATCGCCCCCTCCCCCTCCCTATCCCCTAATCCCCATCCCCATCCCCATCCATCCGCCCTCTTCAAACACTCGCATACATATTCTAGAAGTAAAATAAAAAAACAAAAAAACAAAAACTTTCCGCCCATCACCATCACCTTCACCTTCACCTTCACCTTCACCTACCTTACAGTAAATACCCACCCATCAATCAACCAATCAATCAACCCCTCCTCCCCCTCCTCCCCCTCCCCAGCTATTCTACAATAGCCCATTTAAAAAAAAAACCTCTTACCTAGCTGGCTCTTCTTCGAAAAAGCAAACTTTCTTTACGTCATATTGCATTTAGTACATACATAATCCGCAGTACTTTTCTCCATCAAAAAAAAAAGAGACGGAACGATTCAATGCTTCTGTCTATGTGCTTCTTCAATGAACGGCTTCAAATGACACTAAAATTTCTATAACCTCATCGCCCCTCCAAAAAAGTCATCCCCCATCCATCCACCCTCTTCAAACACTCGCATACATAGAATTAAAGAAAAAGAAAAAGAAAATACTTTCCGCCCTTCATCATCACCTTCACCTTCACCTTCACCTTCACCTTCACCTCCCCCTCCCCCTCCTCCTTCTCCCCCTCAGCTGTTCTAGCCCATAAAAAAAACCTCGTACTGTACCTGGCTGGCTCTTCTTCAAAAAAGCCAACTTTCTTTACGTCATTTAGTACATACATCATCAGCAGTACTTTTCTCCATCAAAAAAAAAAGAGACGGAACGATTCAAGGCTTCTGTCTACGTGCTTCTTCAATGAACGGCTTCAAATGATACTAAAAGTTCTATAACCCCACCACCACCCCCCAAAAAAGTCTTAACCCCCCCATTCCCTATATATCTTCCAAAAAAAAAAGGTATCTCGATATCCAAAAGTAAATGCCCGCAAGACATCACAATCCCTCCAATCCCATGAAACCACATGCACCCACTCCATCCCATCCGCCCAACGAGAGAGAACAACGCCTCCTAGGTGTCCCACCCAGCTTTCCTCACCGCGAGGCCCGCGCTCTTGACAAACGCCAGCCTATCCAAACCTTCCCCAGCCCCACGAAATAATATTCATGCAAGAAACACTCCTTCACTCCAATCCCGAACCTCAGCACCACCAGCTAGCTTCTCATCCGAAAATCATGCCGGCGCAACAACCGGAGCGTGCAACCCCTTCAGTGCTCTAAACTCCGCCAACTGCGCCGAAAGCTCCTGCAATATCTCATCCATCGGACAGGCTTGCTCCAGGAGGTTTCGATCTGTGCGGAAGGGTCTGACGATATTTCTCATCGCAAGGGTCGATATACACGCCTAGGTCAAACAAATCAGCAACCTTTATCAGCTCACTGCTGGAAATTTTCTCAACCTACCTCAATCCTCGCAACCTGATGCTCAACAAAATGCACCAAAAACCGATCGCTGACCTCTCCGCCCCGGTTCTTCAACAACTCCAGCATCGCCGTCTCAGGAGCTTTCAGGGTCATTATTCCCGGGGTTTCAAGCGCACTACATAGCATCTCAAGCCGCAGACAGACTTTCCACAGATCCCAGACATTCTGGGTTTCCATCGTCAGCTCGCTGTCGCCAAACTTACTTGCCGGATCTGCAGATGCAGCCGCGGCTTCGGCATCCGTTTGTTGTTGTCGGGCAATGAGCCGGCCGGCAAGCGAATGCGGATACATTAGGTAGATATATTCCGGATTCTCGAGACCCTTCAGCTTTCTAGTTCCTAGGTCTTTTACTTCGAACCCTTGGCTACTAAGTTGGCGTAGCTCATGTCGTATGGCTTGGCCTCTAATGTCGTCCTCAAGTGTTTCTTCCGAACCCGTGGAGGCAGAACGCTCAACGTCGGCGTAATTCTCCAGTGTGCGCTGAATCTCGGCGATGAAGTTAGTCGATACCGCGATTTGCCCCCCGTCGGCAGATCCTGAGATTCGAGATGCTTTGTTGACCATTGGGCCAAAATAATCCATACGTCTTGTGACGGGATCTGGTTCGCACACCGGATTGCCCCAATGGATACCCGTGCGCACAGATAGACCTCGGAAGATAATGTTGCCGTCTGAGTCCATGACTTCTGAACAATGACCGCTATTCAGAATCTCGCTAGGCCATGGAGCCTCAAGGAGGTGGCTCTGCACAGAAAACGACCAGAGCAAAGCGGACGTGGCGGTGGGGAAAGAGACCATAAAGGCATCGCCTTCAGTTTTGACTTCGTATCCGCCGATGATTCTCAATTGCCGTCTCATGACTTCGTTGTGTATCTTAATGGAAGATCTCATCGCTTGAGGATAACTTTCCCACAACAGAGTCGAATTCTTAATGTCGGTAAAGATAATTGCGACCTCTCCAGTAGGGGCCTCGACTTCAGGGTCGAGTCGTTGTAATGTCGAGTCATCTGGCCGGTCTCCATCCCTGGGGCGCTTCCCACGTTTCATGGGGAAAATCTGCTCGTCCTGAAGATTTGAAGGGCCCATCGAGAGACTCTGCCCTCTATAGCGATTTCGCTCACGCTTCTTCAAATCGCTGACGCCGATGATCATCACCATGATTTTGCCCGTTGCCCCAAAAGCCATAGCCATGTCACGTAGTTTCTGAGCCGCCCGCATGAGGTCTCCTCGTTCGGAACGGGCAACGTCAACAACGACATCCGGGGTTATGTACTCCCAGAGCTCTCTCGACGCTATAAGTACCATCTCGTCCTGTTCTCCCAGCGTAAACTGAGAGATATTAGGCGCAGCCATGACAGAGGGCATCATTTGGATATATCCAAAAGCGCGTGAGACGTCTAGTACGTCATTCAGCTTGCCATGGCGTGATACATAACCGCCAGCCTCTCGGATTCGTTCTCGTTCTCGTGCAGGGATGTGGTTGCGCGTCAGTACCTTGAAGCCACCATCTGAGTGCATGAGCATGGCTTGTGCATCGCCGACATTCGCAAGATAGAGCTCCATGTTGTCAAGAAATATAATGGTAGCCACTCCTCCAGAGTTGAGGTCTTCTGCATTCAGCGTTTGTCCTGCGAGTGATCCTCGATGTGCCAGTTGAGGAGCGCGGTGTTCCTTGTCGTCAATAGATTGACTTGCTGCGGTTGCTAGATCCTTATTTAGAGCCAAAAACGTTCGCCTCAGGGCGTCGGCTGGCGTGTCATCAGCCTTTAGTCTACTGAGCTCTTCGGTAAAATGGTGACTGAAGTTTTCATGGAGGTATTTTGCGACTTTTGAACCGCCATTTGATGAGGCTTGGCCATCAAACATACCAAGGAGGGTCTCAGTTTCATGGCCTCTGAACCCTGGAACGACCATATCGATCGTTGAAAGATGCTCATGCCTGCCTAGACTATCGGCCATACCATAAGCCATGGTACCGGCAAGCGAGCCAGAAGTTCGGACTCGACGATCCTCTGTCTGATCAGGGACAGAGGGTATGGTAAGCGTAACGTCCATAAGTCCGAGAACCCGAAGGTTGTGAAGTGTAGCGAAATTTGTTAGATCTTGCCCTTCACTGACTCCATTGTATAGATCGTGTTTGACTTGCTTGATCTCAAGGCGCTTATTGCCCGAGAAGTTCAGATACTTCAAGGCTGCGTTGTACTGCCAGTTCCAATCGTACGGCCAGTTCGAGACATTGTATTTCAAGGAGTTGCTACCAACATCTAGGACGGCTAGCTTCGAGATCTTGCCAAGTTCGGCAGGCAGCGTTTGGAACTTGTTGCCATTGAGATGAAGCACCTTAAGCGAAGAGATGTCTTCTAGGTCATCGGAAGGAAGGGAGGTCAACTCGTTTCCGGAAAGGTAGAGCTCGTTCAGATGCGGCCAGCGTCGCAGCGATCGCTGGGGAATGTCGATCAACTCGTTATAGGAAAGGTTTAGTACCCGGAGTTCTGGCAGCATTACAATCTCGTCAAACACGTCATCAGTTAATCTGTTGTCCGCCATGTACAGATTACGGAGGGAGCCGGCGAACGTTGTTGTGAAGCGCTGTTGCTGTGAGTTGTTTGAGTCTTTCCGTTTTATCGGGGTCAAGCTCCCATCTGTTGGGGTTCTTGATATCACGGATGCTTTTCTCCCACCAGGCCCATAAATGGAGACGATGGATCCCGTCCTAGCATTTCCAGCAGGTGAGCTGCCAACGCTCAGCAGTCCGCCAGAGGCTTGGCTTGGCCTTCGATGGCTAAAGTCTTCGAGCTTGCCTAATTCCTCAAATTCGAGACTTTGGGAGGAGCCTTGAGTACCGTTCGGCTGAGCCTCAATGGATGGCGCTCGAAACACCGGCACCGGCTTTGGGAAGCTTTCTAACAAATTTGCCGATACATTCAATGTGTCCAGTCGGAGGCAATACCAGATTTCCGTAGGAAGCTTCTTAAGATTACACTCGCGTAGGTCAAGGAATCGCAATTCTTGGAGGCTGCCAATGGTAGGTGGTAAACTACTCAACGGATTTTTTGCAATGCTGAGATATTCCAATTTCCGGAGTTTACCGATTTGAGAAGAAAGGTTCACAAAATGATTCTTGTCCAAATTGAACTTTTTGAGGTTTGGCATGTGCTCAAACATGGTCTCATCCAACTGCGCCACATTTGCTGAGGCGATATTGAGAGAAGTCAAGCTTGGAACGGAGGACGACAGATCGAATCGTGTTATGGGGTTGTGATCAAGGTGAAGAATGCAGATTTTGGCGAAGGATCCCTCAAAATTTGAAATCGAGTTGTGTCCAACCATAAGCTGCTCAAGTTTAGGCAATTCCGAGAAGACGTCAATGCTTGTAACATCATTGAATCTCAGATCGATCTCTTTCAGATTCGTGAGCTCCTTGAAGCTGCCGTGAAAGGCACCTGAGAGCAGGTTGTTAGTTGCCCATAGCTTCTCCAACTTTGTAAGCTGCAAAATTTTAGGTAAAGCTCGGATCGAGTTGAAACTAATATCCAGATCAATGAGAGACTTCAGCTCACACACTGAATCTGGGAAGACTTCTAAGTAATTTGACGAAAGGTTCAGGTTTCGAAGTGATTTGAACTGGTTGAAATAGGAAGGAAGGGTTTTGAGCTTGTTGTTCGACATTTTGATGCTCAGCAAACTATGCAACTTTTCCAGCCCAGAATTTTCGAGTGATTCGAGGCGGTTGTTGGAAATGTCGAGCGTTGTCAGTCTTGTGGCCAGGCTAAAGCTGGGAGGTAGTTGCCAAGCCTCGTTACCAATATACCTGATATCCCTGAGGTTGACGCAGCCTTGGATGAAGTCTTTCGGAACATCGAGCGAAAGATTTCGAGACAAATTAAGGGACACGATCTCGGTTGATTTCTGGTACAAATTGATCGGTATAGTGACAAGGCTTCGACCCTGAAGGTCAACGTGACTGTGCTTCTGCGTCTTGCTATGCGTTGGTTCCGTGTCCAGTCTGTAGTAGCCACTGAGTTTTGTAGGTACAAAGGTGAAGCGACAAAGATAGCTGTTGTCCTCTCGGCCAATTTCTTCTATACGATCATTCTTTTGATATCCCGCCTGTTCCAGGAGCCGCTTTTGAATAGCGATGGGTCTCTCCGACGGTCCAAGCTGCCTCTGGAGATCATGTTTACGCATGATGATTTGATAGTTGTCGAGCTCATCTTGTAGGAAAGACTTCCTCCCCAGGGAAATAAGAATCTCGGAGACTGTAGTACTGACGGCCCTCGATATCGTCGCGAAGGTCGAATCAATGCGAAAGACCCGGACACAATGAGGTGTACCATCGTCGTCATCTGCTTCCGAAACTCCTGTATCATCCACTTCTCGTACCCGAGGTATGTTATCCTCGCCTTCCTTTTTGACAGCCCACGAATCCGGAGCATCCCATTTCGCCTCGGGAAGGTCTTTAGATTCTTTGGAAGGCTCTTCTTCAATCGCACCGCCAGTGGCGCCAGTGTAGATAGCTCCGTAGGGTGCATTGGGCTGCGGACCTAGAGCGGATGGATCAACAATGCCTTCCATATCGTCAAGGTTGGTGTCTAGATTAAAGAGCGCATCGCTTGCTGAAGACCCATTGCGGGACTTATCGGCTTCTTTTCCACTCGTACTTTCGTAACTGATGCCGCGCTTTGGTTTAGGGAACCTTCCATGACTATGCAACAACCGCGACCCACTCTCCTTCTTTTGGGATGGCGAGCTAGAATCTGTATAGTCTGACGCTTTGGCAGTCGAGCCGCTGTCGAACGTGGCAACGCTTCCTTCCCGAGGCCTTTTCTGAAGTGAATATTCGGTATTGTCATATTTGCTCGATTCACTAGGCGGATCTTGTAATGACCGCGTTGAGCCAAGGGAATGTGAATGTAATAGAGAATCATCCGCACCCCGGTCGCCCTTGTGTCTTCGAAATCTTTCAATAATTGAGCGTTTTCCGGATGAGCCGTCAGCTGGCGATCGCTGACCGGAGATAGGCTCGCGGCTTATTGCACTATTGTAACTAGGGGTCGGACTCGTCCCACGCAGGGGAAGAGTAGTTCGTGAAGCCATAGGAGAGGAGATCTGGTCCTTCAGCATCCGGACACCAACGGCGGAATTCTGTCTATTGGTCAAAGGTTGGACAGGAAGCCCTTTATGTAAATCTTTCGACGGTGGCTTTGGAGGTTCCTCTTTACTTCGAGAATGCCGATGACCGGGAAAATGGAGTCTGTGCAGGTGAGAGTGGTGTTGATGTTTAGCAGGCGGATCGCTTCCCACATATCGTTGCTTGTCCAATCCGGCAGGTGCTGGTCTAACTGTGGCATCGCCATACTGCTGGATCTCCTGTGACGTATACCTGTTAGCGTTTGACCGATTTCTAAAGTTCAGGAAAGAGCGATGATATGTTGGTCTCGACTGTTGAGGCTCGTCAACACCAAGTAGCGACAGCCAGACAAGCAAGAAGCCCATAATTTCCTATCTTAACCACAATCTATCGGAAACCAAGATACAAAGGGAGAATTATTTCAAAGGCAGACCTGAGGATCAACTTGGCAATACGAGATCTGCGACCGGGTGCATTTAATAAAACTTCTCATATCTGGCGTTGGGGTATTGTGCAGGTTTTTTGCGACCCTCCGAGTCTTTGAAATTTTTGGAAGCTTAAGGGAATACTCGGCAAGGACTTGGGGTTTTAATACACACGGTCATGCAAAGTGGCAGTGATTGCGTGACACAAGAACGACAAACATGTAGACTTACTTTGAAATCTTGAAAGAGCCAAGGAGTAACGTCACTGGATGGTAAAGGAGTCCGAGGTCTTGAATTACTGGGCGACAGAGGTGGTCCGTCGTGATTGAAGGCATTTATTGAATTATTGCGATCTCTCTGGGAAGCAGATGACGTAGAATGCTCTCGCTGGATCCCTGGGAGTATGCTGGTATCCGAACTTCTTGACGACTCCCGTCCATTGCTATCGTCGCCAAAGAACCCGGCAATCTTGCTACGCCGGGTGCCTCTCGAAATGCTTGCCCTGGAATTCGAGTTTGAATTTTGGCTGCTAATGGTAGTCGCACTGGCTACAGACGGTCTTCGCTCGTCACCGTAAGAAAGTCGATCGGGTGAGCCACTAGTGCCAGTGCCACCAGTATCCGGTCGAAAGGACGGTGAACTTTGAAACTTGCAGTGTTCGTCATCGAAAAAGATTTCAGATGCTGCTCCTCCCTTCGATACCGTGAGGCCATCGTTCACCGTCCACGGCGCAACCTCGGCGTTTGGCTTCACTGCTGAAGGTGGATCCCTCGAAAATGAAGGTATGCTTCCTCCAGAGGTGTCCAGGCACGCAAGGTCTTTTCGATAATCATAGATCGTACCTGTCATAGAATATTCCTTCGGCGACACGTCCGGCGAACTAGAGAAGAAGGTTGCACGCGAAGGAGTATCAGCACTCTGCGGACTCGAGTCATTTTGTTGAACCCTGTAGAGCAACCAAGAACCCGTTAGTAAAAGACTATATCGAAGATATTGAAATCAAATGCTTCGGCGGGCCCCTGACAGGGACAAAGATCCAACAATCGCATAGCATCCAAAGCTCCAGTGATGACAGAGTCCAGGCTCGGCCACAATAGTCAAGCTCATGTGTTTCTTCCATGGTATCTCCTCGCCCAAAACTGCCTGGAGTGTTCACCGTAAAGTTGGGCACAGATAGGAGAGCTTCCGGCATAGTGAGCAGCCTCGTCTGTGAATATTCCGTAGGGTACCTCTGGAAGATGAAGGCGACAACGGCAGTGACAGCAGCAAAAAGACTCACAGATCTTTATGTCCAGTGCGAACTTGTATCGGAGCCCTTCGAGAGCTCGGTTCCGATGCACCCATTGTCTTGTCGTGCGCTCGCCGAGTTCCCTTGTTCGCCTTCTCTGGACGATTCAGGGTCAGATGGTCCCTTTTCGTCATCGTTGGCAAGCAATCGATGCTCTGACGAGGGAGAGTTGCTGCTGTATAGGCGCAGAGGGCCCAGACTTGAGGAGTAGGCAAGGCGGCACGGCGATCTCCATGTATGCGTCCCACGTCTCGGCTACCGAACGAACAAAGCTGCTCAGACAATTAGAAGAGGGTACCTGCAGAACACACTCAGTAGTGCAGCTCTCAAGAGAACTGAGTGAGACTGTTCGAGCTGATCGCAATAAGACAGCGCAGGGTACGCCAGGGCAGCTTCGTGGGTGTCCGATCCGTGAAGCATCTGCAGTATAGTACTTGATTTGCGCAAGGGCCGGTAGCCGAAGCAGGAGGCCCACAGTTATTGTGTGGGGTCCCCCCATTATTCCGACGAGCCGAACTGCTGTGGCTTAGCCTTATGCCGGCTAGATGCACGTGATCATTCATGGGAACACCCAACTCGAGTCCTTCGAATCGACCTCTCCGTCTTAGAAATCATGGACTTGGTTGCACCCAATTCATATCTTTAACCTCAATCCAGACTGCGCTGTCTCAGCCTCTCGATGTTTGAGCTACAGTACCCTTAGCAACACAGATATTGTGGTATCCTCCTTGATGTCATGTGAACTCATGCCACCCCTGCCTTACCGAGCTCGTCAGATGCGCACTGTATCTATCAGGCCTATGAAAATCGCACAATTGCTTTTCTGGTAACCAGAACATATCAAGTTTTATAATTGTTTTTCAGAGGCGATAAGGAGGAAAACAACATCTACCCTTTGAAGACTACACCCCTAATGATCCCAATCCTTCTTCCTCACGAGATCGGTGAGTTTTTTATCTCCACGATCACCCTATCCGTTTTGTCCTTCTCACAACAGAACGAACCACTTCCAGGAGACCTGGCATAAGGTTGTTCTACTACGTGTAATTCTCAATCTGCTCTTGTCCTTTTTCCAATTGAACTACGGAATACTGTCGGCTGGCCAGCTTCAGAAAATTGTGATTGTTGGGCGCCCCCTGGTAGATTATGAGGATCTCGTTCATCGGAAGGATGGCTTGAGACCGTCTCTGTTATTATCTTTAACACGAGGATATAAGTCTTTGAGAATGGATGGAAAGGAAAGATCAATTTTGTACAAATATCCAAAAGCGTCGAGTTACATCCCATCATATAGCACCAAAGCCACCAATCAATCTACCCACCCACCTTTTCCCAATACAAAATTCTGACTATACAACATAACGTCGTCATTTCTCGTCCAAATCACTTAGATAGGTGCGAAAAAACCAACCCTGACGCCCTCCTTCCCAGGCGATAGGACAATCTCACTTTTCATCGTCTGCTCGGCCTCGGTCCAGTACTTTTCGATACGTTCGAATTTCTGGAGGATGCGCACGAGGGTGTAGCCCATTTCGATGTTGGCGAATTGTTCTGTGTGGGGGTGTTTGTTAGTGTTATATGGTTGAGTGAGAGAGAGGAGGGTGAGGCTGGTGGCGTGAAGAGAGGGGGAAATGATAGTATGAAGAAAAAGTGGCTGGGGGTAGAGAGGTGATATAGGAAGATTAAGATAAAATGGGGAGAAAAGGCAGGGCACTCACGTCCGACACAAATCCTCGGACCGCCGTTGAAAGGGACATACGTCCACGGCTTCGGACTCCAACCCCCATCCCACCTCTCTGGCACAAACTCCTTAACATCCGGGAAACCAAGAGGGATCGGCTGGTAGATCTCCGGATTTCTCTGCATATGCAACGTCGAATATCCGATTGGTGTGTTCTTCCTTATCCCCACCGGGCTAAGTCCATCTTTTCCTCCTCCATGCGGCAGCGTCGTATCATGCAAGGACATGCGCACGTTAAAAGGGACAGCGGGGTACAAGCGCATAATTTCGTTGATGGTGTGCTGCAGGTATGGCATACTCTTCAGATCTTCGTACGTAGGTGCTCGATGAGATCCAAGACGCTCGAGGATCTCCCGTCGTAGCTTCGCAACGACATGGGGATGGTGGCTAAGTTCGAGAATGGTAAAAGAAAGGGTGCCGGCGGTAGTATCGCGCCCCGCAAGCAGCACAGCCACAAGCTGATCCCGTATGACTTTTCTGTCTCGGGTGTAGGAAGCGAGGGCGTGCAAAAAAGTATACCCCTCTGTTGATTTTGTCTTCTCGTCCAGTTCGTTCTGGTCCAGGCGGAGGACGCGCTCAATGAACGGGTTGACAAAGGAGTTAATGATTTTGAGGCCGGCGCGAAAGTTGCCACGGGGGAGGAGCTTGATGACGAGGGGGCTGGGGAATTAGTGGTGGTAACGAGGATAGAGAGGATAGGGAGCTTACCCGGCTCGAGCGAACATATTCTGGATACGTTGGACTTCGGCAAAGGCGGTTGCGAATTCAGTGTCTGGGTTGTCTAAGCTATCCACACTCTTACCAAGGAGGAATTCGGTGGCAGAGTCAAGAGTAAATCTGCTTCATGGTTAGATCTGCCATTTTCATACCTTTTCGGAGAATATCACCTGTAGAACAATGCAGATACTGGAGATACATTAGCGACCAAGCAGTGCAACGTATCACGGACAAACTTACTATCAACTTCCTGTCCTCTATCCCTAATCTGGCTGAGCATTTTATGTACATGCTTTTCAAAGATTTGCAGGTCGCTGACGCGAGTCTTGATGAATTGAGGCCTAATCAACTGTCTGCTGTTGTGCCAGCTCTCGCCATCGGTAGTGAAGATACTATCAACATCAGTTTGCGGCTCCTGTTCATCCATGGTCAAGTCCATTCTCACGAATCACCCAGGAATTCTTGCCAATCGCGGTGGAAAGGTTCGCCCTTGCCATAGTCCTGCGGTTTACATTAGCCAGAGATTCGAAAGTGGTTTGAGAACTGGAGCACTCACGGCAAACTGCGTTGCCAGAATCGCTTTGATGTTCTCTGGATCGGCAGTAAAGATGAACCTAAGTCCTCTAGTAAGAGGATTTTCAAACGCTATAGCAGAGCAAACAAAGAGGCACGTTCTCGACATACCGCTGGCCTGCAAGATTCAATTCCACCGTCTTAGATGCACTTTTAGGTGCCCAAGAAAACAGCCAGCTCCAAAATTCCAGATCCTTATGATCGCGGCCGGCCTTTATGGAGTGATAGACAAGATCGAGACCTGGGTCAAAGTTAGTACCGGTACTTTACGCTCAAGTCGGGACGATAGTAGGTGTACCAAGTGGTAAGAAGCCTCGAACTCTGGGTGCATATCCACCCAACCGCACAATATCGAGATGCTCCTTGACCCGAGTGACAATATAGTAGACAGCAAATGCGATCAGAAAGAATGCCAAGATGGTCTTAGTGTCCAGTAACTGTTCGAGCATTATGACGGTTATATTTAGATATCTAAAGACAATGGCCACCGAGAGAAACCATGGGTCAGACTCGTGAAAAGCTTTTTGGTCTTCTCACAATACCCGGGCGGTGTCACTGAATGCATGAAGCATTCAAACGTGTAGTTAGGGATTTCCATTATTGCATCTATAAAAGTAAGTGTGCATGTGGTGAGCTCGGACTCCTCTTTCTCCACCCCGCAGTGTATCCCCGCTATTGTTAGGGTTGCCTCGGTTCATCCTGCAGAGTACGAGTACGAGTCTGTTCGCCGAGCAGTTCCATGTCACGTGTTACAAAATCCAGAAGGTGGGCAAATAGGGGCGCAAAAGTCGATTGACGGAGTCCACATTAGCGATTTCATGCTCTTTTGGTGTCTACGGAGTAATTCATTAGTACAAGTATTCATCATGCATCCCTTCGTGTCCGTCAAATGCAGTACAATGCCAACCAACACCTTGCTTTTTCTCCCTTTTCAATGATCCATGCCCTCAGTGTCCTGATAATCCCCGTAACCCATATCCATACCCGGATCCGTGCTCCATTGGTGTCCAACAGCATGACAATATTTTCAGAGAACGAGCACACCAGCCAACAGGCAAGCGGCGCCTAGAATCTTACATTGGACTTCTAAGTATATCGGCGCTGCCCCGTTGATGACTTTGATGACATTGATGCCGGAGCTAGATGGGCTAGTGGCGCTGTCTGCTGCTTTTGCAACGCCTGTTGGCGAAGATGCTGGTGCTGCAGGTGCGTTGGTTACGAGGAAACCTTGGTTATCGTAACTCTTGGCCTGTCCAGCAGCTTGGGTCACAGTGACTGGAAATCCTTGTCCGTTGAACTCGGTCACCACTTCAGCTCCAGCAGCCGAGGACGAAGCCTGCGGCGAGGCTGCTGGCGACGACATAGGCGAGATGGGTTGGGATGGTGACTGTAGGATATTTGAGTCAGCAATCCGAATTACGTTGTGCTCGAATGACAGAATGCAAGGGACTCACTCACAGGCGCCGCACTAGGCGGAACGACCTTCCCAGAAGATGTGACTGTCCAGCCGGACGGCAAACCTGGTAATGCGGTCGTCGCTACTGAAGCACTAGTTTGCATTGTTGTTGGGGTCCAGCCACCAGCATTGGGTGTGCTCGTCACGGTGGGATCACGGTGAGTCCCTTCGAATGGCATTGGGGCGCTGTTCGATGTTGAGGTGACTGCTGGCGGTGCTGCAGCCACTGGTGCCGCGCCGTTTCCACTTGAATTTATGGTGCCGCCGTTAGACTTGACGGACTGCCAAGTGCCATCAGTCCCAGAATAGGTGTATTGCGTGCCTGTGGAGTAGTCTGTGACAGCGATGGAGCTGACCTCCATGGTGTACGGGCCGCTAGCGTAATTTGTAGGACCACCTGCCCATGCAATGGTTCCGGGGGCATTTGATGAGTCGCCACCGCTCCATGCCCCAAGTTTGATCATCATAGGTGTCTGAGGATATTGTCCGGCCTGGGCAGTCTGGGGAGTCAACGTTCTCACTGTTTTCCCATCAATCTGCCATGCGACCTCGTCGGCTGTCCAGTCAATTGAGTACTTGTGGAAAGCGGCTTGGTTATTCGGATCTGCATGAAAGGCACCTCGATTGTATGTGGTCGTTTTCCCTTTACCGAAATAGTTACTTTGAACTTGTTGAGCGTCTCCCCCAAGCCATTCCCAATCGATCTCGTCAAGATCATCGGACTGTAGTACGGCACTGCTGACGACTCCGACACCAGGGGCCGGCTTCATCACGAAGTCGACGTGCCCAAACATGATGTACCATTTTGATACCAACTGCGGCGAGTCTCCCGACTTTGCTACAGTAAATTTGGCACCACTCGAATCGTACGTGGGGTTTCCCTGGGGTGTGAAGGAGTCAGAAGCGCCTTGCGTGAAATCAATATTGACTAATTTGCCAAGTGCAGTGTCTGGTGGACAGCTTCCTACGATTGAATTAGCAAGAACTCTTGTACCTGATGTAGAGCGACTGAATTACCGCTTGTAAGAGGGTTGCATGTAGTGAAAGTCTGAGCTGCTGCTGGCGCCGCAGTCAACACCGCAGTAATGATGGCAGGGTATAGATATTGGGATCTCATGGTTGAGATGACGGTGGAAGGACGAGTTTGGGTTGCCGAGAGCGATTGGAACTTGTGGCAGCAGCTGAGCCCAGAGAGGAGGAAATACCTGCAAGATGTGGGTAGCGACGGATTCAAGACAGATTGTGGAACAAAGGATAAGAGTTAGGCAAGTGTGACGGGTACCTGCTGTGAGAATAAATGGAAGGTGAGATGTGAAGCGGGAAGTTTGGGGGTTACGGAGTACAGGACTTTCCTTTGGGTAGTATTTACTTGATGTAACTAAGATTATCCCTAACCACCTCAATTGCTTCCTGCCACTTCTATTATTAACCTTGCCCTATGACGCGTAAGTATTAGGAAGTCGTTATTGAGCTGATGGTTTCGGTTTGAGCAATATGGAATGGCTGGTTTGAAGTAATCTGGTTATGCGCTGGCAATGATACAAGCTTATGGAGGGGAGTTGAAAACAAAAAAGGCTGGGAAGGGTCCATCTGCTGTTGGCCGGGACACCGCATTAGCGCGGTCGTTGTCCGCCGCTAATCTCGGGTAGGGCGCTCGCTTGATTTGCACAGTCATCATTGTTCGAGCCTTCCGAGGGAATCTCCAGGAGTCATCAGCAGCTGAGATGACGATTTTGGGAGCAATCGAACACTGTGCCCCAAGATAGTGCTCAAGGTTCTTCTACTTTGGCACTGTTTTTCTCGTAACAATGGCGGAACATTTGAGTCCACAGGACAAACTCGCCCTTATAAAAGAGAACCTGCAAGAGATCTTGAAGCCTGAGATTCTCGAGGATGTAATTCTGAAGCAGAACAGGCCACTTGTCATCTATTGGGGTAATTGAACCCAAGACAGCTCTGAGAACCTTTCTGACGGTCCAGACAGGTACTGCGACGACAGGCCGACCGCATTGCGGCTACTTCGTGGCGATATGTAAACTCGCCCACTTTTTGCGCGCTGGTTGTACAATCAAGATTCTATTAGCAGACATACACGGATTTCTCGATAACCTCAAAGCTCCGATCGAGCTTGTCAAGTTTCGAGCAGAATACTACAGATTCGTCATAACAGCGCTCCTCAAGTCCGTCAACGTTCCCATAGAAAGACTTGAGTTCGTGCTAGGAAGCTCATATCAGCTGTCGGCAAGTTATACCATGGATCTCTTTCGGCTGAGCTCAGTGGTTACGGAACACGATGCCAAGAAAGCTGGGGCGGAGGTGGTAAAACAGGTTGCCAATGCTACCCTGAGCGGTCTCATCTACCCTCTGATGCAAGCGCTAGACGAGGAGCATTTGGGTGTTGATGCTCAGTTTGGTGGTGTAGATCAACGAAAAATCTTTATCCTGGCGTCGGAGCAATTACCAAAAATCAATTACAAGGAGCGAGCGCACTTGATGAACCCCATGGTACCGGGGCTTGCGGGAGGCAAAATGTCGGCCTCGGATCCAGATTCAAAGATCGACCTATTAGATACCCCTGAGGTAGTGACGAAAAAGTTAAAGAAGGCTGTTGCGGCTCCGAAAGAAGTGGAAGGAAATGGCATCGTTAGTTTCGTGGAGTTTGTACTGCTACCAATTAGTGCTCTGAAAAGCGGTGGAAAGGCCAAGTTTGTGGTAGAAAGAGAACGTGACGGAAAGGAGCCACTGGTCTATGAAGACGTGAAGACACTGAAGGATGACTACGCAGCTGATACCGTAAGATCCCTAACGAACCAGTACCTGATTCTAGTCCTTAAAGGAAGTCATTGGCTGATTTTGTTAGTTGACACCACAGCTACTGAAAGCCGCTGTCACCAGCGCATTGCTCGGCCTGCTCGAACCTATTCAAAGAGATTTCAAGTCATCGTCTGAATGGCAGGAAATAGAACGGAAGGCCTACCCACCACCAGAAGTCAAAAAGAAGGAGAAGAAAGTCAAGGATAGAGGAAGTAGGTTCCCGGGCGCAAAGCAAGGAGTGGAAGCACAGCCGGACGGACGTATCGAAGGAAACTCCAAAGACCAAGTAAATGTAGGGACTGGGGCGGCGGCAGCAATGGAGAAACTTGAAGTAGGGACGAAACCATAAAATTCGAATGTTCTGAAAGATGCGAATGTGCCTGTGTCCTCTATGTATATCTCAGCCTTTGGCATGAGCTTAGATATGGAGACGATACTGATCAGTCGTTGCTGACATGTAATATGGCAATTGATTCGAGACTCGTGTCGCACAAAAAGGAGTCATTGACGTCATCAGTTGATAGATCTAAGGTACCTCTAGGTACCTTACGCGACAAGATCTCTATGGAAGATTCAACAACATGTCCAATAATCTCCTGCACAAACCCCCATTGACGCTCGGAAATGCAATTGTTTCAGCCTGCATCAACAAGCGCTTTTGAAACCGCCCAATGGTGCACTGCCACATTGTATCGTGAACCCAGTATCCCTCTACAGAAGCACAAATAAATGGCCTTATCCCATCACTACTACTCCGTACTCATCAATGCATTGCTGAGCTATCTCTCGAATCATGCATGAAATTGAGGACGAGCAACAGCCTCTGTTACCTGCAAGCTCCATACATTCTGCCGAATCTGCTGGTTCAGATCAACCCCGGAACCGACAATGGCCAACTCCGTCGATTGGCCCTCTGAGAGCATTCCTATCGAGTGAAGCTGCAGTCACTATCATCTGTGTTTTCATTCTACAGTTTTTGATTAGCTTCGCAAAACATGTAGTCGAGGTTCCTATCGTTCGTCTCTTCGAAACCGCGATATGCGATAGATACTATTCCTCCCATGGAGACGCAGCATCTGGGCCGGTCAATGAACGCTCATGCAAGCTTCCACCCATTCAAGATCAGCTTGCCCTCATTACAGGCTTTCGATTTGGATTCGATGCCTTTGGAGGAGTCGTATCTGCAATCTACTATGGAGGACTTGCCGACAGGCTCGGACGGAGACTGGTCTTGATACTGTTCTGCATTGGCACACTCTTAAGCTTGGTCTGGATTGTCATGGTTTGCTACCTGAATAAAGTACTTCCTACGCAATTGGTATGGATTTCATCAATCTTCCTCCTGGTGGGTGGCGGTCAGCGAGTTGCCAAATCTATGCTTTTTACAATCATAGCCGACAGCGTTGATCAATCAAGCCGGTATATAGAGCAGACGTCACATCCTGGTTATGGCGTCACTAAAGCGAATGCAGATCGAGATACATGTATCTTCTCTCCTCGGTACCTCACGTCTGCACGCTCATAGCGCCCCCTGCGGCAGCCTTCTTCATGAGCGTTAGCATCTGGCTTTCGTTCGAAATTGCCTGCGGAACCCTGGTCTTGGGCAGCATCCTCGTATGGTTAATGCCAGAGTCCTTGAAACACCAACCATCCACTAAAGACGATCATGTTCTTCCGGTCGAAACATTTCCACCGCTTGATGAAGATGAGGAGCCCCTCATCCCTCAAGAACAACCTCACGACAGCATCAGCGGCTCAACCCTTGTGCACCACCGCACTCTAACTTGGTGGGAGGAAATTAAAGAGCTGTTCGAAATTCCCGGATTACGGTTCTGCTTCGCTTTATTCTTCATTGTTCCAATTGGGCTCATCTCGAAGGCCTTTGTGTATCAGGTATGCTTCCCTGATGTCTTAGGGCTACGCAGGCTGACCCTGGATTAAAGCACGCTTCCGAAAAGTTCCACTGGAAATACACCCTAACCACCTGGCTCCGGGTCTCCCAAGCCGGCGGCGCCTCCATCGTCACATTCATCACCCTTCCTGCCTTGACCACAATCCTAATCCGTAGAGGATACCGTGCTCAGAAGATCGATCTTAATGTGATCCGAGTGAGCTTGTTCATCGCGGCAATCGGGTTCGGGTTGCTTTGGCAAGCAAAAGCTGGCTGGATGCTACTCTTTGCACTCTTCATCGCCGGTCTCTCAGAAGGCCTGGAGCCGGCCCTACAGGGTCTGGCTACCTCTCTCGATATGGGAAGACATGCGAGGATGTTCACCACTGTCGCTGTGATCGAGACTGTTGGGAAGCTTATCGGTGGGCCAGGCATGGCCCGACTATTTGCAATTGGCCGTGGTGGAGGCCATGGATCTATGGGAATATGCTTCCTGGCAGCTTCGGTATGTTCCTTTGACAACGTATATTGGGACGAAACGACGCTAACTGATTCTTACCAAAGGTGATCTTCCTTCTGCTGCTAATCGCAGCTTGTATTATGAGAGTGAAGCGCTAAATCCAGATTCTAAAAGGCCTCTAGAAGCATGCTCGCAAGGTACCTAATGACTTACCCAGAGAACCTTGAGACATAAGAACCGCGGGGGAGAAAATATACGGAAACAGAATTCTACACTTGGCCCACAACAAAAGGGTCAAACCACGAGGACCGAACCCACAAGGAACCAACCCATAGCAACGCCCCGCAAGAATCCACCCATTCAAGCGCGCTTCGAACCAACACCCCTCCCCCTACCACCCGCTTAAAGGATTGCACTCAGGGGAGAAAACCGGGCATCGGCCCGAAGAACGACGCAAGAAGGTACTCCGCTCAGAAGTGATCCTTGTATCCCATAATCGAGCGAGGGAGAGGGAGAAGCGAAGACCAGCCGCGCACTAGGATTCAACAGAGACACGCATTGCGCACTCGTTCCTACCATGCTCAACCGCGCACTCTCAACCATACCAAAGGCAGGATGGAAACCCCTAATATCCGCCTCGCCCTAAAATCCAGTCTTTGACATCGAAATCTTCATGAGTCGATCACGTCGACGAACTTTAGCGTCCCACATACTATATGGAAGGCCTCGCATGGTAAGAGCCACATCAAGGACTTGAGTGTATGGACGTTGGGTCCTGCATGTAAATGGTTAGACTAGAAAGGATGGAGAGTGGAGAGTGGAAAGTGGAGTAGAGTGGAGTGTAGAAGATAAAGAGTAGAGAGTGGAGGATGCTGAATGGAGCATGGAAGCATCGAGGATGAAGACTGGAGGGAACGTGAGGATAGAAGGGTTGTGAGTTTGGAAGGACCATGAGGGTTAAAGGAACACAAGGGCAAATGGCGGGAAGAAAGAGAAGTTCGCAAGCGGTTGGGTTGGGAGAAGGGACCCGCCACCTCTACCTCAGCCCTGCAACGAGGATCGACATTGGAATATTCGTACGGCCCCAGGTACAGGAGATATCAAGGCCATCAATCGACACATCTATCCATCACAAGCTCAGGCTCATGGACATACAGCGTGCTATGCAACCTCATCAGTCTATTCAAATCCATCCCTGCTTTCGATTCCCATCCATGCCTTCCCTAAGCCAACAAAACACCTCGCTCCCCCACCAGACAGATTCTCAAACAAGCGTCCTCGAAAGGGCATCCTCCTCGAACCAACCCCATCGCCCTGCCTACTGCATTTTCAAACTCAACCTCCCTTGCGCTTCCTTCACCCCCGTCCGTACCACAACCTCCCTCCGTAGAGGTCATGACACAGAATAGCTCAAAGCCCCATGACAGCCCTTGTTAACAAAGCCGCCCCCTTCGGACCCGACAAACCCCATTTTCCATCCATGCGGTCATGGTGAGCGTGGTCGGTAACTGAGATGAGGCAACGGAATGGAAGTGAGAGGTTTTGGAGACGTTGCTGAGGAGCGGGTTTGTGTTGGCTTTCATGGAAATGGGGATGGGGGTGGGTGGTGGATGATAGGGCGAATAACGGAGGTGAGGGGCCTGCGGTTTAGTTATTGGAAGAGCAGGCGCGTGGCTTAGCAATGGAGGGATCGTTTCTTGATTCGAGGGTAACGAGTGCCTTGACTCTGAGGGGTTGTGCGTCTTCTTTTTGGGGGAGATTAGGTGGCTTTGGCCAATGGGTGGTGTGGACAGGGTGGTTTGACTTAGGCGTTGGAGTGCTTTCGGTCAAAGACTGTTGTTTTGAAAGCCGTGTTCGAGGAATTGCTGTGTCTGGGTGTTGAATCAATGAAGACGTGAAGGGAAAGGGGGGGGACTTACGTGTTGTTGAAGGTATCGTTGGAGCTTGTTGTGTGGTATGGATATAGTATGTCGTTCTACTGTATATATAGGAAAGGCAGAGACAAGAGAAGAGACCACTGAGATAAGAGAACAGACAGAGACGTAGACTTTCCGGAAAGAGTGAAGAGAAGAAAAGCGTGACGGATCTGTCTATCACGACTTACCTGGTGAACCTGACATTCGATCTTTGCAGATCCTCGTGCCATTGCTAAATCTGAGTCGTAAATCATGTTGTTATTTAAACCAGCCAGCTCGAAAGCTGCGCGGCTAGGTGGTGTGAGTTTCGAACCAAAGATGGCCCGGAGATTGGGAATCCGTTGTCCAAACTCTTCGCTTGAAGGGCGAGTAAGGATTGGAAGGAATTGGTATCTTGGAGAAAGGTTTGGTGTAGGAGATAGGAAGGTGGGGCGTAGAGGGGCGTGTGAGGTAAGTCGCAAGGATGGTATCCTTCCGAGCGACTTGTAGCCATGTCTGTAAAGGGTCTTGGCAGCTCGGCATGGTTGGAGTGGTAGTGTTGTGGAGGTGGGAGAAGCTACGCAGTGTATTGCGTCGAGCCCAGAAGAGAAAAGGGATTTCGGGAGTGGAGGACTGTGTAGTGACGACCTCGGAGGGGTGTTCCAAATGGTGATGGTGTGACGACAGAAGTCATAGTGGAAGCCAAATGGTCTTGCTGGGAGTGTCAGAATACTGCGGATGGACCCTTGAAGGAAGGCCGGAATCCATGCCGCAATGTCCGATATGTACAGTGAAGAGGATGTGGAATGCCGAGATATCATTTCCTTCCACCCGATCAGGAGCAGAGGCTCCATCTTGGCATCCCAGAGAGTTCTTCAGCGCCGTGTTATCCAGACACAAGCTTTCTGAAGTGGGCGCATCGAACCTCCAGAGGACAGCTAAACCCTAATGGGCAATATGTAGCAGGTCAACCCGAGGGACGTGGTTTCCACAGAGGACAAATATGTCCTCAGACCAGGGATGGCAGGATTTGCAAAACCCCAAGTTGAAGAATGAATGTGTAAGTGGCTTTGAGGTCAAAATTAACCAAGGGGCGAGGTGAAATGAGTGCATTAGTGCTAGATTGGAGCCGAAGAAAGGAAAGGCAAAGATCCACGGTCAGGGAGCTTTTCTAATACCAGCTAGACGCCGATGTAGCACCTAAGTTCGCAAACGTGGATCTTAGGTCCCCAAATCATCAAGACACGAAGGAAATATGAAAGCCATGACTGTCAGACGGCATGCCACCGACGGCAGCAGGCAGACTCGTGATGCGGAATTCCAATCCCAATTCCAATTCAGGGTTAAATGAGGGTATGCCAAAAGGGGCGAAAGAACAGCAGTGCAGACGTGCTGTGTGCATGCGGCCAGGCGCATCGATCCCAACCTGAAACCAGGGGAACAGCTATACCTAAAGGCAACATCAGCAAGGCATAGCTTCATACGTATGCCTTCTCACACTGAGAGATGATGCGAGAGCTCGATGCGCGAGTGGTGGAGCAAGAACATGAGAAAGTCTGGCTGGCTTTGCAGATGTATTGTGGGTGTCGATCAGGTGTGCCCATGCGAGATATTTGAGTGGATAGGGAGAAGGTACTTGACAATGCATTAACCTTTTGTGGATTATGAAAGGTATGCCTATGCAGTGACCTTCTCTAGATGACAAAGAGATATCGCTATTCGGGAAACCTTGCAGTAAAGTAGAGGAATTCGTGACAGACAGTAGCAGTGTGTAGGACTAATGGTGCAATGGTAGATCTTCTCTCGAAGGTATCATTAGCACACACATGAAGCGGTAGATGTGGTGAGCTTACCTGAATTGACTGTGATAGACCTCTCGACAAGCGTGGCAGCAGCCACAGATCTTCTAAGTTGACTACTACGTATGTTGGTATCAGCTTTGCGACATAATCTTGTGAGACAGCAGAAAAGCTCTTGTTGTAACACCAAGACATCAAACGGAGAGACTGAGACGTGAAATCGAAATGGCAACAAGATGCAAATGCTGGGCAGCGAAGAGATTGAACATGAGTAAGAAGTCAAATAATCAAAGATCATGTCAGATCAGATTAACTATGGCCAGAGACGTAACACCTCGTTGTCGCCGGAAAGCCAAAGCTTGTTGGTGGTTGAAAGTGAGGTGAGAGGTGGAAGATGAAAGGTCAAAGACCAACAGGATTGTTTTGACAATGTATTCGCTGGAAGAGGAAGAGTCAACACTAGAATAAGATGAACACAGTTGTAGTTGTACAGTTCATGGATACATGGATTGTGAGGACTTGATAGGTGAAAAGTTGGTGTTGGCACTAACGAAAGATGATTAACTGGTGTTGAGGGTCACCAGCTGCACCTCGACGGATTAGCATGTGTCTGAATGCTGACAAGCTCCTTCAAGAGCGCCGTAATCCTCTTTGCAAGAAGCAAAGAGGGCACTCTTTGCATCTATGTTGGGTGCTCTTTCTGACGAGCGTTAAATTATCTAGATCGTATGCTTGTTTATGCAGTTGATGTACGGAGTACAGTAAGACCACAACAAATATTAGCGCTATAACATCTCTTAGCGATAGGACACTTCGAAAATTCGCCTTAATTTGATACTTCAACTGCACGAACAAGAAACTTCTCCTCTGTGCTACGAGGGAAAACGCCAAGAATAAAAGCTCAGCTCGTCGGGCGATGGATTCATGCTAATGGAAACTTTCAGATACTCGCCTTGGATCCCGGAGTGTATACAAAGTCTCCTTCGATTTAATGAAGACATAGAGTACTCGTATATGGGGTTACGACGATAGTATGAAAGATGTAGTCAAGTACAGGTATATCAGAAGATATGGTCTTGGTACAGCGGTATACAGCCCAGTAATTCTCGTCTACTGATGTCCGTTACTCAATTTCTTAATTGCCACCTTCAATTTTCGTTATTGCCAGTCACTGATGATGGGCTTCTACTTTCTGCCCTCCGTTCACCCGTTACCTTTCCTCGGTCTCATACTTGAGGGTAGACAACGGCCCACATTCCAATGGAAGACCGGGATAGACCACAGGCTCCTTCATTGCTTAGATCCAGTGTTGTTGTTTCGTGCCAGGGTATAAAGCCGCGCTAGACGGCCAGTTTGTTGTAGGCTTAGGAGTCTCTTGGAAAGGTTAGTGCCACATGTACATTCTCCACCACACTCAACGACTTCAATTCCCTATTAATAGTACCATTTCAGCCCGTGATGCCTTTCGGTGGCAGGCCGATCACCAGAATAGAACGGTATAGAGTGCCAGTCGTTCTCGCAACGCACCTTGTCAGGGACAGGGGCAAGCTCGATTTCCTTCCAATTATCACAGATAGCTGCAAAAAATGATTAGAGATTTGTCCATTATATCCATTCTTGCACGATACATGACTCTCGCTTGAACATCGTCTGCTGGAGCTTCATGCACGCATAATGGTGAGAAAGCTGGAAACTACTAAACGATATGTTTCGTTTCTATTGAAGGATCCAGCGCGATCTGATATTAGGTTAGTGAGGAAGCCGGAGGCTTATCGGGTAAAGTAGAATTCATTCCTAGTTTTGAGTCAGTCGGTGTTTTCTGATCAAATCTTCTGATTGAGTGCGTCGAGATGTTCACTCCAATTTTGCTTTCTATGAATAATGTTAGTGACCTCACAGAAACTGCACCTATTTCCCAAGCATGCTTACATATGGCCACATACTTGTCTCTCCACAAAAAATATCAACAGACCATATCCTTCCAGGGTACAGGGGAAAGAAAGACAGTACTCCTACCATCTAGCACGATAACTGGTACTTCCGTAATACGCCCAGCTCTTCGGCCGTTCTTTGTTTCATTGCCTTCGAGTATGCCAGACCCAGGGGACCAAGCAGTTGTTGCAACAAAAAACGAGGTAACTGCCCCAGATTTGCTGTTGTTCCCAAGCCACAGTAGAATTCTTTCGCTTCTGTGGGAATATAGAACCCGGAGTTACCAGGAGGATGACCAGGCTATCAAGGACTCTGGCTGTGACAGCCTGTATTGATAGGAAGTAGATGCTCCGCTTACTCTCTTTTGCTCCGTCCAGCCTCGATCTTCTATTCCTATCAGAAGCAAATATCACAGTGCTAATATGCGTACAGTGTAAAGAAGACCTAGTCCAAGAGCCACCGGGTATCCGCTTCATAGTGGCATGTCCAAGAAGTGGCTCAACCCTCCTAATGAGAGTGTTTTCAGAAGCATCCAGCTGTGCGACTACTAGTCGTTTAGTCCTTATGGGCAATATGGGCGACCATGGGATCTGCCCGAACTTCCAACCAGATCATACAATATTGCAGAACCCACAAGAACATCCGGTCTATGAATCAGCTCAAGCGTTGGGCAAACACTTCCTAGTCAGCAAGGAAGAGTTCGGAAATGACCGTCGTAAAGGCGAGTGCGATTACGACGTATTTCCGGATACCTCAAAGTATACTATGGTGAAGCCAGCCTTTCTTCTTCGAGATCCAATCCGAACCTTTGACAGTTGGAAGAGCGTTGGATGGCTTGACATTGAAAGCCTTATATGCTGCTATAAGAAATTGTTCTTAATGCTGGATGCCAGCGACACCTCATATTGTCTCTTGTATGAGCGCCTCGTACATAATCCTGAGATTGAGATCGAGTCGCTTTGCAAATGGTGGGGCATTCCATTCGAAGCTAATATGTTAACATTCACTCGCCCTTTCGGATCATTCTTTTTCAACAACGATCGAGAGCGGAGAATCTACTGTGAAGAAAACCCGCGGGGTCTTTTCACAAACGTCCGGGCGCACCAGAACATAACACCAGACATACCAAGCCACAACTTACTCACCAACACCGAGATGGAGTACATTGAGAACCAAATCGGCAAGCTTTATCTGAAGTGCTGGGGAGCAAAGATGGAAGAACTACGAAAGGCTCTGGAGGAGAAGGCTTGGTTCGCATTCGATCTGGACGACACGCTTCACGACTATCGTGGGGCTTCTCGTCGAGCCGCTGAAACGGTATTCCAGCTGATCCGAATTGGTTACCGAACCGACGTCGACGCATTGCGAGCCGCTTATGGGAGGATCCTAAAACAAACCACAACCGGCGCATTTACCGATGGAAAAACGTCATACGAGTACCGACACGAAAGGATCACGGCCTTACTCAATGAATTCTCAATCCCTATCGCTCCAGGATTAGTCGAAGACCTCGTCATACTCTACAAATCCGAGCTCGGGAAATACTTGGAACTCAAACCCGGAGCACGCAGCCTCCTCACAGCTCTCAAAGCCATGGGCAAGAAAATTGTCATCATCACTGAGGGCCCTCAGGACGGCCAAGAGTGGGCCTTGAAGGAATTGAAAATCGAAGACAAAGTGGATTATCTCGCCACGACGAATTTCTTCCGCACGTCCAAGGTCGATGGCCTTTTCGGCAAGGTATTGGAGCATTTGAATATTGATGCTGCCTCGATGATGTACGTGGGTGATAGTAAAGATAGAGATATGGTGCCTGCAATGAAGGAAGGAATTTTCTCCATATTGTACGCGGAGCATGAGTGTTTATCTCTAGATAAGACTCCTGTCAGGATCAATACGCTGAAAAAACTGGAGACTATACTGAAAGGATAAGCATAACTGGTAAGGAAATTGTTCACCCAATGTCGGACTTACAGGATGCTGATGAGGTCAATGGTACAATTAGCTTTGTCTCGCTACTGGCAGCCTTACCACTGTATTCCTCGGCCGTGCAAAAGCAGATCTGTTCAGGAGAATAGAACAACCTTTTTCAAGGGCTTAGATTTCGGGAGACCAAGATCCGTCATGCAGGATAGTTTAGGACAGAATTTTGAGATTAGACATTTCCCAAATGCGAACATGCCATCTTGACCTCGAACCTTCTCATGCTATCCACAGCCGTCAGAAGTCTTCTCGTAGAGAGTGCTAGATCCTGAGCCCACGCCATGCTGAATGTATTCTATGCACCATTCCAATGTAAACCCTCGAGACCCAGAGCCAACCAATTCAAAATGCTCATACCCATGATTTTCATTCCAAGGCAAGGCTCACAGAGTTCGCTCCACCACTGCTAGGGGTGCGTATTGTATTCGGTGATCGCAAGGACGGTCCCAATATGTACACTGCTTTCTACACTTGATAGAGCAAATACAACGCTCGCACTTGGCGGCAATGATAATATGGAGGGGATTTCTGGGCTTGCACCACTCGATGGCTGCGACGCAGGAGGAGAAGCCAGAAATCCTGTGATTTGCGGAGACGTATTCAAATTCACTGTACTGAAACCCGCAGACGATAGCAGCAAGGTAGAATTCGGTCTGGTAGACTTAGTTCCGAAAGGTTCCCAAACATAGCTGATAACGTCCACATAAGGTGCCTGATCAAGGTCTTTCAACTGCCAAGTCCGCCTAATATGATAGATTGACCTCGACCCTTTTACCATACCCCTCTTTCCCGCCAATCCAGTTCTTTCTTTTCCCTAATTTTTCCAGTGTGTCCTTCATCATTGTTATGGAACCGTCAACATCTTCTCTCAGTACCTTAATATGGACTCGAAGGACTTCTTCCCCTCTCCTTTTTCCCATTTCCGATATACCCCACCTTAAGTCAATGGTCAACGTTCCATGGTCGTCCTCTTTCCTGACTAGACCAGCTGGGAAAATATCGCCAAGGCCTTGAACTAGTCGACCGATGTACTTTGCCCACCAGCTCCCTTCTTGGCCGACGAGTTCTTGCAATTTAGCAAGGAAGTCGGCGTCCGTTGGACTTGTCTCCCCGTCCCAACGCTCACAGAGCACAAGAGCCAGTAACGCCCTCTCTTCGTGAACAAGGCCATGAGTGCTAGCGAGAAGTCCTGTGGTCGTGCTACGGAGGGCGGCAGCGGCGCGGATATCCTTGGGAAGATGCGAGTGAGCGTTTAGGAGCTGAATCGTCGAGGTCAGGAACGATTCCGAAGTGAGATAAGGGGGCAGCTTATTGGCATGTTCACCAGAATAAGGTATGGCGGATTTGAGTAGACGGGTAAGAACTATAACAGAAGGGGGAGCGTATGGTAGGGTTGCAATGACAAGAGGACTCTGGGCGCGTACAGAGGAGGGTAATTGGGAGAATAGGAGACCTTCACGTACGCCGCCTTGGGCGAAGCGAATGGAGGAGATAGATGGAAGCGCTTGAGTGAGGACTCGGATGAGAAAGGTAATGGCAGGGACTTGAGAGGCGCGGCGGGACGAGATGCGGAATGTGGAGTCGCTATTCGAAATGCTTTCGGTCTGTTTCGTCTGTGGAAGAAAAGCCGATATAGGGACTAGAAAGCCGTTGATTATAGGTATGGGATAGGCTTCAAGGGCGTGGAGAGACATGAGGATATAGCCCCAGCCGCGGAAACCACCCCCACTAAGATAGAGAGCGAGACCACTTTCGTTTCTTGAAGCATATTCCAATTTTTGGAGGATTTCGAGATCCTCAATGGCATTTTTGAACTTTATGATGAGCTCTCGTCGGAGTTCAGCTTGTCCTTCAGTCCCAGCCTCTTCCAGGAGCATAGTAAGAGCAGCTGCACCATAAGGGAGGCTCACAGAGCCCTTCTGGCTTGTCTGGACGTTTCCATCCTCTGCAGTCATCCATGTCATCTGGACGCTTCCTCCTCCTAGATCCAGAACCAGCCCTTTAATGTTTTGGAAGCTGCTGGCTATACCCATGGCACCTACCCTACCCTCTTCCTCCTTGGCCAGCAGCTCCACCTTCCATCCGGTCCTCGTCTGTATCTGGTTCTGGAAATTTTGGCTATTTGTAGCATTTCTTGTCGCTTCCGTGGCCACGATCCTGACTCGATCATCTACGACACCAAAATCTTGACACGTCCTCTTAAACCGCCGTAACGCTATGACAACCTCTTCAACGACGGTTTGTGGTATTGGGATCTTCTTGCCATTCCGGTACTGAGCATCGTAGAGTGAGATACCACAACGGTCTTGATAGATAGTGGGTAATATTCGAGCAGTGGGCGGGGATAGATCTGTAATTGAGAAACGAATTCCATTGCTACGGTAGTAGAGACACCGTCAGTCACAGAAAATCAAAAGCGTACTTGAAAGACTACGGTTCGAGTTGGAAAGCTGCTTTGTACCTCCCCATGTCGACCAGCCCGTGGTAGTGCACATTGACATTGGGGGCACCCATTGTCGAGACTTTCAGTCCTGTGTATCTCTATGCTCACTGGGGAAACGTAATCGAGCAGAACCTGTTCGACGTGTTCTGTCTGATAAATAGATATCATAGGCCTTCAAGATTTTCATTGCTTTGAATATCATTTCTATAGTCCGAGTCCCAATGTGGTTGGAATCATTAGGTTGGGGGTTGCCCTACACATGCTCGGCCAATTTCAACTTCTTCACATATAGATGTTGAACGTCACACATCGCGAATTTTGCTAAACGCTTTATAACCTATTCGGCAACTCATTACGACGGGTCAAATACAGTCCAAAGACAACTTCTTGCTTAACGTATACTGACTACAGTCTTGAGCACTTCAAAATGTCAATGGAACTCATCCGCTGTTTGCGGCTATTTGATTGCCGTTATCTACACAATTAAGTCACACCCCCAGTACCTTTTTGGTCGTCGTGGTATCCCTTCTCCCCCCTTTCCAGGATTCTTCCGCTTTGGCATCGTGTTTTTGATACTAGACGGAACAGCATATTGTCCTTGACTCATGTACTTATCGTAGTCTTCGCGAGTAAGAACAGGCTGTGATGTGCCAGAACCCCAGTGAGTGTGGTACTGAAGGCTCCGAGGAGATTGGGAGGTATTGGATGCCATATGCTCAGGGTTGTCTCGAGTGGGTATGGGTTTATCGCTTGAGCTGTTACCGTGCAGGCGGGATACGCTACTGTTGTCCATGATAAGAGCAGTAGGTACTTTTAGATCTTGAGAGATATCCTCTTCGTCTCCGTAGTCGCTTTTGTACGCTTCGTCGTCAGGATCGAACATGTAACCTACAGGATGTGCATCTGGCGGAAGATCTTCGTCTACAACGTGAGCCACAGAGCTTTTTCTGAAGGCCCAACCTGATGGCCCAGCATCTGCCGGCGGTTCCCTCTCCAAAGCGCGAAACGGATCTTCGGCTTCTAGCTCACCGCAAAGCTTCATATTGGCAAGCACGGCGGGATCTGTCTGGGTACAACCCCAACACCGACCCCTCTCTTCGACAACAAGCCATTCCTCAGGTGAGCCTTGGCGCTCAACAGATGTGTACGTTGGCGAGTCATAGTCTGTTGAGAAGAGGACGTTAGTCACACTGAGGTAGGGTCCTTGGATAGCACCACTCACGGCCACACACAATCCAGCGTGTTTTCTGTTTGAAATAACTTATAGGCGAATCTGGATTGGAAGGCACAGGCGTAACAGGAGCAGCCAGTTCTTTATCCTCCATTAGGCGCTTAATCTGATCGTCCAGGTGTATGCACTCGAGGCATTTCCTGTCACCATGATTGATTACGACATCCTCCTCCTTCATAGAACAGTGCTTGTCGAAATGCTCTGAAGAGGAACAAGGAATCTCATGGACTTCTTCGTCTCCACATGCATATATGTCAGTGTGTTTGTTGCACATGTCGTCGTTCCAGAAGGGTTATTGGTATCGGGTGTCGCTGTTTTCAGGTTTGCATGGGCTAAGACGATGTGATCCAATATCAGGAGGCCGGCCAGAGGCTATCGCTGATCCTGTCTCGTGCTTGTTCCAGTGTTTCTTTTGAAGTACTAAGTTCGAGTAGGTGGTTGCCCAAAGCATTTCGTCGATTCACTTATGAGTCTTCGATTAAGCAAAATCACACCTTATTATGAAACAGCATTTCCAAGCCCTGGCCTGATCGGCACCCCGAAGCTCCTCGCTGCTCAATGAATTATAAAATGAGAAATACATGCAGTTAAGCCGCAGTCATCGTCTCTCCGTTTTTAGTAGACTTGTATTGATGGGGAAATTCGAAGATACTCGCTAGTAACCATGGATCGTCTCCCAGCCGTTACATAGCTTTAGTGAGCAATAAGAAAAGATATTTTGTTAGACTAAAGAAGCGGAGATCTCTCGATAGCAATGGAAACTGAGTTTATAGTAAATAGCAAGTCCACAATGGAGCTGAGCCTGCTCTCAGAGCATATACCGGAAAGAAGGCCCATAATTCTCTTCAGCAACCGCGCTTTCTCCAGCCGCCGACTTTTCGGTTCCACTGACCCTCATCTTGGCATGAGAGCCATACTGCTCGTCCAGTTTCTTGTTCTCCCGCACCAGGAGGAGCCTCAACCCTAGTGCCAAACAGGCGGTGAAGAAGGTGAATGCTGCGCAAATCGACATGCCTTTGATGTACCTTGGAGAGTCGGTCGTTTTGAAAATGTTTGTGCCGAGGAGCGGACCACACTGTCCAATTACATTGAGCAGCGCAATACCAGTACCTCGACGTGTGTCGGTCCCTTGATTGTCTTGAACGGATAAGTTAAAACTCGTCGCGATACGGATTGTGATGCGCCTTGACTTACTGAGTACCCACGGTAGGATGTTCGCAACTACTCCAATATAAACATCTACCATGAGGACTTGTGGGAATACTGGTTGAACTCACTTGAGGGAAAGATTCCAGCAGCTGCCAGGAAAACCTAGGGAATACAATTCAAAACCGATCGAGAATAAGATAGCATGCACGTACCCCGAAGTACCGCACACCGACTGACTTGCAAGTAGCAAGCAAAACATAGCCGATTCCACCAATGGTAGAGAGGAACATGATCATATATCCTCTCCTACAAGGTTTGGGAGTTAGTGTTGCTCTATGAGGATAGATTCATGAGGTACGAATAATGTACGCAGAGTATATACTCCCAATACGTGTCTCAAGGCTCATGATCAGGTCTGGATTGGGTATGAACAACTCTGAAAACATCCTTACTGCTGAAATCTGTCCGCCAGGTATGTCGAGAATATGGTGATAAGAAATGATAGGAAGAAAGGTGGTGCGGTCAGACCTTGGGAGTGGATTGCAGTAAACCCCATGTCTAGTAATATAGTTGGCAGGAAAACTGAAGTGACGGCGACATGTCAACATGAACATCCATCCTGTCACATTCTGAAGGGTGCACAATACCTGGCAGAGACGAGAAGCCGACATTTGTACTGAAGTACATAAACTTGAATGACGTTAGCGAAATGCTAATCCAAAACAGAGCTTGACTTCTCCCAAGGAGTGCATAGTCAAGGGATGGTTCCATCTTACCGCTGTGAACCAGCATTTAGTATCCAATAAAGCGGCACCAACATCTTTCCATACGATGCCACCTACTCTTTTAGCATCCCCCACCTGCCTCACACCTCTTGCCTTTGCAACAAGTTTCTCCTGTTCATTCAGAAAACGTGCCTTATCCGGGGCATCCGGCAAGAAGATGAAGGCAACTGCAGCCATGACGACTGTGGGAAGCCCTTCGACCAGGAACAACAGGCGCCAATTCGCCAGATGAGAGTGCCCCGAAGTTATTCCGTATGCCAAAGCACCTAGCAACCATTTAGCCATGCTCGGTCGAAGATTGAAAGATTCAGGCTGTCCACACCGGCGAAACAATTTGCTAGGGGAGCCGCGGCCAAGAAGATACCGCAGCGCAAGCCCAGTTCATGCCTTAGATAAAAGAAAGACAGAAGATAAGGTATCCCTGGCCCAAACCCAGCTTCGAAAATACCAAGGAAGAAACGGCAAGCCATTTCTCCTGCCCATGACTGAGTTGCAGATTGCAAAGTAGCAATCAAGCCCCAGCAGAGAACAACAAAAGCACACCACATATGGGGAGGAACAACTTTCCACATCAGGGTAAGAGGTTCGAAGAGAATGTAGGAGATGTAAAATATTGTTAGAAGCCAGTTGTACCGATTTCCGGTAAGCTTCAGCTCCTTTTGCATTCCTGCGATTCTCGCATTACTATAGGTGCTCAGTGTTGATCCATTACATGTAGATGTTCTGACACGTTGGAACCTGCCCTGTGAACATGGCTTACTCACCCTATGTTCGAACGATCAAGAAAAGCAAGGAGGTCTGTCCTAAGCATTTAGCACAAGTCCCACGTTTCCTAGCCAGCGCACTTATGGCGAGATACGAACATAAAGCAGAGACCAGTGGAATGACATGCCAGTCAAGCTTTCTTCTAACCACATTTTCGATCCTTGGAGGGATATGCCGCTGATTGGGATTCTCCAGCTCAGTTTCTGCGTTCGTCCCTTGAAGAATCGCATTCTCTTTGGGATCTTCGACGTAAGCCGTCGTTGTTGCCGGCGCGACTCGGTCAACCTTGTCTAAGAAATGCATTGCGAAAGATTGGTTTATAGAATTGGTAAACGCAATGATAGAGATCAGGGTCAGCGTGAGTTCTTGTACTACATATGGAGCTCAGTAGTGGGTTTATGAACAGTCCAAGAGCTGTCATCGCTGCCAGTTGTTGTACGACTCTGAAGTGCATGAGACCGAGTGCATGCCTTAAGCTAAGGTAATATGCGGACGTTCACTCCTGCGGGGTTGGTGGATGACCGTGAATGCAAACCGTACCATCGCCGATCAGCGATCGAGGGTGTATGCTGCACTATCCGTAGAATTTCCTGTTGATTACAATTTGCATCTCAGATGGCGAAGTCGTCAAGCTTGTGAGGTTCTTGCGATATGTAATATTCTAAACATCAGTGAAATTAGAGTGAATAGCTTACGCCGCCGGTCTCCGAAGGTCGGATGGACTTGGCAGCTCCTTGATTCGGTCACCGCCTGAGATATTATACACGATAGACTGCACTTCGCCTCAGTAAGCTACCTAGTAACCACAGGTTCTAAAATCACACGTGTTAATTCCCAACGCTCCGGAATGCATTTTACAAAAGTCAAATTCTGCCCCTTTAGAGCTCACTGGTTACGTTGGAGAATCTGAGTAGCGTGTCAGTGAACGGCGAAGTATGGAGTATGGGTGACACTGGTATCCTTACTCGTTCTTCTCCAGCTTTGTTTTCCAGAATATTGGATTGGTGTCCTTGGTTATGATTAGCGTAAATTCATAATTCCGGATATGGTCGGGAGCGCTCACGTTGAATCCATGCTTAACCCACCCGTCCTCCTTGACATGATACAAATTGATGAATCCTCCTGAGTAAGCATCCCTGTGCGTGGCTGCCAGAATGCTTCTTCGCCCCAACTCCAAGGCCTCTGCTTCCTTCAGATCATAATGATATTCGGCATCTAGCACTCCATATGCAAACGTTTGTCCTGAACCCACACAGAAAAGGTTGCCTGCAAGTCGTGTACCGTCGGAGTCAATGTAGTAAAGCGCAGGACCTTCCTGTGGTGTCACACCAGCGCACATTGTTCCCATGCTGAGACCCATGCCTTTGTAAGAGTAAACGAGATTCGAGAGAATTTTTGAGGCGGCGGCCACTGATATTCGGCGCTTGTGGCGGAGTTCATGTAATCGACATTGCATGCCAAGATAAGCAAGCCAGTATTGACAGTCCTATTGAATAAGATGAGATGGAGCCCTGTTGACTGCCTTGTTCGAGTAGGCTTACCGCAGCACCACCAGCCATTGTCCCTAACAGACAGTTGTTGATTTCAATCACTTTTTTGACCGTTTGGCTCGCAATCCAGTTTCCAGCTGTAGCTCTTGAATCTGTAGCGACAATGATACCGCCTTGGAACCGAAAGGCCAATGTAGTAGTACCGTGGGCAAGCTTGATGGGGCAACTTGAATTCGCATGGTCGTCTGTCGTTGCACGAAGAAAGGCGGCTGGCTGATTTCGTTGTTAGCCACCAGCAGTACCAGAGTAAAATCACCGTAATGACAGCGGGAGTAACAGAGTAAACCCACATCCGGCATCGAAGGTAATGCGAACTTTAGTGATAGTGGAGGTGTTGCTTCTGATAGCTCCTGTTGCTCCTCCCAAGAGTAACCCTCTTGATGGTATGCTGGCCGACTGTAGTGTGCCACAAGCGTGTCCATGGTGGCTGTATTATGTAGATTTGAAAGACTTCAGAGGATCTTGAGAAGAATAATACAAGTAAAGAAGGAGATGGGGGTTTTGTTGAGCTCTTCCAGGCAAGCTCATCACGTATGCACATGAACTGGAAACGCGCTAAGGCAGCTGAGTCATCGAATCTTTCCGCTCTAACATTGCGGCTCCGATTTGACTGCGCCATTCACCAAGCTCCACTTCAAACCTCCACCTTTCTGAGCAACACCTCTGGCATATTTCGGCACGAAAGTAATCTAAAAACATCATTACAGTGCGACATTACAAGGGCAACTCGAAACAACCTGCAGATCGAGATTGGCAGCCTCTGCCTTCCCTTCCCCCTCCTCCCACAATGGCCGTGGAAGTGACACTCAATACGCCGCTTGCTGAAGCGCTCGGCAATGTGGTTCAGCCAAAGCTATCGGAGGTTGGATGGAGTACTGGCGGGCTTGACGACTCAGCTCTTGGGGAATATATCATCCTGATGTTAGTAAACGGCAAGACGCAAGAACAGATCGCTGCGGAGCTTTCAAATGACCTACTGAACCTCGGACCGGACGACTCTGGAGCTACAGACTTCTCCAAATGGCTATTCGAACAGGTAGAGCTGTTAAACAGCCAGCTCAGTGGAAGCCAGGCGCCGCAAGGACCTTCGACACAGCCAGGGCAAGCCATACAATCATATCTCGACGACGGGAGTCTGGCACGGAGAGCGAGCGGACAATCTGGGAGTCAAGGTACTCTTGACGCAGACATGGGAGAAGCTATGGATGACGTTCAAGAGGGAAATATGTACGTGACTTTCCACATAGCGCATCTTCTCGCGCCGGTATCACTAACATGGTTACACAGACCGACTGGACCAAAGTCAATGCGCAACGGCGGTAGGAATGGCAATAAGAGGCTAATGGGGCAGCTCTCGAAGGCGATGGATAGGTCCAACGATGCTGTACTCCACCGCGTTAGGCCTGAGCAAGGCACAGAGCGTATCAACATGCACAACAGACAACCGCCAAAGGGTCCACGGAATGATCGGTCCCGAAATACCAGGGTGCTGCCAAATGGGAGACCGATGGGTATGCAGAACGGGCCCATGCCGAACGGTGGATTTAGCACTCCGCTGCTGCAGATGACACCGCAGCAGCAGATGTCATTGATCCAAATGTACGAAGAGCAGGCGCGCATGATGTCTCATATCTTTTCTCCGCAGCAACAGCAACAGTTTATGCCGGGGTTAGCGCAACCGGCAATCAATCCAGCTTTCCACAATGGTCATCCCCAAGCTGCTCAGCCAGGACGGTCGCTTTTTGAACGAGTCGAGGGCAATCCGCAGCGGCAGAATGGTGGATTCAATAAGCGTTCGCAGCAAAACGGCGGGTCATTTCACACAAGAAACCAGCCAGACGCTACCAACGTCACTCAATCGCTCCAGACACCTACTAACGGTGATCTGTCATCTTCCATGGAGGTGGAGGACTCTCAAACCAACCCGTCAGAAACATCTACGGACACCATCTGCAAATTCAATCTAAGTTGTACCAAGAAAGATTGCCCTTTCCCGCATCAGTCACCCGCCGCTCCTCCGGGAACTACTATTGATGTCAACGACCATTGTCCTTTTGGCGCAGCCTGCAAGAATCGAAAATGCGTAGCCCGTCATCCCTCACCAGCCCAAAAAGCCGTACACCACGCGGAGCAAGAGTGCAAGTACTTCCCTAATTGCACAAATCCTTCATGTACGTTCCGTCATCCCACCATGCCGATGTGTCGCAACGGCGCCGATTGTACGAGAGAAGGCTGCCGATTCACACATGTCAAGATAATGTGCAAATTCAATCCTTGTCTAAACCCAACATGTCCTTACAAACATATTGAGGGGCAGAAGAGAGGCGCGTTTGACGATAAGGTGTGGGTCGCAGAAGGTGATCAAGAGAATGGTCATGTTAGTGAGCGGAAGTTCATAGATGACGAGATGGTTGGGGAGGAACTGATAGTATCCGGAAACCAAGCCCATGGAAGCCAGCCGTCGAGCTTAGGTGCTGAGGTTGTCACTTGATTTCCATTCTTTTAAATGTATAGACACGGTGTCTCGTGCGAGGTGGATCGGAAGTCGACGGGGCTCGCCTTGATATGGAATGATTCGCTGTGTTAGGCATTGGAGAATGGCGTTGGGGGTTTATGGAAGGCTCGCTTCTATGTAGACGAGATGAAACAGTTTTGAGACTTATAGCATCTTGATCAACCTGGTAGTATCTTACGATTACCGTCATTCGATTGTAATACTGCGTGCCAACAATAGCGCCATCGTTGTTGAATTACCGCAAGGTAAGTCCATGGCTGTAGTTGCTTTGAAACAGGGCATCAAACTGCTCCGCACGTGATGTCGGCCTGAGGCTCTGAGTTCGCTCCGATCCAAGACCTCATCGATTACACAGTAGATCCAAAAATATCCCTGCAAGAGCATTCAAGACCTTGCGGTCTGCAGATGAAGAAGAATTTGAGGTTTGCTTCCTTATGCAGAGATCAACTTTCTCATCAAAGACTCCGGCGAACGTACTAGAAGTCCTGTTGAATAAATGTTACACTACTCCTGCATGTCAAAGACGCCCTTGGCGTCGCTTCTATACCGCCGAATCGAGTGCATCCAATATCAGTAATGAAGCTACGAACATTGCGGTACTCGGAGGGGGTATCACGGGCCTGGCAAGCGCATACTTTCTTACTCGGCAGCTACCAGAAGCCAGGATTACGCTCTTCGAGAGCACATCCAGACTCGGGGGCTGGCTACGGTCAAAAAAGGTCGACGTAGGCCATGGCAACGTTGTATTCGAGCAAGGACCACGCAACCTTCGTCCCAATTTACCCAATGGATTAATGACGCTGGATCTGGTGTGTCTATCGAAATTAATACCAACTTAACTCTGCTAATCGCAAACACAAGGTCCATGAACTTGGACTTGAGGATCGAGTTATTATGACCTCCAAGAACTCTGTTGCTGCTCAGAATCGATTTCTGTACTATCCAGACCATCTTGTGCGCATGCCGGGGCCCGGAAGTTCTTCGCTCCAGAGTTTTTTTAGCCTGGCGACCGAGCCTGTGTTCAAGGGTATCATTTCTGGGATGTATGGGGAGTTCTTCAAGCCAAACCGCCCAGGCGATCTCGAGGATGAATCCGTTGGATCCTTTCTTTCTCGCCGCTTTGGGCCTCCTATAGCAGATAACCTTGCCTCTGCAATTCTACATGGCATCTACGCAGGTGATGTGTATCAACTGAGCGTACGAAGTATTCTGCCTTATCTTTGGAACACTGAGTCGAGATATCAATCCATAATCAAGGGGGCGTGGAGCCGCGCACTTGGGGGCCCAGTTCCTATGGCGGACCAAGACATCAAGCTAATCCAGGATCTTGCAAATCGGCCTCTGGCAACAGCAAAGCTAGAAGCCATCAAAAAGTCAAGTGTCTTTACATTCAAACACGGTATTGGTGAACTCGCTGAAACGCTGGAAGCTAAACTTCAAGAAAGCCCGAACGTGGATATACAGCAACAAACTGCAATTGAAGAATTGAACTTAGATACAGAAGGTCCAAGTACAATGGTATATAACCACATAACCCATCTTTCTGCCATTGAAAGCTTTATATCTTAGTCCACTATCTTCATCATGTCTTGATTCTGACTTCCACGGATTTATAGATTAACCTCTCGACTTGCACATACGATGGTTTGAATGCTATTCGATCCAGCAACAACACGTTCACCCATGTAATTTCAACAATTTCTAGCAAAAATCTCTCCCAGATAGTTCGGCCTGCTGGTAGCCTTTCGATTCTTTCTCAAACACCCTCGGTCACAGTCATGGTCGTCAACCTTTTCTACTCCAATCCCTCGCTTCTACCCGTGCATGGATTCGGCTACCTCATTCCACGCTCCATTCCATTCACAGCAAACCCCGAACTCGCACTTGGTGTCGTGTTTGACTCTGATGCGGCCATCGGCCAGGACGATATACCCGGGACTAAAGTCACAGTCATGCTGGGCGGCCACTGGTGGGATGGCTTAGAGAGCTATCCAGACGAAGAGGAAGGTGCTAACATGGCAAAAGCGCTTCTGAAACGGCATTTAAACATTGCCGAGGAGCCGCAAGCCGTCAACGTAGGGTTGCAGAAGGATTGTATCCCGCAGTATACCGTGGGGCATGAGCAACGGATGTGGAAGGCTAGTGAAATGCTGGAGCGATTCCAAGGAAGACTGCGTGTTGCAGGAAACAGCTACACGGGTGTAGGATTGAACGATTGCGTCAGAGCGGCAAAGGACGTCGTCACCAAGCTCGTGGACGGAACGGGAAGAACTGGACTTGAAGCGTTCGTTGGAGGCCGGAAGTGGTCCTGGGTCCACGTCAAGCCTGTGAAATAAAAAATAAATATTCGGATCTGGATATAGAGCATTCGAAGTTGGAGGAGGCTCATGGGTGCCACAACGTATTTGAAACTCTTTTTCTGAAAAGCAGCCCTGATGCATTGACTTACAAGCACATACCGCGGTGGGATCCGGTTCGGACGCCGCCTCTTGGGGTATTAGACGGGTTCTCCCATGTGAATATAAAGCAGAGGTACTTCGAACATATAAGTATCGGGGACTTTAGAGCATGTATCAAACTAGCAGCGCATCCTCAATCCATGTACATAAATCCAGCGTTACATAGATGGAAAAGTTACCACAAGATAGTGCTATCTTCTATGCTTCCAGTACTTTAAACGGAAAGCTAAAACCCTGGTATGCCCCATGGCATACCATGACCAGACTCCTATAGCGTACGATAGCAGAGATTCATCCCGGGGTATCCCACCGCTATACTCCTGTCGCATACGACACAAACGCCGTCGCCAACCACGAAACCGAGATCTATGCTTGGCCCGCAGTGGACCGTCTATGTTCTATCGCGCCGGTGCTCCTGCCCGTCATAGGCAACAGTTCATTAGCACATCAGCTATCACCGTCGACCTGGACTTTCCGCTCCCCATGCGCATCAAACCCTAGCGAATCCAGCTGCCGAATGAGCTCGTTCATTTTGATGACCTTTTCGAACTGCTCCGGAAGGAGGCTTTCGCCTTTATCTTTCTTCTCTCTCAATTCCCTCGCCTGCCGTAGTTTTTTCTTCAGGTTCCGCGCTTGCTTCTCTTTCTCCGCTTCGGTGTCTACAGGTGTCTCTGCTGCCTTGGCCGGTGGTGCCTCCGGCCGCCAATTTTCTTTGCCCAGAGCTGACTTGTCCGAGGGAACGTGTGTCTCATCGGATTCCCCGTTCACAATAGCTTTCACACTACCACCCTCCTCAGCAGCCTTGGCTTTCTTCCGCGCCTCCCGCCTCTTCGCGTTCTTTCCACTGCCGGGTTTCTCATCCTCTTTCAGATCTAAGGCCCCTGCGCCCGGCACACCACCAGCCCCTCTAGTCTTCCATGCTTCAGCAGTGCGGTTCTTGTAAACCTCAACATCCTCAGGCGGTTTGTAGCCGGGGCGGATCTTGATTTCTTTCCGCTTCGAGCCGTCAGGACGTACGGAAGCGGGGATGTGTCGATCCCCATCTGGTGTAGATATGATTCCAGATTTTGTCCCAGAGTCGGAGTTGTTGCCAGATTTGGCGCTCGGAGAGTGAGAAGTGGGCATGGTTGTAGTTGGAAAGGTTGCGGAGTGTTTCTGAGCGGAACACGCAAGGCTTAGGGCTTCGGATTTATATCCTTCATGTTACGATACGTGCTTCACGAATATTTGAATAGCTTTGGAAAGTTGGCAGTATGTGTTGTGCTCTGTAGGAGTGTTTGACAAGACAACGTACAAGGTAGGGTAGGCGCAAGCGAAAACCGAATTCATCTGATTTTAAAGAGAGCCCTTTTCCACAATCGGACAAGCTTGTTGTATCTCGTAGATATGATAGTCTTTATGTCTTAAAAAACATAATACATGCTCAACATGTGATATACGAGATGCAGACTCAGCGATGTTAATTTTTACATTATCATTTTACGATTTCGAAAGTTTGTATCATAAACTAAATTTCGATGCGGCAGGTTTTGGAAAAAGGCTACAAACTTTCGCACACGACGATAATCTGCGTGCTGTTTTCGAACGAGTAAAGAGGGACATGAGACATTCACAATCGGCGCTGATCTGCAACGATAGCCTTATCGAAGAGCGAATGGCAAAACCCGTCGACCACTGCAACCAAGTCTTTCGCATGCGAAAGACTTAGTCGCTGCCCATCCTCATCAACGCAGCCCTCTTGTCTCATCTTTTCTGTTTCACTTTGAATGAAGTGGACGGCTTAGCTAGTGGACAGTTCAGCGACTGAAGTCGCTGCTTGTCAATAGGGAAATTGGCTTGTAAGATCTCTTAGCGAATCCAAATATCTTCCAACATGCCCCTTCATATCAAGTTCTCTGACGACCACTTAGTTTGTATCACGCTGCAAGGCCCTCTGCCGAGCGCTGCCAGCTGAAGCACAGGATATCATCCAAGACATTAGTCGGCATCATGATCAAGGTAAGCGAGGGAAGAGCTTTTTGCTAAAGGTACAACAAGTCAAGGCAGACAACATTGGCATCTCGGAGATCCTTGAACCGTTTTACAAGTGATGGACAGAATCAGAGGCTCCTTCACCCCATATAAGACGTTGAGTGCAGGGTCCTTATTCTCTTAAAATCCGTTTGGCCGTATCCACTTTGATTATCTTTCATGCGCAAGCAGATCTGGTCTCCCACAGAGAAGCAGAACGCCTTTTCCTTGAAGAGGCACGCCGTAGTTGAGAGCATCAGGCGGTACCTTCACGCTCGTAAACGATTCATTTCCTCCCGTGTTTGACCGGACATCCAGTGTACGAGCTTCAACCGTCTTGTCTTGAGCGCTGTGTCATTCATTGCATCTCTATATTGTTCCTGGAACGTGAAAAACGCTGTTGATAGTAGCGAAGCTAAATGATACACAAATGGTGTACCCCAATTCGAGCCATTCAAATGGCTCTGCCGAAGGAAACAAGAAGGGCGGTGGCCGCTCGCCAAGGAAAGATAACAGAGAGGTCCGCTCCACGTGAAAGGAGAATGAAGATGGCCGCTCAACGGGAATACAGAAGGCCAACGCAAAGATTGCAAGAGTACCGCCCAACACCAGTTTTTCAGATTTGATTCATGAACAAGTCGACGAGAGCATAGATACAATTAGGCAAATACTCGGGATTCTTCATTAAGTAAATCATTACAAAGGGTCGATAGAGGATGTGCAGGAGGTTTGGTCGTTACATTGAAACAGAAAGCCGAAATCTGCACATTGCAGGCCAAAGTGGAAACCATGAATGTCTTGCAGACAGAGAAGTGGAAACACTCTTTCGCGGAAAGTGCAACATAAAACCTCGCAGAGCAGGTCTAGATGACGAGATTGCGAATATGAAGATAAGGCTTGCGACAAATAAGTCTAAGATGAAAAAGAAATTGAGACAGTAAAGTCCAACATGGAAAAAGTGACGAATGTGAAATGGGAGGAGGCAAGAATAAACCTGAAGAAGGTGGATCGGCGAAGATCGAAGAGGCAAGGCAGCAGCACAAGAATGAAATTCAAAGATTTGAAATCAGAGATAAATAAGTTTAAGGAGTGCAACAAAACCACAAATGATCAAAGGGAAGAGGCTGAAAATGGGTGGTTTGTACAAGTAAAGAACCTCGAGTGTGATCAGAGAGCCTGCAGAACGCGCATCCGGGAAACAGAGTCGGAGCTCGATCAGATGAAAACTCTCTCATCAGTTTCTACATTCTTGACAACACGCGTTACTCAAAACTTTATTCCATCGATTTATACAACGGCGATGTTTCGCCGAGTCTTCAAAGGAATCGGGAACCCCAACTAAATCGCGAACTGACTGTAGGAAGTGGATTCTGCACGTCCTAGCCAAGAGCTCTTCTGGAGGCTAAATACTATTGCAAACATCGATCATTTTGGTTGAGATAAGAGCCACTCTAACGGATCTCAGTTTTCAGCCAAGCCGAATAAGTCAAGCATTGTGCAAGCCGTCAATGGAAGCACCACCATTTACAGAGACCGGGCCAGGATCAGCTCCAGGCGAAGCTTGAAGCTATTGCGGATTTGGGAGACCTCGAGGAGACATAGTTGCTGGGTGATTTTTGGCTACGAGCCTTCGGCATCGCTCGATCCTTAGGACTAGGATTTCGTTCATTACGAAAAGGAGACCAGTTAAGGCGCTATCATACTACCTTCCAAAGAAATTCAAGAAAAGCTGCCCTCGCAGTCTACTTTGGTCCGGACGGTGGCAAGCCTCGGGTTCTGTACAAGGGGGTGGCTCTTTCGCGTACCTTACTGGTCTTCCGCCTGGGATGTCAGAAGTGAGCGTAATGTAGTCAGAAGAGGCGAACTTTAGTCATTCTCGGCGCAAAACACTATGAACGGTTCAGATGCCCTGAAGAGAAATTTTGCAGTTCCTAGGCTAGCCATTGATATAAGTTTATTAAACTTATGCAAATAAATCAAATCTAGCTCGGTAGCTTGCTCCCTGTTCTCCGGAATAGCACCACAATAACAGGGCTCATTTCGGCAAGTGCAAACGATGCACACATAACAAGCCATCCAAATCTTTCTTTTACTGGACCTGCCCATAACGGACCAAGAACCAACCCCGCTGCGAAAGCCATATTCATAAACGCATAAGCCTGTCCGCTTAGCTCCGAGTCATTTCGAGTGCCCCTTGATCTCATCACTTTGGAAATTCTATCCGCAACAATGGATATAGCTGCCATATGCGGGATCACAGCTGCAAACATAAAGACTCCAATCCAGAATACAGCAAAACAGAAGCAAACCTTCGTGGCGAAGGAATCGCCATTCGCATATCCAAGGGCAACGAATAAAGGTCCGAGAGCGAGAAATGATGTGAAGGAGACCCGACGCGGTCCAAAGCGATCGGAAACACGTCCTGCCAGCGGTCCAAGAAGGCCGGGCGCAATCAAAACGAGTAGTACAAACCCACTGCCACTTGAAGACCATTTGAAATTGGATTCGAGGTAAAGAGGAATTGTCTGCAGCTCTAAGTTAGGAACTCTACACAAGCCAGGTTTCCCCTGAAGCAACTGAAAACTGTCCCCGGTCAACTCACTGTCTCTAAGGCAGTCCGTGTTGCCGAGATTATCAGAATTGCCCACAAACTTAAGAGAAAGTCCGTATCGCTCAACAGAAGGAAATATTTAGATTTTCCCGGCTGTTCAACGGGATCCTCCGTGCTATCACAAAGGTTGGAATCGAATTTTGATGTGTTCTGGCTAGGTCCACCGTTTTCAAAACTACTACCTTCGTCCCTCTCGAAGAATTGTCTTGTGTCTTGGTCTTGTGTGCCATACCCCCCATGGTCAAGATTCGCGGTACTACTTTCTTGAAGTCGTGTGAATTCTTCTTCCCCTCTGAAAGTGGATGAACTGTATGGTGTGTGCATCTCCAATGCCTCATCCACTAGGAACAGACGTAGGATGATGTCGATTGAGATGACAGTAGCAGCTAATGCAAAGACTGCGAAATGGCCAAAATGTTCAAAGACCACGCCACCAGCGATGGGCCCAAAGAGATCGCCCCCAGCAGTACCCATTGTGACCTAGCCCATGGCTGCACCAGTAGCGTCTGCTCCAACACGAGTGCTTAAGAATGCTGTTCCCGACGTCCACACAAAGGCCCCCGAGGCACCCTGCAAGATGCGCGCCACAACGAGAATTGCGACGTGATTGCCCATGAAGAACATGGTAGTGGATACCGCAAGCACTATCAAGCCTGCCATGAAGGGCGTCTGCTTCGACTTGGTTCGGTCGATATACGCTCCAAGGAGTACTGAAGGGAAGGATTAGACTGTAGTGTAGATAGAAAGCCCAACATACTTACTCGGAGTAAACAGGAAGGCTCCTCCGTACGTTGCTAGTAAGACGGAGGTCCAGAATTGAACTGACCAGAGTTACATTTGAAGTATGAAGCATTTCCTGACCAGATGTTCTCCACACGAGACGAACCTTTATCGGAAGGAACTGCCAGCCCGGCTTGTAGCATCATGGGTAATATGGGTATAATCTTAAAGCTATCAGCTCAGTCCGCGTATTTCACTCAATGATTGGAACATACAAGGTCATAGAGATGCGTTGGTACGGTCGGTGTCCAGTATTTCCCAGAGTATCTCCAAAAGAAGCGTTGAGATCAGACATACTGTGAACGCTGCGACTGAGACTACAAGAACGGCATACCCAGCTGAAGAACGGAATGTAGCAGTGTTGGTTGCCATTCCCGCGTTGAAATAATGTATAAGACTATCAAACTGACAGGAGATAGGATGGTAGAGGACTTGGAGGCCAACAACACCTCAACAGCAAAAAATACGGGAACAACGGAAAACTGGTGGCATTGAAGCGCCATCGAAACTCTTCGAGATGAGCAACAAGGTGGCTTCCGGCTGCACGTTTCATGCCGTATGTGGTGTTGGAATCTGCCACTCGAAGATCGACCCTAACACGAGAAGGAGGTTGATTGGTACAGCATCACGATTGGGTTCGTATGCACAATAAATTTTGTTTTAGTGATTGTTGGGCTATACCGAACATCTACGGATCTGGACGCAGGAAGAGTATCCTTACCAAGAATCGTTTGAGGCCTGGCCCAACTACGTTTTCTTGGCTACATGAAGATTTTAGATGCCGTACCTTAGTGGTTTTTTGGTGAAATAGACCATCAGCATGCTACTACTTTTCCGAAGCGCATTGTCGTCGTCTGATAGTTTGATGAATCAAAAGGTTCCAAAGATTTCCCGAAGGCCCCGTCAAAGAAGACGGCAGAAAGACAGCGATTGAGCAACCATGGAGCGCCAGTGGCAGTCAAATGAACCTCCTCTTGCAGCAATCGAAGAATGCAAAACCACGTTTGATCTCCTTCACAGCCGCATCAGCTCCGATCCAGGAGTCCCGGTGCAAGATCCCACGACTTCCTTCTGGCAACAAACCCCTCTGTTTCCAGAACTCGTCAATATGAAATCTCAAAATCTCCCAGAATCTGCCGATATTGTCATCATCGGCTCCGGAATTACAGGCTTGAGCGTGGCATATACCATTCTGACAGAACTCAAAGCGATGGGGATGCAGCGACAAGTAGTCATGCTAGAAGCCAGACAAGCTTGTTCGGGAGCTACAGGCCGCAACGGTGGGCATATCAAGGTCGCAGCTTACGAAGTTTACAGTCGAAACAAGGCAAGATACGGCAAAGAACGGGCGAAGGCCATTATTTTGTTCCAGCTGAGGCATCTGCCGACTCTTATGAATTTAGAGCGAGCGAAGAATCTGGAAGGCGCGGATATTCGGAAAGTCGAGACAGTAGATTTGTTCATGGATGTTGCGATGTTTCTGAAATCACAGGAGATGGTGGAGGAGCTGAGGGACGATCTTCCAGAACTCGCCCATGACGTGCGAATTTGGGAAGGTGATGCTGCCCGAAGGGTGGGTTGAGTTATTGGAAGTGTTGCTTTGACGCCGAGACTGACGAGGGTAGCGCTTCGAAGTTGGTGCTCATGTCATCGGCGCAATATCTTATCACTCAGGATCCATCTGGGCGTATCGATTCGTCTTATCATTATGCTCATATCTACTCTCGACGCACCCAGAGTTCTCCCTCGAGACCGATACCCCAGTGCCAGAAACTAAAACCATTGATTCCTCCGAGAGACCTTTCCAAATTCTCACAGCTCGTGGCGAGATTTTCACAAGTCACATAGTTCATGCCACAAATTCTCATGCCAGCCATCTTGTTCCAGGATTTTCTGGGAAGCTATTCTCCATAAGAGGTCAAGTAAGCGCTCAGCGACCTGGCAAAAAGTTTCCCCGGCTTGATGGATCCAGATCTTGGAGTTTTGTACAGAAGAAAGGATTTGACTACGTCGTCCAAATTCAAGGAAAGCACAGTCAAAATGCTGAAAATGGAGGGGAGTTAGTGACAGGCGGTGGGCTCTTCCAATCTTCGATGGGTATGGATGAGTTCGGATTGACAAGCGATGACAAGACAGACCCAATTATTGGCGCATACCTTGGGGGCATTTTGCCCACAGTATTTGGGGCGGAAAATTGGGGCGAGGATGCTCCTCGGGGAAGGATGGAGAACATGTGGGTTGGAACGCTGGGATACACCGCCGACATGCAGCCCATGGTTGGGAAGCTGGATCAAAATCTGACCGGCCGGAGCCTCAAGTCTCACGCCTCTTCAGGGAAAGAGCACTCTGGCCCCGGCCCTGCTGAATGGGTGTCGGCAGGATATAATGGTGAAGGCATGGTGCATGCATGGCTTTGTGGCGTAGCTGTCGGACTGATGGTTCTTGGTCGTGATGAAATAGAAAGATCCAACGAGAGTGGAATACCTGAAGGAAAGGTAGAGGATTGGCTGCCGAGGGAGTTTCGATGTTCGGCCGAGAGGGTTTCTAAAGCCAATGTGTATACATTGTTGGCCTTGATGTAAGTTCAATGGCTTTCTGGCCGTCGGGGATAAACATATATGGACCACCGGACTGCTTCGCCTTGATCCGCTTCTCGCTCACCAGATGTACCTGCTGTAGTTGCAGATCGGCTATTGTGCTGAATCGCGACGCAAGTCTCGTTCCGAACACTAACTTTATCTTGACGCAGCTACTGAATATCCGCAGATGTTCTTCCACCTTCGAGAGTAGGCGTGTCTATCTAATGTAAAGACGCTTTGCACCGAAGATATCCGGAGGGGTAATTACCCCGAGCAATAACGACAAGAAGAGCGCCAAGAAGCACAAGGTATCTAAAAGTAATGAGACCTCGGCCTCATCGCAGCGAACTTAACGCAAGCCTTGATGCAGTTCAGTGAAATGTTCATCGCGCTACGTTGCGCCACCTGCATGTTTCCATTAAGGTAGTGTCTGAGCTCGCAACCGTACGCACATGACGGTCACTTCAGTAACCAAGCTGGGCCCAAATTGATTTGGAGTAAGAATACTCATTGATATTCGAATTGAACGTGTTGAATATAGTTCTTGTCTATTGAGGCCAACTAAAAGCTGGCCACGCCGTAGGTATTTCCTTAGACTCGTGCACTCATCAGCCTCATAGATGCAATTGCTTCAATCCCAGCGAGTTCAACAAATATCGCCTCTATTCCAAAATATCTCGTTCAGGTCTCTAGATCAGCCAGCAGGATGAACGCAACTGTGAGACTCAGATTTATCAAGCTTGTCGCGATGCCGTATCCGATTATCACCAGATCTGTTTTGACATCGTCTTCAGCTTTGAGCTCCCTGCCAAGACTTGCTGCTTCATATGATTCAATGTTGTTCGGTTCCATGACTAACACTTCATTGCCCTGGTCGAAATTGTCGTCGGCGACAGCTAAGCGAGAATACTCAGATTCATCTAAAGTTGTGGCAAGCAACACACTCTGTTCGATTAACGTAGTTTGTACAGGAGAAGCAGAAATGGACACTTCTAAGATGATTTTGGCGATACTTGGCCATAGCGCTGCCGCGTAGAGTGCATATGCCGTTTCTAGCACGCAGAGCGGTAATATCTGTTAACTCATGATAAATAGAAAGAGAAGGTGAGCGAAACCCGTCATAATACTCGCGCAGAAGATGATCATTGAATGATTCTCAAAGCGCTGAAATTCAAGTAGAAAGCCGAAGAATAAAACAAGAATTATCGAAATAACGTCTGGAAGGCTTCTTCAGTGTTAGCAGCAACTACTCGACATTCTGGGAGCAAATATACCCCACTGCTGATCCTGCAAGCGCCAAGTCACCCCCATAATATGCTGCAGCTAGAAACCTCGATGCAGAATTCTTGAATGAAATCATACATCCATAAATGGCCATGCTGTTAATAGCAGTTATCCAGAATGCACCTGGGAGATTTCACAAGCTGATGATACAATGTTGTACCTGACTTATGAATGTGCGCCTAGCTGGTGATATTGTCAACACCGTCGCGACTTTATTCGACGTTGTGCCGACCAACAAGATTGTAAAAACACCGCATATGCACACCACAAGAGCCAGAACAGAGAGCCAGAATGCAGTAACGACGCCGGAACTTTGTGTCACTCGTGAAATGATGAGTAGATTTGCAACGCCACCTAGCCGTGAAATGCATGTAAGAATCGCCAGTGAGAGCGATAGTTCTGTGTTTCTTGAATTCTGTAAGCAAAACCAAGAAAGACTCTGATTGCCAATCAGGGTCAACTCACCGAAACCAAGCGCTGACAACTCCACTGACAGCAACTCCTGCTACCTCGCCACCCAGGCCTAGGGCGATTCGTCCGATCACTAGCAGTAATCCCAATCTAGTCTTCACTCCTAAAACGAACATGATATGCCCACATACTATGGACCCCAGGGTCCACACGAGGGTTCTCGCCGTACCGTATTTCTCAGCCACGAACCCACCAACAAATGATAGAACGATGTTTGGGAGCGAGTACACAGTATATAGAACTGAGATGGTATATGCATACTCTGTATCACTGAGATAGAGATGCGCTTGGAGATGTGTGGAAAGGGAGGCCGGAAGATCATAAACTGTCACAGAAGGGGTTTAGCATAATGTGTAGTCCCCAAAATTTGGGAGTGCGAGAGTACCGAAGAAAATTCCCCACATGAGCCCAGACATGGCGGCAAGGGCTACATATCTTTGTTTCCTCTCTTCTATGGCTGCCATATTTTCGTGGCTATCGTGGTCGTCAGAACTTCATGGCTTCGCGAAAGCCTTATGCCCGCCGTCACCGATGCGAATGATCGAATACCACCATTAAGATACCATCGTATTGCCCTCGCAGAATGCCAGGAGACCATAGTTCTGTCAACTGTTGCAGAAGCTAGGTAGAAGGCAGCATGGGAAGTTGGCGACAGTCAAGTAAGACATCTGCTGATGCAGCCCAAGCATGAGCAGAGGGCCAAACTTGGGGAAAATAAGAGTCATTCCGCAGCCTCTGCATTAAAACACTGATCACAGGTTTAAATGAGAATCGGTTAGTTAGAGTATTACAAGTAGTCGTGTTTAGTACGCCGCGTAATACAGTAATAATAGTTCCGAATACGGCTTTGGATCGAAAGTTCGAATTTTCTCACTACCGAATTAATTGAGATATAAGATATGGCTCTAGTATAAGGGGTGTTTGCGTATGAAAGGTGGTTTTTTTTGGACCGCTGGCTATACATATGGGGGTACTGGTCTATAAGAGAGTGTTTCTCTACTTGATGAAAGGATGCCTTGAATTGGTAGAAGACGTCCCTGAATTTAGGGATCACGGATGGTCATATGACCGTCAGGTCAGGTCAGATGTTTTCGGTCATGCGGACGTCACATGTTTCTACTTGACAGCCAATAAGACAGCTTATATATATATTACTAAGGCTTTTGACCAATCAGAGCCCAGGAATCGACTATAGGGCTGAGCGTTCTAAAAATTTCGGAGTGCCTGAGAACCCGGAGAAAACAGAGAAAACAGAGCAAATTATGGTGTAATCTTCATCCCTTTCTCGAACTCCCAACATCGAACTTTGTTCCTCCAACCACTGATCTTCTACCCCTATGAGCTTTCGTAGTGTACGCTCGCGGCATTTTACTACTCTTTCTCTTCTTCCTGGAACGATTGACTCGGTAAACGCGACGTGTACAGCTGAATCAGATAGCATAGTGCTTATATCGAGTAGAAATAACAGTCAATAGAGGTGATGGTTGATGTAGAAAGGTTGGGGAAAGGGAGGTTTCGGAAGTTGTTCGGAAATTGCAAGTAGGGCACGAACATGTTTATTGAAGCATGTATTATACACAGGGGTAGTAGCAGGGGGGGTATATATTTAGGTAGCCACTACAGAAACACCACCCAACACTGCTGGCACACCACCCCCTGCACTAAGCCTAATAGGGTAATTTCCAGGGTCCAGTGACCCCGTAAACAAACAACATCAACAAGAACAAAGGAAGGCCATGGGATACACATAGTTTTGCGCCTGTCTACCACCAAATTCAATGTATTTTCTCGCCGGTCTCCCAATGCAAATTCAAACCTGAAACATATCTTTTGCATGCTCAGAATCGACTTTTATTTCTCTAAATTACATCTGAAAACCGCTCATGTAGGAGGCCGGAACATCGCCAATTTGACCCTCTGCAGTGCCCCCTCGGGCACCTCCTCGTCCACCTCGCTGCCGCCGCCCGAGGCGGCTTTGTGTACAGCCAGTGACGATGTGCATCCTCCAGCTTCAACACTCCACCGCCGGCTCTATCGTACAGTCGCTCCTGTATCTTATGCGCACATGGCAGCCTTGAGGTGAACGCAAATGCAGGAGGTGGAGGAGGAGGAGGATGGCGACGGCGGCGAGGATGTGAACAACAAACGCGGTGGACCCTGGAAATTACCCTATTAGGCTTAGAATAGTGCAAGGGGGTGGTGTGCCAGTAAGGTAGTGGGTGGTGTGCCAGCAGTGTTAGGTGGTGTTTCTGTAGTGGCTACCTATATTTATAGTATCAACTAAATTGGCTGTTCCATGAGCATGTGACCATCGACGGAGCTATTCAGAAAGTGCTCCAGTATGAAAGGCGTGCTCATGAGCTCGAACGTACTGGTTTTCGTAGTGATTAAGTGGCAAATTCGACATGTAGACTGCCATTGCTGCCGTTCGATTCAGTGTCTTAATAGTTGAGCTCGGCAATGGTCGAATTTTCGGTGGAAGCTCCGTTTGAACTGATGAAGGTGGCAAATTGATAGGTCTATTGATGTAAGCAGTGCACTTATCCAAATGAGCCTGCTGACGAGTAGCTCCCATTGCCAGTACGTATTGACAGTGACGGCATCGAACTGTAGTAAGAGCTCTTCCAGGTACGGTTATCTGCTGAAAGGCTTCAGCAACGACCTCGTTCCGGGGCTTACCACCGCGTTGCGGAGGCATGGCTGGTGGTAGGAAGATAGATCTACTCCATACTCGTATGAAGCAATGGTGACACCGTGACAGCGAGGTCAGACCCCCTGAGCTAAACCAGCTGGGTTTAGCTTGCTTACATAATATAAAACCAATAAACAAACATGAATAAACCGCTAAGAGGTATTATACACGTTTATTGTAGAATAAACGGTTTTTTTCTACCCCTACATGTTCTATCGAAACGGGCTAGCCTATATCTTGAAAAGGTTAGCGTGAAACACGATCGGGCTAGACTGCTGTCATGTCATTTGTCAGGTCAGATCCATGTCAGGACTTGACGTCACATGACTTGTCATACCATCGAAATGACGGTCATTACCGATCCCTATCCCTGATTCGTATCTCTATGTAGATTTCTCATTAGCGCGGTGAAAACTAATTAGTCACTAGGAAATAGTTCTAGGTACAAATCTCATGTAAATTACCCGTTGTTCGAATAAGATATGGCTTTCATATATTCTTTTTTTCTTCGTATAAGAGATGGTTCTACACAGGTCTAATCCAGCAGAAATCGTATAAAACTGCTGACTTACATCTCAATTAACTCGGTATTTGATACCAAGATATTAACTACCTTAAGGTACCTTAACATCCCGCCAGCCGATGGCATAGAAGTCGATAACATTTTAGGCGTGCATACGAGGGTAGCGCCGAACTGTCGAACCTCAACTTCCGCACGTCACTGTCACATCAATTCCACTTGAGTGTACTTCAGTCCAGCTCAGGCGGTCAACCCGTCAAAATGCCTGGTGTAAGTTTGTGTACTTCCTCTTACTCTGATCAACGCTAATTGAAGTCCAAGATCGCTTCCGCTGTCTACAAGCAAGTCCACCGAATCCGAACAACTGGGAAAGCCCCACTAACATTGATGAAGCTCCATATATCGGCAAAACGTTACCTTTCTGGCTGCCGTGTTTATCGGTGCATTCACCTTTGAGATGTGAGAAGCATCAGCCGGCTAGGAGGATGCTCATATACAGGTACTAATTAATATTGTTACAGTGGTTTTGATAGCGCCATAACGAAGTTCTGGGACACAAACAACAAGGGTGTATGTTGAGGGATGCATATTCTGACATGTCATTAAGTTGCTGATGGCCCTTTCTAGCGACAATGGAAGGACATCAAGCAGAAATATATTCAGCATGACGATGAATGAGCTTGGGCTCGGTGCTGTACATAGTTTGGAGGGCAGCGAAGAAGACATCAAACAGAGAACAAGATCGTGGCCGCCACTACAGACGTACGCGCTACCATGCACGACTGTTCGTTGGGACTTGGGAAGGGTGATGGTTGGCGTATCCTGGCTTTTGAGGTTGTAACAACAATGTCAACATAGATCAAAACCTTAGAACAAATCTCTCATGCTCCTCAACCAGTAGACTGCTCTTTGATTCACTTTGGAATCTTAGTGTTTTGGCTCTTATACTTGTCTCGTAAGCTCGTCCATCTTGCACTTGATTCCAAGTCCCAACACAACACCGACGCTCACCAACTCCACTTTCAAGGCTTGACAAAGTCTGATATCTTGGTTCACATATGATGAAGAAGGCTTCTATATACTACTGAGGCCTCTTGTGCTAAGGAGATAGCGATAGGAAATATCCGCTTTTGCTGGGCCTCAAATCATCAAAGCAACAATCACCACTAAGCATAGTGATGGGCCAGCCATGAGCCTGTCTCGCAACGATGCTAATCCTAAGCCGTGAAAAACGGCTTTGCCAAATTCTCTGTGACCTTCCCCGAGCGCACGGGTATCGATATGGTACCGAAGCAAGTCAGGCGCTCCAGCAAGCCCTTTTCAGGTCGCTAGCAGCTGAGAACAATGATTACCTCCGCATACTCTTCAAGGGGAAGGTCCCCAGGGCTAAGAAGGACTGGATCCTGCGAGATTCCCAAGGGATGGTAGAGGGTGCAGAGTACATGGAGGCAGCTAGGGGCAAGCCTTGTGGGCATATATTCAAGAGTGGGGAGGCTACATATCGGTGCAAAACGTGTACTCTGGATGATACATGTGTGCTTTGCAGCCAATGCTTCGACTCATCAGATCATGCAGGACATATGGTTTACGTCAGTACGTCACCTGGCAACAGCGGCTGCTGCGATTGTGGAGACGCAGAAGCCTGGAGGTTGCCCGTCAATTGTGCTATACATACTTTGGATACTTCAACCGTGGCTGGCATGCAAAGAGAAGCGCAAAGACTTCCGGATGACTTGGTGGAGAGCATTAGGATGACTATTGGCCGGGCTATTGACTACATGTGCGATGTGATATCTTGTTCACCGGAACAGCTTCGCATCCCAAAAACAGAGCAGACCATTAGAGAGGATGAACGGTTGTCTTTTCTGGCCTCCAAGTGGTACGAAGAGGATACAGATACAGACCCGGAGTTTGCACTGATTCTGTGGAACGACGAGAAGCACACGGTTGATGAAGTACAAAACCAGGTAGCTAGAGCTTGTAAGAAGGCGCTCTCATTTGGTCTAGATAAAGCCAACGAGACGAACGATATGGGACGCAGCGTCGTTAGCTACTCTAAAGATATTGGCAAGCTCCTAAAGACAGCCAAGATCATCGAAGCTATCAAAATCACGGTTACTATAAGATCTTCGCGGGACACGTTCCGAGAACAGATGTGTGGTACCATCATAGAATGGCTGGTGGATATTTCAGGATGCATTGTTGGAGAAGATAATACTATTCTACGCCAAATACTCTGCGAGGAGATGTTAAAAGTCTGGCGCACTGGTAGTAAAGCAGTCAACTCAACAGTTGGCAAGAATGGTATCGATGATCATGAGATCGACGAGTCCGCCGAGATAAGTGAAAATATGCTCAACCAAGCAGCACGACGCGATGCCTTGGCTGGTCATCTCAGAATTGTTGGAAACGAGAGCGATTCAGACCTGAACACCAATGATCACGAGAATGACGACGGAGACGATGAGGCGGACAGCCAACTTAATGATGATGAAATGGAGCTAGATCTTGAAATAGTGAATGTGGACCCCAATCGAGACCTAGAGATGCGGACGGCGGACATGGAGGAAACCGAAGTTTCGGAGGCCACGTATGCCGGCTACCCTCCACCTCCACCTCCTCCTCCCCATCCTCCACCAGCGGCCCAATCGCTCCAACAGCTTATAGGCCGCGATCACGCGCCGACGTTCTCGGATTCCGATGGTGGTGACCCCATTCCAAAAGTCAACATCGAGATTCCAAAGACGCCATGGCATACACGTCGAAAGTTTTTCCAAGCTCGTCCTCCTGGATATTGGCTCGAGCAGCCGCAAGGGTACGTATCGAGAGAGCCCGTTTTGTTACATGAGGATCTTCGCCAAAGAGTCAGACTGGATTGGATGATCTTATTTGATCTCCGGCTTTGGAAAAAAGCTCGGATCGATCTACGAGACCTGTACATCAGTACGGTTGTGACAGTTCCTCAATTCAAGCGCATCTTAGGCCTACGGTTCGCCGGCCTGTATACCGTATTAGCCCAGCTATATCTTATTGCGGACCGCGAACCAGACCATTCGATAATCAATCTATCCTTACAGATGCTTACCACCCCATCGATAACGCAAGAAATCGTGGAGCGCGGCAATTTTCTCACAAACTTAATGGCCATTCTCTATACCTTTCTAACAAGCCGTCAAGTAGGCCATCCGTGGGAGATGTCCAGCAGTGCTACATTATCATTCGATACTGGATCTGTCACGAATCGCCGAATGTATCACTTCTTCATGGACTTAAAGTACCTCTTCGGCTCAGACTATGTTCAGAATAAGCTTCGTACCGAGGAAAGGTACATCTTGCAATTTCTCGACTTGATCAGGCTACCCCAAGGCATATGTCCTAACGTCAGAGCTGTTGGAGATCATGTAGAGTACGAAACCGATGCGTGGATCGGTGCATCATTACTAACAAGAGAGATAAACAAACTCTGTCGGCAGTTTGCAGACTCGTTCAAATTGAGAGAGGATGACGACGGTTATAGTCTAGCAAAAGCGATACGTACAGTAGCGAAAGCGACTGTTGTCAATGCCACAGGGGCGGAACGTGTGCGGTTTGATCAAGCTGAGATAAAATCTGAAACCCGATTCAAGACGCTGCTGGCTTTCGAGTTCGATGCAGACGAACATGGGCATGCCCCTCAGTACTCCGTTGTGGATTTTGTGGTAGAAAAAGAACCTATCAGTTTTCACCATGCACTCCATTACACACTCTCGTGGCTAATAGATTGCGGTAAGAGCATGTCTGAAGATCAGCTAAGGCACCTTCTATACTTCACGTTGAAGGATCTGAAAGAGCCACCTCCATATCGAGCATTGGTTCCTGATTTTGATCCTGAAAGCTATCTAATGGCTCTTTTCGACTCACCCTTACGTGTATGTGCTTGGCTGGCTCAGATGAAGGCTGGGATGTGGGTACGCAACGGCTTGAGCCTCCGACATCAGATGGGCACTTACCGGGGTGTCTTACATCGAGATCTAGCACATCACCGTGATATTTTCCTGCTGCAAACTGCTATGGTTGTCTGCAATCCAAGCAGAGTACTGGCTTCTATAATCGACCGATTCGGAATGAACGACTGGATGAGGGGCAACTATGTTATTAGACCTGGCTACGAACCAAGTCAGCTTTTGGATGTTGCAGAGGACTTTATCCATCTGTTAATTGTTCTTTTAAGCGATCGAACATCCCTTCAGCCTTTGGAGGAAGAGACAAGCCCTCAATCACTCGCCATCCGCCGCGACATTGCTCACATATTGTGTTTCAAACCCCTATCATTCTCTGATCTCTGTGGTCGCTTGGCGGACAAGGTCCAAGATTCGGAAGAATTCCAAGATATCCTTGAGGAAATGACCAATTTCCGGGCTCCCGAAGGCCTATCTGACACCGGCACGTTCGAACTCAAACCAGAATATCTTGAAGACATTGATCCCTACATAGCTCACTACAGCAAAAACCAGAGAGATGAGGCTGAGAACGCATATCGAACGTGGATTAGCAAGAAGACTGGAAAGCCGGTTTCTGAAATCGTTCTCGAGCCACGGTTCCGACCCATACCTACAGGGGTATTCAGTCAACTTCCATCTTTTACTTGGACGACACTTTTTGCGCAGATCATGTACTACTCTCTCATGCATCCATTGAAGACCCAGATGTCACTAGAAATACCAAGCACGAGAGTCGAGGCATTTGTTCAGGTCGTATTACATCTTGTGTTATCAGCGGTCCTAGAAGACAAGACTAATGAAGACAACGGTAGCGCTGAACAACCGCAATCTTTTGCTCTTCATGCTCTATGCAAGCGTGCACACATAGGTCACTTCATGCCGACAATTTTCAGTGTTCTAGTGAAAATGCTAGAAAGCGAGGAGATCAAAGGATGCCATCCTAAGATCCACCTTATCCTGCAACGGCTCCAGCAGCGCCGGCCACGTACCTATGCATCGGCGTTGTCGCAAATTTACCCATCCCAAGAGGTACCTCAGCATATACCACAGGACAGACTTGGTACTCGGACCCCAACAACTCCGCTCGCTGTTGACCTGGAGGCTCAGCAGCGGCAAGCTCGAGAACTTCACGAGGCGAAGAAACGACAGGCATTAGACCGGCAAGCGAAGGTCATGGCACAATTTCAGAAACAGCAGCAGAATTTCTTGGAACATCAGGATAGTATTGATTGGGGTGACGACGACTTTGATGACCTAGACTCGGTTGGAACTGGTGCAACAGAAGAACACAAAAAGAAGTGGAAGTATCCAACGGGCAAATGTATCTTATGCCAAGCAGAGACAAATGACACACGACTGTATGGAACATTCGGCCTTGTCACAAACAGCACAATCCTCCGCCAGACTGATCTATACGACGCCGACTTCGTGGACGAAGTTTTTTCGACGCCAGCCGACCTTGATCGCTCAGCAGACAGTATTCGGCCCTCTGGCGTTGCCGGAAAGAATCGAAAAGTAATACGTAAACTTGCTTCTGACGGCCACGAAATACTCTCTGAGCATCAAGGACTTGGAAAGGGATTTCCATCTTCACACGTCTTGAGGGGCCCAGTATCTACTGGATGTGGCCACATCATGCATTACTCCTGTTTCGAAGGGTACTGTGTTGCCGCTCAGCGGAGGCAGCTTCAACAGATTGCTCGGAATCATCCCGAGCGGCTCAACCGGAAGGAATTTGTATGCCCCTTGTGTAAAGCACTTGGCAATACTTTCCTGCCTATCATTTGGAGAGGCAAAGAGGAGGTTTACCCGGGCCTGCTTCAAGTGGAGGACTCTTTTGATGACTGGATCAACATACACATAGGCCTTGCCGTATCACGGTTTTACAAGCAGGCGATTGTCGAGGATCGCAACCAAGGCAGCACTCGGCACCAGGATCTCTTTGTAAACTACATCTCGAAGGCCGTGATTCCCCCCCTGGCGAGCAGGCTCACCCAGTTGATCCAGCACCAGCCTACAGCTCCAACTTCGCCACAGCAATCCAATAGAAGCCCAATGCCCGGGATCTTCCCAAGTGATGAGGGCCACGGCCTCGTCTCTCTTAATCAGCCGTTGGCAGCGGACTCCTTGTTGATGCAGGAGCTCGGGTCTGTTTACAACCGGTTACGAGATACTATCAAAGCCAATGAGCTCTCCTCCCGATTCTATCCCACACAGACCGCTGGTACTACAGAAGACTTGACACAAACCGACGCCCTCGCCAAAACGCTTGGATTTTCGATTGCAGCCACAGAAGTTGCTCAGCGAGGTGTCCGGTCTGAGCCGGGAATGATCTTGCTAGACAAGATCCCGTCTCTTGCTTTAACCCACCTACGTATACTTTCAGAAACCGCGTCATCCTACATTGCCATTGGAGGAATGCGCAATTCGGGAAAAAACAGATCGGCTGTAGAGTTCTGCGAGACAAACATGAACCAGCTCTCGCAGCTCTTTGCTGGTCATCCTCAGATTGCTCCAAACCATCCGGAGTTCTGGAGCAAACACTTGATGCCGCCTGTTCTGTCACAAGATTCTTTTGTTTTCCTTACCGATTGCTCAGTCTGCCTCGTCCCTGCGTTCAACGTCGAGATCCATCACATCATCCGCTTGTGCTACCTTCTAGAAATCGTCAAAGTGGTTCTTTGCTTGAACATATCACGGTTTCCGCCTTTGCCAGCCACGTGGAACGCAGATACCCAGCTCCAAACCAATCCTGATGTTCTGCAAAGTTGTGACACCTTTATCCTGAGTATCGTCAATTACGCCAACATCGGCGGATACCGGATACCAGACAGACCCGCTGCAAATGCTTCTCGAAGCATCTACAAACTTCTTACCACCTATGCTCTACCCTTCTTACGCAAAGTCACCATCCTTTTACATGTAAGATATGGTGTTGACTTCCCTGACACTGGCTTTGCAGATATTGATGTACCAGAACTTGATCGGCTAACAAAAGCTTTGCGTCTTCCGTCTCTCCAAGAGTTATTCACGTCACTAGGGGATCTGACCGATGATAACCCCTCGGTAACTCAATCAGTGGTTGCTGGTTGGATTGATCATTGGAAATGGGAACCCCCAACGAAACTCACTGCGTCGCAAGGCCTGAGACCCAGTCATCCTGCCATTTTCGAGCTGATTGGACTGCCGAAGCACTACGACACGCTTACGCATGAGACAATGAGACGCCGATGCCCAACCACTGGGAAAGAACTTGTCGACCCCACTTTGTGTCTGTTCTGTGGAAACATTTTCTGCAGTCAAGCAACCTGTTGTAACAAGAGTGGCATCGGCGGATGCAACCAGCACATGGAAAAGTCAGTGCCAACCTTCTTCCGATTCAAATATCGTTACTCACAGTGAATCTTATAGTTGTGGGCATGACGTTGGCCTGTTTATCAACATCCGCAAATGCACCGTTCTCTACCTGCACAACAAAAACGGCAGCTGGTCCCACGCGCCTTATCTCGACAAGCACGGCGAGGTCGACCCGGGACTAAGAAGAAACCGGCAGCTATTTCTGAACCAGAAGAGATATGATGCGCTATTACGGAATGTGTGGTTGCAGCACGGCATTCCGACCATGATTAGTAGGAAATTAGAGGCGGATATCAACAATGGAGGTTGGGAGACTTTGTAAGGATGTTGGTGCTTTACTCCATCCAAGCATATAACGAGCAGGACGTGGATTCCCGGACAAGGCCAAGGAATGCTTTAAAACTGGGCGACGATTGTATGACTGAACGGGGGTTGTGGGGCGTTCGGATGAGGTACTGCAGAAGGGACACCTGCTTGTTCTCGCGGTTTTGAGTGAAGTGTACTCCATTTTCGAATAGATAGCCAATAGGTTATAGCACGGTTGTTCCGATAGGAAACCCGCGTTGTTCAAGCGTGAGCGCTAAAGGGGTACTAGGTCACTGCTTGATTGCGTTGATAATTCTTGCGCTCGTTTCCTTTCATGACTGCTCAATGTTTACCAAATAGTCCATCAGCTCTGCATATTCTCATTCTACGATAGCAGCTTATACCCATTTTAGCAAGTTTGTTTTCTGCATGAGGTAGCATATCTAATGTCCATGATCGCGTTCTACTTATTTCAAATGCCGTCGAAGTCCAGCATGATCCTTCGGTTTCTTTGAACTTTCCATCCTTTTTTCTTTATCTTCCATGTTCTTACAAGATGACTGGAAGCGTGCACGGCGGTGGTTTCCGGACTTGTCAGTGGACCACATGGCTGTGGCTCGTGTAGTGCGGTATACGCAATTTGGTGTGTATATGAAACTCAACCCACTCCTCCCCGCGCATATATACCCGCATACATATCCCAAACCGACACTATCCTCCCTTACCCGTCCTTCACCGCCATCCCCTTCCCTTCAGCAACATCCCTCGTATTCTGAATCTCCCACTCAAACTCCTTCAATGCCCGAATCTCACTCCCCACAAATAGCCCCCCAATCAACCCATCCAGAATCCCCGCCCCGAAATTTAATGTACTCACCAGCACGAGCAGAAACCCCACAAACGGGCGCGGAGACCACCAGATTGCTACAAAGCAGCCGATGGAGATGAGGATGGAGAGGAGGAAGTGGCTGAGGCGAAGGCGACGTTGGCGGCGCTCACGGAGGGTATAGGTGTGGATCATGGAGAGGATGGTTGTGTAGGTTAAGGGGGTTAGCGAGGAATAGGTTGGTGGGAGAGGGGGTGGGGAAGGGGTGCCGTTTGAGAGGGCGTTTGGGGCGCGGGAAAGGGTGGCTTCGACGGAGAAGTGGTCGCTGAGGGAGCATTTGAGGGAGGGATGCCGTTCTGTCATGCCCAGTTTGATGGATTGGACTTGCCACGGCGGGTCTGTTGAGGTGGTGGGGGCGGTACTGGTTCCGACGAAGATGTAATCGAGTCTTTTGGCTCCTGGATCCGGGGTCTGGCTTTCAATAAACACGTCTTCGCCTCTGTCAAGCTGTTTTTGCTGTTTCTTGTTCCAGCGCCAGGTGTTCATTACGCTGTCGCATGTGGCTCCATTCTCTGTCATATTGAACGACGAAGTCGGGATTTCGCGGCCTCGTTGTTGTTCTGCAACATCAATGGCGGCACCAATTGAAGAATCCGGGTGCAGCACCCTCCAGGCGTCCTGGACAGGGGCATGAGCGGTTATTAGTTGGTGAGCAAAAGACAGGGGAAGCATGTTGAAGTCTCCCAGTCCAATCACCAGATGGCCCCTTTCCGCAGCTTCGCGCATGAGCTTTGCAATCTCCCATGCCTGGGCGGTGCGGTGACAAAGATAAGAGTCGTTTGGTTCCCCTTCATAAGGTGCATGTAGATGAGTGCAGAAAACTTCGGCAACATCACTTTGACCAGCACCCATCCTGATCTTGGCACAAGCAACACCTTTACCAACATACCAATCCCCTCGAAAAAATGCCGTGGGTCGCCCATTCAAGGGGTACCGGACCATATTGGATTCGAAGATTGGCCATTTTGAGAGTATAGCCAAACCCCCGCCGAAGATACCGCTGTGGTAGAATTTGCTATAAGGAAGGATGTGCTCGGTCTGCCCGCGGATGCTATGGTAGTCTTCCTGGGTCCAGCACTCCTGGAGACCGACGATTTCGGGAATAGGGCTGGCGATGGCTAACTGTCTCCCGATTTCGCTCAAGCGTTCTTTGCGGTGTTTAGATATGTATTTGAGACCTAAACAGTTGTATGAAATTATGTTTAAAGTTGACGGAGAATATGAATTAGATGTCATAGTCGAAGACCTTTACCAAATTTTACTGCAGCCAAGGAAATGCAGGCTCTCGATTGATAGAGATGAATGCGGGTAACAACACAAGCAATCTATGTGAACATTATGGAGAACATCTCTAAACAAAAACGAGAGCCCATAAAGATGAGTAAAGGATCGAGGCAACGTTCAAAAAGATAGGATTGAGAAGACGTGTATCTTCGGTAATTCTCAGCCCTATCAAACGCACTTGGACGCTTGATCCTCCGTTGAGGCCTGTCGACGAACAATACTTATTTGCTCTGTGAGGATCATCTACAGTATGGAAGACTCAGATCTCGAGAGCAGTCGCTCCCCCAAAAGGAGACGTGTCAATGGCAACGGAAACACCCCCCGCTACAGTTCCCCTGACGAACTTGCTGCCAGCTCCGACCATGAAGCTTCTTATAGCCATCCATACCATTCTCGCAATACCTCCAATCCCAAGCGCGACTCGGGAGAACGAGAACAGCATCTGCGACGAAGCTACGATGACTCGGGCTCCGAAGGCAGTCCGGACGAACTTGACCACACAATCCATACGTTCTACCGTGGTGAAAGCTGGAACAGGAGCCAAAGGCAATCACGCGACAAATCTGCAACGGAAGAGCGCTCAATTGAAACTCCCCGGTCAGCAACACCGCCGAGGAGGAGGCCGGCATATGTGCGATACAAGCAAAAGATGGTGTTGAAGGGCCACAGGAAGGGAGTAGCTGCGGTGCGGTTCTCCCCTGATGGGCGAATGATCGCCAGTTGCTGTAAGTTGAATGCTCTCCAAGGACCAAGTCAGTAGGAGCTGACTGAAGTCTTTTGTCAGCGGCTGACGCGACGATCAGGATATGGGACACTGCTACGGGCAAGCACCTGCACTCGCTCGAGGGCCATCTCGCGGGCATCTCCACAATTGCGTGGAGTCCCGATTCGAAATCGCTAGCATCGGGGTCTGATGACAAGTCTATCCGACTCTGGGATGTGTCTACCGTGAGTCTTGCACAACTTTATCGTCATTTGCACCGCAATAGCTAAGCCCGATTATAGGGGAGACCCTACCCTGTGCCTCTTCTTGGCCATCACAACTACATCTACTCCATTGCCTTTTCCCCCAAAGGCAACATGCTCGTCAGCGGTTCCTACGATGAAGCCGTCTTCCTCTGGGACGTCCGCACTGCCCGCGTCATGCGCTCCCTTCCTGCTCACTCCGACCCCGTCGGCGGCGTTGACTTTATCCGCGATGGCACCCTGATCGTCAGCTGCGCAGGCGACGGACTCATGTGTGTATTCCTTCCTCACTAGTGCTACAACAACTAGCTGACTCAAGGACTAAAAACAGCCGCATCTGGGACACAGCAACCGGCCAATGCCTCCGCACTCTCGTCCACGAAGACAACGACCCCGTGACCTCGGTCCGCTTCTCGCCCAACGGCAAATTCGTCCTCGCCTGGACGCTCGACTCCTGCATCCGCCTCTGGAACTACATTGAAGGCCGCTGCGTCAAGACCTACCAAGGCCACACCAACCTGAAATTCAGCCTTAGCGGCGCTTTTGGAACCTACGGCGGAGACATTCGGGGCGAGCCTCTCAAGGCATTCATAGTCAGTGGCAGCGAAGACGGCGGTATGTTGTGGTGGGATGTGCAGAGCAAAGCGGTATTGCAGAAGGAGGAGGGGGGACATGAGGGGGTGGTGCTGGGGGTGGATACCGGGGGGGAAGGGTTGGTTGTTAGTGGGGGCGTGGATCGGACGGTCCGGGTTTGGGAGAGGGTGGGGGATGACGAAGAAGAGGAGGAGGAGGGAATGGGTGTAGGGTTCATAGCTGGAAAGGAGGAGGAGGAGGAGGAGGAGGAAGAGGGTGGGCATTGACAGCATTTGGATGTATTTACAGCAATTACCCTTTCAACACAGAGAAGAATATACGTATGCACACATCTCCACCAACCAACCAACCAACCAACCAGTCTCACCATCCATCACCCCTCCTCTTTCCATTTCCCTCTCCTACATCTTTTTTTTTTTTTTACTCAATCCATTCATTCATTCATTGTCTTTCTCTCTCCACCACCTACCTACCTCATTTCTCTCCTCCACCACCTACCCACCTCATTTCTCTCCACCTCTCTTATTTTTCTCGCACACACCTCATTTCTCCCTCACACACACACACCCATCTACATATCTCCCTCACACACACCCATCTCTACTTACCACTGCCATTTCTTCCCCCTCTTCACTTTTCACTTTTCACTTTTCATTTTTCATTTTTCATTTTTCACTTTTTCTTCTTCACTTTTCATTTTTTTAAACCACCGACCATAAGTTCATAACAACTCTTTTCACACTTTCATAACATTAAAATTTGAACCACCTACATGATATATATATATCTCTCTCTCTTTGATAACGAAATTTGTTGAATTGTAAGAGGAGAGAGAGAAATCACTCCACTTCACTCCAACTTAACTCCAACTTAATTTTTTCCCTTTTCCCTTTTCCCTTTTCCCTTTTCCCTTTTCCCTTTTCCCTTTTCCCTTTTCACTTTTTGGGATAAGAATGAAAGAATGAGAGTTCGTCCCGAAAATATTTCGGACTCTGCGACTTTTTTTTTTGGCCTGGGGGGGGGATGGAAGATTTGGGTTTTTTTAGAATGGGGGGGTGGGGGGGGGGGTGTTTTACGGTAGGTGGTTAGGTGGAGGGAGGGAGAGAGAGGGTGTGGATGATGGAGGATGGGATGGGAGATTGGGATGGGGGAATGGGAGATGGGGGGGGGTGGATGATGGAGGATGGGAGAGAGAGGGTGTGGAGGATGGGAGATTGAGGATGGGAGAGGGAGGATGGGAGATTGGGAGATTGAGGATGGGAGGATGGGAGAGGGAGGATGGGAGATTGGGAGATTGAGGATGGGAGGATGGGAGAGAGAGCGTGTGGAGGATGGGAGAGGGGAGAGGGGGTGTGGATGATGGAGGATGGGAGATGGAGGATGGGAGATTGAGGTTGGGAGAATGGGAGATGGGGGGGTGTGGAGGATGGAGGAAGGGAGAAGGGGGGGGGGAGGGGGGGGGGGAATGATGGAGGAAGGGAGACGATATGTGATGAGAGTGAAGAGGGGATGAGGGGGGTTAGGAGGGGAATGGAAGACGGAAGGATGGAGGCATAAGAAGAGGGAGGAGACAGAGCGCGGCTTTCGTGTAAAAGTCTTTTCGTATAAAATCCCCCGTCTATCGCACTACCCAACATTTACAAACATAAAGAATCCTAATTCCTCCAAAAACCTCTCTGCCCAGAAATTCAATCCAACACAAATCCCACAACCCCCCTGTAACAACAACAGCATCTCCATTTACATCAGACTCACTTCAACACACACCTAAGCCTTGCCAGCGTACAACTGCCCGGCCGACGACAGCGACTGCCCTGCCGTAAGCGTCGTATCGACATACTGATACGCATACCTCTCGACGCCGTTCGCCGCATCATCCAACCACGGCAGCGCCTGCGCAAGGAACGCCTGGGCCTGGGCCGGGTCGTTATGCGCAAATTCGGTGAGCCAGATGGGCTTGCCGCCAGCGACCTTCTTGGCGTCGGAAATGTGCTGCTGGAACTGGCTGAAGTCGGTGCCGTACCAGTGGATACAGATGAAGTCGACGTCGGCGCCAAAGGCGTCGAGGAAGGTCTTGAGGAGGGGCAGGCCGGCGGTGTCGGAGCCTTCTTGGCTGGTGACGGCGGGGGAGCCGAGTTTGGCTTTGCCGACGAGGGGCTTCATGTGGGCGTTCCAGCCGTCGATGACCTCCTGGGAGGACATGCCGCAGCCACCAGCGCTAGCGGGTTGTTCGGGCTCGTTGAAGGCGAGAAGGTGGGTGCTGCCGGCTGAGATGGCGGACTGGGCGTTGGACTGCCAGTTCGAGTAGGAGGAGTCCTGGCTGTCGTGGAGCATGGGCACAAACTGGACGCCCGAGACGAGGGAGCCGGCGGTTTGGCCCCAGTTGTAGCCCCAGCCGACGCTTGAGGAGCTGAAGAGGTCGGTGAGGCCGGCGTTTTGGTACGCAAGACCACGGGCCTTGACGTCGCCGGTGGATGGCGCGGAGCTTGGGGAGGCTGAAGGGGAGCTGCTGCTTGACGAGGGAGCGACGGACGAGGGAGCAACAGACGATGAAGCGGCGGACGATGGAGCGACAGCGGATGGAGCGGATGGCTGGTAAAAGGCTGCAGCCGTGCTGCTGCTGCTGGACGCACTCACGGGGGCCGCGCTGCTTGCTGCCACCGGGGCGACGGATGAGCTTGCTGCTGGTGCAGAGTATGCGCTCAGCGAAGTGGTTGACGTCGGAACTGGCGCAGCGGAACTGACTGGCGCAACAGTGTTGACTGGCGCAACGGAGGACTCTTGGGTCGAGGAAGAAGCCACCGGACGACCAGAGTAAACGGGCAAACCAGTGTTGCCAGTTCCTGCTGGTGCGGTCCCGGTGCCAATCGGGCCCACCGAGGATGTACCGTTGCCGTAGGGAGCACCGTTGGCGGAGGAGACGGGAGCGTTGGTCGCTGGCAGGGAAGTCGCAGCGTTTGATGAGCCGGCGGCGGATGAGCCAGCACCTCCGGCACCTCCCGCGCCGACGGTGACGGTGACAGTATTGGCTGATGTCACAGTAACCGTGGCTGGTCCGCAAGTACCGCTGCCTGACCCTCCGGTGACTGGAGAGTTTCCACTGACGGGAGCATTTGCATTGACGGAAGAAGCTCCGTTGCTGCCATACGAAGACCCAGCACCCGCACCACCCGCGCCGCTCGAGATTGCTCCATTGCTGGTAACAGGCAGAGGCGACACCGTCACGGTCGAGAACAAGGCAGGGGCGGTGCCAGTGCCAGTCGGGCCGTTCGAAGTTGCGTTACCGTAGCCGTATGGTGCCGAAGATGCACCGCTGGGTACGACTGGAGCACCTGTGGGGTGGAGACCCGACTGGTGGTGATGCTTTTCATGTCGATTGTGTAGTCTTGGGACCGCCAACGCACCGGGGAGGATGAGGGACAAAAGTGCAATGTTGAGACGAGTCATCTTGATTGCTTGTTTGGTTGCTTGTTTGTTTGTTTGTTTGGTTTTGTACAGGTATATGTTCGAGTTGCTGCGTATGTTTCCTTGTTGCCAAGATGCTGGAGATTGCAAATCAAGCCTACCAGGGCTGTTTAACGAGAGTATAGAGTAGTAGACACGATCACAGAATGAATGTAATGAGCGAATGCTCTGTCAACGGTTTGACGGGGGGATGGAGGGACAACTTTGGACAATGAAGGTATACAAAGAGAAGAGGGAGAAGTTGTCAAAGGGGGGGGGGAGACGGAGGGTATATGAAAACTCGACCAGAGATTGACTAAGTCATGGACTTTGAATGGGGGAGGGGGGGGGGAGCCACTAGAGTGAGTACTGGGCGACTCTGTTCATTTGATGTTTACGGAATAGGTGATGATGAGCGAACACTCGTCCCTGCTCCTCCCCTGCTTTTCCAGGCGCCGCGTAATCTCCCGTCACGTATTCCGTATGCTTCACTTGCTCAGCTTGATTCGGGACACCAACCGATGCAGAGTGGAGCCGGAAAGAGATTAGTCGTCGGCCAGCGAGGGCGCATTGTTCATCTGGCTTCCATGATTGGTTGTTTGACCCCCGGGCATCGGCATCGGACAAGGATCTCGCTTAGGGCTTGTTCCCCAAAATTACTCAGGGTCGCCGCTAACGCAACTTCACGGAAGGTTTCCCCTGTCCGACGGATGACTAACAGCAATGGTACCTGATGATCCATCCAATTGGGTCCAGTCACAGGGTTTTGGCCCCCCCCCTGTTGGATCCAAGCCACCGTTTCATCCACGACCAATGCGGCTGGCTCCAAGTTTCCGACGTGATGACCTTGCCGATGAAACTCACTCCTTCGAGGTGCCGCTGTGCTGCGTTCTCATCAGTACGAGTCTACGACCATCTTCAGTCATCTTCAGTCATCTTCCGTCATCTGCTCTGGTGAACCGACATACCGTACCCTACCTTCCTGTTCGTGGTTTACGATTCCCACAAGGGTACTTGCGTCCTCTAGCTTCATGGGCTCTGCGGCTCCTGCATTGCGCAAACGAGATGTATCAAAGTCCCGAATCTCACACTGTTACACAATGGATGAAGGTGCGTGCTTTGTAAATGCTTGAAAAGTTTCACACGCTCCCGTCAACCAACCTCCTTCCGTCTCCCAGGCGTCCGCGGCGGGCCGATGTGCAACGCTTACGCAAGTCCGGCACAACAATAAGGTAGATAGAATACTGACCTCGGATTCTTCTGGTTTGGAAATAGCTTCTGACCTCAAGATCCTCCCAAAGTACCAATGTTCATGAGCTCTGTCTACACTCTACTGTACTGTTGCCCACGGCAGTTCTGGCTCCCTGCTAGCTAGAACCTTCAAGGAGCGGTCCTGCGATGCTGGTGCAATGCTAGGGCCTTAGACGCAAGTCGACATCCTGCTCCTGTTTCGTCACGTCATCGGCCTGGCTCCCAGTTCTGATAGTGATGATCGATAGTACGGAAGCAGTGTTGAAGATGAATTGACCTGACTCTCTTTGTGAGCATCAAACCTCTAGTCCTGCTTCCCTCGAAACAGTCCTCGGCCTACCAACAAAATCCCCAGCGACCTCCAATCCTTGATGAAACCATGTTACTCGGTCGTTGTTGCTGTTGCCAAGAGTCTCGTAGATGGTTTCAAACATCGTTTGCACGCACCTTTTTGTCCTTCTATCTTCGTGAGATGCTTTGGTGTTTTGAGCAAGAACTAGCTCCGTCGGACAATCGATATACATACGGAATCCTGAGTGATTGCCTCGTCTTACTGATTTCCTATAATCAACCTCGGTTTGGAAGATGAGAGAAGCTTCTGATGGAAACAGCCAGATATCAGACGATTGATATCAACCATCGAATTCTGCTTGTTGATGAACACGCTTGAATCCGACTTGTGAGATTGATCAGTCGCTTGGCTCTGTCCTATTTGCCTTCTTTCTTCCTCCTCTCCATCGCCTTGAGAACATCTGCCGCGCTATTCACGTCGCCCTTCCTTTTCTTCAGTCCTCTCTTCCTCTTGCCCTTACCTTCGCCCTTCCCCTCCTCGTCCCCGTCGTCCCGACCCCACACAGACAACTTGACTTTTCTCTCCTCTCCATCTTCTTCATCCTCGAAGCGACTGCTACCAAAACCAAGGTCCATGTCATCCGCATCGCGGTCGTGAGACTCAAGCATCTTCTTCCGCCGCGCAAGCTTGGCAGCTTCTTCCTCGCTCAAGTCCTGGTTTGAGGAAAGAGGATTGATCGACGAGGCTTTTTTGAGAGCAGCGAGGATCGTAGGATCAGTAAGAGGATTCCGAGGAGCTCCCGAAACCTCCGTCTCAGTAGCCCCGATCGTACCACCAAAGTAGTTCCGTGGGGCAGCTTCAGTCTTTTTGGGCAGCGCTGGAGGCGGCATTTTAGATCGATCCTCGTCAGCTTGGTATTCATCCTTTTCTGGCTTATTGGCTGGCAAATTTGACACACTGTCCGTCCGCTCTTCGAGCGTCTCGCTGTCCTCATCTGAGCCTCCCCCTTCGTCTTCAGCGCCACCGAGCGGATCGTAGTCTGCTCCCACATCCGCAAAGATGTCGTCGTCCTCCTTCTCTTCTGGTGCTGTTGGCGCCACAATTTCAGGCACCTCCATCCCCAGAGGCTTCGCATCCTTGTCGGGCATCAACAGATGGTGATCTCTAACCACTTCTTCGACTTTCACTCTTTTTACTTTCCTCTTCACCCTTCCCTCTTCATCTACTGTGATCAAGATTTCTCTGCCTCGGTCGTCCTTTTCGACCCTAGATTTCTCCTTCTTCTCACCAACCTTGACAAATCTAGGTCCTAAAGCTGGCTGCTTCTCCTTCTCAGCAGCTGCTAATCTGGATGCCTTCAACTCTTTCAGGATCTCATTTCTATTTCTTTTCTTGCCTGGAGGTGGAGCCATTTCCCCTTTCTTTTCCGCTTTGACCTTGACCACTAGTGCGGTCTCCTCGACTTCGACCTTTTCAAGTTCGTCATCAACGTCAACGCCGTCTATTTTGAGATATGCCAGTGGACTGTTGGGCGAGTCATCGGATTGTGTAGACTTTTCACTCTCGGCTAAGACGTCCTCCCCCCTCCTGACCCTCTCCAAAAGCTTCCAGTCCAGTCCCTTCACTAAATGCGCATCTTTCACATCTCCACCCACTATCTCGTCTCTCAACTTCTCGAAAGTAGCCATATCCATTTGACCAAGCTTAACCATTTCCTCCAATGCCTTTACCCTCGTAGCCTTATCATCTTCTTCGACTGACGTTCGTAGCCGGGTCCGATCCTGATAACCCGCACGAAGCTTCGTGCCCTTGGGAGCGGCGGAGGAGCGGAATCTCTTAGCAGCCGATGGGTTGAGATAGGCGTTTCGTTCTGCCAATTGACGGGCAAAATCAGCGCCGCCAGATGTTGCTACGGATCGTCTAGCCAAGTATCAGTGACACTAAAGTAAGTCTGGCTGTAGAATACATACGGCGTCATTGGAATGTTTGATCGCATGCGAGAACCTAGGGCCGAAGGTGTTGTATCACCTCTTTGAGTTGCACCATCTGTGCTGGCATTGCTCTTACTCACCGTAGGGGTGTCAAGCACCAGTCGACGAAACTGCGTATTATTCATGGTGGGGGTTTCTTTGGTGGGGCGGCTTTGTAGTTCTTGTAGGTCTCAAGGCGTTGAATCCTTCGCTACGTAGAGATATGAATAGGGATCCATGAGCTGCTAGAAAGGGGGTTGAAGGTCTGTGGTTATTGTAGGGTCTATTTGGGTAACGAGCTCTGATTGATACTCGTATGATGCAGAACAGGGAAGCGTCGGAAAATGCCGAACAACGGATAATCCTCCGGCCCGGACTCATGGATTTCCAGCTTGAGGTACTCTACCATGTCGCGAGCGCTACCAGTGCTTATTGGGAAATACAAGTATCCACCTGCTCTGCTTCCACTTCTGTATTGAAAAGAGCGAGATATTCAACTCATCTTCTACGGAGCACTGAACGTTACGGAAGCGCATCAGCGACAATGGGCGAACCAAGCAATAGCGTTCCTGCAACCCTGGTAAGTCGAAACCTCCAAACAACGATAACTCCATTCTCATAAGTTTATAGCTACCCCATATACATCTGGTCTCCACGCATAGGTTTCCTCTTCAGGCCCATGTAGACCTCAGTGTCGTCGTCGAGTATCTAATTCAAGCTCCCACTATTGTCAGCCAGAAGGCTGCTATGAATTGGATGTTCTTGGATGCCCCCGAGGATGGAACCGTGATGCTAGTCTGGCAGCCTCTCAATCAATTGGGGACTCAGTCTGCAACTGATGGATATATTTGGGCTGATGCCGAGCAAGCATTCAGCTCCGAGGTCCGGGGATACGTAAGGCTCCGGTAACCCCTCTACAATGACTGCGTATGCTGACTTTAAGCTTGCAGACGGTAGAAATGTACGTGCACCGAAGTGGGTTTCGTCCACCTAATGAACAAGTGGCCACACACTCGCGACGCCGTTATCGCCTGACTCCAGCTCGTATCCCAAATCCCAATTTGCCTCCGTGTGATCCATCTTTGTGGATTGTCCATTACTCCCGAGCAGAACCAAATAACCATTGCCCCGCAAATCGTATCCCACTGAATGCCCAAGTCCAGTCGGCTGTAACGGAGCGAAGGTTCCTGCAGCAGCACGGCCAACTGGTGCGTAAAGAATTCATGTTGCACGATCGTAACAATTGGCCCAGTATCCAGCTTCCTAGTAGTGGCTTTCAAGCAGGTGGATATCCAGGAAATGTCATTTCACACATGAACAGGAGTCAGCAGCAACCCTACATGCACCAACAACAAGGAGCAGGTGGTCATGCTGGTGTAGGCCCTTCTCCCTCAAAGCGTCCACGACATGCTGCTGCCGTTGGGCCGAATACCTCCATTGCGGCTGCGACCATGGCACAAGCACAAGACGCCGCTATCAACGAGGAAGAAGATACTTCGAGGGGAGATCTTATGGATTTTCTTACTCCCAAGGACATCAGCACGATGCGTTACACGCAGCACCATGAATGGCTTGAGGAGGTCTTCTCCTCCCCATTCACAACTGGCCAGATTATACCGGTACAATTAGGGCTCGGTCGCAAGGGGGAGCTTGAAGCGCTCACGAAAGACTTCTTTGACATGCCGACCTTTGACCTGCCGACCAGTGGGACCCCGCCCCCAAAAGTTGGCTCTGTACCAATACCTCCGCGAGTTGGTAGAATGGAAGCTGGGAAAGCTGAGGATTTCACTAAGAGAGCGACGGAGAAAATTGCTGAACTCAACGCTGAAATGGAAAAATTAAAGAGGCAACATGCTAGGCGCATGGCTAAGGTCAAGAAAGGCGCTGCCATCAGAGAAGCCGAACAAAATCTGAGATTCGCAGCCTTGACACTAGACAACGAGGACGGCTGGAAAGTCGAGGACACAACGCGCAGTCCTACTAACAGTTCGGCTGCAAAGACTGTTGCAGGGCACCAAGACAAAGTTGAAGATGTTGTCAAAAGGGTGGAAAGAAAAACCGGGAAGAGCGTTGTCCTCGTTAGAGAATTGGAGTGCATCCAGAAAGGAGGGTTGGAGGAGAAAAGTCTTGTCATAGAGAGTACAACACAGGACTACAATATGGACGGCCATTCGGAAACCCTTAGCCGCCAACCATCTCAATCGACTTCATACCAGTTACCAAACGATCCAACCTCGATAGGTCACGTCAGCTCCTTGGGCCACACTCCACAGTTTTCTTACGATGGTGCAGCAGATACGGATGAGGCTTCAAAAGAGACTCAAGGCTTGATGGATGGAGATGCTACAATGGTGGAGATCCCTAACGAGCCCGAGATCAAAGACGCGGAGACTGGCGACTGGATAATAGTCAACAAGGAAGGTGAATCCACACCTCAAAACGATGAATTAGCCGGTTTAGAAAATCTCGTGAACGACTCAGCCATGGAAGGAAATGATTTGGCCGCTGACGACACGCTGAATACTGCTGGTGATGCTCTCCAGGGGTTTACGCCCGACGTACAGGATACAACTACGGGTTTTGTTGCGAGCGAGTTTAGTGAAGCAGTCGACTTTGGCAACCTTGATACCGCAGGAGAGGCACTATCCGGATATGGGGAGGGAAATGATTGCATGGGGCTGGATGAGCCTGGAAACCTGGACTTGGCAGACTCGGCGTTTGGAGATGCATTTGGAGACGCTGGGGCTACTACGGGCACTGGAGACGATAACGAACTTCCTACGCCATGAAAACCTTGTGTGGGACTACGGGCAAGCTGGGAATTCATGTTTATTTCATTCCATCTTCGGGAGACTCAGAAGGGATTGATCATGTTATGTCGTGCGATTTATCGCACTAACATGTGCGCTGCGCGTTTGAACGGGTCGAAGGTATTTGTGGAGGAAGTGCGAAAGGCAATTCTACCATGCTCACGCCATAGCCTCATCCTTTTTTACGTCAAGGTTGGCATGGCTGCTATACCGATCTGTTTGCTTACTGCATGCTGCGTGGCATTTGGCTACCACCACGGTTCCGCAAATACTGGAAGGATTTTAAGGCAAGAAAGCGTGGAGCAGTGCCGCATATATGGAATTCAGTTGAGGGGTTTGGTACTTTTAGTTGTGAGATGTCGTATGTTGGTCTCATCTCGGTTGTGTCTGGTCGGTGTTTTACCATCAGGCCGTGACTTACAGCTTACTTACGAAGTATCCACGTAGTGTCATGTTAGAGTATCCTATCTATTTTAAACCGAGCTTCTTGGTGATCGAGGCTCAGGCGCACCCGACATTTAATTGGACTTTTGAGTAAGAAGCTTTGTCGGAATTATTATTGTCGCCTTTGCACTCTCTCACAGTCGACTTTCATCACCACGAAAAGTGTCTAACTGACTGAATGTAGATAGATGTGCGGAAGAGTCAATAGTCAATTTTTTAATGTTTCAACGGAACGATTGTAACTTTGAGAGTCGCATTAACTTTTCATGAGGGATAGAACTATCGCTAAAAATCCCGTTTATTTTGTTTGAATTTTTTGGGTGCTTTACGGCGTGGAGCCATATGTTGGAGATAGGGGAGATGATGGTAATCTCCGCCTTCATAGGGCTGGTAGGGCTGGGGCCCGCTAGTAGAGTTTTCACCTTCCACCTCCTAGATGGCGTCCTAACAACAACAACCAAAATACGGTCGGAAGATATCGCTCGAGTTCAAACTTCCCCTGCCGAGTTTCTCGCGACGATTACCTCTCTCTTGTTCAATAATATCAAACATTAATATGAAAAGTTTAAGGGGAACTCAGACGGAACAGCAAACTCAAAGAAACAGACCTGGTTGATGTAACAACGAGAAGTAGAAGACTGCAGCGTCTAGCCTCTGGCCAATAACAGTTATAGTTTACCTGACCTGATGTTCGCGTTGGGCGCTGGGTGGTTCTCTAGGCTGCTGTGGGTGGCTGATGGGCTCGGAGCGGGATGCCTTAGGTGCTTAGGGGGGGAAAAGTTTCATTCGGTTTCATCCCTAATCCGTCCTCGACTCCTCGTGTGATTCCCTGTTGGCGATCATCCCGTTCAGCCTGGCCGCTTGAGGAGGTTCGCGGCGGCGGTGCTGTCAACCTCAATCTCTAACTAAATATGGCACCATAATTTAATCTGCTCTGTAGACTTTTGTATTTACTTTCCGTCGCTCGCTTTGCACCCCCCACTGTCATTATTGTTATACTTTTCCTTGCTCTACATACACTCACTCGTTCTATATCACCATCGTTTCTCAGCGTGTTCTTTGGCTTTATTGAGACCTGTGCTATGCTTCGAATCTCGTTTGGCTTTTAGTACACCACCCATCACGAGGTAACCCAGCTTCTCACCAGTTACTACCATCATGACTTTCGTTAAAGCATTGCGTTTTCCCCTCTTTTGGACTTGCGTATCTGTTCTGGTCTGCATAGTAAATGGAGTACCGGTGCTGGATAACCAAAATACCCCAGTCGACTTACACGAAAGAGCTGATTCCTCATTTCCCATAACGGGGATGGAAACAGGCATTGGGGCAAACGGAGCGGTGCCAAATCGTATCGAAATCCGAGACCTACAGAAAGATGACGTGCCATGGAACCTTTACCTCATGGCACTGAACCGATTGCAGAGCATGGATCAGTCGAACATGATGAGTTACTACCAGATTTCGGGCATCCATGGCCGCCCATATACGCAGTGGGATAATGTACCGTTTGCCGCTGGGGTTAGTGGTGGCTACTGTACACATTCTTCGCCACTTTTTCCAGTCTGGCATCGCCCTTACCTAGCCCTCTATGAACAGCAGCTGGCTTCTCTAGCTCTGGAGGTTGCCGATACCTTCTCCGGGAGTGAAAAAGATCAATATCTGGTGGCGGCGGCCACATTCAGAATACCATACTGGGATTGGGCAGCCCCAGTGGCGGCAGGTCAACATGTGCTTCCTTCTAGTATCAGTGGTTCTCCATGGATCATGATCACCCTACAGAATGGTACCACGGTCATACCGAATCCTCTGTACCAATACCAGTTTCATCCGCTGAGCGTAAGTGATATGGTCAACGAACCTGTAAGTATATGCTGCTGTACCTTTCTCTCAGAGTCACCATTAACAGTTGTCAGTTCGCCGAATATCCCACCACTCTGAGATACCCGACCTCTGGTCAAAGCGACGCCAAGAGCCAAGACCCATTGGTGGTTGACCAAATCGACCAATCTCAAGCAACCTACAGCAAACGATTCATGAATCTATTGGAAGCGTATCCACAATATAGCCAGTTTAGCAATGAAGCGTGGTATCCCAATTCTCCCGGCACGTATGATAGCTTGGAAAGTTTACACGACCAACTGCACGGGCTTATCGGAAATGGAGGTCATATGTCTTACCTTGATTATTCGGCATTTGATCCAGTCTTCTGGCTGCATCACACAAATGTTGACCGTCTGTTTTCCATTTGGCAGGCAATTTACCCCGACAGTTACATGGAACCTGCTGTGGCGACGACTGGGACCGCTACTATCAAAGCTGGAGATAAACTGGACCAAGACAGCCCTCTGACTCCTTTCCACAAAGATACGAGCAACAACTTCCATACGCCAAGTTCGGTAAGGGACACGGAAACGTTCGGCTACAGCTACCCAGAGATCAACGGGAATGACATATCCGGGGTCAAGAGAGCAGTCAATGCTCTTTACGGCAGCAGCTCTGGGCAGTCGATTGCCCGCCGTGGGGAAGTGGAAGAAAGGAGCAACGACTCTCAGCCTACAGCTACGATCCAGCTGTCCACGGGAGTTCCATCCGCCAGCGTTCAGCCGTCAGGTGCCGCTCAGCCATCAGGTGTAGCTGCCCAAATAGCTGGCGGTTTGAGTGAGATGCCCGGCCCGTCCAATAGTAGTTTGGATGTTCTTCAGCAAGGAACTTATCAAGAATGGATTACCAACATCAGAGTCCTAAAGACGGCCGTCGAATCAACCTTTTTTATCCACATTTTCCTCGGTGACTTCACCAATGATCCCAAATGCTGGTCTATCGATCCAAACCTAGTTGGCACGCACACGGTTGCGAATCCCCTGGTAGCCAACCCTAGCCAAATCCACAATACGTTGGTGACGGGGACGATCCCACTGTCGGCTAAACTACAACTGGATGCGGATAAGGGAAAGTTCGACATGAGGAATCCAACACAAGTATCGACCTACCTGAAGGACAACCTCCACTGGAGAATTACCAAGATGGATGATTCGCCTGTACTGCTGTCCGAAGTAGCTCAGCTGAAAATCTCAGTCGTCAGCTCAGTGGTCATGCAAGCACAGAATGTATCGGATTTCCCAGTATGGGGTGAGTTTACTGTACATGGAGATATCACAGACGATAAGACTGGTGGTCTAAATGTTGGGGAACCTTCATAGAAGAATAGCTGGTTCATTCCGGCATTGGGCAAGGCATTTTGGACTTTCTGCATAGCCTGCATAGGAATGGTGTAAGTCTTTCCGATGGATAGAGACCGATCAGGTATCTAGACAGAATTGATACAATAAGAGAACATCTGCAAGCAAACCCTATGTCTGCTATTCATCAGTGCCACGACAAAAACGGCACGTTGACATATCCAATTGAAGGAGGATAATATCCTTCAGCCAAGGAGATCGCGCAAACCCCGTCAATTGGTCCACCGTCCGGTCCGTACCAATCCCCTCCCGTATAAGACCGCTAGTGCCCTCCCTTTCCCAAAAATACAAGCCGCTGCCATGCGACTGTACATACAAAGAATTCCCGTAATTGAGTAACCTCAACGTTCAACAACTTGTGTGATGGAGATGCGGAAACCCGCGTATGACATCAAGTTCTCTGGGCTGTCGAACCTGCCCCTATGTACTCTTCGGTTGGCACACTATTGACACGTGGTGATGTACAATAAGACGCCCAAGGTAATTGAGTGTCTACCCGAAAGCAGCCTTATTGATGCATGAGCCATCACTATGATTTCTTTGTTGATTCCCCATGTTCCAGCGACCAGTCATGTGCATCTCTCTGTTGGTAACTTTCTCTCTTCTGTTTATCAAATACACCTTTACATATCCGATAGATCGCTACGGCTATCAAACCTACCCCCGTCATACCTGAGCTCAACCTCACTTTCACATCACCACACTGCATATTTCCTTCATTGGGCAAGATCCCTCGCAACAAAGATGGCATCCATCAGCTACCACCCCATCGCGACTCAAGAGCACCCAGCTCCAGACCCCAACCCCCCAGACACGCACCGCTTGCCAAAAACCCTGGACCGAAAACTAGCCATCTGGACCACCCTCAACATCCTCACCTCCCTCCTCGCAATCCTCCTCCTCTCATCCACAACAACCCATACCCAACCCCCCTCACCCCCACCCGCCACCCCCAACGAAACCCCCTCCCTACTACTTTCTCCCCAAACCTTCTTCCCCATTTTCCCCTCCACCACTATCATCTTCGCCAACACCTCCTTCTTCCAATCCACCACCGCCACCGGCGACGCCGCCTGGCAACAAATGCTCCCCCCCGGCAGCGGCGCCCTGCGTATCCCGCACCCGCGCCGCTTCGACCTGCCCCGCAGCGCCCTCCGCTCCAACGACTCCTCGGCTTCAGAAGCCTACGCCGCGTCCGTGACGCACCAGCTACACTGCCTCGCAATGGTGCGGGACGTAGTCGTGGCCTCAATTACGGGGCGGGAGCGGAAAACGGATGCGTCGGCGGATCGGCACATCGTGCACTGTTTGGATTATGTTCGGCAGGGGATACTGTGCGCTGGGGATACGACGCTGGAGGAGTTTAAGGCGGTGAAGGATTCGGAGGGGGGTGTGGTTAGTTATTTCATTGACGGGATGGGGGCGAGGCATCAATGTCGGGATTGGGGGGCTGTGAGGGAGTTTTTGGAGAGGAATCGGTTTGTGGGCGCTGAGGAGGCGGGGCGTCGGCATGGACCTTGAGGTGGTTGAGAGACGATAGGAGGGGGCCGCTCGGCTGGCTTGGATGTTTTCGAACAAGGGTGCAGAGAGGGATCGTTTCTAGGGAATCGCGACGTTGAGGCTGTGATCGCCTTCTTCAGCGACCTACCAACTCCAGTGGAAAAAAAGGATTTTCCACTTGAGATCTACAAGGAAAGATCAGAGGTGCCAGATGTTATTCTAAAGATGGTGGTTATTACAAAGTACTTTTTGCTGGGACTTTGCGACTTTCGTGCTCTGATTCGCGCACAACGATTGGGCAAGGCAGTACTCCTCATGCACAGCACGATGCACACGATGATGACTTCGACGTAATTTATCAGATCTTGGAAGCCGAGGCTGGATATGAAGAATGGTTTTCGACCCGCAAGAATGGTCCCAAGCTGGGCTCACTGTGGCAGTCGAGTTTGGCCTCGTGCTCGAACTCGGTGGAACAACAGCGTCAGTATCAACCAAATGGAAGCCTCTGATAGTACAATTGGGATATGCCCCATCAAGAAGACTGACCACGTCACACGAGCAAGGTTTCGGTTGCTACTTGCTAGCTACTTGATTTCCTATTGAGCACGTCTCCACGCTGAAAGTCTGAAGCAGATCGTTTCGATGAATGCCATTTTCTCGAATTCACTGTGTCGATTTTGTCTCTCATCTTCCCCTATTCGGTGCTGTCTGCTGCATTTGTTTGCTATTCTGACCTAATGGCAAACGGGTAGAAGACACGGGAAACATCAAATGAGAAATCAAGCTGATGAACTTCCTTGAGAAGTTAAGTCCTCTAATCTAGCTTCCGCCCAATTCCAACCTTCAGAAGCAAAGACTCGAGACCGTGCCATTTGGAAAAGAATCGCCTTTAACTGCCTCCTTCAAAACTCTAACATCTCCGCTTCTTTGGGCGTATTCTCTTTCGAGCAGTCGTTGTGAGAGATTGAAAGTATTCCAACCGCAAACACCCTAAATGGAAAGTTTACAATAAGAAGACCTACAAGCAGCGTCGATATTTGTCCAATTGGACGCCTTTCCAATTGGAAAAACCTTTGAGTTTATACATCTCGTTTTTCTCCTTAAACCTGCCGTCATCAACTGCAATGTTCTGTCTGGAATCACCCGGTGTCGAATTCTCTCAACTACAAGACCCACAAGCAGCAATAATTCCACTCCAACCAGCCACCTTCCCACCCGAAAAACCCTCTGCCTTTTCAACCCCAAACTTTCCACTTAAACCCCCCCCCCCAACTTTTCCCTGCCCACCCGCTCGCGCCTCTTTCCATCAAGGTTTTCTACAAAAGATACAGCCAACCCACCTTCTCATCCTCCTCGGTCCGTCCCAAAGCAGAACCCATCACCCACCCACCCGACACGACCAAAAAAAATCACGAGGTCGGGCCAAACCCCACCAGTAGCCGACTGCTTCGTGTATCAAAAAGAGGGAGGGCACTTGAAGGGGCACAAGGGTAGAACAGAATTTCTTTCTTTTTTTCTTTCGCGGGTTGGGGACCGTTGTTCTGTGATTCTTTTCTCTCCTTGTCAGAATGTGAGTGGTTGGATCTTTGTGTAGGGTCGAGAATTGTTTGGTGAGTATGATTGGGGCTGTCTGCTTGCTGGTTTTGTGGGATAGGGGTTGTGGTGGTGGTGGTGGTTTTGAAGTTGTGGCTTTGGTTGGTTTGGATATACGGTAGATAGGTTGGTTTGATTGTCATGTGAATAGGAGTAAAACTTCTTTCATTTCGACAAATTCTTAACCTTAACCTACTTCCTCTCCTCCTCCCTCCCTACCTTTCCTTCCCCCCTTTCCCTCAATCTAGAAAATCCTCTCACTAAAAAAAACCATACAAACAACAATAATCTTCCTCCAACTACATACAGTAGCCAGCCACCCTTCCAACCCCAACAAACCCCTCCGACTTTTCCTCCCTTCGAAACTATCCCGCTCCTCAGTATCAAAAGCTCAAATTCATCTTCTTGCGAGCACTCTAGCTAAGAAAAAAAAATTCAAACAAGGTAGAAGAAGATCCCGAAAGATAGCGCAAATAGAGAGAGCCCTCTCCAACTAAAAGAGGGAAAAAGAAAAGAAAAAAAAAACCTCTGACGTTTTTCAACTTGAAACCCGCTCGCCCCACACATCAAGCGGGCCTGTGCAGCCAGCCAGTGGCATGCTAGGGGTTTTCCAACCAGCAATGTCTCATCAGAGGAGTATTGCCGGTTCCAATATCACGCCCCCTTTTCCAATCCCCAAAAAACACCCATGACTTTCCCCCCGCTGATACTTTCCACCAGATCTCTCGCTCTCCCCCACATAGCTACCTACCGCACCACCAACCACCAACCACCATCTTTCGAAAAACAACCCTCCCGTAACTGTAGCTTCGCCTTTCAGAACGAACCCCCCCCGCCTTTTTTTTCTCTTCTATATCTTTCAACCAAACTCTTTTCACCCTTTTGGCTGTGCGATATAATCTCCGATATCACCAACCAAGGAAGTAAATGTGAGGGATTCTCTACTCAGGAATTCACAGACGCAAGCATGTTTGGTCTAAAAATGGACGTTTTTCCAGTTGGGAATAACCTTTGAGGAGGTTTTTGGGGGGGGGGGGGGGATTCTCCGGTTGATGGCTTCCTTTCCCTCACTCAGCTCCCAAGGTTGATGCGATAGCACGCGCTCCTGTACCGAAGCCGAAGCCTCGCACTCGCCTTCTTGTGGCTTCTTGGATCTTCACGACTGCAGATGGGGGATTTCTTCTCTACGAGAGACGATAATGATTGTTTTTGGAACCAGGCATGAGAGACCTGATATGAGGAAGTAACGCTTACAGTATATCCAATCCCCAGTATGTACTACAACTATATAAAACGGTGACATGTACAATTTCAACCGAAGTGCTCATATCCAACCAATCCCAGTACCCGTACATCAAGATCCACCTCTTCCTCGCCCCCTCTCTTCCGGTCCAACCACTGTACCCAGGGGTCCGGCCCACCCTTCACTTCTCATGCAGCCAACCCCCACCCCTCCCAACCCACCCCTTCATCCACCAAACCCGAACCCCTTCCCAATCCCTTTTCCCACACTCCCCATCCCACTCGCCACGCTACCCGCCCCACTCGCCGCCGCAGACCCCGCACTCGACGCCGCCCCGCCAACAGCTCCCGCCCCTCCCTTCGCCCCATCCGCCGCACTTCCCAGATACCCCTTCCCCTTCTCCGTCGCATCATCAACGAACGGATCTGCTTGGTTTTTTGCTCCTTCCACGTACCCGCTCTCTTCCTCCTTGCCACTGGTCTCGCTCGCTTTCTGCCCGGCCTCGCCGACTGCGCCTCCCATCATCTTGTCCCTGCTGCCCACACCCGCAAGCCCACTAGCCGCTTTCCCATACCCCTTGCTTTCCTCCTCGCCCTCGCCCTTGGTCGCGTCATCCACAGCCTCGCCCGCCTTATCCGACGCCGCTTGCGTCGCCTCCCCGCGTTTGCTTTGTGCGCCGCCAGCGATCTGCGCAGCATCGCCAGCCTCTTTACCTAGGAATGAGGCCCCGGATTTGGCGCCCGATGCGGTGCCCGAAGCTACCTCGCCGAGTTTAGAGCCGGCATCGCCGCCCAGGCCTGAAAACTTCGGGGTGTAGTTTGAGGCGGTGGAGGCGGCGTCGCCAACGGACTTTCCGGCCGAGGAGGCGGCTTTCGTGAAGGGAGATGCGGCGCTGGAAACTGCGTTACCGGCTGAGGAGGCGGCGCTTGTGGTCTCGTTGCCTTTCGAGTCGTCGCCTTTGGAGCTGTCGCCTTTAGATTTGTCACCAGATGCGGTGTTGGTAGAGGACTTCATGGGTCCGCCGGCTTGTGCTAGCAGATCGCTGCCTATGGCTTTGGCTTCGCCCGTGCCTTTGGAACCGGCGTTTTTGGTGTCATCGGCAGCTTTTTCGGGTGACTCTGATGGGGAGGATTTATCGTCCGGAGATGCGACATCCTCGGCTGCTTCCTTGGTTGATTCCGAGGTGTCTTCTTTATTTGGCTTGCTTTCGGGGGAGGATGCGGTGTCGGCTACTTTTCGGCCCTCGTCTGTTCCTTTTGAAGCTGCATCCTTTCCATTATCCGGTATTTTCTGGGCTTCCTCTGCACCTTTTGAGGCTGTACCCTTCGCCTTTTCGGCCACTCCCTCCGCTTTTTCTGTTCCCTTTGAGGCTGTGTCTTTCGTCTTATCTCCCGCTTTCTCTGCTTCTTCCTTCCCTTTGGAAGATTTGTCCTTTGTATTATTGGCGGCCTTTTGAGCCGAATCAGTGGTTTTTGTGGTGTCTGTCTTATCCTTAGACGAGCCACCCAGCCCGAATGATGGAAGGTATGATGAATAGCCCTTCCCAGCTTCGCCACTCTTTTTCTTAACATCCTCTGCCGCATTTCCAGCGGACTTCGACGCGTCCTTTGCCGCTTTGCCAGTTTCGGCTTTTGGTTTATCAGTTTTAGAGCTGCTAGGAGCTCTTTTGGGTGCTGCTGGCTTGTCTTTCTTGGACGAGCCACCCAAGCCGAAGGAAGGAATGTAGCTTGACACGCCGCCTGCGGTCTTCGAAGCTGTCTTTGTCGCTTCGCCAGTTTTCTTTTGAACCTCACCTCCAGCGTCGCTGACCTTCTGCTGAGCATTGTTTGCTGCCTTTGATGGGTCCTTTGCAGCGTCACCAACAGCCTTCTGTACGTCGTCAGCTGCTTTGCTAGGGTCTTTTACTGCTTTACCAAGCTTCTTCTGCGAGCTGGCCGTTTTCTTGGGTACAGGTTTTGCAGCATCCCCTACTGCCTTTTGTGCACTAGCAGTCTTCTTCAAGGCAGGCTTGGTAGCATCCTCAACAGTCTTTTGTTCATTTCCTGTGGCCTTGGATGCCTGCTTGGCCGCTTCCCCAGCCTTCTTCTGTGCATCATCCACGGGACCCTTGGCATTCTTTGTCGCTTTCCCAGAAGCCCCTATGCCAGGGATGTAGGAAGTAGGTATGTATCCGGCAGCTGTCTGTAGGTAAGAACTTGGCGCAGCCGACGAAGCTGTCTTTTGAGCATCGGCAAGTTTGTCTTTTGCAGACTGCTCACCCTCTGGTCCTCCTGAGCGCGAGAGGTACGTAGCATCTTTGGCACGTTGATATAACGACTTGGTCGCTGCATCAGTAGTCTTCTTGGCTGTCTTCGAGGCACCAGAAATGGCACCTTGAGGGTTTGAGGCGGTATCCTTGACATCGCCAGTGGACGGAACCGACGGACGAGAAATGTAGAGCTGCTCTACAGCCCACTGCATCAAGCCTTTCTCGGTCTTTGCCTGTACATCCTTTTCCATTGCTGAAGCTTGCTTGTCGGCATCTGCATCGCTGATAGCCTTCTCAGGACGCTTTTTGCCATCCTTCTTGATACGCTTGCCATATTTGTCATAGAGCTCGCCTGCATTCTCCTTTGCCTCTTCGACATAATCATGCTTCTTCTCTTCTTCAACCATGGCTTCAAAGGCCTTGGCCTCTTTCTCAACCTCATCATTGTCGACATCTTCGAACCCAATCTTTTGCAAGATGGCTCCGACAAGATATCGGTACCGTAAGTGGCCAGAAACAGTCTCAGAAACATCGACATTCTCAATGCTCGGAAGACCCTCGATGGGCATAAGCCCCGACACGCCATATTGAAGACTGGACGTACGGTAGAGAAAAGCAAGAAGATAGTCGTTAGTGGAATAGACATTCACAAGACGACCGCTAACAGCCGCGCGCATCAAGCGCCAAGTAGCGGTATCCGATGGAATGGGTGAACCGATCATTACGACAGACTCAACAAGACCGAACGCTCTTCGCTTTGCCAAGGTCGTAAGACAGGACCAGATGACACGTGCGCCTAATGAGTACCCAATGAGAGTCACTGGACGCTCTCCTTGTGCTTTGTTAATAAGGGCTTCAGCAAGAACTTCTCCAGCTTTGTCTGCACGAGTCTTGGCCAGACTGAAGGGGTTGTCAACAACACGGGCGACTTTGATCAAAGCCATCGGCCACATAGCTGACATGAGCTCGGCAAATACAGTACGTTGAATTAGTGCAGATTGGGCATAACCCCATGCTGCGCTAGAGATCATGGTGTTGATGCTTTGTCCGAGATTCATGAGGGCTTCAAGCTCGAAGCGGAGGGCAAAGACCTCAGCACTAGGTTTGAGGACGCGCCATGGGGTCACAACCTCTTCCTTCTCCAGAAGCCAGCCAGTGACGGCGATGATCACACGGAGACGACGAGAGTCAGTAGCTGCCTCAGCCGACTCGTCGTGTTCCTTACGTTCGCCGTGGATTGGGAGAAATGCGAAGTCTTCTACCTCAGCAGAGAGGTTTTCCATCATTTGGCCAGTCATCCGTCCACCGTAAGCCCCGAACAAGCTACCGACGAGGGCCGTGCTTCCAGCAACCGAGCCAAGATAGCCTGCTGCGGCGGTGGCACCAAGACCAAGACCACCCATCACGCTGCCGACACCCGCCGCAATCATTGGGGCTGCCATGCCCCCTGAAATGCCGATGACGGCTGCGCCTGCAGCAGTGGCCAGCCCAACTTTCCATTTACGGGCTTGCTTGCTTTCTTCGACCTTCTTCCGCCTCTCTTCATCTGCAGACATGCTCTTGGCAGCCTCAAGCAGGCCCTTCCCGGTCTTTTCCTCATCCTCACGTAAGTACTTGAGCCCAAGCTTGAGACTTGATGCCAGGTTGAGGAGCAGAACTCTGGAAGCTGCATTGTAGTGTTCCAAGCTTAGCAGTAATAAAAGGATCGAGTGGAGTACCAGTACTCGCTTATCCATTGATAGTTTTGTTAGTGGTGTTCGAATACGTGGGAATAACTCTTCTAATTTTGGTGCACTATATTCCCCACTTTTGGCGCTTGTATTGATCTTCTGTACGGACTGTACCCTTGATGGCGTCGGTCGTATAGAGTCTTCTTCTTGTGAGGCAGCCTGCTTTTTCTGTTCTGTAGCTGTCTTCTTTGAACTGACCACTTCTCCAACGCGCTTGAGAACAACCTCTCGCCAATCATCGAACCATTTAAGAGCGGCCTGCTTCAGTTTCTGCGTCTCCGGCTTCTTGATTTCTTTTTCTCTCTCAGTGCGTACTTTGCGCTCCTTGTCATAATCTCCAACATCGACCGTGCCTGGATCAATCTTTGCGTTCATTATCTTATCTTCTTCGCTTTGATCCTTGTTCTCACTGTCCCCTAGTAGATTCTTATTAAGCATAGCAGACGCGTCAAAGTTGTTCTCGATTGTCTTTCGCATTTGCCCCATGATGCTAGCAATGAGGAAGGTCAGGTCTGCACATTGTTCGTCTGACAAGAATGACTTGAGATCTTGGTCCTCGGAAACCTGGTCATCTTTCTCTTGTTTCTGTGAGACCGCAGAGTTGGCTTGTGAAGCTGTCGACGGTTTCCTTGCTGGTGCCGATGGTTTCCCGATGGCGTTCGAGGCTTTACGTGGTGCTGTAGAAGGTCTCCGTGCTTGAGCTGCTGGCGACTCACTACTGTTCCCCTGTTGCGAAGGCTGCTTCGGCGGGAGCTTTGGAGGCTTTCTTGCCGATTGTGGTGCCTCTGACGATTCACTAGATTTCCCTTGCTGAGATGGTTGCTTGGGAGGGAGTTTGGGGGGTTTCCGCGCTGGGGCTGGTGCTGTTGACGACTGGTCGTTCATCTGTTGCTGGGAAGGCTGTTTGGGAGGCAGCTTAGGGGGTTTTCGAGCGGTGGGCGGTGCCGCTGGCGATCCATTGCTTTTCGCTTGTTGGGGAGCCTGCTTCGGAGGGAGTTTGGGAGGTTTTCGAGCAGCTGGGGGAGCCGGCGATTCGTTGGTCTTGTCTTTAGGAGGTCCCAACTTAGGAGGCTTCCTCTTTGTTTCGGCCATTGGTGATGCTGTGGCTGGTAAAGTGGGGATGGTGAAGTCGGGACGAGTGTGTCTCACAAGACTTAATGTAACAGACAACATACAATCAGGACTCAAGAGATCTTGTTACGGCGCAACATGAAGGGCAACCGTGAAACTTGTACTCGTACGTCATCTTCTCAAAACCTGGTAAGTGGTTCGGGGCTGGAATCCCTGCTAGCGTCATTCTAAAGTATTCGCGAGTCGCTACGAAGACATCCAGAGTCACAGTACCTTACACACGACAGGCTCGATAATTGTTTATACAAGTCTCAGATTTAAGGGAAGAATCTTTTGTCTTTGGGCGCAAGCGTAACCATGTAAGTAGAATCTCATATCCAACAGACTGCACTTTGCCCTGCTTCCTCTCGACGAAAAGCTTCACAAGTACTCTGCTGTGCAGCGCACCGTTCTAACTTTTGGATTGCAATTACAAGGAACCGGTCACTCTCTGTAAGGTCCAAGAAGGACAATGCATCTACTAGTACGGGTAACACGAGCGCCCCTAAACATCGCTTTAATATGGCTACCTTGCGCGGAATACAACAGCCGGAGATGAGCAAGAAGCTATTCAAGATTATCAAGAGCGAAAACCACGCAATCGGTGCCTACGAATCTGCAAGCCGTGAGCGCTTATCCATTGCCTCCCAACTCTCGGACTGGGGCGAAGCAACTGGCGATGACTCCGTTTCCGATATATCCGACAAGCTTGGTGTTTTGCTGTCTGAGCTTGGAGAGCAAGAGGATGTCTTCGCCCAGAACCTTGAAGACTACCGCGGGGTATTGAAACAAATCAGGAATACTGAAAGCTCGGTGCAGCCGAGCAGGGATCACAAGTCAAAGATCACGGATGAGATCTCAAAGCTCAAGTACAAGGAGCCTCAGAGCACCAAGCTTGTGAACCTCGAGCAAGAGCTCGTGAGGGCAGAGGCCCAAAACCTTGTCGCAGAGGCTCAGTTAACGAACATTGTGAGTTCCGCAGCTGTGGTATTGATTTGACTTCTGACTGACTATCGCCGTACAGACTCGTCAGAAGCTCAAAGAAGCGTACGATTTGCATTTCGCTGCGACAATCGAGCGCGCTGAGAAGCAAATCTTGTTAGCTCGCCATGGCCGTAGACTGCTAAACCTCCTCGACGATACCCCTGTGGTCCCTGGCGACACTCGCTCACCATTCGAGCACGCCCATCAGGCACGCCAAATATTAAATGATGCAGAAGAAGACCTTCGCGAATGGACGCCAAGCCTTGAGCCAATTCCAAGCTCAGCGACCGATATGGGTGCCAATCTGATGCCTGTTTCTGTGGCAACGCCTGGCACCAGCGTCACTGGGCACGAGCCCGGAATGATCTCGGAAACAGGTGGTAGTCCGGCACACAGCAGGATCACTGAACACGGCGAAGACTTGTTACCTGCCCATCAAGTTATTCCATCCGAGACTAGAGACATTAGTGGAAGCTCCACCCAGGCGCATGCCGAACCCGCATCCCGCTATCAGCAGTAACAGCTTCACCAAAATGTTATCGTATTTCTCTAGGTCGCTTACTTGTCGTTTTAGCGTCGCGGGGAGGTCTATTGGGAGGTTTGGACGAATTATCATGCAAGGCAGAAGTTTCAATGAGAAGGCTTGGTACCGTTTGTTTCATTACTTAACTCGGCCTACTAATCCAAGTCTATGATAATCTGCCTACTCACTGGTTGAGTCAAGAGTCACATCACTTTCATCTCTGAGTCCTTTGAATTGGTTCCACGACTTCACTGACCGATTCCATGCTGCAGTGCAATGAACAGATCTTTACAGTGATCCTCAAGATCCTTCTGGACCTCTGGTTTACTGAATGGCTGTTATCTTGCCCAACCCAATGGCTAGTAAACAAAAGTTGCTTTGAGCAACTACAGCACCACCAGTACCTTTACATACTCAAATTGACTGCTTGGTTAGAAAGCATGCCCATTTATCTATACGAGGAATCAGCAAGGTATCTTTCATCTATCCTTGACATTCAATCGCGCTATGGCAACGTCTGATGGTAGTACTGCAACGCATCGAAGTACAGCCTCAGACTACACTTTGTGTTTATCACTGGATTTCACAAGATACTTTTTGCTCCGCAGAGCCAGATGATCAATACGAGTTCACCCTTCCCAGCCTCGAATCGTCTTGGCAAGAGAGACAATAGCAGAGACGAAGTAAAGCTTAAAGTATTTCTCGGGGCCTACATGTAATAAGACGATTTTCCAGAGGCCTTTAGAGTCTGGCTTTCTGTGGCCTCCACCCCGCCGTTCTTCTTCTGCTTCGTTGAAGAGACTTCTCCCTTCTCTTCTCCACTATGGATCTATTCAGTCCAGCAGCACATTCATTCGAGCAGTGAGTCTATGGGCAGAAGAGGAAAAAGAAGTCGTCGGAAAGTGAAGTGACTTGGGAATATTGGTCGGCTGAGTGTCCGTTTTTTCACTTCTCTTCGTTGGCTTGCTATTTTCCAAGCAGTGTGTAGTATTAATCTTAATGCCCAAACCTACGTCTACACTGTTTCAGTTACAAGTGTTCCTAATGATGTCAATGGTGAAGATTATAAGGTTAGAGGAAGCAGGGAAGTGAATGACATTATCATTCCTCATGTAGATGCCGGACACTGACAGGCCCTTAGAACATTATGGTTTCCAAAGAACAAATATCCTCCCTCCTATTCTGACACTCGGCTTACCTTCTTCAGTAATGCCTTTCATTTACGTATGGTACATATGGTTTATCTTAAATACAAGCATACCTTACAGGCGATGATATTTTGCGTTAATTCAAGCAGCCAACAATCCATTATATTTGGATAAGCATCAAGGGTAAGTGTTTCTAGCTAACACTTTCAGAAGCTGCTCAAATTCCGATTTCTGACTATATCATTGACATACCAGACCACTATCCCATGACTTGTCGCTGTTGTCCATCCTCCGCTCCATCGAGGCGGGTTGAGAAAACCCCATTTCCATCCGGTCAAATCCACATATTTTCCTCCCTCGTTTTAGGACCCTTAGCAAGACGCTAGTAAATTCAGCAAAGCATGGTCTCCGACAAATTGACGACACCTAATTATAAAAAACGCAGTAGACCTGTGCCTAGCTCAGCAAAAGGAATTACTGAGAACAATCTGGCAAGACTTTATTTACGACTCAGATCGTTCCGTCTCAATACATATATATATCGATAGGGGTAGAACATGTTTTAGTTGGGGACGATCTCAAAATATTCTTCGGGGAATTTCGAATCGATGTCGTTGATCCGGAGCAAGAAGAGAGGGCGCATACCAAAAAGCCCAGAAACAGAGCTTCTACCCTTCGAGCCATATCTGAGGTTTGCAGGCCCCAGTTCTCCATGAACCAAAAAAGGGTTGCAAGGTCAATCTTTGCCTGGATCTCTATTCCTTTTAGCGACAGGTAGTAGATGTGAAACAGCCTTAATATCCGCTTGAGTTACCATCGGTCTTCGCCAATCCTTTGCCTGTCTCACCTGAAGATCAAGGAGTTCATCTACCATAAGTTTTCGGAAACCTAAGATTGATATTTTTTGATGAACCGCTCAAGCAAAGATATGTGTTTTTCATCGACGGTACAGAAGGCTAAATCCTGCAAGGAACGGTCCTTTTCATACTCACCATCTACGTCCGATAAAAAAATTAGAACACGCCCTACTCAATTGACTCTTCGTTTGAGGTTCCCTACTAAAGCGGTCGAGATATCCCCCATACCCTTCGATGTCGAACTATCAGAGCTACGCCAGCGCTCTGACGAAGCCTTAGTGTCCTTCAATAAGCGTGTCACAAGCTTAATGCAGCGTGTTGGTGCCAAAGATAGACCGGCACTCACCTCCTCCACTACCCTCACACTGCTGGAGTCAGCCATGCTGGACACTATCCTACGAGCTTTCATAAAAGGAATATCTGATCATACCGTGCAGAGGGAGGCCACAAGAGGCATGGCCGCTACAGACCGGTCCTTGAAGTCAATCTACAACCTGGCCGAGGAGGCGAGGCGAACGAACTTGGAAATACAGAAGCTGTTTGAGGAAGAAGTTAAGTCAAAGGAACTGATCTTCTATAAGGACCTGGCCGAGAGGAATATGTCCAAGAGCCAGATAGACGCGTTAATGACTGCATATCATTCAGCGGCCACTCCAAATCAGGGACCTGGTTGGACCTTTCATTCAGATCCTCCACAGTTCCAACCCGCCCCTCCCCTTATGCCTGCCACATATAAACCAGAAACCGCAGACCGAGCGTTAATACTAAATCCGAATAGAGGTAATATGGGATCTAAACCTCCGGCCAGAAAGTTCGAACCTTATGTCCTTCCTAAGGACCTACCAGACCGAAAGACATCAAAGAATCAGTGGATCAATGGAACTAGGACCTGGTCCTTTCAAGAAGGAAGGTTATGTGTCAAATGTGGACATGTAGGTCATGTAAGCAAAGAGTGCAAAAACAACGTGCTACCAGCATGGGAGCAATCCTACCTCAAAAGTATCGTGTTTGGAGAGAGTCCTCAGTCGAACTTTGCAATGGCGTCGTACGGGCTTCCTGAAGACATCAAAAGCGCTCGATCTTTCATCTATTGCGATTGACCCCGCTTGCTCTGAGCCTACGTTATTAATTTGCTATAGAAAAGAGGATACAGATTCGAAGAAAAGAACCTGCGATAGATAGTTGAAATCTATCGATTAGTTGGTTTAACCTTCAAATTCAAGAAGCGAAACAGCGAACTAGCTTTTTACTGCTTAATTCCCGAAATTCGGAAGCTCCAATGCAACAATTATATGGATACAGCGGCGTCTGTGAAGGGGTTTGAGCATCATATCAAGCCTGTTGACCAGCCGGAGAACGTCTCACTATCAATCGTTCATCACTTCTTTGTTATCTACAATCATCAAGAAGGTGATCTGACCTTCGAGGGCTCTGAGGAAGGATGGACTTCCGAGATCTGACAAGTTCACCAGCAGAATGGCGTGGCGCAACTTATAAGTTGCTATATTCAGTACGGAGGAGATCTTCCAGCCAACGAAATTGGCGATCAAGGCTAAGAGTGAATTCAAGAACTAGTCAACATCACTCAGTGGGTGAATCTACAAGCTATATGGGAGGAAGATCGAGACGTTCGACGCTGAAAATGCGTTTACCGTCCGATGAACGTCTTCCTATGCATCGATGAATGAATTAACATATATTACGATATTTCTTACTTTCAACGATTCATTATAAAGACATAAAGAGCCCAGCTATCAGCTATACTTAAACCGATTGGGTCTAAAAGGCATGAAAGACCTAGCAGCAATTGGAAGGAGATTCCACTACCCTTCTTCCGTCGTCTCTATTTGTTTCGAGCACTCCTTCCAACGAGTCTTACATGCCATCTCAATCGACAGTCGCATCCAAGTAGCTGAGAACCAGACCGAGCTGGAATTCGACATGGTGGAATAAGGATCCGAGACCTGTTTTCATTCAATAGTTTACCAGTTGATCTCGGACATGCCACTTGCCCCCCGCCAGGACACACCTGGTAGATTCGCACGATATTCCAAGAGCCAGGAAGCCATTCCTCTTAAAATGTTGCAAGGCGAATGCCTGGAGGCAATAGAGAATTACCAAACTCTCCCTGTACTTAGATTCGCACAATGCCAAAGGAATATCTCTTCGATCTCCTTTATGTGCACAAGGAGGCAACAAAGGCCCTCAACTCGAACGGGAGATGTTCAAGCAGAAGGCCAAGGGCAAGGGATTTATGGATGATACGGGGGTTGAGGATGACGATGACGCGGCAAACCTGAAGGTACAGTTGCATATGCTTGACTTTGACCCAACCCTCTCTATGTCCAGCTAACATTGAGGTTGCAAGACGCGCCAACTACCCCCAAGACACCTAAGCGTGGCAGAAACCCGCGCAGAACGCCTGGAACCATCGAGCTCCCCCCTAGCAAAGACAGCGTAACCCTGACCATGGCATTGACGCACGTTGCAAAGGATCCAGAGGTGCTGAAGCTTACAACCATCGAAAAAATCGAGTATGCGCAGAACATCATGCTGACGCTCTTCTCCTGAGACTCGTTCGCACGGTTGACGACAACCATGAAGGCGATTCGTGAAAGAAAGATTCAGGAAGTGGCTTTTGCGATGAAACTGCAAAAGAAAGACGACTCTATTTCCCAACTTCTTTGCGACATTGAGAGGAAATATCGAGTGATAGAGAACCTGCGGTCAACGCAAGATTTAGCGGTTGCCAACACTTACATAGCAAACTGTCAATTTTGGAGGTCTGGCAGCAAGCAAACGATATGATGAAAGACCTAAGCGATGACGCCTATCTCTACTATCTCTCAGTCAAGGACAAACAAGAAAGGTATGTCAACTTTGCACACTGCACGGTCGACAACGTTGATGACGTCCTGCTACGGCGGAGGCTGGACCCAAATGCCACCAACGCATTCAGCTCGTATGACTGCTGTAGACGATGACTCTGAGTAAGCTAAGAGAATGGCAAGAACCGACAAAGGGAACAGAGAAAGACTATTAAGTTCTAGAAGAAGAACGGCATATTGCAGGCCGGGACGCTACCCAGGCTTCGAATCGTTTTCTTGAAGTCTTCACCGTCTACGCCTTCGTTCATGATGCCTTCATTCTATGGCTTCTACAGATCACGACGTCGTTCAGGATCTCCCAACCCTGCGTATAAGTATGTCAATCCGAAACGAATCAAATGTACTTTTAGCAATCTGCTTATGTTGTGCTCTCTAAAGACTTGGCTGTCTTCGTTTCGGATCTGAGAAGCATTAACAATACGATGCGTTTCTTGTTAATCATCAGCGTGCAAAGAGCCTGCCTATGCATGAAGACTCAGGAAGCACACACTCGCAGGCAAATACCACAATGAAGTACTGCGCGAACAAGCTTGAATTTCTATGGCGCATAGAAAGTCCCTTCCTCTCTCAACGACTCTTCAATGTTTGAAGAAGAAGAAGACTGTTAGCTCTTTTGGGAACAGTGTTTCAGCTCATCAGCAGATACAAGCGTCCAACATACTCTAACATCCTGCTTGATTCAAGTCGATAGATTTAGAAACCGATATTCAAGATTTTATGAATTATACGCGATTTCCAGGTATTCATGAGATTGTGACCCCCAATTACATCAATGATGTCATCCACGAGAGTAATGAAATTGATTAGGTAAGGTAAGATACCGAGATGCGAACAGTAAACCGCCTAGTGCGCGTTGACCTTTGGGAGTCTAGGTCTACCAAGGCCTTCTGTCTCAGATATGGTAAGACATCTCAATCAAAGCATCGGCAATTCCACCCTTGTAACAAGACGCTCACTACGAGTTGACAGCTTACGACCAGCTTTGGCTGCCTACTTACACCTACGAATCTGTGAACAGCGCCACATGGAAACCTCCAGGAAGAGACTGCCAACTTCAGCTGGGAAAGCTGATACTCTAAGACCTGACGGTGAAGGGTCCTCCTTATCCCGGTCTTCTTACTCGTAGCAGCAAATCCGACGCTAGATCATCGGCCGACGAGAGAAAGCTTTCTCACTCACGTACTTTATTTTGACTGAATGCCTTTGTACTAGATATTGATCGGGCAAACCCAAGCTAAACCTCGTCGCTACTATTCAGTTCATCATGCAGCTTCTCTGAGTTATCTCACGCCGTAACATCAGCTTCCGTCACAGCGAGCAAATTAGCTTAAGCCAGCTATTTAGAATATTGAGACTTATCTGGATGGCTCTAATGTCGGTCCCACCACCTGATACAAGACTCATTTTACCAGCCTATATAGGCGGCATTGAGAAAAATCCATCGCAGCCACAAGGGGGACTGCTAGGTCGAGTGCTTAATTCAAAATGCCGCCCACCAGACGTCCCATCTGGAATCAGGATGGGGGTAGTATGACTCCCAAACAACGGCTGTAGGTTGCAGGTTTGATACCAACCGTCGCTTTTGAACATTTATTCCCTCTTCGTCTGTGCTACACCTGTATCGCTGTCCTTATTTTTTCCCACCCGTTTGCAAGCTCGTGGATCAGCCAGCGCACTGCAGCCTCTGTGCATAAATCAAAAGTACCAAACTTGAAGAACGCTAGAAAGCCCCCAGGAAATTGTCAGAGGCGTGTCTCGTCAAAGCGATTTGAGCTATTCTTCAATGACTTGAAGCATCGCTATCGACAATACCTGCTGTATGACGAGAGTGTCCAGAGTACGAAACCCAGAGAGACTCTCAAGTCTAAACACTACTATCATGACTGTCATGCCTAGAATGAACATTTGATAAAAATTATGATAAAGCAGATCATTTACAAGCAAGCAGTGAAAGTGCTTAGCAGCAAAGAACGAATTTTGATCTTTTCATTCTTGCAAGTTGCAACTCTCAGATTTCAACAAGTTGATTAAAGATCAAATAAAAATAATGTTAATAAATGAGCAATTAGATCAGATGAACTGAAGAAGAATAGAATTTGACTTGATGTGTAAATAAACTCATAGCATGATCTTGAAAATCGAACGTGTTGAAACTGTGATGAGTTCATCTGCGATTTTTCAATCATCATTTGAAAGAAGACAAGTTCAGATCGTCGAATTTATTACTATGGTTAAAATATTTGCTGAAAGAAGTAATGCACTCAGATGAAACTTCTCAAAAATCTACATCAAGAATGAAATGAGACTTTGAAGAAGAGAAGAAGAAAGAAGTGATGTTGAAGTATAAAGACTACTCTCTCATATTAACTTCAAATGATGTTAGCATGACTTCTGATCTCAACTCATCAAAGTCAGCGATGCAAGGCCTCGCAACCTTCAAGCAACAATTTTCTTTTGCTTTGATAATCTCATGACGAGCATCTGACAACCTCTGAGCGGTTTGAAGCTGTTTTGAGTCTGAAGAAAGAGGGGGGTATGAAGTCGATTCTATCATCTCGTATGCTTTTGAACAGAATATCATGACTATCAAGAACGATCAACTCTTTAAAGTTGCTTTGATTGATTCTTATCGTGATGAGGTACAGTACACGCCATGTACGGCACATTCGCCATTCCTGCGTCGATGGTTAAGGATGAACGGCAAGGACTGCTAACTTTGTGGCAAATGAGATGGGAGGCCAGCTGCCCGGCTAAGAAGAGCAGATTGAGTAAATTTGTATGCTGAAGAATAGCGAGAAGCAGATCGACTTCTGATCTAATTATGATTGAAAGTTGAAATTTAAAAAGAGAATCTTACATTATCTAACTAAACATTCACAATTTGCAATAATATGGTAGATAAGAGAATCAGTTTAAAGACCTGAAAAATACCATGATATGCTTTGATATTCAACTGCTAGGCTCTAGCATCCAATGACCGCATTATGATCAATTGAGCGTTATAGCCTGAGTTGGGAGCAGCTTTAATATGGCAATTGGTCAGGAACATCACCGTCATGAGGTTATGCACAAAGCACAGGAACCAGCTTCGAGACCAATCGAATCAAACAATGCCAACCGGGAACACCCCAATTGGTCCTTAATGACCCACGAGTACGCAATACAACAATACGCAAAGTAAATAATCAAGAGTGAGATTTCAGAAGCAATGCCACTGAAGTCCTCACATTCCGAGCTTTGCGATACGTGTTGTTGCAACGTAAGGGCAGTGAGCCGACAAACGGTGCTGGATCTCACTGGTCGTTATTACTCGTAAGCAAGAGGGATCAGTTATCAAGACGGAGGTCATGGTTGAAGCTCTGAGCAACGAGGGATCGACGATCTGGAAGGTTGGCATCGAAGAACACATGCAAGAATTAGGTCGGTCAAATCGAAGCGCAGGATTTGTGCCAAAAGGGCGGTACTTAAAGTATGTTTACGAGGCTTCTCTCCAATAAAATAACATGTCGACAAGATTCACTACGGCATGGCCCACTGTGCAGATAAGCCATTGGAGTCTTGACATGGACGGTGAGTTGGAAAGAGCGAGGAAACAAGGAAGTAACAGTCGAACGACAAGTATCTTGAGCCACATGTCTATCAAGCCCCTACCATCTTCCAAATTCTCTTCAATTAAACTTGTGCTTCTCTCTCAACAACATATCTTGCAATAATCCAAGACCTGAGTCCACTTCCTTACCCAACTCCTCCCAAACTGAGATAACACCTCCCCGCTTCGCCTTTCCATAAACCTAAGCCATAGGTCTCTTTCATCATCTCTTCCGGATCTAAGAGGCCTCTGAACAGCAACCAAAAACACAGTCAATGCAACAATAAAGAACCAATCAGCTCGATAATGCCTCCAAAAAAGCCGAACCAGTCAACTTCATCTCCCTCACCAAGACCCTGCGGCACCCCTTCCCAACCGCAGAAGAAAACCCGCAACATGAAACACGAGCCACCAAAGGCAGAGAGGCCTGCGCCATTGCGAAACCACCTCGCGGACGAATACTCGCTAGCTACTACGAACGAAATAGCTGCGGCTGGAGTAAGTGTATCTATCTACCAACCACCATCCACCCGGTTGAGCGTTGTGGTGGGCCTTTCTGGGTTATTTGCAAATGAACATCCCCATCCCCATCCTCATCATCCCAAACTTCCCAAACGCCGTGCAAATACCACACTGCAACATGCACGGGTCTCCGAATGGCATACAAGGCGAAATTCAATCCTCGGGCAAGAGCATGAGCTCTTCTCCAGTTGGTGGTTACCCTCGGACAGTCCTGTTCATGTTTAGCACTCAGAGGCAATGTCTCACTGGACTGGTGGCCAGGGACTGGCTTGGGGGGGTGGGGGGGTGGTGCTGTGTTGACATGAGCAAGATGTGCTGATGTGTGCTGGGGGACTGGTATTAGCATAGCAGGACGCTGTGGACGACGTCAGTAGCGTGAGATTCCTAGGAATGATGGAAATGAAAGATTTCCAAAATCACTCTCATAGGAAACATTGAGTAAGGCAATTTTTTCTTATATCGTCTTTCTCAGCTCACATGATTTTTCATACCTATCATGACAGTCCACGCCCCTCACGGCTTAATATTAAACCTCATCCTCACCCCCATAGCACTCAACTCCACATCCAAATACTTCAACACCCCCGGCACAGCCACAACCGTCGTATCCTCCCCTCCCCTCCACTTCTGCCCCACCCCATCCTCCCAAACATCCCCTCCCTGACTCCCATCCACTCTTGTCGCACACCTCCTGCACCTTACCACGCCCGTACCTCTGCCTCCTTTTCTCGATCCGGTGCCGACGGTGGGCGTCGTGCTAAGGAAGCTGCCACAGCTCTTGCAGACCCAGGCACGCGTGTAGTCGCTGCAGTTCATGAGGCGGTCTTGGAGGAGGTAGGCACAGCCGTGAGCGAGGAGAGCGTCACGTTCCATTTCACCGACTCGGATACCTCCGCCTTTACTGCGGCCCTTGATCGGCTGGCCCGTCAAAGGCGTTACAGGTCCGGTCGTTCGGACTTGGAATTTATCGTTTACCATGTGTCGCAATCGTTGGTAGAACACCACCCCCAGGTAGATATCAGCCGCGAGCTCTTTCCCTGTGATACCGCTGTACATGGGCTCGTTGCCATGGTAGTTGTATCCTGCAGCCCGTAGTTGCTCACCAAAATAGTCGCCGGCTGTGTGTTCCTCATTGAAGCGCCATGGTGACGAATCCTGAGCGAGCCCATGCAAAGCCCCCGATTTCCCAGCTAGGGACTCGACGAACATGCCAATCGTCATGCGTGACGGGAAGGCGTGCGGATTAATGATGACATCGGGGACAATGCCCGACTCCGAGAACGGCATGTCGATCGCAGGCCACTTCTGCGAGCATACACCCTTCTGACCGTGGCGGGAAGAGAACTTGTCGCCAATGACAGGGGAGCGGGGGACACGGAGCTTAATGCTTAAGGCTTGGCAGGGTTCGGCGCCAGATTCGGAGCCCAGGAGGCGCACTTCTTCGACGTAGCATGTCTCTGGGTCTTTGTATTTGTGCATGTTGTTGACGCCGTCGCGGTTAACGTAGGTGCTTTTAGAGGGGTCCCAAGTGACTGTGTGAGACGCGGCGAGGACGTCGCCTTCGGAGATCTTCTGACCGATGAATGGAAGGCCGTCGGTATCGAGTATCTTGCGAGTAGGTACGGATATGAAGCTATCTGAAGCAAACCCGAAGAGCTTCGTCACGGACTTAGCGGAGCGAGCTTTGCCACCTTCCTCGTCAAGACGGATAATTTTGGTTTTGTAGATTGTGCCGTGACCGAAGCCACGCTCATGAGCTGATTTGTTCAAAATCATGGCATCGTCCATGTCGTAGCCTGTATAGGAGATGACGGCTACAACGGCGTTCATGCCATTCGGAAAGTTGTCCAAGCCATACTCGTTGTACAGAGGAGGTCGGACAATAGGGGTCTGACCGGTCTGGAGGCGATAAGCTTTGTTATCTGTGCGGTACCGAAGTGCGGTTCCGGGAGTGCCCATTGCTTGTTTACCCATTTGACACTGGTACATGTTTCGAGGAGATTGATTGAAGTCGGAAAAAGGAGTCTGGTTTGCAATGATAGAGAGGATATTAGTCGGATCGTATTCAACATGAGTGGATTCTCCCGACTCAATCTCGGGTTCCGTACAAGCAACAGACATGAAAGGTTGCTCGAAGGGACCAAGGAAATCTTGCTTTTCAAGGGGTAGATACTTGACAGGTCGTATCATCCGCGCGGCTTGGGAAAAAAGGTAGACACCTGGATACTGACCACCGTTTGAGTTTGGAACGTAACCAATCTCAAGTTCAATGGGAACGTCGTGAGTGCCTTCAACCTTCCAGTATCGCAAGGTATCCCCTATTGTTAGCGCTTGCTTGGGTGTGCAGAAACCCAGTATTCGACCATCAAGCTGTACAACGATACTTTCATCAACAGAAGCGGAAGATGGTTCAGAGACGCCCAATTGAGCTAGCAGTTGAGGAATTGCAGAGACATCAAGATCATGTGTGGTAATCTTGCATTTATGAGCTAAATGGTTGAGTAAACCACAAGGACTTCCATCAGGAGTGTGAACCGGGCACAGAAAACCCCAACTCTCAGGTAATAACTTCCGCACTGTGGTTGTCTTCAATTGAGCGAAGAAACTGCCTCTGTGCACCATGCGGAAATGGCTAATGAATCGGTAGAAATTGATCTTTTCTGCTACTACAGTGAAACCTGATGTCTGCTGTAGGTCAAGTCCTGTAGGACTGACCAAATTGCCTGTAGAAATAAAATATTCAAGCGCTCCTCCGAGATTTTCGGTGGTTCTCCTAAGGACCTTAGAAGGAAAGTCTTTGAGAAACGCTGGGTCGGTAAATCTAGCCTTGCCATTCTTAATGATCCATTCCTGACAAGCTCCTTGTATAGATCTTAGCCAGTCATCCATCCTCTCCTTGATGATCATGCCGTACAAGAAACCTGGGAGTAGGATTTCTTGACTTGAGACGGCGTCTGGATTGTCAACCACGCAGTCACCAGCGACTAGCGAGTAAAGCTTTCGAATCATGAAGAGTAGCATTCTAAACTTGTCATTGTATTGAGATTCTGTTACATCAACGTTGCCAAGATGTACAAGGACGATCTTTCGTAAGAATACGGTTCCTGCTTCGTGATTTGACACGTCATCTGGTACCCCAAGTACCGGCTTGAATTTCTCACCTAGATATGCTCGGGTCTTTGCTCTACCAAGTAGATTGTAGGCTTTGTAAGTTCGGAGAAGCAGTTCGACTCGATCTGTCATAAAGGTATTATCGATACCTTTAGATCCAACAGTACCGACCAATCCCTCGAAAATCTCGCGATCATTAGTTTCCACCAGTGCCTTTAGGATCATCATCACGGGCACTAGATACTCGTTCTTTCTCCAGGAGAACCGGAACGTTACATTGCCATCATCAAGATAGTGAAGAACGTTCGTTTGTGACGTCTGATCTGGGCGCACTGATCGTATCTGCATTCCAAATTTTGTGTATGCAGACCCTCTGTTAACGAAGGAGCCGCGTACGATAGCCATTGGATAATTTCGGCGAGAGACGATCAGCATGCGTATCAGCTTCTCAATTCCGTTGACGATGAAATAACCTCCAAGTTCCTCCGACTCTTCTTTGTGTTGCACTAGCTGCGCAGGCGTGCATTTTTCCAAATGACACCGATTAGTTTTGAGCATGATAGGGATCTGACCAAACTCCCTGACGGATTCTTGCCACTCTCCCCCGTTGACTTTGTATTCCATTCTTGCTCTCAGCTTGCCTCTGTAAGTGGCATGCCTCTCGCGGCATTCTGCAGGGTATATCTCACGGTTCTTGGTGCTGAACTTGTTATTGGGCGGAAGCACCGCCTTCTCGAGGAAAACTTCTCGTATCCTCACACTAAGTCTGTTTCTCCTTTCTGGGGCTTGCCCGACTTCCAATCTCTGCGTCCTTAGGAGCGCAGATTCTTGTTCACCATCTAGGAAGACTTTAGTCCCGATATCTCTTATCGCGGCCTCGAGAAGCTTGTTATTGTCGAGAAGGGCATTGAAGGAACTGATGTGAGGCTGTAGAGCATCAACGAGGGCCGGGTAAGCCGTGTGATCTTTGGGAGGACGTTTGAATAGTTTCTCCCGCCGGAGGGTATCGAATTCCGATGTCCAGCGAATATTTGTAGGAGGTGCCGTGGAGGGTGCCATTGCAGTTATGGAAAGCGCGACTAGGACATGACCGACAGTGTGGGAATGACTACTGCCTCCTTATGGCTTACTATCTTGTAGCAGAGCGAACTGATGCCGTATACTGACATAATTAGCTGGATAGTGGCATACACAGTACCCAAATTCTCACAGGAACCGAAGTACGGTAAATTCGAAGCTAGAGTTGTATAATACCGGATTAGATAAGGTAAATTACGCACAGACTCACTTGCATGGGATCGACAAATTCCCGCAGCAGCATCAAGGGACAGGCCTCCACAAACCACACCAACTTGCCCGCCTTAGATGTAAGGCTACATCGATCAGCTGCACAATCAAATAGACGCTCAACCCGCAGTGAATGCTCTCGTGCCATTGTGTCTTTTGCTTTGGATATCAATTACCAAGGCATTGAAGTATGTCCGTGGGGTCAAGGTAGTAAGGGTATCGAATGATTCTAACATTTATTTCAAATACTGTATTACTGCTACTACTCTTTGGGAAAGGCGGCGCCTCCCGCTTGCTTTTTCCGCCCGAGAGCAGGTCAACCTTGGCTCTGTAATTCGAGAGTTCCCCCATTATCCCACTAGCCCTCATAAACAAGGCAAGCTATCTCGCTATATCGTTATACTCCTCTTGGAAACATGGCCGGCATCTTCAAGAAGGTCTATGACTGGCTTTTGAGATTGTTCTGGTAGGTCTTCATGTAGTGTCCTGCGCGTGCTGCATGCAGGAGGGCATCAATGAGCGTTCTATCAACCTGCAGTAACAATGGTTGGAAAGTGGTATGATCATGCTGCCTCGAATAGTGCTGACATATGTATGATGCGGACAGGGCAACAGAGATGGATATAACCATGATCGGCCTGCAGAATGCAGGGAAGACGTCGCTCTTGCGTGTGCTTGCGGTAAGCCCCTCTGTCACGCCCATCAAAGGCTCGCTGATCCGTGGCTCTGCAGGGCGGTGAGTTCACCGTAGAGTAAGTGTAGCTGCTAGAATGGTTCTTTGTCTCCTATGACAACTAACGAGCTTGTTCTTCGTAGTTCGATCCCCACCGTTGGTTTCAATATGAAGCGAGTCCAAAGAGGCCATGTCACCTTAAAATGGTAATGTGCATTGGCTGCCATGCCAGATCTCATAAAGGGATCTGAACTGACCATGGCCTAGCTGGGACCTTGGGGGTCAGCCAAGGTTTCGATCCATGTGGGAGAGATATTGTCGTGGAGTCAACGCCATTGTGTAGGTCAAAGACCGAGGCCATCAAAAGGCTAAGCAAGCTGACTAGTTCTCCAAGCTACATCGTAGATGCGGCGGACAAAAAGGCCCTTCCGATAGCGAAGGAGGAACTCCATGCATTGCTCGAAAAGCCGGTCTTGGATGGGATCCCATTGCTCGTCCTGGGAAACAAGTCTGATCTCCCAGAGAAGCTCACCGTCGATGAACTGATCGATGCGCTGAACCTAAAAGCTGTTTCTCACCGCGAAGTCAGTTGTTACGGTATCAGCGCAAAAGAAGAAACCAATCTGGACGCAGTGTTGCAATGGCTGATTAAGCGATCAACCAAGTAAAGATCAGTGCGAAGACAATTCTCGATCCAACGACGTGCACGATTGCCAACAACATTTTGCTACGACTTTAGCGCTCACGATGATGACGAAGCAATGGAAAGACACGCGCCAGCAATGGCAAGATATATTTCACTGCTCAGAGCATCATAATTTTGAGTCCTTGCGGCGTTTCGGTTTTCCTCCGTTCTTGGCAGCTTTTGATTTTCTGTATCTCGTCCTCAACCAGGCTCACAGCATCTTATGGCTGATGTGAGGAGCGAATTCAATCATCGCACGAGTCGTTGGGGTTTGATGATTGTTCGGCCGTTTTGGGGCGGGGTGGTTTCAGCGTCCCCAGGCCATATTTAAGTTCCGTTTGCTAGTCAATGACAACAGAGCTTCGAATGCGCGCTGCAGCCAAACTGAACCAGCAGAATAGCTTGTGAGTATGAAAACGTGAAGGGGGAGGTGAACAATCCAAAAGGGAAAAAGGGCTCGACGAGTGTTGAGAGCTTGAGGCCCATTGTGCAGACTGATGCGCTGGCAGCGCTAGACCTATCATGTCGTAGTGATCTTCGGCACGGGAACTAGCCCCTTTGAGCAGGGGTTCACAAAGATGTCGTCGCAAGGCAGGGTTGAGTCGGCAGTGCACAGCCCTTCCTCCGGCCACCTTACTTTACAAGACAATCCTGCAAAGCGAACATCAACACTACAGCAGCCCATTTTCCTGGCGCTTCAGATTGCATAATCCTTTGGCAGGAGATCAAGTCATCCCACATAGCCTCTTACAACAACCTATTAAATATCAGGCCGTTTCCTATCCATCACTCACAATTTCTTGATCCGGCGTACATCGCTCAGTGTCCTCATCGTCATCAACTTACAAACGTACATCATGGCAATCCTACCAAGATACATGTAAGTTTATACACAACTATCCTCTCCTACGACCACTCTGTTACACTTGGCCCTTGGCTGATTTGATTCTGGATCTTAGGTGTTACAATGGTGATTACTCCTCAAATGGCTACTGCTACAGCTCTTGGGACTCTTACGGTCGTTGGATTGTCGTGGCTGCCGTCATTGCTGGCGGTTTCTTCATCTTCTTCATCTTCGCGTATGCGTTATCCTCAATCCCCGCCTACCTTCTCAGACTAATGATTCTGCAGATGCATTACTGCTCGTAGACGTCGTCGTATTGGTATGACGCCATACCGGGGTACTGGATGGGCGGCAGGAGCTACGCCTGCTGGCCACGCACCCGCACAGTACACTGGCGCTCAACCTTACTACGCTGGAAACAATAACCCGCAGTACAACGCCGAAGCACCGTCAAACGGAGCGCCTCCAGTGTATTCTCCACCTCCGAATCAGAACTACTACGGCAACAACCAAGCCGACCATGGATACTTCGGCGGCCAGCAAACCGGGATCGAGCTACAGCAACCCCAGAGCGCGTACCAGCCGCAAAGAGGTGGAGATCCAGTCTACTTCCCCCCAAGCGGTCCACCGCCTGCGAAAGGAGGAGATGGGATCATTAGGTAAAGCCGCTTGGTGGTGCTTTAGGAAGTAGAAAGTGAAGTGTATCATGAGACATTGTGCTTTAGTCTAAGGAAGTGTCAGCCGGCGTTGATATGGACGTGGCGCTCAAGCAGTCGGAAACCCAGGGTCTTGAAGGGCAGGTTGACGAAGGTCTACACTATCTATCTACCTTACGTTGCTAATAATCAAATCCGGCAATGTAACATACAGCACAAAACTCTGTTTTTGCTCAGTTTGGACTCCTTTAACAATATTTCAACTTATCCAAATATATCTCGGTCGCCTCTTCGCATAAGCTAGCGGGACTTCTATCATGTAGGCATAATAGAGTGATGAGATTTCTGGCTTCAAGATAGTTCTAAGTTGATTGACAAACAATTGCAATATCTTCTCGTCTGATACTGATCACTTGCGATGCTGACTTCGTAAGCTATTTCGGTATTCAAAACGCGCTTATTCCGTATGGTATTACCTTACGCCCTCTCTGTATGGCGAGGTTTTTCCGGTGACGGTGTGGCTGAAGCTCGCTACTGCCTATTTGTTAGCATGACATCTTGGCATCGCTATCTTTGCTTTGTTGTTGACAATAATTGAACAAACACCTATTCAACACACGCCAACGTCGCTCTGGTTCACTTGCTTTATGTTTTGCAACCTCTGGTTGTCCTAGGCTTCTCATTCTATGTAGATTTGCTGCGAAGGAAAAACTCATCACCACCTTCAGAGTCGTTAGAATAGGTGAGATAGACAGCCGCTTCTAATACACGCACTGGTACCAACCTACTGAAAGCTCTAGCCATGGCTTCCAGCTCAGATCCCGAAATGGAGTATCTGTCAGCGTCCTTCGATCCGTCGTCACTCACGGTCCCGAAGCTAAGGGGCATATTGATGTCACACGACATTCCCTACCCGGCCTCTGCGAAAAAGTCACAGCTTATTGATATCTTCACACAAAAGCTCATTCCGAAGTCGCGTAGAATATTAGCTGCTCGATCAAGAACGAGGCGTACGAGCAAAGGCATTACAGATATGCCAAGCAGCCAGGAAGGGACAGTGAATGGCGACGAAGATAATAATGCCAGCTTGATGCCCCCGCCTCCAACCCCAAAGCGGACAGCGAAAAAAAGCAGGCGAGTATCATCGGAGGACATTGAGCCTTCGAACAGTCGCAGAGTGTCCAGTGGCCGGAACATTCCGACGAAGCATGCGCGGCCTTCAGATACCGAAACTGATCCAGAGCTGGAAGCGAAGAGACCCTTGGTGCGTAAGACTCGGAAGAGTGAAGTTACACCTGCTGTCAAGATTGAAGAGGCGGACGATAGACAAGTGCGGCCCTCCCTCAAGGAGAGCCCTTTCAGCCATGAAAACCCCTTCCAAAGCGGTAGTTCCCCGCTATTGCCGGGGGAAAGCAGGCGGAGGAGTGCTGGTACTAGCGGTGACCGGAGAAAGAGTACGTCAAGGAGAAGAAAGACAGAAGGTGTTAGTAGCCCCGAGTTTTCGAGGCTCAAGCAGGAGGATGGGGTTACTGTCCCTACATCAAAAACATTCGAAGTACCGGTTGCGAGAGTCAAGCAACCGAAATACGAACCCCGCATTGAACCAGATGATGGTATCGAAGCCGGGGAGGACTTCACACCAGAAGAGCAATTGGAATTAGTCAGAGCACGTGCCGCGAATGGCGATCTTGACATTCTTCCGCCTCGCAAGAAGAAGCGGCTACAGAAGACCAATTTAGTCCCGCGATCCGCGCCTTGGATGATTATCATGGCCCTGTTATCAGGATATGCATTGTGGTTCAGACAAGAGAAGCTTCAAGTGGGCTATTGCGGGATCGGCAGGTCGTCAGATGCACTTTCTAATGTCCAAATACCAGAGTGGGCGAGCGCACTACAACCTACTTGTGAATCATGTCCGCAACATGCGTATTGCTACGAAGGGATGGAGACAAGATGCGAGCAAGACTTTGTATTGAAACCACATCCCTTATCTCTCAATGGCTTGATACCATTACCACCAACCTGCGAGCCCGATGGTGAAAAGGTACGAAGAGTAAAGGCGGTAGCGGACAGAGCAGTCGAAGAATTACGAGAAAGAAAAGCCAAATTCGAGTGCGGCACTCTTACTGATGGCCAAGGAAAAGCCACCCCGACCCTTGAGATGCCTGTCGAAACCCTAAAACAGGAAGTCTCGAAAAAGCGCCGAAGAGGCATGTCCTCCGCTGAATTCGAAGACCTTTGGAAAGGCGCGATCGGTGAGGTTCTTGGCCGTGAAGAAGTCATCCATTCTGTCGAAGGGTAAGTTTCCCCTCTCCCCCTCCAATTCCCCAGCTTAGTCCCTTCCCAACACCTCCCCGGCCCGAACAACCGAAACACAACCAATCTGACATACTGTTTCCCACTAACCAGTTCCCCTCAAGACCAACTACCCCCCTCCTCCTTGCCACCACCTCCCTCGCCCGTCTCCCCCTCGCTTGCACCGTCCGCCGATCCACACGCCTCGCGTTGGCACGCCATAGAGCAGAGCTTGGGCTTCTGACCTTTGTCTCCCTCCTTCTCCTCTATACCCGCTCCTACATCCTAGCCCTACGCTCCGACTCCGCGCGTGTCCCCGCCCTCGTTTCCACAACTCTAGATCGCCTCGCTACGCAAGCTGCCCTACACGCCCGCGGCGAGGCACTGGAAGGCTGGATCTCAGTCGGGCAGCTCAGGGATGATGTGTTAAGAGACGAATTCAGTGCAAAAAGAAGAGAAGAGCTGTGGAAGAGGGTCAAGGCTGTGGTAGAGATGAATGCGAACATAAGGGCGAGCGTGCGGGAGGGCAGAGGCGGCGAGGTCAGTCGCGTCTGGGAATGGATCGGCAATTTGGGAATAATGGACGACTCCGGAAGGCGGGAAAGCGGACGGATGGGCTTGCTTGATGATAACGGGAGGCGGCAGAGCGGGAGGGTGAGTTTTGGGGGGGTGGAATATTTGGGCGAGGGGGGAAGTGGAAGGACGAGTCCAGCGCCAGGTGGAAGGGGGGAGATGGTGGAGGCGAGGAAGTGGGACGAGGGACGGCCGATTTATTGAGTGAGCTAATCGTGGGTAGGGTGGTGTTTAAGATAGCTCTCTTCCTGTTGTGCCGTCGTGCTCGGGCTTCAGGCCGAAAATACTTTAGACGCTCATGGCTGGCTACGTGGCATCGGTTTCCATGCCTTCTCACTGTCGCGGTGTTTTACCAACTATATGATTCCTTTCCCTACAGCTACGAGTACAGCCGGCATTTCGAGTCGTATCCTTTCAGTCTCACATATGCTATAATATTGGTAAATTCACTCGGCTATGGTAATGATGAGATCAAGGGCGGTGCTTTGGTACCTTTTATTATGGATCTACTGGATAAGTCTATCTATATATATTCTCTCTACGGATAATCATACACCCCTAGATGATATTTAACCACTATCCGACGCGCTGCCCCCTATATATCACGTGTAATGGCAAAGTGCTATTTCGAATTTGCGGGATAATGACGACCGAACAGTAGATAGGTTCGACGATAGGGTTGAGGAAGGAATTTTCATACTGATCTCTTAGCCCTCTGGAGCCCATACTTTCAAGCCCAGATTACTCGTGCAGGTTTCACCGAGTTTCTCTCCTTATTGACCTAGTGTGAGGATTGCGTTGAAGTCAGGTGCGGTTCTTGAGTTCATCGGCATCTGCAAACACTCTTCATCTCGGGCGATGAGGGGATGTGGTTTGGCTGGCTTGTGGTTATCGGAGGTCCGATATCTTTGCTACCTAGCTCTGAGCCTCTGTCGATGACTGAGCTGGTTTCTGTATCTTGGCCACTTCAGAGTCCTGCTAGGTCAGAGGGTGTTTGAACTGGATAAGATCCGTAGTGGCATCTCCCCAATTCGGGAGATAGAAATCCCATCGAGGCATATCCTTCTCAGTCCTTCACTCCCCACCGTCCCACCTCCTCCATGGCCTCCTTACCCCCATCTTTCAACTTTTCATCTCCCAGCAACCCCGCCACGCACCTCCACCCGTCTCTTCCTCCTCCCCAACTAAGTACCTCCTTCCTAAACCTCTCACCCGCATCTCGACTTACGGCCCCTCCATTTTGGCCCCCTCTGAAAACCTCCTTCCAGACCTTGCCGGCAATCGCGCGATCAAAGAGATAGCTATAATACGTCCCGCCGTACTCAACCAAATGCCCGAAAAACCCCTGAGCACTCGTCTCTCGCGGTTCCGGAATGCTGCCGTAGTTGTCGTAGACATCATGGAAGACACGGGTGCTATCGAAGCCGCCCTCCATACTTAGTGGCAAGGAGGAATGATACGCCTGATCCAACATGGCAAGCAAAATCTGCGTTTCCGTTTCAGCGCCTTGCCCTTTCCGATCAATGGCCAATCTCTCCGCTACCATCTCATAGGGCAACGGCGCATCAGTCTCCCAGTGTCTAGCGAAAAGACTCAATACGTCGGGATCAGCAGCAAAATGCTCCATCAAGACAGAAGGAAGTTCCGCAAAATCGGTGGCACAGCGAGTGCCCGAGACAACGTGCAGGGAAGTGCGGCCGAGGATGGAGTGAATTGCATGACCCATTTCGTGGAAAAGGGTTTGTAGATCCCGGAAGGAGAGAAGAGTTGGTTGGGAGGGGCTGGATTGGTTGGACTGGAAGTTGCAAATTAGCGCTATAATGGGAAGCTGATGGATGGCGCCTGTGGTGGGGGATTGGGATATTGCCATGCCGTCGTTGGCGGCAAGCTGGGGTGACTGGTCGGGGGAGGCTGAGGCCGCTTCTGACACTTCGGAAAAAGAAATTTGACGAGAACAGCGGAGGGTGAAGTGAGCGGGATTACGACTTTTGCCTGCCCGGGCGAACAGGTCACAGTATAGTACTGCTATGTGACCTTCGGATTCATCGATGACATCAAGGCGGCGAACGTCTGGGTTCCATGTTTCCCCAGCTGAAGCCTCGCGTGGTACGAATCGGACGCCGTATAGTCTGGTGAAGAGACGGGAAAGCCCCTGCATTACCGTCCCAAGGGAGAAGTAGGCGGAAATAAAGTCAGGTTTTCGAGACTTGGATCTGAGCTGAGCTGCCAAGCGGGCCTGGTAGTAATCCCGATCCCATGAGTTCAGCTGGAGAGGCGAATCTCTGCTACTCAGGCCTGACTTTTTTATCCTCAGCATTTCTTCCAACTCTTCTTTGACATGCGAAGCATTATCGGCAGCAAGCGCCGTGAGAAACGATTTGACGGCCTCAGGAGACTTTGCCATCTTGTCTGATAAGTTCATATCTGCATAACTTTCATAGCCAGACAGTCGTGCAACCTCTCCACGACATACCAGGAGCGTCTCTAGGATGTGTAATTGATTCTTAGAAGCGGTTCTTCCGGCGATATAAATTTGCCGCCTTGCATCCTCCTCCTCTACTGTTCGTAAAGCAGTGATCGATAGAGGACCAGTTGTGGGCAAACGGACAGTGCCAAATCGATGTGTAATCTCTCTAAGGATCACTGGGTCCATCCCTTTTAACCGGCTGCTGTTGAAGCGAAGGACGTATGTCGCTGGTGCCATGTTGCTCACGAAGGTAGTACCCAGCTGGCTGATGTGAGTCGATAACGCCACGAATTTTTCCCTCTTGTCCTGAGGCATATCAATCGCTGATTTGGAAAAGTCTCTCAGTAAGACCGTGGCAACCGTCTTCTCCTCCTCACTCCAAGCTACACTGATTTCCGGAGTTGCCATTGCCTTCTGCAGTTTTTCATTGAGACCGGTCATGGTGTTCAAGATGTTCATATACTCGAAAAGCATGGCGTATGCTTCGTTGGCAGCTTTCTGAAACCTATCATCCGGATGGGTTACTCGAACGAATTCGGCGATATCCAGGACCCGGCATAGAGAATCGCTCAGCCGGTCGAGGTCTCTGGGTATCGCCTTGTAGTCCTCCATAGTAGATGCTTGAAGCACCTTTGCAACTATTCCTCGACATTTTGCCAATGCGACTTGTGTAAAGTCGTGGAACCCTAAAGGGTCTTTGAGATGTCGGTTTTGGAACAAGCCTCTTTGCGGACCGGTCACACTAGACCGTGAGAACTCATGCCAGAAAGGTTGGGAGTCGAAAATCTTGCGTAAGGTAGGGTCATCATGGCTCGATAACGGAGAAGGAGGATCTGCCTTCGGGGGGTGAAGGGCAGACCGTATAGTGGCTGCTGCTGCAACCGCAAGGTATCTGCGAGAGATGTGCTGTCGGTGAATGTGCCGTGCGTAGGTCCATGAATATTGACATGTTGGCTTGAGCATGTCCTCACACCTGGAGTAAAAGGACTAGCCATCGTGTTGAAGTCATTCAGTTGATTACCTTACCTGTTATGTCATCCATGCTTAGCTTCTGTGTACCGTACTATACGTGAAAATAATTTACAACTCCACAGACATTTCTATGTCTTCAAAACAGGTGACTGAATCATTATTATGTTCGATAACAAGTGAACTGTACTTTTAGATTCCAATGTCAGACATCGGTTACACAAGCTGTTTGATACACACCGCGCTGACAACGTTCCCAGCTTCAGCGCAACGCTCCAATGCTTTTGTGTATCATCGGAACCCGCACGAACATACAGCCTGCGACTCGGTTAAGCACCGCATGAACGCGCCAGGAGCACTTCCCGATCACCTTCGAACGTCTCTTCCTCCTTCATAGCTCACCAGCCCCTCGATCTAGAGCTCAACTCCTCGTCCCTCAGCCTTGCCTCCAGCTCGTTGTGCGCCTTCAGACATGATTTGCGGTAGTCGTCCGCTTTAGCCGCTTTACCAGCTGCTACTGAAGCAGGGTTTTTCCCGTCGGCTGTGTTGAGTTTCGAGGAGCCTAAGATGTCGAAGGTTTTCTCAGGTTGTGCGGTGGCATGATTCTTTCCGTTCGAGGTGTTGAGTTTGGAAGAACCGAGGATATTGAAGGATGAGTCTGGCATTGCTATTGCTTGAGGTTTTTCAGGCTTTGAACTGGCTGGGCTGAAGCTGCGGGGAATCTGGGGGTTTAACGAGCAGAGAGTGAGCCAGAGACGGCTTTGCCGGTGGATCTTTGAACCGATCTGTGAAGTATACCTAGGCAGTATGAGTTGAGATGGAGGAACGCTTAGCTCTTCAAAAGCGCGTTCAAGCAAGGCTTTTGATACTGCCTCACCCCTCGTGACGGGGTTGGGTGGCGCAGGTGTATCGACCCTTTCCCGGCACGGTATTAAAACATTGGTCGTATCACTCTACGAACCCTTTTATGTGACTTCGACATTACGGGGGTGATTTGGTCTCAAGGGGACACTAAGTTGCCTCTCAGAGAAGATGAAGTTCCAGCCAGTCGGTCCTATTCCTGTAACACAACATGTTGACAGATCCAAATGGAAGATTGAATTGTTCATTTTCTAGAAATCTTCACCTACTCTCTGTAAAATATCCAAGCCCTTACAGACTCGATGTCCGAAAATTCCATAACTTTTGACTCTTCCGACCAAAATCCAGTCTTGCCATAATATTTTGGTGCCACGTCCGAGAAGTTAGGGTTGGCTGGTCGCTGTACGGTAATGCTTTTGTAGTCGACAGGTTGCTGAAATTATCGGCTCCCCTAATCCTATACTACTACCCAGGATGTGGTAATTGAGAGTGCCAGGTTGCTCTCATCCCTCTTTTTGATAGCACTGGCGTACAGCTCGTATGGCGCCCCAACACCGAGCGCCCGTTTCGCGTGCAGGCTTAGGATTGAGAGCCCATAAATGTAGCTCGCGTTGGTCCATCCGAACCTGCAATACCGTGTTAGCATAAAGATAACTTCTACCAAAGCTACATTACTGAAAAGCGACTTACCCTTCCTGCGGCGCAAACTTAAAATCCAGCCCCTGATTTCCATATTCGGCATTCACTTTGTGCGAGTGGTTCAGCTGCGTAACGTCGTATTTCTCCACAATGGTGCCGTTGTAATCAATGAAGACTTTGGTGACCATGTGAAGCCAGCGGTAAATCAACCGTTCCGCCTCCTCATGGTAACCATATTTCTTCAGGCCATCCCATGCTAGCATCTGATGAGGAGCCCAGCCGTAAGGGAAGTCCCACTGCTTTTGTGGGTTGGTTTCACTTATTGGTCCTCGCGAATGCTCGGTCCCGGTGGCAAGGCCGCCCACGCACTCAAATTTAGGCAAGCCTCTCTCCACAAGCAATGCCGCTTGGTGAGGATTGGCAACTCCGCACCAAAGTGCCCATAAAGACGTCGTCGACTCGAAATGGGACTGTTGCTTGGTGGCGGTGTTATAGTCAAAGTAGAGACCTTTTTCTTCATTCCACAAAAATTTGTCAATAAGGTTCCTCCTCCGTCTTGCTCTAACATCCCAGAGAGCCGATGATTCGATATGGTTTGGCTCCTGGCCTGGAGAACAGAAGGAAGCCGGTACCATAAGTTCATCGGCAAACACCGTTCGAATAACCTTTGCGATATCTGTCTCGTAGCGATATAGTAAGCAGTTGAGGTCAATCGTAGCTAAGTCGGCCGCGACATGCTCTAATCGGTTAGACGTGTCATGCCCGTTCTCCCTCACCGCTCTGTCATGAAGACAGAATTCGTCAAGATCTGGTTCGTCAATCTCTCCATCGTTGTATGCATTTGTAAACTTTTCAGGCGTCATTTTATATTTAGCAGCATAAGGCGCCAGTATATGAGAGAAGTTTGTGGGCTCGCACTCAGGTGGGAATCCTGCCCCAATGGGTCGGTATCTCGACAGTCTGGAAACTTTGTCATATCTTGGCTCAGACATCCAATAGCTATGGTATTCTTTCATCGCCGCCAGCATTGCAGTCTTCAAGAGATCCTGGGAGCCAGGTTCATGCCGAGTCGCTTCGTACGTTCTCAATGCGAGATCCGTCAGAAAGGGTGGCTGAGATCTGCCAAGATAATACGAACGATTTGCGTTCAAAATCTTACCATAATGCTTGATCTCGAAGCAAAAATGCCTTATAATGGCTTTGACAATATGTGAGTGGCTGCTTAACATTCCCCATGCACAGAAGCAGCTGTCCCAATTATAGAGCTCGTTAAAGCGTCCTCCCGGCACAATGAATGGCAGACCTTTCAGCTCTTTCTGTTCAAGTTCTTCCACTCCGACCTCTGCATCCATCTCTAACGCTAGCATTCCAGGTTTTAGATTTAAGCTCTTGACAAATTCAGCGGTGATCTCGCCCTCGGGAAGCCATTGCACGTCCAAACACATCTCTGGTCTTTCCTTGGCAATCATGCTGTAGTAAGCATATTGCTCCGGTGCTCCTCGAGGAACGTAGATCCTTGGTGGCGATTCTATGGTCTTGGGATCCTTTGCAGCAACCTCAATACCCGAATCGTCAATGTGTCTTGTGAGACTATCCCAGAAGGTTCCTTTAATCAACCTCTGGAGCCGATGTACTGGCTCCTCTTCAATCCGCGATTCATCAAGGGTTACGAATCTGCAGCCTTTGCTTCGGGCCAATGAAAGTTCTTGAAGGAGATTGGCTAGCCTGTAATTCCCTCGAACGTCCCTTCGATGGTGCCTATCGGAGCCAAATGCGCCCAATGGAAAAGACTTCCACATGGGATGAATTAGTACAAATATCGTCAGCGATCAACTTGATCATTGCTATACCTTAGGCCCGCAGTCATCAATTGTAATCTTTGAATCATTATCCAGGTCTTCATGTTGCAACAACGCTTCTATAGTGGGGTCCACCGCTATAGTGAACTTGGTCTTACCCATTGAACCCTCGTCTGAAATCCCCCATCAGCCATTTCCTGCTCGTTCTTGGCTTAAGATAGGAAGAAAGCTATACCATGGCTTCCCCGCCTTTTAACAGATTGCAACTCTTGTACCAAACTCGGCTTTCTTGGCTAATCAGATTCAACGTTAGTAAAGCTCTTTTCGAGATGGGTCTACAATTCTACGCCATCTCGATAGTGGTCCATACAGGAAACACTCAGAGGACAAGGAGAAAAACTCATACAACAGATTGAGATCTTTGTCCAGATGCTGCAGAGCTATGTGGGTTTAAACCCATATCGACAGCTAATTTCCAGGATTTATCATCTTAGATCCTGGGCCGAGTTCGGCGCAGATATTTTATCAAGATCAGTCAAGGTGAGACAAGGTGGTTATGCATGGAGACACAACAGTCCCTAGGGGTCCGAACCGAAGGTCAGCTGCTAAGAGTACGCTGTGATAATTATACCTCGAGCAATCCGAGAAAAAGAGGTCACCTATGTTGACATGGAAGGAGAACAACAAGACATATGCTTGACATATATATTGCATTCCCGCTTGACACCAACAGCACCGTTAGATAGGACCACATTGTCAGCTGAGAAGAGCCAAGCCTCCATTGAGGCACCGAAGTACTTAAATGTTAGTCCTACTTAGATTACGCTTCCACCAACAGCACTGGCAAAGATAGGTGAAACTTGCCACGTGCCAGGTCTAGGTAGTCCCTGGGGTACTGTGTGTGGTATGTACCTAGTAAGGTATTGACGCCAAAAGCCAATCGACTAGACTAGTAAAGTACTTTACTTAGGCTAGTTTGTACTACGTATATTACTCGTAATTGATAATATCATTGAGGAGACACCAAGTCTCGGTAGAATCCATACCTTAACATGGTAGAAGGTCGAATGTGCGGACATGCTGAGTTCATCCCCATTCACCAGGCTGAACATGGCTCACGCGGCAGTCAATTGGACCAGCCGCGAAGAAAGGCAGTACCCAGACTAGTGGAGATCGAACAGTATTATCTATCCTTGGGTCACTTTCTTTCGAGGCGGCGAGGCTGAGGGCGCTTAATCCGCCTTGCAGCCTTACCTTTCTCTTGGACGGAGATATAAAAGAGATGTAAGGAACGTCTTTCTGTGTGCATCTCTTCTTTTGATCCAAATGTCGCCCGGAACCGATGCAGCGAATCTCACGGCAGCATGGGTGTCCGCTGTCGCTACAGCTGTCGGGTTGGGTTCCGGTAAGTTACCCATAGGTTGTTAAGAGTGAGAAAGTCAAAGTAGCTGATTAGATGCTACCAAGTGCTGGCACAGGTGAGCACGATCAAGTCTCAGCTGGATCCTTTCAATGCTGCGCGTGGAGAAGATCATCTGGCGTTCTGGGGAAAGCACAATGAATACCCCTCCCAAAAATGGTGGCATATCTCAAAACCACCGCCCCTTGGTCCAGTAGTCGAAGCAGACATCGGCAAATGCCTGAATGTTGAGACTCTACATTTGAGTAGAAGACCAATTACTCAGGTTGGTATCGCGTCATGGACTATCCTTCTAGCAGTTTTCCATCCTCATCCATCTGAGCAACCCAAGTATCACAATATGTCAGAGCCAAGTCTTGTAGAGGACAAAGCTGCATCTTCTGCTCTCGGATATGTCCATGATTCTTCAAGAACCCCTTCACCTCTTGCGGAAAAGCCGGCAGCTGGAAAGCCATGGCACAAGACACTAAATTCGAGACCATTGGTTTTCCACCGAGATGTTGCTTGCACCGAAATCTCCAGAATGACATTGATCTCTTTCATCTTACTGTCGCAAGCTAGAGAAATCTATCGCTACGACGGCGCTGCTGGCCTCCGCATGGGTTTTGCAAGTTACAACGGCTTCTACCAGATCGAGTGGCCTATTGGTCAGCGGCCGACTCTGAAGTTCGAGATACACGAGGTCTACCAAAGCGGGAAGGACTCTTTTCCAATTTGCTTTGCTCGAAGGCCTCGGAAGTGCAACGAGATGGCTGTTGGCATGATAGATCGCGGTGTAGATGTGGTGGGGAAGCCTCTCAAAGTAGCCTTTGCTGGAAGAAAGAAGCCAGGTCTCTACGTACTGAAGCTGTTGGCGAAGCGATTCGGCGCTCAGCGAAGCGCCGCGGACCTTTACAACATGCTGGGTGGAGAAGCACACGGAGTGGACTACCTCTTTCGAGAACAGATATACATCACCCCAGCAGCCCTAGAATTTGTGCGTGAGCTTGTTGTGCCGTCTCTCGTAGATGATAAAACCTCGAACATATACGTGGGTCAGTCAGAAGTCGCCACAATCGCAGATTGTGTGGATCATCTTCCATGGTCCCCACTTGCATGGTCCATCCACCGAGGAATGAAAGACACACTCGTTGCCTATGCATTACCGTTCATGGTAGCACACCGTGAGTCTTTGGCTAAAGCACTGCACGATGCGGTAACAACACACACGTACGCTCTGCGACACCGAGGATGGGAGCCGACCTTCGTCCGGGACCACATGGCTCAGCAGGCTGCATCTGCAATCCGTGGTGACAATAGGTGCAGCGGGGACGTGTGCCGCATTGTGGCTGCGATTACCGAGCTGCTGTGTGACAAAGGTCAGGTTAATTTGGACCACACGAAGTTTTGGGCCCAGCACTTGGATCTTCCCCGCGAACAGGGAATCGATGAGGGCCTTTCGCCAGATACTATGGTTGCGCTGGTGAAAGCGTTCTTTGTTTGGTGGAGCCATGAATTTGACTATGAGGTTTACCACAAGCTTCCCTTGAGGATTATTGTCATGTAACAACAGCTGGGCACCGCACGTATCTTGGATTCCTACGAGCAATTCTTTCTTGGTGCTTGAGATTGAGACACACCCTTGAAGATAAATCAATATCTCCGAGGAATAACGAATTCATGATCGGCGTCTCAGGCGTCACTACCATCTACCTGGGCATTCTAATTCAACCCCCGATATCTGCAGTGCCCATCCGGTCCGTTCAAGCATTCACTTCTGCTTACTTTTTGATACCCTTTCACCCAATCTATGAGGTTCACAGGCTATTTTCTACGAGCCGGTCTAGTGCGCAGAAGCTTTGGAGTATCTTGACGCAGTACTGCTGTATCTTAGGGGAAACATAGTTTTCGATATAATGAAATCTGTGGTTTGCATCAAGAGGCAGCAATAGCTCAGTTAAAATAGTTTTATAGAACCCATCACACACCTAGGTGAAGACTACTAGCATTTGATACTTCACATCACAACGATGCCATAAACATCACCATTCAACATTTCATTCATCCTGCCTATCTAAAGCAGCTCCAGTCCTGTGCCCTAACCAGCCATGGATTCAAAACATGCACGCATCGTAGTACATGCCGCGGGTATATGAAGTAACAATGAAAAGAAAAGGCCCAACCTGCCAGCCCCCCCCGGCCCAAAAATCCAGATTTCACCGTGTCGCTAATGACATGATACCGCATGGGCATGAAAAGAAACGAGAACACTTAGTCGTACATTGTAAAAAGTTATGATGGGGTTCATAAGAGCTTAGTTTCAATCCAGCACGACTGGGTCGTCTTCTTCTCCCCTTTTTCTCTTCTTTTCGCCTGAGCTCGCCAGTTTGGGAACTTCGTCCTTGAGAAGATTCGTCCGATACAGCTCATCCATCTTCTTTACCAATTCTTCGACTCCTTCGGGCGTGGCTGCCATACCACCCTTCATACCCAACCAGCCTGCACCGCTTGCTCTTTCCAGTTCCATCATGGCTTCGTCCACATCGACATCCAGTCTCTTTGAAACCTTCTTCCCCTTTTCTAGCCCGTCTTCTGTCCAGACCCCAATGTCCTTGATGAACCACGCCACCTCTCCTCTTCGCAATCGCAAGCGAATATCCCATCTGCTTCTCGACCCTTGGTATCGTACCTGGTACCATTCTGCAGATCGCGGCAGGATCCGCGTTCCATGTGCGATTTCAATGAATGAGAAAATGCGGAGAAGGGGGAGTGTGACATTAAGAAGACGAAGAACGTGATTGAGCCCGCCGGAAGTGCGTAGAAGCGCGGCGAGGTAGTCTTGGATGCGGAGATGAGGATTTCCCCTCATGAATGAGATTCGCATGGAGGTATCGGATTGGAGATATATGGTTGCTTTCAAAGCGGATGGAGTGGTAGTGTAGGTGAATTCCAGATGATCGAGAGATACGGCGTTGCAGCGGAGATCATGGCGCTTGATAATGTGGAGGCAGTGGATCAAGCGTTCGATGCTCGAGAGTTTTTCGACGAGAGGGGGGATGGTGAGTTCACCAACAGGAGTTAGGAGACGGAAAGCGAACGCACCGGTAGTAGGATGGAAAGCTATGGAGGAGTCGATGGACGAAGTAAGTGCTGTGATATTAGGGATAGGTGTCTCCATGCGGGCGGAAGCGAGATGGACGGCGGAGGAGGTTGCGTGATCGATGCCCTGGAATGTGAGGGTTACGATTTCGTTGGCCCATGGTAGTGACGGGCGATTAGGAGATTGCGGCGTTGTGGGGGTTTTCGGCGTGACGGGGGTTTTGCCCTCGCCAATTTTTATGGTCAGCGTCACTGGCTGGCCGACGGTTGATGTCCGCTGCAAATTGTGGGGTATTCTCTTGAATGTCAAATGACGGGTATCGATGTACTGTGAGATCATGCCAGCGGCGGTACGCTCAATTTGAGCAAGCGTGGCATAAGAAGGCTCCATGATGAGCGATTTGAATCCAGGCATTTGAATTTTGTATGCAGCGCGAATTACCGACGGAGGTCTTGATATTGAGCTTGTACCTTCAGGTCGAGCTTCCTTCCCTGGTAGTTCTATGATCCACCAGGAATCACCTCCAAGACCTGTTGTTAATGCCAGGATCCAGTTAGAACTCCAAGCTCTTCTTCTAAAGAAGCCTATCCTCAATGTATCTCGCGGGAACAGACGTGCTCTAGTTTCTTGGTTGATGTTCAAAGAGCGAACGCACTCCCAACCGCAACATCGAGCACGAGTCTCGAACTCCTCTTGTGAAGCGATAGCCCGCAAATTGGCTATTCTCGAGGACGCATCTGTGGCAGGAGAAACGAGGTTATTGAGTTCCCACTCCGTGCGAGTATGCATAGAGGATGCCGGAAGCAGAGCAAACCTGCCTGAAACAGGTTCCTGAATGATTTTGATAGCCTTTGACACTGTAAGCTGAACAAACAGAGCAGCGTCGATAGGTTCGGCAGCAGACAGCCGTTGCTTTAGTCGTAGTAGTCTTTCTGAGTACAATGGACCTTCTCTTAACTTAGCGGCTACCTCTTGGAAAATCGAATTAGTATGCTTTGCGATGATTAGTTTCAGTATTGCTGCCAGACAGAGGTCGCTGAGTCCCATGTCAACCTGGACATCGGCAACCTCTTTACCGCCACGAAACCAGCGCATGGCAATATACGGGATTGGTAGCGTGTCTGAAGAGTAGAGTCGTTCATTTCCTTTTCGCCGCTTGACACCAATCTCGATCCAATTCCTGCCTCCAGGTCTATTTAACCAATATTGCACGACCAGTGATCGATGAACCGCTTCCACCTTTAGATGCTCTGACCAATGTCCCCTTGACATGTCATAGGCCTGGTTTCTCAGAATACTCAATTTATGAGTGAGCACAAGGTCGTGGAAAAAATCAAAGCATCCACGCAAACCCTGTTGTTTCAGAACGTCGTTGGCTTTCCGTTCAATCTCATCTCGTAATCTACCTGACGGTATCTTAGCTGGGGTGGGGGAGAATAGGAAACGAAAATCGATGAAGTAAAGCTGTGAGGACGGGTTCTCCTCTGCTATTGACAAATCAACTTCGAACTCCCCAGGAACACGGAAGGTCGCTCGACCAGATGCTATCGAGAAGTCTCGAAATGGGGAAGGGACGGTCTCGTGCAGATTCAAACGTATAGAAAGTAGTATATTGATGTTACGAAGCGCCTTGAGCATCTGCTGCGGAGATAACGGTTCCAGAGGGATGTAACCAAGGTCCGGAAGCCGGGGCGCCCTTCCCAGAGACAGAGCCTCTAATGCCGTTCTGATATCTGGGTTTGGCATCTTGATGGGTATCAGAATCCGCTTCATCTCGCCCATCCAATGGATAGCCTCATCAAAAATCCGCCCTTGACTGGCTAGCCAGGATCTTGTATCTATGACTTTGCTGACTTCTTCTGCTTGGCGACTCCATTGGGAAAGAACTAGAAGCTTGATGAATTGCGCTCGTCGATTCTGGGCGAACTCCAGCATGCGGAGTTTCTTCTGGACATTTACTTGGTTGGAGTTCCCTGCTCCGTTCCCGTTGACTTGTGGTTTGGAACTATTGAAAGGTGTATGGTGGCTTGCCTGTGGCACCTGCATATCCGACATCTCATTGATGACGTCCGTCAGTCCATTGAAAGTTTCCTGTACAAGCCTGGCAATGAGTGTAGAAAGCGGCAAAAAACCCGTCGTGATGTGCTCTATCTCCGGAGGTAATTGGCTGATTACGTTGGCTATTGCGTACGAGGGCTTGCGCTGAATCTCCAAAGCATCCGACGAAGTACCGTTAGCATCAGTACCGTTTGCTAAACCATGGTCTCCGTTCTTGTAGGCCGTTCCGTTCTCGTTACCTCCCGTCTTTACATCCTTCATACCACCGGCCGTTGTGCATCCAGGCTTGACCTCGACGGCCATCTTTCCGAGCTGCGAAATCCCGTTGCTGTGCTCCGAGCTCTTCAGTATGCCTGGCATCTCTCCTGGTCGCCCACTCAAGTCACCCTCTCCTCTCGCATTCGTGCTACCCACCTTTCCCCCCCCGGCCTCCAGCGATTCCCCCCCCACTCGCCGTGTGGACTCTATCTTGCCCGGCCAATCAACATTCGACAAAGATCACTGCGTCTTCTACGGTTCCCAATCAAGCCGTTGGAGCACTCAAGTGTGGGTACGCAGGTGGGATATCGTATGGTACTGCATTCATCACAGAATAAGGTATCTAGACCAACGGCCGCGTTGGATTGTTCAAATGATGGTATGGTGCCGTTGCCGAATACACCGATGCGTTGTTCCTAGCTTACTGAAAGGTAGAGAGTGTCGCAACAACACCTTCAATCGCTGGAGGGGTTGGTCTGAAAAGCTGTGTTGGTGAAGGTGAGGGTGAATGTGAAGATGAGGGTTCGTATTGGTGAAGCTGTTTCAGGTCAATTTCGATCGGGGCGTCTTGCTCCAAAGTCCAAACTGTATAATTTACGTAGCTAGTATGAACGCTAAACATAGAATACAAAATCGCCGTTTCCGGCTCCGCTACCTAGTGGCCCGCCAAGGGTACTTGTAAAGGCATGGCGAGTCATGAATCCGGAATTGCCCGTTGTCTTTTTGGTCTTTTTGGCCTGTTTGTTTTATACCGTACCTACCTTAGGTATTGTTCCTGCCTAATTCAACAACCTTACAGATCATGTACCAACAGAGCTCCACAACTCTATTCGCATCAGGTCTTATATCCAAAACACAACGCCGGCTAGGTACGGAGTAGTCAGGTTGGTTTTGCTCTTGAGATGGAGACGGCTGTGCCCAGTGACACAACAGCTAGAACTCAGGTACTATATATCATTATCTCCACAGCTATTCCGTACAAGCAATGCCATCGCCGCACATACTTGTAGGCCAGTCACCTACTGTGAGCAATTGCCCCTCCATGCACATGCGGTATTCTAGATGTACAGAAGGTAAAAGTGCCTTACACTGCGGGTCCACCCGCGCACTCTATCCGCATGACTACCTTACCACCTTACCTAGATATCTTAGAGTACCTTAAGGTAAGGTAGGTATGTAGGTAGGTAAGCCAGCATGTGGCCGCCGGACTGCTTCTGACCCTCCGCTCTTGCTAGACTTCCAAGAGGAGAACTGGCAAGCAGCAGCAGCATTCGACCTCTGCGTGGCGCTGGCGTTGATCAGATAGAAATGCCTTCAGGCAAGGGTACACTACTGCGTTCTTCAATCATCCTTCCACTTCGAGCCACTGATTGAGACTTGAGAACCTGCAAGTCTAAAGTAAACTGATCCGCCCCCCGCTTATTATCTAGTCGAATCGGAACCTCACCATGGTCTGTTGATCTTTGATACACCTGACGCCCCTTTCGAGCTCTACGATTCAGAATCTTCTTATTAAATATATTGTTAGGTCCGAACGTATCTTCATGGCTCGCGCCCAGGATTTACGCCTCGGCCGTTTGATCAGGAACAGCTCACAAGTACCAAAGCCTCCTTTCAATCACCCACACCATCTTTCGAAGCCGACGACGAGTACTCCTTCGAATCCTCAATAGCTACGCAAGACATGAGTCCTCGACGGACTGAATGGATATACAGAGGCCCACCTCGATACCCCGGCGAAGACACACGTTTGACAAGTAATAAAGAGTTGTACGGATGGTATAGCTATGGCTGGGCCGCGGAAGTGTTCGTTATCTGCGGTATTGGTACAGAAGCACATCACCTTGTGTGACTGCGCCGGAAGGCTAAGCTCTCTACGATGCCTAGGCTCGTTCTTACCCATTACATTGGAGCAGCTTGCGCGAGAGCGCGGCGTTCTTCTAGGAGACAAGTCGAAGCCATGTAGCGCAAGCTTCCACATTACCCAGTCAGCAACGCCTGGTAGCGACTCTGTACTGTTTAGCACGCGGACAGTTTCTACCTTGTCCACCGACGCCGGGCCTTGTGTGATTCGTTTGCTAGGTATTGAAATCAACACAGCGAGTTTTGCTCTGTATACTTTCTCCTTGAGTGTTTTAGTACAAGCGATACTGATCATCTCAATGTCGGGCGCTGCAGATCATGGAAAGTATCGAAAGTCTCTACTGCTGTCGTTTGCATTCACTGGCGCTATCGCGACAATGCTCTTCCTTGCCATCGTTCCTAGGGTTTACGTGCTCGGCGCATTGCTGGCGGTTATTTCCAACTCTTGCTTTGGCGCATCCTTTGTGCTATTGAACTCCTTCTTACCTCTGTTGGTGCGTCATCACCCTTCCGTCCAAAGTACTGCCTCCGATTCTAGACACCAGTCAGAAGAAGGTACCCACAATGAAGAGCCATTTTACCACGAGGACGATGGTTTGGATAATTCGACACAAGCTTTACTGGGTTCGTCGCAGGCTGCTCGAAAACCACAATATCCACTGGTCATAGCAACAGGGCACCAAGGCGCTAGTTCAATGGGTAGTCATATGCTCAGGTCAGCGACCGGTCAACTAGGCAAAGCATTTGCATCTCCGGAATTGCAGCTTTCCACCAAAATATCATCCTATGGCATTGGAATTGGATATATAGCTGGAGTGGTGGTTCAAATTCTTGCAATTGGGATCATCATTCTCACCAGCTCTATCTCAGACTCTTCCAACCTCGCGTTTCGCATAGTGCTATTCTTCATTGGCTTGTGGTGGATTTTGTTTACCATACCTGCAGCGCTGTGGCTCCGACCTCGGCCAGGTCCTTCGAACCCTTTGACGGCGGAGGGTAAGCGGGGTCGGTCCTGGTTAGGTTATATCGGTTACGCATGGCGTTCACTGGGCAAAACCATACTTTGTGCCGGAAAATTGAGAGATGTCCTGTTGTTCCTTGGCAGCTGGTTCATGATCAGCGACTCTATTGCAACGGTCAGCGGCACCGCTATTCTCTTTGCTAAAACTGAACTGAAGATGAAAGTGCGCATTTCTTGAAACCCTTTAGATTGAATTTTGGCTAATCGTACATCAGCCCACCTCTCTTGCGCTGATCAATGTCATTGCAACGCTTTCCGGCGTGCTTGGTGCTTTCACATGGAGCAAAATCTCGCGATGGTTCAATGCCCGTCCATCTCAGACTATCGTAGCATGCATCTGTTTGTTTGAAGTAATCCCTATCTACGGGCTCCTGGGATACATACCTGCAATAAAGAGATGGGGTGTATTCGGCTTACAACAGCCATGGGAGATGTATCCTCTCGGTGCCGTATATGGCTTTGTTCTTGGAGGCCTTTCTTCATATTGTCGGAACTTGTTCGGCGAGCTGATTCCGCCAGGCTCAGAAGCGGCGTTCTACGCCTTGTATGCAATCACTGACAAGGGCTCGTCGATATTCGGTCCCGCCGCTGTAGGCGCGATAACAGACCGATATGGGGAGATCCGGCCAGCATTTGTCTTCTTGGCAGTATTGATCTTCATACCTCTACCCTTGATGATGCTGGTGGATGTTGATCGAGGCAAACGAGACGGCGCAAGAATGGCCAGAGCATTGGAAGGCAAGAAGCACTCGGACCCAAGAGATGTCAGTGAAGATAGTACGACAGAACCTTTGGATGAAGAGGTCGACGACTAGAGAAAGAGGTCGTAAGCCAGGGCGTAATCTCTAGCGAAGTCGGAATGGGGTTCCATGGCGGGACTTTCCGTGACATCTTTGCGATGCGTTGTGTTTTGGGGGGAGTTCTGCTTGCACGGGGTAGTTATATATCCGTGTTCTTTTCTTTAGTTGTTGAGCCTGGCCTTGTAAGGCGTATAAGTCTCTTCTGATCGCTGTTATTCCGTACTTAGGTGACTGTCAGCTAGTACGGAGGGTGACACTGTATGTTCTAGCCCACGCTAATGTTACACTAAGAACATCTAATACACTGCTAACTTGGAGTCAATGTATTTGATGAGCTGAATGAGGCCTCTTGCGGAGTAGAGAATGCCAAAATCATGAAAATCCAATCGCTTTTGCACTACTAATCATATATTATGTCACTCAGTGTAATGTTTCAACCCTTTGGCTTAACTAGCGCTGTCCAGGACATACAGTGTCACCTTCCGTATTCCGTACCTTGGTGCTTCCTTGATGATCATCCTGCAAGTTTGCTTAAATCATGTAGTTGATGTAGCTGAAATGTAACCACGAGAAGACAGTCCAAACCTCAGGCCCAACCTCTTCCCAGGTTGGCTTGAAGTTGATCTCCGTATTCCGTACATGTGGCTTAACTGGGTTGATGTAAGGCTTAGCGCTCTTATGCCTCGGTGCGTACGGAATACTCCGTAGGTACCTTAGCGTGCTTAGGTCTCGTGGCTTGAGCATTTAAACTATTAGAGAGATACTTAAGCTCTCCGTGTTGACCCCCGACTTTGTGTGAAAGCTTCGCAATATCCTAAACGTTTAAATCAGCTATGAGTCGAGGAGGAAAGCTGGCTCCCGAAGTAAACCGGTGATTATCCTAACTGGCTTCTAATTCTACTTCGCCGTCAATTCATATACATGTCGCTAACGTTTTGTCCTCCTCCAGGGCTCTCTTTGTCAAGAATCTTAGGTGGGTCTCCTGCCCAGCGCCTTGTATCATCGGGACCGGTCTACGATAATTACATCTTCTAAAGCCCTACTAACACCCAATCACAGCTACAACGTAACGCCGGAAGAACTCTTTGATCTCTTTGGCAAGTTCGGACCTGTACGGTATATGGCTCTCTTACTACCCTAAAAGAGGACGAAGTCTGACTTTCGCAACAGGCAGATACGCCAAGGCATCGCGAACAACACCAAGGGAACCGCTTTTGTCGTGTACGAGGATGTCATGGACGCGAAACAGGCATGTGATAAGCTGAACGGGTTCAATTTCCAGAACCGATATCTCGTTGGTGTGTACATACCTCGCAACATTGTCTTCCAACTGGAGCAGCGTCGAATTTTCGACGGAAAATGCTAAGCGGTGATGCAGTCCTATACCACCAACCAGAAAAGATGGCAAAGTCCAAGGAGGATCTGGCGGAGCGGCAGGACAATCTAGAAAAGCTGAAACGGCAGCATGGCATTGAATAACAGTTATGAGTTGTTTGGAAGTTGAGTTAAGATGTTGGGAGGCCATCCTGGATTCGAGCTGCCAGTGTAGCCTCCAAGTGCTGGAGGCATGCACATTTGCATGGCGATCTTGGCGGAGCGTTTCCGAAGAACTACATTTTGAGATTTGTTCCCGAGCTCGAGGGTCCATCCACCTGGAGTCGACTACTTTCTCATCTGCAGCGGCTCTCGGAAGCTGATGCCAGCTTGTGGGCTCTGCCGTTGGTTCCATGACCGGGCCTATTCATCATCTCATTTAAAAAAAATCACGTTTTGCCCTTCCCAGTGCATTCCATCTGCAGCGACTGTCTCAGCATGCAACCAAAGCCTCCCCTCCCCATGCTTCCCCCTACAGCTGCCGTAGTCTCTCCGCAAGCTTCGCCTTCCCAAAGTCCCACGCATTCAATAATCCCTGCTCACTCAAATCGATGCCCTTCACCGACGTGATATCCTGCGCCGGCGGCCTGCTGACCCTACTTGCAATAATTACCGGATCTGTCTCTAGAATAATACCATCATCCACAACCTCGTCGATTGCCAAAGACACAAGGTCGTAGTTCTCGATCAGCGTCCTCTTATCCGTAGAGTTCCTATATATTAGCCCCCTTGTCAGCCCACATCCTGATTCCCCGCTCCCATGAAGTAAATTAAAGAAAAACACACTTCAACAGTATACTCAAAGCATCCCTCAACGCAATCACAACCCCAAACAGCAATATCTCATTCTCGTCCCCACCGCCGACAACATAGAGCATCACATCCCCCTCCATCTTAAACACCACCACTTTCCCGTCATACAGTATCACGTCCGTACCCGACTTGTTCGTCTTCTCCGTCAGCCCCTTTTCAAACGCCTTCTGTTCCTTGAGCGTGGGGTAGGGGTTAGCGCCGGGGGTGTCGGCGGCGTGGGGTGTGGTTGACGGGGGCTGGTGGGGAGCGGAGTAGTATTTTGCCAGGATGCGGGAGCGGTCGTCAGTGGAGAGGATGAGGATGGCGCTCACGGAGAAGAGGGACATGTTCGGGGCCATGGTTGCGAACGTGAGGAAGGATGGAAGCCACAATGGGTGGCCGGGGAGTTTTGAAATGGGTGCTGTGGCCTGGAGCGGACGTTTAGTACACTCCGCAATAAGGTTTAGGCGAGCTCGTCTTGAGTAGGGAAAATACTAAGGTATGTAAATAAGTAAGAGTACAGCTGCAAAAGTTGGTCCAATAGCTTTGATTCCTCTCGAGAATCGAGGTTACAATCGGTAAAGACTAGACTACACGGTCGGAATAGATAGCTACCTTAGGGTAACCATATCGGCCTATCCAAGTATTACTCGTACAAAGAGTATGCATAGCAATACAAACGCCGTAATGGATGGCGCCATGCCAATGCTCAGTTATAACGCCAGCGTCGGGGAGTTCTAAGTATATCCTATGAGCCAAACCCTTAACCCACACCAATTGATTGTATACAAAACCATCGAGATTCTTCAAGGTGGTTTGCCGTCGCTGGGGCTCTAGGGTGCTTCAACGGTGGTGGAGGGGGGATTGTCTCGTTCCCCGCTGCTACTTCCGATGCTTCTCGATCCGTCCAGGTCAGGATCATACTCATCAAGTTTCTTTGGCTCCTCTTTCGGACTCGTGCCATCCTCTTTCAAACTCGAAGTCTTGACGGTCTCTGCCTTCTTTGTAGCCCCAGCCTCGTCCTCGCTGACGCTATTACCATCGCCAGCGGATGCTCCGTCGAAACTACGGCCTCGCCTTGTTTCGCCATGATCCGTGTCGTCTTCGTCCTCGCTAGGAACCGGTTCATGATCGCTCGGCTTCTGGTTCTTAATGAAACTGTCGATGATGTAGTATTGCAGAGCATTCATCACAACAGGGAAAAATAGCATAACAAAGAAGACCTGCACCATCTCATTGCCCTCTGTCCACCTAAGAGCCCAATCGCCAACGCGGACGATCCACGGACAAAGTTGGAACATGCAAAAGACGCAAAGTTTCATTCCTAACAGACCGATGAAATATATGAAAGATTGTTTTAGCCACCAAGCTGTTTTCGGGGGACGGCCGTAGTTTCCTGACTGTATTGATTCCGGTGGATCGCCCAAGGGAGTCAACAAGAATGCAACGGTCAACAAGCGGAGCAAGACGATCAAGATGGGTATCCCTATGGTAGTCTGAATAGCGAACATGATGTTAGCTGGCTCGCGAGGGCACCATGGAAATCTATACAGGACTCACATCAATAGCCAAGTTCAGCAGATAGAATGAGCACGGGTTCGCCTGGTAGCGATCGGTTGCAATTGTGACAGTCAGCTGCCCAGATGACAGCATAGACATTAGCAGGTTCGCAATGTGTAACAGTATTGATCCGACGACCTGCTTTGAAGCGTCGAACGCCCATATCTTTATCGGCCGTTGTGGTCTCTCTCGCCAACGTTTATATACCAGTGACAGCAGTGCCAAAGCTCCTAGCGCGCCCTGTATGAACAGAGCGAAGGGTCCCAACAGTTTGCATTCTCCCTTGTTGGCGCCTGGTCGCGACGGCTCGTCATTATGAGCTATGACTGTGACTGCTGCAGTTGCTGCTACCGTCATCATGGCAGATAGGGTTGACGATGAGGAGAGGGTGGTAGAAGCCAGTTGAGACGTGGTCATTGTTAGCATCAAAGATGTTATCTTTACAGGCACTGATAGTGCAGCAGGTGCTGTTGAGGGCGCATGGTCTAGGGATGACATAGAAGATGACAGCAGAAACGTGCTGAAGGTCATATATTAACTCGCAGTTGAGACTAAAGTCGATCGGTCAGGGCTGTATTCTCTGGTGGAAGTGAAGATTAGGTACGCCACCAACTCTTCAAAAGCGGAAGAGATCAGTTCACCAGACGACAGACATCACTAAGGTCTGGCAGGAAAGACGTAGAAGACGGTCATCTATCCATAAGTCGAGGAAATCTGATGGCTGTAGATGTAGGTAAGTAAAGGAAGTGAGGTAGTGTAGCGGGGCGGAGTGAAGTCGCACAAGTTCGGTTACTAGGCGTATCACTTCATTATTATTATTATGCCTCAATAAGTCTTCGTCTTGGGTTACCCTAACCTTTAACAGTAGGGGATGGTGTCTGCACAAGAGATGGCTGTTGAAATGCAAGAATTGTAGCTCATGCTTCACCTATATACAGATGCAATCCATCTAATCTTTCATACACTCCCACTATAACCCCCTAATCCTCTCCTCCCCCTGTTCCTTGCCCTCAGGAACTTCCTTCCCTCATCTACCCAAAAGACCGTACTGGCAATTGCCACCAACAACGCCAGATCCTTGATGCTCAGGCCCTCCGTCTGGAAAATTCGCTGTAAGAAAGGCAAGTAAATAACGGCCATCTGCCCTAGCAGGCTACCACCGACCGCAAAATTGAACATGCGATTTCCAGCTACTTTAAGCTCCCTCCTTAGTACGCTTTTGCCCTCACTGCGACATGTGAGAGCGTTGAACATATCAAAAAATACAAAACAAGTAAAGGTCATGGTGGTCTCTCGGGCATTGACCGTGTGGTCCAGGGACATTTCGCGGATATATATTATCATGGTGCCAAGCATGATAATCGTTGCAGAACCAAGGACACGCTGGATAAGCGCTCGCGTGAGGACCCGAGCGTTTCGGGAGCGAGGTGGGCGGTTCATGATGGCAGGGTCAACAGGCTCAACGCCCAAGGATTGTGCTGGCGGGCCGTCCATGAGAATGTCTGGTATTGGGGTCAGTACGAGATGTAAAGGATCTACTTCGTTGGGGAGGAGCCTACTAATCCACAAGATTTGCATGGCATTCAGGGGGTTTCTAAAGCCAAGAAATGTACTAACAAGAACGAGAGACAGAGCTGCAACGCTGGTGCTCAGTTGGAATGTGAGAAAATTCTGAATGTTGTAGAAAATGCCTTTACCCTCTTCGATGGCGCTCAGAATCGTTGAAAAGTCATCATCAGTGAGAATCATGTCAGCTGCTTCCTTGGCAACATCGGTGCCAAGAAGTCCCATAGATATGCCAATATCAGCCTTCTTGAGCGCCGGAGCGTCGTTTACCCCGTCACCAGTCATTGCAACAACATCTCCACGCGATTGTAATGCCCGGATAATCTTCATTTTATGCTCAGGGCTCGTCCGAGCAAATATGGAGGTCCCTGACATGGCGTTAGCTAGCTCGCTCTCCGACATGCGGTCAAGCTCGTCGCCCCTCAATACCGGACGGTGCCCAGGCCGTGATGTGTTCAGAGGCATGCCCAGCTTTTTAGCGATTGCCAAGGCCGTCGTCTCGGCATCCCCAGTTATCATGATGACTTTGACTTGACCAGTCATGAGACGTCGAATCGACTTGTCAACATCTTTTCGAGGGGGGTCATTCATGCCTAAAATTCCCGCAAAGACCAATCCCTGAAAGGCCTCATCGTCTATCTGTCGGCTCGGAGCACGTCCCCTCGTTGGCCGTGGGGTGTTACTCCGACTTTGACCCTTTGTGGGCCTGCACGACCTAGCCGCAGAACCACTTGCAAATCCGAGGACCCTCAAACCGGCCTCCGCCATGTGTTCTGCCGCAGAAAGAGCCGCTTGTCGTCTGGGCTCATCCAGGATGATTTCCCTGCCATCTTTCGACAAATAGGTATCACATCGCTTCAGAATCTGTTCCAGTGCCCCTTTAATGTAAGCCACCTCAGGCCCCTGAATAGAATCGTTGCCTTGATTGGCTCCGATGACGACACCCATCCATTTCCTTTCTGAGCTGAATGGCGTCTCTGCACTTCGAGACCCAATTCGTTCCCGAACATCGTCTTCACCAAAGGCATCAAGTAAGTCCAGTATGGCAACATCTGTCGGCTGACCTACCCAACGGCTCTTGACCCCAACGTTAGGATCACGGCCTAGCGTTGAAGACATGATTGCAGCGGAAGAAGCAGTCGCCGGTGAGTTCGCGTTCGCTCCAGAGAGCCGTGCGTTGTTGGCTATGTTGCCGATACGCAGTATAGTGCGTGTAGCTGGGTCAGGCGTGGACGAGGCCAAATCTCTATTAACCTCTATTGGAGCCGGTGCGTCGAAGTGCCAGACTTTCGTCACGGTCATATGATTAAGTGTTAGGGTACCTAGAAGGAGATCAGCAAGTTTTCTATACTGTCTCGTTTGCTCCGCAGATTACCGGTTTTATCGCTACAAATTACATTGACTGAGCCCAGCGTTTCAACACTGGGTAGTCGTCTGACAATTGCGCCTTGCTTTGCCATCCGCAAAACCCCCAATGCAAGCGTTACGGTAACGATGATTGGAAGACCTTCGGGTATGGCTGCCACGGCAAGGGAAACACCGATTTGGAACATGTCCAGCATTTGCCTGCCTTGCCATAGTCCTACAAGCACAATAAGACCAATAACCCCAAAGGACATGTAGCTCAATTCTTGACCGAGGCGATCCATTGAGAGCTGTAGAGGTGTCCGAGGGCTTTCGATCTCTTGAAGCGACGCTGATATGCTACCAAATTCGGTGCTTGCTCCAGTACCAATAACCAGCCCCTGGCCATGACCTGACCGTACCAGTGTCCCCATGAAAGCTATGTTGGTCTGCTCATTAAGCCGGATGTCTGCACCCACTGTTCCAGCTGCTGGAGATGCGTATGAAGGCGAGGGAGGAGGGCCAGAAGCAGAGGCCCTCGTTGTTACGGGGTACCCGTCCAATACACGTGCTTGCTTCAAAGCTGGTTCATTTTCTCCTGTAAGATTCGACTCATCGATTGACAAGTCCGCAGCTTTCGTGATCCGTATGTCTGCGGGGATCCTATCGCCTGTAGAGAAGATCACCAGGTCACCTTGGACCAATTGTGTCGCCTGTACCGTGGTCGATGCCCGTTCTAATGACGCTGTGGTGGAAGTCAAACTGTTCATCAGTGGCTCCATCTCTATCCCATTTTGCATATCCTGACCCATCCGCGACTTATTACTTGGGTTACCTCTTACAAGATGGGCAAAGTGGGGAACCAGCTTGTTGAGTGCCTCCAAAGACTGCTCCGACCGATATTCCTGTACAAATCCCACGGTCACTACTATTGTGACGGCAATCGCAATGCTAATTGCGTCATCTAAGTTGCCCATGAGAAATGATATGACCGCCGATGCGAGCAGGAGCAAGATGAGAGTTTCCTTGAATTGCTTGACGAACCGAAGCCATAGCGGCTCCGGCTTTTCGTGTGGGAGCTCATTCGGGCCATCTTGAGCGAGCCTTGCTTCAGCGTCTGACGGCGAAAGACCGTGCGTCAGAGATGAGTTTAGGCGCTGCTCGGTATCTTCAGCTGTGAGGAGCGAAAAAGCGGCCGTTCCTGACTATATGAGCTTATATCAGCCACTTGAATGAATTTGGTTCTTAAGATACAGGAATTTACCGGGCTAGAGAAAATCGGAGCTGGTGTTATTGGTTTTGGAGGGGAGACTTGAAGTAAGGAGCTTGGCCCACTGGACACTGGGTTGAATAAAGGCGCGTCTGTTCTTGACATGATTTCATGGCCGGGGCTTGGGAGCAGCAGCGAGCTGGCGGCAACACTTCGACTAAAGTGACGTTGCCGTCAGGGACCTGAGAAATGTCGATTCAAGCTCTTCGAGTTGCTGCCATTGCAAGAGCAGCAGCCTATCAACAGTGGAGCAGCCAGATACTATAAGGTCAGTGGGGTTGATAGTTCCGTACAGATGTATAAAAGTATGTGTACCTTGAGTTGGGAATGTCCTACAGTATTACACCCGTTGTCAATAGCGCGGCTCTTTGCAGCAGTACCTGCAACCGCTGGGTCCCTTAATAGATAGGGTGACTAATCAACACTCTAAGAATTACTACCTTACAGACTGTTACAGTACGGAATACCTTAGGTACTTTTAAGCGAACCTTCTCCTCCTACCCAGCCACGCCATCTCTGTCGCATTAATCACCGTTGTACGGATAACCCCACCGCCATTCCCATCCTACATCTATTGCTGAACGCTGCTTTGACTGACCCTGCATTCGTTCTGGGGGGATGTATTAGCCCATTGCAAGAGGTAATAAGCTTCACACTCAAGCCCATGCGTTTGGATTTACCTCACCACACGTACACAAACCGACGCGCCGCTGTCAACATCACAACAACATCTGCACGAATTCCAAGCAACCTTTGGCCACAAACTACTTAGGCCTCATCATTGCACTGCCATTGGCAGCTAATACATCAGGATGTTTTACTCGGAAACCCTTCTTTCGAAGACCGGGCCATTGGCTCGCGTCTGGCTCTCGGCCAACCTGGAGCGCAAACTATCTAAAACACACATATTACAATCGAACATCGAGAATAGCGTGAGTGCCATTGTCGACCAAGGTACCGCGCCTATGGCCCTGCGCCTTAGTGGACAGCTCCTCCTGGGTGTAGTGCGGATATATAGCCGAAAAGCCAGATATCTCCTAGATGACTGCAATGAGGCATTGCTCAAGATTAAGATGGTACGTAAATCACTCCCCAAAAACGCTTGTCTGTTCTCACCTGCGGTAGGCATTTCGCCCTGGAAACGTTGATCTCCCTGCAAACCTGAACATGCCAAGTGCGGCAGCACTTACTATAACGGATAAGATCAGTGATCCGACGATGACCGAACTTGATCCGTCCCTTCTCGAATTCCGTCCGATGAACATCGACTTTGGTACGGGAAAGGACGATCCGCTGAACTGGACGAGTCAAATGCTTTCAGACCCGATGAGCATCGAATTCGGGCGAAATGCCCCGGAAGAAAGACGTGACGATGACGATATGAACGTTGAGATTGAGCTTGATTTTGGAGAAGATGATGGTCCGAGCATCGAGATCGGAAGAAGAGAACGGGCCACCAGACCGATAGAAGATGATCTGATTGGTGATGACATGAAATTTCAGAATGCAGATAACCTCAACGTTGACTTTGGCGATGATGATGAACCAACCCGAACTCGTCTTAGCAGCTTAGCGCCCTCTCTAGTAGGTAACGAGATCCCCCACAATCTTGATAATGAAGCCATGATGCTCGACAATCAGGATGACTTTATTCTACCAGCGGATGATACAATTGCCCCTACTGATGGCGTGGCTGCGCCAGCTGATCTACGATCGCAGCGAGATTCTGAATCGCCTTTATCTTCTGTCCATTCAAGCGCACTGAGAAACTTCGACGCCACTAACCTTTACGAAGAGGAAGAGGCGTCCATGCATCAAGAAGCTCACAAAGCCAAGAAACGAAGGACCATTCAGGCTGACGTAGACACTGTCATTCCGACCGCACAAATCAAGCAGCAACAAGCTGACAGGTCTGCTATACTGAAGCCGGCCTCGTTCCTGTCGCGGGATCCGCTGCTGCTTAACCTCATGAATATGAAACGCAACGGTGGCTTCGTATCGAGTGTTATGGGCGATGGACGAGCTAAGGGCTGGGCTCCAGAGCTTAGGGGTATTCTATCGATAGAGGTGGTGAGGAAATCAGGTGAACTGAAGCGAAAGCGCGACAGCGGCGTTGGGGACGTAGATGGTGGAGGACTTCAACCGGGTATGGGCGGAATGCCGCAGCTTGAGATCCCTGAGGACGGAGACGACGTTGCTTGGGGCGTTGAGGACGTTGGTTTTGGTGGTGATACCACTATTCGTGAGCCATCCGAGATCATCAACCTGCCCGCTGAGGATGGCTTCCAGCCCCTTATAGACTACGAGGACGCCCCTGCTCGGCAAGAAAGCGATGAGGAGGATGTCAGCCCTATTAGAGACCAGTTTGACGATACAATTGCACCGTTGTTGCACCCCATGGAGCAAGGTGCGGTCTCGCTGGGCACACAACATGCTGTACATCTCTTGAGGGATCGTTTTGGATCTTCTGCAGATGGTAGCCCTTCTCAGCAAAAGAAAGCCAATATTCTGTTCCAGGAGATGCTCCCAGAAACTACTACTAGCAAGGTCAATGCCACGAAGATGTTTTTCGAAGTCTTGGTACTGGCTACGAAAGACGCGGTAAAGGTCAATCAGTCAGAGAGTCAGCTTGGAGGTCCTATTCGAATACGGGGAAAGAGGGGCTTGTGGGGAGCTTGGGCAGAGAAGGAGGCTGAAGGGGAGATCGCAGGGCAAAATGCGGCCCCTAGCGTTGCAGTCAATGCTTGATTTCAGAAAGGACGTTTATATCATTAATAGCTCTAGGGAAATGTTTACAAGGGGCGGCTTTTTGTTGCGCGGTCGACTGGTTATCCTAGTGGCTATTCCTTTTTTTTGACTTTGCTTGGCCGTTAGTCTAAGGCCAAGGGTTTCTGGTCAGTTTCTTGTAAAATACATTCCTCGATAGCACTCTGCTACCGTACCCTCCTGATTTGTTTTTGAGGTAGCCTACTGTTAATCTGAATTACGAGTTGTTGGATCTTTATCATTAATATCTCAACTTGCAAACGATGTCCCAGGCCACCAGTAAGAGTGGTTCACACCTCGGTTCGGACACAGAAGAGGCCCGACTAGGATATTGTCCAGTTGATGCGCTATCGCATAAACATTTGAAAATCCTGAGGCAGGGCAAGTCCTTGAGAGGAGTCACCAGACGTCGAGCTACCTATCATCCTAGCTACTAGAACATGTTGTGTTGCGTTGTGTCTGCATATCATGGCCCATTAACAGTATATCGACCCTGGCGCCTAAGCTTAGAAATCAAAAGCTGATTTGTGGGGAGAGCTGATGAGAAATCAATGGGTGTCGACGTATATGCGTCGACTTACTCCGTACATACAAAGCTATCTTTGTCCTATAGTCTTTCTCTCTGCTTTCTCTTGACAACATACAAAAAGCATAACATGGCACCCATTCGTGTCGGCATTATCGGCCTTTCCCCAACAGCCAAAACAGCTTGGGCCAGCACCGGACACTTGCCATACTTGAAAGCTTCTAAACACAAATACGCCATTGCCGCTCTATGCAATTCCAGCGTTGCCTCTGCCAAGTCGGCCATCGAGGCCTACGGTCTACCCCAATCCACAAGAGCTTACGGTAATCCACATGACCTGGCGAATGACGAAGAGGTACGATTTGTTATCCAAAACCTGTCATCAGTACGTGGCTACATGTGAGGGACATTCGACTGAACCGGCCATAGGTCGATCTAGTCGTTTGCAGTACGAGGGCAGATGTACACTACGGAACCATCAAGCCTAGCGTTGAGAAAGGAAAAGATGTATATGTTGAATGGCCACTTGCTCAAGACCTAAAACACGCTGAGGAGTTGCTGGCTTTGGCCAATGAAAAGGGCTCCAGGACGATGGTGGGGTTGCAGGGCCGGGCGTCGCCCGTTATCTTGAAAGTGAAGTCTTTGATTGACCAGGGGAAAATTGGGAAGGTCTTGAGCAGTTCGGTCAATGCTATAGGGGGTGCAAACGATCGTAACTCAATCCCTGCTTCTCTCAAGTACTTCACCGACAAGAGCGTTGGCGGCAACATTTTGACGGTTTTTATTGGCCATAGTAGGTTTCTCGTCGGCGTCTGCAGCTGGGCTTTTATGCAGCTCCTCGGCCCAGTTGTATGAACTGGTATACTGACACCTCCAACCAGTCAGTGACTATGTGCACTTCACGCTCGGAGAATTTTCATCGATCACATCGAGATTGGCGATACAACGCCCTGAAGTCAGCCTTAGAGGCAGTGACGGCAAGATCGTAGAAACAGTGACCTCGGATGTTCCGGACCATATTTCGATCATTGGAGACCTAGCTTCGGGGGCTCCTGTGACCATCAATCTACGTCGTGGACAGCCATTCAAAGGCTCGCCGGGCTTCTTCTGGAATATTGATGGTGAGCTAGGGGAGATTCGGGTGACCGCTCCAAGCCCTTTGTTTCCAGCCTTTGACGCCGACGTCAAGATCGAGATCTATAACTTTGCCAACGATAACGTGGAAGAGTTGAAATGGCAATGGAATGACACCAGCTTGCCAGTGGCTGCACGGAATGTGGGGGCGCTGTATGACCAGTTTTCGTTCGGAGCGAAAGGGCAGTACCCGGACTTCAACGAAGCGGTCAAAAGACACAGGGAGATCGAAGCAGTCTTCAAAAGTTCTGATGAGGGCCAAAGCATAGATTTAGACATGGGCAAGTAGCTAAAGCATCCTTCACAGTATTCAATCCTACTCAAGGAACGCAAAAATCGCATTTACCAGTATGTATGTAGTACATAGGTAGGCACGGTAGGTACATTAGCATGAAATCAAGCCGCAAACGTAGCTAAATTTCGCGCTAGTAGATAATCTTAATTTTGAGCCTCTTCTGCTTATCATGCTCCGTCACTCGCTTCGTCGCCGTTCGTAAGGTAAAGCAGGGCTTCGCCTCTCTTATTTCTCTGTAAAAGGTTGAACCTTGAGATTATTCTCCAAGATGAAGCAGAGATTCTCAAGTCTAGATGTCAAGGTACGACATCCCATTTTAGGCAATGGAACATCCAGAGCTGATCAGCTCTCCATCTAGGTCATTGCGCTTGAGCTCTCCAAGTCACTTTGCACTCTTCGTCTTGCAAATGTGTACGACCTATCGTCTGTGAGTATGTCGTGGTTTTCTCTCCCAAACCTTCACCAAACTAAAAGGGGCCTCTAGAGGATCTTCCTCCTAAAATTTGCAAAGCCGGACCAGCGCCAGCAGATGGTCATTGACTCGGGTTTTCGATGCCATCTGACAGACTTCATAAGGGTGACTGCCTCTGCCCCGTCACAATTTGTCACACGGCTTCGGAAATACCTCCGCTCGCGAAGAGTGACCTCTATTGCTCAGGTTGGCACGGATCGGGTCATTGAATTTCAATTCAGCGATGGGCAATACCATCTTTTTCTGGAATTCTATGCTGGGGGAAACATTGTACTTACGGACAAGGACCTAGGTATTCTTAGTCTCCTTCGTATCGTCCCCGCAGGTGAGGAGCAGGAAGAGCTTCGCGTTGGGCTCAAGTACTCCATAGAGAACAGACAGAACTACAATGGTATTCCTACTTTGACAAAGGAGAGAGTATTGCTAGGTCTGAGAAAAACGCTTGATAAGGTCAGCGATGATAATTCTTCTCGTACAAAGAAATCAAAGAAAAAGACGGGGGATGCTCTGCGAAAAGCCCTCTCGACTTCCCTTAACGAGTTTCCGCCCATGCTCGTTGACCATGCATTACGCGTGACTGGTTTTGACTCGGACACACCAATTGAAGACGTGGTGATGGATGATGCGCTACTCGAAAAGCTCATGTTGGCATTAAGGGAAGCACAGCGAGTGACAGATGACATTACGTGCTCGAATTCATCAAAAGGCTATATTATTGCAATGCCAACGAAATCGAAATCCCATGATCAGTATGGACTCCACGGAGTGTCTGTGGGGCTGGAACACAACAATCTTATGTACGAAGACTTCCATCCCTTCCGACCTGCGCAATTTCAAGGAAATCCAGATATTCAGATACTTGAGTTTGACGGATTTAACAAAACAGTCGATGAATTTTTTTCCTCAATAGAGGGTCAAAAGCTAGAGTCTCGACTTGCAGAACGGGAAGAGAATGCGAAAAGAAAACTTGACGCTGCAAGGCAGGATCATGACAAACGTATTGGGGGCTTGCAACAGTTTCAGGAGCTCAACGTTCGAAAAGCTCAAGCCATAGAGGCAAATTTGCAGAAGGTGCAGGAAGCCATTAATGCAGTCAATGGACTTATCGTGCAAGGAATGGATTGGGTAGAGATTGCACGTCTGATCGAGATGGAGCAAGCTAGGCAGAACGTTGTAGCAGAGATGATCAAGGTACCCCTCAAGCTCTACGAGAACACCGCTACCCTCCTTCTCGCAGAAGCGGATTACGGCGACGAGGAAGATTTCGATGGAGATGAGACAGGTAGCGACGTCTCAGACAGCGAAGATGAACAACACCAAACACCAAAGCCGTCTAAGATTACCAAAGCTGTTGACAAAAGGCTTGCTGTAGATGTCGATCTTGCTCTCTCTCCGTGGTCAAATGCACGGCAGTACTACGATCAGAAGAAGAACGCAGCTGTGAAAGAGCAGAAGACGCTGCAGTCATCCTCTAAAGCACTAAAAAGCACAGAAAGAAAGATTACGGCCGACCTGAAGAAGGGCCTAAAGCAAGAAAAGCAAGTTCTGCGGCCTATTCGGAGGCAATTGTGGTTTGAAAAATTCCTTTACTTCATATCTTCCGAGGGTTATCTCGTCTTAGGCGGAAAAGACGCACAACAGGCCGAGATCTTGTACAGGAGATACCTAAAAAAGGGGGATGTTTACGTTCACGCAGACTTGCAAGGAGCTGCCTCTGTCGTTATCAAAAACAAGCCTGGTTTGACAAATGACCCAATACCTCCCTCTACATTATCTCAAGCTGGTACCTTGACTGTAGCAAGCTCAACCGCATGGGATTCGAAGGCCGTGATGTCGGCTTGGTGGGTAGACTCGGCCAAGGTGTCGAAGACGGCACCTAACGGAGACTTCCTGGCTATTGGTAACTTCGAGATTCGAGGTCAGAAGAATTTTCTGCCTCCCGCACAGCTGTTGCTCGGCTTTAGTATCATGTTTCACATTAGTGAAGAGAGTAAGGCGCAGCATCTTAAACACCGATTTCAAGGTGAAAGGACCACAAAGAATAACGATCCAGAAGACGTAGCAGAAGGCGTAGAAGAAGGTATAGAAGATGGCCCAGGATATGGGGACAATGATCAAACGGATAGTGAGATCGATCAAGTCAAGAGCAAGGATAATTCATATAATGAAAGGCCTTTTAGCACTGCAAACGATGAAGCGTCGGATAGTGCGGAGAACGAAGACGCAAATGATAGTAGTTCAGAGCTCGGGCACGACAATCCACTCCAGCCTGATCTTGCTCGTACTGGCGATGCCGACATGCCAGAAGCTGAAGGTGGCCCTGCAATTGCATCAGGCCATGGTCTATACCAATCTGCAAACACAGAATCCATCGAATCTGAACGTTCAGAGAAGGAAGATTCAGCGGGTCGTCGAGAAGGCAGTCAAGTATTGGCTGTCAACTCCGATAGAACAGTCGTAGGTGTCCGTCATGATTCAGCAAAGGAGCAAGGGGCACTTTCTTCTTCAGCCAATGTATCTCAGCCCTCACAAGCAGCCTCCAGAACCGGGCTAGAAACCGCCGTGGAGGCTTTCCACCCTGCGCCCTCACTCGCCACCTCAACGCTGTCCGAAAAACCGACCTCTTCCCTGCAAGCGCCCCCCGTCCGTGGCAAACATGGCAAGCGCAATAAACTCAAAACCAAATATGCCAACCAAGACGAAGAAGATCGAGCCCTCGCGCTCCGGCTCCTAGGCTCGGCAGCAGAGCAGAAAACCATCGATGACGCGGCTGCGAGATTGGCCAAGGAGCAAGAACTCACAGCGCAAAAAGAGAGACGAAGACAACAGCACGCGATTGCTGCCGCGAAGGGTAAGGAGGTAGAGGAGATCCGGAGGGCCAATTTCGAGGAGGGGATAGACGAGGAAGAGGAGGACGAAGTGGTGGATCTGGAGGCCTTTGTAGGGACGCCACTACCGGGTGATGAAATTCTAGACGCGCTCGTCGTGTGTGGGCCCTGGGATGCCGTAGGCGCTCGGTGTAGGTGGCGAGCGAAATTGCAGCCTGGCACGACGAAGAAGGGCAAGGCCGTTCGGGAAATCTTAGGCGTGTGGACAGGGGTTATAGGGGATTGGGAGAAGAGGAAGAAGCCTGCCGGTGATGGGGTGGATCAGGCGGTCACGATGGAGATGGAGATGAGGAGGAGAGAGGGGGAATTGATCAAGGGCATCAAGGATACGGAGGTTGTAGGCGTCGTCGCGGTCGGCAAATGTCGGGTTTTGATGGGAGGGGAGCGAGCGGGCAGAGGGAAAGGAGGAGGCGCTGCCAGGACGGGAAAAAGAGGGGGCAGGGGCAGTAAGAAGCAGAGGTAGTAGCTCGACGTGATTGCAATGCCGATTATCAAGCTTCATACGAATCACTTGAAACGAATATTGTAGTGGTCATGCTTTGATTTCTATTTCCGCTGCTTTTCGGAGTCTATTCATTACCGCCGCTGCGGCATCGCCTTCGCCGTCATTGATGCCCTCGACGAATATAACGTCTACGCCTTTCTGATCGAGTTCCCGGAGAGCAGAGAACAGGCCCCGAGCTATGTGCGCCGTATCCTTTCCCAGCCCTATGTCCCAGACATCGGTCGCCTGACTGCCGGACCGCTCATCGAGCATGATCTTAAGATAGCATGCAAGAGGTACAGGAGGTGACAAAGGGGCTGATGAAGGCAGCACATCGCCAATGGATTTTCCGTCGAGTATCCTTTCCGCAACCACTAACGTCGTTCCGTTTATATGGGTTTTATTGTATTTGGTGACGATAGGGCCGCGAGCTTTGGCGTCCGCCTTTCTCTCCTCCAAGAGGTCTTTCGTCCAGTTCTTTGTTCTTAAGATGCCAATGCTTTTTGACTTTAAAGCATAGCTTTTCACTAACTCCATATCCAGTTGTCCCTCTATCAGTGACACCCTTGCTCTGGGGGAATAATGTCGATATTTCATCCCTGGCGCTCGTGGTACTTCTCCATCTGCGTAATCGCGATAGCCCACTCTTACCCCCTCCCATCCTGGACAACCCCTTAGCATCTCAATCGAAACACCTCCAGGCCTGAGGATGACTGGCGGATCTGCGAGTCCGTCAACAACAGTGCTTTCTACCCCAATAGCGCAAGGTCCACCGTCTAATATCATATCAACTCGTCCCGAGAGATCTTCCAGAACGTGGGCGGCGGTGGTCGGCGAGGGCCTCGTGGAGACATTAGCAGAAGGGGCGGCAAGAGGGACGCCTGCCAAGTGAATGAGGGCGAGTGCCAGCGGAGAAGATGGCATCCGGACACCGAAAGTGGGCAGCGAGGCGGAGACTTGAGGTGCAAGGGGATTTGGCGCGGGGAGGGGAAGGAGGATGGTAAGAGGCCCGGGCCAGAAGCGGGATATTAGAGAGTGGTATATTAACGGAATGGGATCCGTGGGACGTTCACAGATAATCGATGAATTAGCCAGGGGCCGGCGTAAAAGCCCTCTGAGTTGCGAAAGAGAGCTTATGTGGACAATCAAAGGATTATCTGGCGGTCGTTGCTTGGCAGCGTAGATGCCGAGTACGGCAGAACTGCGAGTCGCGTCGGCACCAAGCCCATAGACTGTTTCTGTAGGAAATGCAATAGGAACGTTGCTGGATCGGAGCATTGTTGCTGCAGCGGACAAATGAGCAGCATCGGTGGTCTTTGAAAGCCTGAGGTCCCAGTCTCCGAGGAAGGATTCTTCGGGACTAGTGAAGGTGAACTCTCCGATTTTGCTCGGGTCTACCGGTAGTACTCGTGTATTGCGTCCGCCATTTGGAGACGGCTGCAATATCTGTTCTGTACTTCCAGCCATTGCAGTCGATGTCCTGACCGCGCTGTGTGGGATATTTCGAAGGTGAGCGCCAGCACAATTCGCGCGGCAGAGAGCGGTAGGGCGGATAGCTATGATTGCGACAGCTAGGCCGTGCTACTTAGGTATTTCTCTATGCGTTGATACCGTCGGCTACAACGTCCTCAGACTCCCTACGGCTGTCGACTGCCAGGTTGCCTGGGCCTCGAAAATTTGATCTTTTGGCTTCGCCAGTCTAATAGAGGCGTGGACCCTAGCGGCCTGTACGTTGACCTTGGAAGTGGTAACGACACAGCCTCCAGAAGAGCTGAAGAAGGAGTAATAGGTTCGGCTTTAGGCATTGTTTCTATGTTTTTGAGTGCCTTTGGCGGACGGTCACAGCAAGTTGCCTCAGTTCTCAGACGTGCCAACGTCGCTAAGCCCCTTCGGGTTAGCGCCCTGCTGACTTCGCAGCATACGGGCGGCACGTCTGAGTGCAAACCCCTGTAAGATAGGTTGATCTGCGTTAATTTGATGACAGCCCGCACAACTTGCCTCGTTAACTTTTGCAAGTCACAACATTCTTGTTTGCGACGCGATCATCAATGCACAACATGTAAATCATAATGTATGTGAACTTGCGATAGTACTTTCACATATGCTCTATCTGATGCGTCTAATTTAAGTATCAATAAAATTCTGTGAGATCGATAAGTTGCGTCGTCGCATCATCGAGTCGACTGCGTGCGATAATTCGAGTAGTCGAACAGCGCGATCAAGAATATGCTAGCTTCGATTTTTTGCTCTCGTCGTCAGATATTTCATGATCATATCATCGACTGAACTTAGTTGAACTTGTATCGTGTTGTGTGATGAAGATTTGATTCGAACGTTCTTTTTAATGATCGAGAAAGTGCGCTAAGTCGTTTCGATAGAGCGTTTGATAGAGAGTTCGATAGAGAATTTGATAAAGCGTTTAATAGAGCGTTTAATAGAGAATTTGATAAAGCATTTGATATCAAGTCATGAAGAATACTTTCTATTGAGCTAATTAGCATGTGCTATGAAGCATGTATGAAGCATACTATGAAGTAGATCATGAAACGTAGAACGCTTATTTGAACGTGTCGCATGAAGCATGTTTTGAAGCGAGTAGAGTGATGAGTAAATGATCGAGTCAATAGCTGAGTTGATAGCTGAACATGTAGATAGACGAGTAGATAGAATGATGAGTAGAATGATGAGTAGAATGATGAGTAGAATGATGAGCATGTAGAGTGATGAGTAGAATAGATAGACGAGTCGATAGAAATCGTAGAATAGATAAACAGAGCGAACAAAATGTAATTAATTCAATAATACGCTCATACTTTATCACATCAGATAAGGCGATCGGCAAAGTTCGGTATTATTCCAAAGTTAATGCCAATCAACCAATATTACTGCGGGTTGCACTCAGACGTGCCGCCCGTATGCTGCGAAGTCAGCAGGGCGCTAACCCGAAGGGGCTTAGCGACGTTGGCACGTCTGAGAACTGAGGCAAACAGCAAGGTTCTTCGATATCTTGCTGACTAAAAGTCTTCTTCGGACAGGGGCACTCGTGCTACTACTACGACTGACACAAAAGACAAAAAGGAAAACCCTTGGACCACCTAAGCATTGCCGATAGGTAGATCTATAGAATTATCAAACACCTCTACAGAGACAGCTCGTCCATCTGGAAAGGCTCCTACATTTATTTGTTTTTGACTGGTAAATGTTGAATATACTTCTCCCATGCCCGCTGAGCCGGATATATTGGCATCGAACAATCTTCCTATATTCAAAATTTTACCTGTTTTCTCGTGTCGAGATGGTAACCATCTCGTCAATCCACCTAGAATCTCCCGAGCAGCCGAGACAGGTTCTTTTGAAGCAGAATGAAAGCGGAGAAATTATCCTCGTTCAATTATCCCGCACCATCGCCCTCGCCCTAATGCGCTCCTCCCCATCAATCCTCCACTCAACCCCATCTCCACCAGCCCTTCCAGCCGTAGCTTGCAGCTCATCCCACTCATCCTCCTCCATATTCATGATGAGACAGATCTGCGTGCACCTTGCAAATGAATCGCGGAACCCATACTTTCCTCCTCTAACAACAGTACTTACGATGCTAGCAATATCTCGCTCCAGACGCACAGCGCCGAGATCGTTCAGTCGTCCGTAGTAGCTCCACACACGCTTCTCTAGGACTTCGCTAAGATAGGAAATGATCGTGGTGAGGAGTCTTTCGAAGCCCGGAGCGGTGAGAATTCGAGCGAGAGGTTTCGTCAGGGCGTCCCAGCCTCGTTGGAAGTGACGTTGTACTGCGAGCTCGATCAATTCATTGTCACCGTCCTCGATTTCGGCTTCTTTGCTTATTTGTTCGAGCTCTCGAGCGGTCATTCGGTAGTCAACGTCACGGAACGAGTCTGCTATGATTGGTCGTAGACGGGGTTTGACGACGTTCTTGAAGACAACATAGGTCCCGTCGCTGATGAGCTCGGAGGTTTTGCTTTCGAAGCTGTGCTGGAGTGATCTTAGTATGTTGTTTACGAATTGGGCATCATGGTCAAAAGGGAATAGGTTCGCTATAGAGCTTGACGAAGACCTTTTAGTGCTCTCCGAATGCTCTGCACGGGAGGCGCCATCGACGCGTGACTGAACAATCCTTTTCACGTAATCCGTGGCGACGTCCAGATTATTGATGAGAACTAAGAACGTAATGATGGTTTGTTCGGGAGGCAGTGCCCCTTGAATGGCAGCTTTTGGGTAGCTCTCGTCTCGCATCTTGCGTTGAACCATACCGATGAAATCGGAGTCAAGAACTCGAGCAATGGAAGGGATCGCGCTTGCAATGACCGCTCGGTCTGAGGTCACAAGTGATCTTTCAACGGTTTGGTTAACAATATACATCACATCGTCCACGGAGGAAGATATATAAGGAGGCTGCGAGATGGTTTCTTTTCCAGGGTCCAGGGAGAGGTCAGATGGCTGCTCGTCAAGTTGGAAGGCCTTCTCTACGGATCTCCGGAAGAAAAAAGTGGTCATGACGTTGAACGGCGTAACAAGCCTGTTGGCCACCTTTCTGCTCAAGGTCGACTTGCTTAACAGCGAAGGACTCTCCAATTCTTGTGGCTTGTCTTTAGCTGCTGCTAGAGGCTCCTACACGCTTGAATTTTAATTCCTGAAAGTTAGGAATTGCTATCTGCACATACCTTGCACTTGGCGGCTATAAATCTTGAATAGAGAGACCATCTTCCCAACATCACAGCGATCTCACTTAGAAAGCCGTCAATATCCTTCATGTCCACGCCTTCTTCTTCGCGAGCTTGGGCCTCTGCCGCCGCGTTCCTACGAGCAGGGGATCCAGCACGCGGTGTACCAATCCTCTGTGGCTGAGCTGGAAGGAAGCTCTGTACCAGGAAAGTAGATGCATACGATCTGATATCGGTAAGTTTCCGATCAATTGATCTTTCATCGCTCCAAGTATCAATAATGATGCCACCCTGGATATCGGCCTCGAGCTGCAATCGCTCGATGACCTTCACCATCCGTCCAGCACCATAGTGTTGTTCCACCAGTCCACCGTGCGATTCCACGATCTGAGCGATATGTTCGAAGAGCTTAGTCAATGCATTAGCGTAAAAAAATCCCTCCTTGCGCTGGTCACCTCCAGTGCCAGCGTTGAGGTTCGCTCTTGCACGAGAAGCGACCCCTTGGCAGACGTAGCGACCATAAACATCGAGGCCAACATCAGATTTACCGATCAATGGGAATAATTTGAAAAACCGGGTAACTTTGGTGCCGTTGCCCTCTTGCGCGGCATTTTCAAATTCTCGGAGGAACAGCCCACGCAGCGACTCTGCGGCATGTTCTAAAGTCACATTTGGTGGGTCGGGAACCTCAGCGGTGGGAACCATTTCTTCTGCAAAGGGGCCATTTACGATTGCATTCGTGATTTTCGATGCTCGATTGAGATATCCAGCAGCAGTCTCCCAGTCTTGAGGGGCACCCATGGATCCTGTGACGCCTAGTACGCAGGCTTTCAACTCTGCCACCTGTTCAACGACGTCCAGAGTACCCTTGACTCTGGCCTGTTCGAGGTCGAGCCGCTTGACTGCATTAGATATCCGATTGGCAGTAGAGGCAGCGTTGGACAGCAGGCCCTTACTTATAGATCGTGTGGAGACTGCTTGAGAGCCTAAATGGGCTCGCATAAGATCCAACCGGCCAAGCTCGCGCGAAAGATCTTTCTGAGAAGCCACCAAGGTATCGAGCCGCGCTGTGACTGAAACCTCATGTTCGTGGAGACGAGCAAGCGTGTCCCGGATCTCGGCGATTGAGCTGGAGTCGTATATCCCCAAACGCGAAGTTTCCTCTGCTCCCTCACCGTTTACACGTGACCAAGACTTTGTATCATGCACGCCTTGGCCATTAGATCTTGGCATTTTTTGATACGATGGAAGCTTCAAGGTACCTGGTCCTCCAACGACCATTAGAAGTGTGCGACTGGCATCAATTTCGATACATCTGTAGGTATTCGCGCCGCCAGAGCTTAATGGAAAGCAGCTGGCTGGACAGCAATAGTGCAGGAATAAAGGATCATAGCTTTACCTTCAACCAGCATTTGGCACTATCACTTCTGGACAGGAGTATAAGATATTCATTACGCCAGAAGAGTACGGAGTAGGTACTTAGTCGAAGAAAAACCCTAAAGTCATTCGCAGTCCATGAGTGAAGCCAAACATTAGCTATTCGATAAGTTGAAGTTGACCCGCATGGTACGAGTAAATTAAGGCGTAGGTATGATATGTGGGTGCGTGGGTACCTTACTCCAACCTCTTCGACAGTCAAGGTATTTGGGCGCGCACTACTCCGTAGTCCGTACTTGATGTACTACGGTACTTGGGGTATTAATTGTTAGTATTGAAGCCACAGTCAGGGGCTCACGGGCTGTCTTCGCTTGGTTGACCAATCAATCTCCTTGTATTTGAAGATTCTACTGAACATATAAAAGCCCGAATACGTATTAGTACTGTATCGCACGTAATATACCTGGAACGGAACCAAGCGAGCCGGAATACTGTACAGTGGTAAGGTACCTTACCTTACCTCAGGTATGGTGAGGAAGGACATTTAATGAACGTGTTCCCTCACCACTCGAGTGAAGCAAAACTTTATAGAGGCCAGAACGCTCTAATGTACTGACCTGCACATCGTTTCAAATCCATGGTGTGACATTTCGTGCAACAAGCACCCCGTTGACCAACAGAACATTGCAACACTGCTACCTGAACGCTCCGTCTAACTGTTGCCTGAACTCATTGCCCAACCCTAGGAACGGGTTAAGTCTTCTCGTTTGGAATCGTACTAGCAAGTGTCAGCAGCGAAGCTAATCTCGGTCAAACTGTGCCATTCCTCCTCAGATACCAAAGGTCGTTGGAGAAGCGAGCAGCATACAACGTCTAATTCCGGCTCAATGGGTCAAGAGGTTTCCAGCCCGGTTGATGAAAGCACACCCCCGCGCACGCTCGAGGCTAGATCTATAGATGCTATAGCCACGTATGTTAAGACTGGTCGAGCAAGGAATATCGTTGTTATGGTAGGTCTGACTTCTTCGCATCTAAATCATGTCCCTCAATATTAAGACTTACGTATTCGATGCAATTCCGATAGACTGGAGCAGGAATAAGTACCTCTGCGGGCATACCCGATTTCCGGTCCCCAGGCACGGGTCTCTACGCGAACTTGGCCAAACTCGACCTACCCTACCCTGAAGCAGTCTTTGATATCTCCTTTTTTCGTGACAACCCTCTACCTTTCTATACATTAGCGCATGAACTTTATCCGGGCAAATATCGCCCTACTATATCACATTCATTTGTTCGTCTGCTCTCAGACAAGGGTCTCTTGTTGAAGCTTTTTACCCAGAACATTGACTGCCTTGAAAGGGAAGCAGGCGTTCCAGACGAGAGCATTGTAGAAGCCCACGGGAGTTTCGCTCGCCAACGATGTATCGAATGCAAAATACCCTATCCTGAACACTTGATGAAGGAGGCCATCACCGATTGTGAGGTTCCTCATTGCTCGAATCCACAATGCAACGGCCTGGTCAAGCCAGATATCGTCTTCTTCGGCGAAAAATTGCCAGACGAATTCCACAAAAACAGAGGCTTACCACGTTGCGCAGACCTGTGCATTGTATTGGGCACAAGTCTGACGGTCCTGCCGTTTGCGAGTCTACCGGGCTCGTGTGCCGAGAACGTACCGCGATTGCTAATTAATTCGGAAAGAGTTGGTGATCTAGGCTGTCGTGCCGACGATGTTCTTCTTCTTGGAGATTGCGATGACGGAGTAAGAAAGCTTGCGTCAGCTCTGGGATGGGAAGAAGAATTGGAGGCACTCTGGAATAAGACCAAACCCAGTAAGGACAGCGCCAAGCAAACGATAACCGGAGAGAAGTCGAAAGATGAAGCGCTTGAGGATGACATTGCGTTACTCACAGATGAAGTTGACAAGTCTTTAAAGTTGGCCAGTGATCATAGTTGCAAGGTTCGGGATCATCTTTTGGATAAAGAGGAAAAAGTGCAGCAACCCAAGGTACATACCGGTGATATAGATGTGGCTTCGTACCCAGCCAATAGAGAGCCAAAGTCAACGGAAGCGATTGACCAGCGCACCACAGAGACAGATACTGGTTCTACCTTCGTCAGCAGAATAATTCACCAAAGACCCCAATGAGTCTCCATTATGCTAGCTAGCTAGAAGTATTGCCGTCAAATGACTTTTTATGCCTAAGCGTCGAATTGGACGGTTCGCTGATCTGCTGGATTGTACGGCCGAGACTTTCTGAGGCAAATCCATATCTTCCAAGTCGGACTCTTGTGTCCTGGTTTAAATGTATAGATGCATTACTCGATAAGCATCAAGCTTCGGGCACATCGGTTCAAGACCTCTCTACTGATTCGGAAACAATGCATTCTTCGGTCGCTCTTGCCTCTTCTGCACTCTTCCCTCTTTTAAGATAGATCGATCTACTTCCCAAAACCATCGCATCTTATAGCCTGCCACTGTCACTCATGAACTCCGCTTAGCCATAACATCGTCTTTCCGGGTGTCTTATGACCATAGCTTCTTACAATCACAGCTATTATACCGCAGTACTGTCATAACCCACATTCTTTGTACTTCCTCAGCATTTTAGTGACATCGCTGCTTGTTCATCACCATGACAATCATCCAGACCAGGAAGAGGCGCTGGGGCTCTAGAAGCCTGTTCGGCATCAGATCCACGAAGAGAAAGGTATCTACCGGACAAGCAATTATCGAAACGGCAGATGGTGCTGCGGATCGAAAAGCTACGATTGACATATCTTCCGATACGTGCAGCGTTGAGGACGGAGATTTAAAGTCAGGCGCGGCAGCCAAAATGCAACGCAGTAGCTCTAGGTTGCTCTCCGTCATAGGTATTCAGACACGAGGCAGTGGTAGGTATGAAGCATCATCTGAGTTATCCCAACTAGAACGGTGTCCAGGCACTCGATCAACCAAGAAATCTTCGAATGTCCCAAGTGAACGAGACATCGCTCTTGCGATCGTGAAGGACGCCACCAAACCTCCCGGAGTTAGTGAGACGAGCACAGAGACCCTTGCCGGTTTCTATCCGCCGGAGATATCTGACGGAGCGAGGGCAGCTACTCCTCTAGCCAGGGAAAGTCTTCAGCGTGGATCTTCCCCAACTGGGGGAACTAGATTGGGGCTGTCGTCCGTTAACGATGATGCGGAGCTTACGCACCGCCTTGACGTATCTCGACCAATGCCCATTGAGGACCAGATCAAGCGAAAGGATCATGCCGGCCTTCGAAAGAGCTTTTCTACGCTTGGCTTGGCTCATCAATTGTCCCACAAGCTCTCGACAACTTTCGGAAATCCTACTATTGTTCATCGCCCAAATATGCGTACAAGGCCTAGCATCCACTCTATTACCAGTGATCACGAACCCAGCATCGAAGGTAATACGGACCCGTCTAGCTTTTATAATAGCGATAGTATGTCTCCTACAGGTCCGTCTACCGGGAAGACATCATTGGAGTCAAACATCGTGTCCTTACGCTCCGGCAAATCCAAAGAACAAAGTGACAAGACGAGTGTTGAAGGGAAGAGTACCAAAGGCGAAGAAAGTATACCCGAGAAGCCGCTGGCTCCAATTGAAGAAGCCCCACACGTCGCCTTGCCGACGATAGTCACTGTGGAGACGACAGCAAATGCCAAGATCTTTTTTGAAACACGATTTAATTCTATACTATCCGGTCATATCACCCCTCGTTCGCTCAGGCGGCGTGAACTTGAGCTACGTCTGCAGGCAGAGCAGATGTCGGCAGAGCAGCGTCAACGAGAGCGGTGCATATGGGCGGCCCACGAGAGTGAGCATTTGAGGCAGACCCGAGTTTTGGGAACTAGGACCAATAAGGCAAAGGAAAGCGCGGGCGTGGCTGTCGCTGGCTACGAAGTGGTGAAAATACTTGGTAAGGGCAGTTTTGGTGTTGTCAGGCTCGTCCGCGAGAAGGATATCACGCCCGCTAATCTAGCTGCTCAAAGCCAGCCCGCTATGGTGACCCCAAGCTGGAGACATACATGTGGCGAAGAAGTCAGTAATTTGAAAACGACTGCTATAGGAGTCTTGAGGTCGACGCTAGATGTTCAGAGAATATCTTATCGCCGGGAAGCAAAGAAACCCAAAAGAGAGGTCTACGCGATGAAAGTTATACGCAAGTCTGACATGCTCCGTAATTCTCAGGAAGGTCATCTCCGCGCAGAGCGGGATTTTCTCGTGGCTTCGGAAAATTCAAGATGGATTGTACCATTAATAGCAAGCTTCCAGGACACTACGAACCTTTACCTAGTCATGGAATATATGGTTGGCGGCGACTTCCTCGGCCTTTTGTTTCGCAAGGATATACTGAAAGAAAAGAAAGCAAGATGGTATATCGCACAGATGATACTTTGCGTAGAAGAAGCGCACAGACTTAGATGGATTCACCGAGATGTTAAGCCAGACAACTTTCTTATATCCGCATCTGGACATCTCAAAATTGCTGATTTTGGCCTTGCCTTTGACGGTCACTGGGCACATGATCAAAGTTATTTCAACAACCATAGGCAATCGTTGATGGAGAAGCTAGGTATCAAGGTTGAAGGTGATTCCATCGACCGTAAAGAAGGAACCAGCATTGCAGCGGGTATGGCCCTAGCTCATATCCTTACCGGACGAAGGGAGCGTCATGGAAAGCCGCACTTTGATGGACCCAGTGATAACGAGGGAATACTCCAGCGGCGAAATCGCCATGGGAAGAGGAAATTGGCCAGGAGCGTTGTGGGCACAAGTCAATACATGGCCCCAGAAGTAATTCGAGGTGAGCTATATGACGGACGATGCGATTGGTGGAGTATTGGTGTCATTCTTTACGAGGTCAGAAGGTCCGCTGCCCTTAGACGACGGACTCCCTACTGACGAGCTCACGATAGTGTTTGTATGGCTACACGCCCTTCGTCTGTGAGAACAGGCAAGATACTAAAATAGCCATCTTGGTGGGCGCTACCATTGAAGATGTGCTTTTTTCGGCGAGGCTAACTCGACAAACAGAACAATGCGACAAGTTTGAAGTTTCCCGAAGACAAGGACATGCAAAGGAAAGAAAAGGTGTCATATCAAGCGATGGACCTCATCAACAATATTCTTCAGGAAAAAGAACACCGCCTATGCTCGATGAAATATCGTCAAAACGACTACCAGCATGCGAAACGAGTCACTGGTCAATATCTGCCGACACGCGCGCACAAACAAGCACAGGACTTCCAAGGTCACTATGTCTATCCAGACGATGCAGAAGACATCAAAGCCCACCCATTTTTCCAAGGCCTCTCGTGGGATCACTTGCATCTCTCGCGACCACCTTTCGTTCCAGATGTGAAAGGCCGAGACGACACCAAATATTTTGACGACGAAGATGAAATAAGCGATGTCGAAGACGTATCCAGTTGCTCCTTTGTAAACAAGGCTGGAGATCCCAATGTTGAGCATGGCAAAACAGTGGCAGCTCGTCCCTTGCAGGTGGACGGCGCAGAGGGAGCACAGGACGCAAACATCCAACCAATAATTGCTGCAGAGCTGAAAGGGCAGGTCGTTGAAGCTGTCGATGGCAAAGAGGGAATATTGGTGAAAGTTAAGGAGAAAAAAAGACCCCGTGATCGGGTACTGCGAGACAAAGAGGTTGCAAGGAAAGTACTCGCAATTCGAAAAAAGGGCGCGTTCATGGGCTACACTTACCGTAGGCCTAAGAATATGGTTCGAGAGGAAGAGCGTGGCAGGATGAGTGTGTCTCGAAGAGATGGAATGATTAGTGGCTCTTGAGTTTTTGCTCCTCAACGCACTGGAATAGTTTCTTCCCTACTTCCACATCTGCTTTCCCAAACCGTATTCTCATTATCTTGTAATCAACAACAGTGTCGTGGTCCGCTTCCATCTGGTGTAGGCCTCATACCAAATTTCTGAGGACCAGGCATGTTGGGCAGTTTGCTGTAACATGACATCCTTTGGCTAGCCACCGAAGGGTTTCTCTTTTAGAGTGTGCGATTACAGTCGTTAAAGTACATATACCCAGGACTATGATGTCCGTCAAACCGTTGTTCTTCCATAGCTTCTTCTATCAGACGCCTGGTCCTGATCTTGAAGGCATGTCTTGATATTTTGTTTCCAGTGAAGTTTCGCGAGTTCTTCTTGCTCGAGGCGACTGAATATATACAATATCCATCGGGTCTTTTTTCTAACCTCTTTTACGCAGCCATCCTAAGAATGCTTCGGAACGGAAGGAAACATGCTCGCTGGACAAAAATTGTACTCCTATCAGACAATACCTCTATTCCCAACCAGCTATTCAGGACAATTACAGACCGAGAACAGACACTGCTGCCCAAACACCGGATCCTATTCTACAGTGACATCTTTTTTACAGCTTCTGGACTTTAGTCCCATCTAGTCTGACTTGTATAAAGTCTCTTCAAGATCTCTTCTGACAATTACAGCATAACATGCAAACCCACCAACAAGGTGATAAAGTATAAGCCACCGCAAAAACTCATCATCGTGGCCTCGCTCTTCGCCCCAGGCTTCCGTTGATAAGTCATAAGTCTAGTACCCGCAGGACTCAGCATTTTCGCACAAATCATAGCACGTAGCCGCCCAACTTACGTCAACGAACCTCCACACAGTTCTGTTTGATCCCCTGCGCATGAAAGCTGGCAACTAGTATCGGGCAGTTTTTGCGAAAGCGTGTTCAGCTGGGGCGCGCACCAGCACTCCCGCCCGTATTCCAGGCCGGCATATTGAGTGGTTCCGCAGAAGGAGAGGCACTGTTCGACGGTCATTCCGTCCGACGCTTTCTGTACAGACGCTCATCAGTCTCTGGCGCCTCTGCAAGCAAATCGCGAGCAACAACGGTATAAAGCGGGATGTAGTACCATGGGTCCTCCGGCCAATGCTCGCGAATTTCCAGTCGAGTTATCGCTGGTAGTCTCACTGTAGCAGCCAAAATAAGAGTAGGCAGGACTGCCAGGGACCACGGAGGCGGAAATGGAGCTAGAGCTGGTTGAAGGCGGAGGGGATGTCGATACCAGTGTGGAGGTTTGTGCAAAAACGGTAGGAAAGAAGAGTACAAAGAGTAAAGAAACTGAGAAGGACAGTGGCAGCATTGGCCGCTGAGGTCCCATTGTTAGAAATTATCAATACCGTGGGCACTCGTACATGGGTAAAGTAGATATCTCGCTTCTCGGAAGATCGACTTCCGTCTCGGGGCGTCCCGCTCCTAATTCCCGTACAGCCGCTTGAGACGCGGAACTGTCCATGCACCTGGTCTACATAGAGGTGTCCTAGATTCTCATTGATGGGAGATGAAAGGACAGAAAAGGTGAACAGACCTGCATCTACGCTGCCATCAGGCCACAGTGAACCTTGCACGCATAATTAATCCTGATTTGGAGACATTACACTAACTGTAGGGGTATCTAATCCATGAAAAGCGACCATACACCCGCGCCGAAATTGCCATAATTGCCTCAAGGTAGGTCAACCCCTTTGCCCGAGGATGCGAAGAGAAATTCGCTACGGTCCTATGTCATCTGCTAATTTCTCTTTTGCTCGACTGCAGGCCTGTGCTAGGACATCCCTATACCTCGTTCGTCGTTGCAGTATGCCCTTTTGGGATGTCACGCATTCAGCAATAGGTGGGTCTTCCTAATAACATCACGATAAGAGGACAAAAGTACGCCCCGTAGATTTTCTATCCCAGTTTTCCTAGCCGAAGGCGAAATCGGTAGTCGTATGATTGCCTGCCCATGTACCTCTCATACCTTGGGAGCGCCTATCGCAAAGGCTGAATCGCTAAAACCGTCTTCTTGCTTCATTGTACCATTAAGGAGAGGGCAAAGCCTGGAAATAATGATATGTTGACGTTAGCGACTCTCTTCTAGGAGCGTAATAAGCGAGAGAAGGGGTAACAAAAGGCTGGCGATAGATTATAAATGAGATGGTAAGATGCACTTTTTGTTGGTTTTGATGTGGCCGACTTGACCGCAATTGGCGCATTTGCGCTGGGTGCCGGCGTTCTTCGGCGCTGCGGCAGCAGGAGAGGCTGGCGCACTTGTAGGATCGGCCGCACCATCTGTGTGGAGAACAGTATGTAGGCCTTTCTGCTTGTCACGAGCAAGCCGGCGATCTTTGTTGCGTTCAAGACGCGCAAGTTCTTTCTCGAGCCTTCACACCGTTCAGTACAAAGTCCGTTGCACGTCAGAAGCATAACTACCTTTGCTGGTTGCGGCGATCCTGCTCTGCATCACCCGTGGGCCTGATTTCTGATAGCCTTGCGAATATTAGTCAGGGTCTTTCAATTCAGGGAGTGGGTAATATGCATCGTGGTCTCTGCCTCTTTGGCATGTCTTCGCTTAAGGTATTGACGTATGACCCTGGGATCATGTATGGTATCTTGAATTCGCTCCAGATTGCCCGAAGTGTTGCGAATATTTCGAGTTATCCTGAGAACTTTCCCACTTTGACTATCGGTACTGAACCTACTGAATTGGCTCATCGTCTCATCGTCTCGTCGGCGTAATGTAGCAGATGTCTGCGCTTCGGATCGAGGGGTTCTTGCACCGCCGATCAAGTCATCTGGCTCCTCGATATGGTCATCCTCCATGTCAGTGTCGGATTGCTCAAGGCTCGAAGAAAGACTCTGTTTCTGGGCGTCCCAGACCCGGCGTATGGAATCTTCATACTGCTTTTGTTGTCTGGCGACATTGTAGCTATGCCCACCAAGCTCCTTCAGTTTCTTCGCATCTAGCTTGTCCTCGACACTTTCCCCCATAGCTTTGAAGCCGCCTTTCATTGACGTTTTGATGAAGCTGAACGCCTCACCGCGGCCTGACGGATCACCCTCCCCGTGCAATTGCAGCATAGCTTTTCCCTGAGCGGCATTGAGGAAATTCCTGGAGGTGAACCAGGGTGCAAGTTGCTGCTCAATGCTCTGTCCCTCTTTACCGTCTTCATCTTCCGAATCATCATCCCCTTTACTAAAACCCGCATCTTGGAGATGCTGCTGGCCAACTTGCATGGACTCCAGCAAACATACATCCTCAGGCTTGATCATGGCTCGTATGGTCTCTTCATCGGGGACTGCCTCGCCGGGTCGCATCACCCATTGCTTGTGCTCTTTAGAGAATTGCATGAACTCCTTCATTTTCTGTCGGTTTTGCATATCAGTCGTATCTATGAAGTGCTTCGTTATCTGGTCTACCCCTACACGATGAGTCTTCCCATGTCGGATAAGACGGTACGAGATCATCTTAAGGCGATTTTTGGAAGCTGTTGTGACCTTTCGAGAGTGCGGCCCAGGTACGTCAACAGAGGGAAATTCTTGCCCAGCCACATGGAGATTCTCAATATTCCTCATGTAATAGGTGTGACCTTCAACTCCGGTACTATTTCGAATGACCAAAAAGTCCGAGGGCTTCGTCTGGTGTTTAAAGATTGGTGCCTTGTACATCGCATTATAGAGAGCAGGGGTGATTTGACCGGGATCGATGTGACCGAACAAAGAGAACGGGCTTTTGTCCTGCGGTAGGAGGACAGTGGTCTCTCCGATATCAAGTTTGGGGCGCGAATTATCCTCCATATCCTTCCGGCGGTAGTAATTGATTAATCGGCTTCCCATACCGAAATTCGACATCATCGTTGGGTATTCTTCTGAATACTCCAACAACAGTATACTTGAATTGTCACCCATTGAGAGATCTTTAGAGGTCCCGAAGATAGCCGGGGTGTCCTTGCCTTTCAGATGCTTTTTCTTGACAACACGCGGCTTACTGAAGATGACTTGTTCGTTGCGCATAAACTTAATAATAGGTCTGTGAAACGATCGAGCCTCCGTTTTCTCCAATTTTGTTTTGTACTGGGCGAGTTTAGTAAAGATTTCTTGCTTCGCAAACAAATGGGAGCAAATCCGAACTTACAAGAGGCCACTGTAATCTTATTGCCGGCAAGCTGTGCTCGACGCTGAGATTACCAAGTGTACTCCGAACTTTGCTTTGGTGATTCTCTTTAAGCAGATCGTATGCCTCGTCATTAGAGATATTATATCTCTGACTTATACCCTTTTGAAACGCCCCCCGTTCTCCCTTACTCAGATCTTGTCGCCTAGAACTTTTTCGATGCACAAAATCGTTACGATTGCAGTCTAATAGAAGTCGTGAATCATTAAGGTCCAGTGTCACCTTTCGCGCGATCTTTGCCGTAGCTGCCTCCGGGTCCTGGAGTGAAGGACAAGAGAAGCGTGGATAACGTAGTATACTTGCCTCAGGATCGTCCAACTTTCGCCTCTGCATGCTAATCAGTGAGCGAAGACTGCTGGGGTCTTACAGAGTACATACTTTTGCAGATAATCTATTTGGATTTTCATTTAAATCATGCTCCATGCCACTTGATGCGTTGCAATCATCCCCAGATAACCGGGTCCATTCTGGACTCTGAGTCTCTGCCGCGCTGCTGTTATCCCAATCTTCGCACACGAGCTGCAAGTCCTGCCAAGTGACTCCTGCGACTGGTTCTTGCTCAAAATCGGACTCTGGACCCATACTATGGTCACTATCCTTTCTGTCCGAGAGAGCTTGCTGTATTGTCACAAGACCCAGAGGATCTGCCCTATCTTGAGTCCTTCCGTTCGAATTGGAAGGTAGCCTGAAAGCCTTCTCTTGATCTGGAGCCAACTCAAAGTTCAATTTCGTAGGCTGCACAAGTTTTGGGCGCTTAATAGGTGTCTTGCCAACGTAGTGGGCTTTTTTCATAGGAACCAGGTTCATGAACCGTAGTATGGTATCCCGCTCAAAATCAGGCCAAAGCTGGGCCAGGAGCTGGTCACGGTTCTCGGCAGTAGCGGGCAATATCTCCATCAAACCCGGACCAAACCCTGACCCTAGCCCTGACATTGCAAAAAGCTCCTGTTGCATTTGCTGTTCCTTTGACATCGTAGGATCTTCGGAACTGAATGCTACAGGCCGGAACAGATTCTGGAGTTGGGAGTGAGATGTTTCTCGCGTCCCAAGAGCGGGTAATTCGATAAATTGTCCAGATACATCGTCTTCAAAGTCAAAGGGCATGTTCAGATCACCTGGTGTTTCTGGTAGCCGACCCTCTCTTGATTCATCCTCTACGTTAAGCGGAGAAGATGGCGCATCTCCGAATAGATCATCGAATCCATCGCCCTCGCCGTCGGGGTGCCTCTCGTTTGTCAATTCAGGTAGGCCCTCGCCTTCCTCGAAGCTCTCCAGGCCTCCAAAAGAGTCATCAACATTCGATGAATGAGCTGTAGAATGATGCTGCACGTCGTGTTCTTCCTCATCTTCGGCCAGATCATCATCTGCCAAGTCTCCAAAGTCGACTGCATCGTCCGCCTTCTCCCCAGGCTCAAGCTCACTGGTGAAGTCAATGGGGTTCTCAGGATCAAGAACCTTCTGGATCAGGATATCATCCTGCTCTTCTTGAGAATCGCCTGGGCTTGTCGCATGAGGCATGTTGCCCACACCACCTCCGTTCATTATCTAATGGTAAGAAGCTGGTAAGATGGCATCTTTGGACCTTGATTTGTGCTCAAGGGTTCTACCTAAGTTGTAGCATCTCAAGGGGTAAATAACTCGAAGTGCTATGCAAGGAAGCTTTGTGTAAGAATTCAAGTATCCTGGTCCCGCGCCTAAGCCTTAAGCGCGTATTTGCCGCGACCAAGATAGGGCTAAGATGAGAAAGGTTTCACCTGCCACATCAATAAGTATGAGGTGGAAATTATCTTGAAGCGGCTTGCACGGTTCAAATTTGGTAATCCCAGCGTTGAACAAAGATCAGCATCGGTTTTCAGGTTATAGCCCGTGCTAAAGTCTTACAAGCTACTAATGAGACTGAGCTTGATAAGGGTTCCTCCAACACCACTTGCAAGTGATAGCATTCAGCAGCCATATGTTCCCTCAACAACCTTCCTATATTAATTGTCCATGTTCACTGCGATATCCCAGGTTTGTTTGGTTGTAAAAAGCACAAACTACATGCGGTTTCGTGGATAGTTTGAGTTTTGTGTCGGTGCTTGGGTCTCCTGAGGTATAACTAATCGAGTTCCCCCAAAGTATGCGCAGAGTGCCTGTTCACACTCTTGAGAGCTATACACACCAGAAGAAGATTGATTGTGCTTACCTTACTTGCACCTTGCATACAGTAATGTATCACCTCCACCTGCTTGTCTTCGCCGGCTGAATTACCCAGCTGCAAAAGATCGGACGTCCTTGGTAGGTATAGAGCGATGTCTTCCGTTACCTCCCTTAGAGGGTCCAGAAGATCCGACAACGAGTATGGCTGCATCTTGGACAGATCGAAAACAGGATCCGATCGATAGCCAGGACCTTTGTAGGTTAGATAATAGTAGGATTATGACTCCGTGCATAGTTGACCTACCACCCCATGGGGGACTGGCAAAGATAACACTGTATTCGCCAAGGTCTGCGAGCTCCCTCTTCAAGATATCGAAGCAGTCACCCTCATACCAGGATATTTTATCTTGACACCCATAGATCTCCGCATTGTGCTTAGCACAAGCCAGTACAGCGGGGTCTTTTTCAATGGCATGGATTCTCTTCCATCTGCTAGAACTAGCGAATGCAATAACATTGCCACCAACACCAGCAAAACAATCGATAAGAATGAATTTCCCTGCTGGGGCTGCGTCTGCGATATGCTGCGCTATTCTCCTTGGGAGAAATTAGTATTTATATCATAAGCCCGCATTCCGTGACGTACTGTGCGACTGGTTCCGGTGTCACACCATACCAGGCATCTTCTGTCATGCGAACGCCTTCATCGTATCTTGAAAATATGCTATAACGCTGGTGATAGTATCTAATGCTCGTCAGTAAAAGAAATACAAGAGCACATAGTTTTTAGCAACTTCTGTGTGTCCCACGAAGCATTAGCTAGGTCATTGTAGTGCTTGTTGACTTGCATATCGCTCCTTGAACCATTGACAATATGTACATATAATGTGGTTATTTATGACCCCGTCATTCAATTGTTGTTAGAACATTAGTCATTTAGTCAGAGTACTCCAGCCTACTTGGCGACAGCGACCTACCCGGGCATATGATATACCAATTTGAGCGGCAAGTTATAGAGCACACTCGTACGATCAAAACAAGCCCCCATACGACTCAATAGCTGCACACGTGACTGTGTTGCAAGCCAAAAACCGAAAATCGAAATCTTTCGCGCCCGCCCCAAAATTGGCCCCTTTTCACCTTTTCGGCAACGCAGAGAAAAGAACCATCGTTCCAGATACCGATTTGTTCAACAAGGCTAGACTGACCGTCGGGTCGGGTTTCGGGTTGACATTTTGGATCCGACCCGATCCGAAGTCGGGTTGCTCACATTTTCAACCCGACCCGAGTCGGATTGAGCATATTTCCAACCCGACCCGACCCGACCCGACTGGGAATTGGGTCAACTCGACCCGACCCGCCAAGAACTCGAGCTTGACGTCAAGAGGGCTAAATATAGAAATTTTTCCGACTTTTGCATTATCTTTTTGCATTACCTTTTTGGTAGAAAGTCATGAAGGGAAAACATGAAGATCGTTTGATAGAGAGTCATAAAGAGAAACATAAAGAGAAACATGAAGAGTAACAAAAAGAGAAACATAAAGAGAAACATGAAGATTGTTTGATAAAGAATCATGACAAGAAAACATGAAGATCGTTTGACTTTGATAGAGAGTCATGACGAAAAAACATGGTAGAAAGTCATGAAGAAGAATCATGTAGACTGTTCAATCAAGCTATTTACATCTATCTAATATCTTGTTGAATCGAGTTGAGTTTTCAAGTCAAGTTGTTGAGTCAAGCTTCTCAACTCAACTTGAGTTTTCAGATTCAACTTCTCAATTCAACTCAACACTTTTTCAAAAAAAAATCAACTTGACTTGATGTGATCAGTTTAATTACAAGACATTAAACACATTCATATGAGCAAAACAAGCTCTCATACAATTCAATAACTGTACAGATGACTGTGTTGCAAGTCAAAAATCAATATTTGAAATTATTCATGTTTATTTATTTATTATATTATAAATAAGCATAAAATAAGTCATATAAATATAAAATGTATTGAGAATTATATATTATTTAATTTAATTTAATTTGAATTCATACACTCTTGTGACATTGATTTAGACTCAACTCATGAGAAAAACTATGTTATGTATATTAAATGAACAAAATTCTCTGAAAGAGAAAATCACTCACTGACTATACAATAACTTCACGTCATTAAAACAATAAAATTGACACTGTGTTATCAATAATGAATCTATAGCTTCTATTCAGCATGTGATGCTCAAGTAAACTTTTATGAATGTCTGTGCTGTTTATTATAATGCATCGTCTTTGCTCTGCTTTTCATTGATGATGTTCTATACAATGATGTTTCAATTCAATTTTCAATTTGAAGATGAAAGATGTTTCTTTACACTCGTGATGCTTATGATTATAACGCAGAAACTGTGTTCTCTTGCTCAATGATTATCATTCATTGAGCAGAGAAATGTGTGATGAAAGAGAGACATGCATGATGAGAAAATAAAGTATGATTGTATTGAATAACTCTTTTCTTCTCTTGATTTGACTTATGTCACGTAGACGTTGAATAGATTGTTAGTATAAACGTGCGATTGCAATTGTTTGATGCTTAGCTAATTGATAGTAGAGATGCATTTTGATCATTCTCATGCACTCTCGATTTTTCACGTAGATAGATGTATGACTTGACATCAAGTAAAGAAGATAAGTTCAAGCTCTTTCAATATATCAGCGTGATCAACAAGTCATTACTTCTTCAAGCATATGTAATCACAAACTCAAGACTCATCATTTGATTCATTTATTCTATCTAATATTTTTTCATCAATTACTTGATAACACTGTGAATGTGATGAAGATGTTTCAATATCAACGCAGTCAATGAGTTGCAAATTTTTCAATCACTTATAGTCACGACTTTCAGACTCTTCATCTGAGTTGACTATTTCACTAGTAGTATCTTCTCATCTCTTACTGACATCGACATGTCATTAATCTTCTTTATAGATCAATTATGATTGTTAGAAGAGAGTTTTGTTGCATGAGTGAAAACTTTGCATGATGACTTTTCTGATCACACAACATTCTAACATCATTTGAACTGTGTTGAATTGAAATCTTTTGACTCTTCTGACTTCTATTCAAAACAGAATAGAATCAAAAGATTTGTAATCAACATCATGTACAGATGAATCTCATTGTCAGTTGAATTATATATTATTAAAACATGTAATTTACTTTCAGGTGTTTGCCATGCCGGGTTTGGCACCCCCTCGAATCGGGCAAAGCGCGCCGGCACAGCCCATCGCCGCTTTCCCAGGCCATAAATAATCGCCCGTCCCCCCTCGTCTTCCATCATTCCTCCTTATCTTCTTTGTCTTTTTCACCTGGGTTCTTTGTCGGCTCCTCGTTTCCGTCTCATGACCCTTCGCTCGGACCTCAACCCACATCGGGGAGAGGCCCAATCGTTGCGATGATTGGTTCCATTGGCCCAGTTTCTACGCCGCCCATCTGGCCCGAGACTTGTTCCTCGCGGTTCTGCTCACGGTCGCCCCCGTTTGATGGCGCGCACTTTTCCCTTTGGTTTCTTGGACCACTGGCCATCGCGTCCCTCACCCGCGCCTCCTAGAGTGATCTTCGACCTTCCGGTCTCCTTTTCTCAGCGTCCTTCAGTTTCCTGTCCACAGCTGGCCTCTTACTCCTCGCTCCATTAGCATGGCAACTATTGTCCACCGGGTGTCGGGCGATTGCCATGGCCACAACAAAGGGCGCGAGCAAGGTGGAGCCTGCACATAGCTACCGCCTGTGCGCCTAGACCAATCGAATAAATGCCTCACACCACCCTGAGCGTGTTTCCTACTGCGCCGTCGGCGAATGGATGGCGCTATGCTGTTGCTAGCGGTCTGGTGACATCTCCTGCAGGAGCCTGGCTTGCGGTAATTGGGCAGCCTCGTTAAGTTCAGCTCGGCTGGGTTTCAAGCACCAGTTGGTGCTGACGTGGCAGCGGTTCGATAGAGGGGGCATGCATGTGCACTGCACAGCACTGCCTGGATCGGGAGTTGGGCTGTGGGAGAGGTGACACTTTCCTGTGCCGTCCTGTGCCCTCTTGCCGAACATCCTTCATCCTTGCCGTCTGCAGCGAGAAGCTTCCAGCTCGTGAGGAGATTGTCTCAGTCGTGCCGATGCCGGGCCATAGACTATTGGCGGATCATCGACGATTAGCTTTGGAGGGGAAAATCCGCGCGGCCTGTGCTCTATCAAGTGTCTCGCGAGGCGTTCTGCGAGGCGTTCTGTGAGGTTTGATCCATGGAGATCGGCGACGATCCAGCTGGCTGCTACAGTGGAGACCTCCGGATGCACATCGTTCCAAGGGATACAGCGCGTGGATTGGACGGCAAGAGAACAGGAGGGGAAACTGGAATTGTTGGGGGCTGGGCAATCCTTGAGGGTTGGGTGCAGCCAAGAGGGGGCTTACGAAGCTTTAGAGGAACAGCGCAGAGATGGTGTGGCTCGCGATGGGATTGGGAGTACCTTTGCGCCGAGAACGGCTAACGGGCCTCGACATATAATCCCTCTGCGCTCCCCTTTAGAAAAGGCAGCGATTTCCACTGTTTTCATGTTTACAAGACCCCCTCGCAATTCTATTCCACGATGGCTGCCGTCGACATGACCTCCATCCACTTCTACCAACCACAACCGAGCCCACGCCCCAGCCTCCAGCCACCAAGATTGGGTAATGCTGGCGGAAAACGCACAGCGATCTTACAGCGGGACTGGTGGGACAAGCCGTTCAAGACGAATCGCGAAATCGAACCTCCGCTTCAACGCAAGTTGGCTGGAGATGTCAGAGTGGGGGATGGAGGTATTGTTGGAATTCAGCGTCATGAGAAACTTATCTAACGGATGCAGAAAACTCGGAAACGGCAGGGAACAATCGGGGCGGCGGCGACCGTGACACCAATAACGAGGGAGACCTTTGCCTTCCGTCCATCGAGTCTTTCGGAAACCATCACAACCTTTCGTCCGAAGCCGACAAGAATACACCTCTTCTACTGGAGAAGATTGATCAAGCTCTGTCTGATGACGAATTCCTTGACATTGACGCCTGGACAGCCTCGTTAGCTTCAGACCAATTTCATCTTCAAGGAGGTATCGCACAACAACCGGTGAAGCAGAGTCCTTCATCGAGGATGTCAAACCCAATGCTCCCTACCGAGGACGGGCCTATGGCGGCAATGGCCACACCGGAAATTTGGGATTCCCACAAGCGCAAGGCAGACACAGTCGGTTTGGACGAAGGCGGCAGAGTCGGGATTCATGGTAAGGCTATACTCACTTCAACTTCAACGTCAACGTGTCTAATAATCTTACAGAACGCTCACCCAGAGTTCTTCATAATACCGGAGTCAATGACAGAATCGATAAGTCGGTCATCAAACCGACCTTCGAACCCAGCGATGGGCCGAACAAGAATTCAGACATCATGCCGACCAGGACGCCCTCCAAGCTACCGAGCAAGCAGGTATGGGCTTTTTCGGGACTGGGTGGACTCAACTCCAAGCGTGAGGCGCAGGATGAGCGTTCAGGTCAGTGCGCATGTCTCGATTGTTGTGGGCACGTCTGATAAATCTAGAAGACTCGATCGTGATCGACGATATCGACGAGGACAGAACCGACACCGATGACCATGATCTCCCTCCACTGAAGAAGCATAGGGGACCTGAGAAAGCGACTCTACAACCTGTATTCAAAGTTCCTCCTGGACTCGAACTTTACTACAACCAAGCGCTCCAAGACCACAAGTACATTGCAAGCTCAAATCGGTCGAGTGAGGTTGGTGGCAGTCAAGGTGGGTACAGAACGTGGACCTCTAACCCAAAAGGAAACGGTGTCTGACATTCCACAGATAACCCGTTCATCCTGTCGGAGATTGATACCGCAGACACTCAGCTCAACACACCTAGTTCAACAAAAGAGCCAAAGACACACCATTGCTCGGATCCTAATGCAACCGCCGAGCCTTTTGATCGCCTATGCTCTCTCAGCATCACTTCATTCGAGGATCAAGAAAGGCGAACTGTTCACGCAAATGACCACAATAGGAGAGCATCAGCAACCGTCGGTTCCGACAGCGCTATCGCCATCAGACCCTTTGCTTCCGAGCAACCTCAGGGCCAAGGTGGCGCAGCAGAGGTTGAGGAGCAGGAGTGGGAAGTCACCGAGATTCTCGACAAAAGAGAGACCAGGTCGGGAACGGAATACAGAGTACGCTGGAAGAGTACATGGCTGCCCAGAAGTGAATTAGGAAACGCACGAAGATTGTTGCGGGAGTATGAGGCAAAAGGCCGAGCACAGCATGGACCCAAACGGGGCAGACCCGCTCGCAAAGACAAAGTTTGGTGATCGTTATACCACTTCCTTCATACATTGTTATCTTCCCAGCCACCATTCATGTACGAATATGACTCCATCACTTCACAATCAAGCCTTTTCCATATTCCCTCCGCTGCTTGTCCTCTCCCCTATCCTCTTGTCCGTTGTCTCCAATTGCCGTATCAAGCACTCGGCACACCGCCGGTGCCCACATGAGCTGCAGACTCCATTAGTACGAAACCTGCTCTTATCTTCACAACTGCAGCACTCCTGGTCGCATGAAAGTAGTCGCACTCTTTGGCGTGGCTTTCTTTCGATAAACCTTTTCTCCTCTCCTGTCCTTCTCTCAGCTTTTTGATGATACATGAATGATTCCCTCGCAACTGCCTCATCTTCCGCCATACCGTCGTGTGTGACCCCTTTCTTTGCCGTCCCACAGGCTCTCTTGCGACTCTCTCCGCCTTCCCTAATAGCATCCGTACTTGTGCGTTTCCGTGGGGCATTTTTGGGAATCTCAAGTTCGAACATTGCGGCGATCTTTTGCCTGTTGTCCGATGTTTTCGTCTCTCAGCAAGATTACTTTAGGATTTGCCTTCACACATACTAAGTCAATAAGAAACAGTGGGGATCGATGTCGCGGTAGTTACCTAAAGCTTCTAGGACCCGATCCTCCGGTCCTCCAAATAATGCAGAACGAACTCTCACGGGCAAGAGGTAGGCTGAGACGATAAATAAGAGTCTCCCAATAGACAGTCGTAAAATTACGAGAGAAGGAATGCTTGATAATGTATGGCTAACTTGAATGTCTGGAAACAGCAGTAGAATGTTTTCCACGACCAATTTCGCTGTTGTTCAGGCTAGGGTCTTGTCATTTATGTTCATGGTCAGAGTGGTGTTCAGGAAGCTCAAACGCAACTTAAAGGCGGGATCTCAACATGAACAGAGTCCCACACCTCTAGCCACGTCAGCGAGAAACCAAACAATCCCATCCCTTTCTTAGTAGGTCAGATTCAAGGACGTTTGGCCGACTTGCTGATCATTGCTACTACCATCTTTCCCTGCACAAATATCTCTAGTTACGGTACAAAGATTGCTCGAGCGCTATCCCCATTCCACTGTGAAGTAATGATTGACTGTTGAATTACAAGGTTGTCCTTTCGACGCCACAAATCTTCCCCAGTCCTAATTCCACCCGGAATAGATTTTCCACTGCCGCTGTGTTCCCATCCCCTCCCTTTTACCTCACTTCTTCTCATTTCTGCCCTACGTTCCAAGCCGGAAGTAAGCAAGACTGCACTGAAGCTTCAGTATTTAGCTTTGGGGTTTCTTTTGAGACTGCCACTATTCAATAGTCAGCACGAAGAAACAAAGAGCGTAAGATCTACCTCGGCCATCTGTGCTTTTGTCTCCTTGAGTCTGTTCAAACGCTGTTCTAAACCTGGTAAACCCCTGGGTCGATGGAACTTCTCCTCGAACACCGTAGCCGTCTGTTCCCAGGATAGTCCATCTTCTACCTTCGATTTCCAAAGCAGTTTCTCCTCCGCAATCAGTCGATCCAGATGAGTTCTCTCGGGGTTCAGTGGTTCAGACATGCTGGAAATTGAAACAATGAATGTATGGCGTCTCCTTGGTGGTAGTCTTCAACGATAGTATTTCACTTTCACAGCCGGTGCTGGATTCCACGGGTCCTGTCTCTCCTTTATGTTTTCCAGAGCCTCGATCAGGGTGGGCCCCGTCTTTTTCCTCCAGCCCCAGAGGGAACTTCGATGACTGAATCAGATACAAGAGCGTTCTTTTCTAATACCCGAATTTCTGTCCCATGGACCTATGCACTCTGGCCAATGAAGGCAAAATGGAGATAGTGCTAGAACGCAGACAGATATCACGCAAAAGGACAACGGTCCACTTACCGTGTGCTTACCTGATCTGTATTTCTCGGACCTCTATCTAAAGAGAATTCTAGGCTTGTTCATCTTGGTCTTTAGTGGACTGACCATTGTTCCAAGTTTATGGTCTCTTTCACTTGCGATACTACGTTGCATAACAGCCTTACCATTTGGCAAAAGAAAAGTTCTTCCAGTGTTTTTCGAAAGGGTGATTGATAGTGATGACTAAAATTACTAGTGAAATAATACTATTCAAATTGGACACTTCCGTGGTCTCCTCCTGTTGTGTGACCTAGTTCTATCTCCCGCTCCCTTGGTTGAAGTGCTTACAGCACTTGATGATACCCGAAACTTCCATCTCAAGTTCACAGCGCCAACACTGGTTTGATACTAGATCACTGTCGACAACTACCACCCCCTCTGTCAAATGCTCTAACCAGCTGAATTCGAAGGAGTCAGTCAGATGGGGCCATTTGTTCTGCAGCAACATGCGTATCTCTTCCAAGTCTTTCCCCTTGGAAAAATGGTGTTTGACGAATTTGGCAAGTTGGCTAAGCTGCCTTTCCGCCTTCAAGTTGTTATGGAATTGTCGAACGTTGTCCAGATTGGTTGATGCTGGATCACTGTCGACAATGACTATCCTATCTGTCAAATGCTCCAACCAGCCGGATTCGAAGCAGCCACTCAGATGGGGCCATTGCTTCTTCAGCGACATGCGTATTGATTCCAAGTCTTCCCCTTGGGCAAAATGACATTTGGCGAAATGCTCTGCTGCTACCTCCTCCGCCACACGCTGCAACCAGCTAACCTCGATGTAGCGGGTCAGATGGGGCCATTTGTCATGAAGTGATATACGTGTCGAGTCCAAGTCTTTCCCCTTGGAAAAAAGATCTTTGGCAAAATCCGTTATCTCCTTTATCACATGCTCCAACCAGCTGACACTAACGCACTTGGTCATATCGCTCCATTCCGTCTCCAGCAATATGATTATTGTTTCGAAGTCTTCACCCCTGAAGAATTCGAATAGGGTGAGCCCCGCCATGCTAGGGAGCCAGCCCAGCGGTGGCGACATGTGGGAGCTGAATGAGGATCCTTGAGGATTGCTCGGAGGAGAGGACTCTTTGGAGGTGATGTGAGCTGCAACATAAATGTTAGAACAGAAATTCCAGTAAAAATTTCAACCGAGAAGAGTAAGTAGTAACAGCGGCGGCCGTGATGAAGACCAATTGGGAACTCACCGGAATGGCTGTCGACGTTCCCTTCCGCGTAGCCCTTGTCGACGTCAGAATCGGCACCGATCATCTGTCCTTCGTCTACCATTCCCTTTTCTATCATCTGACTCCACGCGTAAAGCTCCGCAGCGTTGTCCGTGTTGATGGTCAATTGTTTCCTTGATGTTGATGTAGTAGATGGTCTTCTGCAGTTCGAACCAGTGTCACGATTGAGAATACCCACTGATTCGTTTGAGGCTTCGTTCGGCATTCTTTTACGACTCTCCTTGCCAGCTTGAACAGCGAGGGTTGTCCCAACGTAAATGCTACGTACTGAAAACTGCGTGGTGATGAGCAATAGAAAGATCTGTCGTTCTAATCAGTATCGTCGTTCACCTTGAACTTTCATTCTTACTGACCTCAAGAAGTAGACGTCGATTCCGTGGCACCTTCCACCCCTTCACTAACGATATCAATGCCGAGAGAGCGACTGTAGAACAGAACCATAAACATGCAGCAAGACCAGATCTCCACTTCCGATCATTGTGAAGATCGACAAGGATCCGCCAGTAAATCAAACTAAAAAGCGAAAAGTCCAGAAAGCTTGCCCCGAAAATCGTGCAGAGATGTAACACCTCGTTATGCAAGCTGCAGTTCAGATTAGCAGAGATGGGTCCCACAAAAATTGGCGTGACCATACTCAATCAAAGGCAGAAACTTCAGAAGGACGAGGGTGAAGGTGGCAACAGGACCAATACGACGCCAGAACCATCCGAAACTATTTTCGGACGCCTTCTCAAAGATGTTCCACAAGTATAGCGACTACAGTCAATATTCAGTTATTGATTTTATATGTTCGTTGGAGTGAAGACATACCTCTGCGCTTGTTACACATGTGATGGAGCAGTAAAGAAGGAGGTCGACCGCCAACCAAGGCTGTGTTTCTAGTCGATGAAGTCATTAAAATTACATGATCAGAACTCAAACAAGCTTTCGGCTTACCGTTGTCCATTAGAATCACTTTCGAGATTTCCAGAGCATGTAAAATGACCAGCGAGAAGTCAAACATGAATTTCAATATCATGATCCATGTCTGTGGTTGACGGAACAGCCCAAGGATCGAATGCAAGTGAGTTAATCGCCAGTGCAGAAGAGGGAGTGTTAGAAGAAAAACAACGAGAACACAAGCGAGAAGAGTAAGATGAACTGTCGGTGAGACTCTTTCCATAATAAGAAAGGGAGGCAGTGTAAGCGTGCAGGTGAGACTGCAGAAGACAAGGTATAAACAAGGCGAGGAAGGCAGACAAGGCAGAGGGAACTGCAGCAGATAGGTCCACAAGGCAAACGAGGTACGAGCTGTACACAGATGCATGAGCCTGATATTATAGTAGTCAATCTTCCCTCCTTTATTCGTAAGCTCCAGTTCGGAGGATTCCCATATCAATACAATCAAGGACGAACTGTGCTGATCTCCTCGTTGACGCAATATATCCATAATAGGAACTCGAGTTCCTTGACTTCTCTTGCTTGGAATCCTCGTCCATGACCGAGTTCTGTGGCCATAAAGGGAAAACCCACTGGCGAGTGGGAAGACATGGCGCGCTAGGATGACACCGATGGGATAGATCGGGGGCAAGCGAAAGATATCCCTGCACCTTAAATATGCGTATTTAAGTTACAAGGGTCTGTCCGCCAGGGCGCATCAATCCTCAACCTATGTTCCAAAAGCCTTTCTCATTGAAAGAACCATGACTTTACATCCAATGTCTCTTGATCAGCCTGACTGCGTTCTGGCAGCGCTTGATATCCTTTGCAACGTTCGATGGCAAGCGCTTCAACCTTACCATGCTAAGGTATTCCGAGCCCTCCAAAAGCTTCAAGTGTTTATCAAGAATCACGAATCCAGCGAACCCTCACCGTCCGCTAAGAGCAACGACGATGCTGCTTCGCCGTGCAGTGGCCCCGACTCTCCACGGTCCTCCTCGGATAAAAACGACCTTCCTTCGCTTCCTGACCATTCCGACTCCTCATGTGCAGCTTCGAACAGTCATGATCCTCCCTCGCCTTCTCGCCCCCCAAGATTCCCATCAATTCTGTACAATCAATTGGATCCTCCTACAATTTCAGACCACTCCGATGCCTTACAAGCTTTCTCGACAAAGCATGATTATCCCCAGCCTTGCAGCCTTCCAAACCACCTTCGCCTTTTGTCACCTCTTCCAAATATTCACAGCTTATCATCTTCCGAGCATTCCAATTTCCCAGCACATTCTGTGGACAATTGCGAATGCCCCCTGGATGATCACAGCAATTCACCACATCACAAAAACACACTAGCCTTAATACAAGCCTTGAACAAAGCTCAAGAGAAAATACGGAAATATCTTAGCAAATCAGAAATCGCTGCTACTGAGGGTAAGTCGTCCTGGACGCATGAGGATCCACGTATTGTCGATCTGCAGATGGGCAAGAAACAAACGTCGTCAAATCTCAAATTTCGCAAGGTGCTGAGCCAACGATCTTTGGCTAAGGAGTATGATCGATGGGAGCTCGAAACATATCAAACGTCAAGAATTAACCTATTGGTGGGAGATTTGTCGGAATCAAAAGAGCGGGCGGATGGGCATATCAAAGAATACGTAGATGCAAACACACATCGGTTCAAGAATAGGAACTTGGCCCAACACGGTATCCATTGCGGAATCCGATTACTCGTTTTTGAACGGTTGCTTGGGGAACCTGGGTCGTCAGCTATCCTTTGTTTCAGCTTTCACCGGTTCAGACGCACCAATTTCCCGGAGTTGGTCTGCTTAGGACAACAAGTGTGCGAAACAGCTTGGATCTGGAGCCTCGCAAAGGCGAAATCCGATTGGCTCGGCAGCTGTCAGAGTTACTACGATGGTATAGTCGACTCAAGGCTCTCTGGCAACTCTGTAGCACAAAACCATGTGCCCTCGAAGCGTTATTCTCCTGCTCCGGAGTTAAGCGGGAAACGCCCCCGATTAGGCCAGTACAACCATAGAATTCACCCTCAATTGCCATTGGCAGCTTCCGCAGCTGGGTACGAAGAGTGTGAACCTTCCGGTTTGTCTTTGGACATCACCAGTATGCCCATGATCATGACAGTGTCGGCATAGCTGATTCTATGAGCAGGTCAAGACAAGGGCGGAACGTCGTTAAATCTCCTTGCAGAGGCTGCAACAAATGTTGAACCTCTGATCCTGGCACGGGCAGAAGCTTTACTGCCTGAACAATGCATGAGTCCATGCGAAGGTTCTCATAATGATACAACAATTTCGACCGCAGACATTACAGCACTCCAGAGTTCAGCACATCGCAGCAACTCACAGACTGGTACGTGACTTCCAATCCCAAATAGACTAAAGATTTAAGTATGCATTTAGGTTATGGAGCCGCTTCGCAATGGAGGTCACTACCTACGTCTGGAGCAGCAGAAGTGTATCCCCAGGATATGCTTGATGGAAACACATCAGACCCTTCCTTATTTCCCAACAGCGATACGTGGGTAACGGCCCCTACCATCGATTCCAGCAATGCCGCCCCATCTGCCAACCCTTACGACATTATGTGGGCTATGGCCCCTACCATCGATTCCAGTAACGCCGCACCATCTACCAACCATTACGAAAGTATGTGGGCCAGGGCCCCTATCATTCATTCCAGCAACACCACCCCACTTGCCAACCCGTACAACAGTATGTGGGACACTGCACCTATTATTCACTCCAGCAACACCGCCCCACTTGCCAACCCGTACAACAGCATGTGGGACACTGCACCTATTATTCATTCCAGCAACGCCGCCCCACTTGCTGACACCAATAGCAGCCACAGCGATGACTGGAACGGGCCAGCAAACGTCGACCCCCGGGTATTTATTGTGACTGCATCCTGAGCAACACACAATCGAATCCTGGTACGACCGCCACATTATGTGTTAAATGCACATAACAGCCGAGTTCAAGTTTGGTTTCTGAAACCGCTGCACTATCGGTGGTTATATTGATTGGCAACAACTCAACTGTATCCCCTACGTTCACAGGCAGCGTTGTGGGGTTGAGATATCGTAGGACTAGGACCTGAGCACGGGACTGGGAAAGAACGCAGATCAGCTACTCAACAACAAAGGCAGCCTGCTAGAGTGAGGACCCTCGTCCCTTACCTTGATAATGTCAAATTGCTCCAATTTTTTCAACAGCTTTTCCAGCTCCCCAGTCACGCATTCACTATACTCGCCTTTCGGCTCGAACTTTGCATTCGAAACCAAGGCTCTGCAATCCTCTAATAATTTTTGATCTTTCTCACTGAGCTTTCGCTGCGCAAGATGCTGGGCCTCCATTTCAGCCGTGGATGTGACCGATGTGGAGTGGAGAGTGCGATATGAGAAAGGCTAGTTGCAAAATCGTGCGAAACGACTACGTAGATAATTCCGAACAGTGTCAAACAGCCTGACCAAAGTGCGGGGCTGATGAGATAAAAATTTTCGTTAAGCGTCGGGCAGTGGCAAAGTCATGCGGATAATAGTATGGCCGGTACCGTGCGGATAAAGGCTATTGAAAGCGGCCTCACTTTAGAGCAGGCTCAGTAGAAGATCAGACTAGTCTGCACTTGCCTTTATCGGGGAACACCACAACGCGGCCTTTTTCGGTAGCAATCTGCATGTCCAAATCTAAAGTCCACGTCCTCGACGGGTGACATGCTGCAATTTGCTGTTCGATGAGGCGATCAAAAGTTCATCTAAGGCACCTTTGATCCGTGCACGATATCGTCCCTACACATCTCCATGTTGACCCAGGGGACGCCCCAAGACTTTGCTTGGACTGTAACCACAAACACGACTGCCGCCGTCCCCATCTTTCAACCTGCGTTCAGGAACGTGAATCGGATCGCAATTACAAAGGTGGAGTCGAACAAGATCCAGTGAGACGGCGGCTGTTATCACGTACAAGGCTTTGGATACATTCCACTTTATCATCGGTGGTCCTCCATATATGACCAATGTCTCACTTCAACTCATATCGCCGTCTAAAGACCCAACGTGTGACTGGCCTGAAAACTCTCTGATGTCTATGCGCGTGGGGAATAATTTTGACAAGTATAGGGGGAGCGAATAGCGGGCAGCTCTGAAATTACGGGATGGGCGTAAGGGATGATACAATACTCTTCTGATAGCGTGCTCTTTGTGAGAAGAGTGCGTTGTGGGGAGTTTCGTGTGGAAAGAAGAGGTGACGATGGCGGCCTCACGTCGCGTCGTCCTACAAGATCGTCTCTAACCAATAATGATATTCATTGTCGGCGTTATGCTCACCTTTTGGCACCCTCTCCAATTCTGCCATACCGCTCAAATTTAGTACGGTGCATCGTGTTTGTGCTTTTGACTGTGGCAGTGAGGTGGGTGCCTGTAGCGCCTCGCCACCTGTAATTCGTGCTCTCATAGGTAATGTCTCCCAGGAGAACTATTCTTGGGCGTGTGAGGTGGTGCCCATGCAGCTGGGATGAGTAGGAGGCAAACAGTGTGAGAGCTCCTGAGAGAATGGGCTCGGGAGGTCTATCCTTGGGGACATGGCTGACAGCGCTCGCGCTGCAAAGCCTTCCCACCTTGTCGGAAGGTGACTTCTTCAACTGTCTTAGTTTCTACTACCATCATGATCTAGTGTGCTCATATTAATCCACCTTGATCCCGGGTCGAGAGACTATCATCTTCCACACATGGATCAGTATTTGTTGATATAAGATGGACTGTTCTCTCGTTTATCTTAAGAGACACAGCACAATTCAATCAACCGTGGCTATATCTTCATTATCTGTTGAGAAAAAATCATGTGCTGAGTTTGTGATATCTTCAACGAGACAACCGATAAGCTATCTGTGAGCCTGTGGCTTGTATTTGTTGTGGCTCGCTTACTTATATCTGATAGTCCTATGTTCAAGGAAGGAAGGATCGACTTCATGAGCATTACGAGGGTGATGATCATATGAGCGATGCAGAGGAGGTGAAATTCATCGAAACCCTCATCAAACACTGTGATGAGGCTAGACTATATGATCTGAAGAAGAGACTGGATCATCTACTACATGGCTGAGAAGGGTTCGTTCTCTGCTTTTATCGACATCAGTGGAAGTTTTGTTTAACTGATAACATAGGAATTTCAGCTTCCAGCCCTTTCAAATTGGTTTCCCTCCACCGAAGGCTGCGCGAACAAGATATTCTTGAAAGAAAACACTCAGAGCGCTGGTCTCCCGGCATTTCTCTCCCAACTCGCTTTCCATCATTTGGCGGTATCCACGACAATGACATCCCCGCTCGGTAGTGCTGGCACTGCGCTCTACGCTTCACCAGAAGCAGCAAGACACGCTCAAGGGCTCTCGCTCCGAAACTTTCTGGCATCACTCGTAACATCGGCGGCCATATTTGCTACCGAAGTCTGTGTATTTGTTCTTCTCAAGGATAGACTCAAACAAATCTAGTGAGCCCCAGTCACCTTACAAGCGCAAAGATACTGAGTCGGTATGCCAGTCAACCTCGAACTTATCTTGTGCCTAAAGGACAACGCACAATTCAACGTCCTTCAGGTACCATATCCTGGATCCCACGTATGTTCCAGCTTCCCGACAGGATCATCTTACAGCACTCGGGCTTAGACGCTTTCTTCTTCCTTCGATATGTTCGCACTCTCCTCACCATCTTTACCAGCCTATCGGTCGTCATCATACCGTGCCTTGTTCCCCTGAATCTACTTGGTGGCAATGATGTTGCAGGTGGAACCCAAGGTCTCGACAGGTACAGCTGGGCGAATATCGGGCTCAATCACACTGCATTCTACTGGGCCCATCTGTTGATGGCCTTGCTTGTGATCGTGTTCGTATGTTACACCATTTACGTGGAATTACTTTTTTACGTTCACGTCCGTAATTCATACCTGGTCTCACCTGCGCACCGTCTCTCAGAGGCCGCCAACACGATTCTGGTGACCGATATTCCCGAGGAAGACCTTCCGGTATTGGAGGATGTGTACGGTATATTCCCCGGTGGAGTCCATTCCGTCTGGATCAATCGAGATCTCTCTACTCTGTCGGGGAAGATCCGAGAGCGAAAAAAGCTCGCCACCACACTAGAAGTCGCGGAGACCAGCCTTATATCATCGGCAACGAAGTCGTTCCGTCAACGCAAGAGCCACGAGCTTGCACAATCGAGTGGGGCGGATACCGAAAAGGAGGGACCATTGTGGAGGCGCTACCTGAAAGAGAAGGACCGTGATCATATGTACATTCCACGACAAGGATGCAATTGGACGCCAGCAATTCCTCTCATCGGAAAAAGGGTTGATACCATCCACCACTGCTTAGGCGAGCTGGCACGAATGAACAAAGAGATCAGGGCAGAATCAATGGAGCTGGCCGAGGTCGAGTCGAATGGGAGAGAATCAAGCAAGTATCCACGAATGAATTCCGCCTTTATACGATTCAACACTCAATCCGCCGCGTACATGGCCTGTCAAACCCTCCTGAACGCCAACCCTCTGCACTCATCCGCCCGACACATCAACGTTTCCGTGCGGGAATTGAGATGGAGCACTCTAACTCAGCGATGGTGGAATCGATATATACGGAGTGGGTTGGTGTGGATCGCCATCGCTTCTCTTCTCATAATGTGGGCGATACCCGTCGCATTCACGGGTTTCCTGTCCCAAATTACTACCCTCGGAGACTCCGTATCGTGGCTTCATTGGATATCTGGCGCTCCAGCGTGGCTGAGTGGGATTATCCAAGGTGTGCTGCCGCAGTTGATGTTAGTAGCACTGAACGCATTGCTGCCGCTGGTCCTGCGCATTATCACGGGTTGGCAAGGTCTGTCAACGGAGACGACAGTCGAGCTGTCTCTGCAGAAATACTATTTCGTCTTTCTCTTCACGCAAAATTTTCTCACGGTGTCGCTTTCATCCAGTATTACGGCCATCGCTCAAGAACTCCTCCATGGCCCGAAATCTGCACCCGCACTATTGGCCAGAAACCTGCCCAAGGCGAGTAACTACTTTTTCTCCTATCTCACTTTACAAAGTCTTTCGATAAGTGCAGGTGCCTTCCTGCAAGCCGGAGGTCTAATCAACTGGCTTATCCTCGCCCCGTGGACGGATCGCACACCGAGACAGAAGTGGGAGAGACAGATGGGTTTACCGGAGATTCGATGGGGTACATTCTACCCTCTTTACACGAACCTCGCATGTATTGGTAAGACGCTCGCATCTTTGCCGACGCTTCTGCTGACAAATTAGGCTTGACCTACTCCATCATCGCTCCCCTGATACTTCCGTTCAGCGTTGCTACCTTCAGCTTGTTTTGGTTCGTATTCCGCTACAACCTGCTCTACGTGTCGGCTTTTCCGTACGATACTGGAGGTCAACTTTATCCGACTGCTTTGAAGCAACTCTTTACAGGGGTGTACATGATGGAGTTATGCCTAATAGGCCTTTTCCTGTCTATTCGCGATGATCGGGGTGTCTTTACCGGCATTGGTCAGGCCGTGGTTATGATGATTGCCACAACATTGACGGTCATTTACCAACTGCTTCTGGGAAACATCTTCTCCTCAATTCTCAAATATCTGCCTGCCTTCCCGAAAGACAGGGAGGATGAAGGAGGAGAATCGAATTGCAATCACTCCTCAGCACCTGCGCTCGATCATTTACGACACCTAGGGCACACCTGCTATGGCTGGATGAGGCCTTCCAAGGAAGTCCCCCAAGATCTCCGAGAAAGTGTTGACGAGCTCGCACGCAACGAACTCGACGTAACAGATCGGCGTGGGTACAAACACGAGGCTACTGACCATCGCAGCCCTGTTGTATGGATTCCAAAGGACGAGCTTGGAATCAGCGAAGATGAGATCGCCCACGCCAAAGACCACGCTTCAGATATCAGAATCAGCAATGAATTTGCAGACCTTGATATCAAAGGGCACATGACGATTTCGCAGAATATCTCTAACACTGATATCGTTCGATAGATAAGGTCGGAAGCTGTTTTGCTTTTCTCAGCCAGCGTTTACGGCTGGCCTACGGAGCATATTGAGAGCCACGCCTATGGTTGAACCTCTGAATAGCCTGGATATAGACGGTTGGGTTAGCTGTCATGCATTTCACAGCCTTGTTTACACCGGCTTTACTTTGAAGATAGCAACCTTTGGCCACCTCTGATATTCCGCTTGTATTTAACTTTCTGTCTGTATTGAACAATCGGTCAACCTGATTACCATTTCTCGTTGGCGTTTATGAGGTCCGGAGCGTTTAGCCTGCTTCACTTTCCCCTTGGCTTCTTGCCGCAAAGTGAGCAAATCGATAGTGTCACATTGCGCTAACGAGGAGTACAGGACAGAGGTTCGCTTTTGGATGCTGTAGTTTGAAAGAGGCCCCTGTTATGGATGCTAATGTCTGGAGCCGATTGTGGATGCTACCGCGAATTCAGATCCCAAATTGACAAGACATAGACTCTTGGTCTGCCGCAAATGTTCGCAGATGTTCGGATTCTCTCAGGAAATGACCATTTACAGACATCTCAACATCTACAATGGATGCTCGAACTCTCAAAGTGAGGCTGTCCAGCATATCCTTCGAAAGACTGCTAACTTTCTTCCTAGTTTGAACGCTCTCTCAGGAGTTTACTGGAGGAATCAAACCCTGAAGAGGACGATAACATAAACCGCAAGATCATTGACGTCCTCCAGACGCAGATTCGGCGACTCTCTGGGAAAGGGCGAGAAACCGAAAAGGTCTTACAGCCTCCACCGGCTCATCCGCAGCCAAACACTACGCTCAACACGACTCCGCCAAACAACAAAGCAGGGTTGGTCTCCACTCGAACTGTCCATCCGCAAAATAAAATTGAAATCATTACGACTCCAGTAACCAGGTAAACCCAGATGGTAAAAATTCCTCAACGGCAGGTCCGATAGCATCCACCCAAGAAGATTCGCAAGATGCCTCATCACATATGTCGATGGACGATATCGAGACAGGCTGCACCGAATCCTCTCCAGTGGTAAACCCGCCAGGTAATTCCCCCCAAATCATTCACTCTGGCGATACCTACTAACACCGGGAGACATCACGAACGATGTGGAGCAGGAGCTGCAGGAGGTCGCCAGTGTGATGAACGAGGCTTGTCGAATCATTGTATTCGTAGGCGCCGGGATAAGTACCAATTGCGGTATACCGGTGAGTATTGATCTCTGCTTCTGACCATCTTTAGATAACAATCATCCAGGACTTTCGGTCTGAGACTGGCCTTCACAAGACGAATCGAGGTCTTTTCGAGAGAGAAGTACTCGATGACGAAGAAAGACGGAAAGAATTGTTTAAATGCTTGATCGAAATAAGGAACAAAGCGAAATCCGAAGATCTGGTTCAGACGGATACGCATCGATTCCTCCAAGTGCTTCAAAGATCCGGAAAGCTCCAAAGATGTTATACCCAGAATCTGGATGGACTGGAGACAAGGGCTGGTTTGAATGCTGATATCGAGTCCAAAGACTGCGACGTGGTCCAGCTGCATGGTAACCTTGACTCCTTCAGGTGCTCTTATTGCAGCCATTTCACAAGCTGGGATGGCGTGCGCGAGACCGCTCTTGCTTCCGGAGAGATCGTATCATGTCCTGAATGCGCGTCAAAGGTAGAAGAACGGCGGAGAAGGGGAGGGAGAACGAACATCCACGTTGGACATTTGCGACCCAACATTGTCCTCTACCACGATATTGACGATCCTCTGAGCGAGGCAAAAGCGAGGATCATTGACGAAGACGCGGATTCAACGCCGGATGTCCTCCTGGTCGTTGGTACATCATTGGCCATCGACGGTCCGAGGTACGAGCTCAAGAACAAGCTGATTCCGGCGGTACGTCGGAAGGGTGGGAAGGTGATATACGTCAACAACAACCCTCCCCCGAGGGCATTTTTCAAGCCTGTGGTCGATCATATATTCGAAATGGACTGCGACTACTGGGTGCGAGACCTTGCCGCACGCGAACCTTCTTTGCGGGAAGATGAGGCGGGACAAGGTTCCCAGCGTCTCTCCTGTGGCTTCGCCTTTCAGCCAAAAGCGGAGACTGTCGATGAAGTGATCAAAGAGGCTGAGCTTCAACTGATCTCCATCGGTAATTATTCGGATGTGCAGTTCAGGACCAGAACGAAGGAAGAGGTGAGAGAAGACTTGAGTCCCTTTCTCCTCTCGCATTGGCTTTCGACGTCCCCGCTCATGTGTGTTTTATCGCTTTTCGGATGGGGCGAATCTACGACAGTCCTACACAGTAAGCATACAGAATTCGATATGAATGACGCCGAAAAGAGAAGGGAGATGCTGGACGGGCCTGTGTGGCCAATCGGACGGAAACATACACGCATAATCATTCCGCACAACCCCTGCGATCATTGGATCCTGATCGTGGTGGATATTCCGATCCGAACTATAAACTACTACAACTCACTGCCTGGGTATCACCTGGGTGATTGTTGTGAATTCGTGGAGGCGCAAATGAAGCGGGTCGGTAAGAAACTCGGTCAAAACTATTCCGGCTGGAATTCTCCCCTTGAAGGCGTAAGTACAGTTTCCCCTTCCACAAGTTCAGTCAGCTCATGACTTCATAGAGTTCACATCAACAGACGAATGCCTCGGACTGCGGGATATACCTTCTGGAGAATGCGAGACGCCTTAGCCAAGGCGAGGTCGTTAACGGAGGACCAATCGAGGCGGATAGCTTAAGAGTTTTCTATGCCGAATTATTACTGGCGAGGTCTCTTCACGAAGCTAGCGAGCAGACCATGCTGAAGAGCGTGCTATATCCGGAAACCTCAAGGTCATGGCAGGTTGGTGCTGCGCCTCGCTCCTACGCATTCAATCTCGACTCCACACGAGCGAAACGGAGGAAATTGCAGATTGAAGAGGTCGAAGCTCAGACTGCTCACGTTGATGAAAGCGACTCTGATGGGGATGAGGGTAGCACTCGGCAACTGGATCTCGCGACCATAAAGGCCAACATCTCAGCCCTTTTCAAGTCGTCCCCTTCGTGCCCATGGATGGAGTACCTAGACCGCTTCGCCAACTGCCGTCTTCAAAGAAGCAAAGTCCCGGTGGGATATAAGCGGGCCTCTCGTCTCCTCGAAATGGTGGCGGCGTTCGCTTGTCCTGAACATTTCGTCGCCTTAAGGGGCGCTGTCGCTCACTACCGCGTGCTAGCACCAGAAGAAGTTATCCAGGCACCACTTGACTTATCAAGCCACCTGTACACGGTAGGCGTTTGGACAGAACGTCTCGGACTAATCAATGTCATCCTTCAACGCTTCGTGCGCGCTTATTTTACCTCACTGATCGACGAAGGGACGCGCCTTTTCCAAGACCGAGCTGGGCATATGGTGTTCCAGAACGGCTGCGCAGTAACCAGATCCGTCAAAGCTGCGGTGGTCAAGATATATCCAAAGATGAAAGGATGGGACTTATCCCCCGATCCTGCCGAAAGATCCGCATTTTGGGAAATTCAGCGCAATCTGAGAAGGTGGAGACAGGAGGGGGCTATCTGGTCTTCAATCCAAAATCGGTTCTGTTCTCTCGCTCTTCTCGCTTTAGTGCCACATCATGTTCGAATACTGCCTGCTTCTCAGAGCATTTCGGGATCTTCATAAGTTTCGATAATGAGGTTTGACTGGCATCGACTGATCTGCGGTAGCTTCCAAACCGAAATCCCATGTAACGCTCGGGCTCTCTTCGTTGAAGCTCTCGCCGAACTTCGCCCACAACTATGGAGCTATGTACCTAAGCTGGCACACCTCTTCGATATCCTATCTAGCCCGAGCAAGCTGAAATCCCGCCAGTTCAAGATAGAGCTGGCCACCGACGACGAAATTCGGAATGCCGCTCCCGGTTCAACACTACTGGTAGATGCTTTCGACTACGTGGACGAAGGGAAAGAATGATCTATTCTATAGGTCAGTGAACTAACCAGCTCTCTATTGATAGCATTCCAATCTTGGCACAGCCAGATTCTTTGTATTCGGAGAGAAAGATCAATGCGGCCATGCTTCCCGTGTGCGATTTGCGAGAGCCAAACCACTTAGTCCCGGAGAAGAAGAGTTTTGCGACTAAGACCTAGATGTTTCAAGAGCATGCGATCCTCAATTGGGGATGGAAGCCCTGTCACGTAAAAGGCACCGCATCCGAATCTGGCTCCCATCCAGATGTGGCTCTTGACCCTGATTTCAAAAGCCCCATCGCTCTTCCTCTTTCAATTTCTCATGAGATTGTTTACTGAAATTGCGTGATAAATCACGGAGATCTTACATCTGATTTTCAAGTTGATATGTACAGTGGGTGGGAAACGTAGGCATGACTATGAAGTTGTCCAAGTTCAGGAGGGTGTTCCAGGACATATCTGAATGTCGAACTATACTCATACACTGCCTCTCGGGCGCCAATTTGTTCGCACTGCGGAGGGCAGTCGGCTTCTGGCTATCGGATGGGGAAAAGAGAGCACATCTGAGCTTGCTATGGGACGTGTTCGAGCACATGAAATGGAGTGAGGACATGGGAGGAATCACCATGATGGGACGAGGCCTTGACTTCCGCCGAGTTGAAGCACTCATGCGAGAATCTGCTAGCATGCACTGGAAAAAGGTAGTCCCTTTCATAATCATGATTCGGCCGCCTTTCGATTACGAGAACCTCGTCCCCTGGACCAAGCAGGCCTTGTTAAGTATAACGCGTTCTACCAAGATGACGGTAACGGAAGCGGCTGAATGTCTAAGCTTCTGGGATACGACGCCCATTGCCACTATTGAAGGGCTCGCAGCTGGTGTTGAGATATCCATTCCAATTACGACTGTGGCACAACAGGCACCTCAAAGCCAGCTAGGTCATGCTACCATAGACAGAGCTGTCGCCATGTCTATCTTTCAGCCTGTGTTTAGCGACGTTACTCGGATCGTAATCGTGAAAGTAGAATTGGACTCTGTAAGATACGAGACGGGTAATGTCGCCGCCTACAAGGGTAACGAGACTTTCAGCATATGCATGTTTGGACCTCAGTACATCACCAACGTCTCACTTATACACAGAACGCCTTCAGAAGGACCAAGATGCAATTGGCCGGATAGTCCTCAAGTTGTCACGCGAGTGATCAATATCTACTCACCTGCAGAGCCAGATTCGCTTCATGCTGCTTGGCAAAAGAGGAATGCACTTCAAGGATGGTAAGCATCTCTTCTGATATGGCATCATTTGCGAGAGGGTGTACTGTAGAAGTGTTTTGCAATTTCTTTTGAACAGCTGAGGTGACGACGCCTAGCCGTTTGGGTAGTTCCTTAGCTATGCTTGATTTAGAATTCTATTCGCCGCTATACAGTTCTTCTCTAGTTCTTAGCTGCTTAGCAATATCGCCGTCTCCTGCAGTCCTGCTACATCTAGTGTTACTTGGCTCCAATTCTGACGCCCTGCTCCAGTTCTGACGCCCTGCTCCAGTTCTGGCTCCCTGCTCCAACTCAGGCACCTTACCCTTCCATTCTGGCACAGCGCGTTTGGAGCTGCTGCCTGATCCCGCCTCTCCTAGGAAGCTTGTCCCAGGAGAATTCTCCTGGGGCGAAGAGGCATCCAGGATGAGCCGGTCCTGGGTCAAGTGGTGTTAATGGTCCTGGGAGAATCGGCTCAGGACAGGTCTCCTATACGACAATGGCGGTGCAATCAGCAAGTCTAAATCTTACTAGCCACCTCTTCCAATTCTGGCACCTAGCTCCAATTCTGACCCCCCATGAATGAGCCAGTATTGGATCAGTGTGATTCAAGTATTTAAAGCTCCTTGGAACGATGGACTTAGGAGACTTTCCCCAGGGAACGTCAGCTTATCATCAACAGGAACAATCCAGAAGCAGTCCCTTCTGATCCTCAATCTCAATCTATTTCAGCATGGAAGAGTACGCGAACGAAGTGAAACCCTCTGACGGTGAGGTCTATAGGAAGATACGCAACTATCGATTCCAGAAGCAGTCCAGTTTGGAAATGCGATGGTGGACTCTTCTCTCTCCACATAGAGCCAGAAATTTAAAACAACTATTCCGGCACAGGGAGTTCACCCTTGCCTTTGATGCTTTCTTGGAGATACCTGCGCTTTTAACCGGGATGAGAATCAGTACCCTACATAAGATGTTCGCGATAAGATGCGATGAGGTAAACTTTCCGTCGCCGAATGAATGAATGCGCTCATTGATTGCAAGGAAATCATACGTTATCTTCGTTACACCAAGCAATTCTGGTCTGACCTGCTTCAGCAAGATAAGACCGCGATGGCCAAGGTGGACCAAGCTACCGTGGAATCGTTGCAGCTCACCGCACCATGGGCATCGACACTAGATGCCAATATTCTACGTGGTAAAATGCTGGGCGGGGAAATCTTTTGCAATTTTAGCCAACAAGAACGCGAGGAGACCTGGATTAGGCTACAGTCCTTCAAAGGTCTGGTTCCTTCTCTGTTCGAATTCTTTGAGAATGTCAAATGCCTTGAGGCATGGGCCGAATCTTCAAAGTGGCTGGTATCCCTAGGTCCGCGAGAAACGCTCTCCACGGCAATGAATAAGATATATACCGGTATAGATCAGAGCGTAGACTCGGCACTGGTGCAGGAAAACGAGACCACGTTCGAGTCTGTGCCAGCAAACGCCGCTCGTCGAATTGACCTGGGATATCGACAATTATGCACCTTCGCTATGCGCTACTACCGCGAAATCCCAAAAAAGCCCAGCGGGAAGGACCTTTTGGCAAAGCCAAGGGCTATGTTAGACACAACGAGGTTGCGCGAGATGGCTGATCTAGCCAATCATTTGGGATTTGAGTCGTCCGAGATCACCGCCTTAAAGCAGTTTCCAAAGTCAGCAGACCCACCGATAGTAAGAGGAAACGAAAAGCCTGCGCTCGTCACGGATGGTTCAGGGGAAATTAGCAAAGACAGATGCGGAATGCCACATGCTCAAAATTACGAAGAAGACCGCAAATTTCTGTTCATCACTCATTTACATGACAACAGGTATGAACAATCCGAGGGGATCACGTCCTACTTCAGGCTAAGATCCACGTACTTGAAGTTCTATGGGATGCCGGACGACTCCAATCCACAACAGAATCTCACTACAGCGACAGGAGAACTATTATCCCCGGCTTTCCGTCTGACTCAATCGGCTTATTCGCCAAGAGAAGATCCAACACGAGGTGCTGAGCATATGGAGGTTGACGGGGAACAAACAGAAGACACAATGATGCAGGATGGAGAGGGAGAGGGCGAGGAACAAGGACCTCCGTTCCAAGCAGAAGATGCTCTTGCACTAGAAACAACGATGCAACAACAAAAGCTCTTATCCGACGCAGGCGTGCTTGAAAAAAAGAAGTATGAACAAGAGCAATATCGGCAGAAGCTTAGCGGGGACGCAAATGCTCTCGTGGAAGAGGAGCAAAGACTGGGACAAAACCGACAAAAGCTCGTGTCCGATGCAAGCACATTGGAAAAACAAGAGCAAGAGCAAGGACAGCGACGACATAGGCTCTTGTCTCATACAAACATACTTGAAAAGCAAGTACAAGAACAAGAACAGTACCGGCAGAAGCTTGTAAGAGATGCAAGCGCATTCGAAGAACAGGATCAAGAAAAGGAACAGCAACGACAAAAGCTCTTGTCCGACGTAAGCACGCTTGAAAAGCAAGAGCAAGAACAAGAACAATACCGGCAGAGGCTTGCAAGGAACGCCGTCGCAGTCAGAGAACAAGAGCAAGAACAAGAGCGACGAAGACAAAAGCTTATCTCCGACGCAAGCGCGCTAAAAGAAAGCGAGCAAGAGCACGAACAGATGTGTCAAAAGCTTACGGGGGACGCCAGTGCCCTTAGAGAGCAAGAGCAAAAGCGAGAGGAACAACGTCAAACTCTTGCGAGGGAAGAAAAAGAGCAATTCAATCGAAAACGAAGGCAGGAGGAACAACGACGAACACTCGCAGCGGTCGCGGAAGAGCTCGTGAACCAAGAGCAAAGGCAAAAAGAACAGCGACAAAAACTTGCGGAGTACGCAAGTGATCTCGGGAAACAAGAAATGAGGCAAACCGAACAACGAGAAAAGCTTACGGTGGACATCAGCGAGCCGCACAAACAGGGGAAACGCTATAAGGACTTAAAGAGGGATAAATTGAAGCAGAAACGAGAGCAAAAGAGCGTAGAGCCAAAGATATTAGGGACTGAGCTGAATGAGTCAAAGACAATCCTGGAGCGAGACGAGCAAGACATAGGTGAGTTACAAAGACGGGGCCAAGAAGAACTGGCAGATCTTGAGTTGCCATCTCCCTCAGAGCTCGAGTATGGAGGAATAGATGCCGATCAAAGTGTACATGAAGTACGAGCGCAGAACTATTCAATGGACGCGGTCCGGAAAGGTGGTACTCAAGTGAGTGTTTCAGCACCCAAAGGTGAAAATAGTCCGGCACAAGAGCACGGACCACAACAGGATAGAGCAGAAGTGAAGGGCCAAGAGGAGAGGCCAACGGAGGAAGCCCATGAGCCTAAGGCCCAAGAGAGGGGCCAAGAGCATGGAGTGCAAGAGCGGAGGCATGAGCATCAAACGCAAGAGAACGAGCAAGAAGATAGAGCCCACGGGAATGGAGCGTATAAGGATGGAGCCCACGAGAATGGAGCACATGAGGACGCAGCACATAATGATAAGGTCCAAGGCGGTAGGCAAGCGGACGAAGCCCAAGAGGTTGTGCAGGAGGATAAAGCACATGGGGAAGGGCAAGATGGGGGTGTGCACAAGGATGATGTACGAGAATATCGACAGCGGAAGCGCCGAGTGATGACTGAAGAGAGCGACGATGGTGCAGCACTTCGAGCACAACAGGTACGGGACGGGCGAAATCCTATGGAAAAGGGCAAGTATCAACGGCTTAACAGATTTGGATCATCAAATCATGATATGAGCCCGGAAGGTGACACGTCAATGGATGGCACTGGAATGGGAGATACTACTCCCATGCAAAGGAAAAAGCACAAAACGCCGCGCCGCTCGCAAAGGCAGGAGCTGCAGGCACAGGAGAGAACTACCGACGTAACGGCAGCAACGGTGGTAGATAATACGAACAGCTCAACGGGTTTCGCTTCTGATTTTACTTATGAAGCTCCACAAGCGCCCTCTAGGGCTATATGATCTGCAATATAGAATGGACAAGGACGCAGGATGTATGTTGCAAATACCCGAAGCTAATGCAGCTTACCGAGCTACCCCGCCATGGGCGCCTCGTCATCTATGAATTTTGGTGCCAAATATAATCTAGAATCCTAACTTGCCCCAGCATTCAACCCCTCGCTGCTCGATTTTCGACTAATGGAGAACTATGGAGCAACAAAGCAATTTGTCAGTTGCGGAGCAGATACTTGGTCGACTTTCCCTTCAAACGACATGGCTTGAAGAATGTATGAGACTCGATTTGCATGTCTAGTAATATCTAACATCCTCCAGTCAGAGACAGCCTTGGTGAAAATTCTTCTCGTCTAAAACCTGAGTATGTGTTTCGAGCAGCTGGCCCAGACTCAAGTGGAATTAATTTCCGCCCGGGGATCAAAGCTGGAGCATACGTCGACCTCGCTATGGATAAAATTCCAAGCTTTGAGGATATTGGGACGCCTGGAACACAACAAACCTATTCGCGCGAACTACTGGAAGACGAGACGCTATCCCACCTTAACAAATACCAACAAACGCGAACAGGGTGGATCTCTACTACGTCTTCGTTGCTAAGGGCGCTTCAGATTCTTTTAATTGAACATAGAGAACAAGGGCAGCTCTTTGTGCTTCGTACAGCTGCCTGCAAAGACATGTTCTCTGCTACAGAGCTTCGGGACTGTTTACCCGGTCTGAAGAACAATCAGTACTTAAGGAAAAAATCACCAAATGAATTCCTCATCCGAGGAAAGGTTGAAGAGCATGCTATAGTTGGATGCGTCACCATATAATCCCTGCAAGATTGCAACCTCGACATTATTGCGCCGGGTTTGAGCAATCTAAGGAGCTGGCAACAAAAACACCATTGGGATTCCGAGTTCACCAGCTCATACCTATCGTACCGCGAAGTGTCTGATGAGATGCTCGATGCGGCAGTGGCGCTTGCATTTGCATTCGATATGAAAGAAAAACCAGCTATAGTCAAAAGATTTATAGGTCTAGAGTTCCGCTTCTATTCTGAAGGACTTGATGATGATCGGGTGTTGGACAGGATCAAGAAGGGAATTGTACCTGCATTAGCCGAATCCCTGAGAAATCTGTGTCGAGCTACCGAAGAATTTACCCAGGCCCTTAAAATTGTGACTCAAGCTCTTGAAGACCCACCCGACGTGCAGAATATTTTATGGATGAACAGAGTAATCAGACTTTGTATCCAGAGCCAGCGCCGCAGAACAGAGGGGAGAGGTTAGAAGAGAAATGATTTTTCATTAAGGATATAAAACTAAGGATATCCATTGACTACTAGATTAACGCTAGAGCTTAATTGATTCATTCGATTGTGAAATCTGACCATATAGTTGAAGAAAAACGGCCAACGATGAAATCGAAGAACATATTATATGATCGGCCCGGCGCCGAAATGCTGACTGACTCCTCCCAATTGGAGTCTAAGCCGTTCCGATAGCCCGGTGAACTGACTCGTCGGAGTATATTGGAGGAGGATCATAGACCTTGTGCTCTATAGCAAGGCAGTAGGCCATGGAAATCCAGTAGTACCCGGTAGGTTTTAAATTTTCTATAAATTTGACGGCATTGAGCCGGTGGGACGGACTTTCATGGTGGTGAGTCACGAATGGAAGATCTAGCGGCATGGCGTTTGCCAACTCGCCAATCGTTTTAATGATCTTGGAGCGACAGTGTTCGCGGCGCGATATCTTCTCCCGCAACCCAGCCAACCGAAGGCACCAACTGCGCCAATACTCCTAGTAGACGTCACCCAGGGGAAGTTGGATATTAGGTGTCAGAACCGGAGTAAGGTATCAAAACCATGGCAGGGCGTCAAAATCAGTGCAGGGCATCAAACCAGAGCAGGGCATCAAAACCAGTGCAGGGTGTTATCATCATATCATAAGTATTATGAGGCACAGCCTCCAATACAGGATCCAAACGATTCGCCTCTGAGTCAATCGTCTAACCGGACTGCTTACCAACATTCGATGAGTAGGACGCTTAAGAATCTATTCTCCTTTGCCAACTCCAAAGGATACCTCATTCGGGGATGCTTTTCCATAAACGCCGCTAAATCCTCCCTGGATCGAAAGCGATGAGGAAGTTTCCCCGCTCTTTTTGCCTCAAGGAAGTGGAAGATGTTGATATTCAAGCTTTTGAGTGCCTAATGAATCCAAAAACACATTAGCTAGGCACAAGCCGATTGAATGCCGGAAAGAGGTTGCACCTTTTTACATTTTTTGATGGATGACGGAAGTGGATCGACTCCGCAATCCCGGCAGAGGGCCTGCCATCCCTCCTTCACACAATCGTTGATACCGTAATATGAAGCGAACTCTGGCCCAACGTCTTTATGTCTTATGCGCTTCTTCGTTACTCTTATTCCCAGGTCGAGATGCTGAAAATCGCGTAGCAATGAGACGACATCGTCATCTGCGATATGCCGCGCTCTACCATGTCTTTTCCCATTATCAATATTGCAGGTTGGCTTGCTTGAGGCTGAAATTGGTGCCATGGAGGCAACCAGGTGTCGAATGATTTGAGTTGGATTTGCACAGTTGTTTGCCGAATCGCAGAGTTCTCAGTATCTGTTTGCGGGAGGCCTGGTCAACGGACGATGAGGGCCACAGGCAGACCTCATGGAAATTATATGCAGCCAGAAAGGTTCATTCTGAGGGTCATCGAAGAATGTAAACTACTCGCCGGCCGTGCTGAAACGCATACCAGACATGACGACATCACCGTGATGGCACGGACATCATCTTGCCTTGGAATCATGATAGGCTGCGCGCAGTATCAGACAAGGGCTCTCGCAATCGCTGACCATCCCCTAGGAACTCGTCTGAACAATCTGGCGCACATCCCGAAGCAAGGAGGATGCCACATACCGAAGCAAGGGGGATGCCACACACCTTTACGATGTGTCTCATTTACACAACCCTAGAAGCCAGGGTAACTCGAGCACCATGGTATGAGTCAACTCGCTCTCTGTGTTAGACGAACCCATTATAGACTTGACCATCAGATAGCTGGTATTCACACCAGAATCATCCCAAAGCCTTTGAGACCTACTGATCAGTCCTTTTCGCTTACAAAGGTACCAGCGACCGCCTTGTAACTATGGGAGACGACAGCTCGAACTTTGGGCTTGCAAGCCCAGATCTGCTTGAGAAGATCGATCGGCTTTTTGCATGCAATGTAGGAGAATACGTCGACCTTCCGCAGCTGGTCGTCGTCGGTGATCAATCAAGTGGCAAGAGCTCTGTTCTGGAAGCGTTGACGAAGCTGCCTTTTCCTCGAGAAAGCGGTCTCTGTACTCGATTCGCGACACAGATTATCTTCCGGCGGTCCCAAGAGACACATGTATCGGTCTCGGTAATTCCGGCTGATAATGCGACCGAGAAACACAAAACAGACTGTCGCGATTGGACCACGAATGAGTTCCAATCACTAGACGCGGAGTCGTTTGCCGATATTATGAAGCAGGTACGTAGGCTTTCCGGAGTCCTATCGCTATTTTAACACGACCAGGTGAATACCGTGATGGGCCTCGTGCCGGATGAATCTGGCCTGAAAAGCACCTTCTCGAACGATGTCCTACGTCTTGAGATCTCCAGCCCCAACGAAGATCATCTGAGCGTTATTGACGTCCCCGGTATCTTCAAGAGAACTACTTCTGGGGTGACAACCAAAGCAGATATGGAAATGGTGGAGGGGATGGTCCACAACTATATGAAGAACCCTCGTTGTGTGATGCTGGCCGTGGTGCCGGCCAACGTTGATATTGCCACCCAAGAGATCCTTGAGAAGGCGGAAGATGTAGATCCGGAGGGAACACGAACATTGGGAGTCCTCACGAAGCCGGACTTAGTCGACAAAGGCGCGGAAAAGAACGTGATCGATCTGATCGAGGGAAGAACCCACCAGCTCAAACTTGGTTGGCACGTCCTTCGCAATGCTGGCCAAGTAGAACTTCAGAAGCCCATCGCCGAACGCCAAGCCATAGGAAGAGGCTTCTTCGACCAGAAGGCGCCGTGGAACGGATTGGAGAAAGACAAAGTGGGGATTGAGTCCTTCCGCATTCGCTTACAGGAAATTCTCGCCGATAACATTCGTCGCGAATTTCCCCAGGTAAGGTCACCCACCCATCACGTCCATCAGAATCATGATGTTTACGAGACAGGTGAAAATTGAAATCACCAAGAAATTGAAAGTGTGTCAGCAAAATTTGCAGGCTCTTGGCGTGAAGCGTCAGACATCAGCGGAACAGAGCCAGTATCTCATGGGGATTGCCATGGAATACCAACAGCTAGCCGGAGAAGCACTGTTGTCTAACTACGGACGTACCGACGTGTTTGACCAGAACCCGGCACTCCGACTGGCAACCGCTGTGGTCAATCGCAGCAATGAGATGTCGGAAGTCATGGCAATGAAAGGCCATACCTTTCATTTCGAGGCAAAGAAGACCACCAAAAATTCCAAGAAGACGTGGGACGACCCTGAAGATCCCAGCCTTCCAGCCATTGGTGTTGCTGCCATGAATATCGGAGACGGTGACCCCGACGGAACAGTTGAGATCCGTAAAGTTCCCGACCACCCAGAGCTCGAAGATCTGGTTTCGGCTTCAGAAAAATTGCCCGAACCACGCAGTGGGAGCTTTCACGTCTGGCTGAAAGACGTTTACCGGAACTCTCGAGGCTTCGAAATCGGCACTCTCAACTCCTCTCTCCTGGCTATGACCATGAAGCGTCAGTCGGTGAAGTGGAAAAGTCTAGCTCTGGGATACATTTCAGATATCATGACTATCGTTCATACCTTTGTCGTTGATCTCTTACGTGTGGTCTGTCCTATTGAAAGGGTTCGAATGGGTATTATGTCTCTGCTCATGGATCGATTGGTAGAGAGGTACACATCAGCAACTTCCCACGTCGAATTCCTATTGGAGATCGAGCTCGATGGCACTCCAGCGACGCTGAACCATTACTTCAATGACAATCTGAACAAGTGGTGAGTGCAAATCTGACTTTGTAAGGAATGCTGATGAGCTCATGCCCTACTAGTCGTCAGCAGCGACTGCACGCCGGTATGCAAAGCAGATCGTTCTCGGATTGCACACACGGCGAAGTGGTCAAGCTTGATGACATCATTCAGCACCATCCGATGAGCAATGATGACCACGCGATCCAGGATCTTCACGATATCTTGCAGTCCTACTACAAAGTGGCCCGCAAAAGATTCGTGGACTCCCTCCGCATGCAGGCAGCTGACTATCACTTGACCACGGGGCCACGAACGCCGCTGAAGTTGTTTTCTCCCGCGTTCGTCGCAGAAATGACGCCTACACAGCTGGAGGAAGTGGCTGGAGAGGATTTGACGCTGAAGCGAAAGAGAATACAGCTCGAGAAGGAGTCGAGAAACCTGGAGGATGGTAAAAGGATCCTGAGCTAATTGGCATCTACAGGGCGATGTTTGAGAGGGCAGTCTAGAGCATCCGCAGTCTGTAGGTATTGAAAGGCCGCCGAGAGCGTTCTATCTCACCATAAAAGATTGTATGAATTGTTCCCAGCAAAAATTCAGTAAAAATATTTCTATGCTACGCCTTCAACCCTCAGTGGATTGGAAATTGTTATAGCAGCTATTAGACATCGGTTTATTCTATTGATCCTCGGCGTAAGCCACCCGCTTCAACGTCACTTCAAGGTTGCAGCGACTGGAATCGAAGGTGGCGATCTTGATAAATAAGAGGCTGCGGGGGGGATATTTATAGACCTCATCTAGTGGCGTCGTCGACTTTTGCACGTCTCATTGAAGGAAATGAAGTTATCGGTGGAAAGTCGAAAGTTATCCGGAAAATGATCAGGTTACTATCTATGCTGCCCTCTGAAAAGGGAGAGAGACGAAGCTTGCGGTGGCTATGATCCCATGTAAAGACGAGAGAAATTCCGCCGCCAGGACTCCAGGCTGAACAAAGGCACTATTCAAAACGCTTTGAAGCCAATGACCAAATTTAGGAACAAGCCACTGCCCAAACCTTCACGAGAGCTACGTCGTTTGTGAAAATGGTCGAAATCCCCGGGATTTTGGGCTTCTCGGAAATTTTCCGAGGTATCATGCCCAGTGGCAATCCAATCAGAGCAGAGCTGGGTCACCAGAAGAGTGAGGCGAATCAGGAACATGACGCTGGCTGTTAAGTAAAATGAACGATGTCGCTAAGGATCGTCCATGTGCCAGTCTCTTCCACCATCCGAATAGATTGATGGAGATACTAGTCCCTCCTCCAAGAGTCCTCTTGTCGGATCTATCGTCTGGCCTCCGTTGGAGAGAACGTGATCTGCCAGTACCGTTTCACTTCGCCAATCCACAGAACGATTCTTGACTTCGTTGGCATCAACCAATTGACGTGCAAACCACCAAGTCAAGATCAGAGTGTCTTTCGCAGTGCTTGCGATGGGCGTGTCCTGAGTTTATTTGTCAGTAGACTACGAAAGCTTTCTCGAAGTGACTGACCTTCTCGTGATGGAAGTCAAATACCAGTTCCTGGGAATTGGACATCGTTACATTAAATCATTGTTGGAGTAACTGGAGTCTTGAATCAGCTTTCAATCCGGAGCACGCGCGTGAGGCCTGACCAACCAAGAACGTAGAATTAGGCGAACCAGAGGTCCATATCGTATCGTAGCATGTTACGACGTTTTTGACAATATCGAAAACGGCCAGTTGCCAACGTCCGGTATTATAGAAAGGCAATAGGTGATGACGGCGTGGCCGTCTTTGGCTTCGATAGAGGCGAGGGGACCAATTTGGTAGTTTGTCGATATCGTTCGGATCATGGAATCGAATACTCTGCCACAGGTTATACTGGCCAACGATGTTATGCAGCAGCTGGCCTTCTCTAGCTTTTCGGAAAGAAAAGTCTAGGAGAGTGTCGAGATCCGGCCCCGACCACGCATCGCCTGCCCCGACACCATGTTCGAATCCGGACATGATAGATGCAGTGCTTCCCGACATATTTAGGCCGGACGGCGGAGATGGCAGTAGGCTCGGCGGGTGACTCATTGCTGTTTCTGCATATAGTACGTGGTCCTGAAATCCTTCCTTCACCATCTCGTTTGCAGCAGCGAGTACGTCCCTGAATACCGGCTCTCGTTCTTCCGCAAGCTTCAGAAAATTGTTGAATTCTGAGATCTTCATATCTCGCAGCCTTAAAAGAGATAGATCAGCCAGTGAAAAGTGTATTGCCCACTGGTTTCTAGTATCACACTTACCTGCGGTTGGTCATTTCATCTGGCACAAGCAGTAAGATCCCAGTCCCAAATCGATTGATGAGTTCGAACCAAGGCCTACCTGCCTTCTGCCAATTGTTCACCCGTGTGGAGTCTTTTTTCCGATCCCGTTCCCCGGCCGACTGAGAGAAGACAAGCTCGATAAAGCGTTCCTTGATTGCTCCGCTCTTACTCCGAGGCCGTGATTGGGACCCGTGAGGAGGCTGGGAGGGATGCCGGTCCAATTCCTCTAAAGACATGTGATTTGGTATGTGCAGCACGATAGGCGCAGTAAAAATCCGCGAGGGCTGTTCGATGGCAAATGCGTGACAATTGCTCGTTGAAGATACTACCCTCAATGTCTCGAGCCAAGTTTGGAGTCGCCTGAATAATCCGGGCTGGTGCGTTATCGATCTGCATAAATGTTCTGCTGTAGAGGCTTTCGGCGAGAGCACGCGCACGATACGGGCTCGTCTTCAGCTCTCCAATGGTCTCCCGTATGTCCGCTATCGTATTCGTTCGCCCAATTTGATTGACCAAAGCGACGAGAGGTCCGGGACTTGTACGGTCCGCAGCGGCGGATAATTCACGAGATGTCGATGCTTTTCTCTTTTTACCCTTTTGCGTCTTTGTAGTTGTGTTGTAGTCTTCTGCTGACTGGACTTGTTGGGTCCCCCCGGTTTGGCAGGTGTTCGACCTCAGCCTCCTCTTTGTCCATGATGGATCTTCTTCTGACGTTTCGGATATCGGTGTCTCCGTTGGCAATGGCTGCAGGGCGGAATGATCGTCACCGGCTGAACTCACTCCATCGGGGCTTTTCAAAATCGTGTGTCGTGGATCAATAGACCCGCCCGTCTCCCTCCCGCATTCGGAGTCGGCATCGTCCTGAAGAGCGGTGCCTTGGGCAGTCACCTGGTCGGAGCCTCGGCGCGAACTTGTTCTGGCCAAGAACGATTCGTCTCGAGAATCGTCAATGAGTGGAGAGGTCCTTGTTGGCGACGAAGGAAGGGATGACCTAGAGGAGAATGACTGAGGAGACGATAATGGCGAGGAGGAGGCTCTGCTCGCCGGGACCGCATTTTCGATGCTCCTAGAGCCAGCGATATCCTGCTGGGCGGACTCATGTGACGATGAGCCGTGTCTGCATCCAGTGGCGTTCTTGGTCTCATCCTGTGCATCATGTTAGACGGCGGTAACGGGGGGTTGCTATACTTTGAGAGATTGTCGAGAGTGCAGGAAGAGAGGAGCGTGACGGAGCGATATTGGTTTTTAGATGTTTTCGACGTCGTCGCCGCTTTTTCTCGTGCCCTCGTCCTGTCAGCTGACTTTAGAATTTGAGCTACGCCTGGATGTGCACACCATGCAAACAGCTTCGGCGGACCCACGAATCGCCAGCCAAAAAGTGGAATCAACGCGTAATGGTTTCGCTTCTTTGACAAGCACAGCCATCAGGCAGCAGCCCCCCCACGCTTGCCGGAGCGCCATCACCCAGGCAGCACCCAGGATCACCCAGGCTCGCGCGCCCCTCACCCACGTCGCGCGAGCGTAAAGCGGCGCTCACCCTAGGCTGCGAGAGGGGTGAGGCCGGGGCAGATTTCTGTCACCTTGGCAGATGATTGGTTGTGCTCTGTGGTGTTGCTCTCGCTTTGTATATGCCCTAATAATCTTCTCTCACTCTCCCTTTCTCAAGTCCTCAAATATTGTAATAGGTTGCCACCTCCACCTCTACTGCCCCTCCTTTGTGCAATAATCTATAAATTTCACAGAACTGATTAAAATGTACTATTGGGGTACCTCAGGACAAACAATAAGACGTGAACTGATTTCATTGCTATAGACGTGTGCGTAGACAGGAATGATCTCTAACCATAAAACCCTATACCTCAGCCGTCAAAAATTCCCAACCCGAACCCCCATGCCCATACCGTGACAAACAAACGACCGATTAAGAACCCAGTCCAATCGAATGCTAATTTGACTTATCGAAGGATCTCTCTGAAGTGTATGGAGGAGCGCTTCCGTTTGCTTGGGGAGCCACATGGAAAACTGATTCCCCACTTTCCCGAGTATACACATCCGTAGGAGCGACATCGAGTGGCGACGGTTGAGACGGCTTGTCAGAAAGCATGTCGTAATCGTTAAAAAGGTGTGGGAATTTGCGGGGCAGCCATCTGCTCAACGGACTTTTGAAAAGCTGCGGAGGGCGATCGTTGAAGGGCCTTGGTCGAAAAATGATGATAAGGCACATGTTTCTTGGGTCAGCTTCACTATTATCTCAATCGACAACTCTGACACCATTGCTCTTATGAGTGGGACTTGCTAAAATATATACCGAAGCTTCCAGTCCTCATGTACTAATCATGGGTGCCGCCAATCCTGGATACCGCCATTTCTGGATGTCGCTAGTTGTGGATGTTGCTAATTCCGGATGCCTCCAGTTGTGGATGCCCCCAGTTGTGGATGCCGCCATCTGCTTCACCTTCTAATAATGCAGTCAATTCCGAAGTGCTTGACAATAGTCCTTGATTATTCCATATCAAACCATCCTAGAGACATTACACGAGGTTTTCGACTTCCTCACCAGAAAGCGGAATAGTATTCAGCAAGCATGGCGATAGTGAAAAGTGAACGGCTTCTTCGAGAAAAGCTTCGCAAGCGGAGGACAAATCTATTCAAGAAAGCGAACGAGTTGGCGCGGATGACCAACTCGAAAATGTACGTAGTCGTTCAGCATGACGACAAATATCATACATATAAATCAACCGAAGAATCGAACTGGCCACCTCCCGAAAGAGAAATTGTGAGTACGCCTGATCTACTACGGTCAGACCATTACTAAGGATGACAGGGGATACACGATCAGAAGTACCACAGACGTCCTGCAGATTTTCACGGCCTTAAACCACCGGAAACTCAGAGGGTGCGAAAAGCCAATCGGCCTGATAAAGGCCAAGTCGGCTTCAGGTTTCTCAATAAGACGGAACATAATGGATATTGCGCCCTTGCTGGCAGACGTACCTTGACTGCAGCCCAGAACAAGTCACTACTGCGAGGAGGGTTGGAAGGTATGAAATCTCCGATGATAATGTGGCTGGGCTATATGATAGGCTTGCATCGGGGAGGTTAAAAGAAGTCTTGGCGTGGTTGTAGATATCTAGGAATTATGCTATAATTACCTTAAAAATGTCGATTGTAAAACCCTCCATCTCTCTAACTTTATGGTCAAGGCCGCCTCAAGAGCAAGATTGAAGACTTGTGAAGATACACTCCCTCATTTTCCCAATAATGCAATTACTTCTTGCCTCTCCCCTTTGGTTTCTTGAACACAGGTTCAGAGGTCTGAGACGAGGGAAGTTCGGGCTCGGTCTGTTGTGAGTACGAGGTGGTCAATTGGCTGCTGTTCTGTTCGAAGGACTCAAGGTTTGATTTCTGTTCGAAGGACTCAACAGCGAAGTCTTCAGGGTTGGGCAGCTGGTCAACGGCGGAACAGATTCTTTCGTGGTGGATTGGATAAAACTTGTCGTAGACATTCCTTGTAAACGTATATGGAGTCCACTTCTCTTTGCCGTCCTTTCTAGTGAAATCAAGCTTGTCGACAGGATAACGGTAAAATAGAGAATGTTTTTCCTTGATCAACGCATAATGCCCGTATATTCTTACGGCCTCATTGTCGTGCGAAATCGAGAAGGTAAGGACTTTCTGGTTGAGCTCGTCTTGACGCGATACCAATCTATACAACTCGACGATAGCATTTGCCGCAACGGCGGCGCTATGAGCGTTTTGCCGATCCGCGATGTTGAGAGCCTCGTTACCGCATTTCACCTCCGACGTCAGGAATGGGAAATACATCTCATCTGTAGCCACCAGACGAGATGTAGTCTGCCAATCACCAATAGAGGGTTGTAATTTCTTAAGTTGGTCAGAGGTGAATGCAGACGGTTTGACCCCTACTGCAAAGTCGGGCTGCGGGCGAGGACCCTTGACGAGGGGAATGGATTTGATCCAGCTTTCATCGACAGTTTCGATCAGATGCTTGAGATGTGTGGCACCAAACATAGTCAACGTCTCTGGAGAGGGAACAATCAATCTGGCGATGTCCTGAATGACTCTGGCCTCGTTTTTGTTCCTTATATTATCGCAGGCCGTTTCAAATAAGTCATCTCGAAAGATTGTGTCCTGAGGAGTTGGTTGCTCAGCGTGGAGCATGGTCACGCAGAAGCTCTTGCATTCATTCCTAGGAGGCATCTCAGGCTTGCCCATGTAGATGCTAGCAGACGCAAGGATCGTCTCATAGCGTCGACTCTTGACGGCAGGATTCTTTCCTTCTCTTAAAGAAACGCCACTTATATCTGATTCATGTTTGCTGAGAGACGGGGTTGACCTTTTCCGGGTAAGTGAATGGGTCATGCTGCTGTCTTGCTTGAAATTTCCTCCAGACCAGCTTCCTTCTTCGATCCAACGCCGGATGGGGTTGACGTTGTCGTTCTTGGTGTCACTACGAAGATCTGTAGGTATAGCGCCTTCAACAGCACGGTTTGCAGGTGAGATTCGTTGACGTTTTTGGGTAGGCCTTTCCTGGGCTCGGGAAGGTGTACGAGCAGTTCCTTTGGCCTCAGGTTTGTGATTCTGTCCAAGCTCTTCAATTCGACCTCGCTTTCGCTTTCGATCTGAATAGGAAGATCTGACAGAGGCTGATGGATCGTGCGGACGCTTCGGCTGGAGTCAGCGGTCATGTTTGTATCAGGACTGGAAGACGTACCTCTTTGTCAAGAGTGATACTTGTTGGTGAAGGAAGTTGAAGGAGTTGCTCTTGAACCTCCGGTTGCTGATGGAGACGTACACTCTTTTGTAGACGTGCGCTCCTACGAACGGATATAAGTGGCTCTTTTTTTCCAATACCGCGTGGGTGTGCTGCTACGGGCTGTCAGCTGAAGAAACATTTAGACATGCGTCGTAGCAGTTTTACCTTGGGTCTTCAATGGGTCCAGCAAAGATTGCCGCCCACGTCTCTTGACATCTGACTTTGCTCGTGAGAGGGACATGATGATGGGGAATGAAGGGAAGAGAGGCACACGTCTTTATTGCCGCTGGTGCGCCGTAAGATGGTGTTACGGACAAGCCGACAAAAGATGTGGTGGTTGGCAGGCAGCGAAGCCTTGGCGGCGGCACAAGGGCTGCGACAGTAACCTAATTGGTCCATGAGACATCGGGATCATCCGCCGCCCCACATAGAACCGCTCGTCCTACATTTAGATTGGCAGTCACTGCAACATTGATCAGATCGCGAGGAAATTTTTCTCTACGTTGTGACGCCATTTTTAGACTTGTCCCTGACGCCATCGCCTACCTCGGCTATTTTGAGCTGCCTTCGAAGTCTCCTCCTCGTGCATCCCAGTCATCTCTTCAATGACGTCCACGCACGGCCAGCCTTTGAGTTGGATGAATTTGAAGGAAGACGGGGAAGATCTTACCAGGATGCAGAACATCACCTCTAATGTGTTGAAGGGTTTGATAGGAGGTGGGCATCCTTAGAGTTCCATAGGCGGAATATGATTTATGACTTCCGGCCTAAGACCGGTGGGTCATGCCGTGGCATTGATTAAGTGGGCAAGAGGGCGTAAGTGCGAATGCCCACTACGCGTAAATAGGGAGTCTGCATATGCAAGGACGCATTACCGGGCCATTTTGTTGATCGCGAGGACCGATAACCTGAGATCCATCTAAATTTGTGTGCGATCAGCGTGCTTCTAGTGACTAGCTCCTTAGCAGCTTCATGACTTGAACCACGCATCTTGCAAAAGCTCCCTTGCCGTCGGTCTATCCCTTGGGTCTAATTTCATCATTTTTGCGATGAAGTCCCTGTCTGGCCGTGTGAGTTCATCGTCTTCGGACATAGAGAATGGGAGCCACTTTTGGTTCTCCTGTATGTAGACAATTGCACCCGTGCAGATTGCGAGGCGTTCTGGGTCAGCGATCTCCTCGAAACTGTCATTGAACGGCCCGAAGCGCCTCACTTGCTCCACAAGTACCCAAAACCCGTAATGTTCATCGTCAAAGGAAACATTTGCTGGCATGCAGATATGCCAATTCCCGCCGAATATGAGACTGATCAGCTGCACAAATCAGCACGAGATGTTGGGGAGAAGGGGTAGTCAACTACGTACGGTGGCACCGAGAGACCATATATCGGTCGGCGGGCCCCATCTGAGATTCAGTTGTGCCTCGGGACTTCTGTATATTGCGGCACTGATCACATGACTTTTTTCGAGCGGTCCCGCGTTTGGATTAAATCGATACACATCGCCACAATCTCCCAGCGTAACTCTGCTGAAGCGGGTGGTGCCATCACCATAGTTGATGAGAACGTTGTCGGGCTTAACATCTAGTTCAAATATAGCATTAGAACAGCAGTCGGCCGGGCGATAAACCATGATTACTGACCAGTATGTACAAAGCCATTCTCGTGGAGCACAGCAAGCGCTTCGAGTACAATGCGAGCAACGACTTTCACGTCTGAATCTTCGAGCCTTTTCCGACTGCATACGTCCAGGAGGTTATCGTCCAGGTACTCTAAGACCAATGAGGAGGGACTTTCGATATTATCGATCATCTGACGAATGCATGTATGATTTTGTACGACCCCGAGAACTTCGCGCTCAATGCTCAAGAGATGTGGCGGCGCTCGCTTGATGACCACCTGGCGAGCGTTCTCATCACTGCCGCTTAGTCAGCCAAGGATAGCATTCCCTAGACACATGATATGGTAACTCACATAGCTTTCCAAACATCTCGATCCTTCGTAAATTGTTCCAAAACCTTGTACGAGCCTTCTTTGCCTCTTAGCCTATTACCTACTGTTAGAGTTGCGGCGACCTCGCCGGTCATGCTCAGGAGCCGAGTGGTAAGACGCATACAGGCACAAAGAGGAACTGGGAAGAGAAATATCGGTGTAAAGTGCAAAGTAAGTTGAAAGACGTTCACCCAGAAGCACGAGGTTTTACGGCGCCTCGGATGACTACGACGCCTTCGCTCTAGCGCGGGGTTCACTGGTACATGATGTTTCAAAATCTGACTCATCTAGCACTTGTAAAATTTGAGTGGCTACTATCAGCACTTGACCTTTGATCTCTTGCAGAATGCCAACCTATCAATTTTAGTCGACCAGTATGCGCTATTCTCGTGAATATATGAAACCGACTGAAGGATTTGTTAATCCTCTAGTTCTGGTGACCATTACTTTTGCCCAATAATAAGTGACCATCATCCACAATTTCTAACCGCTTCTTCGCCGCCATACTTAAATAAGCGACGTTTTTGCTTCTTGTGCTTTGGCAAGGCTGGACGATTGAACTTGAACGCGCTCGGAGAAGACGCCGTACGAGAAAGACTAATGGCCAACCGCAGCCTGCTATGGCCCACCGCTGGCTTTGCACGCATCGAGTACTTCATCGACCTCTACTCTTCTGTCCTCTGAATCACAGTCCATTGTTGAGGAGCGTTATGAGGCGGAAAAGTACCCCAACAGCCCCATCCGAGGGGACACGACAACCTTACAATGGCGACCCACACCTCAGTGTGATGAGAGATCTACGAAGTCACTCCTTGAAATCAAGGGTAATGACCAACATCGGCATTTTGGACGCGCTCCGCAGAAGGTACCCCGATCACACTGTTACGCAGACGCCAAAATCGACGGGCGTCCTCAAATTTGCAAAAGCTGGCCAGGCTTATGCAGCGCTCGATACTCATGCTGAGTTCTTTGCATCGCGAACCTACAAGCTGGCGACTGATAATGGCAAGGGTGCTGGACGTCTCAAATACAAAGTGGAATTCGGGAGGTACAACTATCGCTGGAAACATCTACACTTCCTGGTGTACGTCGCAAAATATTGGGAGTCTGAGTACTCTCAGGTGCAAAATCATTACATACTCTATCCACGAAGCGAAGGGGATGTCATAGATGGCCAGTCCCAAATGGTGGACAAGCTTATCGTGGCCGCCTCTCGGCATCTATCTGAGATCGATGAGGAGATTTGGGTATATGATCGTGGTTATTGGACGAAGAACCACAGGCTTTGGGAGAACGTGCAAGCTTGCAATTGGGACAATGTGATCCTCAACAGCGAGATGAAGCTCCAGCTCATCAGCGATATCGAAGGGTTTTTCGACCGCAAGGAGGACTACAAATCGTTTGCAGTACCCTGGAAGGTAAGTAAGTATGACACCGAGCTTTACTTGGGATTTGTTAAGCTGACATGCTAGCGTGGAATTATTCTTCATGGCCTGCCCGGGAACGGGAAAACGATATCTATCAAGGCTCTGATGCGCTCGCTTGCTTCCCGTTCCAAGCCCATACCAACCCTTTACGTCAAATCTCTGGGAAAATCATGCGACCAAGATGACATCCGCTCCATATTCGAAAAAGCACGAGAGACAACTCCTTGTCTCCTTGTCTTTGAGGACATCGACAGCCTTGTATCCAATGACGTCAAAAGCTTCTTTCTTAATGAAATAGATGGTTTAGAAGGAAATGATGGTATCATGATGATCGGAAGTACTAACTACTGTACGTGCGCTCGTCGGTGCGCTTCTGACTGACTTGCAAGGCTAACTTGCATTCCGCCAGTGGACAGACTGGACGCAGGAATCTCCAAGCGTCCGAGTCGATTCGACCGAAAATATCATTTCGCGCTTCCTGCGACCCCAGAAAGAATCCAATATTGCGACTACTGGAGGTTCGTATTCGGCAACCGTGACCATCGTTGCTTACATTGCTTATACACATCTGTAGATCAAAGTTGTCGAAGAATTCGTCGATCAGATTGCCTACTCAGCTATCCTCTGCACTTGCCAACATCACCGAGGGTTTCAGCTTCGCGTATCTTCAAGAAGCCTTCGTCACCGCTTTGCTATCGATCCTTCGGACCCAAAGGGAGCATCCGGTCATACCCGTGGCTTCAGAAGTTTCCACCTCGGATGACCTCGGCTCGAATGAGGTGTGGCAAGCGATTAGCAAGCAGGTCCAAATACTACGCAAAGAAATGAAAGATAGTCGAAAAAGTGTGGAGGATGCCGAGAGGAATAGCATATTGAGTGATGCTCGTTCAAGTTCTGCCGCCTCGACAGGATTTAGACTTTCCACGTAGGCGCCTGGTTGTTGATGCTTTGTTCATAGTAAGAATGCACTCCCCTTCTGCATCAATTCCCATTCACCCAACTCCAGTAGAGAGCGTACTTTACTCTTGTAAATACGATCGACCCGTGTAAGATTGCAATATTAGGTTGACAACAGAATACCTAAAATAACACATCCTATGATGTAGCGTGTCTCACAGCATCATGAAAAATACTCCATACGGCTTCCGACTTCCGCATCTGATGTTCATCTAAGAAGATCCTTTGCTTTCGTTTTAGTGCTAGACAAGTTTTTGGCTTCAACTTGCGTGTTTCCGTCATCTCATACCAAAGGCAACATTTTCCACCCTTCCTCTTCGCCCATTGATTGATTATCGGTGCTTTTCGCACTCACCACAGCCTGGACCGATTGAGGTCGAGATCGTCGAATAAGGAACTCACTACAGAAAGGGTTTCGATGATGGGTGAGTTCCGGTTTGCCGATATATCTATATGCTAATATCGTCTATTATAGTAATAAGGACATCTATAAAATATAAGGTAGATCGCGGCAAGACCCGTAAGCGACTAGGGTAGTCAAGCAAGCTTTTGAGCAACTGAGATTTTGGATTTCGCAGTACCTCAATAGGACCAGTGCCCAGGAACTGGGCTAGCCCGACTTTTTTCTTTCCCTCAATCCAACATGTCATCGCCAAATCGAATATTTCTTGTCGGTACCGCCGCCGTCGTAGGAGTCCCAGCGCTGCTCAAGTCACCCTGTCTCCGTATAGCACCAGGCGGATTTTGCTCCTCTGAAACCGACGTCCTGATTTCATTCGGCGCAACACCACACTTGCCATCGTCCAAACCCTCTTCCGCAGCTTTGTCCTCCTCTCTCCCGTGCGGAACCTCCGCATCCTGCTCCTCCTTCCTCCTGCCGCCGGCCTTGCTCGTCTCCCCTTGGCAGCGATTGATATCCCTCATGATAGTGCCGCCGATGCGCGATATTTTTCGCGGAACGGGAAAGCCCGCCACGTCGTCCTGTCCAGTGTTGTTTGTTTCAACTTCTGGGTGTGTCCGCCGCCTAAGCCCTGCCTCGATCGTGCGCTCTTCGCTGGTGAGGGCTTCACGGACGTAGAACGGGGCGGGCTCGTCGGGATCGCTAGAGGCGCGGGAGATTGTACGGGGCAGGTAGAATCCGAGCTTTCCGAGGGGAATGGAGAGCCCGTGGACAGTCTATATGGATGTCGGGGTCAATAGGGGTTTAAGGGGCAAGGAGCAGAATAGAGGAACGGGAGGGGCGTACGACTGAGCAGACGACCATGAACCAGACGATGACGTTGAAAATTTCGGCGAGACGCTCTACATCCGCGCGTTCTTGACCTTCGTAGGTGATTTGGCGTAAGAATTCACGACTTGTGTAGAGATAAAAGATTGCCGAAACTCCCATAGGGCCGAAGAAGCCGACGAAGAAGGCTTGTCGCCATTCTTCAATCTGGTGGATGCGTTTGTGCATGGCGAGGACAATGGGAAGTCGGCGGAGTATAAGGACGAGGACGCCGATAAAGATGAGTCGGTAAATAGGAATGACATCGTTGTGGGCAAAGCTATACCAAGGACATACAGCCCCGTACCAGGCGAAGATAGATACATTGAGGAGCATGTCAATGGTTGGTTGGAACGAGTCATCTTCTGTTTTGAGGCGGAACCAGTCACTTGGGTTGTCAGCATAATTCGGCTTGTTGAAGGTCGTCCAAGGGACACTTACTCCCAGGTGAAGACGTTGCCAGCGATAAAGCACGCAAGGACATCATCGCTGCCGAGCATGCCGAGAGTACCAACGATGAAAAGCTGACGAGGATTTGTTAGCATGGCGCTTCATTGAGCGATGAATAGAGCTAAGTGACACACCGCAATGGTAATTGCGAAGACCAAGAAGCTCTCCCGGTCGACATATTTGTGATCCTCAGCCCAGCGCAAAGCAACCCTGTATATGTATCCGACCAGAGCTCCGTAGAGCACGCTCATAATTATTTCGTAGCCCCAGGTAATACCAAACCAATATGCCATAGCCTTACTCGCACCGCCCGACTGCCCCAGCCCACCATCATGGGTGTATCGAATCAAGTACAGCGGAAGGAACAGGAATGGGTAACCCAGGCCATCATTCGTCCCAGACTCGGCGACTATGATTTTTTGTAGCTTCTTCGGAATGTTCTTGTCCGCGAACTTGCCCTTGACAATCGAGGCAGAGAGAACAGGATCCGTTGGTGTGACGCAAGATCCCACCGCTAGAGCGTAGATGAACGGTATGTTTGGGACGAGAGCCCAGATTAAAAGGGCCGTGGTGATCCACATGGCGCACATGCCAGGTCCCAAAAGGTATGTAAGACTTCTCCATTCTGTTTTCAAGTACCGGCTAGGGAGTTGTATGCCAGCAAGGACTAGCTGCACACCGAGGACAAGGCGAGTGAAGTAGAGAGTGATAGCTTCAAGGGTCTCTTCATTGCCAGAAGCGTATTCGAGTGGTCTTACGAGGTTCGTGGCATGCGGGGAGACAATAATCCCAGCGATCAAGGATACGACTGTTCAATGTCATCAGTGAGGCAGCTGGGATTGTGCGGGGCCTTCATGACACCGCAAGCACAACCAAGAGTCTTCACATACACGCTTCTCCAAGATAGAACTTTTCTTTCAAGAGATACGACACAAGGCCGAACATCGACAAGAGTCCTCCCGCTGTGGCCGCGACCCTGTTGAAATTGCTTATCTTGAATTCGAGAATCTCGGAGGCGTGGAGCATGATGATGCGAAGACCGGTCGCGTTCCAACGTTGTCGAGCGCAAGTATGCAGGACCAAGCGTGCTGAGTGCCCAAGCTTGCGGAGAGTTGGGCTGAGTAATCATATAAGTCTTGGCCCGACCAATCACATAGCTCAAGGTAGCTCGACGCCCGGGAGTCCTTCAAGAACGCCCTTCTTGTCGGTCTCGCACAGTGAACACGATAGCAAGCCGCGCAGCCAGGGCCAAGCATGATTGTCAAGGCGACAATGCAGAGAGCGGAGGAGAGGGTAGCCAACGCTACACGCCGGGCTGCTCAAGTCCGAGAGCGTCGCATAGCGCGCTCAGCAAACCGCGAACAGGCAATCTGACGGTCACAACAAGAGCCCGCATGTCGGTTGCGGAGCAAAGAGCCCAGGCTGCGGCGGCGCTCTTGGCAAGAGATCGGGATGCCGAGGGAAATCAGAGAATCAGGGCGGCTCAGGATGCGGCGTTTGGTGCTTCGGGCACCCACTGGGGGGCGCAGGGGAGCGAGAGGTAATCTGAACAGTGTTCGAGACGCTTTCTCTAGTGCAATGCTTCGTGTCGTTATCTCATTGCATTTCATTCTATGCACGCAAAGCACAAGCTTGTGTACGTATCACTGCTTCTTCCTCCCAGAATGCCCCCTCCTCCCCTCCACAACCTCAATCGGCGCTACCTCCCTACTCCTCCACGCAGTCTTCCTCCCCCTCTTCCGCCCCCTCCTCACATCCCTCCTACTAGCACAGCAGCAACACTCTCCCATCATGACCAACCACCCCACAATCGCACAACCGCTCGCGATCCACATGAGCACAAACATCTCGACCCCGATCGTCGGCACGATATTCACACTCGCCTCCGCGCCCTTAATCACAGTCTTGAAGATCAGGAACATGGCTGTGGCGATGATGGAAGCGGCGGTGGTGAAAAGGGCAGACAGGAAAGTCAGGATGGCGATCGGGACAGTGCTCCAGCGGCTGAAGACGGAGAGGGGTGTGAGGAAGATGGAGAGGAAGGTTAGGCAGGCGCCGGTGAGAAAGAGGGCGAACATCCAGTGGGAGGCGAGGCGAACAAGCTCGAGAGTGGAGATGATGTTGGCGGGGAGGGCGACTGTGAGGGTGCGGGGATCAGTAAGTAGCGTTGAGGAAGAGTAGGATGCAGGGGTGGAGGTCGTTTGGTGGGAAGAAGAGACGTACTCGTTGCCCCAGATAACAGTTCCGAGAGGATGATCTCGACGGGGTTGAACCAGTATAACATCTTTGGTGTCGAACAACCGCTGATCTCCTTTCCATACCCCTCGCAATGATTCCACAACCCGACCTGGTAGAAATCGTGCAGGCCCAATGTCCTAGCAATAGAGTTGATCAATTGGGCCCGCGGCACGGCCTGAGGGATGATGTGGCTAAGGTTGAGCTTCAGGAAATAGATGGAGCCGGTAATGTGACGGTGGTCGGCGGAGACGTTGCCGACTTCGACGAGGATAGTGAAGACAAGAGAGATCAGAAAGAGTAATGAGGTGAGAAGGGAGAAGGTGAGGCGAGTGCGGGTTGCGGCTTCGATGGTGGATTTGGAAGGGGGCTTGTAGGGCGCTGGAGTGGACCGGTTTTCCCCGTCCGAGGAGGCATCGGAGCGTGCAGTCTGGCGTGGACGACGGGTTGAGAGAATTCTTGGGAGAGCCATTGAGGTTTAAGGGGAGGTGGAATTGATTAGGGTGTCCCTAGTGAGTAGAAAGGCAGAGGCAGTGAGGAGCGGCCGAATGAGGAATGACTGCTCAAACAAGTCAAGAGATGGAGAGAACAGAGAAATCCGAGAGATTCGAATGCTCGACGGGATAGACTTGACGGGTTTCTGGAGCTCCGAAATGCCTTACGCTCGACGGCAATACCAAAGAGACATACTACATACCAAAAAAAGAACAGGGAAGACGACTGCAGAGCGGCCGCGACAGCCGCTAAGCACAGTCAGAACAAATAGGAACGGTGGGGTCGGGAAGCTTGGCAGTACGTCATCGCGAGTCTATCTCTGTTTCCCTGTCCCGAGCCGTTCTCGCCATACTACGTAGAGTAAAGCCAATAGTCAGCGACCGAAGAGCGCTAGTCTTCCCACTAAGGACGCGTCTTACAGGATGGATGTGTGCCTCCAGTTTCGGGGAATAATTCATGGAATGGAAGACCAAAATTCAAGAGGGATCTTTGGTGACAACGTCTCTTGCTAAGAAAACCTACCTCAGCCTTCTCGCTGTCTTCCTTGTGGCCCTGTGACTTCGTCCTTGTCATCCGTCTTGGGAAGCCATCCCGCTTCGTTCAAGATGCTCCTGTCAGCTCTCCCTCTCAGTCTCCTCGTTCTTGTGGAGGCCAATGCCCAATCTTCTTCGACCATAGCCTCCGCCTCCGCGTCCCTTAGTCCTTCCGGCATCCTCCTTTCTGGCACAAACTCCGCCGGCTCATCTATTCCCAATTTTGGCGGCGATCTCCTCCCCACGGGCTCCGACGTTTCCTATATAAGCTCCCCAACCACTAGCACGCAGATTGGCTCCACCCTTATCCTAGCCTCCACCTTCGCCGCCGCCAACGGCTCAGTCCTATCCGGCGGCACCTCCACGCGGAGCTCCTCTACCTCCACCCGAATCTCCCTCCTCCAAGGCACCAGAGGCGCCTCCACCACCACCTCCAGCAGTAAGAATATCTCCAACTCTACAGCTTCCAGCACATCCACCAGTGCCGCCCCAATAAACACCCAAGCTTGTAACAACTACCCTGAATTCTGCTCCCGCTCCTACAGCAATATCACCTTCGTCGCTGCCCATAATTCGCCCTTTGTCAACCCCAACAATGCAGCCGCCAATCAGCAGCTACCCGTGCTGAACCAGCTCAACGACGGCATCCGTATGCTGCAGGGCCAAACCCACTACAACTCCACCACCAATACGATATCTTACTGCCACACCTCCTGCGACCTACTCAACGCAGGCACCGCGCAGGAGTATTTTACAAACATTACCTCCTGGGTACAAGCCCACCCCTACGACGTCGTCACCCTCCTCATCGGCAACAGCGACTTCATTGGCGTTGGCAATTACACTGCGCCTCTTGAAGCCAGCGGCCTCTCCCAATATGCCTACATCCCGTCTCAAGTCCCCATGCGCATCTCCTCCTGGCCGACCCTCAGCTCTATGATCCTTACGCACAAACGCGTCGTCATCTTCATGGATTACAACGCCAACCAGACCGAGGTGCCATATATCCTTGACGAATTCTCACAAATGTGGGAAACCCCCTTTTCGCCCACGAACAGTAGCTTCCCATGCTCGCAGCAAAGGCCCCCAGGAATCGACCGCGAGCAGGCAGAGCAGCGGATGTACACGGCGAACCACAATCTCAATACCGAGATCTCATTAGCGGGAACAAGTCTTCTGGTGCCAACTACACCTTTGATCAATGAAACGAATGCGGTGAACGGGACAGGCAGTTTGGGGTTGATGGCGAATAACTGTGCAGGTACCAGTCTTTGCCCCCGGGTTTTCCTTCTTTCGAAGAGCACCAGAAAGCTGACAAGAAACTCTCTGATCACAGCGGCATGGCCCCGGCCCCCCAACTTCCTCCTCGTAGACTTTTACAATGACGGCAGCTATCCCGGCTCCGTCTTCGAAGTCGCGGCTCAGCACAACAACGTCACCTATGATCGTGCTTGTTGCGGTTTGGTGTCAATGGCAGTCGCTTCGGAATCAGGCCTGCTGCCCTTGAGCCTGCTAATAGGCGTGGTGGGATTTGCGGGGGTTCTTTTGATGTGATTTGATTCATTCTTTATTGTCAACAGGCCAGCAGCGTTATAGTGCATATGCATAGATAGATCACGAGAAGCATTACGCAGCGTTAGACTATTCATAAAAGTCATGAATCAATACTTGTTTTTAAAATTGTTTTGGCTAGTCTCCTTGCCTCAACTAAGGGTATGGGTCAGAAGAAAACCATAAAGACCGCCGCATCGTAATGTCAGTGACAATACAGGACTGTCATGGGTATAAAGCGCCTAATATGTAGATGACCAGAGAGAAAACGATACCTGTACTATGCCGTCATATACGATACCTCCCATGCCCCCGTTCGAGACCTAGACCTCAGCCTCAGTCTCTCCCACAAAATCCTCCTCCCGAAGCATCTCCTTCTTCGGGCCGGCAGCGACCCCATTTTCTATCACCAGTATCTTCTCCGGGTCTTCAGCGTGGTCGTCCGAATCGTCAATCACAAACGCCGTGTCCTGGGTATTGGCCTCGACGATGAGCGACTTCGGTGCGTTGTCCCGAGCGATGGATGCGTTCTCTAAGTCGTTTTTTCTTCTTCTTCTTCTTCTTCTTCTTCTTCATCATCTTCTTCATCTTCTTCCGTCATCTTCTTCGTCGGAGGAGGGACACTCCTCAGAGTTGGGATCTTGTCCATCTGGTAGTGAGTGGCGGCGCAGAGAACAACGAACGCAGGTCCATCCTCATCTGGTAGGGAGATTGGATCTCGTCTGGATACCGCACGATTGCTCAGGCCTTCTTTGAATTCAGAGTTGAACATGGCAGCGAAAACCGGCGAGACAAGAGTCAGGGTTTTGGAAGCTAAGGTTAGATGAATATCTCCGTCTGGATAAGAAAGCTCCAAAGATACGTCGCCGATGGAATCAATATCAATGGTCGATATCGCCTCGTCCTTCATCGTGCTGTTCGTGAAATGGCGGACAGCTTGTGGAGATAAACACAAAAGACCACCCGGCTCCGGTTGAAGGGCTTCCTGTCGAACAGGATGATATAACAGTTTTGGATGACCTAGTATACGTTCCACGTCAGATGCATTCTGCCAAGCTGGAATGACCGGATGTGGATTGGGTGATATGTATAGCACTGTTCGCGTCACAGGAATGTGCTTCCATTCCGACAGCACTGCCCCGAGTCCGGATGTAGAGATGCCTACCTTTGTACAGAATGAGCGAATCGGTGTCCGACCACGGAGCATCGGGAAGGCCTTCAAGTACGATGTTCAGGCCCTGCATGTGGGATAGACATCCCGCTCGTTAGGTAAGTCCCAGTGACTCTCCTGGTCTCTAGGACTTCTAAATAGCTTGCGGGATTCCAAGACGCTATGGGGCATTATGATCGAATCTACCACAGGTATTTGCACGCTTTTCAGCGAGTGCTGTAAATCGAGACACTTCCTTCTCCGTCTCAGGTATAGACACCGAGGCTAAGGCCGAGGGAAAGAGATTTTGACATGGCTAGTATTCGAATTGGATTTGGAACCATAATTCTCACTGTACGGTGAGTGGTTGGGATCAAAAAGATCCAGCTCCTGCAAGACTTAACCGTCCTAAGTGTCCACTGCAGCCACGGCCAATCAGTAGTCATCCCCGCGGCTCACAACCTCTTTGACCGTAGGTCGGAGCAAGATCGTCTATAATTTATTAACTTGTAGCCTACGGAAACATTTATTCCTGCAGCTTACATGCTCAAATTGCGCCGTATATGAACCTTTTATATCACTGAGCGGAGGATACGCTTTGACGAGACCGGTAGAGACCAGGCTGTTCAGCTTTAACGGACGTGGTAGGTCAGCATATGATTCCAGACCAAGCTCAGAGGCACTCCTCACCCCCAAAAGATATCTGTCCTCTCGGAGACGATCGAGATATCGACGACAGAAGGGTAGCGTTCCAAAATTCTTCGTGATGGTGTTCAGTACTGATTTGGCCGACGACAAACGCAGGGGGACATTCGGCATGTCCGCGACTTTTACATAGTGGGAAGTCTCCAGCTACAGGAAATCAGCAGCCGAAAATTATTTTAGGGGACGTATATCGAAAACCAACGTCCTCCCTGACAAAGCCCTTGCCAGTAGTGCCAAATGTCTCGATGGCATAGATCTCACCTTCCTCCATCTTGGTCTGGTCTTGATTTCTGACAATGGGAACCATTTTTCCCCCGTGGATATTATACTGGTCGATGTTATGCCCGTTCAGGTTGCGAATACATTTAATCGGTATAGTGTTGCCATTCAGCTCAACTTCGTAACTCTCCATGACTTCTTGGATAGCGGAGCCTATGTCGCTTATGCGAACATCAATGCCCGCCGTCTGTAAGAATATCAGTGACTGCTTTTGTATCCGTTCAAGAGCGCTTGATACTGAATGCTTACTCGTATACCAGCATTCGTGGCATCTTTGACGGCCATCAGCAGATTATCGTATCGTGGCTCAAAGGCTACAGTGAAAGCGCTGTCGACAATTCGTCCATTAACGTGAACGCCAACATCGACCTTCATCACGTCTTCTTGCTGCAGAACCGTTGTATTTCCAGTGTTGGGGGTGTAATGTGAAGCACAGCTGTTGATACTAAGCCCAGTGGGAAAACCTATGCCGGCCTTCATACCATCACCCTCCTCAAGGCCCTGATGGCCCACCAAGGCACGTACACTGTCTTCAATGCCATTGGCGATCTCCATCAGGGTCTGACCAGGCCTGACATATTGCTGCGTCCACTGCCGCACTTGACGATGAACCTCGGCGCCCTGATGGTAGTCGGCCAGGAAATCATCGTTCATGCGGTCGAGGAGGCGCTTTTCTTCGTTCGTGGTTCGAAAGGCGTTTTCGTCCGTATACTCGACGATCTCTCCTACAGGATAGGAGGCGTTGGGGAACAGGTCCGCAACTGGGACCCGCGGTGGGTTGCTTTGCGATTTTGAGATAGGAGTTGCTTTCTTCCTCTTCGGCTTCCTCTTTTTCTTCGATTTGACTAGGCGTACGGTCAGAGGAAAGATATACGATTCGTAAGGGTTAGATTAGGCTACCTGATGTTGCCTCGCAGTCAGCAATGATGGCTATATCCACGTTCTCGTCCTCAGAGTGCGCAAGATTTAGGTCGTCCATTATGAGATTCCAGGAAGGTCCCTGTAGAGGATATAATCACTGGAAGGCAAGCGAGATACGTTCTGCTAGCTTGTCGCCAATTGGAGCAGTGAGAAGAGAGGTAACAGGCAGGGAACAGAACATGAATTTCAGCAGGTGGATGTGGCATACCGGGCGCGGTTTGCCGCGGAATCCCTTCTCACGGTAGCGCTTCTAACCTAACCCCAAATCTCACCCACGCTAACCTTCGTATCCGTAACCAATCGAAATCAATGTGCCAGACCTGCTCAATCTAGAAGGGCAATTAAGTCGTAATAGGGTTAGGTGAATTCAGCCCACCCAATCGCAGTTAACTCGACTGTCTTAAAACCCCCGCATTGGAACTTTCTTATTGCAACATATCCAAAGCGTGAATGACTTTATCGTCTTATACCGTGAAATATATTACCTTCACTAGAACTACTCCAACATGAATTGCCCTTCGCGAGTAGATGATACCCTGGCTCATGAGGGATGGAACCAAAATCCACCGACTTTCGCCGCCGATACGACTACTCGACAGGATCTGAACGGTATATCCAACTCCACAGCACATCGAGGTCATCTAGACGATACCGCTTCTCTTCAAATCGATACTGGTATGGTACAGGAAAGCGAGATGTCAAAAGCCGACCAGGTCAGCCAGCGAAATGCTTATATAGACGAAGTTGCGTTGATATCTAGAAGCATAAAGTTGAATCCTCATCCTTGTATGAGGAGCCATCCAACCCAATATCCATATCCTCAACTGTCGCTGCAAACGGCAAACGATTCAACAAAAGACTAGGAAAGATTGCTGTAGGTGTGAAGCACGCGGTTATCAAATACGGCCAATTTGTTGGCCCGGGCTTCATGATTGCCGTTGCCTATATCGATCCGTGAGTAACCCTCTTCGCTTGTGCACAGCTTTCGAACTAAGGACAATCCCATCCTCTTCTAGTGGCAACTACTCCACTGATGTGAGTCGACCCTAATCTCTCTGGGCTCCTGCGGGAAATGCCCCTGATCTTTCCCTCCTTTCTAAACGAATAGGTCTCGGCGGGTGCCGAGTTTCGCTTCCGACTCCTCTTTATTGTTCTGATGTCCAACTTCTTCGCTATCTTCCTGCAGAGCCTCTGCATCAAGCTCGGAACTGTCACAGGTCTCAATCTCGCCGAGAATTGTCGAGTCCATCTTCCGAAATGGCTAAATTATTTCCTCTACGCTCTCATCGAAGCTGCGATCATCGCAACAGATATTGCAGAGGTCAGCTAGCTCTACTATCTCCCTCTTAACGTCCAGATAACTAAAATTCGTATGAAAAGGTCATCGGCTCCGCAATTGCACTGAATTTACTTCTCAAGGTGCCTCTCATTGCTGGCTGTGCTATTACAATCGTCGATGTCTTGTTGATACTTATTTTCTATCGTCCCGAGGGATCAATGAAGGGCCTTCGAGTTTTCGAAGGCTTTGTGGCGCTGCTGGTGCTCAGCGTTGTGATTTGTTTCTGCATACAGCTTTCGTATATCAGAGACACGTCAGTAGGGGATGTTTTCCGAGGGTATATCCCATCATCAGCGATCATCCAATCTGACGGGTGGGTCATCCTTTCTGAACTTGGAAGATGGCGCTAACATGAGACGTACAAAAGCCTATACGCAAGCTGCGGCATTCTAGGTGCCACCGTCATGCCTCATAGCCTCTATCTGGGCAGCGGAATTGTGCAAGGCCGTCTACACGATTTTGATAAGAAGGCTGCAGATCGGGCGAATCGGACAGTAGGAACGGCCTCCGTCTTTGATGAGTCAGAAGAATTCCGCAAACACCAGCCATCGCTTGCAGCCATCAACTACTGCCTATCCTATTCTGTGGTTGAACTCATCGTCTGCCTCTTTACATTCGCGCTCTTTGTCAATTCCGCCATCTTGATCGTCGCCGGAGCTGCTCTGTCTGATAACCAGGCGTCCCAGTCCGCTGATCTCTTTGGCATCCACGATCTCCTGTCAACATCTCTGGCTCCGGTTGCCGGTACCCTGTTCGCTCTGGCCTTGCTCTTTTCCGGGACTTCTGCCGGAATCGTCTGCACGATGGCGGGCCAAATGGTCTCCGAAGGCGCACTGAATTGGAAACTCTCTCCATGGCTTCGCCGGCTCATCACTCGGTCTATTTCCATCGTGCCAGCCATAATCATTGCCGCGGCCGAAGGCAGGGACGGCCTCACGGCAGCACTCAACGGTACACAGATCGCGTTGAGTGTTACACTCCCTTTCGTTTCCGCCCCCTTGATATACTTCACCTGTCGGGATCGTTATATGACAGTCTCAAACCCTGATGATGAAGATCGTGACCGTCAGGCTCGAATGCGCAACAGCTGGTATACCACTACATTCGGTGTCCTTATCTGGTTGGTCATCGCTATTATGAACGTGGCTCTTTTAGTCCTCGTAGGGCTAGGAAAGGCCTAAACAATCTAACTTGCCAGCATTTTTGCTCAGGTATATTTCCTAATAACATTATCAACGTCCGTCTGGACTGAATTGGACTGACAATCTCAGAGTCTTAACAACTGTGAAGCAAATGGCTTCTTCGGTCTGTCTTCAGATCAGACGCAAGTCCCTCGCGAGACAGCGTATCAGACATTTAGGTGGGGAATCAGCTTGTCCAGGTTACGTAGTGCTTTTCAGAAGTCAATTGTAAGGCGGGGAATCAACTTCCCCGCTCACTGTGTTTATCGGTAGTGAAGTAACAGATGATCGAAACATTGAATGGAAGCCAGCTTCGAAGATTCACTTGTGATCTACGTGTTATCGCGTCAGAGTGCAAGAAGGCCTTCAAGGATCTAGGCACCTGAAGGCCTCGTCTAAGCATGCCACCGAAACCGTCTGTAATCAGTAACTCCTCCCAAGCCTCGTCCTCGTCCTCCTCCTTCTCCGCTCCGCCGCTGCTGCGTATGGATTTTTTTCTCCTTCAGCCATTCTGCCTTGGAAGGGCGCTAAGGCAAATAATAGCTCCAGTCCCAGCCGTGGCGTACACCCAAAGTGGTCTACACCTCGAGGCGTGGTCCACACCACCAGACGTGGCGTGTGGTCAAAACCGTGCATTGATCTGAATGGCTCTTTCAAGAAAAGCCCTTTTAACCAATTCCTTTGTTCGAATGCTTCCAGAGACTTGCCCTTTCAAAACATTCCTGACCTGGCTGTCTTTTTCGAAATACTCCTTACGCCATCTTCCGTTCCGAACCCAATACTGAAGAGGGTCAGGACTGCTCTCGCTAGTGTCACTTGCCGCTCCTTCCTCGGCAGTGTATCTTGGAGGCCAGGTTCGCGGTCGTTTTGTATGAGGCTGCTCCTGAACTCGAAGAGAGGGAAGCCCAGCTTCTTCGGATCGCTTCTGTTTTCGAGGAAGAGGGTATAATTTCTGGAGAGGAATTGGATCTTGCATGGTCTGGATCAGGTCAGCGGTACTACATCTAATAGGAGACATGTAAGGAGTATACATGTCTGGCAGCAGGGATATGGGTTGTTGAAGACGGGTAAGGTGCTTGCGCTTTGTTTTGGCAATCGGATAGCTTGGGCGATTGCTGTAATGCTTGTAGGCGTAGGCTCTTGCGAACAGCTCGCTGTGGGTGAATATCTGGAGGCCGCTTCCCTGTGGATCGTTACCTCGTGTACGGAGAGTAGAATGTGAGCACTCCACCTCGATCGTTCAGCGCTCGAGATTGCAGCCCGTTCTTCATGGAGGTTGAGTCTAGCTATCACGCTGCCGTGTCTTTCACATTCGTGCCGCCATGGTGCACACCACAGGGCGTGGTTCACACCACTAGCCATGGTGCACACCCAAAGTGGAGCACACCAGGTGGCGTGGCTCATACCACTAGGTACGGTGCACACCCAAAGTGGTCCGTACCACGGGGCGTGGTTCACACCACAATTGGTGGCTTGGACCATTGTTGGTTGTACACCACATGCTTCCTGAATGTCCATACCTTTTGGAGGTATACACGAGGCGTGCGTCACACCAAAAGGTTGTTCACCGTCAGCGTGCCACCCTCGGATTACCAGCTACTCCTTTTAGCTGCAATTCGCTTGTTCGCAGTCCCGGTAGCTGTCAAAGCTCTATCGCCTACCCTTTACCATGTTCTACGTCATCCGAGACTTTTCATTCTTTATCTTTACCTCTTGATGCCGCCGCAGCGCTTCCTGCTTGACTAGACTCGCCCCGTGTACGCAGAAATCCAGGAACTCTACGAATGAACCGCCAGGCCTACTGAAGCTGTTGTATTCGGAGCTCACAATTATGGTGGGGGGCAGAGCAGTCTTTGCAAATAAGGTGTGGTTCTACAGAGCAATCGTCGGAGGATACATAGGCTTTGAGATATCTTGTGCTGTATGGCACAGCAATGTCGGGAAGGATGACGGCAAACACTTGATAAGCTTCGTGCTTTATCCCAAAGTTTGGGGAAGCGTGGATCACAGCCCGTTGTGCGTTGAGTCACGATCACTATGCACTTTGCCACCAAATCATGTCTCCGTATTGTTGACGATTTTCCATCCCGACAATTCTGCCAAACTTTGCTCTCTCCATTTAGATGCAGCCCTACCATTGCCCCCGCTCAGGCTACCAGGCTCGATATGTTGGGCATGCTAGGCGGACTCAGGCCTAGATTGTCTTATCTGAACATCACCATTCTGTCTACTGCGAAGTCTTCGCAGATTGAGACTCTATCTGCCAGTTGCAGCCAATACAGTACATTTGCTTGAAAAAAGTTGCTGTCAACTATCTAAAGGCCCGAAAAATAGCGGTGATCATGCACCAACAAGCTACGACTGGGCCAATGGAAGGAGCACACATGGCTCTACCCCGCCGATGATGCAGCCTCACTGCTTGTATCCTCTTAATTGCCGATCTTGTGGTAGTCACTCTTTCGAGCTACTGATCGTCTTTGACAGGTAGAAAGCATCAGCGAACTCCAAGTCAAGCAGGAAGATGGCGTTATTACACGGTGCCTCTCAGACCCCTCACACAATATGGACACCAACACGTGAGGACCATTTCCTGAGAACGGTCCAAGAAGTACAAAATATATCCGCACAAGTACCAGGGGAGGCTCGCACTCATGATCAAGAGAGTGGCCGGGCATGCTGCGGCGACTACGTTCTCCCTTATAATGTTGAATACCAGCTGGCACAAGATCTCGCCTTCATCGCCGCTCATGAGGAAGGTGTGCACGCAGTTTCCGCAGCAACAGTCGAAAAGGCGGCCACCGAGCAAGGGCTTACATTCACTATTGCCAGCAATTCGGGTGTTGAACCATCAGTCAGGGATGGTCTTCTCGGAATGGGAAGATGTTTAGAGCGTTGTGCTCAAAAGGGTAATGCAGCTGCAATATTGGGAGAATGTTTGCTGAGATGCTACGCTCATATTAGAAATACCACGCTCGGAGTGTAGAGAACTTCTTTTCCGCTCTGTGGTACAATTGTGCGAAGCTCGCATCATTGGTCGATTCAAATGCAAAGACTGGATAACTCCGGCGTACCATAACAGAAAACGGCGCCCCATGCACGAAGATTTAGAGTATGTGTTCAATCGGTATCTGTCGAACCAAAATAAGTACCCGGACCAAATCAAATCACAAGCGTCCAGGTTGCGGGCCTTCATGGACTTCATGATCCAAGTCAATCAGCACGATTCCACCATGACCTTCCAGACTCGACTGGAAGCTCTGCAGCTGGCTGGCACTGTTTGCAACGTTCGACAACCTCTCGAACAAGCCCTCAAGCAAGCAGGCATAGAATTAGACGTGACCAGTGTGAAAGCGATCAGGGCATTCGACAAAGTGGCCAACTACTGGCATATCAGTGAACGGCTTTCGCACTTGGCGGCAAGCAGCAAGTTCCGTCACCTTTTCCCGTCATCCCGTTTCAGGTTCTTGACTAAATGTGCCCCTCACGTAGTACTAGGACGAGCGCGATTCGTGCACGCTGAGGTCCAGATCGTTACCTTCCATCGACTGGAGTGGACTCGCCCCCTACCCAGGGTGATAGGGACTACCAAGGCGGCATGCTACCTTTGCAACCTCTTCCTTTCACTCCATCCACAGTACACAATATTAGCAACTCATGGCACAATTTTCGATGCTTGGAGCATTCCAGATGTCTTGCCATATTCCGTGGAGGACTGGAGAGAGCTGAGGGCCATACTTCAGAGCATGCAAGCAGCGTTGGAAGCACGAGCCAGAAAAGAGAATCACGGGTTCCTGCAATTCCCAGTCCAGAGCGGTATCTACCATGTTCCGAGTCTTCCTAGTCTAGCAGGGACAGTCATCGGTCCTGCTCCTTTGGTTGAGTTCGGGAGTAATTCCACTGTCCGATCGATCACAAAAAGTCAAAACGCCGCTGCCGGATTCACAGCGGAATCTAACGGGGAAGCTGCTGCTATGTCCATGTCAGATCGCGATGCGGTCTCAGCGCTGGCAGCTGCCAGTCAAAGGCCTTGCGGGCATCGTGCAGCTGCCAAGGAAAAGTATAGTAAGGACAAGGAGGTCAGACTAATCAAGGTTGTCAGAGAATCCCATCCAGGTCGCCAACCTCGATGGGAAGCCGGATTGAAGGCAGGCACAGAACACCCCAAGATCTCTGCGCGTGAAGGGCCTTTCAACAGAAGATATGACAGCGAGAGCAAGCGACCGCAGACGAGCTACACCTCTTCGGCTTGTATTGAACGGCCTTTTTTGCGCGGGCAACACGCTGGAACAGAGGTCAAGAGCTTACAGCACAGTGATGCAGATAACGGCCGTACAAGCAGCACGTATCGTTCAAAAAGCCCATTAGAGCCGATGCAAATACAGGACAATGCAATTCAAGAACGTTGTGAAGGAGCTGGCCAAGAGCTCGGAGGAAATTCGAGCAGACGATCCCGCAAAAGGCGCCGAAGGCAACGTCGCAGGGTCAAACCCAATCCAAATCGCCGGAGAAATGACGACACATCGCGACAGCTAGGGTTGAGCAGGGACAAGACATATCGGAGACATGGAAACCGAGCACAGTCTGGTTCTAGAAGCCATAAAAGGTCTCACCAGCGAAATTCAACAGGCAAATACAGCTTCTTGCAAAGCCTATCGAGAGCGATCCGCGGAGCTCGTAGACTTTTTTGTACTTGAAAGCTGAGGGTTGACTTATCCGAACGTGGCACCGATTAAGCCTGGATCTACGTGGTATCGTTATAGAGCAACACTATCTCATCGATGTCAGTGATGTCCAGGTGCGAGCGTTGAGCGGCGTCAAGGAGCAGTGTTCCAAGTGAACATTTCTAGATAGGGCTTGCAGTGCGCTAGTATACTACATGCCTCAGCACGGTCCAAGCTGCCATTGAGGAATGAGCATTGCTTGGAATGTCGCGAGGGCGTTTATGATACCCAACACATCCTGTTTCTTTCGCACGTATCGTCCACGTCTTCTTCGATCCGCCGTCGTCCGCCAAATGTGATGGGAACCTTGACCGGCAAATCTCCATCGTCGACGATTTGGTCTCGCTATGCACTCGCCAAGAACGGCGTCGTGGAAACCTCGTCAATCGTGGGAGGATGATACTGCGACAAGCTCCTCGCATGACAGCACCGATCGATCCGATTTTTCGAAAACGTATGCTCAAGCTAAAAATTGTCGTTTCTCCTTCGAGAGTCGCCAGCGATGATATAGGCTTGGGCCGATCCTGCTGGTGGCAGGAGAAGACGAGGTGATCTCATCATCGCCGGTTATCGTGGCGGAACGGTAACACCTGATCAATACTTCAACCTGGCGGATTTGGCGGAATGGGAGTCCTATCGGAGCGTGAAAAGAGATTCTGGTGCTTTCCTGTCGAGGAGATTGCGTGTGTAATATAACAGCCTTAGACGATGTCACCCTTGGTGTAACAGAGCTGGAGCCATTCGCGCCTTGGTATCGTCCATCAATCATCACAACACAGACGAGTTCACAGCGTTGCTAAAGGATTGTGGGCTATTTCAATAATTGGTTTGCACAAGAAAATAAGGAATTTGACAAGCAGGTTGTTGAGGATTATCCTTTCGTTGATTTTGATCATAAACAGTAATGAGGGTGACAATATCATCTTCATATATACACCTACCACCTCACTGACCCTTCTGAAACCACCTAATCGATCTCAATAATCCCCGGTCCATAAACAGTCGCACTAGCAACCTCACTCGAATTGGTAAACTGCTTTCTACACCCCTCCACAACCGCCGCGATCGTCAAACCCCTCGCAAATTGCGAAGCGCTCTGGAACGGGAGCGAAGCGCTGAAATACGACATGCCGTCCCTAGAGCTCACGTCCGAGATGGGCACCGTGACAGGGAGATTCTGGCCCGAGAGATAGACGACGGAGTTTGCTGACGCAGAGACAGTGCCGGGCACGCTATAGGAGACGGTCTCGTTCTTGGCGGCCAGGTCTTTGCTGACGACAATCAGAGGCTTGAATGTCGGGACGGCTTTGCTGACGGTGGCGAGTTCTGCGGGACAGGAACCGGGGACGATGACGGTTTGGAGGAAGGTGTACTGCGTTGGCATTTGCGTCAGCGAAGGATTCTCAATCGTTGAGGAAATTGGCTAAGGAGATCTGATGAGAGAATACATACAGCGAATGCTGGACCCTCAGTCGTCAGGAACGGCGCAGCGGAGGGGATCTTCTTCTGGACCGAACGGAACCAGCCGACTTGCTCGGCCTCTTGGGCGAGGACCGATCCGAACAGATTGACCAGGGGCGTCTCATCGCCTGCATCCATTGCAAAAACGGTTTGTGCCATGGGTAGAACTCCGAGGACGACGTCGGTGAATGTTTGCGCCAAGGTAATGGCGCTTAGGAAGTCACTGACTGGGGCTTTATAATGGCAGGGAGTGAACGGGGTCTGGTTTGCGCTCTTGAGAATGCCATTGACGCCGAGGGCGTGCATTTCCTCTTGCTAAAGTGTTGTTAAAACGGTGCTGACGTATTGAGTGAATTAAAGAGGGCCTGAGATTCTTACCTTCATGATGGCTTTGATCGTTTCGGTAACATATGTCGTATTGTACTTGGATACATCATAGCCGGGCACATTCGTTGTGATGTTGTGCAACAGCTCGGTGAAATATGCAACTTCGAAGAGCTCGTTCAACGCGAGGAGCTGCAAAGTCACGGTTCCCGTTGGGGTGAGCTTGGTAGGGAGCGGGCTGCTGGGAAGACTGCCGCCGGCCACCGACCCGATTCCCGCGAGCTGGGCTTGGTTGGGCATTGGGAAGCCATCTGGCAAGGGAAAAGGGCTGGCTGGAGCCGCGGCGGCATAGCCAGCAAGTGTGGAGAGGGAGGCAATGGAGGAGAAACGCATTTTGAATAAGTTGAGTGTCTGTTTCGAGTTTATGGGAAGACGAGGGACAAGGAATGCAGCAGAGATTCAAACCCATATACTAAGTAGTATGTTGCGAAACTGCCTGTAGCGGAGTTACCTCGATCAACTTAGGGTTTTGTTCTGGCCTCGACGTCACTTTCCGCAATGCGCCTTCGTCCTAATGGGGATAGCTTTATCCGAGCTGGCTACGCGATTGGCCGTGCCCGCTCGACGCCCGGCCAGTCCGCGGTACTTCTTCAGGAACTCCGTTCGCTACTAACCGCATGGGGAAGAGCATGCTGACGCATTGATCTTTTCAATACCGAGATCTGACGATCAATGCAAACCCCGCATGGCCGGAAAGTCTGGGATCCGAATGAAGAAACGTTCTTCGTGTAGCTGGAGAAGGGATCTGGGTATGACGTAAATCGACAGCGGCCGAATGAAAATGCTCACCTGTCACGCTGAGGGCTGCCATTCCTTACTCGTATCCGGAAGATGGAGGCCGTTCTTTCGAAGGGGTTCTTTACACTTCTTCTCTACCCGCTCAGCCCTACCTGCTGGTTTAGCGTGCTTTTGAGCCTTCCCTGTAAAGGCCGCTTTCGTCTTTCGTCACACTGTTCGACCACTTTTCTTGTCTCAGGTGGAAGCAGTGGACTTTGATGGATTGTTTGGTACACTCCCTCGAGCCTATGTTTCAACCAGTTCCATATTAAACTGTCCGAAGTTCCAACATACATCCCCAATACATCATCACCGCCCTTCGTAGCGCTCTTCGGTGTTGCGTGCGCACCTCTCTTGTCCGCACTACGAACATGCGCCTTTCCCCGTGATTCTCTTTCTAGCTTCTCTTGCAGGTCTTTTTGAACGCTCTAGCCGTGGTGAGGTCTAGTTTCGTCTGTTCCGTCCCCATCTTCATTGTGTATGATTCCCATTTGTACGATAATTCTTGCGGGGAAATTGAGTGGATGCGGAGGATCGATTGCAACTCGCCAAGGACGTTGGGGGTGAGGTCCGTCACTGGAGGGATCGCAAAGAGATCATTGAGCTCTTTTTTGGTGGTCTCCATCGCTGCTGTGTGTAATTGATTTTGATGTCAAGTAAAAATTGGAAGTGAGTGGCTGTGGGTGGAAGAAGAAGTAAAGTGATTTTCAACGCGACACATCGGGACGGAGTTTACGCATTCTAAATTCCGCACCTGGGCTAGTTTTTCTCAAGGGCCCTCACGAAAGCTTGGTCGCTTGAGGATATTTGATACATCTCTGCAAGCAGTGATTTTGAGAACACAAGGTCTATGGTAAATTCGTAGAGAAGAAGCTGTTCTGAATCTTTATGAGCTAAATATATATCGTATGTGTTCTAGATCTAATGTTGATCCGGCTTGAAGGCTGATTGATACTCGTATCCGAACGCCCTTACAAAGAACTAGCCTAAGCAATATCAAAGAAGTTGTCGGAGAGCACACCCCAACATTCTTGGGTCGTCCCTTTCGGACTCGTTCAATCTTGTGCAACTTTGCATAGTCTATTCATCAAATTTACTCAAAGTATCCGTGATGCCATATCATATATCCCAGCTCGCGGCGTAAAAGTCCAGCTCAGTCTGTTGCTCGACCTCCTTACAAGCCTCTTTGCCAGACTCGATGTACTTGTTCGGTCCTGATATGTATACCCAAGACCTGCCATTGTATTGTCTTGCCTTCACGCAGATCTCCGATAACTCTTGACGCAGGTCTACTCGAGCTCTCCCAGAACCAGTGAGATACTTCCTCAGCTCTAGTCCCTCGGCCTTTGGCTCGATGAAAGGCAACTCGATATCATCCGAATCTTTGACGCTCCATACGATAATGCATCTGCGCCATTTGCGTATATGCGTCTCTTTCATTATGAAATCTTGCGTAGCAGCCGCGTTAAAAGCCGCAGCGATGGCTAAGGCTCCACTGACGCCTGTGCCTGCTACTAAGCAGACAACAGTGTCGTAATGTGAGGGATCGGCAGGCGAGAAGTAGGGTCCCTCGAGTCGAAGAGTGACATCGATGCCGACTGCCTCGGGCGTAGAGGTTTCCGACGCCTTTTCCGCGTCAATGCCGTCGCTACTTCGTATTGCCGATGGACTAGGTTGCAGCTGATCTGCTTGGGCTGCGAGTCGCGCAGTCCACTGTGTGCTTTGCACTCGCTGTTTCTTGCCTCTAAATATACGCTGGCGGAGTGGTAGTGGTGCGACAGCGGCTTCGCCTGGAGGTAATGCTGTTCCCTGTTTGCGGAAGAGAAATTGGACTGGAAAGTCGTTCTCAGTTGAGTGAGTTTCGCTGTTCTTAGAGGCTAGATGCGTGATTGTGGTGAACGGGTGCAGCTCGCGTATAGAAGACCCGGCATGATGAATATAGAAATGGGCAAGTGGTGAACGACACGAGCAGCCTTGCAATCTCTGGCGAGGCAACGGCAGTGTGACACTGAGATAAATGGTCAGCACTGACATCATAGAAGTCAGGGGCCTGATTTGACTCACCAGTACCAGCCTTTGCCCAGGGTTGAAATACTTCCATCCAGGGTTCTTCTTAATTCCCAAAGGCGCATCATCCAGTCTAAAAACCACATAGCCAATCCTGGAGCGGTGCAATAGAACACAGTGCTTGCATGGAGGCAGATCACGATAACCATGACTATAGCCAGCAGGTGAGTGAAATAGAAGAGGTTGAAGTGTGCTTTGCGCACTTTCGGCAGTGTAGTGATCGCGATTGCACACATGATCAGGGTAGCGAGCGACCCGGTAAATATCAGAGAGGCACGCCATACGCCAAGAGGTGAGGTGTCGCCAGGCCAGGTCTCGGTGTGAAGGTAGGTTGGGTTGAGAACGGGAATGACCATTCGAAGCTGGGTTGAGAGGCTGTTGAAGGCTGGTACCCAGGAGACGTACAGGAACCCATGTATGATCACCAAGATGAATAATGTGTAAGCCGTCAATATGTGATTTGTGAGTGTGGTCGACACCGAGATCATGAAAAATGATGCCAGTGCGCTGTGTCGAGATATGGGCAATAAGACCATCCCCATCGTGATATCACACATGTGTCCCGTCAGAGCGATGGCTGCCAGCCTGTCACTCCCATGATAGATCCCGGCCGTACGATTCCGTTCATTGAAATAGTCGCGTAGTCGAATCCACCAAACACCAACGACGATCCCGTATAACGAGACGATCCAGAGCGCCATCGTGAGACCACCAATGCTGATGTGCCTGCCGAGTACTGGCAATTTCCATTCTGTGAGTGGCCGCGCAAGCCGCTTCTGCATCTTTGGGTGGAACGCTCGTGCCGCAAGCACCGTGACTGATATTGAGAGCCAGAAATACCATATGACAACATGCAATCTGGTTTGAAGAGGGAAGAGCGATTCGCCGCATGTGGCTGCATAGCACCAATTGTCCGATCGAAATGTTAAGCCTATGGAGAGGCTGAAGGTGATGACCAGGCTTCCGGCGAGAGGCCAAAGGCAAGTCCGAGGTGTGATTCGGGATGCGTGTTTCTTGATGATTGGCAACACTGCCCTCGAAGCCTCCGTTGTGTCTGCCATACTGAGAGATACAAGTCCAGGTCTTGAACCGAAGATATCACAATGCAATGTCAAAGACTAAGGAAATCAAAACAACCCGCGCAACAGGAGCGAGACACATCCGAGTCATTAGACTTCTGATACCAGACCATCCTTGTCGTGCTCACCTGGTGTCATCTTACATCGTACTCAAGCTTTTCCCATCCACGGGGTTGTCAATGGCCAGTAGCCAAATGCGTCCATGGGCTAAAGACCCTGTTGGCCTGAACGAGTTTACGGCAACGCGTTTTTCCGTCATTTGATGGCGCTATCAAGGATCTTTCCGTGACCATTCCCAAACAGCTGCCGGAATGGCTGACACAAACCAGAACGTTGACTTACTCGTCAACATCATTGATGCGCAGTATCAGGTTCGGCCATGGCGCTACAGATCTCCTTTCCCCGAGACTCGTCTTTCCGTTGAGGGACGCCAACACTTTGCGCATTGACTTAGAGCTGGCCAATGACGTTGAGCACGGATCTTCCAACTACCGATCGCCGATATCCCGATCCTGCGCTAAGCTATTCTTAGGTCACCACCTTCAACCTCGCGCCTAGAAACACTTCCCCGTCTTCTCCTTATGTCGCCAATAACATTTCACTGATGGAGGAGTGATCTCTGAACTCGCTCGCTAGCCAGAGACCACTTATGGCACGCACTGCCTTCCCACAGCGTCGTGGACTAAGCGTGATGCCCTCCAATGTCTCTCAGTCATCAACCTGAGCAACCGACACTAACCATTCGCTCAGTCAAGCTCCCTCGCCGCCTACGCTCCTACGGGTTATGTCTCACATCGGTCCACCGTCCTGGAGCCCATCTCACTTTGCCATCTGATCCGATCACCGTGGTTTACATCTCGGATACTGTCGAAATGGGCTATAGTTGCGGGGCCTCGCATGGCTACTACGAGTATCAGGCGAAAATATTGTTTGTACGATCTAGGGAGGTAGATTAATCCGGTCCAAGCTCTCTGTAGAACATAAATTTTTTCGAGCAAGAAGGCGACCGTAGATCATGGGACCGCGGCATAGCCGAATATGCTGTGGAGCTACTATACCGGAAAGCGTTTAGACTATGCCAAGCTGATCAGCGTATACTAACAGTATTTTCGCCTGAAACCGTAGTATGGGGTCATGGCTCTGCAGTGTACGTAGTAAGGGCCGTTTTATAGTTTCTTGGCAGGGCCGGATGACTGACTTCTTTCGCTCCCTGCGACAATCAATTACCGTTTCCGTCCCAACACGTGTCCACTGATTGAAAGAATTCCCTGTTTGCCCCCTCTAAGCTCAAGTGTCTTGGCATCCGCATGTCCGGTTCAGCTTCCAGGGTAAGTAGTCCTTCCAATGCTCTCTGCATATCGTGCGGTCTCTCGCTGGGGCTACTGAACTATAAGACTATCGAGTTGCCTTCCCTCCCTTCCCTCCAACGCGCATGGTTAGAACATTAAAATCTTGTCCACCTGAAATCCAAAAATCCACAATCGTGTTCGATCAATTAAGTAAACCAAATGAAGGCTTCCAATCTTCTCCAGCTCCTCTCGACGGCTGCCATTACGTCGGCCACTTATATGTGCCCGGTCAGCCCGGGCTCCAGCGACCTTCCCGCTATCGCGTACGGCTACGTTCTCCAAAATCTCCTCTCGAGCTACTACGACTCGGTGCCTATCAATGAATCTTTCTACTCTTCTCTTCCCTCGCCGACAAAGCCAATGACCGACTTCCTGGCCAACACCATGGGCCTAGCCGTGCAGGCCAAACTCGGCGAGGAGGCCCTTTTACAGGCCGGCATGGCAGCTGGGGGAATGAAACCGAATTGCAACTTCTCGTACCCGCCTGTCACTAACGCCACATCGCATCTCATGAATGCGTATATCTTCGAGGCGACAATGTGCGGCGCGTTCATCGGTCTAGCGGACTACGTGCAATCTCCGCAGGCAGCGTTCCTCATGGCAAGGCTTGCAGCCGAGCACGGTGAGTAGTGCGCAACCTTCCGCCTCTACCTGAAAGCCATGTTAAAGGGATTCGTCTTCAGGTATCCATGCCTCCTACATCGGCTCCCACATGAAGCCCGTTGTGTTCCCCGCCAACAGCACCTCTTTAACGCCGGCCTTCACGCCCGAGATGGTCAGCATGAAAGGGATGGGTGTCGGACCGCTGGGCGACTATCTCAATGGCTGCGTGATGCCTCCTGCTGCTCCATGCGGCGGGACCGTTGAGATCGGAATGCTTGGAGCCATGCTGAACGATGAGAGCAGCTCAAACATGAGGAGCACCAGCAGCAGCGACAACAACAGCAGCAGCTCCGCCACCCCGAGTTCCACGTCTCCGTCCACAAGCCCCCAGGCTTTCATTGGCGAAGCTGGAATTGTCCAGGGTGGCGGGTGGGCGGCCGTAGGGATTTCGGCGCTAGCCGCATTACTGGCATCGATTTGAAATGCGTTCCAGAAATGCTGCACGAGTATACCAATCGAATAACTTCCGCGTATGCCAAAAGAAAAGGAGAAAAGTTTACCTGTTTCAAGATTTACTTTTCCCGTCAGTCCGTTCTCAATTTTCCGCACTATGCCGCAAGTAGGCATTCTAATTCCTCGGAGTCTCACGGGATATGCTTTGTAAACCTTTTGTGCAGCAATGCCAAGATTACCCCGCGCCCAGTTGACATCAGTTCGCCAAGAATTATGGACGAGACATTCATCCCCCCAAGCTAGTCCGCTCTAGTGTAGTAAAAGAGCTAACGATCGGAAATCAGATGCAAAGTACGATCGAGGCAGGGTCCATCCGTAGTGTACCTCAGCTTCGCCAGACCCTTGCCCCTGTAACCTCTTGAGGCATCGGCATATATGCGAAATCGATTTCTCCGAATTAGTCCTGCCCGGCCCCGGAAAATGAGATTGGAGACTGACCTAGAGGCTCGAATCCAGCCCCACTTTTGTGATAATGTGCCGAATTTTCTCAAAAATGCAGCTTACCCTTCATTATCAAAACTGTCAGTGTCCCGATCTTTCGCTCTCTTATCTTGTAAGTTCGTCTCCTGGCTGCGGTTGGTATCCGCTATGATTGTTCGCGGGACAGAAACCCCTGCAGGGTCCTCCTTCCCGGTTTCGTTCATGTCACCCTCCGGGTTTGTCCGCCGCGTGAGCCCTGCCTCAAGCGTACCCTCTTCGTCCGTGACGGCTTCGCCGATGTGGGAGGGCCCCGGCTCGTCGTGGTCGCCGGGATTCGAGATCATGTAAGCTTCGTCAATCGGATCAAAAGTTGACTTGCAGGTCGCAACTGAAATGGCTGCTTCCCTAGTATCTTATGCTACTGCACTGATTGTGATGGTAGCTGCTATTGGTGTATCTCAGGGAGCATTCACCTCTAAGCAGGATATTTACACCAATCGGTTATTCCCCGCTTGAAGATCCTTAGCAAGCCCTATGATTTTGGGTACTCTTGGGGATCTGAAAGGCTAGGTAAGGCTGGCTGCACACTTGGAAAGGGATAGGTCATGCGTCAGAACGCGCAAGCCATGAATGAGCTGTATCCCATGTCTTGGAGTCTTGGGCGCTCGCGTTGACTCTTGGCGCCAAACAGAACGATGTGCCCTGCCAAGATATAGTGTTCAATTATTCAACATCGTGGCAGCACCATCTCCAAGTTTACTGCCACTCCACCATTCATGATCGAGGAATGTCGCCTACACGGAGTGGGCCTCCATTGTGGTAGCAAATCCATTGGCTTATCCGTCCTCTCCTTCACAGGGCCCTGCTACGGTCAGACCAAGTGTACTAACTTCTTTGGCGGGAGCATCGAACGAATGCAGTTTGCCTTTCGAGGTATACACGGGTCCATGAAGGATTCTTCCATGCAACCGGACAGGGAATCGAGATCCTGTCACGCCAGCACACGGTCCCTCTGTTCAAATATCTGCTTCGCCCGTCCATCTTTCCCCCCATCCAGGCTATTGCATCCCCAATACCTTCACCACAAGACCCAGCACTCACCCATCCTGATATTGACTCGCTCAATCACCTCAGCCTCACAGTCATCCCCATTCCCCCACCAGCTCAGCTTCATCCATTCATACCACAACATGAAGCTCACCACCTTCCTCTCCCTCCTCTCCCTCGCCATCATCCCAATCCTTCGGCCGCCTCGCCCATCCCGGCCCCAGCAGACTACGGCAGTTACCCTGCCCCTGAAGGCGGATATGGCTCTTAAGGCGGTTTGGGATCTGCTGAAGGTGCAGCCGCTGAGCCTGCTCCTCCAAGGTGAGCTGAACTAATATGTTCTCATCCAATCTCCCCTATTTCCCTTCCAAATTTGCCAAAAATCGTAATTGCCTCTCTATATGAAAACCCAACAATTAGCAATGACACTCACTAATTGTGTCCCGCATCTAGTGGAGGCTACGGGGATTATGGCTCCTATGCTGGTGCTGGCGCTTCCGAAGGTACCAGTGCTACGCCCGCACCACCAACTAGGTGAGCCAAGCCTGATATTCTTCCATCCTACCCCCCAATTCCCCTTCTCAACAATATATTCCCCCCACCTCTAGACCCAATAACGACATTCACTTATTGCGTCCTGTATCAAGCGGAGGATACGGCGACTATGGATCCTACCCAGCGCCCGAAGGTGGCTATTGGGCTTACAAAAGGGATGCCAAGTCTGTGTTAGCGAAGAGAAATATACAGGAGCTGCTTGAGTGGGGATTGGGAGCGGCTTGAAACCTATGACGGCGGTTTTGTGGGGCTGTGGTTGAGGCTGCAACGAAGAATGAGTCTCGAATGGGCGGTCATGGCATCGATATACACTCCCTAATTAGCGTGGGTGGTCGATAGACAGACGGACGATACCTTGAAAGATAATAATAATATTGGCATTGAGTTGAGACGAGCAAGGCGCACCGCTTGACCTATCAGTGTTTTGGCAAACTTAATAGATGCTGTTCGTGGATCATTGTAGCCATCGACCTTGGATTTCGTCCTATTCAACTATCAGTAACAACGGCTTAGACTTGTTGATGCCCCATGACCTCCATGGTTACACATCGAATCCTCGATTAATGATGTTTCTTCGCATTCCTTCAGTGTTTCACCATACACTAGGTCAAGGATGTCACAAAATTCCATACACACCCACGGGTCGATGTCCCCAGAAGAACGACATGCTGACTTCAGGATCATCTGCACTGGACCATTATGGTCCATAGCGTCACCGACTTCCCAGAACGGTGCAGGTCTTTAGCATACTGACTTCATGGTGGAAGCTAACGGGCGCATACAATAGCAGCGGTATAGCCCGATGATCCAGTCCCACGTTTCATTTGCCCGATAAGAGCGATAGCTGTAGCCATCAATTTCTCTTTTGCAACAATGAGCTGATGAAAGAACGGTCAAGGGCGAGGCCTTTGCCAAGTCGGAATGTTCGCTTCATAATATTAGGAGTCTGCAATTGTTCAGGCCTTGGCGAGGATGAGCTTTTCTAATTAGGAGAGTTGAACCATACCTTCCAGGTGCGAAATTTACTGACACGTTCACAATGAAAGGACAAGGCGAACAGCAAGCCGGCAAGAAACATGACGCGTAGGAGGAGCAACACCAGGAAATGATCAGCATATACAGTACAGAAGCGCACAACAACATGATATCGTCGACGCGGGAAAGACGTATGTCAATATTACGATTACTGTGAATGATTGGATATGTACAAGGTTTCTCCTGCTCTGAACGCCCCCTTCCTCATCTGGACCTTTTCGTACTCATGCTTCCGACACAAACAGATTATGCACAATGAAGTCAATACAGCTTCCTTTACATAGGACCGACCTCGAAGACAGCTGGGCCAGCAGCGACGGTGTCGTCCGTCACGGTCGTGTTGCAGCCGGTAAGGACGACATAAGTCTGGCCTGAGATAGGTGCAGTGCCATTTGGTGCAGTGGGCACGGTGAGCGAGAAGCCACCATCAACTGGGGTTGCGCTGTTGTGCTTGTTAGCTTTAACTTCATAGATTGAATTGACAAAAGCTTACGGAACAAAGACTGGGCCAGTGACAGTAATGAAGGCACCATAGATCTGCGAGCTTCCATCCGCGGGTTTAACGATTGAGCCAGATGTCAAAAGCGTGATCGTGGAGCCAGCAGTTATGTTTCCGTTGTCAGGGGATGACATAAGCATAGGGAAAGCCTTGACGGGCAGAGTTGGGTTATCTGACGGGCAAGACACGATGAATGGCGCAGCCAGGGTGTAAACCTCATTAAGGGATAGGGGCACGTCGAATGGTGATGGGAAGGGGCTCTCGCTTAGGGAAGCGCGGATGTACGCGGAGTGGCGTGACTCGACTGTGGAGATTGAGCCTGCTGCGGTGAGATAGGCGGCGCTCATGATGTCGGCTGCGGCGCCCACATAGGCGCTGACTCCGACGCCCTCGAGAATTGAGGAAAGCATGACAAATGACTTGGGGTCAGAGACGCCGAATGCGTAGGTGCACTCCTTGACTGGGGTTGCGCCTGCCTTCGTGAGGGCAGCGGTCAAGAACGAGACGTGGGTTGTCTCATCGGAAGAGATCTCCTTGAGGTTGCCATAAAAGGTTGCGTCGAAACCAGCTGATGCAAAGTCCGCCTGTGAATAGTTGGCGAGACCTTCACGGTAGAATTTGTCCTCGAGGTGCTCGAGCGTAAGAGCATAGTTGAGGATGTCGGCATCGGTGATGACCGGAGCCTGACGCTTGAGCATCTCATAGCTATTTGAGTTGTCAGAAGAAGTTAGGAAGTTGTACTTCACGAGTATTTTTGCTTACTTGCTCATCTTGGGTGCTGCAGCAGCAACGGCAGCGAAAGCTGCAACAGCAGAGAGTGAGGCCTTCATAGCTTCTGATCTTGACAATTAAGGGAAAGATACTACAAAAGATGATTAATACTGGATGTGTAGGATCGGGTGTTCGCAGCCCTAATATACCAAGATTTTGCGATGTGGGTTGTTCCAAGAAGAGTTTTCTTGTCAGTCAGCCGAGCAAGTCTGTGTTCGCTACTCCTGCATTCGGTGCCCAGGGTCGTGAATCAGAGCTCCAAATATGCGAATCACGGCGTGTAGTAGAAAAGGAAAACTCGTGTATGCTTTGTGAAAGCTGCCAAATCGACAACGCCGTTGCTCCCTCGTCGCGTTTTCCGTAACTGAACGCAACATCCATGGGACACCGCTCTCGAAGGGGACGTTTGCTTGCTGCTCAATTCGGACTTTTGGTCACGGTCAAGGTGTGAGAGTGGACATTGTTCACTTTCCAGTGGTCTCGGAGGCTGCTGGGTAAAGCCAAATGGACAATGCTGATGTAACCTTTAATTCCAGATTCTGATCATTTACCAGGAAGTCGAAGATGAGCTTCCAAAAAAACCAACCGTGACACCCTATTTCACATGGAAGGCCTGACTGGGGCCGAGCGGTCGACTTCGCCTACAGAGCCCGATGACCACGTCACAAAAGAGCCTGCTAGATCGATCAGTCCTGAAGAAAAATGCGCCCAAAAGAAAGAGAACGCTTTCGACGCCGAGAAGGGTAGGCAACAGACCCGGGGTCCAAATGGAATACAAGGGATGAGAGACGGGTCACCTTGGGACAGCTATTGGAAGAGCTTCCAGGTCAAGTACACTGACTTCGTGACCGTCGCTGTACGGAAAGGAGGTCGCCGCAAGTGTGTTATCGTGAAAAGCTTTTCAGCAGGGGCAGATTCCCAGCAGGAGCTAGAGATGATACATGGTATCCGACACGACAACATCGTGACCGTCCTGGAGACCTTTCGTTTCGAGGGCTCCTTTCACGTCGTCCTCGAGCGTATACCTATTCCCCTTGTGCAGATCATCGCATCTCCTGCCTATCCCGGGGAGCAGGAGCTGGCCGCCATACTGGGACTGGTGAATGAGGCGGACATGAGACACGAGTATGTGCTGACTGTGGTAGATACTTGAGGCTCTGGCCTACCTTGCCTCACGAGGTTTGGAGCATGGATCTCTTCGCTGCTCGAACATTCTTCTGAGCGCTGAAGGAGACGTGAAAATCGGTACGTATCCACCACAGGTCATACGTCTCTTTTTCTGTTCTGCCTCTCGAATCAAAGGACTTTCTTGACTTAATATGGCAGCGGATCAGGAATGCTGTCGCCAGGTCGCTCCATCAGGCAATGCCGGGGTCCGAGACGTGAGAGCACTGGGCGTGATCATGATGGAGCTATTACAAAAATACGTCAAGAAGATGGAGCCGTCGGGATCGAGAACCTGGACCGATGGCCATCCGACTCCGCCGCGGTGGGATTCCTTTCCGCGACGACATCTGCCGCGTCGGTGGAAGTGTTAATGAAGGTGAGCCGCGAATGGTCCCTGGGTCATAATCTAACGTTTACAGCACCGCTTACTTCAGTGTGACTGGCGGAAAGATTGGCTGGAATGGCTGGTCGATTCGGCCAATGTCTCCGCCTACCGGCTTCACAAGCCAGCATAGTCGACGGTTCCTTAGGATGGTCGAAGCATGGTTTTGTCTTCACCTATCCCACTGATTCTAGATTCAGCGGACAGTCAAAACGGGTCTGTTTTCGATATCCACTTCTAGCCCCATGTTTTCTGCCTAGTTCCGTTTGCTTTAAATTCTCTTGCCTTTTTCCTACTTCTCTACTTCTTTCTACTTCTTTCTCTACTACTTCCTACTTCTCTCCTTCTACTTCCTCCTTCCCCCCTCTCCCTTCGTTTTATTTTTAACCCATATCATCACTCGTCTGCCGAGTCCAACTCTTCCCATGGATATCCCCCACATCTATGCGACAGCTGCAGGCGGCTTTTTTCTTGTCTTCATCCTCGTCAACTTCCTCTCCCGAACAATACGAGACAGGATCTCTCTTTTCACGTCCAAACACCTCACTTACCCGTACTTCTTTCACCGTTACCGCCTTCTGGGTCCATGGACTCGAAGCGGTCTCCTTGTCCATTTGATCTACGTCGCCATCAATGCTTTTTGTCTCGGCTTTCGAGATTCCGCACCGTCGAAAGCTGGTCACCGAGCGGGGAATCTGTCGCTGGCCAACATGATCCCCCTCTTCGCCGGTCCTCACCTCGGCTTCCTGGCCGACGTGCTCGGCTTTCGATTGGACACGTATCGTCGCATTCACCGTTCGGTAGGTGTGATGTCGTTCGCATTGTTACTGTTCCACGTCCTTGTCATCGCCGACAAGCGCACCGCATTCTCCCTGAGGATACCGGAGCATCTCTACGGAGTGATGGTCAGTCACCGTCCCCGTGCATGCTATTCCATTCCACGTATGTATTCTACTGCAGCAGTCAGTCATTGTTTCCAATGCCCGAAGAGAGATTAATACGGTGGACGATGAGCCTTAGTACGAAAAATGCAGATTGTAATGGTATTTAGGAATGCTATTTTTCAGTGTGCCTTTAGCTATGAACTAGAGACGAGACGAGTCATGAAATAAACGTGACATAAGCCCTCGATTGAAATCAACGTCGGTCCATTCCATAGTGGGCCTCCACAAGTAGCCGACTTTAGTACTGGATCGGGTCTGCGTTGTGAAGGAGTTTGACGAGGTTTATTTGCCCTTTCTGGGCTGCAATTCTTCCTCGGCTTTGCAGTGGTATTCTGTTGTTTTCATAGATTTCCAGCTCGAGTTGTCGACGGGCCTCACCTTCAGGTCCAGCAGTAGTCGAAGCGGAAGGGTCTGCACCGGCTTGTAGAAGCTGGTCCACAGCCTCTTCATTTCCTGCCTGGACGGCGCATAGCAGCGGTGTCTCGCCCCTGTTGTTCCGAATGTCGACATCATGAGGGTGTCGGAGCAGCATAGTTAAAAGATGTAGATTTCCTTTCGCTAGATGATGTAGTACCGTGTCTCAGTCCTTATCCTGGATTGATCCATCTGCTCCTCTTTCCAATAATGCTTTGAAGGTGGCTTCGCGGTTGTGCAACGCTGCCCATAACAAGACAGTTTCTCCAGTCGTACGGGTATATGTAAGGGCCATGTCGTAGAACTTGGCTGATAAGACCATTTCAAAGTGGTGAGCCGTTCGTGAAAGTAAGCTAATGTCCTTCGGCCCAAGGTCATCAGTAATGTGAAAGACAATTTCGTTTGAGAGGCGGTTGAAAGCCATGATGAGCAGTGTTAGACCCACAGTTCGGTACGGATTCTGTAGTACCGTTCGCGACTACCACAATGCTGGCTTTAGGAGCACATGGAATGAAACCCTTCAGAGGCCGTTGGAGGTGCGAGTAAGTCTTGGTGGTAAGAAGGCTGAGGCGGTTTAGTCGGGCGAATGTGAGAAGGTGCTGAGCCATGCAAATCCCATTATGATAAATATAGATTGGGCTTAGCGTGGCTGAGGCCTGGGGCGCCACCTTGTGGGGCTCTTGCGGCTTCTTGCCCAACAGCATTCCTCAAGTCATGAATGACCGCAATAAGTCGCTCATGTATCCGTCGTGGCACTTCGAGCGCCATGTCAACACGGTGCCTCGAGTTCGGGGTAAGCCAGATTGGTAGGAATCGATTTGCGAACCTTGAGGTTGGGAAATCGAACGTTCGTCTGACAGCCTTACGAGGCCTCGCATCTAAAACCACCACTAGCTACCGTAATACCTGAACGGCCATCTCCAGTTGGTTACTCGTTTCACATCCGTTTCACATGGTGTGGAACTTGGGAGAGGCTCGTCACAGTCAGGCTTTTGAGCTCACCACCACTGCCAGCCTGCGAGACCGCACTCGCAACACCCACGAGGTGTCTCCTGAGTGAATTGGACTAGCTGACGTTTCCTTATGTGTTTCCTTCGATTTGCTAAATTGCCTGTCACAGTCGTCAATTAGCAATAATCAATGTATGAGTCGTCCTGCTCGCTGAGAACAATCGACTGATTACTTCGTTTGTCCCAAGACACTAGTCTGCCAAATCTACAATGAGCTCCACCGTAAACGCCTGGGAGAGGGTCTACTTACCAAGTGCTCCGAGGAGCCTCCTGCTCCTGGTGCTCCTAGTATTCTGCTTCGTGGAGCTTTTCGGGCCGGTGAGCAGGGGGCTTCCTGGGAGCAATTATTCTCCCAGGAGCCCTCGGCTCCCAGCAGCCGCCCACAGATTTGGAATGATTTCACGTGCGGTATTACGCAGGGGCAAGGCATAAGCTACTGGAGAACTGGATTCGATGGTCCTTACAGCGGCACAGCTTTTCTGCTTTTGGAGGATAAGATCACCGCTCCTATCTGACGAGACACTTATCACACGAATCAGAGAGGCACACATGGCCTTCCCCGTCAGCTCTGCATATGACACCCTCCAACGTTTTCAAAAGACATTATCGTGGTCGATGCAATGCAACCTATCTGCATATCAGCGTTATTCGCGTAGGGACACCGGTATACCCCGAAGTAGGGTATTTCTTTACCCATGGCGAAACCGATAGCAATGGCCTGCGGTGTTCGTACGGGCTTCGATTGCTTCTAGAATCATGCAAAAGCTATCTGTTTAACTTGCAACCTACGGCCGCGCCTTCCAACTGCCGTTTACAGGCCCTCCAATTCGCACAAGAGGCCATACCAAGTATATGCGCTGTGCTCGATGACTCGACCAAGCCATGCAGGTGTCGTAGCACCTTGGCATACCACCTAGAGAATCTACATCTCGACTTCAAGGCATTTCTCAAAACAAAAGTCTTCGACTTCTACTTTCAATCGCCTTGGGTTTCCGGGTCTCACCTCCTCGAAATGCTCGAGGCGCTTCTCTACTACGGTCTGCGATTGTTCAGCTATCGAACTTATGTCGGCTCTATTCTACACGCATACAACGTTCTCCGACAGTTCACTGACCTTCAATCGATCCCACTTCTCGAGAATCTCTGTAACACATTCAGTGACATCGTATATCCCGGCGGGCCTCCATACCGAAATTTCAAAGCTTGCTACGTCAGGTCCATAGGCGGCAGATTGCGGTTCAACTCTCATACATCAGATCACAAGTCTGGCTGTCATTCGATGGCAATCCCAGCTCACACTGCCAAAGCGACAGCCGGATTCAGATTGCGAAATGAACCCAACGACCCCCGATTCGACTATCAGAAAATATCCTTGCTCCACCACATCAAAAGAGGAGGGTATCACCCGGACGATGCCACTTGGAATCGAATCTATGACCTTAGTAGCACAGATGAAGACCGGCTCTCGCAGAAAATTAGAAGGAAGCATCCATACTCCCACCACGGCCCTCTCGGACACGACTTCTCTTCCTGTACCGCCCAACACCGCCTGCAAAGCCTCCAGAACGCCATCCTCACCGAATTAGGCTGTAATCGTTGGCGGAGTCAGCATGTCGACTGGAACTTCACTGCTTGCTGGGCGAGTTTCGTAAGTAGCGGTAACAGATGGCTCACGAATGCATTGATAAGGTAAAGAGAGAGAGTGATTAAAATTATATGAAGTATGAGGATGCACCATATTAGATGCTCAGTGGCGACAAGTCGGCCAAAGATTCAATCGCATATTTACGAATCACTTCCAAACATGCCGTCCCACTCTCCAGTCAGGCTTTCTCTCTCCTTCCTCACGTACCCACATACAAATGCACGTACACACTCACACGACTCAACGCTTACAAGGGACCAACCTCGAAGACAGCTGGGCCAGCTGCGACGGTGTCGTCAGTGACGGTGGTGTTGCAGCCGGTCAGAACAACGTAAGTCTGGCCGGAGATGGGGGCATCACCCGTGGGCGCAGTTGGGACAGTGACCGTGAGACCTCCGGCAACAGCGGTAGCTCTACGAAGTCTGTTAGCAATTAACTATGACTATCCTGAAATAGGATTTAACCTACGGGGCGAAGATTGGGCCCGTAACAGTGATGAAAGCAGCATAGATCTGGCTGGAGCTATCGGCAGCCTTGACAATGGAGTTGGGAGTTAACAGGGTGATGGTGGAGCCGGCGGTGATGTTGCCGTTCTTGGGGTCGGAGACAAGCTTGGGGAAGGCCTTGACTGGGAGCTTAACGTTGCTGGTGGGGCAAGACACGATGAAGGGCGAAGCTAGGGTGTAGACCTCGTTGAGCGACAGAGGGGTGTCGAAGGGAGTGGGGAAGGGGCTCTCGCCGAGAGCGGCGCGGAGGTATGAGGAGTGACGGGCCTCTACAGTCAAGATGGAGCCAGCGGCGGTCAAGTAGGCGGCGGACATGATGTCGGCTGCGGCACCGAGGTAGGCGCTGATACCAACTCCCTCGAGGATGGAGGCGGTAACAACGAAGCTCTTGACATCGGTGACACCGAAAGAGTACACGCACTCAGCGACGGGCTGGGCACCAGCCTTGGCGAGAGCGGCAGTCAAGAAAGCAACATGGGTGGTTTCATCGGATGAAACCACCTTCAAATTGGAGTAGAAGGTGGAGTCGAAGCCGGCTGAGGCGAAGTCGCCCTCAGTGAAGTTGGCGAGGCCCTCACGGTAGAATTTGTCCTCAAGATGCTCCAGGGTCAGAGCATAGTTGAGGATGTCAGAGTCCGTGATAGCAGGAGCAGCCTGACGGATTTGCTTAAGGCTGTTTCAGATTGTCAGTAGACATCCTCAAAGCAATCGGTTTTTTGTGGATAGCCACTCACTTGTTAGTGGTTGGGACAGCAGCTGCGACGGCAGCGAACGCTGCAACAGAGAATGAGGCCTTCATAGCTTCGGTTGGAAGTATTACGTAATAAGTGAGGCAAGTTATAGAAAGATGCTATAAGAGAGTGAGATAGTAAGAAGCTGGTTGCGAGTCGAGAGTCAAGGTGAAGAGGGGAAGGAGAAATGTGGACGGCGAAGCAATAAAAGGGTCGAGGCGTGTCGATGGCGTCCTCGGGCCCGGATGTGAAATTGGCAAACAGCAACGCACATCGCTGCCAAGACAACGCGCCCGTTCACCACTAGCAGCGTGAGATGAGCACGTGATTGTCTCGATTGTTGATGTTCGCAGGGGTCCATAACAGAGCGGATATGATAGTCTGCGAGGAATGAGGAGAGAATGATAGCGCTTGCGCTGTGGACTAACCGTTTTGCATCGGGCCGCCGTTAGGCTAAACCTCTTTTGAGACGTGGTTTAGCTTTCCCCAGGTTTCGAAGTGGGAAAGATTGGCTTACGGAAGACCCTGATTCCGCTAGATGCGGCGTGATCCAGGGGTCTCAGCCGACAGAGGTAATATGGCGCTTTTTGCCGTCGGAAGAAGGTATGCACACGAATAATGACGGCATCAATCAGACCACGGATCCACCATTTTGTTGAATTTGGAAAAAGTGTGGCACCACGAATTCTCTCTTTCTATTAGGTTCTTTATTCCAACACAGTTTACCTCATTTTTCCTAGTTCTTTGCGGCAGATCGCGGCCTGGGCCTGCGACGCTTGGCCCTAGGGTTCGAACCATCAAATAAGGCGGTACCTTCGCGGAAGCAAGATGGGCAGGGCTCTGTTGATCTGTGTCACGCTTGCAAGCAGGAGCTGCTTTGGCGTCTCCATTCCGGAGGTGCAGGTGCGGTGCGGCGTACCATTGGTCAATGAGCTCTGCCCGCGCGGCCGCAGTTGTCAACGTTCCTGCACGACTCTCGTCTCCCTCTTTCATTCTTCTCATCCTCCCAGCTGCCTGTATATCTTTAAGAATCTCTCTCACTCAACGTACAGTCACTCATTACTTCTCATACACCTACGTCCACAGAAGCATGTTTTCGTCAAACACAAATCTCCTCACCATGCAATTCTACCTCGTAGCTCTTGCCCTTGCGGCTGTCGGCGCAACTGCCCAGGTTAATAGCCCTGCTGAGCGTTTCTGCAAAGAGTGAACAAACACAATTCATATGTACTGACTGAAAATGCAGTCCACTACCACCGTCCTTGCTCCTTGCGGTACTAGCTGCCCATCGGCGGCTCCCGACAAGATGATCACTCACTCTGCTCCCGCCGTCTCTGAGGGTACCCCATGCCCATCGCTCATCGTCAGCAGCATCTCCGGGAACGGCACTAAACCGACAGCACCAGGCCAGCCCAACACCACTGCTTTCACCGGTGGAGCTCAACACATTGCTGGTTCTGTCGCTGCTGCCGCAGCTGCTGGTGCCGCCGTTGTCGCCTTTGCGTTTTAAGGCATGGTGGATCGAGTGGTGGAGGATGCGTGAGTGACGGGGGAAGGAAAGGACAGTATGCAATGGTCGCCCTGTACAATGCGCATTCTGGAGTTTGGTGAGGATCTTCTCGGAGAGGAGGAGCACACTCAAATCGTGCGAAGCTGGCTCTGGCGTAGCAGTTCGTCTGACAATCTTGTACATACCTCTGGGTCTTCGTGCCTGCTGTCGGCTCTTACGACCAATATACCACCTTATTAAAAACTACCCGGGGTGGCGCTGGAACTTGCTGTGATTTGCTCTTTAATCCGCACTCCGTATAGCAGCGCGTTGCTTGCACGCATCAACTCACCTGAGCAGCTCATACCGAAAGTCGCGTCGGTATTGAATTCCCAAAGTCTCTTCGTCATATTGAAAGTGACAGAGTACTCACGGTCGCAGATCAATGAAAGCTCATCTGTCCTCGAACATCTCAACGCACGCTTGTCAGACTTGGTGCTTTTAGGAGAGAAAGTCATCACCATGAAAGATGCCGCCAACCAAAGTATGCCATCGAGCACCTTAACAACAAACAACAAATGAAGCGAAAGCTGGTCGGCTTCACCATGGTATGGATTTCTATGGGGATGGCCCTTGAATCGTTCTGAGCGTCAAACAGTAATACCGCGGAAGATCTTCCGCACTCTAGCTCCAAAAACCAAAAGTCTGACCAATTACTGGCAAGATCGACTCGCCAACCTTCTGGCTTGCGAAGGCCTACGCTTGTGTACCTGCCCGAAGAGGGGCGACCACTACCAACCACTGCCCTGCATATTTGTGCGCATATCCCAAAGCGGGGACTCTACGAAGTGCAACAAAACTATAATATCAGGCAGGCAAGCCTACCTTTTTTTCTTTGTAGAAACCTTCCTACAAAACCTGCCTACACTCTTAGGAGATTTATTCACGTTTACTCAATTAAGATCTCAGACATATTATAAAATTACCTATTGCATTGCCAAGGGTTCTCTCAAAACTCGCGGTAAGTAAAGTTGTCATATCCTGTACGACATTGGAACTCATGTAAAAGCAAGATAACAATGGCAAACTCCTTGGTCAAATGTCTCGATAGGATGATGGAGGCGGCCACAAAGACCAAATCTGGCATCAAGAAAATATGTTAGCCTATCGGGGATGTAGGCACTCGATGATTTCCACCTCCCACCCATGATCCAAAGATAGGCGGCAGGCTAGATCTAGGGGATCAAACGGACGGCGGCAAGAAGAGACGGTTGAAGTTCCAAGTCAATAAAAATGCGGAGAATACCACTTTGAAAGGTATGGCAGCGAAAGATTCTCACGAAGTGTATGCGACTGTGGATGTGGACACCGATCAAGCAGCGACAGCGGAGAATGCTAAAAAGGGTTTTGAGGAGCTTAAGAAAAAGGTCAAAGGTTGATTCATCCTATCTGGAGACGCAACTCTGGGGAAGCAATCTGGCAGATAGGAAATTTTCGACTGAGTAGCCGGCTTTAGACCAGCGCGTCAGAGGCTGTACGTAGTAGAGCTCCTACACAAAGAGATATGCGCTAGAATTCAGCCATGTGAGAGATCCATTTCGTCAAATTTGCTATGTAAGATCCGAAGTGAGTCATACAGGCAGGCAGCAACGCTTCACGGTCTCCACTTATAGCGTGGCCAAGCGAGGGGATGAGTCTAGGCAGACAGAGGCTGAGCCAGGCAGCAGTGCTCAGTGCTGACGGACGAGATCAGCAGCGAAAGCAATTGGTGAAAGATTTTATACACGCGGGACCTGGGAGACTGGCAAGCGGCCCTTTTGACTCTGTTGCACTATCGGTTTCCCTCGGTCCAAGGGGCTTTCCCAGCAGCAGCTCAAATCGCAACCAGACTCCAACCATGGCGCACCTCAGCCCAGCGCGAGCTAGCGAATTCGGACTCAATGGAGCCTGCCGTGTGGCTACGGACTTGCTACTCGGAAGACTCGAATGTGAAACATGAAGCGCTGGTTCAGGGTATCGATATGGAGATGGCAGTTGGTGGCGAATATAGGCTGCTCGATGAACCGAAATCTTACAACTTCGACACCTTGCCGGAACTGCTTCAGCCTCAACCCTCGGGTTTGGGTTTCTCGGGTACGTATGTCTCGTCCAAACAAACCAAATAGCATGTCTACCTTCGTGTTATATTAAACTCTATCTACAGCTTATAATTCTGATAATCTCTCAACCTCGTAATTGCTATCAGCTTCTTTTGTCCCCTTTCCAGCCGTATTATTGATCACTCCGTACCTCAAAGCGGCAGAGAGCAGGAAGGTAATAAAGAACATCAAACTATATTCAACGATCAGCTTTCAAGATCTGTCCCTTGAAATCACTTAAGAGAATTGGAGTCAAAGAATCCGAAAGTTGACGGAAGACTCACGAGTTACAGATCCCCGTCGCGAACACAACCTTCTGTAACTTGCACGCCTGCTGCACAATATGCACTCCCACCTGCGCTTCCTCTCCCGCTATAAACAGCCCGCTGCAAACACTCGTTGATCCCCTCGTGAGAACCGCAATCGCAATGCTCCCCGCCACACCAAGCATATCCGCACTCATGCTCGCCCATGCGAACCAGGCTTTCTCAAAGTACAGCCAGATTGCCGGCATGGACACTAGTATATAGATGGAGAGGTAGGTTCCGATGCCAGTGATGGCTTCGTTTCTGGAGGCGATGACGAGGTGGTGCGACGAAAGCACGGAAATAAGCCAGGCGTAGGAGGAGAGAGCGAGGATTGCGCCTATGAATTGGCCGCCGCGGAGGTTTAGGAGGAGGATTTTGTAGGGGCCGCCATATGCATAGGATGCGTTTATGAGAGCGGAGAATTTCATGTTCGGGAGCACGGAGTCGAATTTGATTAGTGAAGTCAGGAGGGTCGACAAAAAGGTTTGCTTATTGATAAGGGAAACCACAGTTAATTATAACCAGTTGACCTTAATGGTGTCGCACGAGTGGCGCATTTTACTGGGCGGGGCTTCGATCAGGTTAGACGATACAGTAAGCCTTGAGTCGCCGATCACCACTGGCAATGACATAAAAGGGTCCAGCTTTTCAACTGGCCAAACCCCTCAACTGGCCATTTTCGCTTAGCCAGTTGAGGGGTGGACCCTTCTATCGGCAAGACTGCCGATCGCAGCGACCGAGACACTACGTAATCGAATCGCTGAACGCCAAAATTAGTGCTTTAGGTCGTCGCCAGCTTTGCGACAAGATCACGCCACCATCATTCATCTCCCATGAAGCCCCGAACAATCTCGGCCGAGAGCGGGAGTGGCTTGGGGCTAGAATGCAACTTTAAGCTTTGCAACATTCCACATCACCATTTCATCGGCTTCATTTCGCTCGATTACTGTCAACAACAAGGAGCAGCGTTTTGCGAGGGTAAATCAGTAAACGAAGGCATCAGCTGCCACTCGCACCTGGGTTTGGTAGAGGGTGAGCAAGTTTACTTCCATGAGAAAGGGAGTGTAAGCCGTCGTTATCAGACACAACGACATACCGAGAGGTATCAAAACCAAGGGCGTAGCAGAGTTGTCAGGTAGTGCTTTCGAGTTCTAGTATCCAGAATTATCCCTCTCTATTTGCCAAGCCCGACTAGTCAGAATCAACGTCCATTTTGCACCGCGCAGGTATGGCAACAGCATACGAAACACCGCCCTCTGCTCTCTCGCTACCAGAACTCTCTCCGGTCGCCGCAACTAGTCTGACAGGACCCCAAGCCAAAGCGTTCGAAGAGCTGAAAGCACTATGCGAAAGAAATAAGCTGTATTGGCCGGTAAGCAAGCTAGAGGGGAAGCCCGCAGAGGGCGCAAATGGGGATATTGATTTACTGTATGCTTTCCCGCTTTCAATATTTCTGGGGTCTGAGGAGCCAATAGCTAATTGAGGAGAGTACAGACGATTTCTACATGCTCGCAATTACGATGCACAAGCCGCATACAAGCAGTACAGCACATCAGCCGCATGGCGCCGGAAGACAAAGCTAGACGAAACCTACGACAATGTCGACATGCAAAAGTTCGGCCGTATGAACCGCGTCGTAAGTCCAACCTACCCTGCCCCCATCCCCATCCCTCGGCGTGACTAATTCGTCTGCCCCTGCCAGCAACCACAGTGGACCGGCCGCCGCGACCACCACGGCGTCCCCGTCATGATCTACGTCCTCTCGGCAGTCCGTCCCTCAGACCTCAGCCAAATCGGCAAAGAAGACCCGCAGCTCTCGGAAATCTTCCTCGCAGCTGAATACGTTACGCGCTTCACGCAGCGGCTATGCACGCGCCTCCCGCACGCCGCGGGGATCGAAGCCGGCGGCGGCGACACCATCGACAAATCCATCAATATCATCGATCTGTCCAACGTCGGTTTGCGCAAGTTCTGGAATTTGCGCCGGCTGCTGCAGAACGCGTCGAGTATGGCAACTGCGCATTATCCCGAAACGGTGGAGCGGATTTTTGTGGTTGGGGCGCCGTATTTTTTCCCCACGGTTTGGGGGCTGGTGACGAGGTGGTTTGATCCGAATACCACGAAGAAGATTCTCGTGCTGGGGGCGGCGCAGCAGAGAGAGACGCTGCTGAAGTATATCGACATCAAGGATCTGCCGGAGAGGTTTGGGGGCCAGCTGAAGTGGAACATGGGCGACCATCCGGTGCTGGATGAGGAGGCGAAGGGGATGGTGGGGAGGTTGGCGGAGGGGTGGATTGATGGACCAATACGGTATATCAGTAGGGATGAGGGGGACGTGCTGATGGCGGTGGGGTCGGTGAATGGGAATTTGAGGAGGGAGGTGCTGGTTGAGTATCCGCCGAGACGGCCGGGGGTGAGTGGGGCGGGTGCGGGGGTGGATAAGGAGAAAGAGACGCAGACGCAGCTGAATAAGGAGGAAGAATAGACGGGAAGCGTTGGGCTGCTTATCGGACAGAAAGGCGAAGTGGGGAACGGGAATGATGGAGTGGCAGGCGTTACTGGTGGGGTCGGAGATTCTGGTCTCACTGATCGGCAGAAGGAAACACCCCTCAACGATAGAAGCAAATTGGAGATTCCTTCCAAAGCGCAAGTGTGATTCGCTGTTGTTTCAGCATAAGGGAAGCATTAGACAGGATACCCGTTGCTTTCTGTTTCATAATCTTCCTGGTAACCACCGATCAAACAAGATTTCTCGAGTCAATGGCTTCAGGGCGGAGATCTGGAAAAGAGGGGACGAACGAAGAGGAGGAGCCTTGAGGGAGATTTTGAATACGCCAAAACCAGCCAAGAAAGCAGCTCGTTTCACGATCCTAACGAGAATCCTTGGGCAACAAGGACCAATATGAGAGCACGAAATCAAACAAGGCAAGCACTAAGTTCTTTGGGTATAAAGATACAAATAGGGACCAGGCGACCCCCTTAAGGAGTCTGGCTACCAATAACGCCTAAACACCCGCTGTACATGATTTTAGATACTATACCGTCTGCATAGCTGCCAGAAGCGGTCGGGTCGGACACAAAGTTGAGGACATCATCATCATCATCGTACCCTCCTTTGGCCTCTGCTCCTTTGGGCCTTTGGGCGTACCTCCTTATGGCATCCACCTCTGATGGTCATACCCTTCTGTAGCTTACGCCCCTTTGTAAGACATTCCTGAAGATATTGGTAAGAGCTACAGATCTCCTCGGAAGATCGACTAGTCTAGGCAGTCTAGGCCTAATCGAAGCCGCAGTGTTTGCCTCCAATGATTTTCGGGAGAGTTAGCTCACTGGAGCTGGAGTATAAGGGTGATGCCGGGGTTACATTTTTCCAATGTGGATGTTGATCCCTGTCTGCGTCGAGACAGGTTCTGCTTCGCTGAGTGGGAGAGACACAAGGAGGGAACGACACGAGAAAACACGGGTAAGAGAATTGGATAAATGAAATATAGAAGCTTGAGCAAATGCATGTAAAATCCTAATTGGAAAGTCTGTCGCTTTGGAACTGAATTACTGTGGCTGGGGCCACGTCATTACACGTCACCTCCAAAGCCGACACGGGGACGAACAGTTCCTTTTAGATTTGAGAATGGATCCTGATGGATTGGAGTGCGTCTATTGCTTCACATTAAGGGCGGGCAGAGAGGGCCTTGAATCGGACCTCTTTGGGTATGAGTAATGAGGAGCGACTTGTCGACCAAGTTTCTATAGGCCATATGGATAGATATGCAAGTCATCGTCGGGTTTCGGTTTCGGACTTCGAGCTTAGAGGGTCGCCAAAGGATTCAAGACACCATCTTAGAAATCTCGCGGGGTACAAGCAGTATACAATGCTTAATAGCAATTCGAGCTTACAGCATAGCTGTAGACGTAGCCTCCGAACCAACGATGTATGCACTTCTCAAGTTCGGCATTGGATATCACTCAAGGTCCGAACATTACGGAGAAGCGGAGTCACATCCGCATTGCGTCATCACCAAATCCAACTTCACATCAAATCCCATTGATTTGGGTTTTTTGTTGTCTACTGCCCATCACCTCACCGTCATCTAGCTCTCCTTGTTATGGCCTCCTCCAACCCAACAGTCATAGCCTTCGATCTTTATGGCACCCTGCTCTCCACGGATTCTATTGCGAACGAACTTGCAAAACACTTTGGATCTGACAAAGCAGCCAGTCTTGCGGCACTATGGCGCCGTTACCAATTGGAATACACATGGCGTCTCAACAGCATGAGTATTGAACCCTTTCAAACTACCTTTGCCCCTGTTCTTTCCTAGCCGTCTTCGCATCCTTTGCTCATCACGCCTGTTTCCACAGAGCAATATCAACCTTTCTCGACCATCAACCGCTCAGCCCTAACGCAGGCGCTCGCCGACTCTAGCCTTACCCTAGATGAAGCATCCATCGAGAATCTTATGCAATCCTACAATTCTCTATCCACCTTTCCAGATGTTGGCCCTGCCCTATCCGCCCTTGCGGAAGATCCTTCCATTAAAGCGGTCGTCTTCTCCAATGGCACGCATAACATGGCCAGCACCTCTGTACACAAATCGCCAGATTTGAGCCCTCATTCTGCTCTGTTCAAGCACATTGTCACGGTCGAAGAGGTCGCTTGCTTCAAGCCTCATCCGGCGATGTATCACCATCTGGCGGAGACGGTGGGGGTGGGCCACAGTGAAGAAGACATGGGAAGGATGTGGTTGGTTAGTGGGAATCCATTCGATGTTGTCGGAGCTAGAGCGGTCGGTATGCTTGCCGCGTGGGTGGATAGGGGTGGTGCTGGATGGACTGATGCGATGGTCGAAGGGGAATCAGGAAGGCCTACGGCGATTGTGAAGGGGCTTGGGGAGGCGGTTGAGGCTGTGAAGAAGCATATGGACTGATAGTGAAGGGCCTGGTTCACCACTGAATATGACAGCTTTTTGTCTGCGGGAAGTTCGCGCATTCAGTATCGGTGTTACTAGAGGGGGTGGACGGTCATACGACGGAGACGGAGTTGGTAGCCCCGAGATGACATTCGATGCTTTCTCTGCAGGGCAGCCAGCGGGGCATTGTAGTTGGCGCGGCAAGGCCGTTATCGAATCGTCGTCTTACCCAATTGTATATCAAAGGTGTATACGGTCCAAGCCACCTTCTTTAACCCCCCATGGAATGATAAAATATGACGGAGATGGGTCCGACTGACATCATAGGGTATCAAACTACCTTACCGTATTTTAATTCGCATTTCAGGAATGCCTTTTACATCGAATTGTCTCACCTTCCATTGATGATTACTTCCACCGCCTATGTGCAGGCACCTGCCTCTTGTTCCATTACCAATCGATTTCGACAAATCAGACCCCCCGATTTTGGCATGAGTTCGGCTTCAGCTCGCGTGGCCTCGAGAGTCGGAGCTGTGATTGGAGACGAGTCCTTTTGCTTCGGCCCGCAGGGCGAGGTCAGGAAAAAGGACGTTGCATTTTCAGTTGAGGAGGGAGCGCGCGAAGGCGAGATTGCTTCCTGTACTACTTTCTTAATGGCGATTCTTTGCGGCATGTGGGGTGGAAGGGGTGAGATACCAGACGAAAGGGTACTTGTACTACATGCTTGGAGGTGTACTGATTGGGCTTTGACCGTCCGAGGAGATGCGTTGTAAACATAAGCCTGCGAATGGCCGATCTGCAAGGATGGGCCATTGCGACGGAAGGTCTGCCGAAGTGTTCTTGTCGTCCGAGGGGTCGCCCGGTCGCATTCTCGATACGCGGAAACGGATTTCAGTATGCTTTGGGGAAACATGCCGAAGTTGAGATAAATCACTGAACGATGCTGTGTGTCAGTGGCTGTACAGGCTCGGAGGACACCATCGCCAACGACAAGCCGGAAAAATCTGCTTGCAGAATGTAAGTTGGGTCAGTCAGATCTCTGTAATTATTGGCTTCTCGACGTCAAAGCATACTAAGTACATCCTTCGTTTCGATCAATCATCAATCTAGGCGCTCTCAATCTTCTTCTGGAGGATCTGCTTCAGAGTGATAGCATCCGCGGCGAACTCGGAAATACCCTCACGCAATTTCTCCACAGCCATGACCTCCTCGTTGAAGTCGAATCGGAAAGTAGCCTCATCGTTGATGTACGTCTTCTTCGAGGGATGTAGCATCCTTCGCGTTGAGCTTCTGAGGGACTGCATCCTTGGAATCGTACAATGTCTCGAGGAGATTGGGCTGTATTGACATGTGAGCAAGGTTTCTCCAGATTTTCGGGGTTCAATTATACTTACGGAAATTGTCAGGTAGTCGCAGCCAGCCAGCTCCGTGATCTCACCGATGTTCCTGAAAGACGCGCCCATGACAATGGTCTTGTAGCCGTATTTCTTGTAGTATTTGAAAATTTGCTGCACGCTCTTGACACCGGGGTCCTCGTGAGCAGCGTAGTCCTTCTTGTTGGCAGCCTTGTACCAATCTAAGATACGTCCAACGAAGGGCGAGACGAGGAAAGCACCAGCCTCGGCACCGGCAATGGCTTGAGGCAGGGAGAACATGAGCGTCAAGTTGCAGTTGACGCCGTGCTCGCCCTGGACGATGTGAGCAGCTTTGATATCTTCCCACGTGGAAGCGAGCTTGATGAGAACACGCGATTTGTCGATGGCAATGGATTTGTAGAGCTGCAGTGAAATCAGCAAGGATAGTGGAACCGAGAAAGAAGCATATTTACATCAATAATGTGGAGGGCTTTCTTGACAGAGCCCTGAATGTCGAAGGAGAACTGTGCGTCGACTTCGGTGGAAACCTTGCCAGGAACAATGGCTAGGATCTCCTTGCTTCGCCCATTGATTGATTATCGGTGCTTTTCGAACTCACCACAGCCTGGACCGATTGAGATCGAAATCGTCGAATTAGGGAGCTCACCACAGAAGGGGGTTCGATGATGGGTGAGTACTTCTCCTCACCCTGTTCCTCAGTAGTCGAGCGATCCCTAATGCGGGCGCCACTGCTGCAGATAGCCCCCGTCATTGACTCTATCGCAAGAGCTGGAACTTGGAGACTTCTAGGCAGCAGGAGCCTGAGCCAGGCAGCAGTGCTGACGAACGTCATAAATAACGCGAGCAGCTGTAGCCGGGTACAGGGCAGCCAATTCAGGCTCCCACCTGCTGCGCCCCTGCACTGCCCCATAGTGCTCCTTCGCTGCTCCCCCCTGCTCCCTCGTTGCTCCCCCTTGCTCCCTCGTTGCTCCCCCTTGCTCCCTCGCTGCTCCCTCTAAAGCGGCCCTGCTCCCTTTCCTCATCGAAAACGGTAATTCCAAATCCTAAGTTCGGGGTGTATATAATAGATATATATTAGATATTAGATATTAGATAGACGGGAAGTCACGGGACAGCAGGTCACGTTACCGTGGAATTTCTGGACCAATCGGGTTGGAGCTTTGAAAAAAAGATATTCTGTTATATATTAGAAGTTGAAGATATGAATGATGGAAATCGTTCAAACAGCGTCTATTGAAATGGTAATACTTTTGAGCAGTAAATATGTTGATATAGTGGTATTGGTGCGCCACTAGAGTAGATTCCCATCCGCATGAGGGCTTCTCTGTCTGGCAACAGAATCATCATCGGACCAAAAAGAAGTTCCGTTTTTCCATTGAATGGAATATATAATCACGTGATGGAGCTAAGGAAGTTCTGGGCCTGGAGGCATTCTTGTTCCGTCACATGACTTGGCACCCTTTCCGCTGGTGATTTGTGTCAACCTGTGATCAGTCTCAAGGTAGTCCGCGTTTAAAGGTGAGAGCAGGTAAGGAGATTGTGTTACGATGTCAAGGAGCGTCTGGAACGATGTCTCTGATCGAGGGGACGTAGCCCGGTAAGAAAGACAAAAACGGTAACGAGGGTGAGATGAAACGGGTGCCCGATTTTAGGTCCTTTTTGACGCTTATATGGCAGCGTTGAGTGGTCTACTATATTTAGTATCCAGCCTATGTACCTCTCAGCGCTTGCGTCTTATATATATACATTGGCGAAGTGCAGAATCGTTTACCGGTCGATGTGAACGCTTGACATCAAGGCAAAAATCCAACATGGAATTTGTTAATTGCAAACGAGTTGTGTTTCAAGGAGTCGCGCGAGTATCTCTACAATCTATCTCGTTTTCCCTCGAAGGAATCGATGAAAACAAAGTTCTTAGGCTCACGAACACTTTTCTCGCCGAAGGATGTCTCCGTTACAAGGAGATGAATCATATTACTGCCCTAGTTGACGATCGCCGACTCAACGAAGCGTTACACAAGGCAAATCTTGACAGAGGAACTTTGTCGTTGACAAAGCCAAACAACGAAGAGCATCCCATGCTAGCGTTTCCCGCCAACTACACACTCTGTGGGCTTCAAGGACGACATCGAATTTTCGCTGGGCGAGAGATCCTCGTGGAAAACGATAGGTGGTGGACAGTACGCTTGTACATCCAAAGTAAGTGATCAAAATGCACACCAAATACCTTCGTTTTATCACTTCATCGGCATCCAATCAATATTAACTGCTTTGTTTTTCTTACCTCCAATTAGAAGAACGCTCCAATCCCAAAGACGTTCCCCGCGGCGAGGTAGTTCGAATGATCCGCATATGTCAAATCCACCGGTGCCCTTTAGAAGAAGAGACGAAGTGGTGGAATGAACTTACGCAGACAATGCAGCAGGATCTCAAGCAGCTCTTCAAGCATAAAAGTTTGATCAAGGAAATTAATCGATTGGCTCACATCCCTGGACTCTGGTCATTCATCAAGATAGGAACGCTTCGCAGAATTGCAACCTTGAATTGCCATGAGGTAAGATCAATCCGCTGGTAGGATTTGGCCAGTGTCGCGTTGATTCGAATAGGAGTTGGTTCACTGCCTTCAACATATCAGTACGGTCTGGCACCACATCGTGAGACATTTGGGTAGTGAGACCTGGACTGTCGACGATACGACTGTCGAATTTCTTCAACTCAGAGCGCCGGCGACATCAACGGAAGACCGTCAGTCGATTATAGACGCCATGGAAAGTGGGCTTCTGTTTCCACTCTTGGTTAATACTTGCACGAGGGCTGAATTACTCGAGACTCTTTTGGATATTCCCTGCCTGATACCTACCATCGAGACGTTACTGGACAACCTACTATACCTGAAACCTTGTGCGAGCGTGATGAAGGGTCTTCTGGACACAAAGACTCGCACAACAGTCAGACGATCTTATGAAGCTGCTTTCAGAAACCCTTCAACCCTCCTTGTTGAAGAGGCAGAGGGATCCTTTCGCACAGAGCATTCCAAGGCCGATAACGCTTTTGGGTCTTCCTACAAACAGTTATGGCTCTACTCGATGAGGCACTTCCCTGAAATGATCGATGTAGCTCCCAAAAAAGAATGTGGTCAACCAAACCCACCTCGAAAGGAACCGGATAGATGGCTTTGGTACAATTTTGCCGCAATGGCGAAGAGACTTGGCTTCGAGACAGCAGAAATTAATAGAGTCCTGTCCACGAATCCCGATGCGGCATTTGCGAGGAAGATGTTACTTAAAGCTAGGCCGAAAAATTGTTACTGCTATGACGAAGAACAATTTGAGCTTTTCACAAGCCAAATCTTGAAGATGTTTACCACAGCAAAAAAGCGAAGTCCTCCCCTTGACCGTGCGAGGGTGATCAAGACAAGGGACAGAGTTGCTCGAAGGCGCAGGTCTGGCCGACCGTACGAAGATTCCCAAAGTTTGGATAAGCATCTATTATTCAAACCGAATATCAACGATAGACACTTCTTGAGAGAATGCGAAGAGCCCACTACCTACTTCGTCAAGAGAGATTTTATTGCGCCCTTCTTTGGTATTGACGCCCAAGATGAACGGCAACCGACAAGCGAAAACGGCACAAATTTTGATGATGATGCAGACGGGAACATTGAATCAGACAATAGCTTTCATGACGCAGAAGAAGGTGACAAAGAGAGTTCACCATCACCGCGTTTTAAACCCTAATATACAATGCTTAATTCTGTGATTGTTGAACCTTTCAAATCGAATCCCTTCGCCCAAATCCCGTGTTCGTAAAATCCTTTGTTCCCAAAAATTCCCCTTGTTCGCCAAAAATCCCGTGTTCGCCAAAAATCCCTTGTTC